>Ga0207713_1000064_pt1 | contig 200324 bp, 173 predicted proteins | sample KBSS64metaG_FD_184404 | JGI IMG/M metagenome (GOLD analysis project Ga0207713, IMG submission 184404) | Switchgrass rhizosphere microbial communities from Kellogg Biological Station, Michigan, USA - KBS S6-4 metaG (SPAdes) (version 2) | ecosystem: Host-associated > Plants > Roots > Rhizosphere... | reverse complement strand
AGTAAATATCGAAACCCCCGCGTCGCTGCGCTCCGAACGTCCAGCTTCGCGCGAAACCGCTGTCCACCTTCACGCGAAACGCGTGTCCAGCTTCCACGAATTACGCAGTCATATTGCACCTCCCGCTGTGGGCCACGAACGCGCGACCCCGCGCAGGTCCTCAAACGCGACCTTTGCGTAGATCGCGGTACTGTCCTGTGAGCGATGCCGCAAGACCTCGGCTATTTCCGCCATCGACGCACCGTGACGAATCATCGTCGTCGCCAGACCGTGACGAAACAGATGTGCGGCACCACGGCACGCGGGGCGGAAACCTGCACGTGCGAAGGCCTGACAAACAATCTTGCCAATCGCCGCCGGTCCCGCCAGACCAACCCGGGGTGCCAATCTGCGAAGGAATACGTGCCGCGATGCACCTGCTCCGCGACCATCGCGGAGATAAGTAGCGATTGCTTCTCCGACCTCCGATGGCAGGGGGACGTGCTCCACCATCTGCCCCTTGCCATGAACGACGAGTTCCCCCGAACGCCACTGAATGTCGTCGAGCTGCATGGCAACTATTTCTCCGGCACGTAGACCGAGCCGCGCCAACAACAGCAGGATTGCGTAGTCGCGGCGCCCAGTCGGAGTCGACCGGTCTGCAGATGCAATGAGCGCTTCTTGCTGCTCAGGCGTGAGGAACATCGGTACCGTTGACTGTCGCCACTTACGAACCGAGGGCACTGATTCATACAGGTCTCGGACCGTATCGCCGCGCAGAAAGAGGAAATGGCAGAACGAGCGAAGCGCAACTGCCATCAGCCGCGTGTACTCCGCCGATCGACCTTTGCTGTAGGCAAGGAAATGATCTCGGATCGTTACGGCGTCAAATGCATCGGGCAAAACACTTCCGTCGCCGGCCGAGTGGCTGTCGAGAAAGTCGCGAATGAACGGACCGTAGACGAGCAGAGAGTTCTTCGCGAGTCCACGATCCTGCCTCAGATGGTCCAGGTATCGGCGATAAATGCGCGCAATCTCGGACTGGCCGCCCAACGTCGGCGAACACACAATGGCTTCCGCGCGCAGATAGGCAAGAAACTGCCCTAAGGTGGGACGCGCACGCTGGACGCGGTCTCGTGAAGCGTCGATCATGCGATTCAAAAAACGAGCCGTGACAGACTCATCGAGATCGATCAGGTCAATGTTCCTGTTCTTCATCCACCCAGAGAACGCGCACAGGACTCTTCGTTTCTTGCGAAGCGATACCTCGGAATAGTGTGCCGTCCGTAGACGATCAAGAAATGCATCGATGTGATGGGCCGGCAGCCCGCCGGATTCGCTGACTGTGCGTGTTGCATTCATCTGATCTCTCCTGGCCAGCGCGTTAGCCAGCCTGAGAAATCATATGTTTATGCCGACGCAGCGATCATGAAAGGCCATACCCACCGCCACGCGCATGCATGACGCGGCATAATCGAGGAGTCGGCATAATGCCTGTGAGAACGCAATCAGGCCATTTACGGTCGGCATAAAAAACTGGCTCTTCTATGACACGGTCGCTGGAGCGAATGCCGCGGCCAACCCGTATTCGCCGATCGACACGTGTAAGGTGAACAGCGTCGACCCGCACGCTTATCTGGTCGCGTTGTTCAAGGTACTCCCGCTCGCGCACAGCGCAGACAATTACGAGGCCTTGTTGCCGTGGCGGGTCGCGGCCTAACAGACTGACGCACGGTCAGTCGCCTTGCGTAAGCCACGTGGTTCATTGTGCGCTTACACTGCTTCTAAATGAACAAAGGTTCAGTTACCTGCGTGCAGGTCGAGTTGATGCGAAAGACCATTCCCGCTCCTGCATGCTGGCACCGCAGGACAGCCGACTGGCAACGGCGTGCCATGCCCAACCCGGGCGCCGGCTTACCGATAGACGTTTTCACCATGAAATCATCCACACCTAATTTCCGACTACCGCATCGGATGCCTCGGGCGCATCGCCAGTTCCGGTCACGTAAGTCCTCACTGCAATTGAACAGCGCGATCCAGAAACACTAAGCCGCTTTTACAGCGACGCGATCAACGTCGCACCGCACCCGGTCGGGTCCCCATGAAAGGCGACCGCTTTCCCGAGATGTTGGCGCGTGCTGTCCTTGGGCAAGATGGCGTAGGTGCCCTGACACTGCGGACACCAGGTCTTGTCGCCCTCAAGTGCGACGGGCACATCCATCACCTTGAAGTCATCGCTGGCGGTCGTCACATGCCCGCCGTGTGTCGTCTTGTCGTTCAGGCGAATCACGCCACGTCCAGCTTCATCTTTCATCTCTAGCCTCGCATTGTTCTTTCTGTCGCGTCGCCGGCCGGATGAAACCAGTGCCAACTCAGGTCCGTTTTATCCATTGCTTTCCGGAGCAACGCCGCTGAAAGTTTTGGGATGCTGGGCATCGGCACACGATCGATTCCATCCAGTCAGTTCGAATGAAGTCACATATTTACCGCCATTTTCCTCGTCGCGAATGCCGTAATTTATTTCGGGCTTCTCCACACTGAGAAAATTTTGACCGGTCTGCGACGGATCGTCTGAATGAGAAAGATAGATGAAGCGCGCCCTGACGGATCTCCCTGCCTCATTCCTATAAGTAACATACCCGCAGGTGAACCTGCGTTTGTAGTTCGGTGTTTCGCTGGATCCGTGCAAACCGGGAGTGGTTTCGTACAATCCGTCGAACTTGATATCCTTTTCGTTGGGCAACGCTGATCTGACTGCCGCCTCGACAACGTCGTCTGTCGAAGCGTTGCTTTGCGTGCAGCCGGCGAGCAAAGCAAGTGCAATAAATAGGGCAGCGATAGCGTCAGTTGCGAAGTTACTGCGTATCGGCTTAACGCTTGTTTGCATCATGCTTCGTCCTGTTTCGTTCTTCATCTTCAGGCTCGCGCCGCTGAGCGCAACTCAATGCCAGGCTTCTCAAGCCAGACTGCCGCATGATGCTCGCCGTCTTGCTCTCCAGTCCAGCCTTCGGATTCATCGGGTAGTCACCCCGCCCTCTCGCCAACACAGTTTCCGCCAACCAACGGGGGCACCCGTGCGTCGTTCGGCATACGGATCGTCTGGCACCACCGCACTTTGGCCCCGTCCAGCTTCGTCGTTCATTGCACCTCTCGCACAACGGGTGGCGCCGCATGGCCGGCCGGATTCTTGAGCCAAGCGGCTGCATGCTGCCTGCTGTCGTCCGTGTCATGCCATCCTTCGACCCGAGCCCTCGGATTGTTGGGATAGTCGCCGCGCTCTTGGGCCAACACTGTCTCCCCCCAACCAACCGGAGTACCGTGGCGAGGTTCTGTATAGGGATCGTCAGGTGCAATCGTGCTGATTTTTTCGATTGCCAACGGCCAGACGGGATCGCGGCTGGTTGCGTTCGCAACAGAGCGTAATACCGTGAACAGCAAGATCTGCGGCATCATCAGAATGCGAACGAATGCGGGCGCCCGCATTCCGAAACCGTACATCGAGAAGAGGAACGATTCGCGCAGCGTTTCATGCTGGGTATGGAACAGCATCGGTTTCGGCAATCCGTTCGGGCCGTCGTTCATGTACTTACACCAATAGTTCCATTGCGCCAGTGCCATCTCAACCTGCGCCTTGCCCGTCCACTCACGACCGATTGAGAACGCCCGGATCACATTACCCTGGTCATCAACGGCATAGTGGCGGATGTGAAACACCGTGCCAAACGGCGTGTCCTCGCGATGCAAGCAGAAGATCGAATCCCTGGCCCACGGCGCCTCCCATACGACATCGCCATCGCCACGCCCGGCGAAATATCGGCGTGTGCGGATCGAATAAAGCATTTTTTCGCCGCGATGAAAGCGGATCGGTCGGTAGCGAAGACCGAAGAAGAACCCGCGGACGACTTTCGATGCAATGAAAGCAAAGATTGTGGAAATGCAAAGGGCAAAAAAATCTCCGAATAGGCCACCTGCATCTGGATAACGCACCTCCGTGAGCCAGTACACATACGGGCCAATGCCTACACAGATAAATGCGAGAACTCCCCCGGTGATGTACCATTGCTTCTCGAGAAAGGACGGTTCGACAGCATCTATAAAGGTCGAATTGACGCAGAAGATCGAACCGAAATCCTGAATTTCTGGCCCCACTGGTCGGTCGATCGGCAATCGATGCGCCATGTCCCACTCGGGCACAGGTTTGCCAATACATTTTTTCATTAGGCGCTCGTCCATAGCTCAACCTCCTACTGCAGAGTTAAACGCGTTCAACTCTGCGTCGATTGAGCCATAGTGCTCGCCTTTGCTGAATTTGCAGCGCGAAATCCAATCCTTAATTGCCGCTGCCTTGAAAATGGCGATAGTGATAGCGACGAGAATGGATGCGATAAACACGATCCAGAACCCCGGAATGACCTGCAAATAAGCGCCGATGGCAAGGTAAGCACCGAGTACCCCGCTGCTAACATAAAGCCAACCCAATGTATTCTCTTTGTTGCCAAATGCTTCGGGAGCGTTCTTAAACAGATCAACCCCGGCTAGCACGATGCCTGCTGCAGCCCCCATCCCGCGGCCGATTTTGGCACCTCGTTCCGCCCATTCATCCACACCCGACCACTGTTTGGTGATAAATGCTGCGAGTGGGTGCGTGGGTCCCTTCGCAACCGTCTCCGACGCGGTCTCAATAATGTTCCCGACAATCGACGCGATGCAGCCTAACAATTTCATCGTCGCATCGCTCTTATTGAACTGATCGCTGCCCGCGAAGTCCTTGATGGCAAAGGTCAACGTGGCCATCTGGAAAATCGCCGTCGCCACGCCTTGATGGAACTCCACCGGAGCGGACGAACCCAGCCACTTCCGTGTGGTTTCCACTCCCGCGATCTTGATACCCCTGACCTCGCCTGCGTCGAGCTTTCCTGACCGAACCAGCGCGTCTGTGTCCAACTCGTAGGCCACTACATCGGGATTGGAGGGAGGTGTCCCCTTGACAACCTGTTTGGCGACCTGTGTTGCCGTAGCGCGTTGTTCGGTTCGGTCGCCATCCAGTTTCACGCCCAGCTCCTTTGCCTGATCCAGCAACCAGGTGCGCATCGCGACTTTGCTGACCTGCGACGGCTTGACGCGTACGCCAGCGTGCAGCGAGAGCCGGATCATTGTGAATCCCCACGCTGCGCCGCGCGTTCCCTTGGTGAGCGTCGCGACGATATAGTTGGCCGTAGTTACAACGAGCCTGTCACGCAGGGCGGCGGCGCCACCATTTTCGACACGCTTGAAAGCTTCCTTGTAGATATTCAGGAAGTTCTCGTACTGGATGTCCGAGCCATGTACCTGTGAGTCCGCCGCTTTTATCAGGTCGTCCTGATTGAACATTAGCGCACGCGCGTACACATTGCGGATGTTTGATGCCTGTGTACTGCCCAACCAGTCGTCGAGCACCTTTTTGCAATCCTCGGTACCCGCGGCGACGCCAATCGCCTGTGCACAGGATTCGCTGTAGGCAAAGCCACTGCGGATGTCCTTCACGTCGCTCACTCCGGCCATCCATTCGGCCAGCAATTGCGACTTTAACCAGTCTGCGTGAGCCTGAACAAGCGGTTGCCACTTGGGTTTAAACGCGGTCAGGGCATTCTGGTATTCCGTTTTGAAATTCCCCAATGCCTTTTCGTCCAGCACGCTCGTAGGTTTGCCGTCGGACCCCGTCTTCGTCGTTGCATCTTCCCACGCCTCGTCCTCCGATTTCTTTTGGGCGCCGGGAATGTCGTTCACGTTCCGTTCATCTTCTTTCAACGCCTGGTCGAAGCTCCCCTTCTTGGCCGCGTTGTAGAGGAACCTGAAGAGCCCTACGGCGTCTGGCGCCGGCTCAACGCCTGCCTTCGCATTAAGTGCATTAGCATCCGCGATTGTCTTCGATATTCCGTACGACATTCCGGTCATCTCGCGCGCGCGCCCCCGAATACCCGCCTCGGCTCGCTCAAGCAACTGCGCCGACATCCACTTCCAGTAGATATCCTGGTCGAAGCCGTTGTTCAGGTTCGGGACCGTGAGTTCCGCCAGGTCATTCGTAACGGCGACCGGATCGTTGACCGCCACGATAAATCCTTTCTTGAGCGGAGATTGAGCCATCGCGTCTCCGATGCGCTTTGCCAGATTGCGTTGGCGCAACTTGATCTCGTCTTTCGGTGCCCGATTGCTGAAGCCGAAGGCGTCCTTCATCGCCGTCTCGTCCATCGCAAAGTGTGCGACCTTCGCTTGAGATGCCTGAAACTCGCCAGTGTCGGTCGCACCTCCCGCTAGCATCGCTGGCACGTTGACGCACTGCATGTGCAGCTTGCGCCAGTTCGCATCCGAAACCTTCTCGACGAGCGCCTTGGTCCACTGCACGTTAGACCAGCCCATCCACAAATTCGTCGCTTCGTCGGCACCAGGAGTGTGTTCGACATCGATGCAGCGACCAAGCGACTCGAATTTGAGGTCGCCCGCCATCGCGCAACCACGTGTCAGTTCTTGCTCCGCTTCGCCCGGCGGTGGTCGCGTCCCGGGCGGGAAGCTCCACATGATTCCGTCCTCGAGCACCATGTAGGCGCGCAGCCGCTGACGCTTCTCGTCATAGGTGTAGAGATAGCCCGGGCGCAGCGAGCGCAGCGTGTATCGAGCAGTCGCCACAGACTGCGGAGCGCGGCCGTCGATTTTGAAATTGCCCGACAGGGATGGGGCTTTAGCTGCCCCGCGCGGACACGCGATCGCGTAGCGGACGGGATAGATCAGGAGCGATTTTCGATCACACAGGGGGCAAGAAGCTGTCATGTTTTGATCCTCTCCGCCGTCTGCAAGCGGGATGCCTGTCCAAAATGCTGAAAGTCGCCCGGCGTGAGGCGCGCCTTCACGTCGGGCCAGGTGATTTCGCGGCGGATGAGCGCCGGCCATGCCTCGTTGAGCGCCGGGTGCTGCTCAAATGCCGCGCCATACTGCAGGCAATGCCAGGCGTAATCCGCGAGATCGTCGGCGCCCATTGTTACGCCGCGCTGGACGACATCGCAGAAAATCCGATCGAGTTCAGCGGGCAGGTGCGTTGCCTCATCACCCGTGACGGATGGCAATCGGTTAAGCACCCGTGCCGCGATATCGCTGCGGTCGACGCGTGGCCACTGTTCGTGGCGCGGCCACGCCGGAACATAACCGTCGAGCGCGTCCGGCGACACGCCGGGTCCTGGTACGCTCCAGCGGTGACCCGCCCACGCGAACTGCCAGTTTTTGATTGGACCGAGCAGCGCCTGGCGTTGCGCGGTGTCGAAGATTGCCAGCGTCAGGCTCAGTACCCGCGGATCGTAGTACCGCCAGAAAACCGGCTGGCCAGTTGTGCCCGGCCCGACCAGATAGCGGGCGACGTGTTCCGCGAGGGTGTCGACATCGGCGTCGCTGTCAATCCATGCGCACACGACCGGCGGCCGTTCGGTCTCGATTTCATCCAGCCAGTAGCCGGTTGCTGTTCCACGCATATCCGCTGCAAGCGATTCGACGTCAAGGAGTCTCGGCATCAACTCCTCGCGATGCGCGAGGACGCGCGGCGTGCACGCACGCATGCCAAATCGTTTGAGGTCGGGCACGTGAACGAGCATCGCTGGCTCGATCAGCAAAAAACCACGCTCCAACGGGGTCGAGATTTCGGGAACGGGCAACATCGGTGGAATCATTCTGTTCATTCGAGGACTACAGGGCGATCGAAGCATTGCCGGCTTGAGCCGCGCCGCTCGACAACGAAGAGCAGAGATCTGCGCCTGGGAATTGCGCTGGAACGCTTTGCGGGCCCATAGTGCTGTGGCTACCGGCGTGAATCAGGTTGCTGCCGGGCGTAAACCCGTTCAACCCGTCCGCGCTGATAACAAACTGGCTGTTACCCGCAGTCAGCTTGATCCCTTGCTTCGCGGTGATGTTGATCCAGTCGGTCGTGCTGATCAGGCTGACGACTTTTTTAGCCAGTAACTCAAGTTCGTCGTTCTCCGCATGCACCTGCACCTTGCCGCTAGCTGCAATCAGCTTGATTCCAAGCTTGTGCACGAACAGGGAAAACTTCTCCGACACGCTCGCGAGCAACGACTTACCCGCGGCGATCGAAACGTCCTCCCCAGAGGTAAGCGCCACGTGCTGCCCGCTCGCAAGATGGGACGATCCCGGCGTGGTGATGGCAACGCCAGCAGAACTGGCAATAACGAGATAGGGATCGTTGAGTTCGGGAAATGAACCGCCGTTGCTGCTTCCGCCGCCACTCACGGTCCCACCACTGCCTTTGATGGCATCGTTCTGGGTCTTCAGCGCGTCAGCGACGCTTGACTGGTCCGCTCCACTATCCTGTGCCTGATATTGCTGTGCAAGCTTGCCCAACTGCCCATGCAGGGTCTGAGCCTTCCCGAGTCGATCGACAGGTTCGCTCACGTCCGACAGATGCGACTTGGCTTGCGGGCGAGGATCCGTGCTGATAAGCATGCCCTTGCCCGAGCGGATCGCACCCACGGCGTCCGTGCGCAATTCGAAACCTTCGCCACGCGCGTCCTGACGCCCCGCTGTGTTCTCGATACGGGTGACGTAGCCGAGCGAGAGTTGGCTGTTCTCGTGATCGCTGCGTAGCTGCGTCTGTATCTGCCGGGCCGTGTCGTCGAACAGGAGATGGTTGCTGCGGCCGCCGGCGGTGTTGCCGCTTGCTCCGTCCAACTCCCGCGAGCGGAACCCCATCAGCGCGCTCTGCGACGGCAACTGCCATGAGGGCATGTTCTTCTCGTTGCCGACGCGACCCGTGACGATAGGCCGGTCCGGGTTGCCCTCCAGCCACTGGACTATCACCTCCGAGCCGATTCTCGGGGGCGCGGCGCCGCCTTGCTCGCTGCCGCTCCACGACGAGGCTACGCGCACCCAAGTCGAACTCGTTTCGTCGCCCTTCGCGTCGCGGTCCCAGTGGAACTGGAGCTTGCAACGGCCATACTGGTCCGTGTACACGCTCTGTCCAGAGGGGCCGGCAACGGTCGCTGTCTGGGGTGCCAAGATGCGGGTGTCGACGCTGTTATAGCCCCGACCCGGGCGCCAAGGAATGCTGCGGCGGATGCAGATGATTTCATTGCTGTATTCCGCAGCCGTCTCTGTGCCCTGCAGATAGTTGTTCGACGCGACATGGCGCGCGGAGATGATGAGGAATTCGCTTTTGCTCGCGTCGCCTGAAACAGCGCTGCCGTAGTGGTCCGTCAGGCGGAACCAGCGCCCGGGCATCGCATAGCGGCTATTGCCCTCTCCCTCGAAGTGCTTGGCCGCTGCCTCGATTTCCTCCATCCTGCAACGCGCGACGTTGTCGCCATCCTGACCGGGCTTGAATCCATACGCGCCGGCATACTGGTAATCCTCGAGTTGCGGAACGCTTCCCTGCTTGTTGACCGTCGGCATGTCCACCGTGGCTGGACGCGGGTTCTTGAAGTCAAACCGGGAGAGCGCGACCTGCGTGGGCATCATTTGGCGCACTGGCGCCCAGTTTGCGATGCCATCTTCTTCCTGCGATCCGGCCTCGCTCTGAAAACGGACTTCGGCGCTTGGACCGTCAATCTGCGCTGCGTCCGCCGATGCGTCGGTTACCACCAGCTTGTGGCCGTCGCTCGTGTGTTCGTACCAGTACAGGTAACCCGCGGTTTCCCAGCGGCGGCTCAGATAGTTGTGATCGTCCTCGTTGTACTGGCATGCCATCGTCATTGACGGATCTTCGCCATGTACACGCCAGTCCCAGACCGGCAGGACTCCGTAGTCACCGAGCAGCGTTGATGTCTGGGCATGGAGATTCTGGTCGAGAAAGAGACGACTATTGCGACGCAGTTTCAGATATCGCAGCCACGGACCGATTTGCGCCTCATAATATGCGACACCACCATCGGTTTTGACGTGACGGAAAGCGAACACGTAGCCACTGAAATAGCGTAACGATCCATCCCTCCGCACGAGTTGGACGCTGAGCAGTTTGCCGATGAAATCCTTCAGTGCGAGTCCAGCATTATCGGAGAGGATCTCGACCGTGAACTCAAAATCGCGCGACAAAGCTTCCGTGCCTTCGAGCCGGTTCGCGAGCAATACCGATGCGGGCGCATCGTTATGTGGAAATGACAGGGTGAGAATGCGACCCTGCTGCCTGCCCGCCAGCAGAGCCTTGAAATCTTGAGCAAGATTCGACACGGCGATTCCTTTTTATTCTGCCCAAATCGGCGCCACGCGATTTTACCGACTCTTCAGACGAAAAGGTATCAAATTAGGTCAATCAGAAGGGCATCTATTAACGATGCAAAAATCCCTTCAATATGCATGCGACATACCGTGGAATTTTTACCGTTTAACAATTCGAGTAGGAAATTCTGCCTTTATCTAAAAGCTTGCAGTTGGCGTTAGTACACTCGAGCCTGCGCTCAATAACACGCAAGTGGTGCGCATGAATGGGGGACTAAGCATAAGCGATCGATAAATGACGCCTCTCTGCATAGAACGAAGATCTAACGGCCGATCATTCTCTGTACTCAATTGATCGATGAAGGCACGGAAAGGTCCGTTCTGAGTCTGTCTTCAGCCCAGTGGCCCGGGAGCCTCATGACAGATTTCTTGCAATCGAGACAGGACCAAGGTATTTTCGCAGGAGAGCAGGTAACTTCCTGCTCAATCGTAAAGGAAACAAGCATGGACGCTCGTCATTGGGTCAAGCAGGGAGGTCTTGGCGGTCTGTAATCGCCAACGCCTGTTTTTGCTTGTTTGTTTTGCACAATTTCGGCCAGGGCAAGGCGCCGAATTATTTTGCTTTCCATTTCGCATCTTGCAGGCCCCGGTAACTACGGCGATCTCATGAGGCGTATCGAAATGGAACAGGTCTACGAGTCGAACAACTTCCCTTCTACGATAAAGAGGAAATCCGCTTGGCGAGCAATTCACGCGCGACATGCCAAAGCAGATTTCAATAATTCCCATGCAGCTGAACCCAGCATGGACGTTCGAACGCATAGACGAATGACCCATCATGTATGACACGGTAGGCTATTCGCGATCTCTAGAGCCTGCCAGCGCGAAAACTGCGGCGTCAGTCGCAATTAGTCTTGCGGTCGACGCCTGCAATAGTGGCGGCACTTCATGTCTAAATAGGCCAGTCACATTACCTCAGTCCCACAGTCGCAAAACTGTGGCGCCAGTCGCAATTACTCTGGCGCCCTACGCCCGACACGGACGAACACTAAACATCAATATTCCCCGCCCGCAACGCATTCGACTCAATAAAAGCCCTACGCGGCTCCACATCATCCCCCATGAGCGTAGTAAAGATCCCATCAGCCGCAATAGCATCCTCGATCTGCACCCGAAGCAAGCGACGCACGGTCGGATCCATCGTAGTCTCCCAAAGCTGCCCGGGGTTCATTTCACCGAGGCCCTTATATCGCTGCTTCGAGATATTGCGTTCAGCATCCGCCAGCAACCACTTCATGGCAGATTTGAAGTCATTAACCGCCATACTCCGCTCACCGCGCTTAATGACAGCTCCAGCCCCGATCAACCCCTTAAACGTATTAGCGGTATTAATCAGCTGTTGGTAATCAGCGGTCAACTGGAAATCCTGATCCAGCACGGACACCTTCTGATTCCCATGATGCGTCCGCGCCACCTTCAGCGAGCGCAGTTCACGCACCGGGTCATACATCGTCGTAACGGTGACCTCGGGCTTTAACGCATCATCCCGCAGCTTGGCCTCAAGCGCCTTAGCCGAAGCCTCCGCCGCTTCCTCACTGGAAAGGTCGATCACGACCCCGTCCATCACCGCCTCGAGCGCCCCAGCGTCATACAACCGGCTCAGACGATTCACCACGGCTTGAGCAAGCAAATAAGCCCGAGCCAGTTCACCCAACGCATCGCCGGTAATCGCCGTCGCGTTCTCAGCCGGCACGAGTTCCGACCCCTGCAACGCCAGCTTCAGAATGTGAGCATTAACCTCGGACTCATCCTTCATATACCGCTCGTCCTTGCCCGCCTTGATCTTGAAGAGCGGCGGTTGCGCGATATAGATATACCCGCGCTCGATCATCTCCGGCATCTGCCGATAGAAGAACGTCAGCAGCAGCGTCCGAATGTGCGCGCCGTCCACGTCAGCATCGGTCATGATGATGATGCGGTGATAACGCAGCTTGTCCAGGTTGTAATCTTCCTTGCCGATCCCGCAACCCAACGCAGTAATCAGCGTCACAATCTGCTCCGAAGAAAGCAGCTTGTCATAGCGCGCCTTCTCCACATTGAGCACCTTGCCGCGTAGCGGCAAGATCGCCTGAAACTTCCGATCACGCCCCTGCTTCGCCGAGCCGCCCGCCGAGTCGCCCTCGACGATATAAATCTCCGACTTCGCCGGGTCCTTCTCCTGGCAATCCGCCAGCTTTCCGGGCAAACCGACGCCGTCCAGAACGCCCTTGCGACGCGTCATTTCACGCGCCTTGCGAGCCGCATCGCGCGCCCGCGCCGCATCGACGATCTTGCCGCAAATGATCTTCGCGTCGTTCGGCGTTTCCAGCAGGAATTCCTCGAGCGCCTTCGCGACCACATCTTCCACCGGCGCGCGCACTTCCGACGACACCAGCTTGTCCTTGGTCTGCGCGCTGAACTTCGGCTCCGGCACCTTCACCGACAGCACGCACGACAGCCCTTCACGCATGTCGTCGCCGGCCGTCTCGACCTTTGCTTTCTTCGCGACTTCGTGATCGGTGATGTACTTGTTCAACACGCGCGTCATCGCCGCACGCAATCCGGTCAGGTGGGTGCCGCCGTCGCGCTGCGGAATGTTGTTCGTGAAGCACAGCACGTTTTCGTTGTAGCTGTCGTTCCACTGCATCGCCACTTCCACGCCCACGCCGTCTTTCTCGCCGCTCACGTGGAAAATGTTCGGGTGCAGCACGGCCTTGTTCTTGTTGATGTACTCGACAAAACCCTTCACGCCGCCCACGAACGCGAAATCTTCTTCCTTGCCGCTGCGCTGATCGAGCAGGCGAATCCGCACGCCGTTATTCAGGAACGACAGTTCGCGAATCCGCTTGGCGAGAATGTCGTAGTGGTATTCGACATTGCCGAAGATCGTCGCGTCAGCGAGGAAGTGCACTTCGGTGCCGCGGTTTTCCGTGTCGCCGATCACCTGAATCGGCGACACCGTCACGCCGTCGATCTCTTCCAGCACGCGGTTCTGCGGCACGCCACGGTGGAATTCCATGAAGTGCTTCTTGCCGTCGCGGCGCACCGTGAGGCGCAGCCACGCCGAGAGCGCGTTCACGCACGACACGCCCACGCCGTGCAGGCCGCCAGACACCTTGTAGCTGTTCTGGTCGAACTTGCCGCCCGCGTGCAACTCGGTCATCACGATTTCAGCGGCGCTGCGCTTCGGATCGTGCTTGTCGTCCATCTTCAGGCCGGTGGGCACGCCGCGGCCGTTGTCGGTGATCGAGATCGAGTTGTCCGCGTGAATGATCACCTGGATGTCGTTGCAGTAACCGGCCAACGCTTCGTCGATCGAGTTGTCCAGCACTTCGAATACGAGGTGATGCAGACCGGTCCCGTCCGATGTATCGCCGATGTACATCCCGGGCCGCTTGCGCACCGCCTCCAGACCTTCGAGGATCTGAATCGAGGAGGCGCCGTAGCTGCTGTTATCGGGTTGCGAATTGTTCGTTTCAGTCATGGATTTTTTCCGGTTCTGCGTTACTGCAAGGTTGCTGCTCGGGACTTTTCAAAACACCATAAAAACGCCAAAGGGGCGCTGCGCCCCTTGGTGTGTTCGTGGTTTTTGGACGCGTTAGATGCGCATCGGCATCACGACGTATTTGAATTCGTCGTTCTCGGGAATCGTGATCAACGCGCTGGAGCTGGCGTCGCCCAGGCTCACTTGCAACATGTCGACCTTCAGGTTCGCGAGCACGTCGAGCAGATACGTGACGTTGAACCCGATATCGACGCTGTCGCCGTCGTACGCGATTTCCAGTTCTTCCTGCGCCTCTTCCTGATCGGCGTTGGTCGACATGATCTTCAACTGGCCCGGCTCGATGATGCAGCGCACGCCCTTGAATTTGTCCGAGGTCAGAATCGCGGCGCGTTGCAGCGAGCGCTGCAGTTCTTCGCGGCCGATCACGAACTGATTCTTGTGCGACTTCGGAATCACGCGCTGGAAGTCGGGGAATTTGCCTTCCACCAGCTTCGACACCAGTTCGACCTGGCCGAAGGTGAATTTCACCTGCGTGGGCGCGATGTCGATCTCCAGGGTGTCGTCGATGTCTTCCAGCAGGCGCTGCAATTCGAGAATCGTCTTACGCGGAATGATCACTTCCTGGCGTGCGAACGAGCCTTCGATCTTCATCGACGAGAACGCCAGGCGATGGCCGTCGGTTGCGACCGCCATCAACTGGTCGCCGTCCACCACCAGCAGCATGCCGTTCAGGTAGTAGCGGATGTCCTGTTGGGCCATCGAAAAATGGACCATGCCGAGTAGCTGGCGGAACGTTTTCTGGGGAACCACCAGGTTCGCGCCGTAGTCTTTAGCCTGAGCGACGGTCGGGAACTCATCGGCCGCGAGCGTTTGCAGCGCAAAGCGGCTCTTGCCGGATTGCACGGTCAAGCGCTTGTCGTTCAGGGTCAGCGTGACCTGTCCGTCAGGCATCGCGCGCAAGATGTCGAGGAGCTTTCTTGCCGCCACCGTGGTCGCGACCGAATCGCCGCCCACGCCGAAATCGGCGCGCGTGGTGATCTGCAACTCGAGGTCGGTCGACAGGAACGACACGTCCGGGCCGTTCTTGGTAATCAGCAAATTGGCGAGGATCGGCAACGTATGGCGGCGTTCGACGATGCCGCTCACGGTTTGCAGCGGCCTGAGGAGGTTATCGCGTTCGGTCTTGACCAGTTGCATAGAGTTCCTTCGTTGATATGACGACCTGCGCGCCTGGCTTACCAGTTTTCCGGCACGCAGCCCCGGCCCCCCGCCGGCGCCACGCAGCGCCCGTCACGGCGTGAAATCCGCCCGCGGCCGCCGGGCGGTTAAACCTGTATTGTGCCTGAAAACGGAACCGCTTCCCTAAAATGGGGGCGAGTTCCGAAATAAACAGATCGATTTTTCCATGGAGCCGCCTAGCCCTTCAGGGTCTGCTCCAGTACGTGCAATTCGTGGTTCAGTTGCGCGTCCTTGCTGCGCTCGTCGGCGATTTTGCGCACCGCGTGCAGAACGGTGGTGTGGTCGCGCCCGCCGAACAGTTCGCCGATTTCCGGCAAACTTTTCTGCGTCAACTCCTTCGCCAGATACATGGCGATCTGCCGCGGCCGCGCGATATTCGCCGGACGCTTCTTCGAATACATGTCCGCGACCTTGATGCTGTAAAAGTCGGCGACGGTCTTCTGGATGTTTTCCACCGAAATCTGCCGGTTTTGCACCGTCAGCAGATCTTTCAGCGCTTCTTTCGTCAGTTCGATCGTGATTTCACGGCCGTGGAACTTCGAGTACGCGAGGATCTTGCGCAACGCGCCCTCGAGTTCGCGGACGTTCGAGCGCAAATGCTTGGCGACGAAGAACGCGACGTCTTCATTTAGGCTCACGAATTCCGATTGCGCCTTGCGCATCAGGATCGCGACGCGCATTTCCAGTTCGGGCGGCTCGATCGCCACCGTGAGGCCGGAGTCGAAGCGCGAGATCAGGCGGTCGTCGATGCCGGAAATTTCCTTCGGATACGTGTCGCTGGTGATGATCACCTGCGCCTTGTTCGCCACCAGCGCCTCGAACGCGTAGAAGAACTCTTCCTGCGTGCGTGATTTGCCGGAGAAGAACTGAATATCGTCGATCAGCAGCAGGTCGAGCGAGTGGTAGTAGCGCTTGAAGTCGTCGAACGCCTTGCGCTGGTACGCCTTCACCACATCGGACACATACTGCTCCGCGTGAATGTAGCGAATCCGCGCGCCGGCCTTGTCCATCAGAAGCTGGTTGCCGATCGCGTGGATCAGGTGGGTCTTGCCGAGACCCACGCCACCGTACAGGAACAGCGGGTTGTACGAGATGCCCGGATTGTCCGCGACCTGAATCGCCGCGGCGCGCGCCAGCTGGTTGGCTTTACCCGTCACGAAGTTGTCGAAGGTCAGCACCGGGTTGAGCTTCGAACGCTCGTACATCGAGTCGTTATCGCCGTTGCCGTTCGAGCTCGCGCTTTGACCCGGACGCCAGGTGCGGCGGGCGGCTGCCGCTTCGTTCGCGTCGAGGCCAGGAAGATCGAGGTCGGCGGCATCGTCAGCCGCCGCGCGGGCGTTCGCATGATGCATAGCCATCGCACCGTTGGCACGCGCGGCGTGCGCCACTTGCACCGCGCCGACGGCCGCGTCCACGGCGACCCCGCCGCCGTTCGAGCCAGACGGCTGGCCACCGCCCATCGAACCGGGCCCGGAAGACGGACGCGCCTGGGCCGGCGCCGTTGCCGCCGGCGCGCGCATACCGGCTTTCGGGTCGAGCACGAATTGAACATCCACGGGGGCCTGCCAGAAATCGCGGGCCATATCGGCGATGCGGCCGGAGAACTGGCTCTTGACCCAGTCGAGCTTGAAGCGGTTCGGCGCGGCGATGCTGAGCGTGTGCGCAGCGGCGTCGAAGGCGACCGGGGCCAACGGTTTGATCCACGTCACGTACTGCTGGGGCGTGAGCTCGCGCTCCAGCAATGCGGAACAGTGTTGCCAGAAATCGTTCATCGAGTTGCTGTCGTTATGGTGTGCACGGCGGTTCGCCGCTGCCCCTGTCGCGCGCACGCAACGAGGCCCTGAGCAGCCAGGCGCAATGGCTCCAGGCGCTTGTGCCACAAGGGTTTGCGGGGCAAGCGGGCCGGAGCGGCGTGCAGGATTTTTGGGAAGTAAGGCGAGATTCTAACGCCAAATCGGAGCCAAAAGGGAGTTATCCACAGGGACCGATCATCTCGGGAAGCACGCTCGGCCGGCGGCCGGGCCCGGCTAAACTATTGACGACCAACGGAAAACGGGTTTAAATAGCGGGTTCCGCGAAAACCAGTTCTGTAGACCTCCGGCCATTGCGCTTTCAGCGATGATCGCGCGGTTATTTTTCGATCAAGTGAGAGCAACATGAAACGTACTTACCAACCTTCCGTTACCCGTCGCAAGCGCACCCACGGCTTTCGCGTTCGCATGAAGACCGCCGGTGGCCGCAAGGTCATCAACGCACGTCGCGCGAAGGGCCGCAAGCGCCTCGCCATCTAAGGCAGCGAGCGGATTGCGCGCTCCCTCTGTGCCGGAAAGCGAAGCCCGCGGTAAAGCGGGAGCGGCTGGAGCGCAGCAACAGGGCTCGGTTCCGTTGCGAGCGCAAGCCGCCTTCCCCAAAGCCGCAAGGCTGCTGAAAACGGATGAATTTTCATCCGTTTTTCGTTTGCGCCCGTGGCGCCGCACTGCGCATTTCGTGGTGTACGGCCGGCCCACCGGCAAAGACGCTCGCTTGGGGCTCGTCATCGGCAAGAAGTATGCGCCGCGCGCGGCCACGCGTAATCTGGTACGCCGAATCGCGCGTGAGGCCTTCCGGCTGCGTCGCGCGGAATTCGGCGGTTGGGATGTGCTGCTGCGCTTGCATACGCGCTTCGACAAGAAGGCTTTGCCGAGCGCCTCGTCGCCGCCGTTGAAGGCGCTGTGCCGCAGCGAGATCGAGGCGCTGCTCGATAAGGCGGCGCGCGAAATTGTCCGTCGCGAGGCGCCGCCCGCGGAAGCGCCCAAGACGGAATGACGCTCAAGTGACCGCCCGTATTGCACGTATCGCAGGGCGTCGTCCGGTACTCCACGTTGCGCGGCGCCGTCGGGCCGCACCAGTCATGCAAACGGTACTCATCGCTTTATTGCGTTTCTACAAGGTTGCCGTCAGCCCCATGCTCGGCAACCGGTGCCGTTTTTACCCTTCCTGCTCTGATTACGCGCGCGAAGCAATCCAGTATCATGGCGCCGCGCGCGGGACTTATCTCGCCGCCAGGCGTATTTGCCGCTGCCACCCGTTTTCCGCGGGCGGCATCGATCTCGTCCCGCCTCCCACTTCTGAAAAGCGCTGACGCGCCGTTCCATCGACACTGAGACAACGCATGGATATCAAACGCACCGTCCTATGGGTCATCTTTTTCATGTCAGCTGTCATGCTGTTCGACAACTGGCAACGCGACCACGGACGCCCGTCGATGTTCTTCCCGGGTGCCACGCCGACCAAGACCGTCGGTAGCGCCGCACCAGGAACCACGACGCCGGGAACCCAGCCCGCCGATCTGCCGGCCACCAACGCAGCAACGAACGCAGCGGCGCCGGGCAACGCGCCGGCGGCAACGCAGTCGCAACTGATCAAATTCAGCACCGACGTCTATAACGGCGAAATCGACACCCGCGGCGGCACGCTGTCGAAGCTGTCGCTCGTCAAGCAAGGCGACGGCAAGCAGCCCGATCTGGTCATCACGCTGTTCGACCGCACCGCGAATCACACGTACCTGGCGCGCACGGGCCTGCTCGGCGGCGATTTCCCGAACCATAACGATGTCTATACGCCGTTGCAGAATCAGCCGCACGACCTGACGGGCGACGCCAAGTCGTTCCAGCTCAGCTTCGAGTCGCCGGTCAAGGGTGGATTGAAGGTCATCAAGACCTACACGTTCACGCGCGGCAGCTATGTGATCGGCGTCGACACGAAGATCCAGAACGTCGGCACGGCGCCGGTGAGCCCGTCGGTCTATATGGAACTGGTGCGCGACGATCAACCGGTGGAAACGCCGCGCTTCTCGCATACGTTCATCGGACCGGCTGTCTACACCGAGCAGCATCACTTCCAGAAGATCGACTTCAGCGACATCGACAAGAACAAGGCGACTTTCGCGGACTCGGCCGACAACGGCTGGATCGCGATGGTGCAGCACTACTTCGCGTCGGCGTGGCTTCCGCAGCAAGGCGCGAAGCGCAAGATCTACGTCGAGAAGATCGATCCGGCGCTGTATCGCGTCGGCGTGCAGCAGCCGGTGGCGGCCATCGCGCCGGGTCAAACGGTCGACGTTTCCGCGCGCCTGTTCGCCGGCCCCGAGGAAGAGCGCATGCTCGAGGGCATCGCGCCGGGCCTGGAACTGGTGAAGGACTACGGCTACGTGACGATCATCGCGAAGCCGCTCTTCTGGCTGCTCGAGAAGATTCACGGTTATGTCGGCAACTGGGGCTGGGCGATCGTGCTGCTCACGGTGCTGATCAAGGCCGTGTTTTTCCCGCTGTCCGCTGCGAGCTACAAGTCGATGGCGCGCATGAAGGCGATCACGCCGCGCATGCAGGCGCTGCGCGAACGCTTCAAGGGCGATCCGCAAAAGATGAACGCCGCGCTCATGGAGCTGTACAAGACCGAGAAGGTCAATCCGTTCGGCGGGTGTCTGCCGGTGGTGATCCAGATTCCGGTATTCATCTCGCTGTACTGGGTGTTGCTGTCGTCGGTGGAAATGCGTGGCGCGCCGTGGATTCTGTGGATTCACGATCTGTCGCAACAGGATCCGTTCTTCATCCTGCCGGTGCTGATGGCGGTCTCGATGTTCCTGCAGACCAAGCTGAACCCCACGCCGCCGGACCCGGTGCAAGCCAAGATGATGATGTTCATGCCGATCGCGTTCTCGGTCATGTTCTTCTTCTTCCCGGCGGGTCTGGTGCTGTACTACGTGGTGAACAACGTACTGTCGATCGCCCAGCAGTACTACATCACGCGAATGATGGGACAGTCGAAGGCGAAAACGGCCTGATGGTCGGCTGACGAAACACGAAAAGCAGTTGCAAAAAAAGCCGCCCGGTTTGCACCGGGCGGCTTTTTTTATTGGTGCAGCGTGGCAAGTCGCTCGACGCGCCGGCTACGCTTCGTCAGGATCCTCGCCGGCCAGCCGCTCGATCATTTCCTCGACCAGAAAGCGGTCCTTTGGATTAAGCGACACGACCTTTGAGACGAGTCTGGAGGCGTGTTCGATCGTCTCGGGCGTCACCGGATATTTCTCGCCGCGCGCCAGCGGCTTCGCATTCATGCCGGGCGACGGCCCGTAATGAAGCCAATGCTCCTTGACGTTCAACCACTCGGCCAGGGTCCGCAACTTATCGGGCTTCGGGATCGTCGTACCCGTGAGCCACTTATGCGCGGTTTGCGGCGTGACCGGCCGCTCGCCGTGATAGCGAAGGTTAAACTGCTGGGCAAGCTTGGTCCCGCCGCGAATCTTCAGCGGCTCCAGAAGATCCTTCAACCTCTTGGCGAAGGCGGCTTTTTCTTTGTTGGTCGGCATGGGCGAGATTGTGCAATTCGGCGCGCGCCCAGTTGACAACCAGACAAGCTTAGGTTTCTCGTATTTGAGATAAATTTAGCTTGCATGCCGCTTCCCACAAAGCCTTTCGTCATATCGCGGTTTTTTGGTCTTTTCCTTGTCTGATATGGCCTGCTCGCGCTTCCTTGTCCTATCAAAGCCTGGTTATTCCTAAGAAACACGGTATCAATCCTAGCTTGCATGAGATAAATCTGAATCGCCGGTATTGAACGGTAGGGGCCACCGACCGGCAGGGGAGCGCCGCAGTCGCTGGAGGCGTCCGCGTTACAATGCCTCGCGCCGTGTCGACGCACCCCGCACCTCCCTTCTCTCCGTTTTTTGCCACCTTTCTTTCCATGCTGACCACCGATTCCGATCCCATCATCGCCATCGCCACCGCGCCCGGACGAGGCGGCATCGGTGTCGTGCGGATTTCGTTCGGTCGCGCGGGAGAGGCGGCGGCCGAGCCGCTCATGCTGGCGCTCACCGGTCAAACACTCGCGCCGCGCCACGCAAGCTATGCGCCGTTCCTCGACGGCACCGGCAACGTGCTTGACCGCGGCATCGCGTTGTACTTCCCGGCGCCGCACTCGTACACCGGCGAACACGTGCTGGAACTGCAAGGCCACGGTGGTCCGGTCGTGCTGCAACTGGTGCTGCAGCGTTGCATCGACGCCGGCCGCGCGTTCGGCCTGCGTCTCGCGGAGCCGGGGGAATTCACGCGTCGCGCTTTCCTCAACGACAAGCTCGATCTGGCGCAAGCCGAAGCCGTCGCCGATCTGATCGAGGCCAGCACCGAAGCCGCCGCACGCTCGGCGGGCCGCTCGCTCGACGGCGCGTTTTCGCGCGACATCCACGCGCTGGTCGAAGAAGTGATCACGCTGCGCATGCTGGTCGAAGCGACGCTCGATTTCCCGGAAGAGGAAATCGACTTCCTCGAAGCCGCCGACGCCCGCGGCAAGCTCGCGCGCATACGCGAGCGGCTTGCGCTCGTGCTGAGCGAGGCGCGGCAAGGGGCGCTGCTGCGCGAGGGGCTGTCGGTGGTGCTCGCGGGGCAGCCGAACGTCGGCAAGTCGTCGCTGTTGAACGCGCTCGCCGGCGCCGAGTTGGCGATCGTCACGCCGATTGCCGGCACGACGCGCGACAAGGTCGCGCAAACCATCCAGATCGAAGGCATCCCGCTGCACGTGATCGACACCGCCGGCCTGCGCGACACCGAGGACGAGGTGGAGAAAATCGGCATCGCGCGCACCTGGAGCGAGATCGAACGCGCGGATGTGGTCCTGCATCTACTCGACGCGCGCACCGGCATGACCGCTGAAGACGAGACGATCGCCGAGCGCTTTCCGCGCGGCGTGCCAGTCGTGCGCGTGCTGAACAAGACCGACCTGACGGATCTCGCACCGACGGTGAACGCGCTCGATCCCGATCTCGAACTCAGCGAGGTGCGTCTGTCGGCGAAACAGGGCGACGGCGTGGCGCTGCTGCGGGACGAACTGCTGCGAATCGCCGGCTGGCAAGCGGGTGCGGAAAGCGTCTACCTCGCCCGCGAGCGGCATCTGATTGCGCTGCGCGCCGCCGCGGAGCATCTGGCGACGGCGGCCGCGCACGCCGATCAGAACTCGCAAGCGCTCGATCTGTTCGCCGAGGAGCTGCGTCTCGCGCTGGACCAGTTGAACTCGATCACAGGTGAATTTAGTTCTGACGACCTGCTGGGAGTGATTTTCAGCCGGTTCTGCATCGGCAAGTAGAGCGAGCTGGCGATTTCCGCCGTCTAGCTTGAAACAAAGGCCTTGCGGACTTCTTCCCGACCGCCTCGGCAGCCTCGGCATTCCCGCCGGTTGACCCAAAAGGCGCGAAATCTTTGGTACACGGACATCGCAAGGTTTAGAATCGCGGCTGCCCATGTATCACGGTTTCGAGCATGCCCAAACTAGCCGTTCCTCTCACCGAAAGTCAGATTCGCGCGCTTGAACCGCGCGCGACCCGCTACTCCGTCGCCGACGGCAACGGTCTCGTGATCGAAGTCATGACGACCGGCACCAAGGTCTGGCGTTTCCGCTATTCGCTGAACGGCAAGCGGCAGCCGCTTGCCACGATCGGCGATTACAGGATGATCTCGCTGCGCGTCGCGCGCGCGCGAGCGCAGAAGTATGCGGAGATGGTCGCGCAAGGCGTCTCGCCGGTGGCCACGGCGCGGCGCGACCGCGGCGCGGAAAGCAAGGCCGACGTGCTGCGGGAAGCCGCCGAGCTTTATCTCACCACGGAAATGGCCGGCAAATCGGAAGAATATCGCCGCACCACGCGCCGCACGCTCGACAAGGACGTGTTGCCCGCCATCGGCGGCAAGGCGATCAAAGCGGTCACCTCCGACGACATCGCCGCGATCTGCGACAGAATCAAAAGCCGTGGCTCGCCGAAAATGGCGCTGCATACGCGCAACGTGGTCAAGCGTCTCTACGAGTATCTGATCGCCCGCCAACTCGCGACGACCAACCCGGCCGAGATCATTCCGGCGCGCTCCATCGCCACCGTCGACAGCCGCACCCGCGTGCTCAGCGGAGATGAAATCGGCACGATGCTGCGCGCGATCGACGCGTCGAGCATTCGCCGCCCGCTAAAACTGGCGCTGCATCTGCTGGTGCTGACGATGGTGCGCAAGTCCGACCTGGTGGAGTCCACGTGGGCCGAATTCGATCTGGACCGGGCGCTGTGGACGATACCCGCCGCGCGTCTGAAGAAGGACCGGGACCAGCGCGTGCATCTCGCGCACCAGGCGGTCGACATGCTGCGCGAGCTTCATCGCGCGAGAGCGGGCCGACATTTTGTATTTCCGAGCGTCAGGGGCGACGATCGGCCCATCGCCAGGAGCACGCTGAATCAGGCGGTCAAGGCACTCGGGCTCGACGTGGAGCATTTCGTTTTGCACGACTTCCGGCGCACGGCCTCGGCGCATCTGCGCGACATGGCGCAACGCTCCGATGCGCTCGAAGGTCTGGGGCAACAACCCACGGCTGAGGAACACGCAACCGGGCAGCGTCGAATCGCGCAACGTTGGGCGGATTTCGTGGATGCGCAGATTGAAGGCGCTGCAAAGCGGTGAGCGGCTCGCCACCGTCCGCGCAAGAGCCGGCTAGTTGGTACACAACGAACCATGCAACGAACTCAAGACCTTGTAGAAAAAGCGAAATTGGCTTTGTCGTCAGGTTTTGAACCTCAAGGTTCAGCGATGTCCCGGCACTCGTCACGAACCATCACGCCCTCCTTTCTTCCCGCATTTCATCGCCTACACTGGAGCAGTGACCCAACTCATGCGGAGGCTCCCATGTCTGAATCGTTGATCGCTTATTTGCTGGGGCCCCTCGTCATGCTGTTCGTCGGCGTTGCCATCTGGGCCGCGTCGCACTATCACCGGAAGACAAGGCCGCAACGGCTGGAGCGCTGGCTGGATACACATTACGCGGAGTGGCTGCACCACAAGCATTGAGCGGCGGACAGTAAAAAGCCGTTCCTGCCTACGCAGGAACGGCTTTTTACGTTTGGCGCAGCGTCGGCTACGCGCTTACCAACCCGGTTGAGGCTCCGAATAGCCATACTGTCCGGGCGGCGGCGCGCCGCACGCGACATACGCGCGTTGGTACCGGTCATAGCAATATCCCGGCGGCGGCCCCGCGTAGGCCGGAGCCGGCTGATACGCCGGCTGTGCATACACCGGCTGCGCGTAGACAGGCTGCTGGTATGCGACCACGGGCGCTGGATTCAGCACGGACGTCACCACCGCGCCGAGCACCGCCCCGCCGATCAGCGCACCGATCACGTCGCCGCCACCATTGCCATGAGCCGAGGCTTGCCCCGCCATGCTCAGGCTTCCGACCATCAACAACGCCACCGCAATCTTTTTCATGTTGGACTCCCGCCGTTCAGGCATGAACAGATTGTGGACGGCGCGAGCGGAAATAGATGCTGCAAGTGGTAACCGGGCATTACCGGTGTAACGCCCGAGCGGACGCCGCGTCGGGCTGTCTCGCGCGAGCGCGATGGACAGAATCAGAAGACGATCACCGCTTGATCGATCAGCATTCCCACGAAGCCGCGCCAACTGCCGCATCGCCTCGATACTTCCGACGCGCTTCCATGAGCACGCTCGCCTCGATTGCGCCCTCGTCCGCCAACGCCTTCAACGCCGCAATCACGATCGCCTTGCGGTCCACTTCGAAGAACTCGCGCAACGCCTGGCGCGTGTCGCTGCGTCCGAACCCATCGGTGCCGAGCGTCACGTAGCGCCGCGGCACGTAAGCGCGGATCAGTTCGGGCAGCGCGCGAACGTAGTCGGTGGCGGCGATGACCGGGCCTTGCGACGTTTCGAGCGCCTTCGTGATGTATGGCGCGCTAGTCGCCTCGCCAAGCCGCGCCTCTCTCTCTGACGTCATGCCGTCACGCTGCAACTCGGTGAAGCTGGTCACGCTCCACACGGCCGCTTCAACTTGCCAGTCATCCCTTAACAACCGCTGCGCAGCAATGACCTCACCAAGAATCGCGCCCGCGCCGAGCAACTGCACCTGGGCTGAAACTGCTGAAGTTGCCGGCTGCGTTTGCTCGCCAAGCGGATAAATGCCCTTGAGAATACCTTCGCGCAACGCCTGCAAGTCACCACCCGGCACCGACGGCTGCGCGTAATTTTCGTTCATCACGGTGACGTAATAGAACACGTCGCGCTGCGCTTCCACCATCTCGCGCATGCCTTCGTCGACGATCGCGGCGAGCTCGTAGGCGAACGCCGGATCGTACGCGCGGCAGTTCGGAATCGTCGACGCGGCCAGATGGCTCGTGCCGTCCTGATGCTGCAAGCCCTCGCCGCCGAGCGTCGTCTTGCCCGAGGTCGCGCCAATCAGGAAGCCCCGTGCGCGCTGATCCGCCGCGGCCCAGATCAGGTCGCCGATGCGCTGAAAACCGAACATCGAGTAGTAGATGTAGAACGGCAGCATCGGCAGGTCGTGCACGCTGTACGAAGTCGCCGCCGCGATCCACGACGACACCGCGCCCGCTTCCGAAATGCCCTCTTCGAGAATTTGCCCCTTCGTGTCCTCGCGGTAATACAGCATCGAACCGAGGTCTTCCGGTTCGTACATTTGCCCGAGCGGCGAATAGATTCCGACCTGGCGGAACATGTTCGCCATGCCGAACGTGCGCGCCTCGTCGGCGACGATCGGCACCACGCGCGGACCCACTTCGCCGTCCTTGAGCAAGGCGGTCAGCATGCGCACCAGCGCCATCGTCGTGGACATCTCGCGGCCGTTCGCGTCCAGCGCGAATTGTCCCCAGGAGGACATCGGCGGAACGGTCAGCCCCGCCGATGCAACTCTCCGCCTTCTGGGCAGATAGCCTCCCAAGGCAGCCCGGCGAGCATGCAGGTATTGCATCTCGGGGCTGTCTTCCGCTGGTTTGTAAAACTTCACCTGTTCGACGTCGTCATCCGTGAGCGGCAGACGAAAGCGGTCGCGAAACGCCTTGAGATCGTCGAAGCCGAGCTTCTTTTGCTGATGCGTGGTCATGCGGCCCTGGCCGGCGGCGCCCATGCCGAAGCCCTTCATCGTCTTCGCGAGGATCACCGTCGGCTGACCGCGATGCGCGAGCGCCCTTGCATACGCCGCGTGCAGTTTGCGCACGTCATGGCCGCCGCGGCGCAGGCGGTCGATCTCTTCGTCTGAAAGCTGCTCGGCGAGCGCCGCGAGTTCCGGGTTCTGGCCGAAGAAGCGCTCGCGGTTGTACGCGCCGTCGTTGGCGGAGAAGGTCTGGAATTGCCCGTCGACGGTATGCGCGAACGCGCGCAGCAAGGCGCCGCTGCGGTCGCGCGAGAACAGCGCGTCCCAGTCCGAGCCCCACACGACCTTGATCACGTTCCAGCCCGCGCCGATGAAGTGCGCTTCGAGTTCGTCGATGATGCGGCCGTTGCTGCGCACCGGACCGTCCAGACGCTGCAGGTTGCAGTTGATCACGAACACGAGGTTGTCGAGCCCCTCGCGGGCGGCGAGCGAAAGCGCGCCGGTGGATTCGGGCTCGTCCATCTCGCCGTCGCCGAAAAAGCCCCACACCTTGCGGCCTTCTGTTTGCGCGAGGCCGCGATTGGCGAGGTAGCGCATGAAACGCGCCTGGTAAATGGCGTTGATCGGGCCGATGCCCATCGAGCCGGTTGGGAACTGCCAGAAGTCCGGCATCAGCCACGGATGCGGATACGAACACAAACCCGGACCGCCGATCTCGCGGCGATAGTGCTGAAGCTGTTGCTCGCTCAAAAAGCCTTCGAGGTACGCCCGCGCATAGACGCCCGGCGACGAATGCGGCTGGAAGTAAACGAGGTCGCCCGTGCCTGCCTCGCCGCCCGGCGCCGCAGCCCGGAAGAAATGATTGAATCCGACTTCGAACAGATCGGCCGCCGACGCGTAGCTCGCGATATGCCCGCCGAGTTCGCCGTAAGCCTTGTTCGCGCGCACCACCATCGCGAGCGCGTTCCAGCGCAGCGCGCCCGCAAGCTTCTCCTCCAGTTCGAGATTGCCCGGATAGCGCGGCTGGTCTTCGAACGGAATCGTGTTGCGGTACGGCGTGACGTTGCTGTGCGCCGATTCGACGCCCAGCGAGAGCGCGTGGCTCGCGAGCCGGTCGAACAGGAATTGCGCGCGCTCGCGGCCGACGTGCGCGACCACCGCGTCGAGCGCCTCCAGCCATTCGGCGGTTTCCTGCGGATCGACGTCCTCGTGCCGCGCGCCGTCCGTGCCGGCTGTGCCGTTTTCGCCTTGCGCGCGCTGAACGTGCAAGGACCGCAACTGCTCGCTACCGCTGGACAAATCCGTCATGTCACCACTCCCGCATCGACGCGTTCGGTTCAAGATCGAGTGAGACAATGGTAACCATGCATCCGCAAAATGAGCGTCTCATTTGCTTGCGGTGCCGCGCTGCGATAGGCTATTTATTCCGGATTTCGCACCTTCCACGGAATATTTCATCCATGACCACGCCACCCAGACGGCTCGACCGGATCGACATCGGCATCCTGAGCCAGTTGCAGCAGAACGCGCGCATCACCAATGCGGATCTCGCCCGCGCAGTGAACCTGTCGCCCACGCCGTGCTTCAACCGTGTGCGCGCGCTCGAAAGGCTCGGCCTCTTCAAGCAGCAGGTCACGTTGCTGAACCCGGAGCCGCTGGGCTTGCGCATCAACGTGTTCATTCAGGTGAGTCTGGAAAAGCAGGTGGAAGACGCGCTGCTGCGTTTCGAGCAGGCGATTTCCGAGCGCCCCGAGGTGATGGAGTGCTATCTGATGACCGGCGACGCCGACTATCTGCTGCGCGTGGTGATGCCGGATATGCAGACCTTGGAGCGTTTCATCGTCGATCATCTGACGAAGATTCCGGGCATCTCCAATATCCGCTCGAGTTTCGCGCTCAAGCAGGTGCGCTATAAGACGGCGCTGCCGCTGCCGTCGTCGGGACTGACGCTGACCGATCCCGACGACATTGCGACCGACTGGCGCTAGGCTGCGTTCAAGCAGCCGCAAGCGCCCGACCGCGCGGCGCGCGCTGTAACCGATGTGGTGGACAATATCGGCAGCAGCGGCAACGCCCCGATACCACCTCAACCTGGAGAGAAAGCGCGATGAACTACGACGACAGCAATCCATTCGCGAGGATTCTGCGTGGCGAACTACCTTGCATCAAAGTGGCGGAGACCGGCGCCGCCCTCGCCTTCATGGACCTGATGCCGCAAGCCGACGGCCACTTGCTGATCGTGCCGAAAGAAGCGGTGGCGGAGATTTTCGAGTTGTCGGACGCGTCGGTCGTGGCCTGCATGCGCATGACACAGAAGCTCGCCATTGCGGTTCGCGCGGCGCTGCGGCCGGACGGCGTATTCATTGGACAGTTCAACGGCGCCGCGGCGGGACAGACCGTGCCGCACGTGCATTTTCATGTGATTCCGCGCTGGGAAGGTCAGCCGCTGCGCATGCACGCACGCGACGTCGCCGATGCGGCCACGCTCGAAGCGCTGGCAAAACGCATTCGCGATCATTGGCGCGCAGACTGAGGCGCTGGCTAAGCGCGGCTAGGGTGGTCGACTGTCCGCGGCGGCTCATGGGCGGTGCCGCGAGCGGCGCAGCGGATGCCGCCAGTCGTGCCGACGAGGTGGCGCGTGCATGGGCCGCATGTCATGCAGATGACGGTGTTCCTGCCACAATTCGTCGGAGAAAAGAAACGCGACGATGAGCAGCGGAATCACCAGAAACGCGCCCAGTATCAATTGCTCGATCACGGTAGCCTCCAGGCGTGGGAGCATCAATTCATTGTAGAGCACCGCACGTGCCCGTACCGTTGCGCGCCACTCATAACGCGGGCTCGCTCGCCTGGGACAACGCACCGCCCAGCACTCGCCGCAATTGCATTGCGCCTCGCTCATTGCAAGAATGCGCTGCGCCGGAGTGAACCGTTGCAAGAACTTCTCCCCGGTGCTCAACGTGCGCAAGGTCTACCCCGTCGCGACGAATTCAGCCCACCGATTGACGCCTGGCATTGTTTATCTTCTGCACGTACACCGTTATTTCGTGATCCTGGATGAATCAACCGAACGACTTTGTGTGCAACGCACAAAAACCCCGGATTGATTGTAGTAAATCACTTAATTTGAGCCTCTCGTTTACGTGAATAAGCGCCGCAAAGCGTTACTGGATAAAGCGACGAGTGCCGCGCATCGACCAATTACCCGTCACCAATCTGTCTATTCGAGGCGCTGCCTATCGTTTAGGCAAGCGCGGCGCGTGGTGCGACAATTCGCCACTGTTGCGACCGCACACAAGATGTGCTTGTCGTTCTCTCCGGTTTGCCTAAAGTGCAAGGTGCGGGTTCGACGTTAAAGTTAAATACATAGCTAACCTTGAGTATTGAAACCCGCACCGGAGGAAATATGAAAAAGCAAATCGCCCTTCTTTTCGCCATTGCGGGTTTGGCTGCCGCTTCTGTTCAGGCGCAAGACGTCGTGCTCAAGCCGCAGCAAACCATCCAGTTCAAGGCCAATGCCTATGGCTGCGTGTCGAAGGACAAGCTCGATGCCGTCGACCTGCATGCGCAAGCCGGTGAACAGCAGAAAATGCAGGAATTCTTCTCCGGCTATCAATGCGTCTCCACGCCGGAAAACTCGAGTTTCCGCGTGGTTCGCGTGGTCGGCCACGATGTCGAATTCGTGAATGCCGCCAATAGCGATACGCAAGGTCTTTGGGCACACGATCGATTCATCAAGCAATAACTGAACGCCGATATTCCCGCGAAACGCGGGAATATGACGATGCACGTGGCAATCCCCCGTTTTTCCAAAAATCGGGGGCGGTGAACTCGTGATTTATAAAACGGCGAGCATTCAATGCGTCGCCGTTTTTTATTTTGCCCACCGATTTCACCCGCATAAAAAAGCCGATGCGGTTTTCAAGCCGCATCGGCAGACGCCTTCTCGCAAAGCGCAGGAACAAACGTTAATTCGTCATGCGTCGATCAGCCGGTCAATGTGAATCGCGCGGCACCGGCGCGCCGCTCGACCCCACCAGAAAATCGAGGTCAGCGCCCTGATCCGCTTGCAGCACGTGCTCGACGTAAAGCTTGTAATAGCCGCGCGTGGGCGGCGCCGGCGGCTGCCAGGACGCGCGCCGGCGCGCCAGTTCCTCGTCGGTGACATCGAGGTGCAGGCGGCGTGCTTCAACGTCGAGTTCGATCATGTCGCCGGTCTGCACGAACGCGAGCGGACCGCCCGCGGCCGCCTCGGGCGACACGTGCAGCACCACCGCGCCGTAGGCGGTGCCGCTCATGCGGCCGTCAGAAATGCGCACCATGTCCGTGATGCCCTTTTGCAGCACTTTTTTCGGCAGCGGCATGTTGCCGACTTCCGCAAAGCCCGGATAGCCCTTCGGCCCCGCGCCCTTGAGCACCATGATGCAGTGCTCGTCGATGTCGAGCGAATCGTCGTCGATCCTGGCGTGCAATTCCTCGATGTTTTCGAACACCACCGCGCGGCCGCGATGCTTGAGCAGCGCCTCGGTCGCCGCCGACGGCTTGATCACCGCGCCATTCGGCGCGAGGTTGCCCTTGAGCACCGCAATGCCCGCCTTCGGCTTGAACGGCTCGGCGAACGTCGTGATGACCTTCTCGTCGTGATTCGGCGCGTTGCGCACGTTGTCCCAGATCGTCTTGCCGTTCACCGTCAGCGCTTCGCGATGCAGCAGCCCTTGCTCGCCGAGTTGCTTGAGCACCGCCGGCAAGCCGCCCGCGTAGTAAAAGTCTTCCATCAGGTATTCGCCCGACGGTTGCAGATTCACGAGGCACGGCACGTTCGAGCCCAGTTCCCAATCTTCCAGCGACAACTCGACGCCGATGCGCTTCGCGAGCGCGATCAGATGCACGACCGCATTGGTCGACCCGCCGATCGCCGCGTTGGTGCGGATCGCGTTTTCGAACGCCTGGCGCGTGAGGATCTTGTCCATCGTCAGATCCTCGCGAACCATGTCGACGATGCGCCGGCCCGCGAGGTGCGCAAGCACTTGCCGGCGCGCGTCCACCGCGGGAATCGCCGCGTTGTGCGGCAAGCCCATGCCGAGCGATTCGACCATCGAGGCCATCGTCGACGCCGTGCCCATCGTCATGCAGTGGCCGCGCGAGCGGTTCATGCACGACTCGGCTTCGGTGAATTCCTCCGGCGTCATCGTGCCGGCGCGCACTTCCTCGGACATCTGCCAGACGCCCGTGCCCGAGCCGATGTTCTTGCCGCGAAACCGGCCGTTGAGCATCGGTCCGCCCGACACCGCCAGCGCCGGCAAATTGCACGACGCCGCGCCCATCAGCAGCGCGGGCGTGGTCTTGTCGCAGCCGACCAGCAGAATCACGCCGTCCATCGGATTGCCGCGAATCGACTCCTCGACGTCCATCGAAGCGAGATTGCGAAACAGCATCGCGGTGGGCCGCAAATTCGTCTCGCCGAGCGACATCACCGGAAATTCCAGCGGCAAGCCGCCCGCTTCATGCACGCCCTTTTTCACGTACTCCGCCAGCTCGCGGAAGTGCGCGTTGCACGGCGTCAGCTCGGACCATGTATTGCAGATGCCGATCACCGGGCGGCCGTCGAATTCGTCGTGCGGGATGCCCTGGTTTTTCATCCACGATCGATGCAGGAAACCGTCGCGGTCCTTGAGGCCAAACCATGCCTGGCTGCGCAGCGGTTTTTTAGTCTGGTTCGAATCGGCCATGAAATCTCCTGTTGGCAAGCATATGGAGGCGAGCGCGTGTCGCTCCTCAGTGCACGCGCTTGCTGCGGCGGAACTGGTCGAACAGCACCGCGAGCAGCAGAATCCCGCCGCGAATCAGGTATTGATAGAAAGTGGGCACGTTCATCAGGCTCATTGCGTCCTGCACCGAGCCCATGATCAGCACGCCCACCAGCACGCCGGAAATCGTCGCGACGCCGCCCGTCAGCGAAACGCCGCCGAGCACGCACGCGGAGATCACGCCGAGTTCGAGCCCGACCGAGGTCTTCGGGTCGCCGAGACTCATCCGCGACGCCAGCATCACGCCCGCGAAGCCGGTCACGAGACCTTGCAATACGAACACCGTGATCTTGATGCGCGTGACGGGCAAGCCCGCGAGGAGCGCGGCCTCGCTGTTGCCGCCGACGGCCAGCACGTTCTTGCCGAACACGGTTTTCTTCAGCAGGAAACCGAACAGCACGAAGCCGATGATGTTGCTCCAGATCGGGAACGAGATGCCGAGGAACGCGCCGCCGCCGAGGTCGAAGAAGCTTTCCTCGGAAATCATCACCGCGTCGCCGTGCGACGTGATGAACGCGAGGCCGCGCACGACTTCCATCATCGCGAGCGTGACGATCAGCGAGTTGATCTTGTAGCGCGCGATCAGCACGCCGTTCACGAGTCCGACCGCGCCGCCCGCGAGCACGCCGCCCGCGACGCCGAGCATCACGCTATGCGTCGCCGTGATCAAGGTGGACGCCACCACGCCGGCAAACGCGACGATCGACGCCACGGACAAATCCACCTCGCCGAGCGCGAGCACGAACATCATCGTCACGGAGATGGAGCCGATCAGCGTGACGGACAGCAGCAAGCCCTGGATATTTCGCGAGCTGAGGAAATCGGGCACGGTAAACGACAGCACGGCGAACAGGATGATGAACACCATCACGATGCCGGACTTGTTGACGAGGTCCCAGGTGAGCGCGGCGCGCGCGCTCAAGCCGGCGGATGCGACGGCTGGCGTGGAGGATTCGGTTGAAGGTGTGTGCATGATGTTTATTCCAGTTTCAATGGCGCGATTCGGCGGCCTTTCGATGGTGTTAGCGGGGCAGGGCGAGCTTGATGAGCGCATCCGGCGTGGCCTGCGCCTTCGGCAGATTGCCGACGATGCAGCCTTCCTTCATCACGATCACGCGGTCCGCCACGCCGATCACCTCGGCCAGATCGCTCGACACGACGATGACCGTGCGGCCCGCTTCGGCGAGCCCATACAACAGGCCGTAAATCTCGCTGCGCGCGCCGACGTCGATGCCGCGCGTGGGCTCGTCCATCAGGAACACGTCGATCTCTTCCGCGAGCCAGCGCGACAGAATCACCTTCTGCTGATTGCCGCCCGAGAGCGTGCCGATCGGCGTCTCGCCGTTGCGCGTCTTGATCGCGAGCTTGCCGATGAACTCCTTCGCGGTTTGCGCTTCCTTGCGGCCGTTGAGCACGTTGAAGCGGCTGAAATGGCGCCGGCAACTGATGTTGAGGTTGTCCGACACCGAGGCGATTGACACGATGCCTTCCTGCTTGCGATCTTCCGGGCACAACGCGACGCCCGCGCGCACCGCGTCGCGCGGCGTGGCGAAGCGCACCGGCTTGCCCTTGAGCGTGATTTCGCCGGCGCTCGGCTTGACCGCGCCGTAGATCAGCTTCATCAACTCGGAACGGCCCGCGCCGACAAGGCCGAAGAAGCCGACGATTTCGCCCTTGCGCGCGACGAAGGAAGCCGGTTCGCGCAAGCCGCGTCCCATCAATCCGTTGACTTCGAGCTGCACGCCGCCGAGTTCGCGTGAGCGATAGCCGTACACGTCGGCGATCGAGCGGCCCACCATGCAGCTGATCAGCCGGTCGCGATCGAGTCCTTCACCGGCGGCGAACGTATCGATGCGGCGGCCGTCGCGAAACACCGTCACGCGATCGCACAGTTCGTAGACTTCGTCCATCCGATGCGTGACGTAAATGATCGCGCGGCCCTCGGCCCTCAATGCGCGGATGATTCGGAACAGTTGCGTGGTCTCGCGCGACGACAGCGAACTGGTCGGTTCGTCGAAGGCGATCACGCGTGCGTCGCGCATCAGCGCCTTGCCGATCTCGATCATCTGACGCTGGCCGATCGACAGATTCTTCACCTGCTGCGACGGATCGATTTTTTCGCCGAGCCGTTCCAGTTCACGCACCGCGCGCGCCACCAGCGCTTTTTCGTCGAGCACGCCAAAACGGTTGGGCAGGGCGCCGAGCATCAGGTTTTCCGCGACCGTCAACTCCGGCACCAGATGCAGTTCCTGATAGATGATCGCGACGCCCGCCGCGATGGCCGCCTTCGTAGTGGTGAAGTGCTGCTCGATACCATCGAGCGACAACGTGCCCGCCGCCGGTTGATTCACGCCGGACAGCACCTTGAGCAACGTCGATTTGCCTGCGCCGTTTTCGCCCATCAGGCCGTGCACCTCGCCGCGCCGCACTTCCAGCGACACCTGGTCGAGCGCGAGCACGCCGGGAAAGCGCACGGTGATGCCGTCGAGTTGCAGATACGGCTCCGTGGAGTCGGGCACAGGCGAGGGCGCTTGCGCCGAAAGCGTCGCTGCGCCCGCGTGGGACTCAGTGTGTGAGGACGTCATCGAAAAACCTTGAGCTGAAGGACAAACGCGCGGGCCGCGCTCGCAGTGGCGTGATGCTCGCTACGCGAGGCGGCCCGCAAACCGCGGACTCGAATCCCGCTTAAATGCCGAGTTCCTTACGCACGTCCTGCCAGTTGCCGCGCACCATCAGCTTGCCGGTGGTTTGCGTGTCGGCGGGCGGCTGCTTGCCGGCCTTGATCCACTCGACCAGATTCTCCGTGCTTTCCTTGCCGTGCATCGTCGAGCTCACGGCGATCGTGCCGTAGAAGCCGGTCGGTTCCTTCTTCTGGAATTCGGCGAACGCTTCGCCCGCACCGTTGATGCCGACGCCGATCACATCCGCCGCCGGAATGTGCAATTGCTCGGTGGCGCGCACGCCGCCCAGCACGCTTTCCTCGTTGAGCGCGAAGATCACCCACTTCTTGATGTTCGGATGCTGCGCGAGCACCGGCGACGATGCGTTGAAGCCGCCTTCGTCATCGGTCGTCTTTTGCGGAGCGTCGAAGACGTTTTCCTTCTTGAAGCCGCCGGCCAGCAGCGTTTGCGTCGCGCCGTCGGTGCGCAGCTTCGCGGTCGGCAATTCGTAGTTCGTGATGCGCAGCGCGCCGACTTCCTCCGGCTTCCAGCCGCGGCGCTTCATCTCTTCGGCAATCGCCGTGCCGACCTGATTGCCGATCTTGAACGCGGACATGCCCAGATGCGGCACGTTCGCGAGCGGCTTGCCGGTGGAGTCGACCAGTTGATCGTCGACGGTGACGAACTTCATGTTGTAGCGCTTGGCGCGCGCCTGAATCGCCGGTCCGAGACGGACGTCGGGCGCGCAGATCACGAAGCCCTTGGCGCCTTGCGCGCCGAGGTTGTCGATCGCGGCCAATACTTTCTCGCCGTCCGGCGTGCCGATGTTGACGACGGAGAAGCCGTCCTTCTGGCCGAGCGCGGTCGCGGCTTTCTGTTCGTTGATGAACCACGCCTGTTCCGGCATCTTCACGAGGAAGCCGACCTTGAGCGGCTGATCCGCATGGGCGGAAAGCTGCGCGGCAAAGGGCGCGGCGAGGACGGCGGCGGCCATCGCGGTTAGCGTCAAACGGCGAAGCTTGCTGGTCATGTCTGTCTCCTGAGGTTGAAAAGCTGCATTGATTTCGTTTGGTAGCAGCGGGGTATGCACGGCGGCGTTAACCGGGACGTGGATAGACGTGGCGATCGGGCGTGGCAGGCGCGCCGGAGCGGGCCGTGCGCGGCGCGATCGGATGAGCGGGGGTGCAAGCGTATCTCATGGCGCTCAGCCCGCGACGTAAGCCGTTTTCACGGCCGTCCAGAAGGCCGCGTCGGTTGCGCCGTAGGCGGAGGCCTTGCGGCCGCCGCCGGGCGCGTGGTGCTCGATGGCGGTGGTCGGCAGATTGATCGTGACGACCCCGCTATGCGCATGGCGCCGGAAATGCCGCGCGCGGCTCAGCGAGCGCGTGCAGATGCCGGCGCATAAACCGTAGGCCGTATCGTTCGCGAGATGCAGCGCGTGGTCGTAGTCGTCGGCGCGCAGCACCACGGCGAGCGGCCCGAAAATCTCTTCTCGCGCGATGCGGTGTTCGGGCTCCGCAACGAACAGCGCGGGTTCGAAAAAGTAGCCGCGCGTCGCGCGCTCCAGTTGAACACCGCCGCGCAGCAATTGCGCGCCTTCTTCCTGGCCGATGCGCACGTAGTCGAGATTGCGCGCCAGTTGCGCGGCGTTCGCGAGCGGCCCGATATCCGTGCCGTGCTTCAGCGCATGATCGACCGAGAGCCGGGCGAGTTTGGTCCGCAGTGCGTCGACGAACGGCTCGAACACCGCCCGCTCGACGATCAGCCGCGAGGCCGCCGTACCGCGTTGCCCCGCGAAACTAAAGGCGCCGGTCAAGGCCGCATCCACGGCGCCGTCGAGTTCGGCATCGGCCAGCACCACGAACGGATTCTTGCCGCCCATCTCCAGTTGCACGCGCGCCTGGCGGGCGGCGGCGGCTTGCAGCACGCGCGTGCCGGTTTCCGCCGAGCCGGTGAAGCTGACCGCCGCGACCAGCGGATGCGCGGCGATCCGCGCGCCGACCTGCCGGCCGCTACCCATCACGAGGTTGAACACGCCCGCCGGCAAGCCGGCCCGATTGATGATCGAGGCCAATGCGGCGGCGCAAGCCGGCGCCGATTCGGCCGGCTTGAAGACGACGCAGTTGCCGTGCGCCAGCGCGGCGCCGACCTTCGCGGCGGCAATCGCGAGCGGCGCGCTCCACGGCGCGATGATGCCGATCACGCCGAGCGGTTCGCGCGTCACGTCGATCTCGACGCCCGCGCGCGGCGCGGCGACGGGCTCGGCGAACGCGCGCAACGCCTCGGCCGCGAACAGCTTGAAAATCTGCCCGGCGCGGGTGGCTTCGGCCAACGCCTCGGACAAGGTCTTGCCGACCTCGCGCGCGAGCAACCGGCCAAGTTCGTCGCGGCGCGCCAGCATCTCGCTGCCGATCGCGTCGAGCGCATCCGCGCGGCGCTGCGCCGAACCCAGCGACCATTCGCGGAAGGCCGCGCTCGCCGCTTCGATCGCCGTATCGGTCTGCCGCGCGTCGGCGCGCACATACTCGCCGAGCGGTTCGTCGAGGTCGGAAGGATTCAGCGAAATGCCCGTGGTCGCGCCTGTCTCCCAGCCGCCATTGATGTAGTGGCGGAACGGGCTGGCAACGAGCGGGACGAGCGGATCGCGATTCATCGACGGGAAGACGCCAATTTGAGGAAGCTCACAAAGTCCACGAATGGTATGGGCCGTCCCAATAACTTTCCAATCCCTTTTTTCACTACTGCCATATCAATTCCGGTATGGCATGATGGCGTCTCAATCTTGACACTTCCGCGACAGACGGCTTAAGCCGCTTTAGGAGACAAGCCATGACACGCAGCTACTCGAACTGGTTCGTGCGCGCGCGACTCAAGACGCGGCAGTTGCTGCTGCTCGCGGCAATGGAGGAGGAGGGCAACGTGCGCCGCGCGGCCGACGTGCTCGGCATGACGCAGCCCGCCGCGTCGCGCCTGCTCAAGGAGTTGGAGGACATGCTCGAGGTGAGCCTGTTCGACCGCACGCCGCACGGCATGCACGCCACGCTGTACGGCGAGGTGATGATCCGTCACGCGCGCATGGTGCTCTCTAATCTGAGCCACGCGCACGACGAAATCTCCGCGCTGCGGGCCGGTCTCGCGGGCCAGGTGCGCATCGGCGTGATCGCGGCGGCGGCCGCGACGATGGTGCCGCGCGCGATCGCCGACGTGAAGGAGCGCTATCCGCAGTTGCAGATCTGGGCGGAGGTCGAAACCTCCGACGTGATGCTGCCGCGGCTCGCGGAAGGCGAACTCGACATCATGATCGGCCGCGTACTGGAGCGGCAAAACCAGTTCAAGGCCGAAGTCCGCTACGAACCGCTCGCCGACGAGCCGCTTTGCGTGGTCGCGCGCCCCGGCCATCCTCTCGAAAATGAGACAGGTTTGACGCTGCGGGGAATCGTCAACGCGAGCTGGGTTTTGCATCCGCCCGGCAGCGTCTTGCGCCATCGTTTCGATCTGATGTTTTCGCAGATCGGGCTGAATCCGCCGCAAAACGTGGTGAATACCAACAATTTTCTGGCGATTTCGAGCTTGCTACTCCAAAGCGACATGTTGGCGGTTTTGCCGGACGAAGTGGCGCGTCAATACCAACAGTACGGTGTATTGAAGCGGTTGCCGATCGATTTGCCGTGCAGGATGGATACATTCGGTATCATCACGCGCCAGTCGCATCTGCTTTCGCCAGCGGCCGCCCTGGTGCTCGAAGCCTTGCGGGAAGCGGCCGCCGAGGTCTACGGCACGGCGTTCGAGCTGGCGGTGGCGCGATAAATGCTCCTTCCGTTGTAAAAGCCGGTTTGACGGCGCGCGGGAGGAACGGCGATGTACAACAAACACCGAAAACGGCAGCGAGCCGTCGACGACTCTTTTTCTGTTCGCTCCGGTGGAGCGAGCGCCTGGTTTAGCAACGGCATGGCTCTCAAATCGACGATTTACAAGGCGGAACTGCAAATCGCCAACATGGACCGGCACTATTACGCCGACCATTCGCTGACGATCGCCCGTCATCCCTCGGAAACCGACGAGCGAATGATGGTTCGCGTCGCCGCGTTCGCGCTGTTCGCGCAGGAACGCCTCGAATTCTGCAAAGGCTTGTCGGATGTCGACGAACCGGATCTGTGGCAAAAGGATCTCACCGGCGCGATCGAAACCTGGATCGAAGTCGGCCAGCCGGACGAACGGCGCATCGCCAAGGCGAGCGGCCGCTCGAACGAGGTGATCGTGATCGCCTATGGCGGCCGCGCCTCGGACATCTGGTGGCAAGGCGTGAAGAACAAGGTCGAACGCATGCGCAACGTGACGGTCTGGACGCTCGCGGAAGGCGTGGCCGACGCGCTCGGCTCGCTCGCCGAACGCACCATGCGCCTGCAATGCACGGTGCAGGACGGCGAAGCGTGGCTCGGCAGCGCGGAATCCGATGCAGTGAAGATCGAATGGACGGTGTTGAAGGCGCCGGCCAGCGCTTGAGGTTCGGCTTGAGGCTCGGCTTTGGCCTGACGGCTTCCGGGCAGGCTTAGAGCGACGTCAACCGCGCCGCGTCAGGCGGGCCCTTGAGTTCGACCATATTGCCTTCGGGGTCGAACAGATACAGCGACGGCCCAAAGCCGTCCGCGCCATAGCGCCGCGCATGTTCGCCCAGCGGTGCGCCGTGTCCGGTGAGATGCGCCTTGAGCGCCTCGGCGTCGAACGGTTCGACGCGCAAACACACGTGGTCCATATTCCGCCCGGCGCCGGGCGCGCCGTTTTCCGCGCGATCGAGCTTCGCGCCCACCTGCAGCAGGTCGATCAGCGAGCGGCCCGCGCGCAACTGCGTCAAGCCCAGATCGCGCTGCTCCTTTTCCACGCTGCATCCGAGGACATCGCAGTAAAAGCGCGTCATCTTCTCGACGTCGGATGCTCGAATGACGATGTGATCGATCTCGCGAATGTGGATTTTCATCTCAGACGCCCTTGCCGGTCGACGAAACGGGTGGAATACCCAGTGTAGAAGAAAGCTCGGCAGATGCGAGAACGCGCCGCGAAGGGGCAGTTTAGAAACGTACAGGCGAAAAAAAGCCCGCTCTATGTGGAGCGGGCTGAATCCATATCAGGAGGAGACATGGAGGAGACAGGTACTAATATACACATGCACCTGGTGCGACGCAATAACTTTTTAAGGGAAAACCCGATATCGGGCCAAATTGTCGCACTTTTTCATGGAAAGACCGTCCGCCGCGGCTTCCAGCCCTACGAGGAAGCGCAATGACAGAGCAAGAACCGGAGCGTAGTGTGTCGGCAGGCGGCCTACATTGGTGAGCATCGACACCGCCTTCGGGAATCATCATGAACCGCACCCTCTACCGTACTGACATCGCGCCCGACGCCGCCGGCTGGACCTCCGACGACGAGCGCTGGGAAGCCGTCACGCGCCGCGAACCGCAAGCCGACGGCGCGTTCTTCTATGGCGTCAAGACGACCGGCGTGTTCTGCCGTCCGTCGTGTGCATCGCGCCAGCCGCGCCGCGAGAACGTCGCTTTTTTCACCGACGTCGCCGCCGCGCGCGCCGCGGGTTTCCGCGATTGCAAGCGGTGCCAGCCGGGCGGCCTGCCGCGTGAACTGGAAATCGTCAATCGCGCCTGTGCCGCGCTGGACGCCGATCCGCACCAGCGCCTCACGCTCGCGCAACTGAGCGACGCCGTGCACGTCAGTCCGTTTCACCTGCAGCGTCTGTTCAAGCGCGTGGTGGGCGTGACGCCGCGTCAATATCAGGCGGCGCAGCGGGGCGCAGCGTTGCGCGACGCGCTGCAAAGCGGCTCGGACGTCACGCGCGCCACGCTCGACGCCGGCTTCGGCTCGCCGTCGCGGATGTACGACAGCGCGTCGGCCGAACTAGGCATGGCGCCCTCCGAGTTTCGCCGCAAAGGCGCGGGGCTCACCGTGCGCTACGCCGGCGCGCCCACTTCGCTCGGCTTCGTGCTGGTCGCGGCCACCGAAAAAGGCATCTGCAAGATCGGTTTCGGCGACGACGCCGGCTTGCTCGCCGACGAACTGCGCAGCGAGTTCGCCAACGCCGATGTGCGGGAAGATCCCGAACGGCTCGCACCGTTCATCGCGCAGATCGACGCGTATCTGCGCGGCACCCGCCAGGACTTCGATCTGCCGCTGGATATCGCCGCAACGGCGTTCCGGCAGCGCGTATGGGACGCGCTGCGGCGCATTCCATACGGCGAGACGCGCAGCTATACACAGATCGCCGAAGCCGTCGGCGCGCCTCGCGCCGTGCGCGCGGTCGCGAGCGCGTGCGCGACGAACCCCGTTGCGCTGGCGATTCCCTGTCATCGCGTGGTGCAAAAGGGCGGGGCGCTGGCCGGGTATCGTTGGGGCCTGCCGCGCAAGGCCGCGCTGCTCGACAACGAGGCCCAGCATGCCGGCGATGTTTCGCAACACCAATCCGAGCGCCGCAAAGCCGATATGACCGAAACCACCACCAATCTGGATCACGCCGCGTGAGCACGCTCGACCACGTCGCAACGCTCGAACTGCCGTTCAAACCACCCTTCGACTGGCCGCGTCTGCTGCGTTTTTTCGGCGGACGCGCGACGCCGGGCGTCGAAGCGGTGGAAGACGGCGCCTATCGCCGCGCCATCGACTGGACCGGCGACAGCGGCACGCTGAGCGTGCGTCTGCATCCGCGCAAGCGCTGCCTCGTCGCCAACATCGAAGGCCCGGTGAGCCGTCACGCCGACGCGCTCGCCGCACCGATCGCGCGGATGTTCGATCTGCACGCCGATCCGAAGAAGATCGGCGCGGAACTCGCCGCCGACCCGTGGCTCGCGCCATTGATCGAGGCGGTGCCGGGCTTGCGCGTGCCGGGCGCGTGGTCGGGCTTCGAACTGGTGGTGCGCGCGATCGTCGGCCAGCAGGTCAGCGTGAAGGCGGCGACCACCATCATCGGACGTCTCGTGCAGCGCGCCGGCGAGCGCATCGAAGGGCATCCGCACGAGAACACCGCCTGGCGCTTTCCGACACCGGCTGCGCTCGCCGTCGTCGATCTTGCGCAGATCGGCATGCCGGGTAAACGCGTAGCGGCGTTGCAGGGCTTCGCACGAGCGGTCGCTTCGGGAGACGTGCCGCTCGACAGCGGCGTCACCGATGCGAACAGCCTGCGCGCCGCCTTGCTCGCACTGCCCGGCATCGGCCCCTGGACCGTCGAATACGTCGCGATGCGCGCATGGCGCGACGCCGACGCGTGGCCCGCCTGGGACCTCGTGCTGATGCAGTCGATCTGCGCGCGCGACCCGTCGCTCGTGCGGCCCACGCAGCAGCGCGTGCGCACCGACGCATGGCGGCCGTGGCGCGCGTATGCGGCGATGCATCTGTGGAACGAGGTAGCGGACCGCGCAGGCGCCGCGCGCGGGGGCTAGGCGCGCGCCTCATGCGGAAGGGGAAACGCGCATCGCGTGCAATGCGCGTGGGCGTAGAGCGACGCGATGCAAGGCAAGCCGAATCGTCGGGAAAACAGACAGCGCTAGTGCGCCGACGCCCCGCCGAGGCGGCCTCAAGCAGCCGCCGTGGCGAGATGTTAAAGTGCCCGCTACCTGAAAATTCCGCCGAACGTTGTCAACCGCGCCATGCTGCCTGTGAGCAGTGAAGCGGCACATGGCGGCCGACAACGCCCGACTCGCATCAATGCCAAACACCACACTTTCCCGCACGACCGACGTGTTCTCGCACCGCCTGTCCGTGCTGACCTCCGGCCCTCGGCGCGACGCGCTGGTAAGCGGCCTGCGCGGCATCGAAAAAGAAAGCCTGCGCGTGACGCGGGACGGCAAGCTCGCGTTGACGCCGCATCCGCGCGCGCTCGGTTCGGCGCTCACGCATCCATCGCTCACCACCGACTATTCCGAAGCGCTGCTCGAACTGATCACGCCCGCCGAGCACGACGTGGCGATCACGCTCGAGAAACTCGACACGCTGCATCGTTTCGTCTACGCCGAACTCGGCGACGAAATTCTGTGGAACAACTCGATGCCGGGCCTGCTGCCCGACACCGACGAGGGCATCCCGATCGCGCGCTACGGCACGTCGAACATCGGCAAATTGAAGTACGTGTACCGCATCGGCCTCGCGCTGCGTTACGGTCGCACGATGCAATGCATCGCGGGCATCCACTACAACTATTCGCTGAGCGAGGAAGTGTGGCGCGTGTTGCAGGCGGACCAGCGATCCACCGCGAACGCCGTCGATTTTCAGTCGGACCGCTACCTCGCGCTGATCCGCAATTTCCGCCGCACCAACTGGCTGCTGATGTACCTGTTCGGCGCATCGCCGGCGCTGGATCGCCGCTTCCTGCGCGATCGCAAACACACGCTCGAAACGTTCGACGCCGACACGCTGTACCGTCCCTACGCAACCAGCCTGCGCATGAGCGACCTCGGCTATTCGAACACCACGGCGCAAGCCGCGCTGCACGCCGACTACGACACGTTGCCGGGCTACCTCGACGCACTCGGGAAAGCCGTGAGCCAGCCGTATCCGCCCTACGAGGCGATCGGCACACAGCGCGACGGCGAGTGGGTGCAGATCAACACGAACGTGCTGCAGATCGAAAACGAGTTCTACTCGACCATTCGTCCGAAGCGCGTCACGCATCCGGGCGAGCGTCCGCTGCATGCGCTGGCCGCGCGCGGCGTGCAGTACGTCGAGGTGCGCTGCATGGACATCGATCCGTTCGAGCCGGCCGGTATTTCGCTCGAAACGTCGCGCTTTCTCGACGCCTACCTGCTGGTCTGCGCACTGGACGACAGCGCGCCGCTGCCGCCTGACGCCTACGCCGAGGCGAACCGGAACTTCGGCCGCGTGACGATGGAGGGCCGCAAGCCCGGCCTCGAACTCACGCGCGACGGCCGTCCGGTCGCGATGACGGATTGGGCCAACGAAATCTTCGTGAAGATCGACGCGGCGGCCGCCGCACTCGACGCGTTGCAAGGCGGCGACGCCCATGCGCGCGCCGTGGCGGTTCAACGCGCGAAGCTGGCGGACGCATCGCTCACGCCCTCGGCGCGCGTGCTGCGGACCATGCGTGACAAGGAACAGAGTTTCCTCGCGTTCGGACTCGAGCAGAGCGAAGCGCACGCCGAGTATTTCCGCGCGCGTCCGCTGAATGCCGAAGAGACGAGGGCGTTCACAGACCTCGCCGAACAATCGCTTGCCGAACAGGCCATGCTCGAACAGGAAGAAGTCGGTTCATTCGATGCGTTTGTCGCGGCTTATCGCGCGTACACGTTGAACCGCTTCAGCGTTTGAGATTGAGCGACGCATGTCGCTGAGATGAAAAGCGGCCCGCGAGGCCGCTTTTTTCATGCGCGCAGGTAACGTCTACATCGCGCGGCGTTGCGGATAAAACGACATCGGCAAATTCTCCGCGCGTTTTGACGCTTCCCTGATCTGGATGAAACACCGTACCGACATCGCGGTCGAAACTTGAAGGAGAGGCTTCGAACAGGGAGGAATCAACGTGAAAAAAAGTCTGTTGGCCGTGGCGTGCATCATGGCGGCGGGATGTTCGACACAGGGGCAAGTCGATCCGGACGTCATGCAGATCGCGACGACACCGCTGACGTGTTCGAACAAGGTCGAATGCGACGCATGGTGGCAACGCGCGCAGACGTGGGTGACGAGCCATTCGAAGTACAGCGTCGAATCCGCGACCGACACGCTGATCCAGACCGCGGGTCCGGACGGCGGCAAACGTGCGTTGGCGTATCAGATCACGCGAGCCGCGAACCCTGACGGCACGGCAACGATCGGCTTCGCCGCGCACTGCGACGGCTCGCTCGGTTGCAAGCCGAACCCGTGGGAAGCCGGCGCCGACTTCAAGCAATATGTGCGAGGCAGCGCGACGGTCGCGCCGCAGAGCGGGGGGAAAGCGTCGCAGGCAGCGCCGGCATCTTCGGCGATGCATCCCGATGCCGCGCAGGGACAATCGGTCCCGGGAGCGAATGGCGAAGGGGTGACGCAGTAAGTGGAGGGCGGCGGGAACGCCGCTCGCGTATGACCAACAGTGCGGCGCCGGGCAAAACCACGAATCAATCGCCCATCGCGGTAACAGCAAGTAACCAACGCGATACCCCAAGTAACACACCCGCACTTCTCCCCGCATTACCCTTTCGGTTTGCCGCGCCTCGCGCGGACTCACGCTAACATGCCGGCAGACTCACGAGCTCGCCAGGCCGGCAGCGCCGTGATCGGCCGCACCGCGGCGTCCAGAAGGAATCCATTGCATGCAGTCTGATCGAATCTCGCGCGCGCGGATGCTTGCGCCTCGCGTCCTCACTCTCGCGGTTGCCGCGGCGCTTGCCACCCTGCTGGCCGGTTGCGCGGTCGGCCCCGACTACAAGCGGCCCGCCGCCGAGATCCCCGCGTCCTACAAGGAAGCCGCGCCCGGCTGGAAAGTCGCTCAACCGGCCGATCAGCAAGACCGCGGCGACTGGTGGACCATCTACCAGGACCCGCAGCTTAATGCGCTCGAAGAGAAGCTGAACACCGCGAACCAGACCATCGCTCAATATGCCGCCGCCTATCGCCAGGCGCGCGCGTTGGTCGGCGAAGCGCGTGCCGCCTATTTCCCCACAATCGGTGCGTCGGCGGGCGCGACACGTTCCGGCACCGGTTCATCGTCCACGGGTTCCACCAGCAGCCGCTCCGGCGTCAGCAACAGTTTCAACGTACAGCTCGACGCGAGCTGGGAGCCGGATCTGTGGGGCTCGGTGACCCGCTCGGTCAACGCGCAGAAAGCCGGCCAGCAAGGCGCCGCCGCGGACCTGGCGAACGCGCGGCTCTCCGCGCAGGCCACGCTCGCGCAAACCTATTTCTCGCTGCGCGCGCTCGACGCCACCCAACAATTGCTCGACGAGACCGTCGCGGCCTATCAGCGCTCGCTGCAACTCACGCAAAACCAGTACGCGGCGGGCGTCGCCGCGCGCTCCGACGTGATTCAGGCGCAAACGCAATTGCAGTCGGCCCAGGCGGCGGCGATCGACAACGGCGTGCAGCGCGCGCAGGACGAACACGCGATCGCGGTATTGGTCGGCGAACCGGCCTCCACCTTCTCGATTCCACCGATGCCGCTCACCGCCACGCCGCCGGCCGTGCCCGCGCAGATGCCGTCGGCGCTGCTCGAACGGCGTCCGGATATCGCGTCGGCGGAGCGCAAGGCCGCGGCGGCCAACGAGCAGATCGGCGTGGCGATTGCGGCGTTTTTCCCGTCGCTCACGTTGTCGGCCAGCGGCGGCTTCGAAAATTCCGTGTTCTCGCAGTTGCTGACCGCGCCGTCGCGCTTCTGGACGCTCGGCCCGCAACTCGCCGCGACGATCTTCGACGCCGGCTTGCGCAAGGCGCAGACCGAAGCGGCTCGCGCGGCCTACGACGCCGATGTCGCCACTTACCGCCTGACGGTGCTGACCGCGTTCCAGGACGTCGAGGACAACCTCGCGTCGCAGCGCATCCTCGAAAGGGAAGTCGTCGTGCAGCAGCAGGCGGTGGAGTCGGCCCGGCAGGCGCTCGCGATCGTCACGAACGAATACAAGGCGGGCACGGTCGGCTACGTCAACGTGCTGACCGCGCAAACCACCGCCTTCACCGCCGAGCAGAAGTTGAAGAGCATCGCGGGACAGCGGATGGTGTCGTCGGTGGGTCTGGTGAAGGCGCTGGGCGGCGGTTGGGACGCGTCGCAAATGAATCGTGAAACGGGCGACGTGGCGGCGCCGGCGCCGCTGCCGGCTTCATCGGCCACGCCCGTGGCGCAAAACGGAGTCACGCCGGCGCCGTCGCAGCAGCAGACGCAGACGCAGAGCAAATAGACGCGCGGCTCGCAAACGAACCGGCAGGAAAGAAGGGCGAAAAAGAAGCGGCATGGCGCACGCACCATGCCGCTTCTTTTTCAACGGCGTTGTCTGGACGTCAAAAGGCGTTCGCCCGCGTCAGTGCGCGAAGCTCAACGTCACCGTGCCCGGTCCGCTCGGCCGCCCCAGCAGGTTCAGCAATCCCGCGAGGATATCGCGCGCTTCCGGCGGGGCACTGGCCGTGCCTCGAAACGAGGTTGAAGCGGCCGACACCGTGCCGCTGCCGTCCAGCATCAGCGGGCCCTTGATCGTCGTCAGTTCGACTGTCGAAGAAGCCCCTTGCGCCTGGAACAGCACCCGGTACGATCCCAGCGGCTTGACCGGCGACACACGTGAGCTGACGTCGTTCAGCGTGACGGTGAGCTGCCCGAATGCCTCCTTGTTGAAGCTGCGCCAGTCCGACCACGACAGTCGCACCTCGCCCTGCAAATCGAGCGTATTGAAAGGCGCGCCCAGGCCGCTCAGCAGCGACGCCGGCACGGCGAGTTCGCCCGGCGTGACCGTGGCGCTGCGCGGCGTGGCGTCGACGGTGATCGGCTCGGGCATCGCTTCGCTCTGCCGCATGGTCATGCGCACGCGGCCGGTGAAAAGCGGCCAGAACGACGTGCGCCATTCGATCCGCCCAGGCAGGAGGGTCGGCGCGCTCATGTCGGAGCCGGCGGCCAGCATCAGCGTGGCCGAGCCGTGCCACAGCGAGCCGGCCGGGTCGACCAGATTGACGTGACCACGCGTCTGTTTGGCGAACTGCGGCGTGATCCACGCGGCCGGCAACAACGCGAGCATCACGACCGCGGCGGACAGCACCGCGATCGCCAGCCAGGGCAGTGCGACGCGCAAGCGCCGCATCCAGTAAGTCATGCGATATCCCGTAACGGCGCGGTGATGTTCATTTCGCGGTCGAAGGCTGGAACGACGCCGTCAGATCCACCTGGCCGTCTTCCTTGAGCGCGGTCACGTGCGCCTCGGCCACCTGCACCTTGAACTGCTTGCGCACGTCGTCGACCCAGCTCGTCCACGTGGGGAACGACGCGTTTTTCATCTGGACCTGCACCACGTTGCCGATCACCTGCACCTGGGTGGCGGCGAGGCCGTGATCGCCCAGCGAGGCGGTGAGCGCGTCCTTCAGCGCGGCGCCGGTCGGCGCGACGCCCTGAGCCGCCGCCGACAACTGCCGCGCTTCGCTCGATTGCGCGGTCATCTGCGCCAACTGGCGCTGCAAGGTGGGCAGCGATTCACGCAGACGCGCGCGGCCCTCCTGCGCCGGCGCCCACAGCACCGACCACGCGATGACCACCGCGAGCAAGCCGCCGCCCCACGTCAGAAGATTTTTTTCGCGCTCCGTGCGCTGGTCCCAGAAGCCGGCCCATGTTTGAGCGAGTTGAGCTTTCATTGTCCGTTCCTGATGGTCCACTTGCCGGTATTGCTGTCGATCGCGCCGCTCAACCCATTGCGCCCGAGGCGCTTGCCGAAGTCGGGATCGAGCTTCACCTCGGGCTTGAAGGTCACGTCGAGCCGCCGGTCGTGATAGTCGAGCCCTGCGATGCCGTTGAGCGGCACCGGCGCGAGCGAGCGCGCGAGGCGGTCGGCGAGCGACAGGAAATCGTCCGGCGACAACTCGCCCGCAGCCACGCGCAACTGCTGCAACTGGCGCGACATCTGATCGGGTGCATCGAGCACGACCGTGGTCTTGGGGAAGGTGTTGAGCAGCAGTTCGGTCATTTGCGTGCTGATCGCGTCGCGTTGGCGCGCGAGCATCAGCCACTGCACGTTCGCGCCGATGATCGCGACCACCAGCGCGCCGACCGCCAACAGCACCGGCAGACGCAGACGCCGCAGCGTCGCGCGGTCGAGCCGCCACGGCTGCGAGGCGAATTCGAACTGGCACAGATCGAGGCGGCACTCCAGCGCGCGCCGCGCCAGTTGCTCGAACGGCAACGGACTGGCGCCATGCACGTAAGCGGCGAGCCGCGCCGGACTGCTTGCGCCCAGGCTCGGTTCGTTGCCGGGCACCTCGGTCAGCATGTACAGCGAGACGGGCGCCGCGCCGGCGAGCGCGCCGAGCGTTGCATTCACCGTGCTGGCCGGCACCGCCAGGCCTTCGCCCTGGACGCCGCGCGCGATCGCCAGCTCGACGCGCGGCACGCCATTTTCCGGAGCGCGCTCAACCGCGCCTTCCAGCAGCATCGCAGGGGCAGTCTGGACCACCGCGCCGAGCACCGCCGCCACCATCGGCGTCGCTGGCGCCGCCTCCGGCGATGCCGTCGTCACATCGGACGAACCCGCGACGACCGGCTCGCCGGCGTTGACCGTTTCGGCGACTTCGACGCGCGTATCGAGCGCGACGCCTTGCGGCAGACAGCGCGTCACCGGCACCGCGCGCAAGCTGCGGTGGCCGGCCGCGGAAAATCCGTCGCAGATGAAGCGGAACCAGCCGCGGTCGATGATCGCCAGCAACTGCCGGCCGCCCGCGAGCGGTTGCGGATCGACGGCGATGTGACAGGTTTGCGGGTCCTGGATCAGTTGATCCTCGACGATGTTGGGCAGCGCCTGACGCAGCCGCGGGCCGCGCAGCGGCGGCAGCGCGGCGGGCATCATCAGCAGGTCGCGGGCGGCGACCATCAGCACGGTCGACGCCGCGCGCGGCAGCAGCGTGAGCGCCGAGCGGCCGGCGCGCTGGGTGCGGCCCGACTTGTCGAGCAGCACGAACGGCAGCTCGGGCAGTTGCCATTCCTGCGATGGCACCGCCGGATCACGCGGCGGCAATAGGACGATCAGCGTGCTCAAGGTCCACTCTCTCTGGGAAAGGCGTTATTCATAGTTGGTCTTGTACCCGCACGATACGCGTAGTGTGGGTCAATGCGTCGCGATAGACGAGCGTCGTGCGGTCCACCTGGGCGCGTTCGTGCTGCACGCGGCCGTGAATCAGGAAATAGTTCGTGTTGACGTCGAACTGCGCCGGATCGACCGAGACCTGTTGCACGCCCGCGCCGCGCAACGCGAGTTGCACGTCGCCGGCGTTACGGAAAAACACCGTCTTGCGGCGCGCGACGAGGGCCTGAGCGGCCGACACGTTCATGCCCGGCACGAGCGCGGCGATCACTTCGGCGGAAGCGGTATTCATGTTGAGCGCCGTTGCGGTCGGCAGCACGGTGACGAACGGGCGCAGGCGCGCGACCATTTCCGGCGTGTAGCCGGGGATATCGAGCAGCGAATCGACACTGATCAGTTGCAGCGGCGCGCGCGCCGCGTTGTCGTCGCCGCCCTCGATGCCGGGTTTGTCGGTGAAGCCGCCGCCCATCGCGCCGCCCTGAATCGCCGGCGTCGCCGTTGCGCCGGTGGGAGAGGTGGTGGTCTGAAAGCGCGTCGCCGATTGCGCGAGGCTGGAGCGAATCTGCACGGCGGTGTTTTTCGCCAGTTGGCCGCTGACGCCGAGCGAGACGAGCAGGCGCTGATAGGCGCCGATCTGCTCCTGGTTCAGTTGCATGACGCCGGGCGCCGGGCTCGAGACCAGGTTGCGGAGGTTGAATTTCGACTGGGCGTCTTCGATCGAGCCTGAGAGGAAGGTTTCCGCGCCTTGTTCCGCTCGGACTTCGCCGATTTGGCCCAGGAAATCCGACAGGCGAGTTTTGGCGATGGGCACGCCCCATAGGCCGCCCAGGTAGGTGATGCCCGCCGAGGTGTCGCCCTCCGAGCGGAGGATCAGGCGCGTCCAGTCCAAGGCGCCTCTTGCGACCCATTGGGCTTGAGACAGGAGGCGCTGGTTTTCTATTCTTCGGATTTGGACTTGCTGGCGCCAGAGCATGCCGGAGACCAGTATGGCCGATAGGGCTACTACCAGGAGGGCGCTGATGATTGCTGCGCCGGCTTGATGGGGTTGTCTTCGCGAGGCTCTGGGGTGTGGTTTTGTTGTTGTTTTGGCCTTTTCTTGTGTTGCTAGTGGTCTATTAGCGTTGCCCCTGTGCGGGGCGGCACCTACTTTTCTTTGCCGGCCGCAAAGAAAAGTAGGCAAAAGAAAGCGGCTTACACCGCTAGGTTTCAAGCGGGTCTCCTGGCTCGGAGGGGGCAGTGGTGCATCTGGAATCCGTGCACGCGTACCCTCACCCCCCAGTGACAAGGCAGTCATACTTCCCGACTCGCGCGGCGCGCTCGCCGGAACGGTTCGCATGGGACATAGCGATAACGATGGTTTTTGTGAAGTGCCGCTCGGCGCGCGAAGCGCCGCCGGAACGGATGACTGCCTTGTCACGAGCGCGGAGTGTGCGAGGGCACGGATTCCAGATGCACCACTGCCCCCTCCAAGCCAGGGGACCCGCTTCAAAGCTGGCGGTGCGAGCCGCTTTCTTTGCTTACTTTCTTTGCGGCGGCAAAGAAAGTAAGTGCCGCCCCGCACAGGGGCAACACTAATAGACCGCCAACAAAACAAGGAAAGGCCAAAACAACAAAACCACACCCCAGAGCGTCGCGGAGACAAAAAAGAGAACCTCATATCATTCCCCGACGAGAAAAACCCGCGTAACAGGCCGCGCCAACCCCTTAGCCCCGATACGAACCTCAAGCCCGGTCACAGACCGCGGCAACGGCGCATTCCCCAACTGCGGCACCTTAAGATTATTGTCGTTCTCGGTAATCGCACTCTGCACGTCCTTCATCTGCGTGGTCCAGCCAACTTTGGGCACATAAACCCGCGCGGAAATCGCTCCCACACCGCCCATCAACGGCACCGTTGCCCACCCCTCACCCTCCTCACCACGCAACGCCCGCCGCAACTCGCCGACATTGCCCAACGGCGGCGACGCATAGCGAATCACGCGTCCCTCGGATACCCGATACCGAACCACCTGCAAGCGCGGCGCCGTCGCCGGCAAGTTCATTTGCCGCACGATCTGCAACACGCTGCCGGACACCGTAATGGCCGCCTGACCGGATTCGTCGTCCGACGCGGCCTGGCGCGCGTCGATCCGTATCTGGTCGAATAACTGCGCGAACACGCGCTCCTCTTCCATCGCGCTCGTGATGGTCTGCCGCCCGCGAATGATCTGGTCGAGCCCGCGCCACGACAGCACCGCGATCACCGCCAGAATCGCAATCGCGACCAGCAGCTCGATCAGCGTGAAGCCACGCGCGCCCGACGGGCGGCGGCGCCTAGAGCGAACGGTTGGTTTCATTCGCCACCACCGTGACCATCTGCGCCAAGTTGCCGGAACGCCCTGGCATCGTCACCATCACTTCCACCCGACGAAATACCGGATTCGGCGTCGCCGTCACCTGCTGCGTACAAATCAGTTGCAAGTTGCCCTGCGAACAGTCGAAGCTCGTCGAGCCGACGTTCGGCCAGGCATGCGTCAGGCGCAATTGCGCCAACGCGTTGTCCGCGCTCCAGCCCGCCAGCAAACGCCGGTGCAGATCGGCTTCGCCGGTCGCGAGACTGCCGACCGCGCGCAACGACGCGCCCAACGCCACCGCGATGATCGCAAGCGCCACCAGCACTTCGATCATCGTAAAACCGCGCTGCGACGCGCGCGCGCTCATGCTCCCGCAACGCCACATCTCAATGCACCTCATAGCGGCCATTGCCGGTGCCGACGATCGTCGCGCTCCCCGCCGCCGAAAACAGCGTAATCCGCACCGGCACGTCGATCGCTTCAGTGCCGAACACGATGCGGCCCGGCTGCGCATCCGAGCCGGGATAGTTGATCGCCACGCCGGTCACGCCGCCTTCCCAGTGGCGCGGTCCGAGCAGGTCGTCGCGCAGCGGGCGCCAGCCGTCCTCGGTACGCACGTCGAAACGAAAGCCGCTCTCGGACGGTTGCCAGGCGATCGGCCGCGCGCGCACCTGCGCTTCGTCGCCGGCCGATTCGAACAGCAGCGCGAGACGTTGCGCTTCCTCGTTCAGATCCGTGCGCGGATTGCGCGTCATCGTCAACGCGGTCAGCGATACCAGCAAACCCGCGATCACCAGCACCACCATCATTTCCAGCAGCGTGAAACCGGCTGCGCGCTTCCGGCCGCTCGCATGCGGACGGGGCAGGTCACGCCCGCGCGCGCCGACCCACGCCATGCGCGGCAACGAAGCCGTACACGGAGTGTCCACATGGGACTTGCAAGCGGACATACGCATAGTGCCGGCCACGAACGATCAACCTAAAAGTCAAAAACGGTACATCGACAGGACGCGCGAGCCGACCGTAAAGAAGGACGACTCTGCGCACCTGACAAAATCAGCGGCTTCTCCGCAGCTTATTGCCACGAGCCGACGTCGGAATCGTTGCCTTCGCCGCCGGCCTTGCCGTCGGCGCCATAACTAAACACGTCGATCTCGCCGTGCACGCCCGGATTCAGGTACTGATAGCTGTTGCCCCACGGATCATTCGGCAGACGCTCGAGATAGCCGCCGTCCTTCCAGTTGTTCGGCACCGGGTCCGTGCCCGGTTTTTCGATCAGCGAGCGCAGACCTTGCTCCTGGGTCGGGTAACGGCCGTTGTCGAGACGGTACAGCTTGAGCGCCTGCATCACCGTGCCGATGTCCTGCTTGGCGGCGACGCGCCGCGCTTCGTCCGGGCGGCTCATGATCTTCGGCACGATCAACGCGGCGAGAATGCCCAGAATCGCGATCACGACCATGATTTCGATCAGCGTGAAACCGCGTTGACGGCGGCTGCGCGAACCCGCGATTTCAGCGCGGCGAGTGGTCGACAGTTGCATAACTTGCTACCTCTTTTCAGATGAATTTTCGATCGGACGGAATTCGCGCTTCAGCGGGCGCGTCAGTAATCAGGGTGCCATCGAACAGGCCCGGCCGGTCATTTTAATGTCATGGTGTGGAAGGGTTTCAACCCAACGCAATTTTCACAATAGTCCGTACAATGATGCGCATGAACGCCATCCAAATCCGCCTTCTGTCGCTCGCGCTGTTCGCCGTGTTCTGCGCGACATTGACCTACTGGGTCATCACGCTCGCCACGACGTCCGGTGCGCCGTTGCCCGCGGCCGCCGCGCATCCTCAGGTGTCGACCGAACAGGCCGCCACGCTGTTCGGCGGGCAACTCACGCGCACCGCCAACCAGGACGTGCATCTGTTCGGCATCCTCGCTTTGCGCGAAGGCGCCGCGGCCATCGTCAGCGTCGGCGGTGAACCGCCGCGCGCCGTCTCGCTCGGCAGCGCGCTGATGCAAGGCGCCAAGCTCTCCGAAGTGCGCGCCCGTTCGATCATCATCGACCGCAACGGCGCGCATTCCGAAGTGTTCCTGCCGGCCAATGCGGCAGGTCCTACGATTTACGTGCGCTGAGGCGTCGAGCGTCCTGACCGGCTTCACCGGATTGCGCGGCCACCGCGCGATCCGACCAGACTTCCGCGCTACTGCACCAGGTTGTTCAACTCGATGATCGGCAGCATCACCGCCAGCACGATCACCAGCACCACGCCCCCCATCGCCAGAATCAGCAACGGCTCCAGCAGGCTCGTGAGGAACATCGTGCGGCGCTCCAGTTCGCGGGCTTCGCCGTCGGCGGCACGGTCGAGCATGGTGGTGACGTCGCCGGTCGCTTCGCCCGAGCGGATCAGGTGAACCAGCACCGGCGGAAACGTCTTCGTATTGCCGAGCGCGCGCGATAGCGACGTGCCTTCGCGCACGCGCACGATCGCGTCGTCGATGTTGCCGCGCATCGCGTTGTTGCTGAGCGTTTCGGCCGCCGCTTGCAGCGCGCGCAGAATCGGCACACCCGCCGCCGTCAGAATGCCCAGCGTGCTGGCGAAACGTACCGTGTTATAGCCACGCACGAGTTTGCCGAGCAGCGGCGCCGTCAGAAGCCAGCGGTCGAACGCGAGGCGCGGGCCCGGCTGCTTCAGGATCGAGCGCACCAGATACACCAGCACGGCCACCCCGATCATCAGCGCCCACCACCAGTGCCGCACGAAGCCCGACAGCGCCATCATCATGACGGTGAGGAAGGGCAGTTGCTGCTTGGTGCTGGCGAACACGTTCACCACTTGCGGCACCACGTAGCTCAGCAGAAACGTGACGATGCCGAAGGCAATCAGCGTGACGATCGCCGGATACGTGAAGGCGAGCACGATCTTCTGCTTGAGCGCGTTGCGTTGCTCGATGTAGTCGGCGAGGCGCGAAAGCACGAGACCCAGCTTGCCGGTGTGCTCGCCGGCCGCCACCAGCGCGCGATAAATCTCGGGGAAGTCTTTCGGATGCTGCGTCAGCGCATTGGCCAGCGAATGGCCGCCGAGCACTTCCGCGCGAATCGACGCCATCAGCTCGCGAATGTAGTCGCGCTCCGATTGCTCGGTAAGCACCGCAAGGGCTTCGTCGAGCGGCAAGCCGGCGATCAGCAGGCTCGCGAGTTGCCGCGTGAGAATCGCCTGCTCGCGCTGCGACAGGCGCCGCCCGAGCGACAAGCGTTGATTGCGCTCGCCGCGCGTGCGCGTCGCCGCGGGTTCGACGACGAGCGGCGTAAGTCCTTGCGAGCGCAGATTGGTCCGCGCGCCGCGCGCGCTGTCCGCGTCGAGCACGCCTTTTTGCGCCTTGCCCGCCGCGTCGATCGCCTCGAAACGAAATGCCGGCATGCGCTTATGCTCCGCCCGTCACGCGGATGACTTCCTCGAGCGACGTGAGCCCGGAGGCGAGCCAGCGGTCCGCATCCTCACGCAGTGTGCGCATGCCTTGCGCACGGCCGGCGGTGAGAATCTCGGCGTCGGACGCATTGCGGTGGACCAGCGTGCGGATCTCGTCGTCGATCAGCAGCAGTTCGTACACGCCGCGGCGGCCCGTGTAGCCGGACTGGCCGCACTTGTCGCAACCCACCGGATGCCAATGCACGCGGCCGTCTTCCTCGACGCGCTCCTCGCGGCACACCGGGCACAGGCGGCGCACGAGCCGCTGCGCCAGCACGCCGAGCAGCGACGACGCCAGCAGATAGGGCTCCACGCCCATGTCGGTCAAACGCGTTACCGCCGATGCCGCGTCGTTCGTGTGCAGCGTTGCCAGAACGAGGTGGCCGGTCAGCGACGCCTGCACCGCGATCTGCGCGGTTTCGAGGTCGCGGATTTCACCGATCATGATGATGTCCGGGTCCTGCCGCAGAATCGAGCGCAGCGCCCGCGCGAACGTCATGCCGATCCGCTCGTTGACCTGCGTCTGGCCGATGCCCGACAGGTCGTATTCGATCGGGTCTTCCACCGTCATAATGTTGGTGGTCGCGGTTTCGAGCCGCGACATCGACGCGTACAGCGTGGTCGTCTTGCCCGAACCGGTCGGGCCGGTCACGAGCACGATGCCGTGCGGCTTGCCGATCAGCTTGTCGAACTTGACGAGCGTATCCGGCCCCATGCCGAGCGCTTCGAGGTTCAGACGCGACGCGTCTTTTTCCAGCAGACGCAGCACCGCGCGCTCGCCGTGCCCGGTGGGCAGCGTCGACACGCGCACGTCGACCGGACGGCCGCCCACGCGCAGCGTGATACGGCCGTCTTGCGGCAGACGCTTTTCCGCGATGTCGAGCTGCGCCATGATCTTGATCCGCGAAATCAGTGCGCCGTGCAGCGCTTTCTTCGGCCGCACGACGTCGCGCAGCGTGCCGTCGACCCGAAAACGCACCACGGAAGAAGTCTCGAACGGCTCGATGTGAATATCCGACGCCTGCTCGCGCGCGGCTTGCGTGAGCAGCGCGTTGATCATGCGGATGATCGGCGCATCGTCTTCCGACTCGAGCAGATCCTCGACCTCGGGAATGTCCTGCATCAGGCGCGACAGATCGACTTCGCCTTCCACTTCGCCGACCACTTGCGCGGCGCTGCCGTCGTGGCGCGCATACGCCTGGTTGATCGCCTGCGCGAGCTCGTCGGCGGGCAAACGCGTGACCGACAACGCGCCGAAGTTGCGCGCGACTTCCGCGAGCGCGGCGTCGTTGGTGCGCTCGCTGATCCAGACTTCGAGACTGTCGGCATGCTGATGCGCGACCAGGATCTGGCCGCTGCGGGCAAAGCCGTAAGGGACGAGGCGTGCGGCAATCCCCGAGGGCGCCGCGCGCTCGGCTTGCTCGGTCATCGCCGGGGGCGCAACCGTCGCAGCGCGCGCCGATGCAGGCGACTTTGCGGATGACGGCGGCGTGGACGGCGTGCTCACGGCTGAACTCCTGGCGATGCGGTGGACGGCGCGACCGTCACGGGGTTGGACTGCACCGCGCCGCCGTTTGTCAGGGGGGCGACGCCTGGCTGCGTCGACGAGCGCGGCTGCGGCTGCGACTGAGGCTGCGGCTGCGGCGCTAGCTGCTGACGACGCATCTGGTCGAGATCGAACAGGTTCATCGCGGGCGAGCCGCCCTGGCTGGGACCGGTCGGCATGGGCGGAACCACCGGGTCGTCCTTGTCCTTCATCACGTTATTGTCCGACTTGTATGCGCCTTGCACGCCTTGAATATAGTCGTAACGGTTCGAGGTCACAGCCTGCGCGGTATCGCGGTCGTTGATGATCACCGGGCGCAGGAACACCATCAAATTCGTCTTCTGGCGGGTCTTCTGTTCCGAGCGGAATAATTGGCCGATCCACGGAATATCGCCCAGCAGCGGCACCTTGCTGTTGCTGACCTGGTAGTTGTCCTGCATCAGGCCGCCCAGCACGATGATCTCGCCGTTATCGGCGAGCACCGTCGATTGGATCGAACGCTTGGTGAACTGCGGGCCGGCGGGGTTGGTCACCGCGTTGGTCGTGCCGTTCACGATCGCCGAGTCTTCCGTGTAGAGCTGCAGCTTGAGAATCCCGCCATCGGTGATCTGCGGCTTGATGTGCAGCGTCAGACCGACGTCGACGCGGTCGAAGGTATTGAACGCCGAGGTCGCGGTGGCGCTCGTCAGGTTCGAATACGAGCCCGTCTGGATCGGCACGTTCGTACCGACGACGATCTTGGCTTCCTCGTTGTCCAGCGTGATCAGGTTAGGCGTGGACAGCACGTTCGCGTCGGCGGTTTGCGACAGCGCCTGCAGCAGCGCGCCGAGACCCTGCACGCCGAAAATGTTGTGAATCCAGCCGACGTTGAGGCCCTGCTGTAGCCCCTGGGTTGCGAGCGCCGAGGCGAGACCGCCGGTCGCGGCCGTGGCGGCGCCCGCCGTCAGATTGACGATGCTGTTGCCGGAGCCGGTGGCGAGATTGGTGCCGGCGAATACGGAATTGTTCGCGACTTGCCACTGAATGCCGAGATTGCCGCTCGTGTTCGAGTTGAGTTCGACGATCAGCGCCTCGATGTAGACCTGGGCGCGGCGTGCGTCGAGCTGCTCGATCACCGCCCGCAGGTTGCGATACACCGGCTCGGACGCCGTGATGATCAGCGAGTTCGTTGCTGAATCCGCCTGGATCATGCCGCCTGGCTGATTGTCGTCGCTCTTTTCCTTATCGCTGCCGAACAGGCCGCCGGAGGCCGAACCGCCGCCCGCGCCGTATGCGCCGCCGCCGCCACCACCACCGCCGCCGCCCATTGACGACGACATCGAGCTGCTGCCGAGCCCGCCGCCGGGCAGCGGAGGCGTGCCCGAGGTGCCGGTCGAGTTGCCGCCCAGGCCACCCCCGCCCCCGCCCCCGCCCTGGTTGAAGGCGTTCGCTTCGTTCGAGCCGCTCGACGAGCCGGTGTCGCCGCCCTTGCCGAGCATCCCGCGCAAGGTCTTCGCAAGCTTCGTCGCCTCCGCGTTGCGCAGCGGCACGACGTGCATGTTGCCGGGCATGGTGGTCGGCGAATCGAGCTGTTTGGCGAGCGCTTTCGCCGCGGCGAGACGCGCACCGTTCGACGCGCGGATCAGCAGCGAGTTGGTGCGCGGATCAGCGGTGATGGATACCTTCAGCGTCGCGTCGGTACTGCCGATCGCGCCCGGGTCGAGCATCTTGTTCAATTGCGTGGCGATGTCGAGCGCGTTCGCGTTCTTCAACTGGACGACCGACACCGACTGGCCCGCGGCCGTATCCACGCCTGCGATGATCTGCGCGATGCGGCGTACGTTGTCGGCGTAATCGGTGACGACGATCGTATTGTTGGCCGGATAAGCGGCCACGGTGTTGTTCGGCGAGATCAGCGGACGCAGCACCGGCAGCAGGTTGTTGGCCGATTCGTTCTTCAGCACGAACACCTGCGTGACCACCTGGTCGCCGCGCGCGCTGGGCGTATTGCCGACATAGGTCGGCACACCCTGCAGCTTGGCGTCGGCCTCGGGCACGACTTTCAACACGCCGTGGTCCTGCACCAGTGCGAAGCCCTGCATGCGCAAAGCCGACTGGAGAGTCTTCAGCGCCTGATCCTCAGGTACCGCATTTTCCGACACGAGGTTCAGTTGACCCTTCACGCGAGGGTCGACGATGATCGTTTTGCCCGTTGCCGCGCCGATCGCCTTCGCCACCTGGTCGATGTCCGCGTTCACGAAATTGAGTGTCACCTGCGCCTGTGCTGTCTGCGCGGTGATCAGTCCAACCACCAGCAGCGCCGTTGCGATGCGACGCAAAGCCATACGATTTCTTTTCATGGAATAGGGTATTGATGTCGGCAGCCGTAGCTGCCGACGGTCACGCTGTGCGGACATAGGAGCAGGCCGCCGCCCTGTCGGTCTGCCAGCCAGCTTCAAAGGCGATCACCGCCCCGGATGCCGGCCATCCGATGTCCGAAAAAAAAGAACAGTAACAGTTTTTCATGTCGGATTTGTCACAACAAAACACCGCGGTGCCATTCCTCGCAGGACCACCGCCGGTAATCAACCTATTGAATGTCAACAGTTTGCGCTGAGGCGAGCAGCAAAAGCACGTCTTTTTCGCCGTCTTATGTCGGTTAGCTAACTTGACGCCCCAAGACCTGCCGGTATGATACGAGCCGTTCGAGTCGCCGGTTGCATCTTGCCGATGCGGGGTTTCCCCGATGCGCGGCAACCCCGGCCCGTAAGCCTCGGCGGCTTTCAGTGACTGAAGTATGGCCGATGAATCGCCCTCGCAAACTTTATTCTTGCCTTTTTGTTTAGTGATCTTGACTGATGAGACGCACCCTGGTCACCGTCGCCGCAGGATTTGCCGTGCTAGCCGCAGCAGGGCAGGCACGCGCCGATTGCTTCGACGAGGCGGCCAAATATCAGAAGGTCAATCCGCTGATCCTTCGTGCGATTGCCTGGCAGGAGTCGCACAACCGGCCGGACGCGCGGCATAAGAACGCTAACGGTTCGACCGACTACGGCGTCATGCAGATCAATTCGATTCACCTGCCCACGCTGGCTCAGTACGGCATCTCGCAAGGCACGCTGATGGAGCCTTGCAAGAACGTTTATATCGCGGCATGGCATCTGCGCCGTCAGATGAACAAATACGGCAACACCTGGCAGGCAATCGGCGCATACCACTCCGAGACGCCGGCGCTACGCGACAAGTATGCGCAGCAGATCGCCGCGATCCTGCGCAAGTGGAATCTGATGCCGGCTGCGCGCTGAGCGGTGTTTCCGCTGGCGCGCTGACCCGCGCCGCGCTCATTGATTTTTCCTCGCGCAAGTGCTCGGCCTCGGGCTCCCGAGCGTGGTCCGCGCCGACTTTCCGATCCGCTCCGTCACGCGGGTGCTGCCCGTTTGATGCACAATGCGGCTTCGTGCCGCCGTCGAGGCCCGTCTGTCATTGCAGTCACGCGGCCTCAAGCCCGGCACGCCTTCCAATCCTCTTGTTTGTTCCGTACCGCGATGAACCAGCCGCTATTGCCCGTCACCGTGCTCTCCGGTTTTCTGGGCGCCGGCAAGACCACGCTCCTGAATCACATCCTCGCGAACCGGGCCGGTTTGCGCGTGGCCGTGATCGTCAACGACCTCGCCGCGGTCAATATCGACGCCACCCTCGTGCGCGACGCCGCCGCCTTGTCGCACGTCGAGGAGCAACTCGTCGAACTGTCGAACGGCTGCATCTGCTGCACGCTGCGCGACGATCTGCTGGTCGAGATCAAGCGTCTCGCGGCGGAAAAACGCTTCGACGCGATCCTGATCGAGTCGACCGGCGTGGCCGAGCCGATGCCGATCGCCGAAACCTTCACGTTCGTCGACGATGACGGCGCGTCGCTCTCCGACGTCGCCCGGCTCGATACGATGGTGACGGTGGTCGACGCGTTCAACTTCCTGCGCGACTATGGTTCGGCCGACGCGCTCGCCGAGCGCGGCATCGCCGCGACCGACGAGGACGATCGCACGCTGGTCGAGTTGCTGGTCGAGCAGATCGAATTCTGCGACGTGCTGGTGGTGAACAAGGCCGACCTGGTCAGCGCCGACGAACTCACCCGCCTGCAACGCATTCTTGCCCGCATCAACCCGCGCGCGGTGCAAGTGGTGAGCCGGTTCGGCGAAGTGCCGCTTGCCGAGGTGCTGAACACCGGCCGTTTCGATTTCGACGAAGCGTCGAGCGCGCCGGGCTGGCTCGCGTCGCTCGACCATGAGCATGACCACGAGCACGGCCATGCTCACCACGGTGAAGCCGACGAATTCGGCATCGGCAATTTCATTTACCGGGCACGCCGGCCGTTTCACCCGGAGCGGCTGTGGGCGCTGCTGCATCAGGAGTGGAAGGGCGTGTTGCGCAGCAAGGGCTTCTTCTGGCTCGCCACGCGCAACGACATCGCCGGTTCGCTGTCGCAGGCGGGCGGCGCTTGCCGGCATGGTCCGGCGGGCATGTGGTGGGCGGCTCAGGACCGCGGCGAATGGCCGGACGGCGACGACGAACTGGCCGCCGAAATCGCTGCGGACTGGTACGGCGACCCGGACGATCTGACGATCGGCGATCGTCGCCAGGAACTGGTGATGATCGGTGTGGACATCGATCCGGCCGTGTGGACCGCGAAGTTCGACGCCTGCCTGCTGACCGACGACGAATATGCGCTGGGGCCGCAAGGTTGGCAGCAGTTCACCGATCCGTTCCCGGCGTGGGACTTCGACGAAGACGATCACGACCATCACGACCACGACCACGACGGGCATGGCCACGGCGAAATCGTGCATCGTCATGACTAGGCGCTGCTGACGCGCCGTCGCCGCTGATTAGCCGTGCGAGGCGCCGCGGCCAATCCATTCCGCGCAAAGCTTGCGGACGAAAAAAAACCCGCCGTTGGCGGGTGTCAACTGCCAGGCAGTAATCTGCTTAGCGCTTGTTGACTGCGTCCTTGAACGCCTTGCCAGCCGTGAACTTGACGGTCTTGGCTGCCGGGATCTTGATGGTCTCGCCGGTCTTGGGATTACGACCCGTACGTGCTGCGCGCTTGCCCGAACCAAAGCTGCCGAAGCCGATCAACTGGACCGCGTCGCCCTTCGACACGGACTTCTTGATCACTTCAAGCAACGTGTCCAGCGTCTCACCGGTTTGAGCCTTGCTGGCGCCCGTCTGTCCTGCGACGGCGTCGATCAGTTCCTGTTTGTTCATTAAGGTTCCTTTCTGAGTTTAGGTTGATACGAACAGCGCGAACGCGCCGATTATACGTGCGCGGGCCGCGCCGTCGAGCAGCTGCGGCTCCGGATCCCGTCCGGACCAATAGCGCCGGACAGGTAACCGTCCGTCGGCCGTGCTGCCGCTCCCTTCGCGGCGCTTGCTATGATAGCGCAGCGCAAACCCAATCAGGATAAGGGTTTCGAAGATTTCAGCGGTTCCAGGGCCATGACAGCAAGGAAACCGCTCTTTTTGCTGTTCGAGGGCGCCAACCGAGGGCTGAAACCCAGCACGGACGGGGCTTGACGTTGGTTTTTGCCAACGTTCGGCGCGTCTTTTTCGCCGTCCGGCGAGCTGCCCGCGCTGGCGGTAACGTTTGATCCGCTCTTTCGAGCGTCATTTTTCGCCGCGCATGACCGATCCGCTGATCCCCGCCGTCCTCGCGTTTCGCGACAACGGCACGCCTTTTTCCCCGCTTTACGACGATATCTATCACAGCGCCGTCGGCGGTCTCGAACAGGCTCACCACGTTTTTCTGCGCGGCAACTCGCTGCCTGAGCGGTGGCGCGACCGGCGCGTTTTCACCGTGCTCGAGACAGGCTTCGGCATGGGCATCAACTTTCTGACGACCTGGGCCACGTGGCGCGCCGATCCGTCGCGCTGCGAGCGGCTGCACTTCGTGTCGACCGAAAAGCATCCGTTTACGCTCGCCGACTTGCGCAGCGTGTATGCGGCCACCGTTTCCGATCCGTCGATCGCGGCGCTGGCCGACACGCTTGCGAGCGCATGGCCGATGCTCGTGCCCGGCACGCATCGGCTCGAATTCGAGGGCGGCCAGGTCGTCCTCACGCTCGTGTTCGGCGACGCGCTACAGACGCTGCCAGCCTTGAGGCTGCGCGCCGACGCGTTTTACCTCGACGGCTTTGCGCCAGCCAGGAATCCCGAGCTCTGGACCCCCGCGATCTTCAAGGCGCTCACGCGCGTGGCGGGCGAGGGCGCCACTTTCGCCACCTACAGCAGCGCCGGCGAAGTCAAGCGCGCGCTGACGCAATGCGGCTTTGTGTACCAAAAAATCGACGGCTTCGGCTGGAAACGAGCGATGCTGGCCGGCCACTTCGCGCCGCGCTGGCGCGTGCGCCGCCATGAGCCGCCCGCGCCGCTCGCAGTCGACGAACGGCATGCGGTCGTGATCGGCGCGGGGCTCGCCGGTTGCGCGGTCATCGAACGGCTCGCGGCGCGCGGCTGGCGCGTTACCTCGCTGGAACGGCATGCATTGGTCGCGCAAGATGCGTCGGGTAATCCGGCCGGTGTTTTCCATCCGATGATCTCGCGCGACGACAGCGTCGCCTCGCGCGTGACGCGTGCCGGCTTTCTGTACACGCTTGGGCGCTGGGCCGCGCTCGAACGGTTGGGTCACCAGCCGTTGCGCGGCGGCCGGGGCTTGTTGCAAATCGCCACGAACGACGAAGAAGCCCGCTCGATCAGCGAGGCGATCGCCGCGTTCGGTAATCCGTCCGAGTACGTGACGCCGGTCGGCTCGAGCGAAGCGCACAGGCTCGCCGGCGTGCCCCTCGCGCGCGGCGGCTGGTTCTTTCCGCACGGCGGCTGGATCGACCCCGCGTCGCTGTGCGCCGCGCAATGCGCCGCGGCGGGCGGCTTGCTGGACCGGCGCTTCGGCGTCGACGTCGCGCGCATCGAGCGCTCCGGCGATCAATGGACGGTGTTCGACACAGCGGGCCAAGCCGTCGCCCGCGCGCCGGTAGTGGTGGTGGCGAGCGCCCACGATGCCGCGCGCATCGCCGGTTTGCGGTATGCGCCGACGCGCAGCATTCGCGGCCAGTTGACCTTGTTGCCGGCCGGCGCCGTGCCGCGACTCCAGGTGCCGGTGATCGGGGAAGGCTACGCGGTACCGCTCGCAAACGGCGTCACGCTGACCGGCGCCACCTACGAACTCGACGATCCGCATACGCTGCTGCGCGCGGGCGGTCATCTGGAAAACCTCGAGCGTGTGGCGCTCATGCTGCCGTCCTTCGCGGGCGTCGCCGGCGAGGCCAGAAACGCTCAGTCGGCCGAGTTCGCCGGACGCGTCGCGTTCCGCTGCGTCACCAGCGACCGCATGCCGATGATCGGCAATCTCGCCGACGAAGCGCAGGCTGCGCTCGACGCGCACCAACTGCGTGGCGCATGGCCGCTCGACCTGCCGCGTAGCCAGGGTTTGTACGGCGCGTTCGCCTATGGGTCGCGCGGGCTCGTGTGGGCCGCGCTCGGCGCGGAACTGATCGCTTCGCAGATCGAAGGCGAGCCGTGGCCGCTCGAACGCGATCTGGCCGAGGACATCGATCCCGCCCGCTTCCTTTTGCGGGCATTGCGTCAAGGGGTCGTAGGTTAACCGCGCGCGGGACTTATCCACCGCGGGATGTGGATAAGCAGGTGGTTTACCGGCGCAACTCGTGTGGAACCGTTGTGGACGTAAACGGGGTAACTTGGCCGCCGTCGAAAATCGCCAAAAGTTACCCTTGAGTCCCGGCTGTTCCCGCACATGCTGTGCATCCGGTTATGCCGTCGGCAAGCTGCTGATTTGCTTCGGTAAAAATGGGTTATCCACAGAAACCGAGGCAGCTTGTTAACTGTTACTACGTATACATACAGTAAACCTGTAAACAGAAAGGCCTAGGGCAGCGGAAGGCATTCGGCTGGGCAAGGCCTTCAAAATTTCGCGGCACGGCCCCTGCTGTGTGAATGCGCCGAAGCTAGGTCCCACGATGGTTTGTTATCCGCTATCGCGATCGAATCACGGCCATAAAACGGTCGCTTTTTCCTGGCATCATGAAGATAAGGTGCGTTTTTACCGTTTTGACGGCGCGTTCGTGTCTTTTCGGTCAAGGCAGAAAAAGCTATGGCACAATCGCCGTTCTTTTCCGCGTCGTGCCTCGCCTCGAACGGCACACGCAACCACGGAACGGTGCCGGTCAATCAGAATCTGATTCAAGTCGACGGCTTCCTTTCACCGTGCCGTGCCGGTTGCTGCGGCCGCACCCCCGAACGCGCCGAGCTCCCTGCGGCCGCGGCGCGTTCCGATCATCCGATCGTTGAAAACTCGCAACGCTGGTCACGCGAAGCGATCGCGATAGTGAGCGCCTCGCGCGCCACTCGCTCGCCGGTGTTTGCGCCGGTTCGTGTCGTCCGCCGTTGCTGCAAAGGAGAACCCATCACGATGAAGTCGGCGTTTTCATTTTTTCCGGCCTGGCCTCTCGCACCCGACGCCATTTTTTGGGCTGGCCTGGCTTTGCTCGCCGCGGGTCTCTGCGGTGAACTTTGCTATCGCGCGTGGCGTTTGCCGCGCATTTCCGGGTATGCGGTCATTGGTTTGATAGCCGGTGCGGCGGGTTCGGGCGTGATCGACTCGGATTCCGCGAGCGCCGCGCGGCCATTGCTCGATGTCGCGCTCGGTTTGCTGCTGTTCGAACTCGGCAGCCGGCTCGATCTGCGCTGGATCCGTCGCAATCCCTGGCTGATCCTGTCGAGCGTCGCCGAAGCCACGCTTACTTTTGCACTGGTTTTGCCGGTCTTGCTGTTCCTCAACGTGCCGCTCATGGTGGCGACCGTGCTCGCGGCGATCGCCATGGCGACTTCGCCCGCGATGGTGATTCAGCTCAAGACCGAATTGCGCGCGGAAGGCCAGGTCACCCAGCGTCTGTTGACGCTCACCGCGCTCAACAGCATGTATGCGGTGGTGATCGAAAAGCTCGTGTCGAGCTGGCTGCATCAGGAGGTCTATGGCAACGTTTTCGCCACGATTCTTCAGCCGCTGTATCTGCTGGTCGGCTCGCTCGTGCTCGCCTATCTGCTCGCGCGCACCTGCACGTTCTTTTATCGGCGGCTGAGCATGCAGGACGAACATTCGTTCGTCGCGCTGTTCGGTCTCGTGCTGCTGGCGATCGCGCTCGCGCATCTGTTCAAGCTGTCGACGATTCTCGCGCTGCTGGCCGCCGGCATCATCGTCAAGAATCACGAAGCGCGCCCGCAGTTGTGGCCGCAGCATTTCGGCACGGCCGGCTGGCTCCTGACCGTGATTCTGTTCGTGCTGACGCTCACGTCGTTCGAATGGAAACACATCGCGCTCGGCGGTGTCGCGGCGCTGGGTCTGATTGTTGCGCGCCTCGTCGCGAAACTGGTCGGCGTCCTCGCGTTCGCCAGGCCGAGCGGCTTGAACTGGAAGCAGGGCATGGCGCTCGGTTTGTCCTTGTCGCCGATGTCGGCGCTGGCTTATCTGCTAGTCGACGACACCTACAACCTTTATCCGAATTTCGATCCGCAGCTGCGGGCCATCGTGATGTGTTCGATTTTCGTGCTGCAGATTCTCGGGCCGTGGCTCGTGTATCGCAGCCTCGCGCTCGTGGCCGAACGGCGCGAAGAGTAGGCGTATCTAAAGGCACGTCAGCGCGCGGTGCGCTGTTCGGGCCCGACGCGCCTGATCCAACTTATTCGATTCAAAATCGGCCGGGCATCTGACACATACCGGGCCGATCCGACCCAGGGGACGCCATGTCACTCGAACCCTTCATCGATTCGAAACCGTTCACATTCGGCGTCGAACTCGAGATGCAAATCGTCAATACGCACGACTACGATCTGACCCGAGCCGGCTCCGATCTGATGCGGCTCATCAAGGACGAAAAGATTCCGGGCAACATCACGCCGGAAATCACCGAAAGCATGATCGAGTTGTCGACCGGCATTTGCACGACGCATGAACAGGCCGTCGCCGATTTGCGCAAGATTCGCGACACGCTGGTTTCCGCGGCGGACCGCCTGAACGTGGGGTTGTGCGGCGGCGGCACGCACGCTTTCCAGCAATGGAGCGAACGGCAAATCGTCGACACGCCGCGCTTCCAGTACCTTTCCGAGTTGTATGGCTATCTTGCCAAGCAATTCACGGTGTTCGGCCAGCATGTGCACATTGGCTGCCCGGATCCGAATAGCGCGCTCTACCTGCTGCATTCGATGTCGCGCTTCATTCCGCATTTCATCGCGCTGTCCGCCTCGTCGCCGTTCGTGCAGGGCGTGGATACCGGTTTTCATTCGGCGCGCCTGAACTCCGTGTTCGCGTTTCCGCTGTCGGGCCGTGCGCCGTTCGTGCTGACGTGGGACAGCTTCGAGGAATATTTCTCGAAGATGGTGCACACGGGTGTCGTCAACAGCATGAAGGATTTCTACTGGGACATCCGGCCGAAGCCGGGCTTCGGCACGATCGAAGTCCGCGTGATGGACACGCCGTTCTCGGTGGATCGCGCCGCGGCGATTGCCTGCTACATCCAGACGCTGGCGCGCCATCTGTTGCTCGACAAACCGATCACGCCGCGCGAGGACGATTACCTCGTCTACACGTTCAACCGTTTCGAGGCATGCCGTTTCGGGCTTGCCGGCACCTGCATCAATCCGCAAACCGGTGAACGCAAGACGATCTCCGAAGACATTCTCGAAACGCTCGATCTGATCGCACCGCACGCCGAAGCATTGGGTTCGGGCAAGGCGCTCGCCGAAATCGGCGCGATCGCTCGCAATCAGGTGAACGATGCGACGTGGTTGCGCGGCGTCGTCGATCGGGAAAAGTCCTTGCATGAAGCCGTTCGGCAGCAGTGTCTGCAATGGCGCGCTTAGCTCGACCCGCGTTGCGGGGAATTCGTAAGGAAACCCGCCTCGAGCGGGTTTTTTTTCTGTAATTTATTTTCCAGCTCGGCGCGCTTAAGGGTTTTTAGAAATCCCGTATACAAAAGTAGTAATAGTTAACAAGCATCGCATCCGCCTGTGGACAACTGACCAATGTCGTTCAAAGTCAAGACACTACGTAAACCATAACCGGGCTGATCGAAGGTGGGCCGATGCCGCGACGCGAGGACAACTCAGAGACGGGCAGCGCGGTCAGCCGGCTTATCAAGAATCGGTGCACAGGTCGTCCCCGTGTTTTCCCGCGGTTATCCACAGATCGCGTTGGATAAGTTAGCTGTACGATTCGCCGCTCTCGCATAGAATGTCGTTTTCGCCGCCTTGGCCAGTCAGGCGGTAAATTTTTGAGATAGTCGAAACGGTCTCGCCCGCGACTGGGACGAGGCTACCCCACAAAGGCTACGGGCACGGTCGGCAGAAGGGGCGCCGATCCTGCACGAGGGCTGTAAATAAACCAATCGAAGATTATGAGCGAAGGCGTATACGGAGAACAGGCGACCGGGCGGGTGACCCACAGCCTATTGCGATTGAGCACGGCGATGCGAAGCCAGGCTTGGGAATGGGCCGAAGGCGCGGGTCTCACGCCGACTCAGGGCGAGATCCTGGTCTTGTTGATGCAGCGCAAGGGTCCGATGCGCCTGGGCGAGATCGCGCGTGAAACGGCGCTGACCGCCGCGACCACCAGCGATGCGGTGAGCACGCTCGAAGGCAAGGGTCTGGTCGAAAAGCGCCGCGCGCTCGACGACGGCCGCGCACTCGCGGTTCGCCTGACGGCGCGTGGCCGCACGGCCGCCAAGCGCGCCGCGCAATGGCCGGACTTTTTGGCCAAGGCGGTGGGCACGCTGCGCGACGACGAGCAGACCATGTTCTATCGCACGCTGCTGAAAACCGTTCATCAACTGGAAGCGCAAGGCACCATTCCGCCGCACCGCATGTGCCTGAGCTGCGCGCACTTCGAGCCGAGCAAGAATCCGAAGAAGACGCCGCATTACTGCGCGCTGCTCGACCTGAAGCTGTCGGATACGGATGTGCGCCTCGATTGCTCGGTGCATGAAACCGCCGACGCCGCCACCCAAAAGAAGACGTGGAAGATCTACGCCCAATAAGGCGGCTTCTTTCACGACAATCCGCTACACTGCCAAGCCGGCTACGGCGGTCGGCGCACATGCCGACCGCCAGCCGTTCGAGCGCCGCATAGCGGCAAGTCCTTAGTCAATCTGAAGGTGGGCAGCCGATGAATCGCGAAGTTCTGGCCATTCGGCACGTGTACTTCGAGGATCTGGGCAGTCTCGAGCTGGTGCTCGGCGAGCGCGGTCGCCCGGTCCGCTATCTCGACGTCGGCTTCGCACGTATCGAGGCGCCCGACCCGGTTGCCGCGTCGTTGATGGTGGTGCTGGGCGGTCCGATCAGCGCAACCGACGACGCACTTTACCCGACACTCGGGCCACTGCTGTCCAAGATCGAAAAACGCATCGTGGCCGGTTTGCCGACGCTCGGCATCTGCCTCGGCGCTCAATTGATCGCGCGCGCGCTCGGCGCGCGCGTCTATTCCGCAGGCCATACGGAACTCGGCTGGACGCCGCTTACCCTCACCGAGGCGGGCCGCGCTTCGCCGGTGCGTCATCTGGATGGGGCGCACACGTCCATGTTGCATTGGCACGGCGACACCTTCGATTTACCCGACGGCGCCACGCGGCTTGCTTCGACGCCGGCCTGCGAGAACCAGGCGTTCGCCTTTGGCGATCACGTTCTGGGTCTGCAATGTCACCCGGAGATTCGTGCCGACCGCTTCGAGCCCTGGCTGATCGGCAATGCCGGCGAGATTGCCGGTCACGGTATCGATGCCCGTCAGTTGCGCGCCGAGACCGCGCGTCTTGGTCCGGCGCTGGAAGCCGCCGCGCGCCGCATGTTCGGCGAATGGCTCGATCAGGTCGAGGCGACACCCTGACCAGGGCTTGACTGCAGTAAATCACTCGCGATGCTATGCTCGACCGCTCTCGGGTTCTTACTGGGCGGAATTCATGAGCGCGCTTTTTTCTCCGCTCACGCTGCGTAGCGTGACGCTTCCCAACCGTATCGTCGTGTCCCCGATGTGCCAGTACTCCGCCGAGCGCGGCGAGGCGACTGCATGGCACATGATCCATCTCGGCAGTCTCGCCTTGTCCGGCGCGGGCATGTTGTGCATCGAGGCGACCGCGGTCGAGCCCGATGGCCGCATCACGCCCGGCGATCTTGGACTGTGGGACGACGCCACCGAAGCCGCGCTCGTGCCGGTGCTGGCCGCTATCCGCAAGCATTCGCGCATCAGCGTGACGATGCAGTTGGCGCACGCCGGGCGCAAGGCCTCGAGTCATGCGCCGTGGGAAGGCGGGCAACTGATTCCGGTGTCGCAAGGCGGCTGGCTGCCGCACGCGCCGTCCGCGTTGCCGCATAAGGCGGGCGAAGAGCCGCCTCTCGCGCTCGACACAGCCGGCTTGAACCGGATTCGTGAAGCATTCGCGGCGTCTGCGCGGCGCGCCGCGCGCCTGGGTATCGATGCGTTGGAAGTGCACGCGGCACACGGCTATCTGCTGCATCAGTTCCTCTCGCCGATCGCCAATCAACGCGGCGACGAGTACGGCGGCTCGCTCGGCAACCGCATGCGTTTTCCACTCGAAATCTTCGACATCGTGCGCGCCGCATTTCCCGCCGACAAACCGGTGGGCGTGCGGGTTTCCGCGACCGACTGGGTCGAAGGCGGCTGGACACTTGAAGATACGATCGCGTTTGCCGACGAGTTGAAAAAGCGCGGCTGCGACTGGATCGACGTGTCATCGGGCGGTGTCTCGCCGTTGCAGAAGATCCCGCTCGAACCGGGCTATCAGATTCCATTCGCCAGGGCGGTCAAGCAGGCCACCGGCCTCACCACCATCGGCGTGGGACTCATCACCGATCCGGTCCATGCCGAGCAACTGATCGAAGCCGGCGACGCCGATCTGATCGCATTGGCCCGTGCCTTGCTGTACAACCCGCGCTGGCCCTGGCACGCCGCGGCGCAACTCGGTGCGACGGTCGAGGCGCCGCCGCAGTACTGGCGCTCGCAACCGCGCGAGCAGAAAGCGCTGTTCGGCGAGATTTCGTTCGGACAACGGTGAAGACGCCGGCGCGTCTTGCGCTGAGCGCTTATTGACGGTTGAACGAAGCCGTCTTGAGCGTGTAGGATGCCGGTTGTGGCGCATGGGCGTCCAAGGTTCGCGGCGCTCGCAAGGCGCCGCGTTTGCTATCGGCGTCAGCAAAAGCAGCGCGTCAGACGCGAGCATGGCTGACGGCTACCGGAACTTCACTTTCAGTTCTTCACAAGGATTCATTCAATGAGTTCACGCAGGATCGCCGTGCGTCGTTCGGGTGTGCACGGCAAAGGCGTGTTTGCCCTCGAACCGATTGCGGCCGGCGAACGGCTGATCGAATACAAAGGTGAGCGGATCTCTTGGAAAGAAGCGTTGCGCCGTCATCCGCATAATCCGGCGGAACCGAATCACACGTTCTATTTCGCGCTCGACAGCGGCAAGGTCATCGACGGCAAGGTGAACGGCAATAGTGCGCGATGGATCAACCATTCATGCGCGCCGAACTGTGAAGCCGAGGAGATCGACGGTCACGTGTACGTGCATGCGTTGCGCGACATTGCCGAGGGCGAGGAAGTCTTTTACGACTATGGCCTCGTGATCGACGCGCGTCAGACCAAGAAGCTCAAGAAGGAATACGAATGCCGTTGCGGCGCGCGCAAGTGCCGCGGCACGATGCTGGCGTTGCCGGAGAAAGAGAAGGGCGCGGGGAAATCGGACAAGGCGGCGAAGTCGGTCAAGTCGTTGAAGAAGGCCGCGGCGCCAGCGAAAAAAGCGAAGAAGAAATGAAACGCGGGCGGCCTGAATTGACGATAAAGTCCAGGCCGCCCGCGTTGACCCGCATCGTCACATATCGATCGGCGCCGAGTGCGCCGATTTTTTTTCGGGCTGCCCGGGGCCTTCTTCTGTCTGCGCACCGGGGCTGCTCTGAGCAGTGGTGGGCACGAGCGGAATGCGGACGATAAAACGTGCTCCGCCTTCCGGTGCGTCTTCGTAATGCACGCTGCCGTGATGCAGCACCATGATGTCGTGAACGATCGCGAGCCCGAGACCGGCGCCGCCGTCCACGCCGGAGTCGCTCTGGCCATCGCCGCGGAAGAATCGTTTGAACAGATCCGCCTGCTGCGTGAGCGGCACGCCCGGCCCGTTGTCCTCGACGATGATCTCGGCCATGCGCACCTGGTCGATCACCGTTTGCGACACCGTCACCGTGATGCGCCCGCCATCGAAGCGCGAAGGCGGCACGTACTTCAGCGCGTTATCCAGCAGATTCGCCATCACTTCGTGCAGCAGCACGGGATTGCCGCGTGCCATCAGCGGATGATCGTTGGCGGGATCGTCGAGCCGCTGGAAACCGAGGTCGACGTGAAACGCCAGCGCGCGCGGCACCCATTCCGCACCCGTGTCGAACGCGAGCGCGGCCATATCGACATCGACGAAGCGGGCCGCCTGTTCGCCCGGCTCGGCGCGCGCGAGCGACAGCAGTTGATTCGACAGCCGCACCGCGCGGTCGGCTGCGGCGCGCAGCTCGCGCACCGCGGCCAGCGCTTGCTGCGGGTCGCGCGCCACAGCGGCTTGCTCCGCATGCAGCTTGACGGCGGTGAGCGGCGTGCGCAGTTGATGCGCGGCGTCGGCGATGAATTTGCGCTGGCCGTCGAGCGCGGTTTTCAGGCGATCGAGCAGGGCGTTCAGCGCGCCGGTGAGGGGCCGGATTTCGACCGGCACGTAGGTTTCGTCGACCGGTTCGAGGGAGGTGTGGGTCTGCCGGTTCAGCGAGTCGGCAAGATCGGTCAGCGGATTGAGCTGCTGATTGACGACGCGCCACACGATGATCCACCCCGCCAGCAGCAACAACAGCAGCGGCATCATGATCGCGACCAGAAACTCGGCGGCGATTTGAAAACGGTGATGCACCGGCTGACCCACTTCGACGACGATCGGATTGCCGACCGGCTGGTCGACGCGCACCTGCGCCACGCGCACCGTCACGCCTTCGTGCTGCGTTTCGAACACATACGCGTAGTGCATGCGCCGCACGCTGGTGCCTTGCAGCGGCAGCTTAGGGTCGCCGGCGATTTCGGTTTCGCCGTTGCTGATCCGGTAGACCAGGTGCTCGACCGGATCGGAGAACATGGCTTGCGCGAGCGGCGGCACGGTGAACCGTGCATCCGCTCCGGCGATCTGGATCTGTTTGGAGATGGCGGTGGCGAGATCGGCGAGCGAGCGGTCCACCACGTGCTGCGTGTACTGCCACGCGAGCCAGTAAGCGATCAGACCGCTCATCAGCGCGAGCAGCGAAAGGGGAGCGGCGAGGCGCCGCAGCAGCGTGCGGCGCAGACTATTGGCGGCCGGCTGGGGCATGATCGAACGCGCGGGAAAGTGGCAACGGCGAAGGCGCCGTGAAATTCCGCCGGATGCCGGCGAATCGCGCACCAGGTGCGCGGCGCCGGCCCGGCGCCGTCAGGCCGCGACGAAGATCGCGGCCCTCAGGGCGATTATGCGGCCTGACGGATTTCCTGCAACAGATAACCGAAGCCACGCACCGTGACGATTTCGACGCGGCAGCTTTCGAGCTTTTTACGCACCCGGTGCACATAGACCTCGATCGCGGTGTCGCCGAGATCGCCGCCGAAGTGCGTCAGATGGTCTTGCAATTGCGCCTTGCTGACCACGCGGCCATGACGCAGCAACAGCATTTCGAGCACGGCGAATTCACGCGGCGACAGTTCGAGCGGCTTGTCGTCGTTGAAAATGCGGCGATCGACGCCCGACAGGCGCACGCCGCCGAGCGACACTTCCGGACGCGGCATGTCGCCGTGCGGACCGCTGCGGCGCATCACCGCGCGAATGCGCGCTTCGAGTTCCGCGGGTTCGAACGGCTTCAGCAGGTAATCGTCGGCACCGGAATTCAGGCCTTGAACGCGGTCGTTCAATTCGTCGCGCGCGGTGAGGATGATCACCGGCGTATGACGATTGCTCTGACGAAAACGCGACAGCAGCGTCATGCCGTCGATACCGGGCAGACCCAGATCGAGGATCACCAGTTCATGGCGGTTTTGCGTGAGGGCCTGCTCGGCGAAGATGCCGTCATGGACCATGTCGACGGTGAAGCCGGCTTGTTCGAGACTGCTTTGGATGCCGCGTGCGATGGGGCGGTCATCTTCAATCAGAAGGAGTCGCATGGGTTTCGCTCAATTACAATGGGTTAGGCATGTGGGCAAGCGGTTCGCCGGGGCGCCTGCCGCACAGCCGGGGCGTGCGCCGCGGCCGTGCCGATAACCGGCACGAACCGCCGCGAAGCAGCCACTGAGCGATCACGAAGTCATGTCCGAGATAACGATTCACGAACTGGAAGCCGCGATCAACTTCTGGCGCGCCCGCTCACCTTCGAGCGGCGACGAACTCGTTCTGTGCAAGGAGGCAAGCGCGCTCTCCAAGCCGTATGCGTTGATGATTGTACAGCGTCAGCAGACGCTATCGCGGGATCGTTTGGACGCGGTTGCGCGGCAGGCGTGGGATTCTTACGTGTACCTTAAGAACAGCCTGTAGAACTGAAGGTTTGGATGCCCGATAGCCTGCAATGCCCTTTCAGTACTGACCGAATCGTTCGATAAACCTCGATCGAACGCCCCGGCACGCAACCTGAGCGCAGGTGTTACGAAGTAATACTGTCGATGAACCGGGCCAGTTCGATGTCACGCTCGCTCAAGCCGTCGACCTCGTGCGTGGACAACGTGATTTCCACCTTGTCGTAGACGTTGAACCATTCCGGGTGGTGGTCCATCTCCTGCGCCTTGATCGCCACGCGCGTCATGAAGCCGAATGCTTCGTTGAAGTCGGCGAATCTGAACTGCCGCTGGATTGCGTCGCGGCCGGCCACGGCTTGCCAGCCGTGCAGTTTCGCAACCTGCGTCGCACGTTGCTCGGAAGTCAGTTTATGAATCATGGCGCTACCTCGTTGAGCTGGACAGGCGCGCCGAAAAAGCCGGGCGCGTCCATTATCTTTTCACGGATCCGGCGAGCTTGCCGTGCGTGTCGTCGGCGTTTGTCTTCAGATATCGCCGTGCGTCCGCCAGCCTTTGCGTGAGCCGCTTCCGCCGGGGCGACCGTGTTCGAGTCTGAGAACCCGCGTGCAATAATCGCGCATTCAACGGCGATTCCGTGCGGACACTCATCATGTTGGAACTCGATCACTTCGATCTCGCGTTGCTGGACGTTCTTCAGCGCTTTGGCCGCGCCACGCATCAGCAATTGGCGGAGCAAGTGCCGCTGTCGCCGTCGCAGATCGGACGGCGTTTGCAGCGGCTGGAGCAACTGGGGGTGGTGGACGGCTATCGTGTCGTGCTGCGTCCGGAGAAGCTCGGGCTCGGCGTCACGGCCTTCACGAGCTTGAAGTTGAAGCACCACGGCGATTCGGTCATCGAGCAATTCCAGCAGCAGATCGAGGTGCTGCCTGAAGTGCTGGAATGTCACGCGGTAGTCGGCGACGCCGACTACTTGTTGCGCATCGTGGCGCCCGATCTGAACTATCTGTCGACGTTCGTCATGAAGAAGCTGATGCGCGTGCCGGGCGTCGATAGCGTGCGCTCGAATATCGTGCTCACCACGTTCAAGCGTAACGGGCCGTTGCCGCTCGGCCATCTGTCGCCCGGAGCGGCTGCGGCTTAAGTAACGGTTGTTGCACGGGCTCGCCCGCGACCGCGCAGCGATCATTCATGCCGCTTGCTTCGGCTCGCTCTCCGGGCTCAGCAAATCGACGTAGGCCACCGCCACCAGATCCGCTTCCGGCACGCCGAGGCTCGCGAACATCGCATGCGCTTCGGCGTGGCCGCTTTCTTCGTCGTCATCCTGGGCGAGCACGACTTCGAGTTCGACGAAGTCACCGAGACCGTCCACGCGGTCCAGGTGAATCCGCGTGCGCCCGGTCAGATACACATGACGTTCCTTCGTGACGATGCCGCGCGTGGTCAGCGCGGTGGCGAGCAGCGCGTGCATCGCTTCGGGGTTCGTGACGGGGCTGCGCGTGTAATACGACGCCTTCGGGCCGTCGCGGTCGTCGCGCTGATAGAAGATCAATTCGGCCGGCGTGCCGTCGTCGAACTGGCGCAGTTTCAGGCGGCCGCGCGGCACGTCGTAGAAAAAGTCCTGCTGGCGGAAGATCAGCGGCGCGTCGGGCGCGAGCTGCGCGGCGCGTTCGCGCAGTTGCTCGAAATGCTGGGCGCGGGCTTTGATTTCAATGTTGCGTGCCATGTCAGGCTCCTGTCGATGAATGGAGTGGTCGGCGGCTTCCGGTGTTGACGGCGAAGCTGCCGGGAAGGACGAAGTCAGACGGAACAGAAAACGATGCGGGGCCGGCGCGTAAGCGCGAAGCGTCAATCTAACAAAAAGTCCGTGACGGCGTGGTTTCAGATGAGAGGGTGGCGCGCGGAACTGCGCTTGGCCGGCCGCTCGGGCCAAGCGCGGACGAACTGGCAGCGAGCATGAGCATCGAACCTGCGCCTGTCATGAGAACGGCTCATATCGGTTCCGCGCCGCTTCCAGCCGCGTCCACGTCCACCCTCATGTCGCCCATTGCTGTTCGATCAGCTTCAATGCCGCCGCGATCGCCGGCTCGTCCTTGCGCGCCGCGAGCGTAATGAAACTGAGCTGGGTCGGCACGGTGACGCCTTCCACGATGGTCAGCGCGTGCGCATGCGCTTCGGCGATCGCGGTGGCGTCGCGCGCCAGCGTCAGGCCGACGCCCGACTTGACGAGATCGAGCATCGACGGCTCCTGGTCCACTTCCGCCACCTTGAGCGGTTTCACGCCCGCTTCGCCGAAGCAGCGCGACAACAAGCGGTTGTGAGCGGAGGCGGGCGGCGTCCAGATCCACGGCAGCGCCGCGAGCGAGCGCCAGTCGCGCGCGCCCTTCACGCGGTCCTTCCAGCCGGGCGGCGCCAGCACGCGATACTGGAAATGCGTGAGCGTGACGGCGTGGAAGGCCGCGCCGTCGCGTGGATCGTCGTCGGAGGGCAGGCCGATGTAGTAACCCACGTCCAGTTCGCCCGCGCGAACCTGCTCCAGCACCCAGCCCGACATGCCATGCCGCAAGGCCGTCTCGATGCGCGGCCAGGTCTCCACCAGTTGCTTCAGAAAGCCGCCCAGGCGCAGAAACGTCGGGTCGAGAATCGTGCCGATCTGCAAGCGTCCGCGCACTTCGTGACGCAGCGACTCCGCCGCCCGCTGCACGTCGCTCGCGGCGGCGAGCGCCCGCTCGGCGTGCGGCAGAAGCGCCTGACCATCGCGCGTGAGCGAGAGCCCGTGCGAGGTCCGCGTGAACAGCGTGACGCCCAGCGTCTCCTGCAAATGTTTGATTTGCAGGCTGACGGCGGGTTGGGTCAGGTGCAGTTGCACGGCGGCACGCGTGAGGTTGCCCTCGCGTGCGACGATGACGAAAGCCCGGAGCAGAGTCAGATCCATATCCTGATATTAGCGCGGCTTATAGCGCAATTGAGCATTACTCATTGGATTTGTGCGCCCGAAGCGCCTTACGCTTGCGTTCATCACGCCGGTCGCGTCGGGCGGACGACTTTCACACCAAGAGGAACGAGATGAGCGAGACACATCAGGACGAGACCGTCCGCAGCGAAACGAGCGCCCGCGCGCTGACCCATTTCATCAACGGCAAGACGGTCGACGGCACCAGCCATCGTTTCGGCGACGTCTTCAATCCCGCGCTCGGCGCCGTGAGCGCCCGCGTGCCGCTGGCGAGCGTCGCCGAAGTGGACGCGGCGGTCGCCGCCGCCCGCGACGCGTTCCCCGCATGGAGCGAAACCGCGCCGATCAAACGGGCGCGCGTGCTGTTCAAATTCAAGGAATTGCTCGATCGCCACCACGACGAACTGGCGGAATTGATCACACGTGAACACGGCAAGGTGTTCTCGGACGCGAAGGGCGAAGTGATGCGCGGCATCGAGATCGTCGAGTTCGCGTGCGGCATTCCCAATCTGCTGAAGACCGACTTCACCGATCAGATCGGCGGCGGGATCGACAACTGGAATCTGCGGCAGCCGCTCGGCGTGGTCGCCGGAATCACGCCGTTCAATTTCCCGATGATGGTGCCGTGCTGGATGTTCCCGGTGGCGATCGCGTGCGGCAACACGTTCGTGCTGAAGCCGTCGGAGCGTGACCCGTCCGCGTCGATCCGTCTCGCCGAATTGTTCAAGGAGGCCGGCTTGCCGGATGGCGTGCTCAACGTCGTGCATGGCGACAAGGTCGCGGTCGACGCCTTGCTCGTGCATCCCGAAGTGAGCGCGTTGTCGTTCGTGGGCTCGACGCCGATCGCCGAATACATCTATACGGAAGGCACGAGGCACGGCAAGCGCGTGCAGGCGTTGGGCGGCGCAAAGAATCACCTGGTGGTGATGCCGGACGCGGATCTCGATCAGGCTGTCGACGCATTGATCGGCGCGGCCTACGGTTCGGCGGGCGAGCGCTGCATGGCGATTTCGGTGGCCGTCGCAGTGGGGCATATCGCCGACGAATTGATCGAGCGGCTCACACCGCGCGTGAAGAGCCTGAAGATTCTCAACGGCATGGAATCGGCCGCCGAAATGGGACCGCTGGTCACAGCCGCGCATCGCGAGAAAGTGACGGGCTATATCGAAGCGGGTGTCGCCGCGGGCGCGAAGCTGGTGGTCGACGGACGTGGTCATCAGGTGCCCGGGCACGAGCAGGGCTTCTTTCTCGGCGGCACCTTGTTCGACGATGTCTCGACCGACATGAAGATTTACCGCGAGGAGATTTTCGGACCGGTGCTGTGCGTGGTGCGGGTGCCGGATTTCGCTTCCGCGGTGGAGCTCATCAACGCCAACGAGTTCGCCAACGGCGTGTCGCTGTTCACTTCCGACGGCGGTGTCGCGCGGGCTTTCTCCCGTCAGATCCAGATCGGCATGGTGGGGATCAACGTGCCGATTCCGGTGCCGATGGCGTGGCATTCCTTTGGCGGCTGGAAGAAGTCGCTGTTCGGCGATCATCACGCTTATGGCGAGGAAGGCGTGCGGTTCTACACGCGCTATAAGAGCATCATGCAGAGATGGCCCGACAGCATCGCGAAGGGTGCCGAGTTCACGATGCCTGTCGCCAAATAGTTTGAGACGTTTGCCTTCGGCGGCGCTGTTTCGCGGCGCGCCGAAGGCACGAAATGAACGGGCGCATGCAGGCAAACAGCAACCAGACGCCTTGCGGAAAAAGAGCCAGGAGACAAAACAATGAGCGACACCGATAGCCCATCCCGGGCAGCCCGGCGCCTGGAAGGCGAATTCGATTACATCATCGTCGGCGCGGGCACGGCGGGTTGCGTGCTCGCCAATCGCCTCACTGAGGATCCGGAAATCCAGGTGCTGCTGCTCGAAGCCGGCGGCAAAGACGACTACCACTGGATTCACGTGCCGGTCGGCTACCTCTATTGCATCGGCAATCCGCGCACGGACTGGCTTTATAAAACCCAGGCGGAACCCGGCCTCAACGGCCGCGCGCTGTCCTATCCACGCGGGCGCGTACTCGGCGGCAGTTCGTCGATCAACGGCATGATCTACATGCGCGGTCAGCGGGAAGACTACGACGAGTGGGCGCGCGTGACCAACGACGCGTCCTGGTCCTGGAACGCGGTCCTGCCCATCTTCAAGCGCAGCGAGGACCACCACGCCGGCGCGAATGAATCGCATGGCGCGGGTGGGCCGTGGCGGGTCGAAAAGCAACGGCTCAAATGGAAAATCCTCGAGGAGTTTTCGCACGCCGCGCAACAGACCGGCATACCCGCTACCGATGACTTCAATCGCGGCGACAACACCGGCGTCGGCTACTTCGACGTCAATCAGAAACGCGGCATTCGTTGGAACGCATCGAAGGCGTTTCTGCGTCCCGCGCTCAAGCGGCCGAATCTCACGATCATCACCGGCGCGCACACGCAGCGCGTCGTGTTCGAAGGACGCCGCTGCACCGGCGTCGAATATCGTGGCGACAACACCGACTATCTCGCCAAGGCGCGCTGCGAAGTGATCCTCAGCGCGGGCGCGGTCAACTCGCCGCAACTGCTCGAACTATCCGGCATCGGCAACGGCGCGCGTCTGCAAAATCTGGGTATCGCCGTCGTGAACGATCTGCGCGGCGTCGGCGAAAACCTGCAGGACCATTTGCAATTGCGGATGGCTTATCAGGTCGACGGCGTGCGCACGCTCAATACCGCGTCCGCGCACTGGTGGGGCAAGCTGATGATCGGCGTGCAATACGCGCTCTTTCAAAGCGGGCCGATGTCGATGTCGCCGTCGCAACTCGGCGCGTTCGCCAGGTCCGACCCGGATGACCGCTCGATTACGCGCCCCGACCTCGAGTATCACGTGCAGCCGCTCTCGCTCGATCGCTTCGGCGAACCGCTGCATCGCTTCAATGCGTTCACAGCCTCGGTGTGTCATTTGCGGCCGACTTCGCGCGGCAGCATTCATATCGAATCGGCGGATGCGTCGGCGCCGCCGTTGATCGCGCCCAACTATCTCTCCACCGATTACGACCGGCACGTCGCCGCGAAGGCGCTGCGTCTCACGCGCCGCATTGCTGCGGCGCCCGCGCTCGCGCGCTATCGGCCGCGGGAAATTTTGCCCGGTCTCCAGTATCAGACCGAGGAAGAACTGCAGCAGGCCGCGGGCGCGGTCGGCACCACGATCTTTCATCCGGTCGGCACCTGCCGCATGGGTACGAGCGACGATCCGGGCGCGGTGGTCGATAACCGGCTACGAGTTATCGGTGTTGACGGCTTGCGCGTCGTCGATGCATCCGTCATGCCCACCATTACTTCGGGCAACACCAACTCGCCCACGTTGATGATCGCCGAGCGTGCGAGCGACATGATCCGCGAAGACCGCCGCGCGCGCGTGGCCGGCAGCGTGGCCGCGCAAATCAGCGCCACGCCGTCGATGTCCGCTTTGTGACAGGCGAGAATGCTTGCCGCATAGGCGACTCGCCGCATGTGTCGGACAGATGTGTCGTGCAATGAAGAAAGGTTGAGCAAGCAACGTGCACGCACCGACCGTGCGCGAGACGGCGTCATCCACTAAGTGCAAATCCCAATGAATGCGCTGCATCATTGGCGCGACAATGGCAGCCATGCTGCGTGCCGCCTTTGGATTACCGTCCCGATTGGTGCAGCACGCCAATGAGCGGCATGGGGTGCCGCCATATAAAAAAGTCGCGCAAGGATTCGCGCGGAAGATCGTAGTGCTTCGCCTTACTCCGTCACGGAAGGGAACATGATTCTCGGCGATACGATTCTCGAAACGCGGGGGCTTACCCGCGAGTTCAAAGGCTTCATCGCCGTGAACGGGGTGAACCTGCGCGTTCGGCGCGGCTCGATCCACGCGCTGATCGGGCCCAATGGGGCAGGCAAAACCACCTGTTTCAATCTGCTCACCAAGTTTCTCGAACCCACCGCGGGTCAGATCGTCTTTAACGGCATTGACATTACCGGTGAGCGTCCCGCGCAAATCGCGCGCCGCGGCATCATCCGGTCATTCCAGATTTCCGCTGTATTTCCGCATCTGACGGCATTGCAGAATGTGCGGATCGGTTTGCAGCGCTCGCTCGGCACCGCGTTTCATTTCTGGAGGAGCGAGCGCACGCTGCGCCAGCTCGACGATCGCGCCATGGATCTGCTCACGCAGGTCGGCTTGACCGATTTCGCCGATGTGTTGACCGTCGAACTTTCATACGGCCGCAAGCGCGCGCTGGAAATCGCCACCACCCTCGCGATGGAGCCTGAACTGATGCTGCTCGACGAACCGACGCAAGGCATGGGCCACGAAGACGTCGATCGCGTCACGGCGCTGATCAAAAAAGTATCGAGCGGTCGCACGATTCTGATGGTCGAGCACAACATGAACGTGATCGCCGGCATCTCCGACACGATCACCGTGCTGCAACGGGGTGAAGTGCTGGCCGAAGGCAGCTACGCCGAAGTGTCCAAGAATCCGCTCGTGATGCAAGCCTACATGGGCAGCGCCGACGCGGCGCTCGCCGGAGCCCACGCATGAATACGATTGCCGAGCGCGAGAGCCTCGAAGTGAGCGACACGGGCGGCGCCGCGCCTGCGCTGGAAATCGCGGGTTTGCAGGCGTGGTACGGGGAATCCCATATCCTGCACGGCGTGGATCTGACGGTGAACCGCGGCGAAGTCGTCACGCTGCTTGGCCGCAATGGCGCGGGACGCACCACGACATTACGCGCCATCATGGGGCTGACCGGGCGGCGCACGGGTTCGATCCGCATCGGCGGACGCGAAACCATCAACTTGCCCACGCATCGCATCGCGCACTGCGGCATCGGTTATTGCCCGGAAGAGCGCGGTATTTTTTCGAGCCTCTCGTGCGAGGAGAATCTGCTGTTGCCGCCGCCCGTCGGCGACAAGGCGCACATGATGTCGCTCGAGGAAATCTATTCGATGTTCCCGAATCTGCAGGAACGCCGCATGAGCCAGGGCACGCGGCTCTCGGGCGGCGAACAGCAGATGCTGGCGGTCGCACGCATTCTGCGCACCGGCGCGAGCCTGCTGCTGCTCGACGAAATCTCGGAAGGGCTCGCGCCTGTCATCGTGCAGGCGCTCGCGCGCATGATCATCACGCTCAAGGCGCGCGGCTATACGGTCGTGATGGTCGAACAGAACTTCCGTTTTGCGGCACCACTTGCCGATCGCTTCTATGTGATGGAGCACGGCGCGATTGTCGAGCACTTCGGGGCGAGTGAACTCGAAAGCAAGATGCCGGTGCTGCATGACTTACTAGGCGTGTAGAAACACGCCTGATTGCCTCTGATAACCACAAGCGAAGAACCCAGGAGACAGGAATGAAAAAGAACCCACTCGCGCGGCTTGCCACACTCTGTTTCGCGGTCGCCGCCGGCGCCGCTTTGACGATGGGCACCGCGCAAGCGGCTGATGATGCGGTGAAGATCGGTTTCGTTACCGACATGTCCGGCCTGTACGCGGACATCGACGGCCCGGGCGGCCTCGAGGCGATTCGCATGGCGGTGGCGGACTTCGGCGGCAAGGTCAACGGCAAGCCGATCACAGTGGTCTACGCCGATCACCAGAACAAGGCGGATATCGCGGCGTCGCGCGCACGCGAGTGGTTCGATCGCGAAGGCGTCGATCTGCTGATCGGCGGCACGAACTCGGCAACCGCCTTGTCGATGAACACGGTGGCCAACGAGAAGCACAAGGTCTATATCAGCATCGGCGCGGGCGCCGACACGCTGACCAACGAGCAATGCACGCCGTACACGATCCACTATGCGTACGACACCACCGCGCTCGCCAAGGGCACCGGCTCCGCGGTGACGAAGCAGGGCGGCAAGACGTGGTACTTCCTGACCGCCGACTACGCGTTCGGCAAGGCGCTCGAAAAGAACACCGCGGACGTGGTGAAGGCAAACGGCGGTCAGGTGCTGGGCGAAGTGCGGCATCCGCTGTCGGCGTCGGACTTCTCGTCGTTCCTGCTGCAGGCGCAATCGTCGAAGGCGCAGATTCTGGGCCTCGCCAACGCAGGCGGCGACACGATCAATTCGATCAAGGCCGCCAAGGAATTCGGCGTCACCAAGACGATGAAACTCGCCGCGTTGCTGGTGTTCATCAACGACATCCACAGCCTGGGGCTCGAAACGACCCAGGGCCTCGTGCTGACGGATAGCTGGTACTGGAACAAGGACGCGACAACGCGCAAGTGGGCGCAGCGCTACTTCGACAAGATGAGGAAGATGCCGTCGAGCCTGCAGGCCGCCGACTACTCGGCGGCCATGACCTACCTGAAGGCCGTGCAGGCTGTCGGCTCGACCGACTCCGAGAAGGTCATGGCGCAACTGAAGAAGGCGAAGGTCGACGACTTCTACGCGAAGGGCTACATCCGTCAGGACGGCAGCATGATCCACGACATGTACCTGATGCAGGTGAAGACGCCGGCTGAATCGAAAGAGCCGTGGGACTACTACAAGATCGCCGCGACGATCCCCGGCGAGCAGGCGTTTACCACCAAGGCTGAAACGCGCTGCGCGCTGTGGAAATAAGCGCGGACCGAGCGCCTGAAAGCCTGAAGGTGGCCTGCCCGGCGTCTTGCCTCGCGCCTCGCCGTTAGTCGACGTCGAGTAGCGAGGCGAGCGCCGTGCGGACAAGCAGGCAGGCGGCAAACCGTTTCACATGCCGCGTGCGTTTGGCGATGTGCTTGCCGATCGCGCGCCGGCCGGATCGTGCGTCAGCCGATCTCACCTTGGCGATGGGTTAAGGCTTCAATGGACATCTTTGGCATTCCGCTACCGGCGATGCTGAGCCAGCTGCTGCTGGGGCTCGTGAACGGCTCGTTCTATGCGATTCTCAGCCTCGGCCTGGCGGTGATCTTCGGCTTGCTCAATGTGATCAACTTCGCGCATGGCGCGTTGTTCATGCTCGGCGCGATGCTCGCGTGGATGGGCTTTTCGTATTTCGGCCTGCCATATTGGCTGATGCTGGTGCTGGCGCCGCTGATCGTCGGGCTATTCGGCGTGGCGATCGAGCGCTCGATGCTGCGCTGGCTCTACAAGCTCGACCATCTTTACGGCCTGCTGCTGACGTTCGGCCTCACGCTCGTCGTGGAAGGCGTGTTCCGCTCGATCTACGGTTCGTCGGGCCAGCCTTACGACGTGCCCTCGGCGCTCTCCGGCGCGACCAATCTCGGCTTCATGTTCCTGCCGAACTATCGTGCCTGGGTGGTGGTGGCCTCGCTCATCGTGTGCTTCGCGACGTGGTTCGTGATCGAGAAGACGCGCCTCGGCGCCTATTTGCGCGCAGGCACCGAGAACCCGAAACTGGTGGAGGCGTTCGGCATCAACGTGCCGCTGATGATCACGCTCACCTACGGCTTCGGCGTCGCGCTGGCCGCGTTCGCCGGCGTGCTCGCGGCGCCCGTGATCCAGGTCTCGCCGCTAATGGGCCAGCCGATGATCATCACCGTGTTCGCGGTGGTCGTGATCGGCGGCATGGGTTCGATCATGGGCTCGATTCTGACCGGCCTGATGCTCGGCGTGATCGAAGGGCTGACGCGCGTGTTTTACCCCGAGGCGTCGGCGACCGTCGTCTTCGTGATCATGGCGCTCGTGCTGCTGGTGCGCCCGGCGGGTCTCTTCGGCAAGGAAAAATGATGCAGAGAAAAGTGCTCTACGGCCTGCTGCTGGTCGCGCTCCTCGCGGTGCCCGTGCTCGGCATCTATCCGCTCTTCGTGATGAAGGTGATGTGTTTCGCGCTGTTCGCGGCGGCGTTCAATCTGTTGATCGGCTACACCGGCCTGCTGTCGTTCGGCCACGCGATGTTTCTCGCCTCGGCGGGCTACGTCACCGGCTATGCGATGCAGACGCTCGGCTTCTCGCCGGAGCTGGGCGTATTCGCTGGCACCGCGGCGGCGACCTTGCTCGGCCTCATCGTCGGTATCTTCGCGATTCGCCGTCAGGGCATCTACTTCGCGATGGTGACGCTGGCGCTCGCGCAGATGGTCTACTTCGTGTTCCTGCAGGCGCCCTTCACGCACGGCGAGGACGGACTGCAAGGCGTGCCGCGCGGCAAATTGTTCGGCTTGCTGGATCTGTCGTCCGACGGCACCTTGTATTTCGTCGTGTTGACCGTGATGGTGCTCGCGTTCCTGCTGATCGTGCGGATCGTGCATTCGCCGTTCGGGCAAGTGCTGGTGGCGATCAAGGAGAACGAGCCGCGCGCGGTATCGCTCGGCTATGACACCGATCGCTTCAAGCTGCTCGCGTTCATTCTGTCGGCGGGGCTCGCGGGCCTCGCGGGTTCTCTGAAGGTGCTGGTGCAAGGCTTCGAGACGCTGAGCGACGCCTACTGGACCATGTCGGGTCTCGTCGTGCTGATGACGCTCGTCGGCGGCATGGGCACGCTGTTCGGGCCGCTGCTCGGCGCGGCGCTGATCGTCGCGCTCGAGGACCGGCTCGGCGATATCGGCGGCACGCTGGCGGCCACGACGGGCATCGAATGGTTCCGCTCGCTGGGCGAGTCGGTGACCATCGTGACCGGCGTGATTTTTATCGCCTGCGTGCTGGCGTTCCGGCGCGGCATTGTCGGCGAGATCATCGCGCGGGTGCGGCCGTTGCGGGCTTGAAGCGAGGCAAAGCAAAGCACGTCGTTGCTTTGGGATCCGATATAGGCGCGTCCGTCGAAAGCGGTGACGGCAATGCTGCGGCATCGCATGCTCGTAAGGCATGGGCGACGAGCTTTGCGCAGACCCGCCCCAAATCGGTGCCGCACTGCACCACTAGGGTAATTGCTAGTTGTTGCATGCCAGGTGCTCGTTTAACCTTCATGCAGTTCTGACGCACCACGAAATTTGCAGGTGGAGAACGAGGAGACAATGAGGCACTCAGTGCCCAGACGAAAGCGCTGTTGGATTGATATCCAACAGCGCTTTTTATTTGTCTTTTCGTTTATGCGCGATTCGAATCGTCCACTCATTCGGCGATCTTTTTTATTCGCCGAAGCCCTTCCTGTTTCGCCTGCGTAAAGCCCGTAAAACGCTTGCAGCGTGCGGCTTTGCTCCGCTACACTCGCGATTCGCCGACCGCTGGGTCGGGGTTTAAATCCGCGGATTTAAACTCGAATGAATAACGGGGTAGACAGAGGAGCGGGATGAAGTCGGCATTGCGTTGGATCAGCGCGGCATGGGTCGCCACGGGAGTTTGCGCGGCATGGAGCGGCCATGCGTTCGCGGACGTGAAAATCGGCGTAACGGTATCGGCAACGGGGCCCGCCGCGTCGCTCGGTATTCCGGAAAAGAACACGGTTGCGCTGCTGCCCAAAGAAGTGGCGGGGCAGAAAATCGACTACATCGTGCTCGACGACGCCACGGATTCGACGCAGGCCGTCAAGAACGCGCGCAGGCTCACCAGCGAAGATCACGTGGATGCGCTGATCGGCTCGACCGTCGTGCCGAACTCGCTGGCGATGATCGACGTCGCCACTGAAAGCGCCACGCCGATGATTTCCATGGCCGCCGCGGCGAGCATCGTCGAACCGATGGATGCAAAGCGCGCGTGGGTCTTCAAGACGCCGCAAAACGACATTCTGATGGCCACCGCGATCGCGCAGCACATGGCGAATCACGGTGTGAAGACGGTCGCGTTCATCGGCTTTGCGGACGCCTATGGCGAGAGCTGGTTCAGGGAATTCGGCAAGGCTGCGGATCTCGCGAAGATCAAGGTCGTCGCTAACGAGCGCTTTGCGCGCAACGACGCGTCGGTGACCGGCCAGGTGCTGAAGATCATGTCGCAGAACCCGGATGCGGTGCTGATCGCCGGCGCGGGCACACCGGCCGCGCTGCCGCAAAAAACGCTCAGGGAGCGTAGCTACAAGGGCAAGTATTATCAGACGCATGGCGTCGCCAATAACGACTTCCTGCGCGTGTGCGGCAAGGATTGCGAGGGCACGTATCTGCCCGCCGGCCCGCTGCTCGTCGCCGAGCAATTGCCTGACTCCAACCCTGTGAAGAAAAGCTCGCTCACCTACAAGCGCGCGTATGAAGCCGCGTACGGCGCGGGCTCGGTGTCGACATTCGGCGGTCACGCATGGGATGCTGGCTTGCTCTTGCAACGCGCGATTCCTCTCGCTTTGAAGAAGGGGCAGCCGGGCACGCCCGCGTTCCGCGAGGCGCTGCGCGCGGCGCTCGAAGGCACGAAAGACGCGCCCGCCGCGCACGGCATCTTCAACATGAGCGCGAACGATCATGCCGGCCTCGACCAGCGGGCGCGCGTGATGGTGGAGATCGTCGGCGGCAAGTGGAAGCTGTCCGGCGACTGAGCGAAGGCGAATCGAAACGGAGCCCACCTAAAAAAGACGCGTGCAGTTGACGCGTCTTTTTTATTGCACGCGCAACGCGAAAGGTGGGGTCGCGCGGGTTCAGGACAAACCCGCATTCGGGCTGCAGTCTATTGACCGTGACCGATGCAGAACGCAATATCACTAGCATGTTAGTGGTTTGCCCGGAATAGAAATCGCAGCAGCAGTTCGCAGCAGGGGAGTGGCACGAGAGCGGCGAAGGCATTCATGCTCGGCAGGGAAAACCATGCTTGGCATGCCTGGACCCGATAACTAGATTCAGACACCCGGCCGGTGAGCCGGATTACGGATACGCGCTTCAAAGCGTTCGGAGACTTGCAATGAAAAAGACAAAGCAGTGGGTATGCACCAGCATCGCGATGGCATTGATGTGCGGCGCGGGCGCGGCCTACGCGCAGGTGAAAATCGGCGTGACGCTGTCCACCACGGGGCCGGCTGCGTCGCTGGGAATTCCTGAAAAGAATACGATCGCTCTGCTGCCGAAAGAGATCGGCGGCAAGACCGTGCAGTACATCATCCTCGATGACGCATCGGACACCGGCAAGGCCGTGCAGAACACGCGCAAGCTGATCGACGAAGATCACGTCGACGCGATCGTCGGCTCGACCGTCACGCCGAATTCGCTGGCCATGCTCGACGCGGTGGCTGAAGGCAAGACGCCGATGATCTCGCTGGCGGCCTCGGCCGCGATCATTTCGCCGATGGACGCGAAGCGCGCATGGGCCTTCAAGCCGCCGCAAAACGACAGCCTGATGGCCGATGCGATTGCCGATTACATGGAGCATCACGGCGTGAAGACGGTGGGCTTCATCGGCTTCGCAGATGCCTACGGCGATAGCTGGAACAACGTGTTTACCGCCGCGGCCAACGCGCACAATCTGAAGGTCGTTTCCAACGAGCGATTCAACCGCACGGACGCTTCAGTCACCGGGCAGGTGTTGAAGACGATGGGCGCGAATCCCGACGCGGTGCTGATCGCGGGCTCGGGCACGCCGTCGGCGCTGCCGGCGAAGACGCTCAAGGAGCGCGGCTACAAGGGCAAGGTTTATCAGACGCACGGCGTCGCGAACAACGACTTCCTGCGCGTGTGCGGCAAGGACTGCGAAGGCGAAATCCTGCCGGCCGGTCCGATCCTCGTTGCCGATCAACTGCCGGACTCGAATGCGGTGAAGAAGTCCTCGCTGGCCTATAAGGCTGCATACGAGAAGGCCTATGGCGCGGGCTCGGTCGCGACCTTCGGCGGTCACGCATGGGACGCCGGCCAGATGCTGCAACGTGCGATTCCCGAAGCGCTGAAAACCGCGCAACCGGGCACGGAGGCATTCCGCGTGGCACTGCGCGCCGCGCTCGAAAACATCAAGGAGCTGCCGGTCTCGCACGGCATCATGAACATGACCACGACCGACCACAACGGCCTCGACAAGCGCGCACGCGTGATCGTGCAGATCGTCGACGGCAAGTGGAAGCTGCAGAACGACTAACGATAAAACGGTACGCGCCTCTCGCGCAATGTGCGGCCTGTGACGCCGCATTGCCATTCTGTTCGATGACAATGGCAACGACCGCCGCGCCGTGTTCCGGCGCGGCGGTCGCCTTTTCAGGCATGACAGCCTGACGGCTGCGGCTGCGAGTTCTGCCGCTGCCGCCACGATTGTTTCCCGGTTTCGATTTCGACGCTTCAGGACGAGGAAGATGGATCTATCAATTGCGGCGATCCTCGCGCAGGACGGCATCACCACCGGCGCGATCTACGCGCTGCTCGCGCTCGCGCTGGTGCTGGTGTTCTCCGTGACGCGGGTGATCTTCATCCCGCAGGGGGAGTTTGTTTCATACGGCGCGTTGACACTCGCCGCCTTGCAGACACAAAAATTTCCCGCCACCTGCTGGCTGCTGATGGCGATGGGCGCTGCGTGCTTCGTCGTCGAGACGGCGGGGTTGATGCGGCATCCCGAGCGGCGCCGGCATGCGGCACGCACGCTGGTGACGCTGGTCGGCAAATACCTGCTGTTTCCGATCGCGGTATACGCGCTCACGCGCGGCGTTTTCCTTCAGCCTCTGCCGATGATCGCGCAGATTGCGTTGACGCTACTGATCGTGATTCCGATGGGCCCGTTCGTCTACCGGCTCGCGTATGAGCCGATCGCGGAGGCGACCACGTTGTTGCTGCTCATCGTGGCGGTGGCGGTGCACTTCGCGATGGTCGGCCTGGGGCTCGTGATGTTCGGCGCCGAAGGCTCGCGTACCACGGCGTTTTCCGATGCGACCTTCACTGCCGGCAGCCTTTCGATCTCCGGGCAAAGCCTGTGGGTGGTGGGCACGGCGGTGGTATTGATCGGCGCGCTTTACCTGTATTTCGACCGCTCGATCTCGGGCAAGGCGTTGCGCGCCACGTCGGTGAACCGGCTCGGCGCGCGGCTCGTCGGCATCGGCACGACGCAGGCGGGACGCCTCGCGTTCACGCTCGCGGCAGGGCTCGGCGCGCTGTGCGGCATTCTCGTCGCACCGCTGACCACCATTTATTACGACTCTGGCTTCCTGATCGGTTTGAAGGGCTTCGTGGGCGCGATTATCGGCGGCCTCGTCAGCTATCCGCTGGCGGCGGCGGGCTCGATCCTGGTCGGCCTGCTGGAGTCGTATTCGTCGTTCTGGGCGAGCGCGTACAAGGAAGTGATCGTGTTCACGCTGATCATCCCGGTGCTGCTGTGGCGCAGTCTAGCCAGCCCGCACGCCGAAGAAGACGAGGAGTGACGCGATGAAACGGATCATGCAAAACAAGTTCTTCTGGCTGTTCCTGATCGTGCTGTTCGCGCTGCCGGTGCTGCCGCAGCCGATCCATGTGCCCGAGTACTGGGTGACGCTGCTCAACTACATCGGCTTGTACTCGATCGTGGCGATCGGGCTTGTCCTGCTGACCGGCATTGGTGGGATGACGAGCTTCGGGCAGGCAGCGTTCGTCGGTATCGGCGCCTACGCGACCGCCTATCTCACGACGCGGTTCGGCGTGTCGCCGTGGCTCGCGCTGATCGCCGGCGTGATCGTGACCGCCTTGATCGCGCTGATGCTAGGTCTCGTGACGATGCGCCTCTCCGGTCACTTTCTGCCGCTCGGCACGATCGCATGGGGACTCGCGCTGTTCTATCTGTTCGGCAATCTTGAAATGCTCGGCAAGTACGACGGCATCAACGGGATTCCGGTGCTAAATGTTTTTGGCATCAACCTGGAATCGGGGCGCCATATTTATTACCTGATCTGGCTGGTCGTGCTCGGCGCGGTGGTGTCTGTTCAAAATCTGCTTAATAGCCGGCCCGGCCGAGCGATCCGTGCACTGCGCGGCGGCGGCATGATGGCCGAAGCCATGGGCGTGAATACAGGCTGGATGCGCGTGGTGATTTTCGTCTATGCCGCTGTGCTGGCGTCGATTTCGGGCTTTCTCTACGCCCACCTTCAACGTGCGGTGAATCCCACGCCGTTCGGCTTGAATCACGGCATCGAGTTTCTGTTCATGGCGGTGGTGGGGGGCGTGTCGCATGTTTGGGGCGCGGTGCTCGGCGCGGCGATCCTGACCGTGTTGCAAGACTATCTTCAAACGCTGCTGCCCAGGCTGCTCGGAGAGAACGGGAACTTCGAAGTAATCGTATTCGGCATCTTGATGGTGCTGTTGTTGCAATACGCCCGCCAAGGCGTATGGCCGTTCGTCGCACGTTTCTTCCCGCGCGGGCCACGCGCGCATCTGCCGGATCACGCTGAGCCCTTGCCGCAGCGCAGCAAGCCGGTCGAGGGAGAAAGTCTGCTGACGGTGAATAAGGCGCGTAAGCAGTTCGGCGGGCTCGTGGCGGTGAACGACGTCAGCTTCGAGGTGAAAGCAGGGCAGATCATCGGCCTGATCGGTCCGAACGGCGCGGGCAAGTCGACCACGTTCAATCTGGTTACCGGCGTGTTGCAAGCGACCAGTGGAGAGATTACTTTCCGCGGCGAACGCATTGATTCACTGAATTCACGTGAAATCGTCAAGCGCGGAATCGGCCGCACGTTTCAGCACGTCAAACTCTTGCCGGGCATGACCGTGCTCGAGAACGTGGCGATTGGCGCGCATCTGCGTGGACAGGCCGGCGTATGGCGTAGCATCGCCCGCCTGAACAGCGCGGAAGAAGCGCGGCTGATGGCTGAAGCCGCGCGCCAGATTCGCCGCGTCGGACTCGAGCAGCACATGTACGACGAGGCCGGCAGCTTGGCGCTGGGCCAGCAGCGGATTCTCGAAATCGCCCGTGCGCTGTGCTGCGATCCGACCTTGCTGCTGCTGGATGAGCCGGCGGCAGGTCTGCGATATCAGGAGAAGCTGCAACTGGCTGATCTGTTGCGCCGACTCAAGGCTGAAGGCATGAGCGTGCTGCTGGTCGAACACGACATGGATTTCGTGATGAATCTCACCGATCGGCTGGTGGTGATGGAGTTCGGCACGCGTATCGCGGAAGGTTTGCCGCTGGAGGTACAGCAGGACCCGGCGGTACTCGAAGCGTATCTCGGCGGGGTGGAATGATGGAGAGCATGATGAATGCCGCTGCACCGATTCTCGACGTGACCGGTTTGTCGGTCCGGTATGGCAAGGTTGAGGCACTGCACGGCGCGGCGATCAAAGTGGGGGCTGGACAGATCGTCTCGGTGATTGGGCCGAACGGCGCGGGCAAGTCTACGTTGCTGAATGCAATCATGGGCGCGTTGCCGACCACGGGCCATGCGAAGGGCACCATTCTGTATCAGGGCGAAGACGTCAGCGCGGTGCCGGTTGAAAAGCGGGTCGCGCGCGGCATGTGTCTCGTGCCAGAAAAGCGTGAGCTGTTTGCGTCGATGACGGTCGAGGACAACCTCGTGCTCGGGGCTTATCGACGCAAGCGCGCGGGTGAGCGTAGCTTCCTCGACCAGTTGGAGCCGGTCTTTACGCTGTTTCCTCGGCTGAAGGAGCGCCGCAAGCAGGCGGCAGGGACGTTGTCCGGGGGCGAGCGGCAAATGCTCGCGGTAGGACGAGCGCTGATGGGGAAGCCCGATCTACTGATGTTGGACGAGCCGAGTTTAGGTCTCGCGCCGTTGATCGTGAAAGAGATTTTTCACATCATTAGCGCGCTGCGCCAGACGGGCGTCGCCACACTGTTGATCGAACAGAACGCCCGGGCAGCGCTGCAAATCTCCGATTATGGCTATGTGCTTGAAACGGGCGAGCTGGCGCTCGAAGGTCCGGCGGCTGATCTTGCGCAGAATCCGCGGGTGATCGAGACCTATCTGGGGCTGGCTAAGAAAGTGGCTTAGCGTCGGTCGCATCATCGTTTTCTCGCTGTTCGAAGCGGCGTGTTTCACGTGAAACACGCCGCTTTTTTATTGATTGGCCGTTCGGACGAAATTCGGGCCTAAACCGAACCCGTTATAATTCGTCGATACATTTCCTTTAAAGGCTCACGCGACGATCTGGCGTGAGATCCGCCATGCTTTTTCCCACAGAATTTGACGTAATCGTCGTCGGAGGTGGTCATGCCGGCACCGAGGCTGCATTGGCTTCGGCGCGCATGGGCAATACGACGCTGCTGCTGACGCACAACATCGAGACCCTCGGACAGATGAGTTGCAATCCGTCGATTGGCGGAATCGGCAAGGGCCATCTCGTGAAGGAAGTCGATGCGCTAGGCGGTGCAATGGCGGCCGCGACGGACGAGGGTGGCATCCAGTTCCGCATCCTCAATTCGTCGAAGGGGCCGGCCGTTCGCGCGACGCGCGCTCAGGCAGACCGTCTGCTCTATAAGCAGGCAATCCGGCATCGCCTGGAGAATCAGCCGAACTTGTGGCTATTCCAGCAAGCCGTCGACGATTTGATGGTCGAGGGCGACCGAGTGGTCGGCGCGGTTACGCAGGTGGGCATTCGTTTTCGCTCGCGCGCAGTGGTCTTGACGGCTGGGACGTTCCTCGACGGCAAGATTCATGTCGGGTTAAACAACTATACCGGCGGCCGTGCCGGTGACCCCGCTGCGGTGTCCTTGTCCGCGCGACTCAAGGAATTGAAGCTGCCGCAAGGCCGGCTCAAGACCGGGACGCCGCCGCGCATCGACGGACGCACGATCGATTTTTCCAAGCTCGAGGAACAGCCGGGCGACCTGGATCCGGTGCCCGTGTTCTCGTTTCTCGGGCGCGTTGAGCAGCATCCGCGGCAAGTGCCGTGCTGGGTCACGCACACCAATGAGCGTACGCACGACATCATCCGCGGCGGGCTCGACCGCTCGCCCATGTACACGGGCGTCATCGAGGGAGTGGGGCCGCGCTATTGCCCATCCATCGAGGACAAGATCCATCGCTTCGCGACGAAGGAATCGCACCAGATTTTCCTTGAACCAGAAGGGCTGACGACGAACGAGTTCTATCCGAACGGCATTTCCACGAGCCTTCCGTTCGACGTACAACTGGACCTGGTGCGGTCGATGCGCGGTTTGGAGCACGCGCATATCCTGCGGCCAGGCTACGCGATCGAATATGACTATTTCGACCCGCGAGGACTCAAGGCCTCGCTGGAAACGAAAGTGATCGACGGGTTGTTCTTTGCGGGTCAAATCAACGGCACGACCGGCTACGAGGAAGCTGCCGCGCAAGGTTTGCTCGCGGGCATCAACGCCGGATTGCACGTGCAGGGCAAGGAAGCCTGGTGTCCTCGCCGCGACCAGGCGTATCTCGGCGTGTTGGTCGACGATCTCGTGACCCGTGGCGTCTCCGAGCCGTACCGGATGTTCACGAGCCGCGCGGAATATCGTCTGAGTTTGCGTGAAGACAACGCCGATATGCGCCTGACTGAAATCGGGCGCGAGCTCGGCGTCGTCGACGATATCCGGTGGAACGCGTTCAGCCGCAAGCGCGACGCGGTTTCACGTGAAACAGAGCGGCTCCGCACAACGTGGGTCAATCCTAAGACGTTACCTGCGGAGGAAGCGACGGCATTGCTCGGCAAGCCGATCGATCACGAGTACAGCTTGGCCGATCTACTGCGTCGCCCGGGGATCAGCTACGACGGCGTCTGCGCTTTGCGCGCAGGCACGTGTGGAGCGCCCGAAGTATTGGCCGAAGACGACGTGCTGCGCGCTCAGATCAAGGAACAGATCGAGATCGGCATTAAGTATCAGGGCTATATCGACCGCCAGGCCGGTGAAATCGAGCGCAATGAGGCGCACGAAAGCACGAGGTTGCCGGACGGCCTGGATTACGCCGAAGTCCGCGGGCTGTCGTTCGAGGCGCGCCAGAAGCTGACGCAGTTCCGCCCCGAGACCATTGGACAGGCGTCGCGCATTTCGGGCATCACGCCGGCGGCGATCTCGTTGCTGATGGTGCATCTGAAGCGCGGTTTGGGACGCCGTCCGGCGAAACCGGCTGCGCCTGACACCGACGCTACGCCGGTGACGCAATGACTGTGAGCCAGAAGGGAGGCAGTAGGGAAGCGCTGGCGTCGTTGCTGACGGATGGTGCGCGCGAACTCGGCATCGATCTGAGCGACGCCCAACTCGGCAAACTGCTCGATTACGTCGCCTTGCTGTCGAAGTGGAACGCCGTCTACAACCTGACGGCGATTCGTGATCCGCGGCAAATGCTGATTCAGCACATTCTGGATTCTCTCTCGATCGTGCCGCATCTGGCGCCGCGCGGTCCGTCCTCGGCGCTCGACGTGGGTTCCGGCGGTGGTCTGCCGGGTATCGTGCTGGCGATAGTTTTGCCTGAATGGATCGTCACTGTGAATGACATCGTTCATAAGAAGACGGCTTTTCAGGCTCAGGCCAAGGCCGAACTCGGCTTGGCGAATCTCTCGGTGGTGACTGGCCGCGTGGAAGCACTGCGGCCGGGCGCCGAAGTTCCGGCGAAGTTCGACGTAATCGTCTCGCGCGCATTCGCAGAGCTCGCGGATTTCGTTACACTGGCCCGTCATCTGGTTGCCGAGCACGGTGCAATCTGGGCGATGAAAGGGCAGCGTCCCGACGATGAGATCGAACGCTTGCCGGCGGGCGCCCACGTGGAACAGATCATCCGGCTGAATGTGCCGGCGCTGGACGCCGAACGGCATCTGATCAAGGTTGTCGTGGACGCCGGGAACTGACGACCGCCGCTAGCCTCACGCGTCCGATACCAATAGCGCTTTTTATTTCATCCAGGCAGCAAAAGGGACACTCCAACGATGGCAAAAATCTTCTGCGTTGCGAACCAGAAAGGCGGCGTCGGCAAGACGACGACCGCAGTCAATCTGGCCGCGAGCCTGGCAGCGCAGGAACAGCGAGTCCTTCTCATCGATCTGGACCCGCAAGGCAACGCCACGATGGGCAGCGGCATCGACAAGGGCGCGTGTGCGAACACCGTCTACGAGGTGCTCGTGGATGGCGTGGCGGTGAGCGACGCGCGAGTGCGGCCGGAAGCTGTCGACTATGACGTACTGCCCGCGAACCGCGAACTGGCCGGAGCGGAGGTCGAGCTGGTCAGCGTCCAGAACCGCGAGCGTCAACTGAAGCTCGCGCTGGCTGCGGTCGAGGGCGAATATGATTTCGTGCTGATCGACTGTCCGCCGGCTTTGTCGCTGCTCACGCTCAATGGCTTGTGCGCCGCACACGGCGTCGTCATTCCAATGCAATGCGAGTACTTCGCGCTCGAAGGTTTGTCGGATCTGGTCAACACGATCAAGCAGGTACACGCCAATCTGAACCGTGACCTGAAGGTGATCGGCCTGCTGCGCGTGATGTTCGATCCGCGCATCACTTTGCAACAGCAGGTTTCGGATCAGCTGAAAGAGCATTTCGGCGACAAGGTATTCGATGTGGTGATCCCGCGCAATGTTCGTCTCGCCGAGGCGCCCAGCTATGGATTGCCGGGCGTCGTATTCGACAAGGCGTCGCGCGGCGCGCAGGCGTATGTGCAGTTCGGCGCGGAAATGATTGAGCGGGTGCGGGCACTGAATAACGCGCCCCAGGCGTCCTAAGGGATCGAGGAAGCACGATGAATGCAGTAGCAAGAAAGAAGGGGCTGGGCCGCGGGCTGGAAGCGCTGCTTGGCGGCAGTGCGGACATTACAGAGGCCGTGACGATCGAAGGTGCGCCGCACGTGCTGCCGCTCAGCAAGTTGCAGGCGGGTAAGTATCAGCCGCGCACGCGCATGGACGAGGGCGCATTGCAGGAGCTCGCGGCCAGCATCCGTGCCCAGGGGCTGATGCAGCCGATCCTGGTGCGCCCCGTATCGGCGGACAAGTACGAGATCATCGCCGGGGAGCGTCGTTTCCGTGCGGCGCGCCTTGCGGGCCTCGACGAAGTGCCTGTGCTGGTGAAGGACGTGCCTGACCAGGCCGCCGCGGCGATGGCGCTGATCGAGAACATTCAGCGCGAGGATCTGAATCCGCTCGAAGAAGCGCAGGGTATTCAGCGCTTGCTCGATGAGTTCAACTTTACGCACGAGCAGGCGGCGGAGTCGGTCGGTCGGTCGCGTAGTGCGGTGTCAAACCTGCTGCGCCTGCTCAACCTCGCAACGCCGGTGCAGACCATGTTGTTGGCCGGCGACCTCGACATGGGGCATGCTCGCGCATTACTGGCTGTCGACGCCGCGACGCAGATCACGCTCGCCAATCAGGTCGTCAATAAGCGCATGTCGGTGCGCGAAACCGAAAAGCTGGTGACGTCGACCACCAAAGCGGCGCCGGCGGTCAAGGCGCGCGCTAATCCCGATGGCGGCCGCGATACGCGGCGACTCGAAGAGGAACTGTCGGACCTGCTCGCGGCAACGGTAAAGATCAAGCTCGGCCGACGTGGTCGAGGGCAGGTGCTGGTGGATTTCGGTGACCTTGACGCACTGGAAGGCATTCTTATCCGCTTGCGTGGTAATGCCACGGCGTAAGCAGGGTGACGTGCGCTGAATCTGAGTATCGAACGATGTTGACGGATCTGGAGTGCGACTGCGGGATCGGCTGGATTCCTAATTGATTCGGCGCCCGATGTTCGGAATCGTTGAACTGTGAGAAATGTGCGCGTCTATACCTTCACCGCGACGACTTCTCAGATGTCCACCCAAGGCGACGAAAATCACTGCCTGTTGCATTTCAGAGACGTCTGTCGCCGCGCCTGCGCCGCCTGTCGATGAGTGCAGGCGCGCCGGATTCAATGCGTATATTTGATTGTCCCCCAAGCCGCCTTACATTCACCGTATTTTCATGCATCGGAAGGTGGTTCCCGCATCGTGAGCAGCGTTTTCATACCGGTTATTGAACGGCCTAAAGTCTTGAATTGCCTGCAACTATCGCTTACAATCGCCCGGATTTAATTGCACGGCAACCCCGTAAGCGCAGCGAAAGCTCGCGGGCTGGAACAAGACTTTCGGAACACTGCGATGGCGGTCAAAGCGTCGAATCAAGCGCCGAAGAATGGGCACGACGAACACCGCGCTGAACGCGCCGCTTCCGATGCGTCCACCGGTCCGCACGTTGCACCTGACGACGCGTGGGATGTCGAGCAACAAGATAACAATATCGTTCCGCTCACGCGGGCCGAGGCTGAGAAGCTGTTTGGTCCCAATGTGAGTCGTCCGTCGCGCGTTACGCCGTTTAAGGTTGTGGCAGCGCAAATGGTTTTGTCCCTGGTTGCTACGCTGGTGTGGTGGCTGTTTTACAAGCCGCCGGGCGCTGCTGCGCTGTCCGCGTTCCTGGGAGGAGCGATCTGCTGGTTGCCGGGCGCGTTGTTCGCGGCACGACTGAGAACGTTGAGCGGCGCGGAAACAGTGATGAGCTGGATGATCGGCGAAGCGCTCAAGATGGGGACAACGATCGCGATGTTTGTGGCCATCGCCTTCTGGTATCACGACGTACGCTGGGTGCCGCTGCTCGTGACCTACCTCATCGCGCTCAAGACGTACTGGATCGCCCTCGCCTGGCGCTAGTTCGCGGCAACAAGGTAGCAGCAAAAAATTCAGGCCGGCGCGCAGCGCTGGTAAGGCGTGCGGATACGGTACGGTCCGCACCCGGCGCGTTTCCGCAAGAGAGCATCGCCGCGGGAACGGCCTAAGACGATTTTCGACAATTTGGGTGGCTTTAACGATATGGCAGCTAGCGAAGGCACGCGCGCAATGGATCCGTCCGAGTACATCGCGCACCACTTGCAGAACTTTTCCACCGGACACCAGACGTCGATTTTCGACATCCACGTGTGGAATCTGGACACCCTTTTCTGGTCGATCGTTTGCGGTCTGGCCACCATCTTGATTCTGCATTTCGCTGCCCGCAAGGCGACGTCCGGCGTGCCGGGCCGATTCCAGTGCGCAGTTGAAATGCTGGTCGAAATGGTCGAGGATCAATCGAAGTCGATGATCCACGGCACGCGCACCTTCATCGCGCCGCTGGCGTTGACCGTGTTCGTGTGGGTCGCGCTGATGAACGCCCTCGACTTTATCCCTGTCGACCTGCCGGGCCACGTGATCGACTGGCTGGGCCTCTCCGGCGTCATCTCGCATCACCGCATCGTGCCGACCGCCGATCTGAACGGTACGCTCGGCATCGCCCTCGGTGTCTTCGCGCTGATGATTTACTACAACTTCAAGATCAAGGGCGCCGGCGGCTTCGTGCACGAACTGCTGTCCGCCCCGTTCGGCGCGCATCCGCTGCTGTGGATCCCGAACCTTGCACTGAACATCATCGAGTTCGTCGCGAAGACGGTCTCGCTCGGCATGCGGCTGTTCGGCAACATGTACGCGGGCGAACTGTTGTTCCTGCTGATTGCCCTGCTCGGCAGCATCTGGAGCTTCGGCGCGGACACGACGGTGCTTGGCTTCATCGGCCACGTGATCGCCGGCAGCGTGTGGGCCATCTTCCACATCCTGATCGTGCTGCTGCAGGCGTTCATTTTCATGATGCTGACGCTGGTGTACATCGGCCAGGCACACGACACGCACTAACCCGCGCTGTCGACCAAAGAATCGCAGTTTTCAAATCCAGTTCCAACCAGTTCTAAAAGACTTTTCACAAAGGAGTGATCATGCAAGCTTTCATCGCCAACATCCAGGGTCTGACCGCCATCGGTATCGGCATCATCATCGGCCTGGGTGCAATCGGCGCCTGTATCGGTATCGGCCTGATGGGCGGCAAGTACATCGAAGCATGTGCGCGCCAGCCGGAACTGATGAACCCGCTGCAAACCAAGATGTTCCTGCTGGCTGGTCTGATCGATGCGGCGTTCCTGATTGGCGTTGGTGTGGCAATGCTGTTTGCGTTCGCGAACCCGCTGCTGTCGAAGCTGGCAGGCTAAGGTTCCTCGGAAGTTTGCGCCTGAGCTATAACTGGTGAAGGCGCAGGGCGGAACGGGCACTTGGGCGCTGATCGAAGACAGAATCGATGAGCGCCTTGCCGTTTCACTTTTCCGAACTAGCAACGTTTAAGGAAACACCGTGAATCTCAACGCAACCCTGTTTGCGCAAATGGTCGTGTTCCTGATCCTCGCGTGGTTCACGATGAAGTTCGTGTGGCCGCCGCTGATCAATGCCCTCGACGAGCGCTCAAAGAAGATTGCTGACGGTTTGTCTGCCGCTGAAAAGGGCAAGGCTGAACTCGAAGCCGCTCACAAGCGCGTCGACCAGGAACTGGCTCAGGCACGCAACGACGGTCAGCAACGTATTGCTGACGCAGAAAAGCGCGCTGTGGCAGTCGCTGACGAAATCAAGACGCAAGCACAAGCCGAAGCAGCCCGCATCATCGCGCAAGCGAAGGCCGACGCGGAACAGCAAGTCGTCAAGGCGCGCGAAACGCTGCGCGGTGAAGTCGCCGCATTGGCTGTGAAGGGCGCTGAACAGATCCTGAAGCGTGAAGTCGACCAGGCAGCTCACGCTGACCTGCTGAATCAACTGAAAGCCGAGCTCTGATCATGGCCGAACTTGCAACCATCGCCCGTCCGTACGCAGAAGCGCTGTTTGGCGTGGCCGAAGCTGGTGACATCGCCGCCTGGTCCACGCTCGTGCAGGAGCTGGCACAGGTTGCGCGTCTGCCCGAAGTGCTGTCGATCGCCTCGAGCCCGAAAGTAAGCCGCGCCCAGGTCAGCGAACTGCTGCTGGCCGCGGTCAAGTCGCCGCTCAAGGACAACGCGCAAGCGAAGAACCTGGTGCAAATGCTGGTCGATAACCATCGCTTGCAATTGCTGCCGGAAATCGCCGTGCAGTTCGAAGAGTTGAAGAACGCCCGCGAAGGGGCGGCAGATGTGCTGATCGTCAGCGCATTCCCGCTCGAAGGCGCGCAGTTGAACGACCTCGTCGCAAGTCTCGAACGCAAGTTCAAGCGCAAGCTGAAGCCGACGGTCGAAGTCGACTCGTCGCTGATTGGCGGCGTGCGCGTGACGGTTGGCGACGAAGTGCTCGATACCTCGGTCCGCGCGCGGCTTGCCAGCATGCAAACGGCTCTGACGGCCTGAAGCGCCTCTTGCGCTGAAGCGGCTGGCACGCAACAGAATTGACTATCAGGAGCGAATAATGCAACTCAATCCCTCTGAGATCAGCGAGCTGATCAAGAGCCGGATCCAGGGTCTTGAAGCGAGCGCGGACGTTCGCAACCAGGGCACTGTGATCTCCGTGACCGACGGCATCGTGCGTATTCACGGCCTGTCGGAAGTGATGCAGGGCGAGATGCTCGAATTCCCGGGCAACACGTTCGGTCTCGCACTGAACCTCGAGCGCGACTCGGTCGGCGCCGTGATTCTGGGTGAATACGAACACATTTCGGAAGGCGACATCGTCAAGACGACGGGCCGCATTCTGGAAGTGCCGGTGGGTCCGGAACTGCTCGGCCGCGTGGTCGACGCACTCGGCAATCCCATCGACGGCAAGGGCCCGATCAATGCAAAGAAAACTGACGCAATCGAAAAGATCGCGCCGGGCGTGATCTGGCGTAAGTCGGTTTCCGAGCCGGTCCAAACCGGGCTGAAATCGATCGACGCGATGGTGCCGGTTGGCCGTGGCCAGCGCGAGCTGATCATCGGCGACCGCCAGTGCGGCAAGACCGCGGTCGCAGTCGATGCGATCATCAACCAGAAGGGCAAGAATCTCTTCTGTATCTACGTCGCGATCGGCCAGAAGGCTTCGTCGATCATGAACGTGGTGCGTAAGCTGGAAGAAACCGGCGCGCTGGAATACACGATCGTCGTGGCAGCTTCGGCTTCGGAATCGGCTGCGATGCAATACCTCGCGCCTTATGCGGGCTGCACGATGGGCGAATACTTCCGCGATCGCGGCCAGGACGCGCTGATCGTCTACGACGACTTGACCAAGCAAGCTTGGGCATACCGCCAGATCTCGCTGTTGCTGCGCCGCCCGCCGGGTCGTGAAGCTTATCCGGGCGACGTGTTCTACCTGCACTCGCGTCTGCTGGAGCGTGCTGCTCGCGTCTCGGAAGAGTATGTCGAGAAGTTCACCAACGGCGAAGTGAAGGGCAAGAGCGGTTCGCTGACGGCGTTGCCGGTCATCGAAACGCAAGCAGGTGACGTGACGGCGTTCGTTCCGACGAACGTGATTTCGATTACCGACGGCCAGATCTTCCTGGAAACCGATCTTTTCAACGCAGGTATCCGCCCGGCGATCAACGCCGGCGTGTCGGTGTCGCGCGTCGGTGGTGCAGCTCAAACCAAGGTCGTGAAGAAGCTGTCGGGCGGTATCCGTACCGACCTCGCGCAGTATCGTGAACTGGCTGCGTTCGCGCAGTTCGCCTCGGACCTCGACGAAGCCACCCGTAAGCAACTGGAGCGCGGCCGCCGCGTGACGGAACTGCTCAAGCAGCCGCAGTATCAACCGCTGCAAGTGTGGGAACTGGCGATCTCGCTGTTTGCCGCGAACAACGGCTACCTCGACGATCTGGAAGTCGCACAGGTGCTGCCGTTCGAAAAGGGCCTGCGCGAATACCTGAAGTCGAGCCACGCTGACCTGATCAAGCGCGTCGAAGACACCAAGGAACTCTCGAAGGACGACGAAGGCCTGCTGCACACGGCCGTCAAAGACTTCAAGAAGTCCGGCGCTTATTGATCCGCGAGTGACCCGCAAGGCATAAACGGACCTTGAAGCGGCGCGGGCCGCAGGCAACTGAACCCGCGCTGCTTCGATCAAGGAGCAAGCAATGGCTGGAATGAAGGAAATTCGCGGCAAGATCAAGAGCGTGCAGAACACGCGCAAGATCACGAAAGCGATGGAGATGGTGGCCGCATCGAAGATGCGCCGCGCTCAGGAGCGCATGCGCGCTGCTCGCCCGTACGCCGACAAGGTCCGCGATATCGCTGCACACATGAGCCGTGCGAATCCCGAGTATCGTCACCCGTTCATGGTGTCGAACGAGGGCGCGAAGACGGCCGGCATCATCCTCGTCACGACCGACAAGGGTCTGTGCGGCGGCATGAACACCAACGTGCTGCGTGCGTCGCTGCAGAAGTTCAAGGAACTGGAAGGCCAGGGCAAGACAATCGAGGCAACCGCGATTGGCACCAAGGGTCTGGGTTTCCTGAACCGTCTGCGCGCGAAGGTGGTGTCGAATGTCGTGCATCTGGGCGACACGCCGCATCTGGAAAAGCTGATCGGCGCGGTGAAGGTTCAGCTCGACCTGTACTCGGAAGGCAAGGTTTCGGCGGTGTACCTGGCGTACACGCGCTTCGTCAATACGATGAAGCAGGAGCCGGTGATCGAGCAACTGCTGCCGCTGTCGGCAGACCAGTTCGAGCGCAAGGAAGAAGACGGCGCGACGCCGAGCACGCAGTGGGACTACATCTACGAGCCGGATGCGCAGGCCGTGGTGGACGAACTGCTGGTGCGTTATGTCGAAGCGCTGGTCTATCAGGCCGTCGCGGAAAACATGGCATCGGAACAGTCGGCACGAATGGTGGCGATGAAGGCCGCTTCCGATAACGCGAAGACGGTCATCAATGAACTGCAGCTCGTGTACAACAAGAGCCGCCAGGCCGCAATCACGAAAGAACTGTCGGAAATCGTCGGTGGCGCCGCTGCGGTCTGATCGTCAAGACGACAGGCAGGCCAACGCCGTGAGGCGGGCCCAACTGAGCGGCACCCCGAAACTGCGCCTTTGCGCGAGTGAAGAATTGAGTATCTAAAGGAAAAGCGATGAGTACTACTGCTTTGGTAGAAGGCAAGATCGTACAGTGCATCGGCGCGGTGATCGACGTGGAATTCCCGCGTTCGGACATGCCGAAGATTTACGACGCGCTCATTCTCGAAGGTTCGGAACTGACCCTCGAAGTCCAGCAACAGCTGGGCGACGGCGTCGTCCGTACCATCTGTCTGGGTGCATCCGACGGTCTGCGCCGTGGCACGACGGTGAAGAACACCGGCAAGCCGATCAGCGTGCCGGTCGGCAAGCCGACCCTCGGCCGGATCATGGACGTGCTGGGTCGCCCGATCGACGAAGCCGGCCCGATCAATTCGGACGTGGTTCGCGGCATTCACCAGAAGGCTCCGGCGTTCGACGAACTGTCGCCGTCGACGGAACTGCTCGAAACCGGCATCAAGGTTATCGACCTGATCTGCCCGTTCGCGAAGGGCGGCAAGGTGGGTCTGTTCGGCGGCGCCGGCGTGGGCAAGACCGTGAACATGATGGAACTGATCAACAACATCGCGAAGGAACACGGTGGTTACTCCGTGTTCGCCGGCGTTGGCGAGCGTACCCGCGAAGGGAACGACTTCTATCATGAAATGAAGGACTCGAACGTTCTCGACAAGGTCGCGCTGGTGTACGGCCAGATGAACGAGCCGCCGGGCAACCGTCTGCGCGTCGCGCTGACCGGTCTGACGATGGCCGAGCACTTCCGCGACGAAGGCCTCGACGTGCTGTTCTTCGTCGACAACATTTACCGTTTCACGCTGGCAGGCACGGAAGTGTCGGCACTGCTCGGCCGTATGCCGTCGGCAGTGGGCTATCAGCCGACGCTGGCTGAAGAAATGGGTAAGTTGCAAGAGCGTATTACGTCGACCAAGACCGGCTCGATCACGTCCGTTCAGGCCGTGTACGTCCCTGCGGATGACTTGACCGACCCGTCGCCGGCTACGACTTTCGGCCACCTCGACGCAACGGTCGTGTTGTCGCGTGACATCGCATCGCTGGGTATCTATCCGGCTGTGGACCCGCTCGATTCGACCTCGCGTCAGATCGACCCGAACGTGATCGGCGAAGAGCATTACTCGATCACGCGCGGCGTGCAGCAAACGCTGCAGCGCTACAAGGAACTGCGCGACATCATCGCGATTCTGGGCATGGACGAACTCGCGCCGGAAGACAAGCTCGCCGTCGCGCGCGCTCGTAAAATCCAGCGTTTCCTGTCGCAGCCGTTCCACGTTGCGGAAGTGTTCACGGGTTCGCCGGGCAAGTACGTGCCGCTGAAGGAAACGATCCGTGGCTTCAAGATGATCGTCGACGGCGAGTGCGACCACCTGCCGGAACAAGCGTTCTACATGGTCGGCACGATCGACGAAGCCTTCGAAAAGGCCAAGAAGATCCAGTAAAGGTCGGGTGTAACCAAGCGGGCGCCGGCCTCGCGCGTATCGCTGCCTTCGCGGTGGCGCAACGCAAAGCCGGCGCCTCTTACTACGCTCAACCCAGGAGTCGACATTTATGGCAACTATCAAGGTAGACGTCGTCAGCGCGGAAGAGCAGATCTTCTCGGGCCAGGCGAAGTTCGTCGCGCTGCCGGGCGAGGCGGGTGAACTCGGCATCCTGCCGGGCCACACGCCGCTCATCACGCGGATTCGTCCGGGTGCGGTGCGCATCGAAGCTGAAAACGGCGAAGAAGAGTTTGTGTTCGTCGCCGGCGGTATTCTCGAAGTTCAGCCGGGCGCTGTCACGGTTCTCGCCGACACTGCAATTCGCGGCAAGGATCTCGACGAAGCCAAAGCTGAAGATGCACGCAAGCGTGCGGAAGAAGCGCTGCAGAACACGGGCTCGAACCTCGAATACGCTACCGCGCAAGCGGAACTGGCGTACGCAACGGCTCAACTCGCTGCAATCCAGCGCCTGCGTAAGCTGCGCGGTCAGAACTAGGCAATACGTATCAGAGAGAAAGCAGCCTCCTCGGCTGCTTTTTTTTGATCGTCACTTGACGTTTACGGAAAGGTAATCAAAATTGCGCAATAGCATCGATTGATGCTTTGCCGTGCTGGTCCCCGAATGCGCTGCGGGTAAGACTTGATGCCGTATGGAGATGCGCCGGTGGCACAATCGATTTCAAATCCATTTCAATAGGGCGAGCTTTCGCTCACGGAGACAACACCATGGCAACGCATGTGTCAGGCGAGGGCGCACTTATCGAACCCAGAGACGGGTTGTCGTACGTCCGTGGATCGACCGATATTCCGTTGAGCGAGGCGACGATCGGTCAGTTTCTGCGCGACACGGCAGCGCGTTTTCCTGACCGTCCTGCCGTGGTGTTTCGCGAGCAGGGTATTCGCTGGACGTGGAAGGAGTTTGCGGAAGAGGTCGACGTGCTGGCCGCAGGATTGCTTGCGCTCGGCATCGTGAAGGGCGACCGCGTCGGTATCTGGTCACCGAATCGAGTGGAATGGGTGCTCACGCAGTTCGCGACGGCGCGCATCGGCGCCGTACTCGTCAACATCAACCCGGCCTATCGGCTCGCCGAACTCGAATATGCGCTGAACAAGGTCGGCTGCAAGGCGATTATCGCGGCCGAGCGTTTCAAGACGTCGATGTACCTGGAGATGCTGCAGGCGCTCGCCCCGGAGTTGGCCACACACGCGCCGGGCGACCTGCATGCTGCGAGGCTGCCCGATTTGCGCTATGTGATCCGCATGTGCGACACGGAAACGCCGGGCATGCTGAGCTTCTCGGATGTGATCGAGCGGGGCCGCGCGACGCTGGACGTCGCAAGGCTCGATGGAATCGGCGCCACGCTTTCGTGCCACGAGCCGATTAACATCCAGTTCACCAGCGGCACGACGGGTAATCCGAAGGGCGCGACGCTGACGCACAGCAACGTCGTCAACAACGCGCGCTATATCGCGATGGCAATGCGGCTGACCGAGCAGGATAGCCTGTGCATCCCCGTCCCGCTTTATCACTGTTTCGGCATGGTGCTCGCGGTGCTGGCGTGCGTGTCGGTCGGGGCGAACATGGTGTTTCCGGGCGAAGCTTTCGATCCGGCCGCAACGCTGGCCGCCGTCGCGGAAGAAAAGTGCACCGCGCTGCACGGTGTGCCTACCATGTTCATCGCCGAGCTCGATCATCCGAACTTTGCCGATTGCGACCTCTCGCATTTACGCACCGGGATCATGGCCGGCTCGCCCTGCCCGATTGAGACGATGAAGAAGGTCGTTTCGAAGATGCATCTGAGCGAAATCACGATCGCCTACGGCATGACGGAAACAAGCCCGGTGTCGTTTCAGAGTTCGACCACCGACCCGCTCGACAAACGCACGACGACCGTTGGCCGCATTCAGCCGCATCTCGAAGTGAAGATCATCGATCCGCTCGGTGCGATCGTGCCGGTTGGCGAGACCGGTGAGCTATGCACTCGCGGCTATTCAGTTATGCAGGGCTACTGGGGGGATGAGGAGAAGACGCGGGAAAGCATCGTGGACGGCTGGATGCATACCGGCGATCTGGCGACGCTCGACGCGGAAGGCTATTGCAACATCGTCGGCCGCCTCAAGGACATGCTGATCCGTGGCGGTGAGAACATCTATCCGCGGGAAATCGAAGAATTTCTGTTCCGTCATCCGAAGATCCAAAGCGTGCAGGTGTTCGGCGTGCCCGATGCGAAATACGGCGAGGAAGTGTGCGCGTGGATCGTATTGCGGTCGGGCGAGCAGGCCACCGCCGAAGAGATCCAGCAGTTCTGCCAAGGCCAGATTGCGCACTACAAGGTGCCGAAGTACATCCGCTTCGTCGACGAACTGCCGATGACGGTGACGGGCAAAGTGCAGAAATTCGTCATGCGGGAGCGCATGATTAGCGAATTGAAGGTGAAGGAAGATAAAACGGCTTGAGGTTCAGCGCGGGCGCAAATCTCGCGTTGTGCTGGATGGACCAGCCGCCGCGCACGCTCGCAAAACAACTCGCAAACGTTTGGCAAGACGAAAAAAAAGCGGGCCTGGAGCCCGCTAAAAACCACACGCTACGGGGTTAGCGCGAGGAGACCAAAGTAGGAACCGACTGAGACGACGACCCGGCGTCGACTACGGCCCCAGCAGGGATGCCCCTTTACAGGGCTTCGGCATACGCCGACCGGCAAGTGCAAAGTATCCGCTCACACCGCGCACCCAGCCACATCCGTGTTGAAACCGTTGAGGGCATTGTGGGCGAATTAACCTTTGAGCGCGGTAACAAATTGTTTCAGGTTGTAACGCCCGCCAGATAAGGCGTTGCGGGACTTATTGCCAAAACGAAACCTTTAAAACGTAAATTTTACCTATGACTCGACGGCAATTTCATACGCCCGATTGATGCTATTCGCGAAGCATATTGCGGCGTAAATTGTTAAGTCGATTCCGCATGAACTCGTTGCACACTCACCTTTTTGCCGCCGATCGCCTTTGTTACAGGTGCTTTTCGAAACCGCCCGAAAATCGTCCCATGTGCGATGGCAACGACATTGCATCGCAGCACCGAACCCAGCCGGCGGGCCGGTGCAGAGGGCCGGTTCGCTGCGAAGACAAGCGTCCGCGCCGTTCTGCGTACGGTTAAGCGCGCTGAGGGCCGTTACACGATTGTGCGACGAACATCGAACCATCAGCGCCTTCTAACCCGCCTTTTCCGTCGGAATTGAAAGGGCGGCCGAGCGCAAAGCTCTATTTCAGCCACTTATCCGCAATCGTCTGATATTCGCCGGTTGCGCGGGCCAGGTGCAACCACTGATCCACGTACTGCTGGAGCGCGACATCGCCACGCGGCAACAGCCACGCCTTCTCGCCGTACTGGAACGGCTTGTCTGGATGCACCGAGCAAAGGCCTGGATTGAGCTTTTGCTGCAGCAGGGTCTCGGATGCATCTGTCACCATGACGTCCGCCTTGCCCGCGAGAATCTGCTTGAAGATCGTCACGTTGTCCGGATAGACGGTGACGGCCGCGTGCGTGAAATACTGCTTCGCGAAACGCTCGTTCGTGCCACCTGGATTGACGATCACGCGCGTTGCCGGTTGATCGATTTGCGCCACCGTTTGATATTTGCTGACGTCGTCGCACCGAACGATCGGCGTCTTGCCGTCCACCATATACGCCTGCGTGAAGAACGCACGTTTTTGCCGCTCGAGCGTGGGCGAGACCCCGCCGACGCCGATATCGCATTTCGCCACGAAGTCGTTCATCAGGTTCGGCCACGACGTTTTGACGTACTCCACCTTCACGCCGAGCGATTTAGCTAGCGCCTCCGTCATGTCGACGTCGATACCTTCGAACTGGCCATCCGGCTTATAGAAGGAGTACGGCTTGTAGTCGCCGGTCGTGCAGGCGCGCAACGTGCCGCGAGCGAGAATGTCGTCGAGTCGCGAAGCGGCCGCGGCGGGGGCGCTGGTCTGCGCGTTGGCCGCGCCTGCGCAAATCAGAGCGCCGGCCAGAGCGCCGAGCAATGCGATTGCTGCCTTGTTCATTGAGTCTCCTTGGTTGTTTCGTCGTTGTTTGATAAGACCGACGGATGATAGTCAGGCAATTTTCCCTTGAACATCGGCCGTTCGGCCAGGTCATGACGCGGCGGACGATAGGCCCCCAACCGCGGGATAAGCGGCCGCGACCGATCCGGGCGACAGTTATTGCCCGCATCGAGCACGATGCGGCGAGCCGGCTCCGGTAAAATGCCCCTTTGCTCTCAGTCGTACGCAACGTGGCCCATACCCTCCTGAACGACACCTTCCTGCGCGCGCTGCTGCGCCAGCCGACCGACTACACCCCTGTCTGGCTGATGCGGCAAGCCGGTCGCTACCTGCCGGAATACAACGCCACGCGCGGCCGCGCGGGCAGTTTCCTGGCTCTCGCCAAGAACCCGGCGTTCGCGACGGAAGTCACGCTGCAGCCGCTGGAGCGTTATCCGCTCGACGCCGCGATTCTCTTCTCCGACATCCTCACGGTGCCCGACGCAATGGGCCTCGGCCTCGAATTCGTGACCGGCGAAGGGCCGCAATTCGCCCGGCCGGTGCGCACGGAAGCCGACGTGGCGCGCCTCGCGGTGCCGGATATCGACGCCACGTTGCGCTACGTGACCGACGCCGTGCGCGAAATCCGCACCGCGCTCACCGACGCGCAAGGCCGTCAACGCGTGCCGCTGATCGGCTTTTCCGGCAGCCCGTGGACGCTCGCGTGTTACATGGTCGAAGGTAGCGGCTCGGCGGACTTCCGCACCGTCAAGTCGATGCTGTATGCGCGCCCGGACCTGATGCATCGCATTCTCGACATCAACGCAAAATCTGTTGCGGCGTATCTGAATGCGCAGATCGAAGCCGGCGCGCAGGCGGTGATGATTTTCGACACGTGGGGCGGAGCGCTGGCCGACGGTGCGTATCAACGTTTTTCACTGCATTACATCCAGCAGGTGGTGGCCCAGTTGAAGCGCGAGCACGACGGCGAGAAAGTGCCGGTAATCACCTTCACGAAAGGCGGCGGTCTGTGGCTCGACGAAATCGCGGATACCGGCGTGGACGCGGTCGGGCTCGATTGGACCGTCAACCTGCGCAAGGCACGCGAGCGCGTGGGCAGCAAGGTCGCGCTTCAGGGCAATATCGATCCGTCGGTACTGTTCGCGCCGCCGGCTTCGATCCGCATGGAAGCCCGCGCCGTGCTCGACAGTTTCGGCAACCATCCGGGCCACGTTTTCAACCTCGGCCACGGCATCTCGCAGTTCACGCCGCCGGAAAACGTCGCCGAACTCGTGGACGAAGTGCACCGTCATAGCCGTGCAATTCGCAGTGGCGCTCATGCACCAGCATGAAGCCGTAATCGTTGCCATTTTTGTTGCAGCGCAATGAACTGGGCTCTCGATCTAAGGGAAAGTTCGGGGGCAAGAGGCCGTCAGTTGGCGATCTCGCGGTTGTCAAGACTTGACTTATACACATTCGTTGCGCTGCGGCGCGGTAGAAGCTTTCGTCGCCCGGCAGCCCTTGCACATCGCGGGCGCATTTGATCCAAGCCTTATCTGGCAAGGGTTTCGCGGGGCCGCCGCGGAGTGTGCGGAATCCCACAGAAGGCCGCTGCGACGCGGCTTCCAGCCCTTCGAGGCAAAGTTCTCAACAAAGTTATCCACAGCCAGAGAGCCGGGTGCAATTGTTCTGCGGAATCCAAAACTTAGCGGCGAAGTTGAAGCTTTACCTTAACTTCGAAGAGTTCGCTGTCTGCCGAGGCGATCCGACCATGCGGCATTCGGCCGCGTCGCTTCAATCATTCTGCATAGCCGCGTGAGCGAAGTGTTCGTTCGCGTCGCGCTGGATCATCCGCTGCCGACCCTGTTCGACTATCGCTGCGACACACCCGAGGCGGTTGCGCCGGGCGTGCTGGTGAGTGTGCCGTTCGGCAAGCGTCATGTGGTGGGGCTCGTTTGCGAAGTGGCTGCTCACAGCGACGTCCCGCCCGACCGTCTGCGGGATTTGCATGGCGTCTGCACCGCCTGCCCGCCGTTGTCGACGCACTGGCTGGGTTTAGCCGCCTTCGCCGCCGACTATTACCAGCGTGGCCTCGGCGAAGTGGCGCTGCCCGCGCTGCCGCAGGCGCTCCGCGACGCCTCACGCTGGGCGCGCCTGTTCGCGCCCGAGGAACGTTACCGAATGACGCCCGAGGGGCGTCGCGCATTACCCGATGCGTTGCCCGCGCGCGCCAGCGCGCTGAGAAAGTTGGCCCAGGCGCTGGCCGACGCCGAATCCCTGCTTGCTGCGGATGCCCGCGCGCTTCATCCCAAGGCCATCGCCACGCTGGACGCATGGCAAGCGGAAGGCTGGGTCGCGCTGGACATTATCGAAGCCGCCGCGGTGCTTGCGCCGTCTTCCGCCGACGCGCCGGCGCCCCTGCTGCCTACCCTCACCGACGAACAGTCGGCCGCCGTGGACGCGATCCGCGACGCGAACGGTTTTGCGCCCTTCCTGCTGCACGGCGTGACGGGCAGCGGCAAGACCGAGGTGTATCTGCGTGCGCTCGCCGAGATTCTCGCCGCGAAGCCCGACGCGCAGGCGCTCGTCCTCGTGCCCGAAATCAATCTGACGCCGCAGTTCGAGGCGGCTTTCCGTGCGCGCTTCGCCGCCCTGGAAGGCACGTCGATCGTCACGCTGCACAGCGGTCTCGCCGAGGGCGAACGCGCGCGCAACTGGTTCGCCGCGCACACCGGACGCGCGCGCATCGTGCTCGGCACACGGCTGGCGGTGCTCGCGTCGTTGCCGAAGCTCGCGATCATCGTCGTCGACGAGGAGCACGATCCGGCCTACAAGCAACAGGAAGGTTTGCGCTATTCGGCGCGCGATCTGGCGATCTATCGCGCCAAGCAACTCGGTTTGCCGGTCGTGCTCGGTTCGGCCACGCCGTCGCTGGAGAGCTGGTGGCAGGCCGATCAGGGCCGCTACAAGCGTCTCACGTTGTCGCGCCGCGCGGTCGCCGACGCCGTGCTGCCGACCGTCAAACTAATCGATCTGGAAGAAGAGCGCCGCCGCGGGCGGGCCTCGGTGGAGGGATTGTCCGGGCCGCTGGTCGCCGCCCTGAAGGCGCGGCTCGAGCGCGGCGAGCAAAGCCTCGTGTTTCTCAACCGGCGCGGCTATGCGCCGCAACTCGCCTGCGACGCCTGCGGCTGGGTCGCCGGTTGTCCGCGTTGCAGTGCCTACGTCGTGTTGCACAAGCCCGAGCGCGCACTGCGCTGCCATCATTGCGGCTGGGAATCGCGCATTCCGCGCTCGTGTCCGGATTGCGGCAACGTCGACATCGCGCCGATGGGACGCGGCACGCAACGCGTCGAGGAAACGCTGGCGAGCGCGGTCCCCGGCGCCCGTGTGCTGCGTATCGACGCCGACAGCACGCGCCGCAAAGGCAGCGCCCAAGCGCTGTTCTCCGACGTACATGCGGGCGAAGTCGACATCCTCGTCGGCACGCAAATGATCGCGAAGGGTCACGACTTCCAGCGCGTGTCGCTGGTCGGCGTGTTGAACGCCGACACCGCGCTGTTCTCACACGACTTCCGTGCGAGCGAGCGCCTCTTCGCGCAGTTGATGCAGGTGAGCGGCCGCGCTGGCCGCGCCGGTTTGCCCGGCGAGGTGCTGGTGCAAACGCGCTATCCGCGCCATGCGCTGTACCACGCGCTCGGGCGGCATGACTACGTCGGCTTCGCCAATTCCACGCTGGCCGAGCGGCGCGACGCGCACTTGCCGCCGTTCGTCTATCAGGCGTTGCTGCGCGCCGAAGGGCGCACGCTCGAAGCCGCGCTCGCGTTTCTTCAACAGGCCGCCGCGGCGCTCACGGAGATTCCGGCGGCCGAACGCGTGACGGTTTATGACGCCGTGCCGCTCACCATCGTCAAGGTGATGCACGTGCATCGCGCGCAGTTGCTGATCGAAAGCGCATCGCGGGCCGCGTTGCAGGCCACCTTGCGCGCATGGCAGCCGCTGCTGCGCGGAATGAAAGGCGTGTTGCGCTGGAATCTCGAAGTCGACCCGCTCGACATCTGACGCCGGCCGGCCGGCGTCGTCGTCAATATCGCCAGCGGCTGCGCGCGGTCCGCGCACGGGTTCGCACGGTATTGGCATAGCTCGGGACAGGGCTCGCAACGGACGTGGCCGTCCGCCTCGCCAGCACCGCCGACGCACGCGAGGCGGCGTGTGCGCCCCGCTGCGCAAGCTGCCGGTATCGCGCCGAAGATCGATATTCACTCGAGCAGAGCATGCCGGTCTCGCTGTTTCGGGTTCTGGATCGCGCGAGCCTGGAGGACAGGCGGCGTTGCCGTCTGCATGACCAGCCCGGGTCGGCCGGCGACGCGCTCGCCCAGTTCAAGCCGGTCGTCCCAACCGAGGCGCGCACACCCGTTCGCCGCCAAACGCCAACCCGGCGGTGCGTTCCATGCTCGCTTCGCTGTCACTCGGAAGATCGGCGCCGCTATGTCGATCGCGAGTCGCCGGGCGGCTTAGCCCTTAATCGTTCAGCGCGGCCCGCGCGTCGCCCGCCGATGCACGCGAAGCCGGGCGCGTGCGTGCGTTGGAGACCCGCTTGCCCGAGCCGCCCGTCGCGCCGCGAATGAACAGCACCGCGCAAGTCGCGCACATCATCCAGATGCCCAATACCACCAGCCACTTTTCCATTTCCCGAGTCCTCTGAAACCCCGTACTGTTTTTGTGTGCGTGCCGTGAGGCCCGCGTCCGCTGTGTCCTGTATAACGGCACGCGCAGTGACTCTGATAAGGGTAAATGCAAAAAGAAACACGCCAGGGAAAGTACTGAGCGCCACCGCCGTTGCCGCGCGCCGCCCCATCGCGCGGAAACCCCCGCCGTACAGGGCTTTTAAAGAGGTGCAACCATCCATCGAGCAGGGTTGCACCTTTTTTTTGGGAAGCGTAGGATTCGCTCAACTTTTAGTCTTTCGCCAGCGCGATTCGTCTGGTATCCGAAGAAGGAAACATGGCTAGCACCACCCTTGGCGTCAAGGTCGACGACCTCCTGCGTTCCCGGCTGAAAGATGCCGCCACCCGCCTCGAACGCACTCCGCACTGGCTGATCAAGCAGGCGATCTTCGCGTACCTCGAAAAGATCGAGCATGGTCAGCTGCCCCCCGAACTGTCGGGCGCAACCGGTTCGGCCGACCTGGCCGACGGCGTGGCGGTCGAAAACGACGAAGACGGTGCCTCGCACCCGTTCCTCGAATTCGCGCAGAACGTGCAGCCGCAATCAGTGCTGCGCGCGGCGATCACCGCCGCGTACCGCCGTCCCGAGCCGGAGTGCGTGCCCTTCCTGCTCGGTCAGGCGCGCGTGCCGGCCAATCTCGCGGGCGACGTGCAAGCCATGGCCGGCAAGCTCGTCGAGGCGCTGCGCGCCAAAAGCAAGGGCGGCGGCGTCGAAGGGCTGATCCACGAATTCTCGCTGTCGAGCCAGGAAGGCGTGGCGCTGATGTGTCTCGCCGAAGCACTGCTGCGCATTCCCGACCGCGCCACGCGCGACGCGCTGATCCGCGACAAGATCAGCAAGGGCGACTGGAAATCGCACGTCGGCCAGGCGCCGTCGCTGTTCGTCAACGCCGCCACCTGGGGCTTGATGATCACCGGCAAGCTGGTGACGACCAATAGCGAAACGAACCTTTCGTCGGCGCTCACCCGTTTGATCGGCAAGGGCGGCGAGCCGTTGATCCGAAAGGGCGTCGACATGGCGATGCGTCTGATGGGCGAGCAATTCGTCACGGGCGAGAACATTTCCGAGGCGCTCGCCAACAGCCGCAAGTACGAAGCGCGCGGCTTTCGCTACTCGTACGACATGCTCGGCGAAGCCGCCACCACCGAAGCCGACGCGCAGCGCTACTACGCGTCGTACGAACAGGCGATCCACGCGATCGGCAAGGCCGCCGGCGGCCGCGGCATCTACGAAGGCCCGGGCATCTCGATCAAGCTCTCGGCGCTGCACGCACGCTACTCGCGCTCGCAGCAGGAGCGCACGATGAGCGAACTGCTGCCGCGCGTGCGCTCGCTGGCGATCCTCGCGCGCCGCTACGACATCGGCCTGAACATCGACGCCGAAGAAGCCGACCGCCTCGAAATCTCGCTCGATCTGCTTGAGGCGCTGTGCTTCGATCCCGAACTGGCCGGCTGGAACGGCATCGGTTTCGTGGTGCAGGCGTATCAGAAGCGCTGCCCGTTCGTGATCGACTACATCGTCGATCTGGCGCGCCGCAGCCGTCACCGGATCATGGTGCGCCTCGTGAAGGGCGCGTACTGGGACACCGAAATCAAGCGCGCGCAAGTGGACGGCCTCGAAGGCTATCCGGTCTACACGCGCAAGATCTATACGGACGTGTCGTATCTCGCCTGCGCGAAGAAGCTGCTCGGCGCGCCGGACGCGGTTTATCCGCAGTTCGCCACGCACAACGCGCATACGCTTTCGGCGATCTATTACCTCGCGGGCAACAACTACTATCCCGGCCAGTACGAGTTCCAATGCCTGCACGGCATGGGCGAGCCGCTCTACGAGGAAGTCACCGGCCGCGACAAGCTGAACCGTCCGTGCCGCGTGTATGCGCCGGTCGGCACGCACGAAACGCTGCTCGCGTACCTCGTGCGCCGTCTGCTTGAAAACGGCGCGAACACGTCGTTCGTGAACCGCATCGCCGATGAAAACGTCGCGATCAAGGACCTGATCGCCGACCCCGTCGAGGAAGCATCGAAGATCGTGCCGCTCGGCGCGCCGCACGCGAAGATTCCGCTGCCGCGCCACCTGTTCGGTTCGGAGCGGCTCAATTCGATGGGCCTCGATCTGTCGAACGAGCATCGGCTGGCGTCGTTGTCCTCGGCGTTGCTCGCGAGCGCGCATCATCCGTGGCGCGCCGCGCCGATGCTCGACGACAACGAAATCGCCGTGGCTACCCGTGGTGTCGCACGCGACGTGCGCAATCCGGCGGATCACCGCGATCTCGTCGGCACGGTGATCGAAGCAACCTCGGAACACGTGAGCGCGGCCCTGGCGCACGCGGTTGCCGCCGCGCCGATCTGGCAGGCCACGCCGGTCGACGCGCGCGCCGATTGCCTCGCGCGTGCCGCCGACCTGCTCGAAGCGCAGATGCACACGCTGATGGGCCTGGTCGTGCGCGAAGCGGGCAAATCGCTGGCGAACGCGGTGTCGGAAATCCGGGAAGCGATCGACTTCCTGCGCTATTACTCCACGCAGATCCGCAGCGAATTTTCCAACGACACGCACCGTCCGCTCGGTCCTGTCGTCTGTATCAGCCCGTGGAACTTCCCGCTGGCGATTTTCATGGGCCAGGTGGCCGCGGCGCTCGCCGCCGGCAACACGGTGCTCGCGAAACCGGCCGAGCAAACGCCGCTGATCGCCGCGCAAGCCGTGCGCATTCTGCGCGAAGCCGGCGTGCCGACGGGCGCGGTGCAACTGCTGCCGGGCGATGGCGAAACGGTCGGCGCTGCACTGGTCGCCGATCCGCGCACGCGCGCCGTGATGTTCACCGGCTCGACCGAAGTCGCGCGGCTGATCAACAAGACGCTGTCGAATCGCCTCGATCCCGAAGGCAAGCCGATTCCGCTGATCGCCGAAACCGGCGGCCAGAATGCGATGATCGTCGACTCGTCGGCGCTCGCCGAGCAGGTGGTGGCGGACGTGCTGCAATCGTCGTTCGACTCCGCCGGTCAACGGTGTTCCGCGCTACGCGTTCTTTGTCTGCAAGACGACGTCGCGGACCGCACGCTCGAGATGCTGACCGGCGCGATGCGCGAACTGGCCGTGGGCAATCCCGATCGCCTGTCGATCGACGTGGGGCCCGTAATCGACCTCGACGCGAAGCGCGGCATCGACGCGCATATCGCGGCGATGCGCGAGAAAGGCCGCAAGGTCGAGCAACTGCCGATGCCGGAAGGCGGCGCGCAAGGCACTTTCGTGCCGCCGACGCTGATCGAGCTCGACAGCATCGACGAACTCAAGCGCGAAGTGTTCGGCCCGGTGCTGCACGTGGTGCGTTACCGCCGCAGCCAACTGGACAAGCTGCTCGAACAGATCCGCGCGACGGGTTATGGCCTCACGCTCGGCATTCATACGCGCATCGACGAAACCATCGCTCACGTGATCGGCCGTGCGCATGTCGGCAACATCTACGTGAACCGTAACGTGATCGGCGCGGTGGTCGGCGTGCAGCCGTTCGGCGGCGAAGGCTTGTCGGGAACGGGACCGAAGGCGGGCGGCGCGCTGTATTTGCAGCGTTTGCTGGCGACGCGTCCGGCCGGCTTGCCGAAGTCGCTCGCGCAGGCGCTGGTCGCGGATGCACCGAAGGCTGCCGAAAACAGCGACAATCCGTCCGCCGCATTGACCGCGCTGCGCGACTGGCTGATCGACGAACGCGAGCCGCAACTGGCCGCACGCTGCGACGGTTATCTGTCGCATATGCCGGCGGGCGCGACCGCGGTATTGTCGGGGCCCACCGGCGAGCGCAACACCTACACGCTGGGCGCGCGCGGCACGGTGCTGTGTGTCGCGTCGACGGCGAGCGGCGCGCGCGTGCAGTTCGCCGCGGCGCTGGCTACGGGAAATCGCGCCTTGTTCGACGGCGCGGCTGGTGAACAATTGGTGTCGCGGCTGCCCGCGCCGCTCAAGCCGTATGCGAGCGTGAAGAAAAGCGCCGAGACGCCTTTCGACGCCGTGCTGTTCGAAGGCGACAGCGACGAACTGCTGACGCTGGTGAAGGAGGTCGCCAAGCGTCCTGGGCCGATCGTCTCGGTGCAGGGTGTCGCGGCGGGCGCGCTGGAAAGCGGCGACGAGGACTACGCGCTCGAGCGTCTGTTGACGGAACGCTCGGTCAGCGTGAATACGGCGGCAGCCGGCGGTAATGCGAATTTGATGACGATCGGCTGAGCGAACCTCGTCGATTCCCTCAATAAAACGGAAGCGGTACGGCGACCCCGAAACCGCTCCATCCACACCTGGTACCAAGGAGAAGCTATGCAACACAAGATGAAACAGCTGGCAGGCGCAGCGCTGGTTGCGGCAATGTCGCTGGCGGGGACGGCCAACGCTCAATCGACGGAAGACGTGAAGATCGGTTTCGCCGGTCCGATGACGGGCGCGCAGGCGCACTACGGCAAGGACTTCCAGAACGGCATCACGCTGGCGGTGGAAGACATGAACGCGACCAAGCCGGTGATCGGCGGCAAGCAGGTTCGCTTCGTGCTCGATTCGGCCGACGACCAGGCCGATCCGCGCACCGGCACGACCGTCGCGCAGAAGCTGGTGGACGACGGCATCAAGGGCATGCTCGGCCACTTCAATTCGGGCACCACGATTCCGGCTTCGCGCATTTACGCGAACGCGGGCATCCCCGAAATCGCCATGGCGACGGCGCCGGAATACACGCAGCAAGGCTTCAAGACCACCTTCCGCATGATGACGTCCGACACGCAGCAAGGTTCGGTCGCCGGCACATTCGCGGTGAAGACCCTCGGCATGAAGAAGATCGTGATCGTCGACGACCGCACGGCCTACGGCCAAGGTCTCGCCGATCAGTTCGAAAAGGCCGCGAAGGCCGCCGGCGGCACGATCGTCGATCGTGAGTTCACGAACGACAAGGCCGTGGACTTCAAGTCGATCCTGACCAAGCTGAAGTCGGCCAACCCCGACCTGATCTATTACGGCGGCGCGGATTCGCAAGCGGCGCCGATGGTCAAGCAGATGAAGGCGCTCGGCATCAAGGCGCCGCTGATGGGCGGTGAAATGGTCCACACGCCGACCTTCATCAAGCTCGCGGGCGACGCGGCGAACGGCACGGTGGCATCGCTCGCCGGCTTGCCGCTGGAAGAAATGCCGGGCGGCAAGGACTACGTCGCGAAGTACAAGAAGCGTTTCAACGAAGACGTGCAAACGTATTCGCCGTACGCCTACGACGGTGCAATGGCGATGTTCGACGCGATGAAGAAGGCGAACTCGACCGATCCGGCCAAGTATCTGCCGGTGCTCGCCAAGACCTCGATGCCGGCGGTGACGTCGGCGAATCTTGCGTACGACAGCAAGGGCGACCTGAAGAACGGCGGCATCACGCTGTACAAGGTTGTCGACGGCAAGTGGACGACGCTGCAAAGCGTGGGCGGAAAGTAAGCACGGTTTTGCTGCTTGTTTCGACGTTCATGGGAACCCCGCTTCGGCGGGGTTTTTTTATGGTGGCCGGACACATGACGGGCTTGAGTTCCCGTAGGTCGCCTTCTCCCGAAAAAAAGTTCATCGACAATGCGTTGGGAGGCGCGAAATCAACACCGCGCGTTTCGTACGAGAGGCGTCGTATAATGGGAGGCGCGGTTGTCGATACCAGGCAAATACAGGCAAGTGAAGCGGGCAGTCATTGCGGCACTCAGGTCGGGGCGGTTTCAGCATGAGGCCCGATCTGGCATCAATGTGAAAAACCTTTTGTCGACTGGACAAATCAGCGCTCAGTTCGTCGAGGCTCTCATCACCCGTAGCGACGGCACGCAATATCGCTCGTCACCTCACCACAGCATTGCGTCGATTGATGTCCATATCATCGAATCCGGCGGCTGGTACGTGAAGTTTTACTTCGTGGGCGATCCGGAAACCGTGTTTATCAGCGTGCATCAGTGAGTTAAGCCATGAAGATGAAACTGTACGAGGAAGGCGACAAAAGCAGGGCGATCTGCAGCCATTGCAAGCAGCTCGTGAGCACGACGTTCGCCCGGCGTGACGTGCCATTCAGCGACGGCAAAGGCGAGGTGAAGAACATCCTCGCGGCGGTGTGCAACGTGTGCGACCGGGTCGTGGCGGTTCCCGCGCAGTCCACGCCGGCTATTCGGGAAGCGCGGCAGAAGGAAGTCAGGCCGATCGAGGCCCAATTGCCGGCCATCTATCTGGACATTCTCGACCTGGCCGCTTATATGGTGGACGGCGCGAGTTCAACCGAGTTTCGCAAGGTGCTCATGACGCTTTACTTGCATCGGTTTGCATCCGGCGAATATCCGCGCGCAAGGCTGATAAAGGCGCATCGGTCGGCATCTGAACGTTTCAAGGAGCGCCGCGGCGCGGCACGCCGGCGCCTTTCGATGAAGGTGACGCCTCGCATCGCCGAAGATTTGAAGACATTGATGCACGACACAGACATGAGCCAGACTGAAGTCATCAAGTCTGTCATCTATCAAATTCAAGCCGACGTGATCGAATCGCACAAGCCGGCCTTGATGAAGGAACTGGGCGCGTTGTCGGTGATATACGCATAGCCCATGTGCTGTATGCCCGGGCGAAATGCCCAGCGGGACGTGGAGCCGCAGCGCATCCCCCACAAGCCCCAGCCCCTCACTCGCCGCGCAGCTTCCGCCCCTGCTCCCGAATCTGCTCCAACGTCGCGCCCGGCGTGCTCGCCTCCTGCGGCATCCGAATCTCGATCAACGCCGCGCGTTTCGCCTCCATCGCACGATGCAGCGCCGGAATGAATTCGTCGGTGCGCGTCACCGTTTCGCCATGCGCGCCGAACGAGCGCGCGAACGCCGCGAAATCCGGGTTCGTCAGCCCCGTGCCGTGCACGCGATTCGGATAGTGCCGTTCCTGATGCATGCGGATCGTGCCGAAGTGACCATTGTTCACGACGATGAAAATCACATGCAGGTCGTACTGCATCGCGGTGGCCAACTCCTGCGCGGACATCATGAAGCAGCCGTCGCCGGCAAGCGCCACCACGGCACGCTGTGGATACATCGACTTGGCCGCGATCGCCGCCGGCACGCCGTAGCCCATCGCGCCACTCGTCGGCGCGAGTTGCGAGCGATAGTGGCGATACGAAAAATGCCGATGCAGCCACGTCGCGTAATTGCCCGCGCCGTTGGTGAGAATCGCGTCTTCCGGCAGATGCGCGCGCAATTGCTCGATCACTTCGCCCATTTGCACGTCGCCGGGAATCGGGCGCGGCTTGCGCCACTCCAGATACGCGCGATGCGCTTCTTCCGCCGCTCCGCTCCACGGCAACGCATCCGCCGATGAAGGCAGCAACGCCGCAAGCATCGCCGCCAGTTCCGGCATGCCCGAGACGATCGGCAAGTCGGCGGCGTACACACGCCCCAGCTCTTCCGCGCCTTGATGCACGTGCACCAGCGTCTGCTTCGTCTTGGGAATGTCGAGCAGCGTGTAGCCGTTCGTCGTTGCCTCGCCTAAACGCGGACCGAACGTGAGCAGCAAATCCGCATCGCGGATACGCTGCGCCAGCGCCGGATTGATGCCGAGGCCGACGTCGCCGGCATAGTTCGGGTGCTCATTATCGAGCGTGTCCTGGAAGCGGAACGCCAAGCCGACCGGCAGCCGCCAGTTCTCGACGAAGCGTTGCAGGTCCGCACATGCCTCAGGTGTCCAGCCGCTGCCGCCCGCGATCAGCATCGGCCGTTGCGCGCGTTCGAGCAACTCGCGCAGCTTCTCGATTTGCGCGGCCGACGGCGACGCCGCCACGCGTTGATAAGCCGGCGCGCCGGCGACGACCGCACAGGCATCGCTCAATACGTCTTCCGGCAACGACAGTACGACCGGCCCGGGCCGTCCCGATGTCGCGGCATGGAACGCATGACTGAGATATTCGGGAATGCGCGTGGCATCGTCGATTTGCGCGACCCACTTCGCCATCTGACCGAACATGCGCCGGTAGTCGATCTCCTGAAAGGCCTCGCGGTCCAGATGCCCGCGCGCGCACTGGCCGATCAGCAGAATCATCGGCGTGGAATCCTGAAACGCGGTGTGCACGCCGATCGACGCATGCGTCGCCCCCGGCCCGCGCGTGACGATCGCCACGCCAGGGCGGCCGGTCAATTTGCCGACGGCCTCGGCCATGTTCGCCGCGGCCGCTTCGTGACGGCAGACGATGGTTTGAATGCGCTCGGTTTCGTCGTGCAGCGAATCGAGAACAGCGAGAAAGCTCTCACCTGGTACGCAGAAAACACGCTCGACGCCGTGCGTCAGCAAGGCATCGACGATGAGACGCGCGCCGGTGGCGTGCGCGGCGGCGGAAGAGTCAGAAGCGAGCGGCATTGCGATGAAGCCTCCAGGCATTGCGATGGGTGCGATCGGGTTTGCCGCATCCGGCTTGATCAAGCCAAATGCGCGAACCGACAGCTTACGCCGAGCGCGCATGCGATGCCACGATTCGGCGCAAGCGCGAAGCGCCGGCGGCACGGCAATAAAAACGCGGGCCGTGGCCCGCGTCGTCCTTCGCCTTAAAGCGCCGCGTTCAGCACTCGACGATATTCACCGCCAAACCGCCGCGCGACGTTTCCTTGTACTTGGTCTTCATATCCGCGCCGGTTTCGCGCATGGTCTTGATCACCGAATCGAGCGATACATAATGACTGCCGTCGCCGCGCAAAGCCATGCGCGCCGCGTTGACCGCCTTCACCGAGGCCATCGCATTGCGCTCGATACACGGAATCTGCACCATGCCGCCGACCGGATCGCACGTCAGCCCGAGGTTGTGTTCCATGCCGATTTCCGCCGCGTTCTCGACCTGCCTGGGCGTGCCGCCCATCACGGCGGCGAGCGCGCCGGCCGCCATCGAACAGGCGACGCCGACCTCGCCCTGGCACCCCACTTCCGCGCCCGAAATCGACGCGTTCAGCTTGTACAGAATGCCGATCGCCGCCGCCGTCATCAGGAAGTCGATCACGCCCTGCTGATTCGAGCCTGGCATGAAGCGCGTGTAGTAATGCAGCACCGCCGGAATGATGCCGGCCGCGCCGTTGGTCGGCGCGGTGACGACACGCCCGCCCGCCGCGTTTTCTTCGTTCACCGCGATCGCGTACAGATTGATCCAGTCGACCATCGACAGCGGATCGCGCAGCGCAAGCTCGGGATTGCCGGACAGCGTGCGATACAACTGCGGCGCGCGGCGCTTCACCTGGAACGGGCCGGGCAGATTGCCGTCGGCGTCCGGGTTGTTGATGCCGCAACCGCGCGCCACGCACGACTGCATCACGTCCCAGATCTTCAGCAGGCCCGCGCGCGTCTCTTCTTCCGTGTGCCACACGCGTTCGTTTTCCCACATCAATTGCGCGATGCTCTTGCCGGTCGACTCGCACAGCGCGAGCAACTCGTTGCCGCTGCGAAACGAATGTGGCAATTGATCGACGGCGCTCAGCACCTTGGTATTCGGCGCGCCGGCCGTCACCACGAAACCGCCGCCCACCGACAGATACGTCGACTCGCGCAACGTCTCGCCTTGCGCATCGAACGCGCGCAGCGTCAGGCCGTTCGGATGCTCGGCCAGCGCCTGGCGATAAAACGAAATATGGTCTTTCTGCACGAACGGCACCTCGTGCGTGTCGAGCAAGGCGAGCTTGCGCGAGCTTCGCACCGCGTCGAGCCGCTGTGCGATCGTCTCCGGGTCGACGGTGTCGGGCGCGTCGCCCATCAGGCCGAGCATCACGCCGCGATCCGTGCCGTGGCCCTTGCCCGTCGCGCCGAGCGAGCCATACAAGTCCACTTTCACCGAGGCGGTCGCATCGAGCAGCCCATCGCGTTCGAGCCCCTGAACGAACATCAGCGCCGCGCGCATCGGCCCGACCGTATGCGAGCTGGACGGACCAATGCCGATTTTGAAAAGGTCGAACACGCTGACTGCCATTACTGCTCCTGCTGATGGAAAGTTGGTTTAGCGCGCCGACAGCGGCAAACACACGGCGAGCCATGCGGGCGGCGTCGGTGCGAGCTGTAGCGCGATCGGCGTATAGCGTCCGTCGAGACGCGCCGCCAGGTGAAACAGTTCCGTCGCGTTCTTCGGATCCCACTGGCCCGAATAGCCCGGCAAGCCGGCCTCGCGACGTTTGGCATCGAACGGGACGCTCGAACGCACGAATTCCTCATGCGTCTTGCTGCCGTCCGCATACGGCGTGAGCCAGTTAAGCGCGGCTTGCAGCGACGCGCCGTTCAGCCTCTTCTCCGGCAGCCAGTTGCGGTTGTGGCGGCGGGCGGACAGCGCGGCCGTGACGAGCGGCTGCAAGTCGTAGGTGACGTAGTGCAGCGCGTCGCGTTCGCCGAAATCGACGGTCGATCCGTCCGGCGCGATGTTGTCGCCGATATGCTCGACGAACAGACGCTGGGCCGCGTTGATCATCTTGCGGTTGTCGAGCGTGAACGCGGCCATTGCGATCAGCTTGATCCGGTGGCTCTGCCAGTTGTTCCGGTAGGTGCCCTTCAACGGACGCGGCTGCGCGTCGATCTGCTCGATGTAGCCGTTCGCGAGTTTCGTCAGAAAGGCCATCGACGCGTTGCGCGTTTTCACGGGCAGCGCGCTCGCGGTCATGTCGTAGGCGAGGATCAGGCCTTCGAAACGCGTTTCGTCGATCGGGTTGAAACCCGGTTGATACGTCGTGACCCACGCGAACAGCAAGCGATCGACGAGCTTGAGATAACGGTCGTCGCTGGTGGCGCGCCATGCAAGCGCGGCGTCGCGCAAAAGATCGAGATCTTTCTCCGCCTCGACGCTTTGGTCGTAGATGCCTTCATGCGGCAGCGAACCTTCGGTGTGCAGCCTGGCCTGCGCATGCGGCGGGTCGTTCAGATGCGCCTGCACGTTGCTCACCAGCGCCTTCACGCCAGGATCGGCGTTCGTGCGTTCACTGGTTTGCAGCGCGGGCGCTGCACAAAAATTCATCGCGGCCTGCGCTTGCCCGAGCGGCAGCAGCACGGCTGCGCCAGCCAGCAAGATCGCCCATGTTCGCCGCCGCGCGTGGGTTCGCCCTGTTTCGGCCCGGCTTTGCATCAATCGCACCTTTCGCGCCATGCGAAACTCCTCGTTAGGCTGATTCGGTGTGTGATGTTAGCCGTTTGCGGCCATGAACGACAGAACCGCGGACGGCGCCGCGCACCGCCCGCTTACGGCCCGCGGACAGTGCGCGGGCCACTCGCCCTTACTCGTAGTCCGCGACCGGCACGCACGAACAGAACAGATTGCGGTCGCCGTACACGTTGTCCGCGCGGCCCACCGGCGGCCAGTACTTCTTCGCGATCAGCGTGGGCAGCGGATATGCGGCGGTTTCGCGCGCATACGCATGCGTCCATTCGTTGGCGATGACCACCGCCGCCGTATGCGGCGCGTGCTTGAGCGGATTGTCCTCGCGGTCGGAGCGGCCGTCTTCGACCGCGCGGATTTCCTCGCGGATCGCGATCATCGCTTCGATGAAGCGGTCGAGTTCTTCCTTCGACTCCGATTCGGTCGGCTCGACCATCAGCGTGCCCGGCACCGGGAAGCTCATGGTCGGCGCGTGGAAACCGTAGTCGGCGAGGCGCTTGGCGACGTCGTCGACGGTGATGCCGCTCGTCTCCTTGATGGGACGCAGATCGAGAATGCACTCGTGCGCGACCAGTCCACCCGGGCCCGAATACAGCACCGGATAATGCGGCGCGAGTTTCTTCGCGACGTAGTTCGCATTGAGAATCGCAGTTTCGGTGGCGGCCGTGAGATTCTTCGCGCCCATCATCGCGATGTACATCCACGAGATCGGCAGAATCGACGCGGAGCCGTACGGCGCACCCGACACCGCGCCGATGCCGTTCGGCGCGCGCTCATAGCCCGACGAAATCTGGTTCGGCAGAAACTGCGCGAGATGCGCGCCGACCGCGACCGGACCGACGCCCGGTCCGCCGCCGCCGTGCGGAATGCAGAAAGTCTTGTGCAGGTTCAGGTGCGAGACGTCGCCGCCGAACTGGCCCGGCGCGGTCAAGCCGACCATTGCGTTCATGTTCGCGCCGTCCACGTAAACCTGGCCGCCGTGCGCGTGCACGATCTCGCAGATTTCACGCACGTTCTGCTCGAACACGCCGTGCGTGGACGGGTACGTGATCATGATCGCCGCGAGCTTGTCGGCGTGTTGACCGGCCTTCTTCTTCAGGTCTTCGATATCGACGTTGCCTTGCGCGTCGCAGGCGACCACCACGACCTGCATGCCGGCCATTTGCGCCGATGCCGGGTTGGTGCCGTGCGCCGAAGCCGGAATCAGGCACACGTTGCGATGCGCTTCGCCGCGCGACGCGTGATAAGCGTGGATGATCAACAGACCCGCGTACTCGCCTTGCGAACCCGCATTCGGTTGCAGCGACACCGCGGCGTAACCGGTGGCCGCGACCAGCATCGCTTCGAGCTGATCGATCATCTCGCGGTAGCCGACGGTTTGCTCGGCCGGCGCGAACGGATGAATCTGACCGAATTCGGGCCACGTGACCGGCAGCATTTCGGAGGTCGCGTTCAGCTTCATCGTGCACGAGCCGAGCGGGATCATCGAGCGGTCGAGCGCGAGGTCCTTGTCCGCCAGGCTGCGCAGATAGCGCAGCATTTCCGTTTCCGAATGATGGCGATTGAACACGTGATGCGTGAGATACGCGCTAGTGCGTTCCAGCGCGGCCGGCACCGAGGCGGCGTTCGACGCGGCGAGGGCCGCATCGAGCGCATCGATTTGCGGTACGTCGCTGACGAAGGCCGCTTGCGCGAACACCGCGAGCAGGTCGGCCAGATCGCGGCGCGAAGTGGTTTCGTCGATCGACAGGCCGACTTGCGTGTCGCTCACGCGGCGCAGATTGATGCGCCTCGCGGTTGCGGCGTCGTGCAGCGCTTGCGTGCGCGCGCCGGTTTCGAACGTCAGCGTGTCAAAGAAGGTTTCGTTGACGAGCGTGTAGCCGAGTTGCTTCGCGCCCGCAGCCAGCAGCGCGGCGATGCGGTTCACGCGCAGCGCGATCGTCTTGAGACCGTGCGGCCCGTGATACACCGCGTACATGCTGGCCATGATCGCGAGCAGCGCTTGCGCGGTGCAGACGTTCGAGGTCGCCTTCTCGCGGCGGATATGCTGCTCGCGCGTTTGCAGCGCGAGACGCAGCGCGGGATTGCCTTGCGCGTCGACCGTCACGCCGACCAGACGCCCCGGCATTTGACGCTTGAACTCATCGCGCACCGCGAGGTAAGCCGCATGCGGGCCGCCGAAGCCGACCGGCACGCCGAAGCGCTGCGTATTGCCGACGGCCACGTCCGCGCCCCATTCGCCCGGCGGCGTGAGCACGGTGAGCGCGAGCAGATCGGCGGCGGCGACCACATGGCCGCCTGCCGCGTGGATCGCCTCGGTGAGCGCGCGGTAGTCGCGCACGTCGCCGTTCACGCCCGGATATTGCAGCAGCACGCCGAACGCGTTGGCGTTCGCGGCTTCGGCGGCCGGGCCCACTTTCACTTCGATGCCGACCGGCGTGGCGCGCGTCTTCACCACTTCGATGGTTTGCGGCAGTACGTCGTCGGCGACGAAGAACACGTTCGACTTCGGCTTGCCGATGCGTTGCAGCAGCGTCATCGCTTCGGCGGCGGCGGTCGCTTCATCGAGCAGCGACGCGTTCGAGATCGCGAGACCCGTCAGGTCGACGATCATCTGCTGGAAGTTCAACAGCGCTTCCAGACGGCCTTGCGAGATTTCCGGCTGATACGGCGTGTAAGCCGTGTACCACGCCGGATTTTCGAGCACGTTGCGCAAGATCACCGTCGGCGTGTGCGCGTTGTAATAGCCCTGCCCGATGTACGAGCGGAACACCTGGTTCCTGTCCGCGAGTTCGCGCAGCGCGGCGAGCGCTTCGGCTTCGCTCTTCGGTTGCGCGAAGGGGCCGAGCGGCAGCGTTTCGGTGCGGCGGATCGTCTTCGGAATGACGGCGTCGATCAGCGCGGCGCGCGACGCGAAGCCGAGGGCTTCCAGCATCGACTGCTGGTCGGCCGAATCCGGGCCGATGTGCCGTTCGGCGAAGGCGTCGTGCACTTCGAGCGCGGCGAGCGAGAGAGGAGTGCGGTTCATCAGACGATCCGGGTGTTCGAGCTTCATGGTGTTCCTGGCGGTGCGGCGCGCCACGCCTCGCGGCCGCCGCACCTGACGGTTTAAACGAGTAGGTGTATCAGGCGCCGATGGACTTTGAGTACGCGTCGGCGTCGATCAGACGATCTTGCGCGGCGTCCGAAGCGGGCTTGATCTTGAAGAGCCAGCTTTCGTACGGCGCGGTGTTGACCGAATCCGGCGTGTCGGCCACGGCCGTATTCGCCTCGATGATCTCGCCCGAGACCGGCGCGTAGATATCGGAAGCGGCCTTCACCGATTCGATCACCGCGACGGTGTCGCCGGCGGTCACGGTCTTGCCCAGTTCCTGGACTTCGAAGAAGACGATGTCGCCGAGCGCTTCCTGCGCGTGGTCGGTGATGCCGACCGTCAGCGTGCCGTCCGCTTCGGTACGGACCCATTCGTGCGATTCGGTGTATTTCAGATCGGCCGGGATGCTCATCGGATGCTCCTATGCGGTGTGATTCGGTATGGGCTTAAAAGGTATGACGCACGCGCCGGCTGCTTAAACCGCGAGCACTTTGCCGTTGCGCACGAACGGCAGTTTTACCACGCTTGCGGGGAGGGCTCTGTCGCGGATCTGCACGTGAACGGTGTCGCCTGGCTGCACGCCTTTCGGCACGCGCGCGAAGGCGATCGATTCCTGCATGGTCGGGGAAAAAGTGCCGCTGGTGATTTCGCCAACGCCCTGCGGCGTGACGACTTTTTGGTGAGCACGCAGCACGCCCGCCGCCTTGCCGTTGTCCTTTTGCAGGATCAGGCCGACGAACGCCGCCTTCGAGCCCTCGGCTTCCAGCTTGCCCTTGCCGACGAAGTCGCGCGGCGAGGCCAGGTCGACGGTCCAGGCGAGGCCGGCGTCGAGCGGCGAGACGTTGTCGTCCATGTCCTGGCCGTACAGGTTCATGCCGGCTTCGAGGCGCAGCGTGTCGCGCGCGCCGAGACCGGCCGGGCGCACGCCTTGCGCTTGCAGCGCGTTCCACAGCGCGATCACGTGATCGGCCGGAACGATGATTTCGAAGCCGTCTTCGCCGGTGTAGCCGGTGCGCGCGACGGTCAGCTCGCCGAACGGCGTTTCCATGATGCGCGCGGCGTTGAAGGGCTTCAGCGCTTCGGTGGCGGCGCGCGCGGCCGGCACGGTTTGCCAGGCTTTTTCGCGCGCGTTCGGGCCTTGCACGGCGACGATCGCGTAATCGCGGCGCGGCGTGATGGTGAGGCCATAGCTGCCTTCGGCGTTGAGCTGGCCGAACCAGGCGATGTCCTTGTCGGCGGTGCCCGCGTTGACGACCACGCGAAAGTGGTCCTCGCCGAAGTAATAGACGATCAGATCGTCGATCACGCCGCCATTCGGATTCAGCAGACAGGAGTAAAGCGCGCGGCCCGGCGTTTGCAGCTTGCCGACGTTGTTCGCCAGCGCATATTCGAAGAAGGCGCGCACGCGCTCGCCGGTGAAATCGACGACGCACATGTGCGAGACGTCGAACATGCCGGCGTCGGTGCGCACGGCGCGGTGTTCGTCGATTTGCGAGCCGTAGTTGACGGGCATGTCCCAGCCGCCGAAATCGACCATGCGGGCGTTGAGCGCACGATGGGTGGCGTTGAGCGGGGTGTGTTTGAGTTCGGTCATGGGGCCTCTGGCATCTCGCGAAACAAAAAAGGCCATGCGGCGCGACGCCTCGCGGCGTGTGCCTGCGAGCGTGGTTCTGCATGACCCCTCTGTCCTCGATACCTGAGAGATTGCGCTGCCGCGGCCGGCTTGCCGGATCACGGTGAACGCGCGCCCCTTCGGTGGGCAGCTTGCCGAACCTGCACGCTTTAGACGATGCAGACGGCTACTGCCGCTCTCCAGAGTGCGAAAAACCTAGCCCTCGATGTTGCCTGGACGCGGGTTTTTCGACGCGGTCGGTCCTTTTGCCTGAGAGTTTGCGGGTGTGCCCCTTCGGCGGCGCGGCCTGCGGTTTTCAGCGGCCAGCGCGCTCTCCCGACGCGTGCGGCGAATGTACGCGAGGGCCGGGGGCTTGTCAAATAAAGGCCCGCAAGGGGCGTGGCGGTTGACGCGGCGGGATCCCGCGCATCAAAAAAAAGCGCGCGGGACGTGCGCCGCGCGCGCTTGCTGCCGGTTTTCATGCTCGAAGCCGAGCCGGCGCGACGGGTGCCGATCGCGCGACTATTCGCCGATGGCGCGCGCCGCGTTGTCCAGCTCCTGATTCAGCACGCGCTGTTCGTCGCCGGACAGGCCGCCGCCGTGTTGCGCGGCCATGTCGCGCGCTTCCTGGCGGATCACGTCCAGCCGGTGATGCAGCGCGCCGCCTTGCGGTGGCGGGTAGTAGCCCTGATTCACGCGGTTGTCGATGCGGCGGCCCAGGTTGTCGATGCGGCCTTCGACCTGGTGCAGACGCTGGTCCGCGATCTGCTGCGGGCTGGGACGCGGCGCCGATGCGGGTTGCGGCGCCACCACGCAGGCGGCGAGCGAACTGAGCAAGGCGCAGGCGACAAGTGCGCGAATGAGACGGGGCATGGGCTCTCCAGAAGTCGTTGTCGTTTCTCGTACTGCTGGAGTAGCAACGGCTCACCGAAGCTTCGCGCTGACCGGGCGCGCGGCGTTATTTGTAACGTTATGTTCCTTTCGGGACCGTCAGGTTTTCTGTCCGCGCGGCGCTGCGTACGCAACCAGTCAACGAATGCGCTCGAACGGCAACCGGATGCCTTCTTCCGAACTGCGCGCCGCAAGCTCGATGATCGTCATCACGTCGACCGCGTCCTGAGGGCTGACGGGGAACTTCACGCCGTTCTGGATCGCGTCGGCCAACGCGACATAGAAACCGACGTAATCGCCATTGCGCGTCGGCACTTCGCGCTCGACTTCCTGATCGCCTTCCAGCACACGCATGATGCCTGCCGCGTTGCCCGCGCCGAAGCCGTCTTCGCCTGGCCGCAAGCCGGCCTTCAACTGGTCTTCCTGCGTGTCGAGCTCGTATTTCACATAGCTGCCGCGCGTGCCGTGGATCGCGAATCTCGGCGCGATCAGCGCGGTCAACGCGCTCGCATGCAGCACCACCTCGGACCCGCCGTACCCCAACTGAATGTGCACGTAGTCCGGCGCGCTCGCCTGGTCGCGATGCGTGCGCACCGTGGCCGACACGGTTTGCGGCGGGCCGAACAGCGCCAGCGCCTGGTCGATCAGATGCGGGCCGAGGTCGAACAGCAGGCCGCCGCCGCGCGAAGCCTCCTCGCGCCAGCGCTGCCTCACCTCCGGACGGAAGCGGTCGAAATGCGATTCGTATTGCGTGACGCGGCCCAGCTTTCCGCTGGCGAGCAGGTCTCGCACAGTCAGAAAATCGCCGTCCCAGCGGCGGTTGTGAAATGGCACGAACAGCTTGCAGTGAGCGAGTGCGATGTTGGCGAGCGTATGGGCGTCGGCGGCGCTCAACGTGACCGGCTTGTCGACCACCACGTGCTTGCCCGCTTCCAGCGTGCGGCGCGCGAGGTCGAAGTGCGTGTCGTTGGGCGTCGCGATCACGACGCACTCGATTTCGTCGAGCGCCAGCAGCGCGTCGAGATCGGCCACCACCTTGGCGTGCGGATAATCGGCGAGCGCGCGCTCGGGCTGGCCCGTGGCGATGGCCGCGACGCTCGCGCGCCCGCAGTGGTCGATCACCGGCGCATGAAAGGTCGCGCCGGCAAAACCGTAACCCATCAATCCAATCTTCAGCGATGCGGACATGCGTGTCTTCCTGCAAAAAACGGCGCGCCGCTTTGCCACCGCGGCGGCGGCGCGCAACGACGTAATTGTGGCATGGGCTGCCGGGAGACGGTTGGCGGCGAGCCTGGAAGACCGGCTGAGCGCATGCGCGTCGGGGTGCCTGGTCGCTGTTTTTATCGCACTCAGCCGCCGGAGACTTCCGTGTTAACATCGCTCCTCTCGCGCGAATCGCTGCCAGCCGGAATGCCCCTCTGTCCCACACGAGGCGCCCGTTCCAGCCGCTGCGGCATGCCCCCGGGCCTCGGTCCTGGCGACTCCGCAGCCAAGCGCTCCCAAACCGCCGCGCTCAACCGCATTACCCATCCACAGACGATGTCCGCAGGCCTGAACCCCGCTCAAAATGAAGCGGTCCGTTATCTCGACGGTCCGTGTCTCGTGCTCGCCGGCGCAGGCAGCGGCAAGACGCGCGTGATCACGCAGAAAATCGCGCACCTGATCGAAGCCAAGGGCTTCGAGCCGCGCCACATCGCCGCCGTCACGTTCACGAACAAGGCCGCGGCGGAAATGCGCGAGCGCGTGGGCAAACTGCTCGAAGGCAAGACGCTCACCACGCCCGGCAAGGAAGGCCGCAAAGTGCCGGTCAACCAGTTGACGGTGTGCACCTTCCACTCGCTCGGCGTGCAGATTCTGCGGCAGGAGGCGGAACACGTCGGCCTGAAGCCGCAGTTCTCGATCATGGATTCGGACGACTGCTTCGGCATGATCCAGGAGCAGGTCGGCTCCACGGACAAGGGCTTCATCCGCAAGATCCAGTCGATCATCTCGCTGTGGAAAAACGGCCTGATCATGCCGGAAGAAGCGATCGCGATCGCCGCGAACGAGGACGAGCATCAGGCCGCGATCGTCTATCGCAACTACGTGGCGACGCTGCACGCGTATCAGGCAGTGGATTTCGACGATCTGATCCGCCTGCCCGCCGAGCTCTTCGCGAACAACGAGCCGGTGCGCGACCGCTGGCAGAACAAGCTGCGCTATCTGCTGATCGACGAGTATCAGGACACCAACGCGTGCCAGTACGAATTGCTCAAGCAACTGGCCGGACCGCGCGCGGCATTCACGGCGGTGGGCGACGACGACCAGGCCATCTACGGCTGGCGCGGCGCGACGCTGGAAAACCTCGCGCAACTCGGCAAGGATTTCCCGAAGCTGCATCTGGTGAAGCTCGAGCAGAATTACCGCTCGACGGTGCGCATTCTCACTGCCGCGAACAACGTGATCGCGAACAACCCCAAGCTGTTCGAGAAGAAGCTGTGGTCCGAACACGGCATGGGCGACTCGATCACCGTCACGCCGTGCAACGACGAAGAGCACGAAGCCGAGTCCGTGGTGTTTCGTCTGTCGGCGCACAAGTTCGAACGGCGCGCGAATTTCCGCGACTACGCGATCCTGTATCGCGGCAATTTCCAGGCGCGCATCTTCGAACAGGTGCTGCGGCGCGAGCGCATTCCGTATGTGCTGTCCGGCGGCCAGTCGTTCTTCGATAAAGCCGAGATCAAGGACATCTGCGCGTATCTGCGCCTGATCGCCAACGCGAACGACGACCCGGCGTTCATCCGCGCGATCACCACGCCGCGGCGCGGCGTCGGCAATACGACGCTCGAAGCGCTCGGCGCGTTCGCGGGCCAGGCCAAGGTGTCGCTGTTCGAAGCGGTCTACATGGGCGGGATCGAAGCGCGCCTGTCGCCGCGCCAGATCGAGCCGATGCGCGTGTTCTGCGATTTCATGCAGCGCCTCACCGATCGCGCGGAAAAAGATCCGGCCGGCCCGCTGCTCGACGAACTGATGGACGCGATTCATTACGAAGCGTATCTCTACGACACCTTCGACGAACGCCAGGCGCAGTCCAAGTGGCAGAACGTGCTGGAGTTCATGGAATGGCTCAAGCGCAAGGGCACCAAGGCCGAGCCGGACGGCGCGGCGCAAGCCGAGGCCACCGGCTACGACACCGCCGACGGTCTCGGCGACACCGGCAAGAATCTGCTCGGCCTGATCCAGACCGTCGCGCTGATGTCGATGCTCGAAGGCCGCGAGGAAGATCCCGACGCGGTGCGCCTGTCGACGGTGCACGCGTCGAAGGGTTTGGAGTATCCGCACGTGTTTCTGGTCGGCGTCGAGGAAGGCATCATGCCGCACCGTGGCGGCGCCGAGGACGAACCGATCGACGACGCGCGCATCGAGGAAGAACGCCGCCTCATGTACGTCGCGATCACGCGGGCTCAGCGCAGCCTGCATCTGAACTGGTGCAAGAAGCGCAAGCGCGCGCGAGAGACGGTGGTGTGCGAGCCGTCGCGCTTCATCCCCGAAATGCTGCTCGACGATGCTCCGCCGCCCACCGCGGAAGAAGCGCCGATGTCGCCGAAAGACCGGCTCGCGAGCTTGAAGGCGCTATTGCAGAAGCCTTGAGCGCGGCGGCGAGCGGGCACGCCGCCGCGCTCGATTTGCTCGATTTGCTCGCTTCGTTCGCTTCGTTCGCAAGACCCCGCGCGCGGCGGGTGCTTCGGCGGTTTTGTTAGGCGCTCGCGCTACAGTGGCGCGGCTCGTCAATGAACCGTTGACGGCCGTTACCCGGAGACCGTTAGCATGACGCCGCCGCTCGCAACCTATCGCCGCGCACTCGAAACCTACATCGACGCGAAAGACAACACGCGTACTCAGCGCATCGCCGAGGCTTTCGCCGCGGACGCGGTGCTCACCATTTCGCTTGCCACTTCAGCTATCGCGTTTCCGGCGCGCACCGTCGGCGCGGGGGCGATTGCACAAACGCTCGTCAGCGATTTCGGCGCGCAATACGCGCGGTGCCGCACCTATTACGTCTGCGATGCGCTTACGGTGGACGGCGGCGCGATCGACGCGCTGCCGTGGCTCGTGCTGATGCGCGAGCGGACGAGCGGCGCGTTGCGTGTCGGTCATGGCGTGTATCGATGGCGCTTCGACCAGACGCCGGTTGTTACGGGCTTTCACATTCACATTGCGCGCATGGACGTGGTGCCGGATGCCGATGGCGGCCTGCTCGATGCGTTGCAGGAAGGGTTGAGCTATCCGTGGCTCGCTCCTGCTGAACTGCATGCGCGTTTCACGGCGCTGGCTCGTTCCACGCCGGCGCTGGCTTTCGTCGAGGGATTCAGCGTTCCCGCCGCAGTTGCGTTGCATATCGGCGCTTGAATCCCGACGCCTCGCGGATAAAAAAATCCCTGCCCGTGTCGCCACGGAGCAGGGATTTTTCGATCGGCGATATGCGCTGGAAGAGCGCTTATTTCACCGCACTGACCATGTAGTCGACGGCGGCTTTCACGTCGGCGTCGGGTGCGGTCGAACCGCCCTTGGGCGGCATGGCGCCCTTGCCGTGCAGCGCGTAGTTGTAGACGGTGTCCATCGGCTCTTTCAGGCGCGGCGCCCAGGCTTCCTTGTCGCCGAACTTCGGCGCGTTCAGCACGCCGGCCGCGTGACACGCCTGGCAAACCTGCTGATAGAGCGCCTTGCCCGCTTGCGAGGCGTCCGCGCTTTGCGCGCCGCTTGCAGCCGGCGCGGCGGTTTGCGGCACGCTGGCCAGCGCCGCCATTGCGGCGGCGGCCTGGGTCGCGGCTGCGTCCGAAGCGCCTGCCGGAGCCGCTGCCGCGGCGGTGGCGTCCGAGGTGGCGGCCGCGCCGGAGGCTGCGGCCGCACCCGCTGCCGGTTGCGCCGGTTCGGGGAAGCTTGCGCCGGAATTGTTCGCCATGTAAGCCACCGCGCGGGCGATTTCGAAGTCGCTGTAGTCGTCCGGACTGGTGCCGCCGCGCGCGGGCATCGCGCCCTTGCCGGCGAGCGCCGTGTGCAACAGCGTGTCGAAGCCTTGAGCGATGCGCGGCGCCCAGTCGGCGGTATTGGTGAATTTCGGCGCGCCCGCCGTGCCCGACGCGTGACACGCGGCGCACACGGCCTTGTAGACTTCCTCGCCGGACTTGTAGACGCGCGGCGCGTTGGCGTCGCGAATGTCGACCTGGGCGATGGGTTTGATGCGGGAGGCGACTTCGGCTTCGGAGAGACTGTCGGTGCCGGCGCCGGTGCGGGTCGAATTGTCGACGTAGTAAGCCAGCAGGACGATGATGACGATCGGCACAGCAAACCCGGCGATGACCGCGGCGATGAGCTGTCCTGGGGTTTTGATCGGGGCTCCGTGTGGTGCTTCGCTCATGCTTGTCTCGTCTCCGTGGGTATGTGAGCGGTACAGCGCGACGGCAACTTCTTCTTGATCGGCCACGGAGGATTATAGACGCAAGCTTTCGCCGACGGCGAGGGCCGCGGCGAGGTGTTCAGCAGGCGTTTACCCGCATCGGACGAAGTGGCGCGAAGGCGCCGGAAAGCGCTTCACGGGCCGTCCGGTGGACGGTTTGGCCGAAACCGGGTATTCTTTCGGTCTCGCTTTGGCGTCGCATCCGTTCAGGTTGTCGCGCTTTCGTGTTGAAGCGCCCGTAGCTCAATGGATAGAGTACTGCCCTCCGAAGGCAGGGGTTGCTGGTTCGATCCCAGCCGGGCGCACCACTGAGTATTGTTTATCAAGGGCTTACGCGATTCGCGCGAAGCCCTTTTTTATTGCCTACGGCATCCGCATTCCCCCGCCCATCACCACCTTCAGCCTGGTGCTGTATCGAACCCCGCACATCACCAGTCCGAAAACAAGCGAACCCGCTCACCAGCAAAGCTGGAACACATAGACCGCCGCCCCAAACCTGCCTCTATCCTGGCTGCAACACACCAAAACACACCGCCACCTCCACCGAACGCCCGCGGTTCTTCGTTTCGCTACCGGCGCACCGACTTCGCCGTCTCCGAACCATCGACGCCCATCCACCACCCTACTATGCCCAATACATCATTGAGCGAGGGACACCATGGGTATCCGACTCAGCAGCAACGTGCGCGCGCCAGCATCCGTCGACGACCGGTCTCAAACATCCCACGGCGAAACGCACACGAAACAGCCCGGAGCGAGCGGCACGCGCTCGCGCAATGGAGTCCTGCAGCCGTTGAGCCGATTGAGCGCGGCATTGCGGCCGTCCGGCGCGGCGTCTCATCGTCCGCGTGCTGGCGAATTGCCGACCGCCTCATCGACGCAGGGCTCGCACGCCGCGTCCGATCCCAGCCGCCGACAGGCGACGAAAGGCGGCCAAGGACCAGCGCCGACGAGCGCGAATGGCGCGAATGCCACTCAACGCCGCACTATCGCGACATCGATACACGGACAATCCAACCGCCGTCCGGTCACGTTGCTGAACGTGGACGGCGCCGCGCTGGCCCACTCGATCGGCAGTGCGGGCAAGGCGGTCCGGCGCTTCGCGAGGCGGCTGACGATGCGTGCGCGGCCAGATTCGCAGCAGGCGAGACAGGCTGCGAAGCCACCGGTCGCGCTGAACGTGCCGCGCGATTATGGCTGGCCGCTCGGTCTGCTGGAACGCCAGCGGCTGGAGAAGCTGCCGCCCGATGCGGCCTATGAACAGGCTTTCAGAACCCACACGGCTCGTGTCGGCGCCGCGGTAGCTAAATCGGCCGAGCAGCGCTTCGGCCATATGCACATCGACGACGAAACGCTGCGAGCGCAATTGCACGCATGGGCGAACGGCGAGGATGGCCCCGTCGAGAACGACGACGTGCCGTGGCAGCCCGAATCCGAGTCGGAAACCGAATCGGAAACCGGATCGGAGTCCGCATCCGAGATCGGCCACGACGACATGTCGCCCGAGCGCGAACCCGAAATCCAGTCGGTGCATTCGAGTCCCGGGCAGCCTGCCGCGTCACCGGACAAAGCGGGGCCGAGCCGGACCCGGCGCGTGCAATTCGTGCCGCAAGCCGAGACGCGCGAGATCGACGACGAGAGCCATGCCTTGAAGTCGCCGGTCGCACGGCCGGTCCATGCGCCGCAGCGCGCGTCGGCGAAGCTGAAGGGCCACACGCCCGAGAGCCCTGAGTCGCATCGCCTATATAGGCAACGCTCGATCAACGGGGCGGCATGGGACACGGTGCAGCTATTGAAGAGCCCCCGGGCTGGCGCCACGGAAAAGGAGATGGCCGAGAAAATGCTGAAGCAGAACAAGCTTCTCTTCACAATCAAGAACGATCACAAGCTTGCGTCCGAAGACGAACCCGCGGCGCTGAAAGTCTTTCACGCATTGGATCGCGAGACGAGACCGCCATCGTTTGCCGGCAAGATAAAAGGCCTTGTGCGGCAGCTTCAAGGCAAAGACCCCGCGCCCGGCAAGATCGCGGTACTCGGCGAAGACACCCGAGCGGAAACCTTGCAGCGAGTCAACAATCGATGAGTCACGCCCACTACACAGCGCTGATCGGCGACATCTGCAAGATCGCCGGGCTCGGCGACCCGGCCCACCTCATCGAAAGCGGACAACTCGCCGTGAGCGGGCACGTCGTATCGCTTCGCTACGACGAGCGCACGGACCCGCTGCATGTCCGCGTTCAGGTGGAGCTAGGCGAGTTGCAAGCGGCCGAGCGCGAAGAGGTGTACCGCCTCGCCCTGGAAGCGAACCTGCATGCCGCGACGGCATGGGACGGCGCGGTAGGCCTCGATCCGGAGTCGGAGCGGTTGCACTACGTGCTCTTCTTCCCGCTCGACGGCTCGCGCGGCGCGGCCGACCTGCTCGGCACGATCGCGGAGCTGCTGGACGAGCGTGAGGACGAGGTTGTTGAAAGCGGCCCCCGCCGTTAGCCTTCGCCGATCACTGGACGCCGTGAACGCCGCGCATCGAAGCGGTGACCGGCATGTCATCACGCTTGCCGCGGCAGTATGGCTGCGGGCCGGTGAGCGCGGGCGCCTTTTGCGCTTGCGTCTTACCTCACCGGCGCGCCCGCGCTCGCGGTGGCCGCCGTGGGCTGCGTCCTGAACACCGTCTTCCAGTCATCCTTCATATCCACGACGACCCAGCCTTTCGCGCCGGCTTCCTCGAGACCCTTGTCGAGCTTGCCGCTCTTCGATGCACGGTCATAGGCATATTCCCGCTCCGGGTCCGTGTGATGGACGAGCGCGGCGAGGCGCGGGCCGTCGCCCGTCGAGGTCCATTCGAGCATCGGTATGTCGCCGTCCGCGTTGCCGAATGCAATCACCGGACGCCGGCCGATCACGCGATCGATTGCAAGCGGCTTGGCCGCGCCGTCCACGAGCGTGTCGACCTGCGCGAGCCGGGTCAGCGAAACCGCGCCGTTGGTCTGACCGTACTTGTACTTGACGGTGCTGCCGATCACCTGCTCCGGCGGAATGCCATACACGCGCTGTGCGATCTCGCGGGCAAACTCGACGTCGCCGCCGGTCACCAGATAGGTCTTGAAGCCGTTGGCGCGCAGATAGGCGAGCAGCTCGAGCATGGGTTGAAATGCGAGCTCGGCGTAAGGCCGGTCGAAGCGCGGATCGCTCGCGGTGTCGAGCCATTCATGCACGAGCGCAGCGAATTGATCGCCGCTCATGCCCGCGTGCGCCGCCGCCAGTACGCGCATCGAGCCGGCGTCGCCGCTCGCCGCGACGCTCTTCAGATTGCCTTTGAGGATCGAGCGGAACGGTTCCTGCCGCTTCCATTCGGGATGCCGCGCCGCCGCCGTCTTCACGCGCTGCAGCGCGAACACCAGTTGCACCGACGCGGGCTGCTCCGGCCACAACGTACCGTCGTTGTCGAACACAGCGATGCGATCCGCGCGCGGGATGAAATCCTTCGACTCGGGCGTGGTGACCAGCGTGACGAAATCGACGAGCGAGCGTTTCGTCCCGGTGTCGTTCCAGGATGCGAGCGCGGCGGCCGTCGATGCGCCGGCGGGCGACTCACTCGCACTCTGACGCGGCGTGACGGCGCAACCTGAAAGGACCACAACGGTTAAAGCAACGCAATAAGCCACGCAATACCGGTGCATCGTGCGAATCATGAAAACCTCATGGAAAGCGGTGATCGGATCTTGAGCGAGCGCCAGTCTAATCGCGGAAAGCGGTTATTGCAGCCGGTGGCGAGATTTTTTTAGCTGAAAAAATGCCAATGGAATAAGGCAGAAGCGCAAGGCAGGGGCGCCGCGCGAAATACATTCAGGCCGGGAGCTGGCCGGAACCGTCCGATTCAAATCGACAAACGAACCTGATTGGTTGACTTCAATCGCGCGGCGCAAGGCGACAGGTTCGCCATGAGAAATCCGCCGGGGCACACGGTGGCGGCTAGAGATATTTGTCGCCCGGCTGACGATCGCGGATTTTCCTCGCGGGCGTTCCGTATGCAATGGAGAAAGCATCCACGGGTCCGAGCACCAGTGAGCCGGCGCCCACCACGCTGTGCTCGCCAATGGTGATCCCATGGCGCAGGACCGCGCCGATGCTCACGGCGGCATGGCTGCCGATGCGGCAATTGCCGCCGGTAGTGACGCCGGGCGCGAGGCTCGCGTAGTCCTCCATGACGCAATCGTGATCGAGCGACGCATTCGTGTTCACGATACAGAACCGCCCGACCTGGCAACACGGATTGACGACGGCGCCTGCCATGACGACCGTGCCCGCGCCGATGGCCACGTTGTTCCCGACGCTGGCGGCGGGATGGATCGCGGTGACGAACGGCAATTGCGGGCATAGGGCGGCCACTTCGGCGGCGACGCGCGCGCGAACGCTGTTGTCCCCGATCGCCACCAGAGCGCCCTTGAGATCGAACCGGGCATTCAGGGCGGGCAGATCGGACGGGCCGCCGAGCACCGGATAGCCGAGCGTCTCCTCACCCGGCGTGCGGAAGCCGTCGATCAGGCCGGCGATGCGGTAGCGCCCCGCCTTTTCGACGATATCGATAACGACCTTGGCGTGGCCTGAAGATCCGACGAGCACGATGTCTTGCATGGGATAGGTCCAGCTATCGACTGAGCGCGTTTATCTCACGCCGGCAATGATGCTCACGATTCGCGCGACCTGCCCCGGATCCAGATCGGGATAGATCGGCAGGCACAAGATCCGTTTTGAAGCCGCGCTTGCCGCGCTCAGATTGTCATTGTGCGCTGACGGCAAGCCTCGATACATCGGAAACTCGGAAATCAGCGGATAAAAATAGCGGCGCGCATAGATGTCGTGCTCCTTCAGGCGGTCATACAGCGCGTCCCGGCTGATCGGAAAATCGTCCAGCACCTGAACGGGAAAATACGCATAGTTCGCGACCTTTTCGCCCGTATCCGGCAGGCAGCGGATTCCCGGCACGCCGGCGAGCAACTCGCGGTACTGCGCGTCGATGGCCTTGCGCTTCGCCAAGGCCTGGTCGACGTGTTGCAGTTGCAGCAGCCCGAAGGCGGCATTGATTTCGCTCATCTTGCCGTTGATGCCCGCCGCCACGACGGTGACTTCGTCCACGAAACCGAAGTTCTTCAGGTGATCGATGCGCTGCTTGGTCTTTGCGTCCGGACAAATGATCGCGCCGCCTTCGAACGTGTTGAAGACCTTGGTGGCGTGGAAACTGACGATCGACAGATCGCCGTGACGGAGCACGCTGCCGCTCTCGGTGCGCACGCCGAACGCGTGCGCGGCGTCGTAAATCACCTTGAGGTTGTAGTTGTCGGCGATTTTCTGGATCGCCTCGACATCGCAAGGATGGCCGTAGCAGTGCACCGGCATGATGGCCGTCGTTTGAGGCGTGATGGCAGCCTCGATTTTGACGGGATCGAGGTTGAGCGTATCGGGGTCGACATCCACGAAGACCGGCTTGATGCCGTTCCACAGAAGCGAATGCGCGGTCGCCGCGAAGGAATAGGGCGTCGTGATGACTTCGCCGTTGATGCGCAGCGCCTGCAGCGCGGTCACGAGGGCCAGCGTACCGTTGGCGAACAGCGCGAGATGCTCGACCCCGAGGTAATCGCAGAGCGCCTTTTCGAGTTGCCGATGAAACGGGCCGCCGTTCGTGAGGATCTTGCTGTCCCAGATCTTTTCGAGGTACGGCAGGAACTCCGCCAGCGGCGGCAGATGCGGCTGGGTGACATAGATGCGTTCGTCGTCCAGTGACGCGATCGCTCGAAGAGGCGCGCTTGAGCCCATGATTTCCTCACTGCTGGTTTGAGTCCGGGTCACGCGTGACTACCGCGGCGTGGCGTGGACCGGGTTGTTGCTGGCGGGTTGAGTGCCGTCGGCGCTGAACGCGGCGGGGGCGAGGCCGTCGCACCAGCGTCGCCACATCGTGCGAAGCGCGCTCGAAAGGCTGTTCGCAACCCGCTCGGGCTGAAACGCGGGCGACGCCATGCAACGCTCGCGCAACGACGTGCGCAGGCTGGCGAGCGCCGGGATGTCGGCGGCAAGCTCGACGCCCTTTGCGACGAAGTCATCCGCGTTACCGGCGACGAACGCTTGCAGGCCCGAGTGCGATAGCCATGCCGCGGCCGCGCGGCTCGCCATGGTCTTGCCGGCCATCGTCAGCGTGGGCACGCCCATCCACAACGAGTTCAGAACGGTCGTTGAACCGGTGTAGGGGAACGTGTCGAGACAAATGTCGACCTGATAGTGCTGTTGCAGGTAGACCGCAATCGTGGAGCGCGGACGAAAGCTCAGGCGATCGCGTGAAATGCCTTCGTTGGCGAACCAGTTGACGAGGTTCTCGTCGCCGTCGTCGCCGGACATCGAACCGAGCACCATGCGCGCGGTGGGCAGCTCGCGAAGCAGCTTCGCCCATAGGGCGATCACGTCGGGACGCAGCTTGTTCAAGCGGTTGAAACTGCCGAAAGTGATGTAGCCGTTGTGCATGGCCGGCAAGATGTTGACCGGCGGCGCGTTCTTTTCAGGCTGGAATGGGCCGATCGCCGCGAGATGCACGAGCTTCTCGGAGAACTGACGCTCGATGTCGCCGAACGGCGTGAAGAACCTGTCGCTGAGATAGTAGTCCATGGCGTCGAGGCCGGTGGTCGCCGGGTAGCCGATCCAGCTTGCCTGGATCGGCGCGGGCTTGCGGGCGAACGCCTGCAGCCGGTTGCGACCGGTATGCCCGCTCAGGTCGATCAGGATGTCGATCTTGTCGGCGCGAACCTGGGCGATGAACGCCTCATCCGTCATGCTGGAGACGTTGCGCCATTGCTTCGCATAGCCGCGCAGGCGCTGGGTGTAGTCGTCCTCGACGATGTGGTTGTAGTAGACGTGCAGCGCCAGGCCCTCGTCTTGTGCGAGCGGCTCCATGACCGGCATCAAATAGGACGACACGGCGTGCCGGAACAGATCGCCGGAGACGATGCCCACTTTCAGCGTGCGATCCACCGCGCGGCTGTTGGTGTGGCGCGGCTTGGGCAGGCGCAGCGATGCTTCATGAACCTGCGCGTATTTGCGATGCTCCGCGTAAATTTGCTCGGTGTCGATGTCGGGGTTGTGCGCGATGCTGAACAGCAAATTGCTGCGCGTCATCGCGTTCCTGGGTTCGAGATCGAGCGCACGGCGAAAGCTCGATTCCGCCTCTTGCGAGGCGCCGTAGTCGAGCAGCACCACGCCCAGGGTGCCGTGGGACTCGCCATACTCGGGGGTCAGCTCGGCCGCGCGGCGGCACTCGGCGATCGCTTCGCGGTGCTCGCCCCGGGCGGAGAGTACGAGCCCGAGCACACGATGGCCTTCCGAATAGTCGGGATTGAGCGCAAGCAGCTTTCTGCACTCGGCTTCGGCGTCGGCATGCTGACCGGTCACTCGCAGCAGGTCGGCGACGGCCTTGCGCGCCTCGGCGTCGTCGCTGCCCAGCGATATGCCGGTTTTCAGGGCTGCAATGGCTTCGACATACTGGCCGCCGCGATGAAGCGCGATGCCGAGCGAACGCCATGCCGGACCATGTGCCGGAAATCGTTCCGCCAGGCTTCGTCCGAGTTTGATGGCGTCGGAAATGTGGCCCTTGTTGAAGAGCGTGTTGAAGCGATTCATCTCTTGCGGGGTGGGGCGGCGCGTATCGCTCGCCGCGACTTTCGCGGCCGCGGTTTCCTGATCCGCTTCAGCGGCCGCAGGCACGGTCGGCGCGGGCGCGGCAGCCACGGAAGCGACCGCGGAGGTGGCGTACCCGCCGCCGTCATGGGCCATGCGCGTAATCAGCCCGTTGACCGCCGGCCCCTTCAAGCCCCGTTGCTGTCCCATTTCGAGCGCCAGCCAGGCGGCCTGAGTCTGTCCCGCGTCGATCAACGCGTTGATATATGCCACCCAGAATTGCCCGTTATTCGGCGCGCCGCCGAGCGCGGCTTCGAGATACGGCAGGCCGTCGGCGGGACGCTTGCACTGCACGCAAAGCACGCCGAGGTTGTACAGCACGTCGCCATGGGCGGGCTTGGCTTCGAGGATCGCCTTGTACAGCGCTTCGGCGTCGTCGAACTCTCCCTTGTGATGAAGCTGGAGCGCGGCCTGCAAGACCAAGGCGATGTCATGTTCGAGCTGTTGCTCGGGCGTCAGGGTTTCAGCGGTCGGCTGCTCGGTCAGGAGAGTCATGGTCTCGGCACGGAATGGTCTATGAAGGAAATTGTGCGACCGGGCGCACCTTTCCGATGCGCGGAGATGACGGTAAAAAGACCGCCTGTTTGGCGTATGGCGAACGTGGGCGGGAGCCCGAAACGCAGAAAAAAGCCCGCACGAGGCGGGCTGAGGAAGAGCGCGCCTCACTTCGGCGCCTGGTTCTTATTGTCGGGTGCCGCGGTTCGGTGCCGCGGTTCGGTGTTGCGGTGCCGTCCAGCGGGGCGATCCCGCGAGCCGGTTGAATCGCTTCGGCCCGCAGCGGCTGCCGGGCAGCAAGCGGAGTCAGAGTTGCGCGACCCGCTGGTATTCGCCGGCGGCCCTGGTGCGCCCGATCGCCGCTTCGAACTCGATGTGCAGTTCGTTCTGGGTGGTTGCCGCGTCCGCGAGCAGCGCTGCGTCGATGGCCTGAACCTCGCGGATCATCTCCAGCGCGGCCGGTTCCTGGTCCGCTGTGAGCTGCATCAGCAATGGCGAGCGCGCTTCGGTCAGGCGGGCCGCTTCCAGCCAGTCGGCGAGCGACGCGGCCTGTTCGATTGCCCGTGTGATCGACAGCACCTGTGCGGCCAGTTCCGTCTGATTCATGTCGTGCGCGTCCATGTGGCTTAGCTCTTGTTGGTGGCCATCGCGCCGGCGCTGTCCTTGCCGCCGAACAGCGCGGTCAGGTAGGCCGAGTTGTTGTTCATGGTCGCCATCAACGTGTTCAGGGCGGTGAACTGCGCCTGGTACTGATCCGTCAACTGCGTGGTGTAGTCGGCGAGGGCGGTTTGCTGCGTGGTGATGCTCTTGAGGTCGGCGTTCAGCGCGGTCTTGCGCGTGTCGATAATGCCGCCGGTCTTCGTGAAGTTGGTAATGCTCGTGTTCAACTGCTCGGCAATACCGTTGGTCGTGTTGAACAGCGTGGCGACGGTAGCCGGGCTGCTCGTGAGGGCGGTGTTCAGCTTGTTGTTGTCGACCACCAGCGTGCCGTCCGCCGGGTCGTCCTTCAGCGTGATGCCGATCGCCGCCAGCGTGGCGCCGGTGCTGCCCGAGCCGACCGCGCCGCCAATGATCGTCGCCAGCGTGTTCTTGATCGTCTGCAGTGTGGAGTCGCCCAGCAGCGCGCCTTGCTGCGACGATCCGGCGTTGTACGAGGTGAGCGTGGCCATCGTCGCGATGACAGTGTTGTAGAGGCTCACGAAATTGGTGATCGCGGTGTTCTGCGAGGCGGTGTCCTGCGCAATGGTCAGCGTCTGCGTGGTCCCCGCGGATGCCGCGGCCAGGTTTATCGTGACACCCGAAATGGCCCCGGTCACGGCGTTGCTCGAGCTGCTGGCCGCGATCCCGCCAACCGTGAACTGCGCGTCCTGCGCGTAGCCGCTTTGCGTCCAGGCGCTGCCGGCATTCGCCGAGACGATCGACGACTGGCCGCCGGTGGTGCTCGCGGTCGAGGTCACGCCGAGGCTCGAAAGTCCGTTGTCGCTCGTGACGTTGCTGGTCGACACGTTGATCACGTTCGACGCGCCGGTGTTCGCCGCGCGCAGCACGAGGTGGGCGCCGTCCGTGCCGGTCACGATGGTCGCCGTGACACCGGGGTTGTTGCTGCTGGCGTTGATTGCCGACGCGATGCCCGAGAGCGTGTTGTTGGTGTTGTCGATGCTGATGTCCATCGACTTGCCGCCGAGCGCGATCGACAGCGTGCCGGTGCCCAGTTGCGCGCTGGTGCCGAAGGCCGCCGAGGACAATGCCTGCGAGCTGGCGATCTGCGTGACCGCGACCGAGTAGGTGCCGGCCACGGCGCCGACGCCGGCTGTCGCCGTTAGCCCGGTGCCGCTCGCGGTGGCCGCGAAGGACGACAGCGTGGTGCCGTTGGCGAGGTTCGTGACGCCCGACTGCAGTGCGGCGAGCGCGGAGCTCAGTGCGCCGTAAGCGGACAGCGTGGTGTTGTCCTTGCTTTGTTGCGCCGCCAGCGTCGCGGTTTGTCCCGCGGTCTTGGCGTTGACGAGTGCCGTGACGAGTGACGACACGTCCATCGACGAATTACCCGTCGAACCACTGATGATCGACTGAGCGGCCGACTGCAGCGCGGCGTTGGCGCTTGCTGTGGCAGACGAGGTTGAGATCGTGGACATGCAGAGGCTCCGGCGTCTGGGAATCTGTATTAGGTGGTGCGCGATGCTACATCACTAGGTCATGCAAATGCAGAGCGGGAGGCGTGCCTCCCGTTGCTTGAAACCGGTGATGCGCCGCGCTTCTCGCGCGGCGCATCACCGTTGCCGCGTCGGCTCTTACTGCAGGAGCTTCAGAACTTGCTGCGGGTTGGAGTTAGCTTGCGCCAACACCGAGATACCCGCTTGCTGCAGCACTTGCGCCTTGCTCAGGTTCGCCGTTTCCTGTGCGAAGTTGGCGTCCGTGATTTGCGACTGTGCCGACGACAGGTCCGTCGATTCAGCTTGCTGCGAGGTTGCGATTGCGGTGAAGCGGTTTTGCGCGGCACCGAGCGATGCTTGCAGGTTGTTCACCGTCTGCAGTGCATTGTCGATGGAGACCAGTGCCTGGTTCGCGCCCGTGACCGTGCTGATGTCGAGGCCCGAAACCGTCGGCGGGCTGTTGATCGCGTTGATCTGCGCAACTGCCGCAACCTGAGCAGCGGAACCCGCGCCTGCCGTCGTCGTTGCACCGGCGCTGAGCGCCAGGGTCGTGATGGCGGTGCCGGTGCCCGACTGCGTGCCCGTGCTGAAGATCGCGCCGGCGACGGTCGAGTTGATCGCCTGGTTGTTCTGGTCCGTGAACGTGTAGCCGCCCTTGCCGTCCGACAGCACGTTGACCGCGGTGATCGTCGCGCCGGTAGCCGTGTAGGCGCCAGCAGCGTCCAGGCTGACCGACACCGTGCCGACGGTTTGACCCGTTTGCACCAGACCGCCGCCGATCTTCGCAGCCGACATCGACTGGCTCAGATCCAGGCTGATCGTTTGACCGACGTTCGCGCCGACCTGGAACGTCACGCTGCCTGCCGAGCCGTCCAGAATGTTCGTGCCGTTGTACGTCGTTTGCGACGCAATACGGTTCACTTCCGAGACTTGCGCGGCGACTTCCTTCTGCAGCGCGGCCTGGTCGCTCGACGACAGCGAACCGGTCGATGCCTGCACGGCCAGTTGGCGGATACGTTGCAGGCTCGAGGTCAGCGAGGACAGTGCGCTCGAGGCGGTCTGGATCATCGACACGCCGTCGTTCGCATTCGACACGCCCTGGTTCAGGCCGTTGATCTGCGTTTGCATACGCGTCGAGATCGCGAGACCTGCCGCATCGTCAGCTGCGCTGTTGATGCGCTTGCCCGACGACAGACGGGTGATGGCTTGCGAAAGGGCGCTTTGCGAGCCATTAAGGTTTTGCTGTGCAACCAGCGAGTTGATGTTGCTATTGATTCCGAGCATGGAAAATCTCCTAAATAAGCCTTGAGCCCAGTACGCCAGGTTTGGCATCGGCGGAAGCACTCGTTCATTGCTGGCCGCCTCAGTGAAGGTTGACGGCCCCTCTAAAAAAAACTTGAGGAACTTTCTGTAATGGGGGCCCAAACGTTTGCCTTGCCTGGCGCGCCGAGCGCCGCCAGGCAAGGCTTGCGGCCCGGTCGGCACGCTTTGCTGCAGGCATCCGGGAGACGGCGTATTCTCGATTGCTCTCGTGAAAAAGCCAGGAGAAATCATGCAAAAGCGCAGGATTGGACGTTCGGAACTGGAGGTGGCGCCGCTCATGTTCGGCGGCAATGTATTCGGCTGGACCGCCGACGAAGCGACCTCGTTTTCGATCCTGGATGCGTTCGTGGATGCCGGTCTCGACTTCATCGATACCGCCGATGTCTATTCGGCGTGGGTGCCCGGCAACCAGGGCGGCGAGTCGGAGACCATCATCGGCAAGTGGCTGCGCAAAAGTGGCCGGCGCGACCGGATCGTGCTCGCCACCAAGGTGTCCAAGCATCCGCGGCGCAAGGGGTTGTCGGCGGCCAACATCCAGGCGGCGCTCGAGGACTCGCTGCGACGCTTGCAAACCGATTACGTCGACATCTACTTTTCCCACGATGATGACGCCGACACGCCGCTCGCGGAAACGCTGGGCGCCTACCAGAAGCTGATCGAGGCGGGCAAGGTGCGGGTGATCGGCGCCTCGAACTACGGCGGCGCGCGTATCGAGGAAGCGCTCGCCGTGTCCCGCCGGCACGGTCTGCCCGAATATCAACTGTTGCAGCCGGAGTACAACCTGTACGACCGCGCCGAATACGAAAGCGATATCGAACCGGTGGCGCTCGCCCGCCAACTCGGCGTGGTGGTGTACTACAGCCTTGCAAGCGGCTTTCTGTCCGGCAAGTACCGCTCGCCGGCGGATCTGGTCAATAAGGCGCGCGGCAGCCGGGTCGAGCGGTACCTCGACGAGCGCGGTCTGCGGATTCTGGGCGCGCTCGACCGGGTCGCCGAGCGGCACGGCAGCACGCCGGCTACCGTCGCGCTGGCGTGGCTGATCGCGCGGCCGAGCGTGACCGCGCCGATCGCCAGCGCGACTTCGGTCGAGCAGCTCAACAGCCTCGCGGCGGCCGTCCACCTGGTGCTGACCGGCGCCGATATCCGCGAACTGGACGAGGCGAGCGCATGATCACTCGACGGACCTGGCGGAATCCCTAAACCCCTGGTACGATGGGCGGTTTCCTGATATTATCGGGAGTGAATTGAGATCTTTGCCGGTTTCGTCAATGTTTTTCGTTGGTGAAAGCTAGGCGAAACGGCAGCAGGCGCGGCATTTTGCAATACGTCTGTCCGCGTTCCGCGGTGAGTTCCGCACCTCTCTTTTCCGGCCTCCGTGGCCGCTTTGCCTCTCGTTTCATTCATGGTTTGGCCGGGTTCTTCCCGCGTTTGCCTGTTACTGGCCATGAATCGGAGCGACCGGAGGGCCGGCGCGTGAGCGGTCTCCCGCCACGCAATCAACCCATATCAAGTGATTGAGTTAGGAATTACATGACGACGATTCTTCTGAAAGAAAACGAGCCGTTCGAAGTGGCGATTCGCCGCTTTCGTCGTGCTATCGAAAAAAATGGCCTGATCGCAGAACTGCGTGAGCGCCAATCGTACGAAAAGCCGACCACGGCGCGTAAGCGCAAGAAGGCAGCTGCTGTGAAGCGTCTGCACAAGCGTCTGCGTAGCCAGATGCTGCCGAAAAAGCTGCACTAAGCACGTTTTTTCCGCACGGCCGAACGGCGGTGTGAGCTTCGAAAGAAGCCACATCGCCGTTTTGCTTTTTGGGGCATGTCGCGTTTCGAGTGCCGGCTTTTTTTGACGCTGGTTCGTGCATTGCCGTGCCGCCGCGTATTGTTGCGCTATTGCCGAGTGTTATGCGGCGCTCTTCAGTCTCTCGGCGGACAGTCCGAACTGGCGGGCGATCGAGGTCAAACGCTCACGCCATTCCCAAGTACCGAAGACGTCGTGCACGTTTTGCAGGCAACTGAGCAGATCGACGGTGGCTTGGTCGTACACGTTGATGCGCGCGCGCAAGAGCGCATTTTTCAGTGCTGATACGCCAACGTCCATATAGGCGGGCACCTCAGCGGGCGTTTTGCCGATATAGCGCACCGGGACGCCTTCCATCGCGGTCATATAGTCGCGTGCTTGATGAAGTTGCCCACCGGGCAGCCGCCGCAATAGCCGCGGTAGGCGCCGCCGCCGCGGGGCAGCAGCGCAGCGCGTTTCTGGTCGAACAGGTGCCCCACGGCCTGGTCGAAAATGTCCTGATGCGTCAGGAAGTTAAGCGTCTTCATGGTCGTCCCCACGCGTTTGCACAGCGGTTGGTCATTGATTCAGCGCATGAGTTGAAGTATCCCGTTGGCGCCGATTTACCAACTTCGGACTAACAACGCGAAACACCTTCAATTCACGGATTCGGCTTCTGGTCCTCGACCGCGCCGCGCTCATAACCATATAACGACCGATCGCGCCAGAAAGCGCAGCAGGGCTTTACCCGATGGCGCGTCGACCTCGCAGCCGCGATGAACCGCAACCGTATCAACCCGCTTTCCGGTTGCGTTCCTTCTTGGCGAGCGCCACGCATCGCGCGCGGCACATGCAGTTCGCCTCGTGGTCGTTCACCATGCCGACAGCCTGCATGAACGCGTAACAGATAGTCGAGCCGACGAACTTGCAGCCGTAACGCTTCAACCCCTTGCTGAGCGCGTCCGACACCTCCGTCGACGCAGGCGCCTGCTTATACGACGCCCACTCGTTCTGGATCGGCGTCTGGTCGACGAACGACCAGACGAAGTTGGCGAGCGACCCATGTTCCGCCTGAATCTGCTGCACGGCGCGAGCGTTGTTGACGGCCGCTTCGATCTTGCCGCGGTGGCGGACGATTCCTTCGTCCAGCACCAGCGCTTCCACCTGTTTCGGCGTAAAGCGCGCCACCTTGTCGATGTCGAAATCGGCAAAAGCGCGGCGATAGCCGGCCCGCTTATTGAGAATCGTGGACCAGGACAAACCCGCCTGCGCGCCCTCCAGTACGAGCATCTCGAACAGATGCCGGTCGTCGCGCGAGGGCACGCCCCATTCGGTGTCGTGGTAGTGTGCGAGCGCTTCGCTCGACACCCAGTTGCATCGTTCAGTCACTGTCGCGCTCCTGCGTTGTGATGGCGACCGCCAGCATAGCGGAAGCCGGGCGCGCCGCAAGCTGGCCGTTTGGCCGATTGCGGGATTGAAACTGACCTGCCACGCTATGCGTTATTCCCACCCCAACCCATTCGATTCGATGAACAACGACTTTTTTCTGATCGGCATTGACGGCGGCGGCAGCGGTACGCGAGTCGTGCTCGGCGACGCGCGCGGCCGTGAACTGGCGCAGGCGGCGGGCGCACCATCGGGTTTGGGGCTCGGCGTGGAACGGGCTTGGGAGGCAATCACGGCCGGTTGCGCCGACGCATTCGCAAGCGTCGGCGCAACGCTGGACTGGTCGCGCTGCGTGCTCGGCTGCGGCTTGGCAGGAGTCAACAATCGCGACTGGTTGAGCGCCTTTCGGGCGCGGGCGCCCGCGCTAGCCGGGCTCGCCATTGAAAGCGATGCCTACACGACCTTGCTGGGTGCGCACGGCGGCGCGCAAGGCGTGATCGTCGCGCTTGGCACCGGCAGTGTCGCGGCCGCGCTCGGCGCTGACGGCGAGTGCCGGATTGTCAGCGGCTACGGCTTCCCATCGGGCGATGAGGCGAGCGGCGCCTGGCTCGGAGTGCGCGCCATCGTGCACGCGCAGCACGCGCTCGACGGTCGCGGACCCAACGACGATCTGGTGCAAGCCCTGCTCGCGCATACCGGCGCGCACGACCGCGACGGCCTCGTGGTCTGGCTATGCGAGGCCAATCAGACCGCGTATGCGAGGCTCGCGCCGATCGTCATCGCGCATCGCACGCATCCGTTCGCGGCGCGGCTGCTCGGCGAGGCGGGCGCTGAAGTGGGGAAGATGATCGCGGCGCTCGACCCGTCGGCGAGCTTGCCGATTGCGTTGTGCGGCGGGCTGGGCGCACCGTTGCGCGAATACGTGCCGCAGATTTACCAGGCGCGCTTGCGCGAACCCTTGGCCGATTCCGCGCATGGCGGCTTGCGGCTCGCGCAGCGGGAAGCGGCTCGCCTCACGGGGTGAGAATGAGCGCATGGGGTTGGTGCATCGCGAGCGCGAGCCGGCGAACGCGGCCGGCAACGGTAAAATGCACGCTTTGACGCTGCCCGGCTGCCCGCACATGTATAAAGTCATCGCCACGGATCTCGACGGCACGCTACTCAACGCCGACCACCAGCTCGACCCGTTCACCGTCGCTACCGTGCGCAAGCTGGAAAGCGACGGCGTGCGGTTCGTGATTGCCACGGGCCGCCATTACTGCGACGTCGCGGGCATTCGCGACTTACTGGGCATCAGCCCGTATCTGATCACCTCGAATGGCGCGCGCATCCACGCGCCCGACAATACGGTCCTCCACGCGGACGATCTGCCGCCGGCAATTGTGCAACGGCTTGTCCTGCCCGAAATCGCCGGCGCGCATGGCCGTGTGATCGTCAACCTGTTCGCCGACCAGGCGTGGCTGATCGACCGCCATGCGCCGCATCTGCTGAAATATCACCAGGACTCCGGTTTCACCTACGAGGTGACGGACCTGCCGAATCACGACGGCGTCGACATCGCAAAGGCGCTCTATATCGGCGAGCCTGCCGATCTCGCGCTGGTGGCGGCGAATCTCGCGCGCGAGTTTGGCGACGCGCTCTATGTCACCTACTCGCTGCCGGACTGTCTGGAAGTGATGACGTCGAACGTGTCGAAGGGCCGCGCCTTGCGGATCGTGCTCGAGCGCCTCGGCGTCGATGCGTCGCTGTGCGTGGCGTTCGGCGACAACATGAACGATATCGACCTGCTGGAGACGGCCGGTCATCCGTTCATGATGAACAATGCCAATCCCGACCTCGTCACGCGCCTGCCGAACGTGCCGCGCATCGGCAACAACTTCGAAGCGGGCGTTGCGCACCATCTGCGCAAGCTCTTCTCGATCGACGACGAATTGATAGCCTGATGACCTGAAAATGAAATCGGCCCGCATCCACCTTCGTGGACGCGGGCCGATTATTCGTCGTGTTCGGGCTGCGGCGCGCGCTGTGCCTTGATGCCTTCGCGAGCAGCCGCAACGAGCGTCGGGCCATCAAGCCGCGTCCGCCGCGCCTTGCCGGGCCTGACGATCAGCCGTGCCATCCGCCGCGGCGATCGCCGTAGTCGCCTCGACCATCGCGGCCCCCAATGACGATCGTTGTGATTCCAGCCACGGTCAAACGGCCGAGCTCTGGCGCCAAACAAAACGGGCGCCTTAGCGCCCGTTCCAACAGTCTCGCAAATGCACTCGCTGGTTAGTCGATTGCCAGTTTCTGCGACTTGCCGCTGCGGCTTTCCGCGATGAGCGGGTACAGCACACCTGCGATCACCGCACCGATGATCGGTGCGACCCAGAACATCCACAACTGATCCATCGCCGCGCCGCCGACAAACAGCGCCGGGCCGGTGGAACGAGCCGGGTTGACCGACGTGTTCGTGACCGGGATCGAGATCAGGTGAATGAGTGTGAGGCACAGGCCGATCGCGATTGGTGCAAAACCAGCCGGCGCGCGCTTGTCGGTCGCGCCGAGGATGACGAACAGAAAGAAGCCGGTCATTACCACTTCGCAAATGAACGCGGCCGCGAGCGAGTAATGGCCCGGCGAGCGCTCGCCATAGCCGTTGCTGGCGAAGCCGCTGGCGATCAGATCGAAGCCGGGCTTGCCGGAGGCGATCAACGACAGCACCAGCGCGCCCAGCACCGCGCCGATCACTTGCGCGACGATGTACGGCAGCAGGTCGCGAGCCGGAAAACGCCCGGCGACGGTCAGGCCGACGCTCACCGCCGGATTCAGGTGGCAGCCGGAAATGTGGCCGATCGCAAAAGCCATGGTGAGGACAGTCAGGCCGAAGGCAAGCGACACGCCCACGAAGCCGATGCCCAAACCGTGGACCGGGCCGGCGAAGTTGGCGGCGAGAACCGCGCTGCCGCACCCGCCGAGCACAAGCCAGAAAGTGCCGAAAAGTTCGGCCGCGAGGCGCTTTGACAACTGCATGATTGGTGATCCTAAAAAGACAGACGCTCTTGGGGACACGGACGGCTACGTGCGCCCGCGCATCTTGGGAATGCGCAATTTTAGGGAAAGCCAGACAAAGCAGGTGTCAAGAATTGTCAATACCGAGACCGGCTTTACCTCTTATTGGCGAATAAAGATGTCGTTTAACAATTCAACGACGCTTAATTATTATCAGATGATATCGTCCTAAATCGGTATTGTTCGCCATTGCGAATCCGCATAATTGCAGTTAATCTTCGAGCGAATGAGTTCAGAAAGGGGAGAACCACAATGTCTCAATATGCAGACCTCAAGGCGCAGATCGCCAAATTACAGGCACAGGCTGAAGAAGCCCGTCGTACGGAAATCGACAATGTTGTCGCCGACATCCGCCAAAAGATCGCCGAATACGGTCTCACCGCGCAGGACCTCGGCTTCGCCGTGGCCGCCAAGCGCGGCCGTCCGCCCAAGAAGGCGCCGCTGCCGGCGAAGTACCAGGATCCGAAATCGGGAAATACATGGAGCGGGCGCGGCAAGCCGCCCAAGTGGATCGTCGGCAAGAATCGCGAACGTTTTCTGATTGGCGCGGCTTAAGCCGATTGGCCGCCGGTGCGAAAGCTGAATGAAGGTTGGCGTACTCGATCTTTATTCGCTTCGCTCTAATCGGACGTTGGAAGCGCATCCATGCCGCGTAAAAAAAGCCACCCTTAAGGGCGGCTTTTTTCTGGAGAAAGGGAGCGAAACTCCCGAGTTGCCGGGCGCGCAAACGATTCACATCGTGAATCCCCTGCGAATTGACCGGCGAAAAGGAAAGCGGCACAGGCGGCAGAAATAATAGCCGCCTGTTCATTGCAAAAACGCATCAACCGCTCGCGCTCCGCCTGTCAGCCAACCGCCACCTGGCGCAGCACCGGGCGGCGCGTCGCTTCGATCAGTGCCGAATAGCTGTCGACGTAGTTCTGCGCCATCGTCGTCGAACTGAAGCGGCGTTCGAACTGCGCGCGGATTTCGGTGCGCGACAGTTCGTCCAGACGCTGCAGCGCGGCCACGGCGCCCTGCACGTCCTCCACGATGTAGCCGGTCACGCCGTGGTCGATCACCTCCGGCACCGAGCCGCGGTTGAACGCGATCACCGGCGTGCCGCACGCCATCGATTCGATCATCACGAGGCCGAACGGCTCCGACCAGTCGATCGGGAACAGCAGCGCCTTGGCGCCCGACAGAAACTCGGGCTTCTGCGCCTCGTTGATCTCGCCGACGAATTCCACGTGCGCCTGCGACAGCAGCGGCTCGATCTCGCGCTTGAAATAGTCCTGGTCGACCTTGTCCACCTTGGCGGCGATCTTCAGCGGCAAACCGCTTTGTGCAGCGATCTTGATAGCTGTATCGACGCGCTTCTCCGGGCAGATACGACCGAGGAACGCCAGGTACTCCGGCTTCTTGTGCGCCTGCGGCGTCAGCAATTGGTCGGGCAAGCCGTGGTAAATCGTGTTGAGCCAGTTCGCCTGCGGCAGCGGCACGCGTTGCGAATCGGAAATCGACACCACCGGCACGTTTGAAAAAGCGTCGAATACCGGTTGTAACTCCGGCAGGTCCAGCCGACCGTGCAGGGTGGTCACGAACGGGGTGTCCATCGTCGTGAACAGCGGGAACGGCATGTAGTCGAGGTGAAAGTGAAGTACGTCGAATTCGTGCGCCACCTTGCGCACCTTCTCCATCATCAGCACGTGCGGAGCGAGCGCGTCGCGGATCGTGGGATCGAGGCGCAGCGCGCGAGGCCAGCAGGCGTCGAGGTTCGCGGAGGTCACCGAGTCGCCGCTCGCAAAGAGCGTGACGTCGTGGCCGAGGTCGACCAGCGCTTCGGTCAGGTACGACACGACGCGTTCGGTGCCGCCGTACAATTTCGGCGGGACGGCTTCGTACAACGGCGCAATTTGTGCGATTCGCATGCGTATTCTCCTATTCAGAACGGCTTCGCACAGCGGCGCTCGAGTAGAGCGAGGAGCGAATGCCTGACGGACGGTTGGGCGCGGTTAGCCGCCGCCCGGGGGTGCTCCGAACCTGCATCGGGTAATCCCTTAGCTTCATTATCGGGATTGGCCGCGCCAATTCGAGTTATTTTTCAAACGCTTAATGTTGTTACAGCGGGAAACATGGGCCGTTACAGGTTTGTCCGAAAGGCCGTACCAGCGACTCGGCGATGTTCGCGGCCGCCTTGCCCGCACGCTGTCAAAGCCGCGCAGGCCAGTAGCAAGACGCGCGCCTGACACGCGAAAGGCGCCTATATCGGGCGTATTACGCAGAGGTGAAAACGTCTTATAATTGTTTTTCACCCTTCCGAGGGGCGCGCCGCGAAGCACTCGGATACCCGAGTCCGCCTCGCATCGCCGTCAAAGAAAAATTCAAATGGCATAGCGGCTTGAAGCGAATTGCCCCACTTTCCTTTCACTTCATTTCCCACTCCTGCGGTGTAGGAAAAATTCCTACATGAATGACGGATTAATCCGTCAAACAGGCTGGGTGTCTGTCCGATTTTCGTCCGCGCCCCCATTCGAGACAATGCGTGCAAGACCAGAAACGAGCCGATTCGTGCGTTTAAGTGCGCGCGTTCGAGCAAACGTTTCCGTAACGGCCTGACCAGCCAGATACACCCCGGGGGAATCATGAGCGCGACAAGCGATATGCTCAATGAGATCAGAGAAGTCAACCTGTCCTATCTCCTGCTCGCGCAGCGGCTGCTGCGCGAAGACAAGCCGATGGGCATGTTTCGCATGGGGATTTCGGACCAGCTAGCCGACGTACTTGCCAATCTGTCGTTGGCGCAGACCGTCAAGCTGGCGGCGTCCAATCAGGTGCTGTGCCGTTTCCGTTTCGATGACCATGCCGTGCTGTCCGCTCTGGCGGACAAGGGCAAATCCAGCGCCGTGGCTCAGGCGCATTCCGCGATCCTGATGGCAAGCCAGCCCGTCGAGCAACTCGGCTGATGACAGCCCGCACCTCACACGCAGCGATCAGGACGGGGGCAATGCAAGCGGATGGCCTATAAAAGCGTGGTGCTCGAAGTGAGGGAAATCACCCTCGCGATCGAACTGATCGAACTCGGCGCGCGGCTGCAATTGCTGGAGGCTGAAACCAGCCTGTCGCGCGACCGGCTCATCAAGCTGTACAAGGAACTGAAAGGGGTGTCGCCGCCCAAGGGCATGCTGCCGTTCTCGACCGACTGGTTCATGACCTGGCAGCCGAACTTTCACTCGTCGCTGTTCTACAACATCTACCGTTTCATGGCCGGCCATGGCGGCTGCGAGACGATCCAGTCGATCGTGAAGAGCTACCGGCTCTATCAGGAGCACGTCCAGTTGCACGACGACGAGCCCGTGCTCAGTCTCACGCGCGCCTGGACGCTGGTGCGTTTTTTCGACTCCGGGATGCTGCAAATGACGCCCTGCTGCCGCTGCGGCGGGCATTTTGTCGCGCATGCGCACGATCCGCAGCATGCGTTCGTCTGCGGCCTCTGCCAGCCGCCCTCGCGCGCCGGTAAGACAAAGAAATTCGCCGACGCCCGGGCCCGCGAGAGTCTCGCCGCGCTCGAAGCCTGAGTCGCGGCCCGGCCGCCAGCGCGCGGGCCGGCATCGCCGGTGGCCCGCCGCCTGGCGCCCGTCATCCGCCGCCCGCGTGCCCCGGCACCCGAGCGCACCCCGTCCCGACGCGTCCTTCCGCCAGGCCACCTAGTCCCGGCCCCAACTGCGCCGCTTTGACTTGCCTCTGGTTTACACCGGAGCGGCAGGCCGCTTTTCCGTCAAAGTTTTCTGCCCGCTTGCCGTAAACCAGTTTAACGACGGTCACCGTCGCTTCTTTGTGAGGGCTCCGCAGTGCTGATTTTCGTGGGAACACTCGTGACGCTTTTGTCCGTTTTCGGCGGTTACGCGCTGGAAGGCGGTCATCTCGGCGCGCTGCTGCAGCCCGTTGAAGTGCTGATGATCGTCGGCGCCGGGGTGGGCGCGTTCATTCTCGGCAACGGGATGAAGACGATCAAGGCGACGCTGCGCGTCATTCCAACCCTGTTCAAGGGCGCGAAGTACAACAAGGACGTGTACATGGAGCTGATGGCGCTCCTCTACGTCCTGCTGGCGAAAGCGCGCAAGGAAGGCACGCTGACGCTCGAAGCCGACATCGACGATCCGTCGAAGAGCCCGATCTTCACGCAGTATCCGAAGATCCTCGCCGACAAGCACATCATCGAGTTCCTCACCGACTATCTGCGTCTGATGGTGGGCGGCAACATGAATGCGTTCGAGATCGAAAGCCTGATGGACGAGGAAATCGAAACGCATCACCAGGAAGGCGAGGCGCCCGCGCACGCGCTGAACAAGGTCGGCGACGCGATGCCGGCGTTCGGCATCGTGGCCGCGGTGATGGGCGTGGTGCATACGATGGCCTCCGCCGACAAGCCGCCCGCGGTGCTCGGCGAGATGATCGCCCAGGCGCTGGTCGGCACCTTCCTCGGCATTCTGCTTTCGTACGGACTGATCGGGCCGCTCGCGAGCGTCGCCGAACAGCGCGTGACCGAGTCGACCAAGATGTTCCAGTGCATCAAGGTGACGATTCTCGCCAGCCTGAACGGCTATGCCCCGGCGATCGCCGTCGAATTCGGCCGCAAGGTGCTCTTCTCGACCGAACGCCCGTCGTTCGCCGAGCTGGAAGAGCACGTGCGCCGGGTCAAGGCCAAGTAACGGGCGCCGGGGACCGAAGCGATGAGCAAGGACAAAGACCGCGCCATTGTCGTCAAGCGCGCCGCGCCGAAGAAGGCGGGCCATCACGGTGGCGCGTGGAAGCTCGCGTATGCGGACTTCATGACCGCGATGATGGCGTTCTTCCTGCTGATGTGGCTGCTGAGCTCGGCCTCCACCGTGCAGTTGAAGGGCATCGCGGAGTACTTCAACCAGCCGTTGAAGATCACGCTGTGGGGCGGCGACCGCAGCGCCGAGGATTCAAGCATTCTGAAGGGCGGCGGCCGCGACATCTCGACCGACGCGCAGGGCGTGACGCGCTCCACCGACGGCACGAACAACCGCGCCGAGCGCACCGCGTCGCATGCGCCGGAAGACTCGCTCAAGCAGTTGCAGGGCGAGCTGGAGCGCCGCGAGCAGGTCCGTCTGCACGATCTGCAGGTCAAGCTGATGGCCGCGATCGAGGCGAACCCGGTGCTGCGCCAGTTCAAGCAGCAGATCCGGATCGATTCGACGCTGACCGGTTTGCGCATCGAAATCGTCGACTCGCAGAAGCGGCCGATGTTCGCCACGGCGAGAGATCAGGTGGAGCCGTACATGCGCGACATCCTGCGCGAAATCGGTCACACGCTGAACGACGTGCCGAACCGCATCATCGTGCAGGGACACACCGACGCCGCGCAGTACGCGGGCGGCGAGAAGGGCTACAGCAACTGGGAATTGTCCGCGGACCGCGCCAATGCGTCGCGCCGCGAGCTGATCGCCGGCGGCATGGACGAAGCGAAGGTGATGCGCGTGCTCGGCCTCGCGTCGACGCAGAACCTGAACAAGGCGGATCCGATGGATCCGGAAAACCGCCGCATCAGCATCATCGTGCTGAACAGGAAGTCGGAGGAGGCGCTCAACCATGACGACTCCACCACGACCACCCTGTCGGACGACGCAGCCGGCTCCAAGCCGCTGCTGCAAAGACTTGCGCAACCGGTGACGGTTGCACCGAAGGTGTCCGCGGCGACGCGGGCGACCCAGTAACAAACGGCGATCGCCTGACCGTTCACGCGCCCGACTGGCGCGAGCAGCCCGGCGATCCATAGCGTAAGCGCAGCGAGGTTTTTCATGATCAGGCACATCCTGGCAATCGACGATTCAGCATCGATGCGGCAGATCCTTGCCGCGACGCTGACGACGGCCGGCTACGAAGTGACGCTCGCGGCGGACGGCAACGAAGGGCTCGAAAACGCCCTCGCCATCCCGTTCGACCTCGTGCTGACCGACCAGCACATGCCGGGCAAGACCGGCCTCGATCTGATCGCCGAACTGCGCGGCAACCCGGCTTACCAGGCGACCCCCATCCTCGTCCTCACGACGGAATCGGGCGACTCCTTCAAGGCGGCGGCGCGGGCTGCGGGAGCGACCGGCTGGATCGAAAAGCCGCTCGACCCCGACATGCTGACGGAACTGGTGGCGGCGCTCGCCGAACCGGACCCCGCCTAAGCCCCATTCATACACAGGTTATAGAAGCTTTCGACGCGGCGGCACGGCAGCCCAAGCCTAGACAGGAACTCTCGCGGTGACACAGGCATGACACTCGACATCACTCAGTTCTATCAGACGTTCTTCGACGAAGCGGACGAACTGCTCGCGCAGATGGAGCAGTTGCTGCTCAATCTGGACATCGCGCACCCCGATCCCGAAGACCTCGCGGCGATTTTCCGCGCGGCGCATTCGATCAAGGGCGGCGCGGCGACGTTCGGTTTCACCGCGCTGACGGAAACGACCCACATTCTCGAATCGCTGCTCGACCGCGCGCGCAATAACGAACTCGTGCTGCGCAAGGACATGATCGACACGTTCCTCGAAACCAAGGACGTGTTGTCGGGCCAGCTCGCCGATTACCGCGCGAGCGCCGAGCCGGATACCGCGGTCGCGAAGGCGATCTGCGCGAAGCTCGAACAGTTGCACGCCGAAAGCCGCTTCGGCGGCGCACCGGCCGAAGCGGCGCCGGCAGCGGCTGTCGCCGTGGCGGCGCCGCTGGAAACGCAGGCGGTACAAGGCGGCACCCCGCCGGAGCATGTCGTCGAACAGGCGGTGCAGGCGGCGGGTGAATGGACTGACGGCGAACCGGCACAGACTGGGCAAGCCGCGGGCACAGGCGATGCAAACGACAACGCCGGCCCACATCTGAAAATTACGCTACGGGGCGTGGGAGAGAAGGATCAGGCACTGCTGGCTGAGGAGCTCGGCAACCTGGGCAACATCGTGGGGCAGGTCAAGAGCGGCGGCGATCTGACGCTGTGGCTCTCGAGCGACGTGCCCTCCGACGACATCATCGCCGTGTGCTGTTTCGTGATCGACGAAAGTCAGATCTCGATCGGCCGTGGCACCGCACCGGCGGGCGAGACGCAGCAAGGCGAACCTGGAACGCCCGACGCTGCCGATTCGGCCCCGGCGCAAGCAGCACAGGCGGCACAAGCAGTCGAGGTAACGCAAGCCGCGCCGGCGACGAGCGCCGCGCACGCCCAACCGTCCGCGCAAGGCACAGCGGCCGCGGCCGCCACCGCCGCTCAACCCGCGGCGGCGAGCAGCGCACCCGCCGCCGGCCAGGCGCCGGCGGCCAGCGCCGCCGCGCCGGCCGAGAACGACCGCAAGGCGGCGCGTCCGGCCGCGGCGGCAGGCGGCGCGGAGGGCAGCTCGATTCGCGTCGGCGTCGAAAAGGTCGATCAGTTGATCAACCTGGTCGGCGAACTCGTGATCACGCAGGCGATGCTCGCGGAAACCACCAGCACGTTCGACCCGGCCTTGCACGATCGCCTCTTCAACGGCATGGCGCAGCTCGAGCGCAACGCGCGCGATCTGCAGGAAGCGGTCATGTCGATCCGCATGATGCCGATGGATTACGTGTTCAGCCGCTTCCCGCGTCTGGTGCGCGATCTCGCGGCGAAGCTCGGCAAGCAGGTGGAGCTCGTCACCTTCGGTCAGGCGACCGAACTCGACAAGAGCCTGATCGAACGGATCATCGATCCGTTGACGCACCTCGTGCGCAACAGTCTCGATCACGGCATCGAAACCGTGGAAGCGCGGCGCGCGGCGGGCAAGGATTCGACCGGCCAGTTGGTGCTGTCGGCGGCGCACCACGGCGGCAACATCGTGATCGAGGTGAGCGACGACGGCGCGGGCCTGCGCCGCGACAAGATTCTCGCGAAAGCGGCCAAGCAGGGCATGCAGGTCAGCGAAAGCATGACTGACGAGGAAGTGTGGAACCTGATTTTCCTGCCGGGCTTCTCGACGGCGGAACAGGTGACGGACGTCTCCGGCCGCGGCGTCGGCATGGACGTGGTGAAACGGAACATCCAGTCGATGGGTGGTCACGTGGAAATCACGTCGCACGCCGGCAAGGGCAGCACCACACGCATCGTCCTGCCGCTCACGCTGGCGATTCTCGACGGCATGTCGGTGAAGGTCGGCAACGAGATCTTCATTCTGCCGCTGAACTTCGTGATGGAGTCGCTGCAGCCGCGCGCCGAGGACATCTACACGGTGGCCAACGGCGAGCGCGTGGTGCGGGTGCGCGGCGAATACCTGCCGCTCGTCGCGTTGCACGAAGTGTTCAACGTCGAGGACGCGAAGCAGGAACCGACGCAGGGCATCGTCACCATCATGCAAACCGAGGGGCGCCGCTTCGCGATGCTGATCGACGAGCTGGTGGGCCAGCAGCAGGTGGTCGTGAAGAATCTCGAAACCAATTACCGCAAGGTGCACGGCATTTCCGCCGCGACCATTCTCGGCGACGGCAGTGTCGCGCTGATCGTGGACGTGGCGGCGCTGAACCGCGAGACGCGCAACGCGCATGGCGCGATGAGCCTCGCATGACATTCACTCAATTCATTTCATCCCAACCGTTTGGGGGCTAACGTGGCAGAAGTCCAATCCATCAATTCGAGCGTCGCGAACGCGACGAATGGTCGCCGCGACGCGCAGCAGGCTGACGCCGGCGGTCAGGAATTCCTCGTCTTCACGCTCGGCGCCGAAGAGTACGGCATCGATATTCTCAAGGTGCAGGAAATCCGCGGCTACGACAACGTGACGCGTATCGCGAACGCGCCTGAGTTCATCAAGGGCGTGATCAATCTGCGCGGCATCATCGTGCCGATCGTCGACATGCGTATCAAGTTCCATCTGGGGCGCGTCGAGTACGACCACCAGACCGTGGTGATCATCCTGAACGTCGCGCATCGCGTGGTCGGGATGGTGGTGGACGGCGTGTCGGACGTGCTCACGCTCGCCACCGACCAGATCATGCCGGCGCCGGAATTCGGCGCCACGCTGACGACCGAGTACCTCACGGGGCTCGGCACCGTCGACGGCCGCATGCTGATCCTGATGGACATCGAGAAGTTGATGACCAGCCGCGAAATGGCGCTGATCGAAACGCTCGGCGCCTGACGGCTGCGGCATTCAAGAGTTTGTGAAGGAGCATTGAAATGCTAAGCAGGTGGTCGATTCGGACCTCCCTCACGCTGGTGGGGATCATTCTCGTCGCGCTCACCGTGGTGGTCGGCGTCCTTGGGCTGACGGCGCTGAGCAGCGCCCGCCAGTCGCTCGACCGGATCGCGCGCGGCGATCTGGTGGCGATTCACGCGCTCGACGATGCGTCGGCCTATCTGCTGCGCTCGCGCCTGTCGCTCGATCGTTTCACCGCGCTGAGCGCCGCCGGCGACACTGAAACGGCGAAGAAGGTGCTGGACCGCGCGGTGGAGCTGCACGGCTTCAGCAGCAAGAGCTGGCAGACCTATCTCGACGCGCCGAAGAGCGGCATCGATCAGGCCCAGCTCGACGAACTGGTGGCCCGCCGCACGACGGTCGTGCGCGACGGCCTGGAGCCCGAATTCGCCGCGTTGCGCGCGGGCGATCTGGCCGCGTACCACGCGATCGCCGACAAGAAGATCAGCCCGATGTTCGTCGCCTACGACAACGTGGCGTCGGCGGTGGTCAAGAGCCTGCAGCAGCAGGCGGTCGACCAGCAGGCAGCCGCGCAGTCCAACATCTCCCTGATGACGACGCTGATCGCCGGCTTCGGCGCGCTTGCCTTGCTGCTGGTGGTCGGCTTGCGCTTCGCGCTGCGCGGCCTGATCGTGCAGCCGCTCGCGGACGCTACCGCCTGCTTCGAGCGCATCGCGTCGGGCGACCTGTCCGAGACGATAGCGGTGTCGAGCAGTAACGAAATCGGCCGGCTGTTCAGCGGCATCAAGCGGATGCAGGAAAGCATGGCGACGATGGTGAAGGCGGTTCGCAGCAGCACCGAGTCGATCGACACCGGCGCGCGCGAAATCGCGATGGGCAACACCGATCTGTCGCAACGCACCGAACAGCAGGCCGCCTCGCTGCAGGAAACCGCGTCGAGCATGGAGCAGCTCACCGGCACCGTGCGCCAGAACGCCGAGAACGCGCGTCAGGCGAGCCAGTTGGCCGTCAACGCGTCGGACATCGCGACGCGCGGCGGCGACGTGGTGAGCCAGGTCGTCACGACGATGCAGGACATCGCGGCCAGCTCGGGCAAGGTCGTCGACATCATCGGCGTGATCGAAGGCATTGCGTTTCAAACCAATATTCTCGCGCTGAACGCGGCGGTCGAAGCCGCGCGCGCCGGCGAACAGGGCCGCGGCTTCGCCGTGGTGGCCGGCGAAGTGCGCAGCCTCGCGCAGCGCAGCGCGAGCGCCGCGAAGGAAATCAAGGAACTGATCGGCGACTCCGTCGACAAGGTGCAAAGCGGCTCGACCCTGGTGGGCCGGGCAGGCACGACGATGGACGAGATCGTCCAGGCGGTGCGCCGCGTGACCGACATCATGGGCGAGATCAGCGCGGCGTCCGAGGAGCAATCGGGCGGCATCGAGCAGGTGAATCGCGCGGTCGTGCAGATGGACGAAGTCACGCAGCAGAACGCGGCGCTGGTCGAAGAGGCAGCGGCAGCCGCCGCCTCGCTCGAAGACCAGACGCGCCAGTTGCAAACGGTGGTGAGCGGCTGGAAGGTGGCCGGCGGCCCGACGCACGGCGGCGCGCTCGCGGCGCGCGGCGCAGTGGCGGCAACAGCGGCGCCGGCAACGGCGCGCACGAGCGGCGGCAAGCACGGCAGCGCACGTAGCGCCGGCGGCGCCCGGGCCGCGAAAGCGGCACCGCGAGCGAGCGCACATGGCGCGGCGCATTCGGCACCTCAAGCAACCGCAAACACCGCAAACACCGCAACGCAAGCAGCACCGGCATCGGCCAACCATGACGCATCCACCGCGCGCGTCGAACCGGCCTTGAAGCCGAAGACGACCCGCGCGGCGAGCGAATCCCCGGCACGTCCGGCCGCGAGCGCGGCCACGGCGGGCTCGGACGGCGACTGGGAAACTTTCTAGGACATGGCGGAAAAACATGCAGTCATTCGGCATCTCGCTCCCTGAGGGGCGAATCATCGAAGCACGCCTTACCGGCGTGTCGCGGGCCGACTGCATGTTGGTAAAACTCGCGGGAGTGCGCGACCCCGCGAACCCAATCCCTTCTCCGCGAGGCAACGGCCTTGGCGGCAAGCGGGATGGCTCGTATCGCAGGCAGGAACTCACATGATGGCAACGCGCGCACAGCAACGCCCCGAGCGGGCGGAACCGGCTAGATCCGGCGAGCAGGGACGGGATTTCGAATTCACGTCCGCGGATTTCGCTCGCATTCGCGACCTGATTCACCGCAGCGCGGGCATCTCGCTATCGGACCACAAGCGCGACATGGCCTACAGCCGCCTTGCGCGCCGGTTGCGCGCACGCGGCCTCGACACCTTCAAGCAGTATCTCGATCTGCTCGAGGCGGAAAACGATCCGGCCGAGTGGGAGGCGTTCACCAATGCGCTCACCACCAACCTGACCGCGTTTTTCCGCGAGGCGCATCACTTCCCGATCCTTGCCGAATTCGTGCCGCGCCGCGCGCAGCCCGTCTCGGTGTGGTGCTCGGCGGCCTCGACCGGCGAAGAGCCGTACTCGATCGCGATGACGCTGATCGAAGCGCTCGGCGAGAGCGGCGCGCGTCACGCCAGCGTGCTCGCCACCGACATCGACACGCAAGTGCTGGCGAAAGCCGAAGCCGGCATGTACCAGTTCGACCAGGTCAAGCACCTGTCGCCCGAGCGGCTCAAGCGCTTCTTTCTGAAGGGCACCGGCGCGCATGCGGGCATGGTCAAGGTGCGCCCTGAAGTGCGCTCGCTGGTGCGCTTCGAGCAATTGAACCTGACCGACCGCGATTACCAGTTGCGCTCGCAGTTCGACGCGATCTTCTGCCGCAACGTGATGATCTATTTCGACAAGCCGACGCAAGCGCAGGTGCTCGGGCGCTTCGAGCCGCTGATGAAATCGGGCGGCCTGCTGTTTGCGGGCCACTCGGAAAATTTCACGTACGTCACGCAGGCGTTCAAGCTGCGCGGCCAGACCGTCTATGAACTGACGCGCGACACGGCGGGCGGCGCGCGCGCCGCCCCGGCGCGAACCACGAGCCATGCCTCGACGAGCGGGGTGACAGCATGAGCAGCCGCTTGCCGATCGCCACCAATCTGTATTTCGACAATCACTTTCAACGCCCCGGCGTGAAGCTGCTGCCGAACGAGTTCTACACGACCCACGAAGACATGGTGCTCGTCACCGTGCTGGGTTCGTGCGTCGCGGCCTGCATCCAGGACCGCACCGCGGGCATCGGCGGCATGAACCACTTCATGCTGCCTGACGACGGCGCGGACGTCGGCCAGGCCGCGTCGGATTCGATGCGCTACGGGGCGTACGCGATGGAAGTGCTGATCAACGAACTCATCAAGGCCGGCGGCCGGCGCGAGCGCTTCGAGGCCAAGGTGTTCGGCGGCGGCGCGGTGCTCGCCGGCATGACGACGATGAACATCGGCGACCGCAACTCGGAATTCGTGCGCCGCTACCTGGCGCTGGAAAAAATCCGCATCGTCGCCGAGGACTTGCAGGGCTCGCACCCGCGCAAGGTCGCCTTCATGCCGCGCACCGGCCAGGTGATGGTGAAAAAATTGCGCGTGCAGCAGGAAGCGGGCGTGGCCGAGCGCGAACAGGCGCTCGTGCGGCAAAGCGCCGAGGCGCGCGCCGAACGGCTCGCGGCCGCGCGCAAGCGGGTCGAACTGTTTTCGGCCCCGGCCGCCGCGAAGCCCAAGGTCGAACTGTTTTCATCACCCGCCGCGGCGCGGCCGAAGGTCGAGCTGTTCGGCTCCGCTTCCGGCGGCGCGGCGGGCACAGCGGCAGGCGGTCCTGGCGCGGCGGTGAAGCCGCGCGTGGAACTGTTCGGCGCGAACGCCGCGAGCGGCATGAATTCGCGCGTGATTAATTCAAACAACGCCAGAACGATAGAGGAGGCGTGAGCGCTGTGCAAAAAATCAAGGTACTGTGCGTCGACGATTCGGCGCTGATCCGCAGCCTGATGACGGAAATCATCAACGGCCAGCCGGACATGACGGTGGTGGCGACCGCACCCGACCCGCTGGTCGCGCGTGAGCTCATCAAGCAGCACAACCCCGACGTATTGACGCTCGACGTCGAAATGCCGCGCATGGACGGCCTCGATTTTCTCGAGAAGCTGATGCGCCTGCGGCCGATGCCGGTCGTGATGGTGTCGTCGCTCACCGAGCGCGGCAACGAAATCACGCTGCGCGCGCTCGAACTGGGCGCGGTCGACTTCGTCACCAAGCCGAAGGTCGGCATTCGCGACGGCATGCTCGACTATTCGGAAAAGCTCGCCGACAAGATTCGCGCCGCGGCCCGCGCGCGCGTGCGCCAGGCCGCGCCGGCGCAGCATGCGGCCGCCCACGCCGCGCATGCGCCGGTCGGCGCCGCGCCGCTCTTCAACAATCCGCTGCTCAGTACCGAGAAGCTGATCATCGTCGGCGCGTCGACGGGCGGCACTGAAGCGATCCGCGAAGTGCTGGTGCCGCTGCCGCCGGATGCGCCCGCGGTGCTGATCGCGCAGCACATGCCGCCGGGTTTCACAAAATCTTTTGCGCAACGCCTCAATGGTTTGTGCCGGATTACCGTTAAAGAGGCAGAGCATGGCGAACGCGTGCTGCCGGGACATGCCTACATCGCGCCCGGCCACGCTCACCTGTTGCTGGCCCGCAGCGGCGCGAACTACATCGCGCATCTCTCGGACGAGCCGCCGGTGAACCGCCATCGCCCGTCGGTGGACGTGCTGTTCCGCTCCGCCGCGCAGCATGCGGGCAAGAACGCGGTCGGCGTGATCCTAACGGGCATGGGGCGCGACGGCGCGGCGGGATTGCTGGACATGAGGAAAGCAGGGGCTTACACCCTTGCGCAGGACGAAGCGAGCTGTATCGTGTTCGGCATGCCGCGCGAAGCCATTGCGCTCGGCGCGGCCGACGAGATCGCATCGCTGCCGGAGATGAGCCGACGGGTGATGGCGCGTCTGTCGTTGATGGGCGATCGCGTTCAGCGCGTGTGATGCGCGGCCTGACGGGCGAGCGGAGGACATGGGACCAGAGTAAGGCGCTAAAGCGCCAACTCTGGTCGATGCACAAGGCATGGGACCGGAGTAAGCGCTAAAGCGCAAACTCCGGTCGATGCACAAGGCATGGGACCAGAGTAAGCGCTAAAGCGCCAACTCTGGTCGATGCACAGGGCATGGGACCGGAGTAAGGCGCTAAAGCGCCAACTCCGGTCGACACAGATCGGGTTGGACGGTTGGACGGGCGGACGTGCGCCGTACCTTGGATCAAGCAAAGGGAATGAAATGGATAAGGGAATGAAGATTCTGGTGGTTGACGACTTTCCGACGATGCGCCGGATCGTTCGCAACCTGCTCAAGGAGCTCGGCTACGGCAACGTCGACGAAGCGGAAGACGGTCAGGCCGGCCTCGCGCGTCTGCGCGGCGGCACCTATGACTTCGTGATCTCCGACTGGAACATGCCGAACCTCGACGGTCTCGCCATGCTCAAGGAAATCCGCGCCGACGCGAACCTCACGCACCTGCCGGTGCTGATGGTGACGGCCGAGTCGAAGAAGGAAAACATCATCGCGGCGGCGCAGGCCGGCGCGAGCGGTTATGTCGTCAAGCCGTTCACGGCCGCGACGCTCGACGAGAAGCTCAACAAGATTCTCGAGAAGATGGCGAAAGCCGGGAGCTGATGTGGACCAGCCGACCCATGCGCATGGCGCCGAAGCGGTCAACGAGAGCGGCGACTTCGCGTCCGACCGCATCCTCGCCCGCATTGGACAACTCACGCGCACGCTGCGCGACTCGATGCGCGAACTCGGGCTCGACAAACATGTCGAGCGCGCGGCGGAAGCCGTACCCGATGCCCGCGACCGTTTGAAGTACATCGCGAACATGACCGAGCAGGCCGCCGAGCGCGTGCTGTCCTCGATCGATGTCGCGAAGCCGATCCAGGAGCAGTTGCAGAAAGACGCGGGCGAACTCGACGCGCGCTGGGAGCAGTGGTACGCGGCGCCGATCGAGCGCGAGGAAGTGCGCGCGCTGATGAACGACACGCGCAGCTTCTTGCGCGGCGTGCCCGAAGCCACCAGCGCCACCAACTCGCAACTCATGGAGATCATGCTGGCGCAGGACTTCCAGGATCTGACCGGGCAGGTCATCAAGAAGATCACGGACGTCGTGTATCTGATCGAGCAGCAATTGCTCGGCGTGCTGGTCGAGAACATCGCGCTCGAACGGCGCGAGCAGTTCGCGGCGAACGCGGCTGCACTGGCGGCCGAGGTCTCGTCGACCGGCAGTCCCGAGCACCTGCTGAACGGACCGCAGATCAACCCCGAAGGCAAGGCGGACGTGGTGCAGGACCAGTCGCAAGTCGACGATCTGCTGGCGAGCCTCGGCTTTTAAGGCGCCCTTTAACGTGCTTCGAGTGCATCGGAGCGCGTCGGCACGCCGGATGAATGAGTATGCGCAGCAAGCCGCGGGCCCGGATTTGCGTGCTGTCTGCCGACACAAACCACAGGCATACTAGGGCTTCAGGCGGCGGCGTTGGCTTGCTGCCGAGAAACAGGCGCCGGCCGGCGGCATGGTGAGGAACCCCTCCAGAATGCGGCCGTCACGGTGCCTATGATTGGTATAAATGCGGCCGGTTCGCGCGAGATGCGGACCGGGCAGCAGCTCGGGAGGAGCCTCGACATGTTGAGTTGTGTACGTCGTGCCATGTACGTTGCGGCACTCGCCTTACCCTGGTCGTTCGCAGCCGTGCAGCCCGCTCACGCGGGACTTGGCGGCACGCCGATCACCCCACCCGCGGATGCGTCGGTCTCTTCACGCACCGTGCAGCCCGCCGGCGGCGCGCAGGGCGTGATGCGCTCGGCATCCGGCGCCGCTTCTTCAAGCTCGGCTTCCGCCTCCTACACCGTGCGTGAAACCACGTTCGGCAACGGCACCCTGGTGCGCGAATACCTTGCCGCCGACGGTTCGGTGTTCGGTATTGCCTGGCGCGGTCCGCAAATGCCGGATCTGAACGATCTGCTCGGCAGCTATTTCCCGCAATACGTCGCCGGCGTGAAGTCCGTGCGCGCGGCGCGCGGCGGCGGCCACGGCCCCGTCAGGGTCGACCAGAGCGGCCTCGTCGTGCATTCGGGCGGCCACATGGGCTCGTTCTCCGGTCAGGCGTGGCTGCCCCCCGCTTTGCCTGCGGGCGTCAGCGGTTCCGACATCCAGTAATGCGAGGACGAACGATGCGAACCATGCGTATTGCCGAGAAGCTCAAGGGGTGGGTGCAGGCCGCCCTGGCCGTGGCGTTGCTGTCGGCGGTCGCCGCTTGCGGCGGTGGCGGCGACGACAGTCCCAGCTCCAGTTCCGGTTCCGGCACGTCGGGCTCGACGAGCGGCTTGCCGGCCAGCCCCACCCAGCAGCCGATTGCCGCGACCGCCGCGAATACCGTGGCGATCACGGTCGGCCCCGGTGCGACCGGGGTCATCAATATTCCGACGGTGAGCGTGACGCTCTGCGCGCCCGGCACGAACACCTGTCAGACCATCAACAACGTCCAGGTCGACACCGGTTCGTTCGGTCTGCGCGTGGTCAACTCGGTGCTGAACTCGACGATGCAGAGCGCGTTGCAGCCCAGCACCATAAGCGGCTCGCAACTCGCCGAGTGCGCGACGTTCGCGGACGGCTACACCTGGGGCACGGTGCGCACCGCGACCATCAAGATCGGCGGCGAGACGACGAGCACGGCGATTCCGGTGCAGATCATCGGCGACAAGGACGCGAGCACCGTGCCCGCGGCCTGCTCGAACACCGGCGGCTCGGCGGAAAACACAGTCAGCGATCTTGGCGCGAACGGCATTCTCGGTATCGGCACGGCGCTCACGGATTGCGGCTCGACTTGTGCGAACCCGGCGACTGCCGTCAATAGCAGCAATTACTTCGCGTGCCCGGGCGGTACTTCGTGCACGCGCGCCGCGGTGCCCGTCGCGCAACAGGTCGCCAATCCCGTCGCCAACTTCCCGACCGACAACAACGGCGTGATCGTGCAGATGCCGCCGATTCCCGATACCGGCGCGGCGTCGGCCACCGGCACGCTGGTGTTCGGCATCGGCACGCAGTCGAACAACGCGCTTGCCGCAGCCAACACGTTCACCACGGATGCCTTCGGCGATCTCACCAGGAGCGTCTTTAATGGCGCGACGGTGACGGCGTTCCTCGATTCGGGCTCGAACGGCTACTTCTTCGCGGATAGCTCGCTCACCCTGTGCGGCAGCAATTTCTCGGGCTTCTACTGCCCGTCGTCCGCGCAAACCCGGTCGATCACGCTGGTCGGAGCGAACAACGTGCAAGCGACCGCGAACATCGGCATTCTGAGCGCGTCCACGCTGTTCGGCAGCGGCAACAAGTTCGCGTACAACGACCTGGCCGGGCAGCTCGGCAGCAGCACGGCCTTCGATCTCGGTTTGCCGTTTTTCTACGGCCGCTACGTGTACCACGGCTTCGATAAGAGGGCGAGCGGCGGCCAGGCGCCTTACGTGGCGTTTTAACGCACTGCGCTGAAATGTGAGAAACGGTCCGGCGCCCGCGCGAAAGCGCGCGGGCGCCGGGCTTGCTTCGCGGCTGTTTCGCCATCGCTGGCGTGCCGCCTTAGCCATGATTCACCAAGGCTGCCTTGCCACTGCAACGTCGCTAGTTGGCCGCTTCACCGCCGCTGCCTTGTCGCTCACCGCCGCTGGCTTGTCGCTTCACCGCCGCTGCTTCGTCGCTTCACCGCCGTTGGCTTGTCGCTCACCGCCGCTGGCTTGTCGCTTCACCGCCGCTGGCTTGTCGCTCACCGCCGCCGCTTCGCCGCTTCACCCCCGCGTCCGCACGGCTTCTCCGCCGTTTCCCCACGGCGTCATCCGCCGAAATACCCCCCTTTCTCCGCCCTTATCCGCCGATCGGCCCTTGCGCCCAGCGTGAATAATCGCTCTCACTGGAAAGAGGCGCCGTGCCTCGCCCGACTGGAGAGCTTTTGTGGCAGAGGATAGCGACCTCGAAAAAACCGAATCAGCCACGCCCCGGCGCCTCGAAAAGGCGCGCGAGGAAGGGCAGATCGTGCGCTCGCGGGAACTGTCGACGTTCGCGCTGCTGGCGGCGGGGTTCTTCGGCGTGTGGGGCATGTCGGGCAGCATCGGCGAGCATCTGCAGGGCATGCTGCGTGCGGCCTTCACGTTCGATCACGGCGCGGTGTTCGAGACCCGCCGCATGCTGATCGGCGCGGGCGCGGCGAGCCGCGAGGGGCTGTACGCGCTGCTGCCGATCCTCGGCTTCACCGGCGCCGCCGCCTTGCTCGCGCCGATGGCGCTGGGCGGCTGGCAGCTGTCAGCGAAAGGCCTCGAACCCAAGTTCGACCGCCTCAATCCGATTGCCGGCCTCGGCAAGATATTTTCGATCAACGGACCGATCCAGCTCGGCATGTCGCTCGCGAAGACGCTGGTGGTGGGCATCATCGGCGGCACCGCGATCTGGAACCGCCGCGAGGAGATTCTCGCGCTGGCGACCCAGCCGTTGCACCTCGCGCTGTCCAACGCCATGCATCTGATCGCCGTCTGCTGCGGCATGACGGTGGCGGGCATGTTCGTCGTGGCCGCGCTGGATGTGCCGTATCAACTGTGGCAGTTCCACAAGAAACTGCGCATGACGAAGGAAGAAGTGAAGCGCGAACATCGCGAAAGCGAAGGCGACCCGCACGTGAAGGGCCGCATCCGCCAGCAGCAGCGCGCAATCGCCCGCCGCCGCATGATGACCCACGTGCCCAAGGCCGACGTGGTCGTGACGAACCCGACGCACTTCGCGGTCGCGCTGCAGTACACCGACGGCGAGATGCGCGCGCCGAAGGTCGTCGCCAAGGGCGTGAACCTGGTGGCCGCGCGGATTCGCGAGATCGCCGCCGAGAACAACGTGCCGTTGCTGGAAGCGCCGCCGCTCGCGCGGGCGCTGTATCACAACGTCGATTTGAACCGCGAGATTCCGGGCCCGCTGTATGGCGCGGTCGCCGAAGTGCTCGCGTGGGTGTATCAGTTGCGGCGCTTCAAGACCGAAGGCGGCGTCGCGCCGGTCGCGCCGACCGAATTCGACGTGCCCGCCGAACTCGACAAGGGCGGTGTGCCGGCCGAAGAAGCCGCGCAGGAAGCCGCCGACGCGCTCAATCCCCTCAACCCAGATAACGACGACGCTTCAGGAGCCTCCGCATGAACGCTCGCGCCGGTTTCCTCGCCCGAAGGCCCGATGCCTTGAGCGGCACCAATTTGCGCGCCCTCGCCGGGCCGGTGCTGATCTGCATGATCCTCGGCATGATGATCCTGCCGTTGCCGCCGTTTCTGCTCGATCTGCTGTTCACTTTCAACATCGCGCTTTCCGTGATGGTGCTGCTCGTCAGCATGTACACGATGAAGCCGCTCGACTTCGCCGCGTTCCCGAGCGTGCTGCTGTTCTCCACGCTCCTGCGCCTGTCGCTGAACGTGGCCTCCACGCGGGTCGTGCTGCTCGAGGGCCACACCGGCCCGGACGCGGCGGGCCAGGTGATCGAGTCGTTCGGCCACTTCCTCGTGGGCGGCAACTTCGCGGTCGGTATCGTCGTCTTCATCATTTTGATGGTGATCAACTTCATGGTGATCACCAAGGGCGCGGGGCGGATCGCGGAAGTGTCCGCGCGCTTCACGCTCGACGCGATGCCCGGCAAGCAGATGGCGATCGACGCCGATCTGAACGCCGGCCTCATCAACGAGGAACAGGCCCGCAAGCGCCGCTCCGAAGTCTCGCAGGAAGCCGAGTTCTACGGCTCGATGGACGGCGCGAGCAAGTTCGTGCGCGGCGATGCGATCGCCGGTTTGCTGATCATGGTGATCAACATCTTCGGCGGGCTGATCGTCGGGATGGTGCAGCATGGGATGGACTTCGCGTCCGCCGGCAAGAACTACACGCTGCTCACGATCGGCGACGGCCTCGTCGCACAGATTCCGTCGCTGGTCATTTCGACCGCGGCCGGCGTGATCGTCTCGCGCGTGGCCACCAACGAAGACATCGGCACGCAGTTGACCGGCCAGCTTTTCACGAATCCGCGCGTGCTGGCGATCACCGGCTGCATTCTCGTGCTGATGGGCCTGATTCCGGGCATGCCGCACTTCGCGTTTCTGATTCTCGGCGGCGGCCTGATCCAGCTTGGCCGCACGATGAAGAAGCGCGCCGAGGAACGCAAGAACACCACCGCGCTCGTCGATGTCGCGCCGGCCGCGATGGCGCCGGTCGAAAACACCGAAGCAAGCTGGGACGACGTGACGATGATCGACACGCTCGGCCTCGAAGTGGGCTACCGGCTGATTCCGCTCGTCGACAAGAACTCGGACGGCGAACTGCTCAAGCGGATCAAGAGCATCCGCAAGAAGTTCGCGCAGGAAATCGGCTTCCTGCCGCCGGTCATTCATATCCGCGACAACCTCGAATTGCGGCCGAACGGTTATCGGATTGCGTTGAAGGGCGTGGAAGTGGGCGTCGGCGAAGCGTATCCGGGCCAGTGGCTCGCGATCAATCCCGGCCAGGTGTCGGCCGCGCTGCCGGGCACGCCCACGCAGGACCCGGCGTTCGGCTTGCCGGCCATCTGGATCGATACGAATCTGCGCGAGCAGGCGCAGGTGTACGGCTACACGGTGGTCGATTCGAGCACGGTCGTGGCGACGCACCTGAATCATCTCGTCGTGACGCACGCGTCCGAACTGCTCGGCCGCCGCGAAGTGCAGGCGCTGCTCGAACGCATGCAGAAGGACACGCCGTCGCTGGTCGACGATCTGGTGCCGAAGACGCTGCCGCTCACCACGCTGCAAAAGGTGCTGCAAAACCTGCTGGAAGAAGGCGTGCCGATCCGCGACATGCGCACGATTCTGGAGGCGCTCTCCGAGCACACGCCGAAGATCACCGACGCGCACGATCTCACCGCCGCCGTGCGCCTCGCGCTCGGCCGCGCGATCACGCAGCAGTGGTTTCCCGGCACCGGCGACATGCAGGTGATGGGCCTCGACTCGAACCTGGAGCGCGTGCTGTCGCAGGCGCTCTCCACCGGTTCCAATCCGGGTCTCGAGCCGGGCCTCGCGCATACGTTGATGAATGAAACGCAGAAGGCGATGACGCGTCAGCAGAATCTCGGGCTCGCGCCCGTGCTGCTGGTGCAGCATGCGTTGCGGCCGATGCTCGCGCGCTTCCTGCGCCGCAGCCTGCCGCAGTTGAAGGTGTTGTCGTATGCGGAAGTGCCCGATACGCGCAACATCAAGGTGGTGAATCTGATCGGCGCGCAGGGTTGAGCCCGTTGCAGCGATAGTCGACCGCGGCCCGATTACCCCCGTTGCAATCAGCCGGCGCTCATCGAGCGCCGGTTTTCATTTCCGCGCCTGACTTTTCATGCGGCGAGCGGCCTGCTCGGTGCAAGCTCCATGCGCGAAAGCTCCGCTCACTTCGGCGCTGAACGAACCGTTCGACACCGCCGCGGGCGTGAAGCGCGGCGCGTGTCCATCGTCCGAATTGCCCGCCTTTAACGGTCTTTATCCATCGATCGTGAGGTGACGGGTTTCGCAATAATGATCTCAATGGGAAGCGGTATATCGCCGGTCCGTTCGTCCGTTTACCTCATCGGGGGTCCAGCTTGAACATTCGTAAATTTGTCGGTGCCAACAGTCGTGATGCTTTGCGTCTGGTGCGCGAAGCCTTGGGCGCGGACGCGGTCGTCCTGTCCAATCGCAGGATGGACGACGGCAGCGTCGAGATCGTCGCACTGGCCGACAGCGACCTCGCCGCCATCACGCCGAAAGCGCCGCGCGTAAGCGCAAGCGCGGGCGCGGGCGCGGGCGCGCCGCAAGCTGTGTCGATGAATGCAGCGGCGGGACAGCAGGCATCGGCAAGCGCCCCCGTCGCACCGCGCGCCATGCCGACCGCACAGCCGATGCAGCCGAATCCGTACGCGAGCGGCATGCCCGATGTGTTCTCGTCGGTGTTCGGCGCAAGCCCGGAAGCCGGGGCCGAGAACCTGGGCGGCAATGCGGCCGATAGCGGCTTGCTGAACGCGAACGCGCCGGCCGACGAAGCGCCGCTTGCCGCCGCCAAACCGGCTGCGGCTCCGTTGCCGAAAGCGGCGCTGCCGGGCGCGCCCAAAGCGTCGCCCGCCGCGCCGCAGTCGCAACCCATCAGCATCGAACAGCCGAGCGCCCGCGCCGCGGCGACGCGTCTCACCGAAGACATCCGCGCCGACATGTTGAAGGCCGCCGCCGCGTCGGCGTCTGAAGCGCAAGCGCCGCGCACGATGGCCGAATCGAATCCCTGGCTGATCGACCACGCTCGCCGCATCGCCGCCGAGCAGCAGGAACAAGGCGCATACAGCGCGCGCCCCGCGACGATGACGCCGGCCGCCGCGATGGCGAAAGGCTTGGGCGCCGCCGTCGAACCGGTCAAGGCCGCTGCCCGGCCGGCCGCGCCGCAAGCCGCCGACGCGCCCGAATGGGCTCGCGAAGCCGCGCAAGTCGCCGCGCGCCGCGCCGCACAGAAAATCGCGCCGTCGCAGGCCTCGGGCGACGACGCCCGCGCCCCGGCCGCCGTCGCCGAAGCGATCAAGCTGCGCATGGAGCAGGTCGTCAACGAGACCGTGATGAGCGAACTCTCGTCGATGCGCGACATGATGGAAGAACACTTCGCGGGTCTCTTGTGGGGCGACCGCCAGCGCCGCAACCCGGCGCGCGCCGCGCTCACCAAGCATCTGTTCGCCGCCGGTTTCTCGGCGCAGCTCGTGCAGATGATGGTGGACAACCTGCCGCAAGACGTCGAGGACATGGACGGCGGCATGGAATGGGTGCGCTCGGTGCTCGCCTCGAATCTGCCGGTGATGGAAGACGAAGACACGCTGATGGAGCGCGGCGGCGTGTTCGCGCTGATGGGTCCGACCGGCGTCGGCAAGACGACGACCACCGCCAAGCTCGCCGCGCGCTGCGTGATGCGCTTCGGCGCCAGCAAGGTCGCGCTCCTCACCACCGACAGCTACCGGATCGGCGGCCACGAACAACTGCGCATCTTCGGCAAGATTCTCGGCGTGTCGGTTCACGCGGTGAAAGACGGCGCCGACCTGCAACTCGCGCTCTCCGAACTGCGCAACAAGCACATCGTACTGATCGACACGATCGGCATGAGCCAGCGCGACCGGCTCGTGTCCGACCAGATCGCGATGCTGTGCCGCGCCGGTCAGCCGGTGCAGCGCCTGCTGCTGCTCAACGCGACGAGCCACGGCGACACGCTCAACGAAGTCGTGCAGGCGTATCAGCGCGCGCCGGATCAACAGCCGCTCGCCGGCTGCATTCTGACCAAGCTCGACGAAGCCACGAATCTCGGCGGCGTGCTCGACACGGTGATCCGCTACAAGCTGCCGGTGCACTACGTGTCGACCGGTCAGAAGGTGCCGGAGAACCTGTACGTCGCCACGAAGAAATTCCTGATCAAGAGCGCGTTCTGCATTCCGCGCGACCACTCTCCGTTCGTGCCGCACGACGACGACATTCCGGCGCTGCTGTCCGCGCTGTCCGCACGCTCGACGGCCGAACTGCACGAGGTCCGCTTTGGATAAGCTCATCCAGGACCAGGCGGAAGGACTGCGGCGCCTGCTGGCGCGCAGCGGCTCGCGCGTGATCGCGGTGGCGGGCGGCTCGGCCGGCGTCGGCTGCACGACGACGGTGGTGAACCTCGCCGCGGCGCTCGCGCAGCAGGGCAAGGACGTGCTCGTGATCGACGAATGCCTTGGCGCGAGGTCGGTGAGCGCGATGCTCGGCGGCGTGCGCGGCGCGGGCAACCTGGCCGCCGTGATGCGCGGCGAGATGACGCTCGACGACGCCGCCGCGCGGCACGCGCTCGGCTTCTCGCTGCTGGCCGCCTCGCGTCTGAATCGCGAAGCCCACGCGAGCGCGCGGTTCGACGTGGTGTTGCACGGTTCCGCCGACATTGTGTTGATCGACGCGCAGCTCGACGAGCATGGCCAGTTGTCCCCGCTCGCGATGCAGGCGCACGACGTGATGATCGTCACGCGAGTCGCCGCACAGGCGATCACCGATTCCTACGCGTGCATGAAGCGCCTGCACTACGCGCACGCCACCGCGCAGTTTCGCGTGCTGGTGAACCACGTGCAAAGCGTGGACGACGCCCGCACCGCTTTTGCAAACCTGGCCGGCGTGGCCGGACGCTACCTGACGGTGGCGCTGGAAGACGCCGGTTGCATTGCCGCCGATGCGCGGATGGCCCGAGCCCTGGCGTTGTCGCGTTGTGTCGTCGATGCATTCCCATCGACACCGGCTGCGCGCGACTTCCGGCACCTCGCCGCCGAATTGCAGTACTGGCCGATGCGGCCAGCGATGTCGTCGCAGACGCCCTGGAGGGCGCCTGCGGCAGTTACAGCGGCGCAACACGCCGACCAACCGTCTGCGCAGCACGCCTGAGAGGCGGCACATGGACAAGGGGAGCACGATGTATAACGCTCAGGGAAAGATTTCCCAAGCCGAGGTACTGACGAAGTACGCACCGCTGGTGCGGCGCCTGGGCTTGCAGCTCGTTGCCAAAATGCCGGCGAGCGTCGATCTCGACGATCTGATTCAAGCCGGCATGATTGGTCTGCTGGACGCGGCGAGCCGCTACAAGGAAGACCAGGGCGCGCAGTTCGAGACCTACGCGAGCCAGCGGATTCGCGGCGCGATGCTCGACGAATTGCGCAGCAACGACTGGTTGCCGCGCAGCTTGCGGCGCACTTCGCGCGAAGTGGAAACCGCGGTGCACAAGGTCGAACAGAATCTGGGCCGCTCGGCGAGCGAAACCGAGATTGCCGAACACCTGCAAATGCCGCTCGACGAATATCAGTCGATGCTTCAGGACTTGCACGGCAGCCAGTTGATCTATTACGAAGACTTCGACCGTTCCGCCGACGACGAGCCGTTTCTCGACCGCTATTGCGTCGATCATTCGGATCCGCTCTCGGCGCTGCTGGATGACAGCCTGCGCTCGGCGCTGGTCGAAGCGATCGACCGCCTGCCGGAACGCGAGAAGCTGCTGATGTCGCTCTACTACGAACGCGGCATGAACCTGCGCGAAATCGGCGCGGTGATGGAAGTTAGCGAATCGCGGGTGTGCCAGTTGCACAGCCAGGCTGTGGCGCGCTTGCGCACGCGCCTGCGGGAAATGGCCTGGGCGAACGCCGAGGCGTCTTGAGCGCCGGCTTTCTCACGCGTTAGCCATCTCATGTTCGGCGGCCAGCGCGAGAAATGCGGAGCGCGACATGCCGCGCGCCCGCGCATAGATGTCGATGTCGTGGACCAGCGCCTCGGGCAGCGAGATATTGATGCGCACCGCCTTCTTCAACGCGGGAATGTTCCGGGTGGTCACGAAACCCCACGTGAAACCCGCGTAGTCGGGATTACGCCGATGCGTTTCGAGCGCGAGCCGTTCGGGGATCGGCAAGCCTTCGTCGAGCAGCGTGTCCAGATGCGCCTCGATCGCTTCCTTCGCGTTCGCGTAGGCCTCTTCCAGCGTATCGCCCGCTGAATGACAACCCGGAATGTCGGGAACCACCACGCCGAACGCGTGGTGCGCGTCGCCCGGTTCGATCGCGATCGGGAAAATCAGGTTTTTCATTTCAGACCCGCCTGTTTCAAGATGCTGTTCAATGTGCCGGGCGGAAGATCCCGCCTTGGATGCGGGATGGTCACGAGACCGGCTTTTACCGCGTGCCGGAAATGATGGTGACTGCCCGATATGCGGACCAGCCGCCACCCATCCATGTGAAGCAGTTTGACGACCTCGGCACTGTTCATATCGCACTCCCTGAATCATACACACCATTACACAACCTCGCTAGTGGTTAACGCTCCGCGTGGCTCGTCTCAAGTGGCGTAAAAACGCTCCGGGTGACGGCGGAGAACCTCAGTAGGGGACGTGGTGATTTTGATGGCGGCAGATGCGTTCGCGCCACCTGGCCGGATGGCTAACGTCAGCGCGAAAACGCGCGACGCCCATGGCGGGCACGGCGGAAAAGCAAAAGGGCTCGCCGAAAGACGAGCCCTTTGGTGTTCATTCAATGCGGTTGTATCGAAGCGCAATGCAACCGCGCGCGGGTCCCGCGAATCGCGTCACACGGCGGCGCGTGCGGGAATCCGGCCGTCCGGTCCGTAAAAACCGGCCTTCTGCGGCATGGCCACCTGGAGCGCCGTGAGCGCGCGCTGGTTGTAGTCCATGCGCACGCGGATCAGTTCGCCGTTGCTCGCGTTCAAGCGCCGCGCGCGATCGGCGGCCTTTTGCAGCAGCGACCATTGGCCGGCGATCCGCGCGTCGGTGCTGGCCGCGAGTTCCATGCCGGACCAGCCGGCGGGAAAGCCCATCTCGGCGAGCAGCGCGTCGCGCGTGGTTTCGAGCTTGGCGAGCACGCCGATCAGCTCGGTTTTCTTCTCCACGATGGGCGGCAGCAATTCCAGCGGCGACAAGGCCGTCAGCGCCCTGGTTTCGAGCGTCAGAATCGAGGCGAACGCCTCGACGGCCGAATATTCTTCGGTGAGGGTGGCAAGCAGGGCGTCTTTCATGTCAACAACTCGCTGAACACGAGGGCTCGCGCGGATGCCGCGAGCCGGGTTGGTCGAATGCCGCCCGGCACGTCACCGTACTTCGATGCGTCGATTAGTTGCCGGTCGACGAGGTTTTGTTTTGCAGCAGTTCGCGCGCGGTGTTCAGCACGCCGTCGGCGATCTTGCCGGAATCGATCTGCAGCGAGCCGTCCTTGATGGCCTGCTTGATCGACTCGACGTGCGCCGTGTCGATGTCGGCCGAACCGGTCGCCGCGAGGCTGCGCAGATGCTGCGACAGACCCGACAGGCTGACGCTGGCGTCGCCGGAACCGCTGGTGGAGGTCTGCGGGGCGGAGCCCGCACTCTGCGCGCTGCTGTTCGCGGCCGTCGCGTCGCTTGCTTGCGAACGGGAGAGGGCGTCTTTCAACGTCGGCAGACTGGACTTGGTTGTGGAATCGACTTTCACGATTGGCTTCCTGAACGATTTGATCCTGATAACGGCAATCGCAGATCAAAACTTTAGCGCAATCGCTCGATCTTTTTCCTTGTCTTTCAAGGGGATCCGGCCCCGGCGCGGACCTGCCGCCTGTCGTGGACCCCGCCGCGTTCGAGCGGATGCGGCGCCGGTTCATAGCTGAATCTCAACGGTCGCGCCGTCTTTCACGACGCCGGAAATCACCTGGCCGTTGGCTGTCTTCACCCGCACCTGCTGACCCGGCGACGCGTTGTTCATCGCGCTGCCTTCGGCCGAAATCGCGAAACCCTCGCCGGCCGCGACGACCCGCACCGTCTGTCCGATCGACACCGCCGACGCGCTCTTCAGCATGTCGCGGCGCAGCGGCATGCCGGCCGCGACGCGCGTGAGCGTGACCGAGCCGACCGCCTGCGACGGGTCCGTCACGATCGCTTGCGGCAAGCCGGTCAGGTCGCCGTCGCGCGCGACGAGGTCGGCGGCGTTGAGCACTTCGCCCGGCGCCATCGCGCGGGCGGCCAGATAGTAGGTGGCGCGCAGCGAGATGCGCGCCTGCAGGTAGATGGTCCAGGGCTTCTCGCCGGCGCAGCGCACGCCGACGGTCATGCGGCCCCACAGGCGCGCGCCGCTCGGCATGAACGGCTCGATCATCGAGCAGGCGGCGAGGCCGCGCGGAAACGCCGGTGCGACGGTGATCTCGACCTTGCCGGGCAAGCCGGCGGATTGCTGCTGCAAGAACGCGAGCGCGGCGTTGCGGATCGCCTCCGGGTCCTGCTGGCCGGGCAGCGGCGCGGCTTGCATGGGCTGTGCGGCTTGTGCGGCTTGCATGGGCTGGGCGGCGCGCGGATTCTGCGCTGCGGCGGACGCGGTCGCCTGGCGCCTGGCCGGCGTGCGCGCGAGCGTGGCGGGCATCGGCGCTTGAATCGACGCCGGTGCCGGCACGGCAGCCGTCCTGGTCACGATCGGCTTGCCGTTCGCGCCGAACTGCGGCGGCTCGCCGCGCGAGGCCAAGGTGTCGAAGCCGGCGGGCGCGGACGCGCCAGCCGGTACATCGAGCGACGCCTTGCCCGGCGCATTGGCCGCCACCGGCTGCACGCCAGCGGCTTGCCGTGCGCTGTTTGCCTTCGGCGCCGGGGTGACGACCACCGGCACGAGCTGGCGCGAACCCGGCGCGACGTTGAGCTTGGCGAGGCCAGCCGCCGGATCGGCGACCGCAGCGGGAATCGTCACGACGCCATTCGCGTCGGGCCTGAAACTGGTGCGGACCATTTGCGGCGCAGCGGGCGCTTCTCCCGCGCCCGCATTGCCGCCCCCAGCGGGAATCGTCACGACGCCATTCGCGTCGGGCTTGAAACCGGTGCGGATCATCTGCGGCGCGGCCGGCGCTTCGCCCGCGCCCGGAATGACGATCGAGCCACTCGCGTTGGCGGCGCGCGTGAATTGATCGGCGTCGCGCGCGGCCGGGCCTGCCTTGAGCGATTGCGCGGTGGCCGCGGCGAGCGTCGCGGCGGTGCCCGCGCGTTTCGCGGGCGTCGTCTGCATGTGTTCGGCGAGTTCCGCGAGCGCGGCCGGATTCTTTTCTCCGGGGCCGGGAATCACGATCGGGCCGCCGGCTTCCTCAGCCTGCGCGGCATGCGCCATCAATAGCGCGCCGGCCGGCACGCATAGCGCCGAACTCACGATGAGCCGCGTCGCGAGGCGCGCGCCGAGGCGAACCGCGCCCCGGCCCACGCGATGCGCCGCCGCACGGCTCGCGCGGCGCGTCGGATCGAAAGTGGGTTGGGGCATCGCGTTTCTCCATCGAATGCATCGGTACGCCTTGCATTCTAGTGAGCGCCCCCTTTGCGCAAACGTTGAATAGAAGCCCCCTTTCCCGGTTATTCGTCCGATTGCCGCTTGCGTCCGGCCCATAAGATGCACCTCATGCAAAAAGGTCTTCCCGCCTGATGCAGTCCTCACGCGAGGCACGCACGGGAAGCCTCGGGAACGTACTCCGGAGATGCTTATGCTGGACAAACTCGATGCCGAATTCGCCTTTGGCCGTGAAGCGCTCGATGTGCGCGCTTACCGGCAGGAGCTGCTGTCGTCGAACATCGCCAACGCCGATACCCCCGGCTACAAGGCGCGCGACGTCGACTTCGCCTCGTCGCTCGCCGGCGCGCTGAAGAAAACCGGCGGCGGCGCCGGCGTGGCCGCGTCGAACCATTCGACGCTCGCGATGGCGCAGCCCGCGGGCGTGACGGGCGGCATGTCGATGGCGGCGACCACGCCGGGCCACATGTCCGGCAAGACGACGCTCGCGCCGAGCGGCGGCACGCCCGACGACTACAGCAAGCTGCAATACCGCATTCCGACGCAGCCCGCGCTCGACGGCAACACGGTCGACATCGACACCGAGCGGGTGCAGTTCGCGGACAACACGCTGCATTTCGAATCGGGCATGACGGTGTTGTCGAGCCAGATCAAGACGATGCTGGCCGCGATCCAGTCGGGTTCGTGATCCGCATCGGCAGCTTCGACGCGCGGATGTAACGCGGCGGCGAGACGACTCGTGCCGCCGCGGCAACCGGGCAAAAAACAATCGCTACGGGATTTAAGGAGAGGTCAGCAACCATGCCATCCCTGATGAATATTTTCGGCGTTGCCGGCTCCGCGATGTCCGCGCAGTCGCAACGGCTCAACGTGACGGCGTCCAACCTCGCCAACGCGGACAGCACGACGGGCCCGGACGGCCAGCCGTACAAGGCCAAGCAGGTCGTGTTCGCGGTGAGCCCGATCGGCGGCGCGCGCTCGGGCTCGGGCCAGCAGGTCGGCGGCGTGCAGGTCACCGGCGTGGTCGACGATCCGACGCCGATGAAGACCGCCTACGACCCCGGCAACCCGGCGGCCAACGCGGACGGCTACGTCACCTTGCCCAACGTCGACCCGGTGCAGGAAATGGTCAACATGATCTCGGCGTCGCGCTCGTACCAGGCCAACGTCGAGACCCTGAACACCGCCAAGACATTGATGCTGAAAACGCTCACGATCGGAACCTGAGGAGAGCCCCTTGACCACCAATACCTCCATCGGCAGCAACGGCACGAACGTGTCGCAGACGCTGCTCGATACGATGAACGGCACGGGCAGTGCCAGCAGTTCGACGAGCTCGACGACGGGCACCTCGGGCACCTCGGCGAGCGATTTGCAGAATACCTTTCTGCAACTGCTCGTCACGCAGTTGAAGAACCAGGACCCGACGAGTCCGATGGACAGCTCGCAGATGACCTCGCAACTCGCGCAGATCAATACGGTCTCGGGCATCGGCCAGTTGAACACGACGCTCAGTTCGCTGGCGACGCAGCTTTCCGCGGGCCAGCAGTCGCAGGCCGCGCTGCTGATCGGCTCCACCGTGCTCGCGCCGGGCAGTTCGGTGAGCGTCGCGAGCGGCAAGGCCAGCGCGTTCGGCGTGCAGCTCGCCAACCCGGTGAGCGATCTGCAAGTGGTGGTAAAGAACTCCGCCGGCCAGATCGTCAACACGCTCGACCTCGGCAAGCAGTCCGCCGGCACGATTCCGGTGGGCTGGACGCCGACCGACTCCGCCGGCAACACGCTCCCCGACGGCACCTACACGATCAGCGCGGTCGGCACGATCAACGGCCAGCAGGCGACGGCCACCACGCTCTCGGGCGCGACCGTGCAAAGCGTCGTCACGCAGAGCAGCGGCACGCCGGGCCTCGTGCTGTCGAACGGCACGACGGTGGGGCTGACCAGCGTCGCCGCGATCCTCTGATTCAAGTTCAGTTAGTTACGACTTTCCAGATACGGAGACCGTCATGGGTTACCAACAAGGTTTGAGTGGTTTGTCCGCCTCGTCGAGCGATCTCGACGTGATCGGCAACAACATCGCCAACGCGAATACGGTTGGCTTCAAGAGCGGCACCGCCCAGTTCGCGGACATGTACGCCAATTCGGTGGCGACCGCGGTCGGCAACCAGATCGGCATCGGCACCAAGCTGTCGGAAGTGCAGCAACAGTTCTCGCAAGGCACGATCACGAGCACCAACCAGGCGCTCAACGTCGCGATCAACGGCAACGGCTTCTTCCAGTTGTCGAACAACGGCTCGCTCGTGTACTCGCGCAACGGCGTGTTCCAGCTCGACAAGAACGGCTTCATCACCAATGCGCAAGGCTTGCAGTTGATGGGTTACGCCGCCAACAGCGCGGGCATCATCAACACCGCGCAGACCGTGCCGCTCAGCGTGCCGACCGCGAACATCGCACCGAAAGCGACCACCAACATCGCCGCCGGCCTGAACCTGAACGCGCAGGACCCGCTGATGCTCGGCACGCCGACCGTGACGGCCGGCGGCGCCAACACCGGCACGCTCACCACGCCTGGCGCGACCATCACGAACACCGCGTCGGGCACGAACAACGACACCTACACCGTCAACTTCACGAGCCCGACCACCTACACGGTCACCGACACCACGCTCGGCACGACGAGCGCCGCCGCCACGTACACGGCCGGCAGCGCGATCTCGCTGGGCAACGGCCAGACCATCACGTTCAACGGCGTGCCGGCGGCGAGCGACAGCTACACGATCGCGCCGACCCCGGTGGCGTTCAACCAGAACAGTTCGTCGACGTATAACTACTCGACCAGCACGACGGTCTACGACACGCTCGGCGGCTCGCAGACCGTCAACATGTATTTCGCCAAGACCTCGGCGGGCACGTGGAACGTGTACGCGGGCACCTCGACCGGCGCCGCCAGCCTGGTCGGCCACGCGAACTTCAATTCGTCGGGCACGCTGCTCGGCACGACCGACGCGTCCGGCACCGCCACCACCACGCCCTACGTGTTCGACTTCTCGATTCCGAACACCGACGGTTCGGCGACGCCGCAAAGCCTCACGCTGAACATCTCCGGCACGACGCAGTACGGCGGCAAGAACGGCGTGAACTCGCTGCAGCCCGACGGCTACGCGGCCGGCACGCTGACCAGCTTCACGATCGCCGCCGACGGCACGCTGACCGGCAACTACTCGAACCAGCAAACCGCCGCGCTCGGCCAGATCGCGCTCGCGAACTTCTCGAACCAGAACGGCCTCGTGAACCTCGGCAACAACGAGTTCCAGCAGACCTCCGCGTCGGGCGTCGCGCAGATTTCCGCGCCGGGCTCGACCAACCACGGCGTGCTGCAAGGCGGCGCGGTGGAAAACTCGAACGTCGATCTGACGAGCGAACTGGTGGATCTGATCACCGCGCAACGCAACTATCAGGCGAACGCGCAGACGATCAAGACCCAGCAGACCGTCGACCAGACCCTGATCAACCTGTAAGCGACCGGGACCCACTCATCATGGATCGGCTGATCTACACCGCGATGTCCGGCAGCACGCAAGCGCTCGAACAGCAGGCCATCGTCGCGAACAACCTGGCGAACGCCTCGACCACCGGCTTTCGCGCGCAGCTTGCGACTTTCCGTGCCGTGCCGATGTCGTTCGGCGACGGCAGTTCGATCAACGACGACACCACGCGCACCTTCGTGCTGTCGTCGACGCCGGGCGCGGACTACACGCCGGGGCCGATCCAGCAGACGGGCAATCCGCTCGACGTGGCGATCCAGGGTCCGGGCTGGCTGGCGGTGCAAACCGCCGACGGCGGCGAGGCTTATACGCGCGCCGGCAACCTGCACGTCGACGAAAACGGTCAACTGGTGAACGCCATCAATCAGGTGGTGCTCGGCAACGGCGGCCCGATCTCGGTGCCGCCCGGCGCGGAAATCACCATCGGCAAGGACGGCTCCGTCACCGCGCTCACGCCCGGCGATCCGCCCACCGCCGTGGTGGTGGTCGATCAGTTGAAGCTGGTGAATCCCGATCCGCAGACGCTCTCGCGCGGCGACGACGGCCTCTTTCGCACCGCCGACGGCAACCCCGCCGACGCCGATCCGGCCGTCGCGCTGGCGCCCGCGTCGCTCGAGGGCAGCAACGTGAATCCGGTCAGCGCGATGGTCGCGATGATCACCAACGCGCGCCAGTTCCAGATGCAGACCAAGCTGCTGGAAAGCGCCGACAAGAACGACCAGTCCGCCAACCAGTTGCTCAGCTTTAGCTAACGGGTTGCTCAGGCAGCCCCCGGAGAAGAATCATGAATCGCTCACTCTATATCGCCGCCACCGGCATGAATGCGCAGCAGGCGCAGATGGACGTGATCTCGAACAACCTCGCGAACGTCAGCACCAACGGCTTCAAGGGCTCGCGCGCGGTGTTCGAGGATCTGCTGTACCAGACCGTGCGCCAGCCCGGCGCGAACTCGACGCAGCAAACCGAACTGCCGTCCGGCATTCAGCTCGGCACCGGCGTGCAACAGGTCGCCACCGAGCGTCTGTACACGCAGGGCAACCTGCAACAGACCGGCAACTCGAAAGACGTGGCCATCAACGGCCAGGGCTTTTTCCAGGTGCAGATGCCCGACGGCACGACCGCCTACACCCGCGACGGCTCGTTCCAGACCAACGCGCAGGGCCAGCTCGTCACGTCGAGCGGCTACCAGGTGATTCCGGCCATCACGATTCCGACCAACGCGACCTCGGTCACGATCGGCAGCGACGGCGTGGTGTCGATCACCGTGGCCGGCTCGACCAACAGCCAGCAGCTCGGCTCCATGCAGCTCGCGACCTTCATCAACCCGGCCGGTCTGGATGCGAAGGGCGAAAACCTGTTCGCGGAAACCGCCTCGTCGGGCGCGCCGAACATCGCGCAACCGGGCCTGAACGGCGCGGGCACGCTGAATCAGGGCTACGTGGAAGCCTCGAACGTGAACGTGGTGCAGGAACTGGTGAACATGATCCAGACGCAGCGCGCCTACGAAATCAACAGCAAGGCCGTGACCACGTCCGACCAGATGCTGCAGACGCTCAGCCAGATGCAGGTTTGAGGAACTGGGAATTAACAGCAGCAAGCACAGGCGGTAATCAGCATGTCGCACTTCACCCCGCATTTCACGCGTAACCCGGTTCATTCGCGCACCGCGCTCGCGCTCGCGCAGCTCACGCTGCTCGCCGCGCTGGGCGGCTGCGGCCTCGTGCCGAAGCAGCCCATCACGCAGCAGCCGATGACGGCGCTGCCGCCGATGCCGCCCGCGATGCAATCGCCGGGCTCGATCTACAACCCCGGTTACGCGGGCCGGCCGCTGTTCGAAGACCAGCGGCCGCGCAATGTCGGCGACATCCTGACCATCGTGATCCAGGAAAACGTCAACGCGACCAAGTCCTCGGGCACCGGCGCGAACCGCAGCGGCGACACCAACTTCGACGTGCCGACCGCCGGTTTTCTCGGCGGCCTGTTCGGCAAGGTCAACCTGAGCGCGACCGGCGGCAACACCTTCAAGGCGACCGGCGGCGCGAACGCGTCGAACACGTTCAACGGCACGATCACCGTGACGGTGACGGGCGTGCTGCCGAACGGCAATCTGATGGTGAGCGGCGAGAAGCAGATGCTCATCAACCAGGGCAACGAATTCGTGCGCTTTTCCGGCATCGTCAATCCGAACACGATTTCGAACCTGAACGCCGTGTACTCGACCCAGGTGGCCGACGCGAAGATCGAATATTCCGCGAAGGGCTATCTCGACGAGGCGCAGAACATGGGCTGGCTGCAACGCTTCTTCCTCAACGTGTCGCCGTGGTGATCATGCGTACCGTCTTTTCCGTCTCCCGCCTCGCGCGATCCATGCGCCTCGGCCGCGTCGGCCGCCTCGGCCGTGCGCTGGCCTTCGTCGCGCTCGCCTGCGCGGCGCTGCCGGCGGCGACGCCCGCGCATGCCGAACGTCTGAAGGACCTCGTGCAGATCCAGGGCGTGCGCGACAACCCGCTGATCGGCTACGGCCTCGTCGTCGGCCTCGACGGCACGGGCGACCAGACCACGCAGACGCCGTTCACCACGCAGACGCTCGCCAACATGCTGGCGAACCTCGGCATCTCGATCAACAACCAGGCGGCGGGCTCGAGCAATTCGCAATCGTCGCTGTCGAACATCCAGTTGAAGAACGTCGCTGCGGTGATGGTGACGGCGGTGCTGCCGCCGTTCGCGCGTCCCGGCGAGGCGATCGACGTGACGGTGTCCTCGCTCGGCAACGCCAAGAGCCTGCGCGGCGGCACGCTGCTGCTCACGCCGCTCAAGGGCGCCGACGGCCAGGTGTATGCGCTCGGCCAGGGCAACCTCGCGGTCGGCGGCGCGGGCGCGAGCGCGAACGGCAGCAAGGTGCAGGTGAACACGCTGGCCGCGGGCCGCATCGCCGGCGGCGCGATCGTCGAGCGCGCGGTGCCGACGTCGGTATCGCAAGCGGGCACCATGCAGCTCGAACTGAACGACATGGACTACGACACCACCCAGCGCGTGGTGGCGGCGGTCAACAACGCCTTCGGCGGCGGCACGGCGTCCGCGCTCGACGGCCGCACGATCCAGTTGCGCGCGCCGAGCGACCCCGAACAGCAGGTCGCCTTCATGGCGCAATTGCAGAACCTCGACGTGAAGCCCGCGCAAGCCGCCGCGAAGGTGATCCTGAACGCGCGCACCGGCTCGATCGTGATGAACCAGATGGTCACGCTGCAAAGCTGCGCGGTCGCGCACGGCAACCTCTCGGTGGTGATCAACACCCAGCCGGTGGTGAGCCAGCCGGGCGCGTTCTCGAACGGCCAGACGGTGGTGGCGAAACAGTCGCAGATTCAGATGAAGCAGGACAACGGCGCATTGAAGCTGGTGACCGCCGGCGCGAATCTCGCCGAAGTGGTGAAGGCGCTCAACGCGTTGGGCGCGACGCCCGCGGATCTGATGTCGATCCTGCAGGCCATGAAAGCGGCGGGCGCTCTGCGCGCCGACCTGGAAATCATCTAAGGAAGACATAGGATGAATTCGGATACGACCCACTCCGCCGCTTCGGCGAACGATCTGACGCAGCGCTTCGCGCTCGACGTGCAAGGCTTCGCGAAGCTGAGCGCGCAGGCCAAGGCCTCGCCGCAAGCCGGCATGAAGATGGCCGCGCAGCAGTTCGACGCGGTGTTCACGCAGATGATGCTCAAAAGCATGCGCGACGCGACGCCCAACGACGGCCCGTTCGATTCGCACGACAGCGCCACCTTCACGTCGATGATGGATCAGCAGTTGTCGCAGCATCTTTCGCAGAAGGGTATCGGCGTCGCCGACGCGATGCTCAAGCAGTTGATGCGCAATCAGGGCATGCAGGTGAGCGGCGCGAATGCCGCGAATGGTGCGGGCGGTCTCGCCGGCATGGCGAACGCGCTCGGCGGCGGCAGCGGCGGCGACGAAGGGCAGACCGCGGCGCTCAACGCGCTCGCCAAGGCTTACGGCAACGCGCAGGCCAACGGCCAGCTCGCGACGGGCAAGGGCTACTCGGCCAACAACGCGCTCACGCCGCCGCTCAAGGGCGACGGCAGCTCGCCGAAGGTCGACGCCTTCGTCGATAAACTCGCCGGACCGGCGCAAGCCGCGAGCGCCGCCACGGGCATTCCGGCGCGCTTCATCATCGGCCAGGCCGCGCTCGAATCGGGCTGGGGCAAGAGCGAGATCAAGAAGGCGGACGGTTCGACCAGCCACAACGTGTTCGGCATCAAGGCGTCGAAAGACTGGGCCGGCAAGACCGTCTCCACCCTGACCACCGAGTACGTGAACGGCAAGCCGCAACGCGTGGTCGAGAAATTCCGCGCGTACGATTCGTATCAGGAAGCGATGACCGACTACGCGAATCTGCTCAAGAGCAATCCGCGTTACGCACAGGTGATCAACTCGTCGCATGACGTCAGCGGCTTTGCGCACGGCATGCAGCGCGCGGGTTACGCAACCGATCCGCATTACGCGAAAAAGCTGATGTCCATCATGCAGAAGATGGCCTGAAGCGCCGCTGATGCGATGACCCGGTCCGGCCGCGTGACGGCTGGCGCGGTTTTAACGTTTGCGGCAAATAATTCATGACACGCCCCTAAATTTTGGGCGCATGCTGCCGCTAATCAGTTAGACCCGAGACCGGAATACGCTTTAAAGTCCGGTTGAACGCGCGTGCCGCGGCTTCGACGAAGACCGCGCGAAAGCCCCGGCAGGAGCCCTGGCACGCGCCCGCAAGAACATGCACACCGGCAAGCCCATGGATACTAACCAGTCGAACGGCCATACCGACGCACCCGGCCAGCCGCACGCCCCGCTAGACGACAGTGCGAATGATTTCGGCCGTCGCAACCCGCTCGAAATCGGCGTTCAGTTGCGCAACCTCGTCAATCGCGGCGACTTCCTCACCGTTCAATACGCCGGCGGCCAGCTCGTCACGCGCCTGCTCGATGTGGACGTGCGCGGGCGCACCTTCACTTTCGACTGGGGCGCATTGCCGGAGCAGAACAGGGGCTTGCTCGCCGCGCCGCACTGCCAGTTCCACGCCGCGCCCGACGGCGTGCGGATGGAATTCGTCACCGCCGCGCCGCGCGAGACCCGTTTCGAGGGCCTGCCCGCATTCGAGGCCGACTTTCCCGAGGTGCTGTTCTACGTGCAGCGCCGCGAGTATTTCCGCGTCGACGCGCCGATTCTCGACCCCTACACCTGCAGCGGTCGTTTGCCCGAAGGCGACACGTTCCGCTTCGAAGTACACGATCTGTCGCTCGGCGGCGTCGGCATGCGCACCGCGGACGAACGCGTGGCCGAACTGCCGATGGGCACGCACCTCGAGGATTGCGAGCTGTCGTTCGGCGCGCTCGGCCGGCTTCTGCTCGATCTGCAACTGGTGTCGCACCGCTCCATCGCGCTGCCGAACGGCACCCAGCGCTATCAACTCGGCTTCCGTTTCCTGACGCTGCCGGGCAGCGCCGAAAACACGCTGCAACGGCTCATCACCCAACTCGAGATGAAGCGCCGCTCGCTGGTGCGGTGAACGGGCGCGAGCGTCGCGGCACCTGTCTCGCGAAGCACGCCTCGCAAACGTTGCAACAAACGTCGAACCCGCATCGCAACGGCCTCAATTTTTCCTTACCGGGGCCGTTAAACAGTAAGTTCAAGTAACGCGGCGGCATGTGTACGCTGTCGCCCTTCAGGATGACGCATGTCCAATCTCATCAATCTCGGCCTCAGCGGACTGAACGCAGCCCAATGGGGACTTACGACGACCGGCCAGAACATCAGCAACGCGTCGACGCCGGGCTATAGCATCGAAACGCCGGTCTACGCGGAAAGCGGCGGCCAGTACACGGGTTCCGGCTATCTGCCGCAGGGCGTCTCGACCGTCACCGTGACGCGCCAGTACAGCCAGTATCTGACCACCGAGCTGAACAACGCGCAGAGTTCGAGCAGTTCGCTGTCGACCTACAACACGCTGATCTCGCAGTTGAACAACCTGATCGGCAGCCCGACGTCCGGGATTGCGAGCGCGATCACCGGCTATTTCACCGGCTTGCAGAACGTCTCGAACAACGCGTCGAGTCTCGCTACCCGTCAGACGGCGATGAGCGGCGCGCAGACGCTTGCGAACCAGATCAACGCCGCCGGCGAGCAGTACGACGCGCTGCGCCAGAGCGTCAACACGCAACTGTCCAACACCGTTTCGCAGATCAACAGCTACTCGGAGCAGATCGCTCAACTCAATGGGCAGATCCAGGCGGCCAGCACGCAAGGACAGCCGCCGAACCAGCTACTCGATCAGCGCGACCTCGCCGTGTCGAATCTGTCGCAACTGATCGGCGTGAACGTCGTCAACAGCAACGGCAGCTATAGCGTGTTCATGAGCAACGGCCAGCCGCTCGTGTCGTCCGGCAACAGCTACAACCTGGGCACGGCGCAGTCGACCGGCGACAGCAGCGAATTGTCCGTGCAGTACCTCGGCCAGGCGGGCGCGAATCCGGCCGCCGTGCCGCAGAATTTGCCTGACAGCAAGATCGAAGGCGGCACGCTCGGCGGTCTGGTCGCGTTTCGCAGCCAGACGCTCGATCCGGGCGAGGCGCAACTCGGCGCGATCGCGGTGAGCTTCGCGTCGCAGGTCAACGCGCAGAACGCGCTCGGCATCACGCTCGCCGGCGCCAAGGGCGGCGCGCTGTTTTCGGTGGGCGGCCCGACCGTCTACGCGAACACGCAGAACACCGGCAACGCGTCGCTGAACGTGTCGTTCGCGGACCCCACGCAGCCGACCACCGGCGACTACACGCTGGCCTTCAACGGCACCACCTACACGCTGACCGACAATTCGAGCGGCACGGTGGTGGGCTCGGCGACCAACCTGAGCCAGCCGATCAACGGTCTGAATTTCTCGACCACCGGCACGATGAATCCCGGCGACTCGTTCACGGTCGAGCCGACGCGCGGCGCGCTGAACAGCTTCGCCACCGCGACCACCGACGCCGCCGCGATCGCCGCCGCCGCGCCGGTGCTGGGCGCGGCCGCGTCGACCAACACGGGCACCGGCACGATCACGCAAGGCACGGTGACAGCCGGCTACACCATGCCGAATTCGACCACCACGCTGTCATACGACGGCACGGGCCTGTCCGGCTTCCCGGCGGGTTCGACGGTGACGGTGGCGGGCTCGCCCGCGACCACCTATCCGATCACCAGCGCGACGACCGTAGTGCCGTATTCGTCCGCCACCGGCGCGACGCTGACGATCAACAACACGACCGCCGGCCAGATGAACAACGTCTCGGTGACGATCAGCGGCGCGCCCGCTGCCGGCGACAAGTTCACCATCGGCCCGAACACCGGCGCGACCAACGACGGGCGCAACGCGCTCGCGCTGTCGAACCTGTCCACCGCGAAGGCGTTGGCGGGCGGCACGGTCACGCTGACGGGCGCGTATGCGAACTACGTGAACCAGATCGGCAACCAGACCAACCAGCTCCAGACCTCGAGCACGGCGCAGGCTTCGCTGGTGACGCAGATCACCACCGCGCAGCAGTCCGTCTCGGGCGTGAACATCAACGAGGAAGCAGCCAACCTGCTTCAGTATCAGCAGCTCTATCAGGCCAACAGCAAGGTCATTCAGACCGCGCAGACCCTGTTCCAGACGTTGCTCGGCATCTTCCAGTGAGGCGTTGAACATGCGCATCTCCAGCACGCAGTACTTCAGCATGAACGTCGCGACGATGAGCGACCAGCAAGCTCAGTTGTCGCAGTTGTACGCGCAGATTTCGAGCGGCGTGAGCCTCTCGACGCCGTCCGACAATCCGCTCGGCGCGGCCCAGGCCGTGCAGCTCAGCTCGACGGCCACCACGCTCGCGCAGTTCACGACCAACCAGACCGCGGCGCTGGCGTCGCTGCAGCAGGAAGACACCACGCTCGGCGACGTCAACACCGTGCTGCAAACCGTTCACACGCTGGTGCTGCGCGCCGGCGACGGGTCGCTGAACGACGGCGACCGCGGCGCGATCGCGACGCAATTGCAGAGCTTGCGCAGCCAGTTGATGACGCTCGCCAATTCGACCGACCCGCAGGGCAACTACCTGTTCGCCGGCTATCAAAGCAGCGCGCAGCCGTACACCACGAATGCGGCCGGCGTGGTGACGTATTCGGGCGACACCGGCACGCCGGTCGTGCAGGTCACCGACTCGCACCTCGTTCAGACCGGCGACAACGGGCTCTCGATCTTCGGCAGCGTCGCGCCGATCGGCACCAGCGCGGTGCCGGCCGCGACCACCGGCAATACCGGCACCGGCGTGATCAGCAGCGTGAGCCTGACCAGTCCGACGAATCCGGCCAACGCCGACAAGTATCAGATCAACTTTTCGTCGGCGACCACCTACACGATCAGCGCGACCGATCCGGCCACCGGCGCGGTCACGACCGGCACGCCGCAGACGTACACGGCCGGCTCGGCGATCGCGCTCGGCGGCCAGTCGGTGACGCTCACCGGCGCGCCGAACGCGGGCGACAGCTTTAGCGTGACGCCCGCCACGCAAGGCAGCATGGACGTGTTCGCCAATCTGAGCCAGTTGATCGCCACGCTGCAAACGCCGGTGTCGGGCGGCGCCTCGACGGCGAGCTTCCAGAGCGCGCTGACCACCAGCATGACCCAGCTCGAGAACACGATGAACAACGTCGTGACCGCGCAGGCCGCGGTGGGCGGTCGCGAGCAGGAGGTGAAGGCATTGCAGAGCGTCACGCAGACCAACACGCTGCAAACCACGAGCAACCTTTCCGACCTGACGCAAACCGACCTGGTCAAGACGGTCGGCAAGTACACGCTGACGCAGAACGCGTTGCAAGCGGCGCAGCAGGCTTTCGTGAAGATCCAGAACATGTCGTTGTTCCAGTACCTGAGCTGAACACGCGGAAACGAAGAAGGGCGGAGCCGGTGCAAGCCGGGTCCGCCCTTTTTCCTTTTGCGGTGGCTGCCGAAAGCTTCGCTACCTGAAGCCCGCCGCCACGCGGCCCATCTGATCGATGCCGACATCGAAAAGGCGCGTGAAGAACGGAATCATGTTCGGGATCATCAATTGCAACAGCAGCATGCCGATCAGCATGGTCAGCGGAAAGCCGATCTGGAACACGCCGATTTGCGGCGCGGCGCGGTTCAGAATGCCGAGCGAAAGATTGGTGATGAGGAGCGCCGCGACCACCGGCAGCGACAGCAGCAGGCCCGCCGAAAACACCGTGCCGCCGAAATTCGCCAGCGTGCGCCAGCCGGATGCGCCGAGGATGTTGGCCGCTACCGGCACTGACTGGAACGTGGCGAGCAGCGCGCCGATCATTTGCAGATGACCGTCGATCACGAGGAACACCAGCATCGCGATGGTGTTCATGTAGCTCGACAGCACCTGGCTCGAACTGCTCGCCTGCGCGTCGAAGAAGGTCGCAAAGCCGAGGCCCATGCCGAGGCCGACGAAATCGCCGGTCGCGCTGATCGCCTGAAAGACGATCTGCATCGTCACGCCGAGCGCGATGCCGATCAGGAACTGGTTGACGATGATCCATACCCCTTCCGCGGAAAACACCGTGACCTGCGGCAGCGCGCCGAGCGTGGGCGCGACGATGATCGTGACGAAGGCCGCGAGACCGATCTTCACGCGCATCGGCAGCGAGCGGTTGCCGAACACCGGCGCGGTCGCGACCAGCGCGAGAATCCGCACGAACGGCCACAGGAACGCGGTGAGCCAGGCGTTCAGTTGCGCGTAGGTGACGGAAAACATGGCGGCGGCGAGGGCGGGCGGAGCAGGTTAAGGCCGGCGCGGCGCTCAGTTGACGAGCGTCGGGATGTTGGTGAGCGTCTGGCGCAGATAGTCGAGCATGGTCGTCAACATCCACGGCCCGGCGATCACCATCGTGACGGCGATCGCCAGCAGCTTCGGAATGAACGACAGCGTGCTTTCGTTGATCTGCGTGGCGGCCTGGAACAGGCTCACCACCAGACCGACCACCAGCGCGACCAGCAAGAGCGGCGCGGCGAGCAGCAGGCCGACATACATGGCCTGGTGCGCGAGCGTCATGACGGATTCCTGATTCATGGCGATTCGACCTGAAGCGTTGAAAGGTGAGGAGGCGCGTTCGGGTAACGTGGCGCGCGGCGCTTAAACGAAGCTCTGCGCGAGCGAGCCGAGCAGCAACTGCCAGCCGTCGACCAGCACGAACAGCATCAGCTTGAACGGCAGCGAAATCGTGGCGGGCGACACCATCATCATGCCCATCGACATCAGCACGCTCGCCACCACCATGTCGATGATGAGAAACGGAATGAAGATCGTGAAGCCGATCTGGAAGCCGGTTTTCAGCTCGCTCGTCACGAACGAGGGCACCAGCAGCGACAGCGGCACGTCTTCGGGGCCTTGCATCGGCGCGGCATGCGAGATGCGGGCGAACAGCGCGAGATCGCTTTCGCGGGTCTGACGCAGCATGAAGGTCTTGAACGGCGCGAGGCCGCGGTTGACCGCCTGCTCCATCGGCATCGAGCCTTCGGAGAACGGCTTGTAGCCGTCGGTGTAGGCCTTGTCGAGCACCGGCGACATGACGAACAGCGTGAGGAACATCGCGAGGCCGACCAGCACCTGGTTCGGCGGCGTGGTGCTCGTGCCGAGCGCCTGGCGCAGCAGCGACAACACGATGATGATGCGCGTGAAGCTCGTCATCATCAACACCATGGCCGGCAGGAACGACAGCATCGTGAGCAGCAGCATCGTCTGCACGCTCAGCGAGTAGGTCGTGCCGCCGTTCGGGCCGGGGCTCGTGTTGAAGGCCGGCAAGCCGGCGGTTTGCGCGAACGACAGCGCCGGCAGCGCGAGCATCAGCACCGGCAGCGCCACGGGCGCGACACGGCGCAATACCGCAAGCACGGTGGAGGCGGCGCGGGAGAGACCGATGGATCGCACCGGGCTTAACACCGGGCATGACACCGAGGTTGACGCTTCACGCGCTGATTGAAGACTGAACTGCATTACCGAACTCCGCCGCCTTGCCCGTTGAAACGTTTGCCGACTTCGCCTTTCAAGGCGTCGCGAAAGCGTTGACCGAAGGTGCCCGGCAACGCCGCGCCCGCTCCGGCGATGCCAGGTCCACCCGACTCGCCGGTTGGCGTGCCGCCGGCCGCATCGGCCGTGGCCGAGCCCGCCGGCATCGTATGCAAAAGACGCACGTTGCCCGGCGCCGTGCCGAGCACCAGCCACGTATCGCCGATCTCGACCACCGCGACGCGCTCCTTGCCGCCGAGCGAGGCGCCGCCGATCGTCTTCACGAGGCCGCCGCGGTTCGCCGGCTGCAAGCCGAAGCGGCGCGCGAGCCACGCGCAGCCGAACACCAGACCGATCACCACCAGCAGGCCGACGATCGTTTGCAACACCGCGCCGACGCCGAGCGCCGGCACAGCCGTGCCCGCGCCGACGCCCGAGGCCATTTTCGCGGCGTTGTTGACCGCGTTCATGTCGGCCGCTTGCGCGGCGAGCGGCGCCGTTGCCAGTGCGAACGTGAGCGCCGAGGCGGCTGCCACGTTGGCCGCGAACACGGCGCGACGGACCACGCGTTTCATCGATTCAACTTCCGGATGCGTTCGGACGGCGTGATGATGTCGGTCAGACGAATACCGAACTTGTCGTTCACCACCACCACTTCACCCTGTGCGATCAGACAGCCGTTGACGAGCACGTCCATCGGCTCGCCCGCCATGCCGTCCAGTTCCACCACCGAACCTTGCGCGAGTTGCAGCAGGTTGCGGATCGCGATCTTGGTGCGGCCGAGCTCGACGGTCATCTGAACGGGAATGTCCAGGATCATGTCGATGTCGTTGCGCGTCGAGGTCGGCTCGACTTTCGACAGCGGCTGGAACACGCCGGCCGTGGTCGCGTCGACTTCCGTGTTGTCGTTCTGCTCGGCCAGCGCGCTGGCCCAGTCCGCCATCGCCGTTTCGTCCTCGGCGCTGACCGCTTCGGTCTCGGGCTTTGCGTTCAGGTCACTCATATCCACCTTCCTTCATTGTGTCGGCTGCGCTGATCATCTTCTGGACCCGCAGCGCGTACTGACCATTGAAAATTCCGTAGCCGCATTCCATGACCGGCACCCCATCGACCTTGGCCGTGATGTGTTCGGGAATGTTGATCGGCAGAACATCGCCCTTGCGCATGTTCAGGATCTGTTCGAACGTGACCGGCATCTGCGCGAGATCCGCGGTCAGTTCCACTTCCGCCGCCTGCACCTGCTGCGACAGCACGCGGACCCAGCGGCGGTCGACTTCGAGCGCCTCGCCCTGGATCGGCGACGAGAGAATGTCGCGGATCGGTTCGATCATCGAATACGGCATGCAGATATGCAGCGTGCCGCCGGTCGAGCCGAACTCGATCGTGAACTGCGTGACGATGACGATTTCGTTCGGCGTCGCGACGTTGGCGAACTGCGTGTGCATCTCCGAGCGCATGTATTCGAACTGCAGCGGACGCACGCTCTTCCACGACGCCGCGTAATGCTCGAACGTCAGGTTGAGCAGCTTCATGATGATGCGCTGCTCGGTCTGCGTGAAATCGCGGCCTTCGACGCGGGTATGAAAGCGCCCGTCGCCGCCGAACAGGTTGTCGACCACGAAGAACACCAGATCCGGGTCGAACACGAACAGCGACGTGCCGCGCAACGGCTTGATGTGGACCAGGTTCAGGTTGGTCGGGATCGGCAGGTTGCGGGTGAACTCGCTGTACTTCTGCACCTTCACCGGGCCGACGGAGATTTCCGCCGAGCGCCGCATGAAGTTGAAGATGCCGACGCGCAACAGACGCGCGAAGCGGTCGTTGATGATTTCGAGGCCGGGCATCCGGCCGCGGACGATGCGTTCCTGCGTCGCGATGTTGTACGGGCGGACGCCCGGACGATCGCTTTGCTCGGCTTCCGAATCGGACTCGCCGGTTACGCCCTTGAGGAGGGCATCGACCTCCTCCTGGGACATGAACTCTTCGTGGCCCATTGCTTATTCCTCGTGCGTCCCGTGGCGGTTGATGATGGCGGCGCTAGACAACGTCACTGGGGACGTCACTGCACGACGAATTCGGTGAACAGCACATCCTGGACGTGCATCGGCGCGGCGCCTTTATCGGTCGGCTGTTCGACCAGCGTCTTCAGTTCGGCGGCGAGCGCGTGCTTGCCTTCGAGCGGCGCGAGTTCGTCGGGGTGCTTGTTCGACAGCGCGAGCAGGAGACGGCTGCGCACTTCCGGCATGTGTTCGGTGAGTTCCTGCTGGGTTTTCGCGTCGGTGAGCTTGAGCGTCAGGCCGATGCGCAGGAAGTGCTGCTGGCCGTCGTCCGATTGCAGATTGACGGTCATCGATTCGAGCGGGAAGAAGATCGGCGCTGGAGCCGGGGCGGGCGCGGCTTGAGCCGGGTTGCCGGCCGGGGCGCATTTGGACATGAAGAACCACACCCCCGCGCCGGCTGCGCCCGCGGCGATGATCGCGATGAGGACGATCAGGATGATGCGCTTCAACGGGCCCGGCGATGCGGGCGCGGCTTGCTGGTTTGCGGTCGTGGATGCCATGAGGTTTGCGGTTGCTTGCCGTTAGTGCTGGTGATGGTGATTGTTGTTGATTTGCCTGCGGCGCGATGGGTCGAAAAGAAGGGTTAATGCGGGCTATCTCTTGTTTTTGGCTTTCGGCGCCTGGCGGCGCGGGTTTTTGTTTGGGGGTTTGGTTCGGTTGGTTTGGTTTGGTCCTGGATTTGTTGGCCTTTCCTTGCTGGCTTAGTGGTCTATTAGCGTTGCCCCTGTGCGGGGCAATGCTCTCAACTTAAGCCTCAAAGAGCTTGTAAACGAGGCATTGCCCCTGTAAACTTCATCGCATAACTCACTGATAAATCAACGATATGAACTCAAATACCAGCGTCCTCGCGGCTTCTGGCT
>Ga0207713_1000063_pt1 | contig 202247 bp, 219 predicted proteins | sample KBSS64metaG_FD_184404 | JGI IMG/M metagenome (GOLD analysis project Ga0207713, IMG submission 184404) | Switchgrass rhizosphere microbial communities from Kellogg Biological Station, Michigan, USA - KBS S6-4 metaG (SPAdes) (version 2) | ecosystem: Host-associated > Plants > Roots > Rhizosphere... | reverse complement strand
AACGGTCTGCGCGTCATCATGATGTGCGAACTGCCGTCCAACGCCTTGCTGGCCGATGAGTTCCTCGAATTCTTCGACGGTTTCTCCATCGGTTCCAACGACCTGACCCAGCTGACCCTGGGCCTGGACCGTGACTCCGGGATCATCGCGCACCTGTTCGACGAGCGTAACCCTGCGGTCAAGAAGCTCTTGTCCAATGCCATCCAGGCCTGTAACAAGGCTGGCAAGTACATCGGCATCTGCGGTCAGGGCCCGTCGGACCACCCGGACCTGGCGCGCTGGCTGATGGAGCAGGGCATCGAGAGCGTTTCCCTGAACCCGGACTCGGTACTGGAAACCTGGTTCTTCCTCTCTGAAGAAGAAGCGCCAAAATGATGTAAGATGCGGGCCCGTTTCGGCGGGCCGGTTCTCTTGAGAAGGGCGGCCTTGATGAGTCCGCCCTTTTTTCATGGGCCGTTTTCGCGCCACTTCAGAATCAAGCACGAGTTCTATGCAAAGCAGCAGCAATCTCTTTCCTGTGGCCTTGATCAGCGCCGAGCGGCGTGGCGACCTGATCGAGGACGTATACCGCCTCAAGCCCGGCAACAGCATGGACTTCACGGTCGAGCTGGCCGTGACTCGCCTCGGCCTGGTCGCCACACCCGACGTGCGGGGCGTACCGGTGATCCTGCTGCATGGCAGCTTTTCCAATCGACGCTTCTGGTATTCCCCCAAAGGCATTGGCCTTGGTGCCTATCTGGCGCGGGCCGGCTTCGACGTGTGGATCCCTGAAATGCGCGGTCACGGTTTGTCGGCGCGCAATGAAGCCTATCGACACAATCGCGTGGCTGACTACGCAAGGTATGACCTGCCGGCCATTGGTGCATTCGTCCGCGAGCAAAGCGGGCAGGCGCCGCACTGGATCGGCCATTCGCTGGGTGGCACTACCCTTGCCGCAGCGCTGGGCGGGCATTACTTCGAAGCAGGCCTGGTGGCCTCGGCAGCGCTGTTCGGCAGCCAGATCAGCCGCAACTACTGGCCGCTCAAGTTGCCGCCTGTGCAGTGGAGCACGCGCCTGCTGCTCAAGCGTTTCGATCATGTGTCCGGTGCGCGCTTCAAGCGCGGCCCCGAAGACGAACCCATGGGTATCGTGCTCGAAGCCATGGGCTGGCAGAGTTTGTTCGGCCGCTTCGGCGACAAGAAGGACGACTGGTGGTCAGGTTTGCGCCATGTGGACGTGCCGTTGCTGTGTGTAGCCGGGGCAGGCGATCACCAGGATCCGGAGTGGGCCTGTCGCGACCTCTTCGAGCAGTTCGGCGGCGAGCGCAAGGAATTCTGGTGTCTTGGGCGTGAGCAGGGTTTTGCCGAAAATTTCGGCCACGTGCAGATGCTGGTCAGCAAAGGCGCCCAGGCGCAGGTCTGGCCGCAGGTCGCGGACTGGTTGAACCGGCAGGTGGGTGCCACTGAGCCTGAATCAACGCTGAACACGGTGGCAACTCCCTGATATAGAGGCCTCGCGGTCATTCCTATGCCCATCACTTGACGCTAAGCTAGCCGCCAGTTGATGAGCAGTGGCCGGATTTCAAGGCAGAGCAATACTCGTCGGTCAGGATTTTGTTCTATATAAGGAAGCATTGTGGTGGTAAGCGCGGTCAGACGTGCGTGCCACATTAACCTGCATGATGCAGGTTTCCTTGAACACTCAGCCTTTGACAGGAGTTCAGCATGCACTACATCACTCCGGATTTGTGTGACGCCTACCCAGAACTGGTTCAGGTCGTCGAGCCGATGTTCAGCAATTTTGGTGGTCGTGATTCGTTTGGCGGGGAAATCGTCACGCTCAAGTGTTTCGAGGACAACTCGAAGGTGCGCGAGCAGGCCGACCAGAACGGCAAGGGCAAGGTGCTTGTCGTGGATGGTGGCGGGTCGCTGCGTTGCGCGTTGCTCGGTGACATGCTGGCGGAGAAAGCGGCCAAGAATGGCTGGGAAGGCATGGTTATCTACGGTTGCGTGCGTGACGTTGACGTCCTGGCGCAAACCGACCTGGGTGTGCAGGCGCTGGCCAGTCACCCGCTCAAGACCGATAAACGCGGCTTCGGCGATCTGAACGTGGTCGTGACCTTTGGTGGCGTGACTTTCCGCCCGGGCGAGTATGTGTATGCCGACAACAACGGCATCATCGTATCCAAAAGCCCTTTGAAAATGCCGGACTGACCGGCCTTTTCGCCATTGAGGCATACAAGGACAACTGATGTTCGACGAAACAAACGCGCAGTGGGGGCTGGTCCATGCCCTGGTACTGGACGGCAAAGGCGGGGCGCGTTCAATCGCTCGGACCGACCTGGATGGCCTGCAACTGGCGCCCAGCGAGAGCGTGTGGCTCCACTGGGACCGCAGCCACCCGCAGACCCAGACGTGGCTGCGCACGGCCAGCGGCCTGAGTGAGTTCGTTTGCGACCTGATGCTTGAAGAGAACACCCGGCCACGGCTTCTGCCGTTGCCGGACGATGAAATGCTGCTGTTCTTGCGTGGCGTCAACCTCAATCCCGGCGCAGAACCGGAGGACATGGTCTCGGTGCGCATCTTCGCCGCGGCCCAGCAGGTGATTTCCCTGCGCCTGCGTTCGTTGCGGGCAACCGACGAGCTGATCGACCTGCTGAACGCGGGCAAGGGTCCGAAAAGCGCATCCGAGCTTCTGGTTTATCTCGCCCAACTGCTCACCGACAAGGTGCAGGCGGTGGTCAGCGAGCTGACAGAACTGGTCGACGACATGGAAGATCGCATAGATGCCGACGAACGGTATGTGCCTGAGCATGGCAACATGGTGCACATCCGTCGAAGGGCGGCGGGCATGCGTCGATTCCTGGCGCCGCAGCGGGAAATCTACGCGCAACTGACCCGCAGCAAATTGCCCTGGTTCGTCGAGGACGACTCGGACTACTGGAACGAATTGAACAACAGCCTGACCCGCTATCTGGAAGAGCTTGAATTGACCCGCGAGCGCGTCGGACTGGTGCTTGAGGCCGAAGATAGACGCCTCAACGAGCGCATGAACCGGACCATGTACCGGTTCGGCATCATCACCGGGATCTTTCTGCCGATGAGCTTCATTACCGGGTTGCTGGGCATCAACGTCGGCGGTATGCCGGGTGCGAACAGCCCTTGGGGTTTCCTGATTGCGTGCCTGCTGATGATCGGCGTTGGGGTGGGTCAGATCTGGTGGTTCAAGCGCCTGCGCTGGATGTGACGGATAAAAAATCGCGTGCGGATGTGTGACTTGTGCAAAATTGCCTGCGTCTGTCTGTGACATTGCGTGAGGTGCCTATGCACGACCCGTTTGAAGAATCGCTGCGCGACATGCTTAATTCATCGTCCGCCAGCCGGGATGATGACGCAGCCTTGGGGCGCGTTCTGAAGACCGCCAATCGCCAGGTCGGGGCAGGGGATCTGTTCAGCCTGCTCGGGCGCTGCACCCAGGCCTTGATGATTGCCGTGAATAACGGCTCGGCTCACGTTTCACCTGTTTCGCGTCGCAAGGCGACGGTTGCCGGCACTACAGAAAACAAGGCTGATTGAATATGGAATTGGATCTCTGGACACAGAGCCTGGTCACCGCAATGACTGCGTTGTGGACCAAAGTCGCGAACTTCATCCCGAACCTGTTCGGGGCTCTGGTAGTTGTTCTGTTGGGTTTCGTGGTCGCCAAGCTGCTCGACACCTTGCTGTCCAAGCTGTTGGCTAAACTGGGTCTGGATCGCCTGATGGGCGGCACGGGCCTGACCAAACTGATCGGCCGCGCAGGGATTCAGGTCCCGATTTCGACGCTGATCGGAAAGATCGTGTATTGGTTTGTGCTTTTGATTTTCCTGGTGTCGGCGGCAGAATCCCTCGGCCTTGAGCGGGTTTCGGCGACACTGGACATGCTGGCGCTGTATTTGCCGAAGGTGTTCGGCGCGGCCCTGGTGCTGTTGGTAGGCGTGCTGCTGGCGCAGCTGGTCAACGGCATTGTCCGTGGCGCGGCTGAAGGCGTCGGCCTGGATTACGCCGCAGGCCTTGGGCGTATCGCTCAGTGGCTGGTCATCATCATCAGCATTTCGGTGGCAATCAGCCAGTTGGAGGTGAAAACCGACCTCCTGAATCACGTTATCGTGATCGGATTGATTACCGTTGGTCTGGCAGTTGCATTGGCCATGGGGCTTGGAAGTCGCGAAATCGCGAGCCAGATCCTGGCAGGAATTTATGTGCGGGAGCTGTATCAGGTAGGGCAACAAGTGCGTATTGGAGAGGTCGAAGGGCAGATCGAAGAGATTGGCACGGTGAAGACCACGCTGCTGACTGACGAAGGGGAACTGGTGTCGTTGTCGAACCGGATCCTGCTCGAGCAGCGAGTGAGCAGCCGCTGAACCGGCAAATCTGCTAATGTATGCCGCCCCAAAATCCCGGACGCCGGGATCTGGCGGACATTTTACTGACTGTCGGCACGACCTGTTTTGAATAAGCCCCAATCGCACTCACTGCGTTACGACCCCCGCGAGCTCTCCGACGAGGAGTTGGTGGCGCGCTCGCACGCCGAGCTGTTTCACGTGACTCGGGCGTACGAGGAGCTGATGCGGCGGTACCAGCGGACACTTTTTAACGTCTGTGCGCGCTATTTAGGGAACGATCGCGATGCTGATGATGTCTGTCAGGAGGTGATGCTTAAGGTGTTGTATGGCTTGAAGAATTTCGAGGGAAAATCGAAGTTCAAGACCTGGCTCTACAGCATCACCTACAACGAATGCATCACGCAGTATCGAAAGGAGCGGCGAAAGCGTCGGTTGATGGACGCCCTGAGCCTGGATCCTCTGGAGGAAGCGTCGGAAGACAAGACGCCGAAACCCGAAGAGAAGGGTGGGCTCGATCGCTGGCTTGTGCATGTGAACCCGATCGATCGGGAGATTCTGGTGCTTCGATTTGTCGCAGAGCTGGAATTTCAGGAGATCGCGGACATAATGCACATGGGCCTGAGTGCGACGAAAATGCGTTACAAACGGGCACTTGATAAATTACGTGAGAAATTTGCGGGCGTTACCGAAACTTAACTCGGAGCAAATATCTCTAACGGGCAGGCAGGTTCTGATAGACTTGCCGATGAGTTGTCTCTCGAATAGGGGGACTGCTTCACAATCACCAGATGGGGATTTAACGGATGAAACTGAAAAACACCTTGGGCTTGGCCATTGGTACTATTGTTGCCGCAACTTCGTTCGGCGCTCTGGCACAAGGCCAAGGCGCAGTCGAAATCGAAGGCTTCGCCAAGAAAGAACAGTTCGACAGCGCTCGTAATTTCAAAAATAACGGCAACCTGTTCGGCGGTTCTGTTGGCTACTTCCTGACCGACGACGTTGAATTGCGTCTGGGCTACGACGAAGTGCACAACGTTCGCAGCGACAGCGGCCGCAACATCAAGGGCGCGAACACCGCTCTGGATGCTCTGTACCACTTCAACAACCCGGGCGACATGCTGCGTCCGTACGTCTCGGCTGGTTTCTCCGACCAGAGCATCGGTCAGAACGACCGTGGCGGCCGTAACCGCTCCACCTTCGCCAACATCGGCGGCGGTGCCAAGCTGTACTTCACCGACAACTTCTACGCCCGTGCTGGCGTTGAAGCTCAGTACAACATCGACCAGGGCGACACCGAGTGGGCTCCTAGCGTCGGTATCGGTGTGAACTTCGGTGGCGGCTCCAAGAAAGTTGAAGCAGCACCAGCTCCAGTAGCTGAAGTGTGCTCCGACAGCGACAACGACGGCGTGTGCGACAACGTCGACAAGTGCCCTGACACCCCGGCCAACGTTACCGTTGACGCCAACGGTTGCCCGGCTGTTGCTGAAGTCGTACGTGTTGAGCTGGACGTGAAATTCGACTTCGACAAGTCGGTCGTCAAGCCAAACAGCTACGGCGACATCAAGAACCTGGCTGACTTCATGAAGCAGTACCCACAAACCACCACCACTGTTGAAGGTCACACTGACTCCGTCGGTCCTGACGCTTACAACCAGAAACTGTCCGAGCGTCGCGCTAGCGCCGTCAAGCAAGTTCTGGTTAACCAGTACGGTGTTGGCGCTAACCGCGTGAACTCGGTTGGCTACGGCGAAACCCGTCCAGTGGCTGACAACGCTACTGAAGCCGGTCGCGCTGTTAACCGTCGCGTAGAAGCACAAGTCGAAGCTCAAGCTAAGTAATTAGCCCACGCTTTGCGAAAAACCCGGCTTCGGCCGGGTTTTTCTTTTTCTGGATTGGGGTTCTGAACTTCCGGAATCTTGTCGGGTATGTAGCCGTCACGTATCGGGGAATGTACTGATGAACTGCCTGGTTAATGGCGATTCAGTATTCCTGCATCGACGTCAAACTTCGGTGGGTATCCAGGGTAAACAACGCCTGCTCAGCGCCTCAATAACCAGATCCACAGCACCATGTTCAGCAGCAATGACAGCAGTGCCACCGTTCTCCAGACCTTGACCGGCTCGCGCTCAAGCAAGGGCCTTGGGCGAATATTCAGCGTGGCAACTTCTCCCTGTTGCAGTTGCGAAAGCCAGTGCTCGGCGGTCTCGAATCGCTTGCCAGGATCTGCTTGCAAAGCTTGCTCCAGATGCCGCTCGATCCACTCCGGGACGTCCGGGCGATAGCGGCTTGCAGGAACGGGCCGACCAAATCGCCGATGTTGAAACGCCTCGATTTCCCCATAGGGGTAATACCCCGTGAGCAGGTAATACAGGGTGACGCTGGCGGCATACAGGTCCAGCGCCGCTGCAGGCTCCGCGCCGTCGAAAGCCTCTGGCGCGATGTAGCTCGGCGTGCCCGGCACATCGCCTTGCGTTGACGTCGAGAGGCCAGGGCAGAAGGCAAGGCCGAAGTCCAGGACGCGCAACTCGCCGTCTTCGTCGATCAACAGGTTTTCCGGTTTGATGTCCCGATGCACGATGTTGCGTCGATGCAAGAGGCCCAGCGCACTCACCAGATCCCGTGCCAGGGTCAGCCAGGGCGTCAGTTCCATCGGGCCTTGCCGTGCGAATGTCTGTGCCAGGGTTTGTCCCGGGTATTCGCGCATGACGTAATACAGGTGCTGACGATCCGCCAGTGGATGCACCTCGGGAAAGAATCGCCCTGCAACGCGTCGCAAAAACCACTCTTCCAACAGCAGTGCCTGGCCGGCGCCGCTTTCGTCATGGCGGGTGTTCGGCAGCGTCTTGAGCAGCCAGGGCTGTTGCTGGCTGTCGTGAACCCGATACAGCTGTGACTGGCGGGAATCGCCAAGGCGTGACTGGATCTCCCAACCTTCAAAGTACTGGCCCGGCTTCAGAGGTGGAGGCACTGGCCACTGCTGCAACTGCAACAGCGTGTCACCCAGTGCGTCGCTGCCCAGTTGCAGGACTTCGATCAGCACCGCACTGGCGTTGTCCTGACTGCCGGCCAGGTGCGCCGACTGCACCAGAGCGCGTACCGCGGCGTTCAGGTCATGCTGCTCGTTGAGAATCGAGCGGATGCGATCGTCGCCCAGCACGGCCCAGACGCCATCGCTGACCAGCAACAAGCGCTCGCCCTGACGCAGCTCTGCGTCCCGGTAATCCATGACCACATACTGATCCAGCCCCAGCGCGCGTTTGAGCACGTGCTGCATGTCCGGTTGCTCCCAGACATGATCTTCGGTGATGCGCTGCAAGGTGCCATCCAGCCAGCGATAGACCCGGCAGTCGCCCACGTGGGCGAGGGTGAAGCGGCGTCCGCGCAGGACCAGCGCGCTGAGTGTGGTCATCAGGCCATTGGCTTGCAGCCAGCGATTTTGCGCAAGCAGCAGGCGGTCCAGCGCTTGGGCGATGCCCCAGGTTTCGGGCGTCGAGTAGTAATCCATGGCCAGTGCCTGGAGGGTCGAGCGCGATGCCAACCCTCCATCGACGCACTGGCTCACGCCGTCGGCCAGCGCAAAAACATAGCCTTTGCTGGCCGCGAGCGCCGGGGCCGGGGTGACCAGGCGTGTAGCGTCCTGGTTTTCCGCCCTGGGGCCACTGGCGCTGAATTCGGCGAAGCGCAGTTGCAGGCCGACCGCAGGTTCGGGTTTCAACGTCAGTGGCTGATTCATCATCAAGGCTCGTTGGCGTCAGACACGTGCGGCGGTGACGGCGGCCGAACCCCAGGTGGTTCTCCAGCGGCGCTTGACGTTCATCAGGCCGAACCAGGCCAGCACGCCCAGCAGGGCGAACAGCCACAGCCCCAGTTGATAGTCCCCGGTGTTCTGTTTGATCGCGCCCAGGCCTGCCGCCAGCAGGAAGCCGCCGATGCCGCCTGCCATGCCGATCAGGCCGGTCATGACGCCGATTTCCTTGCGAAAGCGTTGAGGCACCAACTGGAATACCGCACCGTTACCGGCACCCAGGCCGAGCATCGCTGCAACGAACAACGCGAGGGCTGCCCAGGAGCTGGGCAGGTTGAAGCCCACGGCGGCGATACAGATCGCTGCCACCGCGTACATGCCCGAAAGGGTGCGGATGCCGCCGAAGCGATCGGCCATCGCGCCGCCCAGCGGACGCATCAGGCTACCGCCGAACACGCAGGCGGCGGTGTAGTAACCGGCGGTCACGGGGCTCAGGCCATATTGATCGTTGAAGTAGCCGGGCAGGGCGCTGGCAAGGCCAATGAAGCCGCCGAAGGTGACGCTGTAGAAGAACATGAACCACCAGCTGTCACGGTCACCCAGGGCCTTGAAGTAGTCCGCCATGGATTTGGCCTTGGGGCGCTCCGGCGCGTTTTTGGCCATCAGCGAGAACGCGAACAGGGTCAGTACCAGCGGCACCACGGCGAAGCCGAACACGTTGTTCCAGCCAAAGCTTGCGGCCAGTACCGGCGCGATCAGCGCGGCGAATACGGTGCCCGAGTTACCGGCTCCGGCGATCCCCATGGCTTTGCCCTGGTGCTGCGGCGGATACCACTGAGACGCCAGCGGCAGGGCGACAGCAAACGAGGCGCCGGCCATGCCCAGGCAAACACCCAGCAGCAGTGCCTGTTCATAGCTGTGGATCCCCACTTGCCAGGCGCAGAACAACGAGACGATGACGATGACCTGACCGATGATGCCTGCGGTCTTGGGCGACAGTTGATCGGCCAGCATGCCCATCAGGAAGCGCAGGATGGCCCCTGCCAGAATCGGCGTGGCTACCATCAGCCCGCGCTGTTGCGTGGTCAGGTGCAGGTCGCTGGCGATCTGCACCGCAAGGGGCCCCAGCAGGTACCAGACCATGAAACTCAGGTCGAAGTAGAGGAAGGCTGCAAACAGCGTGGGTTTATGGCCGGCTTTCCAGAAGCTTGTATTCATCTAACACCTCATCTGCAGGAATGGGTTGCGCGTGCCGGGTGCGGCGCACCGTCACGGGTCAGGTCTTGCAGGTGAAGCACCAGCGCGGCGCTCCACCCGGCCCGTTTCCGGGACCAAAACGAAAAAACGTCGCAACCCTGTCCGCCCATGGCGAAGGGGTGTGCGACGTCTTTGTCGAAAGTGGGGCAACCGCCGTTGGCTACCTGTGTGGTCTATCTAGCAAAACGTGGGCCAGTGCACCTGCCCAGCCCCAATCCCGTAACAGCCGGGCTTGCCCGCGGGGGCGATTTTGAGATCAGCCCAGCAATTCGCTCATGGCGATGATCTGCTCGGCGACCTGGATCAGCTTCTGCTGTCGGCTCATGGCCTGGCGCCGCATCAGGGTGTAGGCCTCTTCTTCGTTGCAGCTTTTCATCTTCATCAACAGGCCCTTGGCCGTCTCGATGCGCTTGCGCTCGGCCAGTTGCTGGTCCCGTGCATGCAACTGCGCACGCAGGTCCTGGTCGCTTTCGAAGCGGGCCATGGCCACGTCGAGAATCGGCTGCAGGCGTTGGGCGTAGATGCCTTCGACGATGTAGGCGCTGACCCCGGACTTGATGGCCTGGCGCATCACCCCAGGGTCATGCTCGTCGGTGAACATCACAATCGGGCGGGGCTGGTCGCGGGTGACCAGCACCACCTGCTCCATCACGTCGCGGCTTGGGGATTCGGTGTCGATCAGAATCACATCCGGGCGCACGGCCTCGACGCGTTTGGGCAGGTCGATGACCAGTCCGGACTCGTCGATCACCTCGAAACCGGCCTCGGTCAGCGCGCTTTTCAGGCGCCCGACTTTCTTCGCCGTGTCGTTGATCAAAAGGATTCGCAGCATGCGGGCGCCTCCTCAATGGTCAGCGGCGACAGGCGCGCAATCGGCCAGTGCGTGGAGGGTGAAGCTGCGGGCATACCCGGCTGGATCGCTGCCATCCCAGACCTTGCCGTCGATCAACTGACTGCTACGCATGGCGTCGCTCGGGACGCTGATATCCAGCGCTTCGGCGGCCTGGCGGTACAACGCCAATTGCTGTACTTGCCGGGCGACGGCCAGGTAATCAGGGTCTTCGCGCAACAGGCCCCAACGACGGAACTGGGTCATGAACCACATGCCGTCAGAAAGGTAGGGCATGTTCACCTGGCCCTTGCGATGAAAACTCAAGGCGTGATGATCCTGCCAGTGATTGCCCAGCCCGTCGCTGTATTCGCCCAGCAGGCGCGCCTCGATGTCTTCGACCGGGGCGTTGACATAATCGGCACCGCTGAGCATCTGCGCGGTGCTGCGGCGGTTGTCCAGGCTCTGTTCGATGAAGCGACTGGCATCGAGCACCGCCATCACCAGCGCACGCGCGGTATTGGGGTATTGCTGGACGAACTCGCGGCTGCAGCCCAACACCTTTTCCGGGTGATCCGGCCAGATGGTCTGGGATGTCGCGAGGGTGAACCCCAGGTTCTGGCTGACGGCACGCGCACCCCAGGGCTCGCCCACGCAAAAACCATCGATACGCTGCGCCTGGAGGTGATCGACCATCTGTGCAGGCGGCACCACCACGCTGTCGACGTCCTGTAATGGGTGAATACCCTGGCTCGCCAGCCAGTAATACAGCCACATTGCGTGGTTGCCGGTGGGCAGGGTCTGGGCGAAGGTGAGTTTTGTCTCGCTTTGGTGCGTGCGCAACTCCAGCGCCTCAGGAGTGACCACGCTTTCGTTCTTCAGCGCACTGGAAAGGTTGATGCTCTGGCCGTTCTGGTTCAGGCCCATGAGCACGGCCATGTCGGTGGCAGGTCCGCCAATGCCGAGTTGGGCGGCGTAGATCAGGCCGTACAGGCTGTGGGCGGCGTGCAGCTCCTGGTTGACCAGCTTGTCGCGCAGGGCCGACCAGGAAGGCTGGCGCCGCAGGTTGATGTTCAGGCCGTAGGGCTGGGCGAAGCCCTGGGTGGCGGCGACGATCAACGACGCGCTGTCGGTCAGGGCCATGAAGCCTACATCGATGCTGTTCAGTTCCGGTGCATCGCTGCCGTTGATCCAGGCCAGTGGGCTGTTGAGGCTGTCAGTCATGATTGTCGGTTCCGCCTGAAGGCTGCCTGCCTTCCATAAAAAAACGCCGCACCCTCCGGAACGCAGCCCGGATGATCGCGACGCCATTGTCCCGGACAAGACCCGCCGTTGGGTCGCGCCGGCTGTACAGACTCAAGCAAGCGATATGCCAGCGATGCCGGGCTCTGGCGCAAAGTTGCCGACATGCCTCGCACTCACTCACGTGCACGTCTATAATCGGCGGCTGACTTCAGCCGCAATCGAGCCGCGCCCGCCCATGTATAACCTGGCCCGCCAGTTACTGTTCAAACTCTCCCCGGAAACCTCCCACGATCTGTCCATCGACCTGATCGGTGCAGGCGGTCGTCTGGGCCTCAATGGCCTGTTCAACAAGGCGCCCGTGCGGTTGCCGGTGACGGTCATGGGCTTGCAGTTTCCGAACCCGGTGGGCCTGGCTGCGGGCCTGGACAAGAACGGCGCGGCCATCGACGGCTTTGCCCAGCTGGGCTTTGGTTTTGTCGAGATCGGCACCGTCACGCCGCGTCCGCAGCCGGGCAACCCCAAGCCACGGATTTTCCGCCTGCCCCATGCCGAAGGCATCATCAACCGCATGGGCTTCAACAACCTGGGCGTCGACAACCTGGTCAGCCGGGTACAGGCCGCCAAGTACAACGGCGTGCTGGGGATCAACATCGGCAAGAACTTCGACACGCCGGTCGAGCGCGCCGTCGACGACTACCTGATCTGCCTGGACAAGGTCTACGCCCACGCCAGCTACATCACCGTCAACGTCAGCTCGCCCAACACCCCGGGCCTGCGCAGCCTGCAATTCGGCGATTCGCTCAAGCAACTCCTTGAGGCGCTGCGCGTGCGCCAGGAAGCCCTGACCGGGATCCACGGCAAGCGCGTTCCGCTGGCGATCAAGATCGCCCCGGACATGAGCGACGAGGAAACCGTGCTGGTCGCCAGTGCCTTGCTGGAGTCGGGCATGGACGCGGTCATCGCCACCAACACCACATTGAGTCGTGAAGGCGTGGAAGGGCTGCCCCATGCCGATGAGGCCGGTGGCCTGTCGGGTGCGCCGGTGCGCGAGAAGAGCACCCATATCGTCAAGGTGCTGGCGGGCGAGCTGGGCGGCAAGTTGCCGATCATCGCGGCGGGAGGCATCACCGAGGGCCGTCACGCGGCCGAGAAGATCGCCGCCGGGGCCAGCCTGGTGCAGATCTATTCGGGCTTCATCTACAAGGGTCCGGCGCTGATTCGCGAATCGGTGGACGCCATCGCGGCAATGTCGCGCTAAGCACTGTTTATCAAAGCCCAAAAAAAGAGGGGTTCCGCTAAGGAACCCCTCTTTGGGCGCTAGCCCGCCGTCCGGATGGGACGTGCATGGTTATCTTTAGATGAAGCTGATTTTTCCGATCTCTCTGTTTGAAGAAACCTTATAAGTCGGGGTTTACCATTGATGGTTAAGTGTCAGCCGACCGCGTGAAGTTCGTTGAGTCTGTGTATACCCGCAGTGCCGGTCATACCGTCCCAGTTGTCGCCGCGTCCTTCGCGCCAGCCGTTGATCCAGGCTTGGCGTACTGACGGTAGAGTAAAGGGGCAAAGCTCACGGGATTTACCAGTTACGCCGTATTGATATCCGCGCGAAAAAGCTCTTTCCAACGGATCACGCTTAAGTCTTCTCATAGGGTGTTGCCCTCGTTTGTTGACTGTAATGTCCCTGGAGACCTCAGGTTGAGGTCGGGCAGAAATCTTCTGCCTTTGGATGCCCGCTGCCGGCGTCGCGGGCCTTGGTGCCATCGTCGTTGCGGCGATGGCCTGTGGTGATTTCTAACCATTGGGCGGGATGTTGTGAATGACCGTTTTGTCATAAGAACGTAACCCGTGAGGCATAAAGGCCATAAGTGCTGAATCGTTTCGAGTGCTTTTTCTCAGCCGAGCGCCCTGAAACGAGGGTCTTCATGAATTTTGCGAGTCGTTCTCATGCGCAAATGATGGCGGATTGACGTCAGATTTAAAACGACGAAGGGTCAAGGATGTGACTTTTTATTACTTCCGTTGTCGGGCTGAATAGTGGTTTTTTAATATCAAAATGCGCGCCGCGTTATTCTGGCGAGCATAAACGCCGCAGACGAAATGTATCGTCGCGGCACTGGCACAACCGGTGTGCCGCGCAGGCGTTCTCCACGAAAGACGCCTGTTGTAAATCGGCCAGGGCGATGCGTCGTCCCGCCACTCACAGCCAACAGGCCTGGAATACTCATGTCGGACCGTTTCGAACTTTTTCTTACCTGCCCCAAAGGCCTCGAAGGTTTGCTCGCCGAGGAAGCCACTGCACTGGGCCTGCTCGAAACCCGCGAACACACCTCGACCATCCGTGGCAGTGCCGACATGGAAACCGCCTATCGGCTGTGCCTGTGGTCGCGTCTGGCCAACCGCGTGCTGTTGGTGCTCAAGCGTTTCCCCATGAAGAACGCCGAGGACCTCTACCACGGCGTCCATGACATCGAATGGGCCGACCATCTGGAACCTGATGGCACGCTGGCGGTTGAATTCAGCGGCCACGGCTCGGGGATCGACAACACCCATTTCGGCGCCTTGAAGGTCAAGGACGCGATCGTCGACAAACTGCGTACGCCCGACGGCGACCGGCCTTCGATCGATAAACTGAACCCGGATTTGCGCGTGCATCTGCGGCTGGACCGCGGCGAGGCGATCCTGTCGCTGGACCTGTCCGGCCACAGCCTGCACCAGCGCGGCTATCGCCTGCAGCAAGGTGCGGCGCCGCTGAAGGAAAACCTCGCGGCGGCCGTGTTGATCCGTGCCGGATGGCCGCGTATCGCCGCCGAAGGTGGCGCGCTGGCTGACCCGATGTGCGGTGTGGGTACGTTCCTCGTCGAAGCGGCAATGATCGCCGCCGATATTGCACCGAACCTCAGGCGCGAGCGCTGGGGTTTCTCTGCCTGGCTGGGTCACGTTCCGGCCTTGTGGCGCAAGTTGCATGACGAAGCGCTGGCCCGGGCCGAGGCCGGCCTTGCCAAGCCGCCATTGTGGATTCGCGGCTATGAAGCCGATCCGCGTCTGATCCAGCCGGGCCGCAACAACGTTGAACGTGCCGGCCTGTCTGACTGGATCAAGATATACCAGGGCGAAGTCGGCACCTTCGAGCCGCGTCCTGACCAGAACCAGAAAGGCCTGGTGATCTGCAACCCGCCTTACGGCGAGCGCCTGGGCGACGAGGCGAGCCTGTTGTACCTCTACCAGAATCTGGGCGAGCGTCTGCGTCAGGCCTGTCTGAACTGGGAAGCCGCAGTGTTCACCGGCGCGCCGGACCTGGGCAAGCGCATGGGCATTCGCAGCCACAAACAGTATGCGTTCTGGAACGGCGCCTTGCCGTGCAAGCTGCTGCTCATCAAAGTGGTGCCTGACCAGTTCGTCACCGGCGAGCGTCGCACCCCCGAGGAGCGTCAGGCCGAGCGCGAACAGGCGGCCTACGACCAGACCCCGGATGAGCCGCAAGAGCGCAAGTTCAACAAGAACGGCAACCCGATCAAGCCAGTGCCGGCCCCGGCGCCGGTGGTCGAGCAGCCGCGCCTGAGCGAAGGCGGGCAGATGTTCGCCAACCGTCTGCAAAAGAACGTCAAGGCGATGGGCAAGTGGGTCAAGCGCGAGGGCATCGACTGCTACCGCGTCTACGATGCCGACATGCCCGAGTACGCCATGGCCATCGACCTGTACCACGATTGGGTACACGTTCAGGAATACGCCGCGCCCAAATCCATTGACCCGCAGAAGGCGTCGATCCGCATGTTCGATGCGCTCGCGGCCATCCCCCAGGCGCTGAACATCGACAAGAGCCGTGTGGTGGTCAAGCGTCGCGAGCGTCAGAGCGGCACCAAACAGTACGAACGCCAGAGCGCCCAGGGCAAGTTCCAGGAAGTGCAGGAAGGCGGCATCAAGTTGCTGGTCAACCTGACCGACTACCTCGATACCGGCCTGTTCCTGGACCATCGCCCGATGCGCATGCGCATCCAGCGTGAAGCGGCGGGCAAGCGCTTCCTCAACCTGTTCAGCTACACGGCCACCGCCAGTGTGCACGCGGCCAAGGGCGGTGCGCGCAGCACCACCAGCGTCGACCTGTCGAAGACCTACCTGGACTGGGCGCGCCGCAACCTGTCGCTCAACGGTTTCTCCGACAAGAACCGCCTGGAGCAGGGTGACGTTATGGCGTGGCTGGAAGCCAGCCGCGACGAATACGACCTGATCTTCATCGATCCGCCGACCTTCTCCAACTCCAAGCGCATGGAAGGGGTGTTCGACGTGCAGCGCGATCAAGTGCAGCTGATCGACCTGGCCATGGCGCGCCTGGCCAGTGGCGGCGTGCTGTATTTCTCCAACAACTTCCGCAAGTTCCAGCTGGAAGAAAACCTCACCGAGCGTTATGTCGTAGAGGAAATCACCCAGCAGACTATCGACCCGGATTTCGCCCGCAACGGGAAAATTCACCGCGCCTGGAAAATCACCGCCCGGTGATGACCCTCGATGCGCTGACCGCCCCGGTCAGCGCATCGCGCAGCGTCCCGCAGGGCGACACACAGCACTAGGCAAATTAGTGGCAAATAGCTATAACTGAACTCTGGCCGCGCGTTGCGGCAGCTCTGTGGCGTCATGAGTTCTGTGTATGTCGTCAAACCAGGCAAGCGCCAAGATCCTTGGTCTGATCAAAGTGGACACCCCATCCTGGATGGTGGCTTCGCTTGTGTTTGCTGCAGGCGTCGTGCTCACCGCGATGCTGGCACTGGCTAACGTCGAGCTGGATCAGCGCCAGTTGCGCCAACGCTTCGAATTGCTCGCCAGCGAGCGGGTCAGCCGCATCCAGGATCGTCTCGAAGGCCAGATCCGCCGTCTGGATGGCCTGCGTCGTTTTTTCGTCTATTCCGACGATGTCTCCGAAGAAGAATTCAACGGCTTTTCCCATCCCTTGCTGATCCTCACCCAGGCCTATTCGTGGGCGCCCAAGGTGATCGACGCTGACCGCCAGCAATTTGAGATCAGCGCGCGGGAGTCGGGCCTTCGGGATTTTTCCATCCGTGACCTTGATGAACAGCAGCGCCTGAAGGTCGCCCAACCGCGTGCGGTGTATTTTCCGGTGCGCTACACCCAAAGCCGCAGCACGGTGGCACTGCCATTGGGTTTTGATGTGAACTCCGAAAGCCGCCGTCAGGCAACGCTTGAGCAAGCCATTCGGGCGAACGGCATGGCAGCATCGCCGCGCATGGAGCTGGTCGGGCTGGAAGAAGAGAACCGCAAAGGTGTGCTGTTGGTGGCGCCGGTGGTGAGTCGCCCCCAGATCGGCGTACCGGGGGCGGGAACGCTGCAAGGGTTTCTGATGGCGGTTATCAGCCTGCGCAAGATGTTGACCGAGGGCCTGCCGGCCACCGATCAGGACAATCTGGCACTGACTCTGGAAGACATCACCGCAGGGCAAACGCCGGATTTACTGTATGAATCCACCGCCCAGGCAGTCAGCGATAACCTGCACGTCAGCCAGACGCTGACGTTTGCCGGTCGCGATTACCGCCTGACGATTCGCCCCACCGCAGTTTTCATCGGTACCAACCCTTCCTCGAACGACAGTGTGGTGGTGCTCGGTGCGTTGCTCAGCTTCATGCTCAGCGCCTTGCTCTACGCGCTGATCAGCCAGCGCCAGCGTGCCCTGCGCCTGGTGGAGCAGCGCACGCTCCTGTTGCGCCAGCGCGAACAGCAGTTGCGCAATGCCCATGGGCAGTTGCGCAACGTGCTGGATGCCGCGACCCAAGTGGCGATCATCGCCACGGATCTGGAAGGGGTCATCACCACCTTCAACATCGGCGCCGAGAAGATGCTTGGCTACAGCAGTGCCCATGTGTGCGGGCAACTGACTCTGCGCCAGTTGCATCTGCCCAGCGAGCTGGCCGAACACGTGTGCGAGCTGAGCCTGCGCTACGGGCGTTCGATCAAGGCCTGTGAGGCGATGCTGGTGGAGGCGGTGGAAGAACACGGCCATCAGGCCCACGACTGGACCTTCGTGCGGCAGGACGGCAGCAAGCTGCGGGTCAACATGCAGGTCAGTCCCGTGCTCGACGAGCACGATCAATGGATCGGCTATCTGGCGGTGTGCCTGGACATTACCGAGCGCAAGCGGGTCGAGGAAGAATTGCGCACCATGTCGGTGACCGATGCGCTGACCTCGGTCTACAACCGCCGTTATTTCCAGGAGCGACTGCAGGCCGAGCTACTGCGGGTCGAGCGTCATGGTGGGGTGTTTGCGGTGGTAATGCTGGACGTCGATCACTTCAAGCGCATCAACGATCAGTTGGGGCATGCGGTGGGCGACCACGTTCTGCAGGCCATCTGCAAGCGGCTGTGTCACCGGTTACGACGCAGTGATGTGTTTTGCCGGTTGGGCGGGGAGGAGTTCATGGTGCTGTGTCCGGACACTGATGGGGATCAGGCTTATGGCCTGGCGTCGGAGTTGTGGGCCGCGCTGCGTGCGGAGCCGGTGGACGGTGTGGGACGGGTCACGGCCAGCTTCGGGATTGCCAGTTGGCGCAAGGGCGAGGGCGGGGATTCGTTGCTGCTGCGGGCGGATTCGGGTGTGTATGCGGCAAAGCTGGCGGGGCGTGACAGAGTCGAGCCTGAGCTGCTTTGAGGGCGGCGCGCTTGAGATCGCCCCGCCGGCAAGCCGTGCTGCTACGGGGCCAATCTCAATCATCCAGGCTGATGATTCGCTCCCTGACGCAGAACAACACCAGGCCTGCGACGTCGTAGATCTGCAGGCGTTTCATGATCTGCGAGCGGTGGGTTTCGACGGTCTTGACGCTCAGGGTCAGGCCGTTGGCGATTTCCCGTGTGGATTTGCCCCGTACGATCAGGCGCAGGATCTCCAGTTGGCGCGCTGTAAGGTTGTGATTTTCAACCGCTTCGGCCTTCGTCGTCTGGGCGCTCACCAGCGCCTGGTTGATCACCGTGTGCGCGATGGCAGGGCTCAGGTAGCGTTCGTCGTTGCGCAGCGCTTCAAGCGCCTGCTCGATCTCGGTGGCCGTGGCATCCTTGAGCAGATAGCCATGGGCGCCGCCTTCGAGCGCCCGCATGATCATCTGCGGATCAGTGTGCATGGACAGAATCAGCACCTTGCTGTCCGGCAGTGCACGATGCAGGCGTTCGAGGGCATCCAGGCCGTTGCTGTCTCGCATTGAGATGTCGAGCAGGATGATGTCGGGTTTCAGGTCCAGGGTCATTTCCAGCAACTGCGCGCCGTCGGCGGCTTCGCCTATGACTTGATATCCGGGAATGTCCGAAACCAGTGCGCGTACGCCTGCGCGGATCAGGGCGTGGTCATCGACCAAAAGAAGATTGCAGATCATGAGTGCTTACTTATGTCGGCGCGTTCACGGGCACGAGGTGCCCAGGGAAATAGAGCCTGAATATGGGTGCCGTGTCCGGGTTGGCTGTCTACGCTCAGATGACCGCCCAGCAGCGCCGCTCGTTCTATCATGCCGGCCATGCCGCGCTGGCCTTGCTGGCCAGGGTTGCTCGCCGGCGAGAATCCCAGGCCATCGTCGGATACGCTCAGCGCCAGCCCGTCCGGGCGGCGCTGGATGCGCACCAGCAGGTTTTTCGCCTGGGCGTGGCGCAGCATGTTGGTCACGGCTTCCTGGGTGATGCGAAATGCCGCGACCGCCATCTCTTCGGGGATGCCCGCCAGACGCTGATGGCACTCCAGGCTCCAGAGAATAGAGGTGTCCGCCAGCGTGCGCAGCAAGTGGTCGCGCAGGCTGGCTTCCAGGCCCAGGCTCGTGAGCTGGCGAGGGTTGAGAATCGCAGACACGTCCCGAACCTTGGCCAGGGTCTCGTCGAGAATGCTGTTGAGCATAATGCAGTGAGGGTGCAGGTCTTGCGTCGCCCGACGTTGCAGCCAGTCGCTCTGCATCTTCGCCGCCGTCAGCATCTGGCCGATGTCGTCGTGCAACTCTCGGCTGAGGCGGTGGCGCTCGGTTTCTTGCACCTGGAGCATATGTTGCGCCAGTTCCTGAGGTTGAAACTGGATCGTGTGGTTGGGGCGGGTGATGCTGTACGCAATGCTCAGGAAAGCCAGGAGGTTAATAATCAACAGGCCAAGGGGCAGGCCATGGTTGAAGAAGTAAACACCGACATTGCATGCGCTTGCCGCCAGGCACGAGAGTGTTGCCCATCGCAATGCTTTGTTTGAGCCCAGGGCCCATAACCTGGAAATACGTTTGCTGCCATGCATAGCGGATGAAGCCATCGGATTATTGTTGCGGATACCTGAACAATAATGGTCAGGCCACTTAAGGAGATCGGCAGCGCATCACGTCTCTGCTGACCTATTACGTGTATAAAAAAAACCTGGAGTCGACGTTCGATTGCGGTAATGCGGTTAAACACTTTTGACGTTCATTCGCGGGCGCTGATCTTACCTTAAATGCCAACGTTAATAAGCCCTGAGTGTAAATAAGACCCTCACGGTATTTGTCCAGTTAGTCAGGTTTATGTTGGAACGATGGTGCTAATTATTGAAGTGGGCAATACCTGGCCCTGTCGGGCGCCCAGCGTCAGAACTTCAGCCTGCCGCTTGCCGGCTGATGAGGCAAGAAGGAACTCGCAGGCATGTCGCGTTTAACCATCATCAGGCCAGGATGAGGATCATCTGTCGTTTTCAGGCATGCCTTTTGGGTTGGGACATGCCAATTGTGTCGAGGCGCGAGAGGTAGTCAGAGCGCGCTGGAGCGACCGAGGTGCTCGTCTGGTGCAGGCTCGCAATTGACAAGCTTGAGGGGTGAGGGCCAGTCGACGGGGCCCGAGTAGCTGTTGTCGAGGGCGCCGATGCCACAACAGCAACCGAATTGCTCGAGCAGTTCATGTTGCTCGTGTTCGTCCAGGGGCAGCATGCCGGTAAGGGGGTCGACCAGCTCGATCTGCCACGACAGCAGCGAAAGGCACTGGCGCAGCAGCACCAGTGCCTTTGGCTGCAGTCGCCCGGTTGCCCCTGCGAAGTACAGCAGGTACCTCAACTGCCGCGAGAACCCGGCCACGGGGGCAACGCCTGCGGCATCGGCCTTGCCTGCAATGCGTTGCAATGCACCGAGCAGGGCTTCGATGGCGTCCTTGTCATCGTTGATCATTTCCAGATGACTCAGACATTCGTCCGCGCGGTGCAGCAGTCGGTGGCTGTCGTTGAGAAAGTCACTGTGCAACTGATGCCATTCATTGCCGTTCAGCATGTGAAACCTCCACTCTTCATGGCTGGCGATCCAGGTTCGCCGGGGGGCGAGTGGCCCAAAGTTAATGTTGAAGGCAATTAAAAGTCTGTAGGGCGTTTCTGAAATTCTCGATTTACCCGCAGCCAATGAGGCGCGATCGACGGCAATTCCTGGAGTCGCAGCTGGAAATGCCGGATCCGTTATCACTGTTTTTACGAGGGGGCCGAGGGATTCCGCGAGCGCGACCACGTATCTGACTCCATTCACTCAATGAGAATGCCGTCACAATAATGGCAATTAGAAACCGCGAATATCAGGTTTGCCCTGATAGCGCTTAAGGAAGGCCCCTAGGGGAATCTCTGGGATGCAGCAAGAGTGCGGCTAAGAGCCACTATAGATGATGATTTCACGAGTCGGGATATTTCTCAGTAGAGCATGATGTTAATGTGATATCAAATGCGTTGTAAGGCGCTGATCTTGTGATTCAGGTTTGCGCAAGCGCTGCCGATAACGGATAGGCGGACTCACTGAACCCTGCTCCAGGAGCAATAGATGGCTGGCATTCTCGACACGGTAGACCAACGTACACAGCTGGTGGGTGAGAACCGCCTGGAAATTCTCATGTTTCGCCTGGCAGGTCGGCAATTATTCGCGATCAACGTGTTCAAGGTGCAGGAAGTGTTGCAACTGCCCAAATTGACCCTGATGCCGCAACGCCACCCGTTCGTGTGCGGCGTGGTCAACCTGCGTGGCCAGACCCTGCCGGTGATCGACCTGTCCCAGGCGATCGGCATGCGCCCGCTGGTTCCGGGGCCGTCGAGCACCATTATCGTCACCGAGTACAACCGCTCGGTCCAGGCGTTTCTGGTCGGCGGTGTGGACCGCATCGTCAACATGAACTGGGAAGCCATCCTCCCACCGCCGAGCAGCGCCGGGCGTCAGCATTACCTGACGGCGATCAGCAAGGTCGACGACCAACTGGTCGAAATCATCGACGTCGAGAAAGTGCTGGCCGAGATCGTCCCCTACAGCGCGAAGGTGTCCCGCGACAAACTCGAGGATCCGGTGCTGGAGCGCGCCCGTGGCCGTGAAGTGCTGCTGGTCGATGACTCCAATGTCGCATTGGCGCAGTTGCGTGACACCTTGTCCCAGCTCGGCGTGAAAATGCACGTGGCCAGTGACGGCCTTAAGGCGTTGAACATGCTCAAGGCCTGGGCGGACAGCGGCGAGGTGGTGACCGACAAACTGTTGATGGTCTTCACCGACGCCGAGATGCCGGAAATGGACGGCTATCGCCTGACCACCGAGATTCGCAACGACCCGCGGCTGCGCGGGCTCTACGTGGTGCTGCATACGTCGTTGTCGGGGAGCTTCAACGAGTCGATGGTCAAGAAGGTCGGATGCGACAACTTCCTGTCCAAGTTCCAGCCGGACAAACTGGTGGATGTCGTGCGCGAGCGCCTGATGCTCGACAACTGAGTCTTCAAGGTTTCAAGCCCCTCGCTGTATGGAGGGGCTTTTTTGTATCTGTACCGTTCGCGATGGTGATGGCTCGTATAAAGTGGGCGCTTCCCGCTTCGTCACTTCAAGGACGCTTTCATGCTGCACCTTAGCGCGCTGTATCGGTATCCCCTCAAATCCTGCAAGGCCGAACCTCTGCAGCAGGCCAGTTTCGACGAGCTGGGGTTGAGCGGGGATCGACGCTGGATGCTCGTGGATGAAGCCACTGGCCGCTTCTTCACCCAGCGCGCCTTGCCGCACATGTCGCAGCTGTCGGTGTTGTGGAATGCCCAGGGCGGTGTGACCCTCTCGGCTCCAGGCACCTCGCCGCTGGACGTCGCGCTGCCGGACGATGTCGAAGCCAACCTGCGCGGCGTTACCGTCTGGCGCGACACCCTGCGCGTGCCCGATGCCGGCGATGAAGCCGCGCACTGGGTCAGCGAATTCATCGGCAAGCCGACCCGCATGGTGCACATTCCGCAGGCCCGTGCGCGATGGTTACCCTCAGGCTATGGCACCGTTGACGACAAGGTCGGGTTTGCCGATGGTTTTCCGCTGCTGCTGATTGGACAGTCGTCGCTGGACGATCTGTCCGCAAAGATCGGCCGGCCTCAGGAGATGCTGCGTTTTCGTCCGAATCTTGTGGTGGAGGGCAGTGACGCCTTCGCCGAAGACGGCTGGAAACGCATTCGCATCGGTGACATGGAATTTCGCCTGCTCAAGGGCTGTTCGCGCTGCATCCTTACCACCATCGATCCGGCCACCGGTGCGCGCAGCGAGGACCGTGAGCCGCTGAGCACGCTCAAGACCTATCGGGAAAAAGAGGGCGAGGTGTGGTTCGGGCAGAACATGGTCAATGACGGGCCCGGGACGCTCGCGGTGGGGATGCAGGTTGAGGTGCTGGAGTAGCTGGCATACCTGGCTTGCGCCCAGCACCTGTGGGAGCGGGCTTGCCCGCGAAGAGGGAGAGGCCTGCGCCGCGATGTTGTCTGACCCATCGCTTTCGCGGGCTAGCCCGCTCCCACAGAGTGACGTTACAAATCGTCGAAAAATCGCTCGTGCCAGTCAACCAGCGGCTGCGGCGCGTTGAGTTTCTGTCCGTAGATCACCGCATACGACAGCACGTTCTGCACGTACTGGCGGGTTTCGTCGAACGGAATGCTTTCGACCCAGACATCGAATGCCAGGTGGTTGGCGCCTCTGAGCCACTGCCGCACACGGCCGGGGCCAGCGTTGTAGGCGGCCGAGGCGAGCACCCGATTGCCGTTGAATTGGGCGTGGACCTGGCTCAGGTACGCCGCGCCCAACTGGATGTTCTTGTCCGGGTCCAGCACCTGCGCCGGGGAGGCCAGCGGGATGCTGAACTTGCGTGCAGTCTCCTTGGCGGTGGCCGGCATCAACTGCATCAGGCCGCTTGCGCCCACACCTGAGCGGGCGTCGTCCATGAAAGCGCTTTCCTGACGTGTGATGGCGAACACCCAGCTCGAATGCAGGCCGCGGACCTGCGCTTCACGCACCAGGGTGTCGCGGTGGGCCATCGGGAAACGAATGTCCAGGTCGTCCCAGTACTGCGCCTGGCTGATGGTGCGAATGGCCGGGAAGTACCAGCGCATGTCGTAGGCCAGCTTGGCCTGGGCGACCATTTCGTCACGGGTGAAGCGGCGAGTCACGTGGTACCACTCGCGACGGCCGTTCACCACTTCGCCACGCTCGTAGAACTCCAGCGCACGGCGCACGCCCGGCGTATTACGCACCTTGTTGATGGTGGCCTGGCTGAGCATCAACGGCTTGTTATTGAGCATGTACGGTGTCTGGGTGCGGTCGGCGGCGAGGAAGCCGTAGAAATCACGCTCCCGGGATACCGCTTTGTACAGCGTCGGCAACTGCGGGTTGTTGGGCTGCGACAGCTCCAGGGAGCGGGCCTGCCAGTAGCGCCAGCGGTTGGTGGTGGCCAGGTCCTGCGGCAGGCGCCGGGTCAGTTCGTAGGCATCGTTCCAGCGGCCCAGGCGCAGCAGCAGGCGCAGGCGCCATTCGGTGACGGTGTTATCACGCAGGTCCGGGTCGTACTTGGTCATCAAGCCCAGGGCGCGGTCGTCGTAGCTGCGGGCCAGGGTCAGGCCGATTTCCTTGGCGATCTGCACCTGCTCTTCATGGGAGAACCGCAGCACGGGTGAGTAGCTGTCGAGCAGCTCCATCGCCCGCTGCGGGTCCTGTTTGGCCAGGCGGCGCAGGCCTAGGCCTACCACGTCGGACATGGCCTCGTCAGCCGGCAGGAACTGGGCCTGGTTGTTGACCATTTCGGGTTTTTGCGCGACGGCTATCAGCAGGCGACCCTGAGGGGCGAGGGTGGTCATGCTGTTGACCAGTTGGTTGGCCAGCGCGTAGTTGCGCGTCTGGGCAGCCAGCTTGGCGCGCTGCCAGCGTTTCTGCTCGGTCAACTGGCCTTCCACCGCCCACTGGGTGAAGAAGGTGTCACAGGCGGTCGGCAGGGTCTTGCCGGTCATCCAGATGCGTTCGGCGTTGGCGTAACCTTCCGAGCGCATGTTGTGGCTCAACTGATAGGTGCCGTTGAGGCAGTCCAGTTCGACGAAGTTGAGTTTGGGGTCGTAGTACTTGACGAAGGGCTGCCAGTCGCCCCGGGAAGCGAGCAGGCGCAGCCAGCGCAACTTCATGAAGTTGGCCTGGGGGAGGTCACCGTGTTCGGCCAGGAACCGCTCGACTTCCTCGTTGCTGGCGCTGTTGAGGCGCGCGGTGAGTTCGTCGTAGGCCAGGTAAGGCTCCAGCGGGTAATCGGCCAGTGCCGCGCCGTACATGCGGTACGGGCCGGCATCGCCCTTGGCCAGGGCACGTTTGGCTTGATCGTAGTACTGGCGTTGGGTCGCAAGATCCACCGCGTGGACAGACTGGGCTGCGGTGGCCGACAGAAGCAGGCAGGACAATAGGCTGAACAAACGACTGCGCATGAGACTTCCGTGCAGATGAATCGTGAAAAGTGCCGGTAGCTTAGCCGTTTGCCAGCGTGGGTTGAAGGGCTGGCGTGTTGGTGGTCACAGATGGATACAAACGCTTGGCGTGGAATTCTTGATTTGGTGTCCTTCCGGCCTGATCGCGGGCATCCATGTAGCGATTGACTGCCAGCCGCGATAACGATTTAAAGCCAATCCCCCCTCCATCTCAGGTAGAATGCGCGCCCGGTTTTTGGAGAAGCTCATGACCCTGCTCAAATTAAGCGATGTGTCCCTTGCGTTCGGCGCCATGCCGTTGTTGGACAAGGTGTCCTGGCAGATCGCCCGTGGTGAGCGGGTCTGCATCATCGGGCGCAACGGTACTGGCAAGTCCAGCATGATGAAGCTGGTCAAGGGCGCGCAATTGCCCGATGACGGCAGTGTCTGGCGTGCGCCGGGGCTGAAGATTGGCGAACTGCCCCAGGAATTGCCGGTGGCCGATGGCCGTACCGTGTTCGACGTCGTGGCTGAAGGCCTGGATGGCGTTGGTGCCCTGTTGGCCGAATATCACCACCTGAGCCAGAACATCGTCACCGCTGAAGACCTCGACAAGCTGATGCACGTGCAGTCGGACCTCGAAGCCCGTGACGGCTGGCGCCTGCAGCAACTGGTCGACAGCACCCTCAGTCGCCTGCAGTTGCCGGCCGACAAGACCCTGGCCGAGCTGTCCGGTGGCTGGCGCCGTCGTGTGCTGCTGGCCCAGGCGCTGGTGGCCGAGCCCGACCTGCTGCTGCTCGACGAGCCAACCAACCACCTAGACATCGGCGCCATCGCGTGGCTCGAAGAGGCCCTGAAGGAATTCCAGGGCGCGGTGCTGTTCATCACCCACGACCGTTCCTTCCTGCAAAACCTGGCCACCCGCATCCTCGAGCTGGACCGCGGCGGCCTGATCGACTGGAACGGCGACTACGCCAGCTTCCTGGTGCACAAGGAGGCGATGCTCGCCGCCGAAGAGACCGCCAACGCGCTGTTCGACAAGCGCCTGGCCCAGGAAGAAGTGTGGATCCGCCAGGGCATCAAGGCCCGCCGTACCCGCAACGAAGGCCGCGTGCGTGCCCTCAAGGCCCTGCGCGTCGAGCGTGGCGAGCGTCGCGAGCGCACCGGCAAGGCCAACATTCAGCTCGATACCGCCGAGAAATCCGGCAAGCAAGTGATGGTGCTGGAGAACGTCAGCTTCGCGCATCCGGGTGGGCCGACCCTTATCAAGGACTTTTCCATGGTCCTGCAGCGCGAAGACCGCATCGGTCTGCTGGGTGCCAACGGCACCGGCAAGACCACGCTGCTCAAACTGATGCTCGACAACCTCACGCCGACCTCCGGCAAAGTCGAAGTCGGCACCAATCTGGAAGTGGCCTATTTCGACCAGTTGCGTCATCAGCTGGATCTGGAAAAGACCGTGATCGACAACATCTCCGAAGGTCGCGACTTCATCGAGATCGACGGCCAGAGCCGGCACGTGCTGAGCTACCTGGGTGACTTCCTGTTCAGCCCGCAGCGTGCCCGCACGCCGGTCAAGGCGCTGTCCGGTGGCGAACGCGCGCGGTTGCTGCTGGCCAAGCTGTTCAGCAAGCCTGCCAACCTGCTGGTACTCGACGAGCCGACCAACGATCTGGACGTTGAAACCCTTGAACTGCTCGAAGAGGTGCTCTCCAACTTCAAGGGCACCGTGCTGATGGTCAGCCACGACCGGGCATTCCTCGACAACGTTGTCACCAGCACCCTGGTGTTCGAAGGCGAGGGCAAGGTGCGCGAGTTCGTAGGTGGCTACCAGGACTGGATCCGTCAGGGCGGCTCGCCGCGCCTGCTGGGCGTGACCGAAGGCAAGGCGGGCAAGGCGGAGCTCAACTCCGCGGTGGTCGAGGCTGTAGCCCCTGCGCCGGCACCTGTCGCCGAAGCGCCGGCAGCGAAGAAGAAACTCAGCTACAAGCTTCAGCGTGAGCTGGAAGCGCTGCCGGGTGATATCGACGCCAAGGAACAGCAGATCGCTGCGGTGGAGGCTGAGATCGCCGACGCCGGTTTCTACCAGCGTCCTGCGGCTGACACCGCCAAGGTGCTGGCCTCGCTCGAAACGCTGAACAAAGAGCTGGACGTGCTGGTTGAGCGCTGGGCCGAGCTGGACGAGTAATCGCCTGCGCGTTGCAATAAAAAGCCCGATCCCCCTAAAGGGCTCGGGCTTTTTTAATCCAACACTGAGTCGGTAGCAGTCCGGCCGGGCGGCTACACGATAAAGCGCTTATTCAGTGCGCTTGACCAGACGCACCGCCAGGACATCGCAAGGCGCGCCGTGCAGGACGTCATTGGCGGTGGAGCCCAGCAGCAGCGACAGGCCGTGACGGCCGTGACTGCCCACCACGATCAGATCGACGTGGTGCTGCTTGGCCAGTTGATGGATTTCCTGGCGTGGCTGGCCGTAGGTGAGGTGGCTGTCGCCGGTGTGCACGTCAGGGTATTTGAGTTTCAGGGCTTCGAGTTTTTCCTTGGCCTGGTCGAACTGCTGCTGTTGCAGTTGCGAAAGGTCCATGGGGACGTCACCACCAAAGGCCATCGCCATGGGTTCGACGATGTGCACCAGAGACAGCTTGGCGCCGCTGGCAACGGCCAGTTTAATGGCCTTCTTGATGACCGGATCGCACTCTTCAGTGAGGTCCACGGCTACCAGAATATGTTCATAGGACATGGGATGTTCCTTCTGAGGTTTGCGATGGTTTTAATTATGGCTCTTTTCACGCGCCTCATGGCACGCCGTTGCTTTTTCCACGTCGCTCCCCGCGACAGGGGCATACACATATGACGGTGTGGATAGTGCTGTCAATCACTGCTGTCGTTTTAAGCCCTCTGGTCTGGCTGCGACCGTCCCGTTCCCAGAGCGGCCGGATGGCCATGCGCATGGAAGCGCGGCGAATGGGGCTGGCCATGCAACTGATCCCTCAGGAGTGGCCGCACTGGCTGCCTACGGAGCCGCCAAGCCCGTGTGCGCAGTACCATCGGCCCCGCAGGAGGCGCGAGCCCGACAGCTGGGTGTACTGGCAAATGACGCCGGGCGAGTGGGTCAATCAGTGGCGCGAGCCCTGTGTGGATATGCAATTGCTGGCCCATCTGCGTACGCTGCCCAGCGACGTCTACAAGGTCGAGGCAGGCAAGCAGTTGATCGCCCTGTACTGGGCCGAGAGGGGTGAAACAGAAGTGTTGCAGAGCATTGCTGCGGTACTGAAGGCGCTGGCCTGACACCCTGCGCGACACAAATTGCAGGCATTAAAAAGCCCGATAACAACATCGGGCTGGGGTTGGCCAGGCAGGCCGATAATTCGTGGTGCCCACATCGGGGGGCAGAAGCGGTGCAAGGCCGCTGCTGCCGATCAGATTTGCTTCACACACTTTCGCAAAAATGACCCGTCTTGAGGCGCAGTGCGCTGAATGTAGACGTTATTGGTGCATTTGTCTGCTGCGGGCCTCCAGATTTTTTCCAGAATTGCGCGCCGGTCGTCGCTTCCTGCGTTTAGTCACGCCTGCAGACATTGAACGCAATCATTTTTCTGAATGCTTGTTTATCAAATGTGTCTTTTGCCTGTGATTTGCCGCTTATGCCCGCTGCCTGGCGAATTGACAATTGCTGGAATATGGCAGAAGGTAGGCGCACCCAAATCAAACGGCCGTATGAATTGAGCGTTTGCCGTAGGAACGCTCTTACAGACGCCCGAATCGTGTCGACGGGGTACCTGGCTTTTGGTGGTCGCACCGACGGAAACGTCGTGTTTTTTGCCGGATTTCAGCGTCTGACGCGTATTGTTCAGCTTCCATATCGTGGAGATCAGTTGATGATTTACGAAGGTAAAGCCATCACGGTTAAGGCTCTTGAAAGTGGCATCGTCGAATTGAATTTCGACCTCAAGGGTGAGTCCGTCAACAAATTCAACCGCCTCACCCTCAATGACCTGCGCCAGGCCGTGGAGGCCATCAAGGCCGACGCTTCGATCAAGGGCGTCATCGTCACCAGTGGCAAGGACGTGTTCATCGTCGGTGCCGACATCACCGAATTCGTCGACAACTTCAAACTGCCCGAGGCCGAACTGGTCGCTGGCAACCTTGAAGCGAACAGGATCTTCAGCGACTTCGAAGACTTGGGCGTCCCGACCCTGGCCGCGATCAACGGCATCGCGCTGGGTGGTGGGCTGGAAATGTGTCTGGCCGCGGATTTCCGTGTCATGTCCGCCACCGCCAAGATCGGCCTGCCGGAAGTCAAGCTGGGCATCTACCCGGGCTTTGGCGGCACCGTGCGCCTGCCACGCCTGATCGGCGTCGATAACGCCGTTGAGTGGATCGCTTCGGGCAAGGACAACCGCGCCGAAGACGCCCTGAAAGTGGGCGCAGTGGATGCCGTGGTTGCGCCAGAAAAACTGCGCGACGCAGCCCTGGACCTGATCAAGCGCGCCATTTCCGGCGAGTTCGATTTCAAGGCCAAGCGTCAGCCCAAGCTGGACAAGCTCAAGCTCAACGCCATCGAGCAGATGATGGCCTTCGAAACCGCCAAGGGTTTCGTGGCAGGCCAGGCCGGCCCGAACTACCCGGCACCGGTCGAAGCGATCAAGACCATCCAGAAAGCCGCCAATTTCGGTCGTGACAAGGCGCTGGAAATCGAAGCTGCCGGTTTCGTGAAGATGGCCAAGACCTCGGCTGCCGAGAGTCTGATCGGCCTGTTCCTGAACGATCAGGAACTGAAAAAGAAAGCCAAGATCTACGACGAAGTCGCCAAGGACGTGAAGCAGGCTGCTGTACTGGGCGCCGGCATCATGGGCGGCGGCATCGCCTATCAGTCGGCGGTCAAGGGCACGCCGATCCTGATGAAGGACATCCGTGAAGAAGCCATTGAACTGGGCCTGAACGAAGCGTCCAAGCTGCTGGGCAAGCGCGTCGAGAAAGGTCGCCTGACCCCGGCGAAGATGGCCGAGGCGCTCAACGCGATTCGTCCGACGCTGTCCTACGGCGATTTCGGCCATGTCGATCTGGTGGTCGAAGCCGTGGTCGAGAACCCGAAGGTCAAGCAGGCCGTTCTGGCGGAAGTGGAAGGGCAGGTGCGCGAAGACGCGATCCTGGCCTCCAACACCTCGACCATTTCCATCAGCCTGTTGGCCAAGGCGCTCAAGCGTCCTGAAAACTTCGTCGGCATGCACTTCTTCAACCCGGTGCACATGATGCCGCTGGTGGAAGTGATCCGTGGCGAGAAGTCCAGCGAAGTCGCCGTGGCGACCACCGTGGCCTACGCCAAGAAAATGGGCAAGAACCCGATCGTGGTCAATGACTGCCCGGGCTTCCTGGTCAACCGCATCCTGTTCCCGTACTTCGGCGGTTTCGCCAAGCTGGTCAGCGCCGGTGTGGACTTCGTGCGCATCGACAAGGTCATGGAAAAGTTCGGCTGGCCCATGGGCCCGGCCTACCTGATGGACGTGGTCGGCATCGACACCGGCCACCACGGTCGCGACGTCATGGCTGAAGGCTTCCCTGATCGCATGAAGGACGACCGTCGTTCCGCGGTCGACGCGCTGTACGAGGCCAATCGTCTGGGCCAGAAGAACGGCAAGGGCTTCTACGCCTACGAGACCGACAAGAACGGCAAGCCGAAGAAGGTCGTCGACGCCTCGGTGCTCGAAGTGCTCAAGCCGGTAGTCTATGAACAACGGGAAGTCAGCGACGAGGACATCATCAACTGGATGATGATCCCGCTGTGCCTGGAAACCGTTCGCTGCCTGGAAGACGGCATCGTCGAAACTGCAGCCGAGGCCGACATGGGCCTGATCTACGGCATCGGTTTCCCTCCGTTCCGTGGCGGTGCACTGCGTTACATCGACTCGATCGGTGTCGCCCAATTCGTTGCCCTGGCTGACCAATACGCTGATCTGGGCGCTTTGTACCACCCTACTGCGAAGCTGCGTGAAATGGCCAAGAACGGCCAGCGCTTCTTCGACTAAGTGCCCAACGAACAGGTGAGAATATGAGCTTGAATCCCAGAGACGTCGTGATTGTCGACTTCGGTCGCACCCCGATGGGCCGCTCCAAGGGTGGCATGCACCGTAACACCCGCGCCGAGGACATGTCGGCGCACCTGATCAGCAAGCTGCTGGAACGCAACACCAAGGTCGATCCTTCGGAAGTCGAGGATGTGATCTGGGGCTGCGTCAACCAGACCCTGGAGCAGGGCTGGAACATCGCGCGCATGGCGTCGCTGATGACCCAGATCCCGCACACCTCGGCCGCGCAAACCGTCAGCCGCCTGTGTGGTTCGTCCATGAGCGCGTTGCACACGGCCGCCCAGGCGATCATGAGCAACAACGGTGACGTGTTCGTCATCGGCGGCGTTGAGCACATGGGCCACGTGGGCATGATGCACGGTGTCGACCCGAACCCGCACATGTCGCTGTACGCGGCCAAGGCCTCGGGCATGATGGGCCTGACCGCCGAGATGCTTGGCAAGATGCACGGCATCACCCGTGAAGCCCAGGATGCGTTCGGCGTGCGTTCGCACCGTCTGGCGCACCAGGCGACCGTGGAAGGCAACTTCAAGGACGAGATCATCCCGATGCAAGGGTATGACGAGAACGGCTTCCTGAAGATGTACGACTTCGACGAAACCATTCGTCCCGAGACCACGCTCGAAAGCCTGGCGGCGTTGAAACCTGCATTCAACCCCAAAGGTGGTACTGTGACGGCCGGTACGTCGTCGCAAATCACTGACGGTGCTTCGTGCATGATCGTGATGTCGGGCCAGCGTGCCATGGATCTGGGCATCACGCCGATGGCCGTGATTCGCTCCATGGCGGTAGCCGGTGTCGATCCTGCAATCATGGGTTACGGGCCTGTCCCGGCGACCCAGAAAGCGCTCAAGCGCGCGGGTTTGAGCATTGCCGACATCGACTATTTCGAGCTCAACGAAGCCTTTGCTGCACAGGCCCTGCCGGTACTGAAAGATTTAAAAGTACTCGACAAGATGGACCAGAAGGTTAACCTGCACGGCGGCGCCATCGCTTTGGGTCACCCTTTCGGTTGCTCGGGAGCGCGTATTTCCGGCACTTTGCTCAACGTCATGAAGCAGAAGGGCGGCACCTTGGGTGTGGCCACCATGTGTATCGGCCTGGGTCAGGGTATCTCGACCGTCTTTGAGCGCATCTAAGCGGTGTGAGGTTGCAAGCCGGGGCCAGGTGCCCCGGCTTTTGTATTTTTTACGAAACGTTTTTTGAAAGTTTTTTTTCGGGTCATTTCCTGAGGTCCGCAGCATGCAGCTACAACCAGGTCTCTACCGTCACTACAAAGGCCCCGAGTACCGTGTTTTCGGTGTCGCGAAGCATTCGGAGACAGAAGAGGAAGTGGTGTTCTACCAAGCGCTGTATGGCGAATACGGCCTCTGGGTGCGTCCCCTGAGCATGTTTCTGGAGTCGGTCGAGGTTGACGGGGAGCAAGTGCCGCGCTTTGCTTTGGTCACGGCCGAACCTGACCTTTTTCCAAGGTCATGAGGCAGGGCCTTGCAGTAGCCTGTGCTTGACCTCACCTTGTAGCCACTATATATAGCGGGGCCTCTGAGGCTCCAACGTCTTTTTTTCTCGCATTAGGAATTTTCCGATCCATGGGCAAATCGCTGGTCATTGTGGAATCCCCGGCTAAGGCCAAGACCATCAACAAGTATCTGGGCAGCCAGTACGTGGTGAAGTCGAGTATCGGCCATATCCGAGACCTGCCCACCAGCGGTTCGGCGAGCGCCGCCAAAGAGCCTGCTGCCAAGCGCAGCAAGACGGCGTCCGAAGCGCCTGCGCTGTCGCCCAAGGAAAAGGCCAAGCGCCAGCTCGTGGCACGCATGGGCGTCGATCCCGATCACGGCTGGAAAGCCAAGTACGAGATCCTGCCTGGCAAGGAAAAGGTGATCGAGGAGCTGCGCCGCCTGGCCAAGGATGCCGACACCATCTACCTGGCGACGGACTTGGACCGCGAGGGGGAAGCCATTGCCTGGCACCTGCGCGAAGCCATTGGTGGTGACGACGATCGTTACAAGCGCGTGGTGTTCAACGAGATCACCAAGAAAGCCATCCAGGAAGCGTTCTCCCAGCCGGGCGAACTGGACATCGACCGCGTCAATGCCCAGCAGGCGCGTCGGTTCCTGGACCGCGTCGTGGGTTACATGGTCTCGCCGCTGCTGTGGCAGAAGATCGCCCGTGGCCTGTCCGCAGGCCGTGTGCAGTCGGTCGCGGTCAAGCTGGTGGTGGAGCGCGAGCGTGAGATCCGTGCGTTCAACCCTGAAGAATACTGGGAAGTTCACGCTGACCTGGGCACCGCCAAGGGCGCCAATGTGCGTTTTGAAGTGGCCCGTGAGAAAGGCGAGGCCTTCAAGCCGCTGAACGAAGCCCAGGCTATGGCAGCGCTGGAGAAGCTCAAGGTTTCGGCCTACAGCATCGCCAAGCGCGAAGACAAACCGACCAGCAGCAAGCCGTCGGCACCGTTCATCACTTCCACCCTGCAGCAGGCGGCCAGTAACCGTCTGGGCTACGGCGTGAAGAAAACCATGATGATGGCCCAGCGTCTGTACGAGGCGGGTTACATCACCTATATGCGTACCGACTCGACCAACTTGTCGGCGGACGCGGTGGCCATGGCCCGCACCTACATCGAGACCGAGTTCGGCAAGAAATACCTGCCGGAATCGCCGAACGTCTACAGCAGCAAGGAAGGCGCGCAAGAGGCGCACGAAGCGATTCGTCCGTCCGACGTCAACACCCATCCGAGCAAGCTGTCGGGCATGGAGCGTGACGCCGAGCGTCTGTACGAGCTGATCTGGCGCCAGTTCGTGGCCTGCCAGATGCCGCCTGCGCAATACCTGTCGACCACCGTCAGCGTCACCGCCGGGGACTTTGAGCTGCGCGCCAAGGGCCGTATCCTCAAGTTTGACGGCTACACCCGCGTGCTGCCGCAGATGAGCAAGCCGGGCGACGATGATGTGCTGCCGGACATGGCTCAGGGCGACAGCATGAAACTGATCAAGCTCGACCCGACCCAGCACTTCACCAAGCCGCCGGCGCGCTACTCCGAGGCGAGCCTGGTCAAGGAAATGGAAAAACGCGGGATCGGTCGTCCTTCGACTTACGCTGCCATCATCTCGACCATTCAGGACCGTGGCTACGTGGCGCTGCACAACCGTCGCTTCTACTCGGAAAAGATGGGCGACATCGTCACCGAGCGCCTGTCCGAGAGCTTCTCCAACCTGATGGACTACGGCTTCACCGCCGGCATGGAAGAGAACCTCGACGACGTGGCCCAGGGCGAGCGTGACTGGAAAAACGTGCTCGACGAGTTCTACGGCGACTTCAAGAAAAAACTCGAAGTGGCTGAAGCGACCGGCAGCGGCATGCGTGCCAACGAACCGGTGATGACCGACATCCCGTGCAAGGTCTGCGGCCGTCCGATGCAGATTCGTACCGCGTCCACTGGCGTCTTCCTCGGCTGCTCTGGCTACAGCCTGCCGCCCAAGGAGCGCTGCAAGGCCACCGTCAACCTGACGCCGGGCGATGAAATCGCCGACGACGATGAGGGTGAGTCCGAATCCCGCGTGCTGCGTGGCAAGCATCGCTGCCCGATCTGCAGCACCGCGATGGACGCCTACCTGCTCGACGAAAAACGCAAACTGCACATCTGCGGCAACAACCCGGACTGCGCAGGCTACGAGATCGAAGAGGGCACCTATCGCATCAAGGGCTATGAAGGTCCGAGCGTGGAGTGCGACAAGTGTGGCGGCGAGATGCAGCTCAAGACCGGCCGCTTCGGCAAGTTCTTCGGCTGCACCAACTGCAAGAACACCCGCAAGCTGCTCAAGAGCGGCGAGGCGGCGCCGCCGAAGATGGACCCGGTCAAGATGCCGGAACTCAAGTGCGAGAAGGTCGACGACACCTACATCCTGCGTGACGGTGCCTCGGGTCTGTTCCTGGCCGCCAGCCAGTTCCCGAAAAACCGCGAGACCCGTGCACCGCTGGTGCTGGAAATCGTGCCGCACAAGTCCGAGATCGATCCCAAGTACCACTTCCTGTGCGAAGCGCCGCAGAAGGACCCTGATGGCCGTCCGGCAGTGATCCGTTACAGCCGCAAGTCCAAGGAGCAATATGTGCAGACCGAAGTGGAAGGCAAGCCGACCGGCTGGCGCGCGTTCTACGACGGCGGCACCTGGAAGGTCGAAGACAAGCGTTGATCGCGTGCGCCTGAGCCTGTTGGCCGGCGCACCCGTCTTGCGTTGAATCAGTCCCCCGGTGCGCTTGCGTAGCGGGGGATTTTTTTGCAGGGCGCCCTGTCCCTATTCATCGAGGTGGAGGCCACGTTCATGGCTCGCGAACTCTATACACGCACCAACCAGAAGATTTTTTTCGCAGGGCTTGCCCTGGAAGCCATGGCCAAGGCCAAGGCCAGTGGCGCAATGAACGCCCAAGGCCTGGAGCAGGCTGAACGTGAGTCGGCGGTGTTTCATCTGTACGGCGCGCTGCTGGGCCTGTGTCACGAAATCGCCGGCTTCTACCGCTTGCCCCAGGCCAACTCACCCCGCGCCGAGGCGCTACTGACGCCGCAAGTGCTGGAATCGATCCAGATCCCTGAAATGGCTGAACTGGTCGAGCTGGCGCAGCAGCGCGAAACCTGGCTGGCACAGCTGTTGGCGTCCTACAATGCTTTGTTCCAGCCGCCACGGGCGCCGAGCAAGCCCAAGGGCGACGTCACCCAGCCGTTGATCATTTCGGTGGGGGCTGAGGATGAACCTGAGCCCGAGTTGAGCCGTGAAGAGATGGAAAGCTGGCGGCAGCAGCTCAAGGGGCTGGCCATCCGTTTCCGCGAAGGCTTGAGCGAGTGCTGAGCCAAACCTCTGATTGATCGATGGACTTGGGGCATGCGTCATCAGGCTGTTACAATGGTCGTCTTTCGTGGAGAACTGCCCTGATGCCAACCTCTTTTCTGGAAATTGTCGAACTGCCTGACGGCCGCATCGAATTGCGCCGTGCCGAGGATGAGGGGTCGTTGGTGACCTTGAATTTTTCCGAGGATGCCAAGGCATTTCTGCAAGGCCAGCACGTCGAAGTCGCCAAGGCGATGCTGAGCGTCGGCGTGCAGATGGCTGGCCGCCTCGCTGAAGGCGAGCTGACCAAGGATGACGAGGGGCCTCGCGTCCTGCATTGATCCCGCCCGGGATCAAGTGTGTGCTTCAAGGCTTCTCATCCGCAGAAGCCTGGCTACACCCCTTTCCTGATACTGACTGAACCCGCTGCTGCCATTCAGCCCAGGCGGATGTTCAGGCTTTGCGCATTTCCGATACTCGCCGCGCTGATCAGTTGCTGACGAGCGGTGCCCGAAATCGGGTTGATCCAGCTGACGACGGTATGACTGCGGCCCAGGCGCAAGGCTTCGCGGGTCAACTCCAGCGCGCTCTGATTGCCACGCGGCTGCATCAGGATAATGCGTTCCCGGTTGAGTCCTGCGTCACGCAGCCACGCCTGGGTGACGCTGGAAGGTGGAGCGATGAGCGTCAGCCAGCGGTCGTTGGAGTCCTGGCTCAGGTCCCGAAGGATAGGCGCCAAAAGGTTCAGGCAGTTCCCGGCAGCGCCGCGCAATGACAATTCACTGAAGACATCCGCATCGTTGTTCCAGGGCTTCTGGACCACATCGTCCAGAACTGGCACCTTGAGCAGCGGCGCGTCGAGCAGGTGCCCGACCGGAGCCATGAAGGCTTCGAACAGGGGCAGTTGTGCATGTTGTTGCGGTGTCTGGAACTGCATGGACGTTCTCCTTAGCGGCGAATCACGCCGACGCTCAGCCCTTCGATGACCAGGTCCTGATCTTTCAGGTTGACCTCGATGGGGGCGAAATCAGGGTTCTCGGCGATCAGCCAGACCTTGCTGCCTTCACGCTTGAAGCGCTTGACGGTGACTTCGTCGCCAATGCGCGCTACCACGATCTGGCCGTTGCGGGCCTCGCGAGTGGTGTGGACCGCCAGGAGGTCGCCGTCGAGAATGCCGACATCCTTCATGCTCATGCCGTGGACCCGGAGCAGGTAGTCTGCGCTGGGGTGGAAGAACGCCGGGTTGATGGCCAGGGATTCCTCTACATGTTGTTGGGCCAGGATCGGCGCACCGGCGGCGACGCGGCCAATGATCGGCAGACCGCCGGTGTCGTCGTTCTTGGCTTCGAAGCCTGGAATGCGGATGCCACGGGAGGCGCCGGGGGTCATCTCGATCGCGCCCTTGCGAGCCAGGGCCTTGAGATGCTCTTCGGCAGCGTTGGGGGATTTGAACCCCAGTTTCTGAGCGATTTCCGCACGGGTGGGCGGGTAGCCGTTGTCTTCGAGACAGCGTTTGATGAAATCCAGAATCTCGGCTTGGCGTGCTGTCAGTTTAATCATGTACGTCGCTCTGTCTTTTTATACAGTGACTGGGATTATATACAGTGATCGCGTCTTGGCAATCATCCTTTTGTCCGGCCCGTTCGATGACCGCACAAAGATCCCTTGCGGACTTTGCCAGGCAGTGTCTGTAAGTGCCGATTTGTATGGTTAAATGTCGTGACCGGGCAGGCAGAAAACGAACGGGCAGGGTTGACAGGAAATCGCTTGAAACGTATGTTTCAAACAAGTGTTTGTCAGGCGAAGAACCATGGCTCAGTCGGAAACAGTTGAACGAATTCTCGATGCTGCAGAACAGCTGTTCGCCGAGAAGGGTTTTGCCGAAACGTCGTTGCGGCTCATTACCAGTAAGGCGTCGGTGAACCTGGCAGCGGTGAACTATCACTTCGGCTCGAAAAAGGCGCTGATTCAGGCCGTGTTCTCGCGTTTCCTCGGGCCGTTCTGCCTGAGTCTGGACAAGGAACTGGAGCGCCGCCAGGCCAAACCCGACCATAAGCCGACCCTTGAGGAACTGCTGGAAATCCTCGTCGAGCAGGCTCTGGTGGTGCAACCTCGAAGCGGCAATGATTTGTCGATATTCATGCGTCTGCTGGGGCTGGCGTTCAGTCAGAGCCAGGGCCACTTGCGGCGTTATCTGGAAGACATGTACGGCAAGGTTTTCCGTCGCTACATGCTGCTGGTCAACGAGGCCGCCCCGCGTATCCCGCCTATCGAGCTGTTCTGGCGCGTGCACTTCATGCTCGGTGCCGCAGCGTTCAGCATGTCCGGCATCAAGGCGCTGCGAGCCATTGCCGAGACCGATTTTGGCGTCAACACCTCCATCGAGCAGGTCATGCGCCTGATGGTGCCGTTCCTCGCCGCAGGCATGCGCGCCGAAACCGGGGTGACGGACTCCGCAATGATCAGCGCCCAGCTCAAGCCGCGCAGCAAAAGCGCAACGCCGCCGACCCCCGCCAAAGTCTGACCTGCCTTGCAGCACGGTGCGGTGAATTTGCATCGCACCCCTCGATCCCTCACCATGCCGGTCTGAGCATTGGTTGTTGAAGGATCTTGGTATGAATTCTGGCCTGCAAGGCTCCCTGATGGTGGATGTCGCCGGTACCTGGCTGACCGCCGAGGACCGTCAGTTCCTGCGCCAGCCCGAAGTGGGCGGCCTTATTATCTTTGCCCGTAACATCGAAAGCCCGCGGCAAGTGCGCGAGCTGTGCGCGTCAATCCGCGCCATTCGTCCTGACCTGCTGCTGGCGGTCGATCAAGAGGGCGGGCGAGTGCAGCGCCTGCGCCAGGGCTTCGTGCGTCTGCCCGCCATGCGCGCGATTGCCGACAATCCGAATGCCGAATTCCTCGCCGAGCAGTGCGGCTGGCTGATGGCAACTGAAGTGCTGGCCGTCGGGCTGGACTTGAGCTTTGCCCCGGTGCTGGACCTGGACTACCAACGCAGCGCGGTGGTCGGCAGTCGTTCGTTCGAAGGCGATCCCGAGCGTGCGGCGCTGCTGGCGGGTGCATTCATTCGTGGCATGAACGGCGCGGGCATGGCGGCCACCGGCAAGCATTTCCCGGGGCACGGCTGGGCTGAGGCGGATTCCCACGTCGCAATCCCTAACGATGAACGCAGTCTGGAAACGATCCGGGCCAACGACCTGGTGCCTTTTGCCCGCTTGAGCAAGCAACTGGCGGCGGTCATGCCGGCTCACGTCATCTATCCGCAGGTCGATTCGCAACCGGCGGGTTTCTCCCGGCGCTGGCTGCAGGGCATTCTGCGCGGCGAGCTTGGTTTTGATGGGGTGATCTTCAGCGATGACCTGTCCATGGCCGGCGCTCATGTGGTGGGTGATGCGGCCAGCCGTATCGAGGCCGCGCTGACGGCCGGTTGCGACATGGGCCTGGTGTGCAACGATCGCGCTGCCGCAGAACTGGCACTCAGCGCTGCGCAGCGGATGAAAATCACCGCCCCTGCGCGAATCGCCAGGATGCGCGGACAGGGTCTGGCGACCACCGAATACCGTCAGCACCCACGCTGGCAGGCCGCGCTGGGTGCGTTGCGTGACGCCCAGTTGATCGGCTGAGCCGGGCGCAGGTCAGTGGGGGCGAAGTTGTAGGCGCCCCCGCTGATCGACCTCCACCTTGTAGGCATCGTAACTGTTCAGTGAAGGATGCTGCGTCTGAAGGCTGTGTGTATGCGCCGCCGTGACCACCATCACTTTTGCCCCGGCCGCTTCTGCCGCCGCGATACCCGCCGCCGCGTCTTCGAACACCAGGCAATCCTCTGCCTTCAAGCCCAGGCGTTTGGCGCCCAGCAGAAAACAGTCAGGGGCGGGTTTGCCCCGCTCGACGTCCTCGGCCGTGACCAGAACCTGCGGCAACGGCAGGCCGGCCGCCAGAAGCCTGCGCTCGGCCAGTTGGCGCGGGGCGGAAGTGACCACCGCCCAGCGGTTGTCCGGGATCGCGGCAATAAATCGCGGAGCGCCTTCAATGGCCACCACACCTTCCACATCTTCGATTTCCGCCTCGGTCAGCCGCTGTGCTTCGAGTTCCGGGTCGACTCCCGGCAGGTTCAACCGGCGCAGGGTGTCGATGCAGCGCACGCCGTGAATGGTCGCGAGCAATTCCTGAACATTGACGCCCTTGCTCAGTGCCCATTGCGTCCAGACCCGCTCGGCGGCCACGGTGGAATTGGTGAGGGTGCCGTCCATGTCGAACAGGAAGGCGGCGAATGTAGGCAGCTCTGGCATGCGCATTTTCCTTTGTAGTATCGCTGAGCTGCGATGCTAGCACGCGTGAGGTAGGTGACGAGTCGGCTGGACGGTCGTGGCTATCCCATGGCTCGCAACTATTGTTTTAGTTCGGTATGGATGCTTATCGGATGAGGACAGATTGATGAATACCAGCGATCTGCTTGAACAACTCTTGCGTGCCAGTCAGGGGTCGGCCACGCAACAAGGTGCAGGTGCGGCAGGGCAAGGTGGTCTGGGTGGTCTGCTCGGAGGTTTACTGGGTGGCGGGCTGGGTCGAGGAGCAGCTTCGGGCTCGGGCTCGGGCTCGGGCGGCGGCGGGCTTGGCGGGCTCGGTGGGCTGCTGGGCGGGCTTCTCGGCGGTGGTGCGCTGGCGGGTGGCGTGGGTCGACGAAGTCAGACCCAAGCGGGAGGTACGAACTACGCCATGCTGGCGTCATTGGGCATGATGGCATTCCAGGCCTATCAAGCCTGGCAGCGGCAACAGGCTTCGGCGCCGCAACAGCCACCGACCACAGTGGATCAGCTGGCCGGGCCTGAAGTTGAAGACCACAGCCACGCGATATTGCGCGCCTTGATCGCGGCCGCAAAATCTGATGGCCGCATCGACGAGCAGGAACGTCAGTTGATCCAGAAGGAACTGGCGCAGCACGCCGACGATCCGGATCTGCAGCAATGGCTGGATGCTGAAGTTGCCAAGCCTCTGGATGCGAATGAAGTGGCGATGGCTGCCGAGGGCGAGCCGGGCATGGCTGCCGAGATGTATCTGGCCAGTGTTCTGCTGACAGGTGCTCAACAGGGCGCAGAGCGTGACTACCTCGATGAACTGGCTGGCGCGCTGAAGATCGATCCGCAGTTGCAGGTGCATCTTGAGCAACAGGCCAGAGGCGCATCGGCCTGAGAGGGCGCTAGCGCCTTATGATGTTGATAGTCAACGGGAAAGCGTTCAAAAAGTTGTCCACGGAAATGGTGAATATCTCTGTGGATAACTTTCTGAAAGCCCTTGGCTGCAAGGGCTTGGTTGATATGGTCGATTAATGAGCAGCTCTTTCTATGACCTCGATACAGCCGGTCAATTGTCAGAAACCTGTTCCGCCGGGGTGGTCGGCGTTAAGGAATTTTCCGAGGACTGCTCAGGATTCAGCCCACTCTACATCCGTGAGGCCCAATTGCTCAGCCTTGGGTTTGCTGACCTTTGGCACTTTGTCAGACCGATATTTGGGAATCTGGCCAAATCCTGCGTCCACAGACGCCCAGTGCCAGGCAGAGGCACTGTCCATGCCTTCCGCGCTGATATAGAAGCTTTTGTACTTACCATGCAGCAGATAATCGATTCTGAAATGCTTGTACTGTCCCACTCTCGTAAACCTCCCTATCAGTCGCTCACATTTCACTGAGTCGCCATGGCCCGGAAAATTCACTCGAATTCATGCTTTGAGGACCGAATGGCCGGTATTGGTACAGACGAATGGGGTGGGGATTGCAGATGCAGGCAAACGGATAGGCAGACACGCTGACACAAATCTCGTAGCAGCACGGCTTGCCGGCGGGAGCGGCCTCGAGATCACCCCGCCGGCAAGCCGTGCTGCTACGGGATTGGTGGCGTGCTTTCAATCAGCCTTTGGCCGAAGGCCGTTGCGATCTTGAGGATGCAGACGCCTGCAAGCCGGACTGCTACGGGAGGCGCGCCCAAGCTCTTGCTTCTGCTTTTGATCTTCATGCGCGATGGTGCAGACGACGCCGAACGCGACGTAAAGGCGCCAGGCCGAGCGCAGGTGTCGTGCAGGGGGATGAGCGGCAGGAGCCGCGAAAGCCATGCGGGCCATGGATGGCCCATCATGGCGTGCCCCCGGAACGGCGCCGGAGGGAGGGAACCGAGACGAAGTCGAGGCCCAGCCAGGAGCAAATGGCTTGCCTACTTTCCCGAAAGAAAGTAGGTCGCCCGTAAGGGGCGAAAACCTAAGTTCGTACCACCAAAAAAACGGATATACACAAGACCTCAGTTTCACCTGCCGACGCAGAGCGTCGCACAAGCCATTCCCACGCAGAGCGTGGGAACGATCAACTGCTACGCCTTACTTGGTCAAAAACTTGAATACCGTGGTCTGGCTATACGCCTTGCCCGGATCCAGCCGCGTGGACGGGAAGTTCTTCTGGTTCGGCGAGTCCGGATAGTGCTGCGTCTCCAGCGTGAACGCCCCCCAGTGCGGATAAATCTTGCCGCTCTTGCCCTTGACCGTGCCATCCAGGAAATTCCCGGTATACAGCTGCACCCCCGGTTCGCTGGTAAACAGTTGCAGACGACGCCCCGATTTCGGATCGCTCACATCCGCAGCAAGCGCGGCCACCTTGCCTTTGGTGTCCAGCACCCAGTTATGGTCATAACCACCCTGGGTCGGTTCGGCGAATTTCAGCTGCTGGTGGTCTTCGCGGATACGCTTGCCGAAAGCCACCGGCTTGAGAAAGTCCATCGGAGTGCCCGCCACCGGCGCGATCTCTCCGGTTGGAATCAGCTTCTCGTTGACCGGGGTGTAATGGCCTGCATGAACAATGGCGACCTGATCGAGAATATCGCCGTTGCCTGCGCCCGCCAGGTTGAAGTAACTGTGGTTGGTGAGGTTGAGCACCGTCGGTTTGTCGGTGGTGGCGTGGTACTGGATGCGCAGTTCGTTCTTGTCGTTGAGGCTGTAGGTCACCTCGGTTCTCAGCGTGCCCGGAAAGCCCATCTCGCCGTCGGTCGACACATAGGTCAGCTTGACCCCGACCCAGCCCTTGTCCTTGACCTGCTCGGCCTTCCAGATTTGCTTGTCGAAGCCCTTGGTACCGCCGTGCAAGGCGTTGGTCTTGTCATTCTGCGGCACTTGATAGGACTTGCCGTCCAGGCTGAATTTGCCGTCCGCCAGACGATTGCCGAAACGGCCAATGGTGGCACCAAAGTAGGACGTGCCCTTGAGGTAGCCGTCCAGATCATCGAAGCCGAGCACCACGTCTTCGGTCTTGCCGTTTTTGTCCGGTACCAGCAACGACTGCAGCGTGCCGCCATAAGTGATGACCGTGGCCTGCATCCCCAGGCTGTTGCGCAGGGTGTATTTCTCGACCGTGGTGCCGTCCGGCATCTTGCCGAAGGCTGCGTGTTCGCTGGACAAACCCGTGTCGCCGTTGGCCTGCAGGGCAGCGGCCAGCAGGGTCAGTCCGATAGCAGGGATAAGCGTCTTCCTCATTACGTCCTTCCTTTTTTGTTATTGGGGGGGGGAGCAGCCTCAAGCTGCAAGCGGGTGAACCTGCAAACCGTTTACATCGTAAATTGGTATTACTATTTAACGCGCTAACGTCATTTATAGATCGAAAAAGCTCGATTTAAAAATAAATTGTAATACTATTTAGCAGGGCTCGTACTCAGGCCTTACCGCGAATCAGGTTTAGACCAGCTTTGACAGCTTGTACAGGCGTTTGACAGTCAATCATATGATGATTAGCCTCGATTTGCGGAAGAGACCGCAAAAAGGGGTAGGGCAATGAGCAACAGTTTTCACGCCTCGACCGTAGACCGTCTCGGCGCCTGGATTGCTCAAGGCAGTGTGCCGCCTGGGCAGGCGCTGAAGGTTGAAGCGGCGTTGGGCGAAGAGTTCGGGGTCAGTCGTACGGTGATCCGCGAGGCCATCAAGACCCTGGTGGCCAAGGGCATGCTGGAAGTCGGGCCGAAGGTGGGGACGCGGGTGTTGCCGGTGCGCAGCTGGAACCTGTTCGACCCGCAGGTGGTCGGCTGGCTGGCGGCCAGGGGCTTGCCCAAAAGCTTTGTGATGGACCTGCTGGATCTGCGGCGGGCCATCGAACCGATGGCGGTGCGTTGGGCGTGTGAGCGGGCAACGCCTGCGCAGATCGCCGAGATTCAGGCGGCGTATGGGCTGCTGGCCGAAAGTGTGGCGGACATGGGGGATTACAACCATGCCGACCAGCGTTTCCACGAGGCGGTGCTGGCGGCCAGTCACAACCAGTTCATCGAGCAGATGTTGCCCGCACTGGGGGCGTTGCTGGCGATCTCCTTCGAGGTGTCCTCGGCAGTGCCGGGAGAATTGGGACGCACGCTGCCGCTGCACAAGGACCTGGCCGACGCCATCGCCACCCGGGACGCAGCGCGAGGGGTCTGGGCCTGTATGAGCCTGATCGAGAACGCCTGCGAGGTGATTTCCCGCTCGCTGAGCGACTGAGCGGCAACAGCTGTTGGAAACAGGGGCTCTGGCCCTCGACAAGAATAAAAACAGGACATTGGCATGAAGTGGCTTGCGGTCTGTGACCAGCGTTTCAAATTGGCCGAAGGGCCGTTCTGGGATCAATCCCGGCAGAGTCTGTACTGGGTCGACATCGCCGGGTTTCGCGCCCTGCGCCTGCACCAGGGGCAGGTGCAGCACTGGCAGTTCAACGAGCCGGTGTCGGCTTTCATTCCCACCACCGAAGGCGATGCGCTGGTCACTCTGGCCAGTGGCGTGTACCGCCTGAATCTCGAATCCGGCGCCGATGTGCCAGACCTTGCGCTGCTGTGTGAGGCTGATCCGGTGTCGGGCAACCGCGCCAATGAAGCCCGCTGTGACGGTCAGGGGCGATTGTGGCTGGGCAGCATGCAGAACAATCTGGACGCCAAGGGCGGCGACGTGCCCCTTGAACGCCGCTCCGGCGGGTTGTTCAGGGTCGATGCCCGTGGCCAGTCGACTCCGCTGCTGGGCGGGCAGGGCATCGTCAACACCCTGCTCTGGGCGGATGACGACAGCGCACTGCTGACCGCCGACAGCCTCGATGGCGTGATTTACCGCTACCCGATACGGGCGGATGGCTCGTTGGGCGAGCGGCGCATCTGGGCGGCGCAGCATGTGCGCGGTGTGCCCGATGGCTCGGCGATGGATGCCCAGGGCTATGTGTGGAATGCCCGCTGGGGTGGGCATTGCATCATTCGATTCGCGCCGGACGGCAGCGTCGACCGGATTGTCGAGGTGCCGCTCAGTCACCCCACCAGCTGCGTGTTCGGCGGCCCCGACATGACCACTTTGTTCGTCACCAGCGCCAGGCCTTCCAGTGGGGCGCTTGAGCTCGATGGCTGTGTGTTGAGTGTTGAAACCGGCATACAGGGGCTGGCTTGCCAGCGGTTTGCTGGCTGAGGTTTGCGGTCTTGAACCGACTGTCACAGGCAGTGTGACACTCGGTTACATAGACTGCATTGATAATATGATATGACTGTTTTCAGTCGAAATGATCGGCAGGCTTTCACGCCTGACGGTCGCTACGACACTCACTGCTGGACGCTGTAGCTAGTCAATAAAAATAAGGAGTTAGCTATGTTGAGTCGCCACGGGATTCGCTCCCTGTGCTGTGCTGCTGTTGCCACCGCTATCGTAGGAATGAGCGGCGGCGCCATCGCCGCCGACAAGGTCAAGATCGGGTTTTTGGTCAAGCAGGCCGAAGAGCCATGGTTTCAGACCGAATGGCAATTTGCTGAAAAGGCCGGCAAGGATCACGGTTTCGAAGTCATCAAGATCGCCGTGCCGGACGGCGAGAAAACCCTCACCGCCATCGACAGCCTGGCCGCCAACGGCGCCAAGGGTTTTGTCATCTGCCCGCCTGACGTGTCCCTGGGCCCGGCCATCGTCGCCAAGGCCAAGGCCAACGATCTGAAGGTCATGGCCGTGGACGACCGTTTCGTCGACGCCGAGGGCAAGTTCATGGAAGACGTGCCGTACCTGGGCATGGCCGCGTTTGAAGTCGGCCAGAAGCAGGGCGCCGCCATGGCGACCGAGGCGCAGAATCGCAAGTGGGACTGGAAGGAAACCTACGCGATCATCAACACCTACAACGAACTGGACACCGGCAAGAAGCGCACCGACGGTTCGGTCGATGCCTTGAAGAAAGCCGGCCTGCCTGAAGACCATATCCTCTTCACCCCGCAGAAAACCCTCGACGTGCCGGGCAGCATGGACTCCACCAACGCGGCCCTGCCTAAACTGCCAAGCGGCGCGAAAAACCTGATCGTCGGCGGCATGAACGACAACACCGTGCTCGGTGGCGTGCGTGCTACCGTCGGTGCAGGCTTCTCGCCGGACAACGTGATCGGGATCGGCATCAACGGCACCGACGCCATCGACGAGCTGAAAAAACCGAAGAGCGGCTTTTTCGGCTCGATGCTCCCAAGCCCGGACAAAGAGGGCTACAACACCGCCCTGCAGATGTACGAGTGGGTGACCACTGGCAAGGAGCCGCCTAAATACACCGCCATGGACGACGTGACGCTCATCACTCGTGAGAACTTCAAGGACGTGCTGACCAAGATCGGTCTGTACAAGTAATCCCTGGCGACAATCTGCAAGGCCTCGCTTCACCCCAAGGGTGGAGCGAGTGGGAGGTGGTTCATGCAACAGGCTTCTGCACCACAGGTACAGCAACAACAGGCGGGCGGCAGCCTGCGTTTCAACGGGATCGGCAAGACCTTTCCGGGCGTCAAGGCGCTGTCCGACATCAATTTCGAAGCCAGGCCCGGCAGCGTTCACGCGCTGATGGGCGAGAACGGCGCGGGCAAATCGACGCTGCTCAAGATCCTCGGCGGTTCGTATCAACCCAACAGCGGCGACCTGCAGATCGGCGATCAGCATCTGGCGTTCAAGTCCACGGCTGACAGCATTGCCGCAGGTGTCGCGGTGATTCACCAGGAGCTGCACCTGGTGCCGGAAATGTCGGTGGCGGAAAACCTGCTGCTGGGGCACATGCCCAATCGCTTCGGGCTGGTCAATCGCAGGGCGATGACGCGTCGCGCCCGCGACCTGCTTAAAGGCCTGGCCGATGAAATCGATCCGGGCACGCGCCTGGGCGATCTGTCCCTGGGGCAACGGCAACTGGTGGAAATCGCCAAGGCCATGTCGCGCAACGCCCACGTCATCGCTTTTGACGAACCCACCAGCAGCCTCTCGGCGCGCGAGATCGACCGGTTGATGGCGATCATCGTCAAGCTGCGGGACGAGGGCCGGGTGATTTTGTATGTATCCCACCGTATGGAAGAAATCTTCCGCGTCTGTGATGCGGTCACCGTCTTCAAGGACGGACGTTTTGTACGCACCTTCGAAGACATGGCCGACCTGGACCACGACCGTCTGGTGACGTGCATGGTCGGTCGCGACATCCAGGACATCTATAATTATCGTCCTCGCCAGCAACAGGGGCCGAGCCTGCGTGTCACCGGGCTGTTGGGCCCTGGCTTGCAGGAGCCCGTGAGCTTCGCAGTAGAGAAGGGCGAAGTGCTGGGCTTCTTCGGCCTGGTCGGCGCCGGGCGCACCGAGCTGTTTCGCATCCTTTCCGGATTGACCCGCAGCCAGGCCGGCACCCTGCAACTGGACGGCAAGCCGCTGACTCTCAGATCGCCCCGCGATGCCATCGCCGCCGGGGTGCTGCTGTGCCCCGAAGACCGCAAGAAAGAGGGCATCGTGCCGCTTTCCAGCGTGGCCGAAAACATCAACATGGGCGCGCGTCCACGGCATGTGCATCTCGGTTGCCTGATCCAGGGACGCTGGGAGCGGGACAACGCGAAGAACCAGATCCGCTCGATGAACGTCAAGACGCCTTCGCCTGAGCAGCAGATCATGTTCCTGTCCGGTGGCAATCAGCAGAAGGCCATTCTCGGCCGCTGGCTGTCGATGCCGATGAAGGTGCTGCTGCTGGACGAGCCGACCCGCGGCATCGACATCGGCGCCAAATCCGAGATTTATCAGATCATCCATAACCTGGCCGCCGAGGGTATTGCGGTGATCGTGGTGTCCAGCGATCTGATGGAAGTCATGGGCATTTCCGACCGCATTCTGGTCATGAGCGAAGGCGCCATTACCGGCGAGCTTTCTCGGGATGAGGCCAACGAACAGCGGTTGTTGCAACTGGCACTGCCGCGTTCTCGCGGCTGATACCGGGTCAAGACAGTGAAAAATAAAAATGAGGTGCGTATGTCTACCGAAACCAGCCTGACGGCTCCCCGCCAGGGCATGAACATGCGTCGATTCGTCGACGACTGGGCCATGCTTCTCGCTGCACTGGGCATCTTTGTGCTCTGTGCCTTGCTCATCGACAACTTCATGTCCCCGCTGAACATGCGTGGGCTGGGGCTGGCGATTTCCACGGTCGGCATCGCGGCCTGCACCATGCTGTTCTGCCTGGCCTCGGGGCATTTCGACCTCTCGGTCGGCTCGGTGCTGGCCTGCTCGGGCGTGATTGCCGGGATCGTGATTCGTGACACCGACAGCGTGTTCCTCGGGGTTTCAGCGGCGCTGGCGATGGGGCTGCTGGTGGGGCTCATCAACGGGATCGTGATCGCCAAGCTGCGGATCAACGCGCTGATCACTACCCTGGCGACGATGCAGATCGTGCGCGGTCTGGCTTATATCTTTTCCAACGGTAAAGCGGTGGGTGTGGGCGACGAAGGGTTCTTCGTGTTCGGCAACGGCCAGTTGTTCGGCGTGCCGGTGCCGATCCTCATCACCATCGTCTGCTTCGTGTTCTTCGGCTGGTTGCTGAACTACACCACCTACGGGCGTAACTCGCTGGCGATCGGCGGCAACCAGGAAGCAGCGCTGCTGGCGGGCGTGCACGTGGACCGCACCAAGATCATCATCTTCGCGGTGCACGGTCTGATCGGCGCACTGGCGGGTGTGGTGCTGGCATCGCGGATGACGTCCGGACAACCGATGATCGGCCAGGGCTTCGAGCTCACAGTGATTTCGGCGTGCGTACTGGGCGGGGTATCGCTCAGTGGCGGGATTGGGATGATTCGTCACGTGATCGCGGGGGTGTTGATTCTGGCGATCATCGAGAATGCGATGAACCTGAAGAACATCGATACGTTCTATCAGTACGTGATTCGCGGCACGATTTTGCTGTTGGCGGTGATTATCGACCGCTTGAAGCGCCGCTGACGGATTGCGCCTGACGCCTGACCCGTAGCAGCACGGCTTGCCGGCGGTGGCGGTTTCGAAATCGCCTCGCCGGCAAGCCGGACTGCTACGTTGTCATGGGGTGTGGCAAAGAAGTTTGTCAGCCCCGGTTCCCTGTAGCAGTCCGGCTTGCCGGCGTCGGCGTTTCAGGATCCGCTCACGAGCAATGACATCACGCGGCGAGGCTCTGCTCGACCCACCTGCAAAACCCGAGCATCGCGGTATCGCTCATCATCGGGCCAATCAGCTGAACCCCCAGCGGCAAGCCTTGATCCCCGAACCCCACCGGCAGATTCAGGCTGGGCACGCCCAGCAGGCTCCAGATTCTCGAGAACAGGGGATCACCCGTACGCTCCAGCCCAAGGTCGGCCTCGTCACACGCGCTGGGCGTCATCAGCAGGTCATAATCGGCAAAACCTCGGCCCAACTGATGCCGCGCCGACGCCACCTGAGCACGGTGCTGGATGCTCTGCTCAAAGGTGACGAGCGACCCTCGCTCCAGCATCGCTACCAGCCTTTCGCTCAACAGATCGCCGTGATTCAGACGCTCATCGGCCAGCGCCTTGAACGCTTCTGCACACATCACCTGATCGTGCACCTCGACCAATGCTGCCAACGAATCAGCCAGGGTCACATCAACGATGTGCACGCCCTTGGCTGCCAGTGTCCGGACCGTGGATTCAAACGCCTGTTGCGCTGACGCACTGGCCTTGTCCCAATAAGGGGTGCGGCACACGCCGATGCGGGGCTTGCGATCCGTCGGCAATTCCCGCCACTGGGGGGCGTTGGCCAGCACTGAAGTCAATAGCGCCACATCGTCGACACAACGCCCGAACCCGCCCACGGTGTCCAGCGACTCGCTCAGGCTCTTGACGCCTGCGCGTGAGATCAGCCCGAAACTGGGTTTGAAACCGACCACCCCGCAATAGGCTGCTGGCCGAATCACCGATGCCGCTGTCTGCGTACCCAGGGCCAGAGGCACCATGTGCGCAGCGACGGCGGCGGCCGAGCCGCTGGAGGAACCACCAGGCGTGTGGGCAGGATTGTGTGGATTGCGCGTGGGGCCTGGGGTGAACGTCGCAAATTCTGTGGTGACGGTCTTGCCCAGCAAGATGGCGCCCGCATCGCGGCACAGGGCGACGGCAGCGGCGTCATTGACCGGCTGATGACTCTGGTAGATCGGCGAGCCGTAGCCGGTGGGGAAGTCCTTGGTATCGAACAGATCCTTCACACCCAGCGGCAAACCGTGCAGGGGGCCGCGCAGTGGGCCTCGATCCAGTTGCCGTGCCTGCTCCATCGCGCTGGCCCCATCGTGATGACGCCACGCCAGCACCTGGGGTTCGCGAGCTTCTATGCATTCAAGGTATGCGCCAAGCAGCGTCTGCGCACTCAATTCCCGGCTCTGCAGAAAGCGGGCGGCAGCGCTGGCGGTGAGGGTGGTCAGGTCATGGGGAGTCATGGTGCGGCGCTGTCCGGTTTTTGTTCTGATGATGCCGGATCATGCCGCAGGCAATGCGCGGTTGTATACCGGGCATGCAGGGGCAGGTCAGGTGAGTTTTGAGGTTTCGAAAATCAACCGGACCGAGGCCTGAGCCAACGCCTGTGCTTCGCTCCTGAAGGTATCGAGTTCCGTCTTCACGGCTTCGTCTTCGGTGTTGTTAGCCCGGGTCTCAATCAGAATGGTGATCTGGTACAGCGCATCGATCAGCCCATGCAGGTTGCGATGCAACTGGTGAGTGACCTTGCCCAGGTGTTCTTCCGTGGCTGCGCCGCGCGTCGGCGTGAGCGCTTGGGCAATGGTGTCTTCGGGGCGTGAGCGCACGCTGGTCAATACGTAATAGATATCGACGCCAGCTTCGGCAATCCGCAACAGATAGTCGGCTTTGGGAGAGCGCGCACCACTTTCATAGTTGCCTTGGGCATTGGTTTCGACTCCACCCAGAGTACCCAACGCGCTTTGCGACAGTTTCAGGCGAGTGCGTTCCTCTCGAAGTCTCGGGCCAATCCCTGTCATGTGTTTCTCCCCGCTGGCAGGTGTTGCAGGCGGTGTCACCAGGGAACCGATGGCGGCACACACGATTTACAATCACGCAAAAGATTTATGGATATTTAATCAGTCGACATACATGAATATGTCATGAGTGCGTGCATTAAAGCCGTCTATCGGCCGGGACACAATAGCAAGTATCCGATTGGATCCTAAACGGTTCAAGCGTTTGAAAGGTTTTTTATTAAACACACGTATGACAGATGGAATATGTAAATTATACGCGCTTGTGTATCTGTACAGATTTGTTCTTGGTTTTCCTTTTCTTATCTCTGAAATGAAAGATAGTTCATTCAATCAGATATATTATTGACACTCGTTTGAGTGTCAATAACTCATTGAGGGTATATCAGCCCGGGCAACGCAGGCCGGGCTGGCGAGCCCAGTCCGTGGCCGCCTTGGCAATGATGTCCGCCAGCGACGAGAGCGCTTTCTGATGTGCCACTACCAGATTTTCAATGCCCGGCCCTGCAGATTGGCGCACTGAACTGCTGCAGGTCAGGGTCTGGCGTTGACCATTATTTTGATTAGAGCGAATACTCAAGTTCCAGACGACATCGATCATTGCGTACTGGCCAATAATCGATTCGAACCGTCGAACATCGGTACGAATGGACAATACAGGTAGTTCGCTCTGCTTGGGTAGCCCCGCCAGATCACGAACTCCAAAACGACGTTCCAGTTCTGCGGTCAGTGCATCGTGAAACTCATCGCCCAGGGGGGCGCCCCAGCGTTCGTTCTCCAGAATGGCCAGGCTGCCGTCGCCCTGACGTACTACCAGCGGTGGTTGATCGACCTGGACGGCCATCAGCACCGGTTGCATTTCAAACTGGAAGGGTACCTGCATGTTGTTCGCCGGCGCCTGGGTAGGCGGGGCGATCAGCGTGTAGTAATGCGTCGGCGTGGAGGAACAGGCGCCAAGGCCCAGGGCGCAGGTCAGGGCCAGCAGGTGGGTACGCACGGTCATTGTGCAGGCTCCGGAGCAATTTCACGGGAAGAGGACGAACCTTTGTACGAGCCGGGCGCGGCATCGCCGGTGCGGCCGCGGATCAGCGACTCGGGATGGCGGCTGAGGAAATCGGTGAGCACGCGGACCGAACGCGCGGTGCGCTGAACTTCTTCCATGGCCTGACCCAGTTGCAGGCGCGCCGGGGAATCATCCGACAGGGTAGCGTTGGCTGCACCAATGGTTTTCTGTGCCTGCTGCAGGGTGCCAGTCACTTGTGGCAACACCTGCCCGTTGACGTTCTTCATGGTCTTTTGCAGTTCGATCAGGCTGCCATTGAGGTTGTTCGCCAGGTCGTCGATGGGAATCTTGCCGAGCTTGTCGACGAAGGCCTGCAACTGCTCCTGCAGCTTGTCGAAGCTGCCGCCCACGGTTGGAATCTCCAGCGGACGGGCCTTGGGGTTATAAGCGATTTTCGGTGCCTTGGGATCGAAATCCATGGCCACGTACAACTGGCCCGTGAGCAGGTTGCCGGTGCGAATCTGCGCCCGCAGACCGCGCTCGACGAAGCCGCCCAGAATTCTCGTAGTCTGTTCCTCTTCGTCGCCACCACCTGCCTGTTCGCGTAGCTTGTCATTGGCCGCGCCAAGACGCTGCGGGTAGATCACCGCGCCAACCACGCCGGGGAAGGTGCGGGTCGCCGGATCGTAGTCCAGGTCCACCGACACCACACGGCCGATGTTCACCCCCAGGAAGTCCACCGGCGCATTGACCACCAGGCCGCGCAGGGACTGGTTGAAACGCATGCGGATGTATTTCGGATCGCCGTCGGGCGGCGCCAGGGCCGTGGCCTGGTCTTCGAACAGCTTGAACTCGGCGTTGCTGTCGGCCGGTTTGGCGTCAGGGCTGTACTTGGGCTCGCGAAACGCGATACCGCCGGAAATGATCGAGGTCAGCGACTGCGTGGACACCTTCAGGCCCGCCGCGCCGATGCTGACGTCGACGCCGCTGGCGTTCCAGAAGCGCGAGTCGGTGAGCACGTACTGATCGTTGGGCGAGTTGATGAAAATCTCGATGTCCACGCCCTTACCGTCTTTTGCCAGTTCGTAGGCCACCACCTGACCCACCTGGATGCGGCGGAAGTAAATCGGCGAGCCGATGTCCAGCGACCCCAGGTCATCGGTATGCAGGATAAAGCGCTTGCCCTTTTCGCCAAAGGTCACCGGCGGCGGGGTCTCAAGACCAGTGAAGTCCTTCCTGGTTTCTTCCGAACTGCCCGCATCGGCGCCGATGAAGGCCCCCGACAGCAACGTATCGACCCCCGAGACACCGTGGGCGCCGATCCGCGGACGGACTACCCAGTATTGCGTATCGGCGCGGGTGAACGGGGTGGCCGACTGATTCAGCTCGATGGTCGCCAGCACGTGGGTGCGGTCTTCGCTCAGGGCGATATCGGTGACGGTACCGATGACCACATTCTTGTACTTGACCTGGGTTTTCTTGGCTTCAAGGCCTTCGGCGGTCAGGAAACTGACCACAACCTTGGGGCCCACGTTGAGAAAGTCGTGGATGACCATCGACAGGCCGATCACCCCGGCGACGATCGGCACCAGCCAGACCAGGGAGATACGCGCCTTGCGAGCCTTGACTTGCGGTCGTCCTGGCGCCTGGGTCGACGGGGGTAGGGTGTTCTCAGACATCTTCAACCTCTGCATCCCAGATCAACCGGGGATCGAAACTCATGGCGGCAAACATCGTCATCACCACCACCAAACCAAAAAACAGGATGCCCAGCCGTGGCTCGATGGTACTCAAGCCCCGGAACTGGACCAGCGCCGCGACCAGCGCGACCACCAGCACGTCGAGCATCGACCAGTAGCCGATCAGCTCGATGAAACGATAAAGCCTGGAGCGCTCACGCATGGCCCACTGGCTGCGGCGCTGACAGGTATAGAGCAGCATGCCCAGCACCAGGAACTTAATGCACGGCACCAGCACACTGGCGATGAAAATCAGGATGGCGATATCCCACGAGCCGCCCTCGGCAAACTCGATCACGCCGCTCATGATGGTGTTTTCGCTGGCGCTGCCGAGCAGGGTGGTGAACATCACCGGCAAGGTATTGGCTGGAATATAGAAGATCAGGCCAGCGATCAGGAACGCCCAGGTGCGCGCCATGCTGTTGGGTTTGCGCGTGTGGACTGCCGATTCGCATCGCGGGCAGACATGGGTGTCGTCGGGGCAGACATAACCGCAGACATGGCAGAGTGTCACGTTGCGCTCGCGGGCGAAGGGGATGCCGTTCATTCGGGCTGCACTCCCAGTTCGTCCCACAGCCTTCGGATGTCCTTGCCGGCGATCAGCACGATCAGCACCATCAGCATCGCCATGGCCCACAGCCCCACGCCCGGATGCACATCGAGCATGCCCGAAAGCTTGATGATAGCCACCAGAATCCCCAGCAGGCAGACCTCCAGCATGCTCCAGGGGCGCAAGTGCTCCAGGGTGCGCATGCAGGTCTTGAAGCCTGGGGCGATCTCGTTGCGATGGGCGTGCACCAGCACCCAGAACAGCAGGGCGATCTGCAACGCCGGGGCCAGGATGATCGCCAGCCCCGCGACCAGCGCGATCAGGGTGATCTGCCCTTGGGCCAGCGCTTCGACCGAGCCCCAGAGAGTGACTTCGTTGTACAGGCCTTTCATGCTGATGCTGATGACCGGAAACACATTGGCGAAAATGAACAGGATGCCGGCGGCAATGCTCAGCGCCAGCAGTTGCTCGATGCTCATGCGATGGCCGCGATCAAGCACCGCAGCACACCGCAGGCAATAGGCCGATTCGCCCTTCTTCAGGGTTTGGGCCTCGTAGAGCGAGTCGCAGTGCTCGCAGATGATCCACTGGGCCGGATCGTCTGCTGGAGGAGGCGTTGGGTACATGGACAGCACGCTGATAGGTTCGATTGAGACATTGACCACATTGCCATCATCCGGTTCGATGCCAATGCGTCGGTATTTATTGAATCAAAGCACGTTTTCGCAACGTGCCCATATTTGAGCTGTTGCCGGTTGTGTGGTCGCAAGATGGGCAAGTGTACCGCTATGCAGCCCTGCGCGCTGCATTGGACATCCGCTCGCGGCACCGACTAGGATCGATGCCTTGTGCCCCTGGTCGCTGGAGCGTGGTGATGTCTGCATGGCGTTTGAACAGTTTATGGATGGACCAGCTCGACGAGCCGCTGGCGCCCAGGGCAGCGCTGCAACAGGACCTGGATGTCGATGTGGCGATCATCGGCGCGGGATACACGGGGCTGTGGACCGCGTATTACCTCAAGCGCCACGCCCCACACCTGACCGTTGCCATCGTTGAAGCGCAGACCGCAGGCTTTGGTGCCTCGGGACGTAATGGCGGTTGGGTCATGGGCAACCTGCTGGGCGATGACCGAATGCTGGCGGGCTTTTCGGCAGAGGATCGCCGCGCCTCCTACGACCTGCTGTTCGGCATCCCCGACGAGGTCAAGAGCGTCATCGACCGCGAAGGCATCGACTGTGATTTTCGCAAAGGCGGCGCGTTGTACTGCGCGGCGCGCTATCCCGAGCAGCAAGCCAGCCTGCGTGCCTATCTGGACAAACTTTACAAGCAGGGGCTGACCGAGGCTGATTATCGCTGGCTCACCCCTGAGCAATTGAGTTCGCAACTGCGAATTGCCCGTGCCTACGGCGCGATTCATTTCTCTCATCTGGCGACCATTCAGCCGGCCAAACTGGTCCGTGGGTTGGCGCGGGCGGTCGAGGCGCTGGGCGTGCCGATCTATGAAAATACCCCGGCCATCGACTGGCAGGCCGGGCAGGTCGCAACCGCCCATGGCCGGATTCGCTGTCGCTGGGTGGTGCCTGCTGTGGAGGGTTATGCCGCCAGCATGCCCGCGCTGGCCCGCTATCAATTGCCGGTGCAGAGCCTGATTGTCGCCACCGAGCCCTTGCCTGCGAGTGTCTGGGATGAAATCGGCCTGAGCCAGGGGCAGGCGTTTGGCGAGAGCAGCCGGCAGGTCACCTACGGCCAGCGCTCCATGGACAATCGGCTGATCTTCGGCGCCCGTGGCGGTTATCAGTTCGGCGGTCGCCTGCGAGAAAACTTCGATTTGAGTACCAGTGAAGTGGAGCTGCGGCGCTACCTGTTCGGCGAGTTGTTCCCGCAGTTGAAGGAGGTCCGCATTACCCATTCCTGGGGCGGTAACCTGGGGATGTCGCGGCGGTTTCACCCGCACATGCTGTGCGACCGGGCTAACGGAATCGCCCTGGCCGGTGGTTACGGCGGGGAGGGCGTGGCGGCGAGCAACCTGGGTGGGCGCACCCTGGCGGACCTGATCCTTGAGCGCGATACGCCGCTGACTCACCAGCCCTGGGTGATTCGCGAGGGCGGGCTCAAGGCCCTTAAAGCCTGGGAGCCGGAACCCTGTCGCTGGCTGGGCTATAACGCGATCATCCGCAGCTTCGTCAGCGAAGACCAGACCCTGGCCGACCCCTCGACACCGGCCTGGCGGCGCAAGATCGCCATGGGCGTGGCGGATTTCATGGAAGGGTTCATGAAGTAGGTCGGCCGCGTTGGGATGTCGGTTAAAGTCTGGCCCAGAAATCCTCGGCGAAATCACTCAACGCCATGGTCGGCCTGAACAGGCGGATTTCCACTGGAATGTCCCAATGCTCATCCAGAGCCCGGACCAGTTTGCCGCTGCTGATTTCAGGCTCGGCCAGGGTTTTGGGCAGCCAGGCGATGCCTTTGCCTTCCAGCGCCATCGACAGCAGCACCGCCGCCAGATGGGAGGTGAACACGCTGTGCACGTTCGGCGGCTGAGCCTCCTTGCGCAGGCGTGCCGAGACAATGCGACCCAGCCCTGATTCGGCGGTGTAGCCCAACAGTGAAAGCGGCGTGTCGGCGGCAAAGGCCTGCACCTGTTGCCCCTGCAACGGCATCAGCAAATCGCTGCCCACCACCTTGGAATGAAAGGATTCGGCGGGAAATTGCGGCGGTACCTCCGGGTGCTGATGACACAACAAAAACTGCACCTCGCCGCCCAGCAACATCTGCTCGCAGACCCGCATGTTGTCCGAATGCAGCCGGATCGCTTCAATCGGGCTGGTTCGTTCGGCCGCTCGCACCCAGCCTGGAAAAAACGTGAACGACAGCGAATGGGTGGCCGCAAAATGCAGCGAACGAGCCTGCTTCCCTGCAACCTCCCGGGCTTCCTGGCGCATCTGATAGAGGCGTCGGGTCATCTCCTGGGCACTGCCGAGCATGTGCCTGCCGGCCTCGGTCAAGGTCGCGCCCTGGGTGGTGCGCTCGAACAGATCGACCCCGACCCAGGTCTCCAGCGCACGAATCCTGCGGCTGAATGCCGGCTGGGTGACATGGCGCAATTCGGCGGCACGGGAGAAGTTGCCGCTCTGCGCCAGTGCATTGAAATCTTCCAGCCAGACCAATTCCATCGTGATGCCATCCGCGCATTGAGTGCCGCGTTTTTAGCATTGGCCGCGCTAAGAGGTCCAGCCCTAGAGTGACCCCATAAACCGCTGCACCTCTTTCCAAAACAATAGGAGTGACCCATGCGCATCGTCGACATTCGCGAGAAAACCGTTTCCATTGCCTCGCCCATCGCCAACGCTTACATCGACTTTTCCAAGATGACCTGCTCGGTGGTGGCGGTGGTCACGGACGTGATTCGTGACGGCAAGCCGGTGATCGGTTACGGCTTCAATTCCAACGGCCGCTACGGCCAGGGCGCCTTGATGCGCGACCGTTTCCTGGCCCGGGTGCTGGAAGCCGACCCTGAATCACTGATCGACAAGGAACACAATAACCTGGACCCGTTTGCCATCTGGAAAACCCTGATGACCAACGAGAAACCCGGCGGCCACGGCGAGCGTTCGGTGGCCGTGGGCACCATCGACATGGCGGTGTGGGACGCGGTGGCCAAGATCGAGGGCAAGCCGCTGTATCGCCTGCTGGCTGACCGTTATCGCAACGGCGTGGCCGACGACAAGGTCTGGGTGTATGCCGCAGGCGGTTACTACTACCCCGGCAAGGACCAGACCAAGCTCAAGGCCGAAATGCAGAGCTATCTGGACCGTGGCTACGACGTGGTGAAAATGAAGATCGGCGCCGTGCCGCTCGCCGAAGACCTGCGGCGTATCGAAGCGGTGCTGGAAGTAGTAGGCGACGGTCAGCGCCTGGCGGTGGACGCCAACGGCCGTTTCGACCTCAAGACCGGCATCGCCTACGCCGAAGCGATCCGCCCTTACAACCTGTTCTGGTACGAGGAAGTGGGTGATCCGCTGGACTACGCGCTGCAAGCGGAGCTGGCCAATCACTACGACCTGCCGATGGCTACCGGCGAAAACCTGTTCTCCCACCAGGACGCCCGCAACCTGCTGCGCCACGGCGGCATGCGTCCGGACCGCGACTTTCTGCAGTTCGACTGCGCCTTGTCTTACGGCCTGGTGGAGTACCTGCGCACCCTCGATGTGATGCAGGAACTGGGCTGGTCGACCCGCCGCGTGGTGCCCCACGGCGGCCACCAGATGTCGCTGAACATCGCCGCCGGCCTGCACCTGGGCGGTAACGAGTCGTACCCGGATGTGTTCCAGCCGTTTGGCGGCTTTGCCGATGGCATTCGGGTCGAAAACGGACATCCCGGGCGTGGGCTTCGAGGCCAAGTCGGCGCTGTATGCGGTGATGCGCGAGCTGGGTGAGGGCGCCTGATTTCTTGCTCAACGCATGATCCTGTAGCAGTCCGGCTTGCCGGCGTTGGCGATCTCAAATGCGCTGCCGCCGGCAAGCCGCGCTGCTACGGGACCTGATACACCCGGCAGTCCTTTCCCCTCATACAAAAACAACAGTGAGGCACTCCATGGAACAGGCTTCGACACGCTGGTACAGCCAGCTCTACGTTCAGGTACTGATCGGCATCGTCATCGGCGGTGCGGTCGGCTTCTTTCTCCCCGATATCGGCGCCAAGCTGCAACCCTTCGCCGACGGTTTCATCAAGCTCATCAAGATGCTGCTGGCGCCGATCATCTTCGGCACGGTGGTGGTGGGCATCGCCAAGATGGGCAGCGTCAAGGAAGTGGGGCGCATCGGTGCCAAGGCGCTGATCTATTTCGAAGTCCTCTCGACCCTGGCGCTGGTGATCGGCTTGGTGGTGGTCAATATCCTCAAGCCCGGCGTGGGCATGAACATCGACATCAACACCATCAACGGCAGTGCGATCACCGGCTACACCCAGGCGGCAGCGGCGCAGGGAGGTGTGGTCGAGTTCTTCATGAACATCATCCCCACAACGTTGTTCGACGCCTTTGCCAAGGGCGCGATGTTGCAGGTGATTCTGGTCTCAGTGCTGATGGGCGTGGCGCTGGTGCAGATCGGCGAGCCGGTCAAGCCGCTGGTCAACGTCATCGACATGCTGTTGCAAAGCCTGTTTCGGGTGGTGGCGATGGTCATGCGCCTGGCACCCTTGGGGGCCGGGGCCGGCATGGCGTTCACCATCGGCAAATACGGCATCGGCACGCTGCTGTCCCTGGGGCAACTGCTGGTGGCGCTGTATGCCACGACGCTGATTTTCATCGTCGTAATCCTGGGCGCTGTGGCACGTTGGTCGGGACTGCCGCTGATGCAGTTCCTGCGCTACTTCAAGGATGAAATTCTGGTGACCCTGGGCACCTGCTCCACCGAAGCGGTGCTGCCGCGCATGATGGTCAAACTCGAGAAGCTGGGCTGCGAAAAGTCCGTGGTCGGCATGGTGCTGCCCACTGGTTACACCTTCAACTCGGACGGCACCTGCATCTACCTGACCATGGCGGCGATTTTCGTCGCCCAGGCCACCAACACGCCACTGACCCTGTGGGATCAACTGACCGTGCTCGGCGTGTTGCTGCTGACCTCCAAAGGCTCGGCGGGCGTGGCCGGTGCCGGCTTCGTGACACTGGCGGCCACACTGTCGGTGTTCCACGGTATCCCGATGATCGGCCTGGTGTTATTGCTCGGCGTCGACCGCTTCCTCAACGAGGCGCGGGCGGTGACCAATCTGATCGGTAACGGCATCGGCACGATAGCGATTGCCAAGTGGGATGGCTCGTTTGACAAGGCCCAGGCCGCACGTGAAATAGCTGCCATGAATGAGGGTTCGGCCAAGGAAGGCAAGCGCGTCGATTCGGTGGTCACTGCCCGCGTCGGAAAGTCGCAGGTGTAGGGCGCAAGGGCTGGCGGTCGGCGGGTGTCCGCAGACCGCCACACTGCCGTGTTACAACTTGAAATGACCTGCGATGATAGACTTGCGCCACTTCAAATGAGGAGCGACAGACGTGCGCAAGATGGCAATGATGGTGGCGGTGTTGATGCTGGCAGGCTGCGATGCTGGAAAGCCAGCGCCGACGCCCAAGGTGTCAACCGCTGACTCGGTCGCGGAAGCACCGACCCCGGCCTCGAATCAGTGGACCATTCGCGTTCATTTGAAAGAAGCCCTGAGCGACATGAGCTACTGGCTGGTCGAGCACCATTACCCCATGTATGTGGTCAAGGTCGATGGCAAGGAAGTGGTGATGATCGGCCCGTTCGAATCGAAGGACGCCGCTGAAAAATCCAAGACCGACATCGACGCCGCCCTGGCCAAGGGGCATCGTTTGTCGCAGTTGGAAGTGATTGCACCCAGGTCTTGAGCCAACTGCGCTATCTGTGTGGAAACCGATTCTGTGGGAGCCGGCTTGCTGGTGAAAGCGTCAGGTCAGATACATCGATGCTGACTGACACTGCGCATTCGCCAGCAAGCCGGCTCCCACAGGATTTTCATTGCTTGGCTTGATGTGCTTCGATCAACGACGGCCCAGCAACAACCCCACCACCAGCCCGAACCCGGCCGAGATCGCAACGGTCTGCCATGGGTGGCCGCCGATGTAGGTTTCGGTGGCTTCGACAGCAGGCTTGGTGCGATCACGCACGCTGCCTACCGACTCCAGCGCCTGCTTGAGTTTCAGGCTCAATTGCGCGCGCACGGTTTCTGCCTCTTCGCCGACCAGCGCGGCGCTGTCCTTGAGCAACTTGTCGGACTCTTCGATCAAAGCCGCCAGTTCGCTGAATGCCTGATCCTTGATCTGTTCGGCGGCGGTCTGGGAAGCGGTTTTACGAGCCATGGCTATATCCTTTCAGTTGAGAATGGCAGTGAGCAATGGAGTCCTGGCGCCTGGAAAAAGTTGCAGGGCATTTCAAGCCGAAGGAAAAAAGTGTGACGAATGAAGGCAAGCTTTTGCGCGCTCGGGTGTAAGATGCAGTCGCTTTTCAATCGTCACTCAACGGCGAGCGAGCGTTCTGTTTTTGCACATCGAGGTAGACGTCATGAGTTTCAACCTGGCCAACAAGTCCCTTGCCGAGCGCGCAGAGATCGAGGACGAAAAGTCCCGCCTGTTCGAGCTGTGGCAGAGCAACCTGGGCAAGTCCAAGGGCGAAGCTGCCCGGCTGATGGGCGAGCGCAGCAAGCGCAAGGGTAAGTGGTCGGAGTGGGTACGAGCCGAACTGGACACCATGTCGCCCCCGGAATACGCCAACATGGTGCGGGCCGAGGTCAATCGCCTGGTCGCCGCGGCACGGGCGTAGATTTCAGAACAATCCCTCTATCGTCTCCCGCACCTTGAGCACCGCCGAGTCCAGTTGGGTGGAGGTGCGCCAGCCCAGCTCGATCGGGTAGCGTGGCATCGGCAGGGGGCATTCGAGCAAGGCCAGCCCGGCGATCTGTGCCACTGCTTCGGCGGCGTGGGCAGGGATGGTCGAGATCGCGTCGGTGCCTTTGAGCAGGTAGGGCAGGGCCGCGAAATGGGTGGTCGAGGCGCAGACCGTGCGGCTCAGGCCCAGGCTCGACAGGCCTTCGTCGACCATGCCGATGAAGCCGCCCGACGACACCAGGATCTGCTCCCGGGCTATGAACTCCTCAAGGCTCAACGTTCGCTGGCCGGGCGCGAGACTCGCCGGGTCCGCCAGGCACAGATAGCCGCCTTCCCCCAGCACCCTGCGGCTCAGCAGCCGCTCGGCGAATCCTCCCGACGCCACCGCCAGATCGATGCTGCGCTCCATCAGCGCCGTGCCGACGATCTGGCTGTGGGTCTGGCGAAAGATCAGGCGCAACCCCGGCGCGCTGTGCCGGATCGATTCCATCAGGCGCCTGCCGAACGCGATCTCGAAATCATCTGACAATCCCAATGCCACTGAACGCCCCTCGAAATGACTGCCCTCGGGCTCGACCATCGCAAGGCTTTGCCGGCACTTGTCGAGCGCATCTGAGACCACCGGCTTGAGCTGGTTGGCCCGCAGGGTCGGCGCCAGGCCACGACCCGTGCGTACGAACAGTTGATCGTCATACACCTCGCGCAGGCGGCGCAACGAGGCGCTGACTGCCGATTGCGTGACACCCAGACGCAATGCCGCGCGGCTGGCGCTGGCCTCGTCGTGCAGGGCTTCAAAGACTTTCAACAGGTTGAGGTCGACGCTGGCGATATTCATGCTGCTCATATCATTAACAATTGGCGAGGGGTTTATTCATGTTGGCGGCGAGGCGGAGAATTGGCAACAGACCCGCATTCAACTCACAAGGAGTACCCCTGATGAACAAGTCCATCGTTGCTGCGTTGCAGATCGGCGCGTTACCCGGCGGCAAGGCCGAAACCCTGGCGCAGATCCTGTCCTACGAGTCGGCCATCCGCGAGGCCGGCGCCAGTGTGGTGGTGATGCCCGAGGCCTTGCTTGGCGGCTACCCGAAGGGCGAAACCTTCGGCACCCAACTGGGTTATCGCCTGCCCGAGGGGCGTGATGCCTTCGCTCGCTATTTTGACAACGCCATCGATGTGCCTGGCGCCGAAACCGATGCACTGGCCGAGCTGTCGGCGCGCACAGGTGCCAGCCTGGTGATCGGTGTGATCGAGCGTTCAGGTAGCAGCCTGTTCTGCACCGTGTTGTTCTTCGAGCCGGACGGCGGGCTGGTCGCCAAACATCGCAAACTGATGCCCACCGGCACTGAGCGGCTGATCTGGGGCAAGGGCGACGGTTCGACCTTGCCGGTCATCGACGCGAAGGCCGGACGCATCGGCGCCGCCGTCTGCTGGGAAAACCAGATGCCGTTGCTGCGCACGGCGATGTACGCCAAGGGCGTGCAGATCTGGTGTGCGCCGACGGTGGACGAGCGCGAGATGTGGCAGTGCACCATGCGCCACATTGCGCAGGAAGGCCGGGTGTTTGTGATCAGCGCCTGCCAGGTTCAGGACTCGCCGCAGGCACTGGGCATCGACGTTGCCAACTGGCCCGCCGAGCGTCCTCTCATTAATGGAGGCAGTGTGATCGTCAGTCCCATGGGCGAGGTGCTGGCAGGGCCGCTGGTGGGCGAACGCGGCCTGCTGACCGCCGAAATCGACACCGACGAACTGGTGCGTGCGCGCTACGATTTCGACGTGGTCGGCCACTATGCGCGGCCGGACGTGTTCGAGTTGATGGTGGATGAACGGGCCAAGCCCGGGGTGCGGTTCGTCAGGGATTGATGTACTTCTGGCCTCCGCCATTGAACGGCTTCTGGCCGAAGGCCGCGGGAGCGGGCTCGCCCGCGAAAGCGTCGTGCCTGACGCTCCGATATTGTCTGACCCGCCGCTTTCGCGGGCAAGCCCGCTCCCACAGGATCGAGGTCGGTGTCGTCAGGTACCTGTCACCACTCCCCACTCGCCGGCTGCGGCAGGCTCAAGGTTCCGCTGTCATAGAACCGCATGGTGCCGAACAGTCCGCCCGCGAGCTTGCCGTGCAGTTCATAGGGCAGGTTGTCCAGGCTCTGGCGTTCGCTCAGCCCCACCGCCTGACGCAGCGCGGCAAACGCCGAAACCGTCACCGGCACCGTGAGGACGCCTTCGGAAAAACGCCCGATGGTGCCTTTCTGGTCGCTCACCCCGGAGGCCAGCAGCTTGCCGTTGACGTCCAGGTTCAGTGCCACGCCGTCGTACTGAATGTCCACGTCGTTGGGGTTCTGCAGGCGCAGTTTCACGGCGAAGCGCACTTCCAGATCCTGCCCTTGTAGCGGCTCGATGCCCACCACATTGATGTTCAACGGATCGCGATTGGGAAACAGCGCGCAGGCGCTCAGGGCCAGAAGCAGCAGACAGGTACACAGGGTGCGGAAGGGGTGTTGCGGCATTGACGGTGCTCCGGTTGCCGAGGCGTGGCAGAGGCGCGAGTGCGCCCCTGCCAATGAGCCTAGCGGTTCAACTCTGCGACCGCGCGCCCGGGCAGAGGTTCGCCGTCGCCCGGCTGCTGCGGGTCTTGCAGCACCTTGACGGTGGAAGCCTCAGGGTCGAACTCGGTGATTTCCTCATCATCCTGATATTCCTCCGGCAGGAAAATATTGAGGATGATCGCGCAGAAGGCGCCCACGGTGATCGGCGATTCAAATATGTTGTGCAGTGCCTTGGGCAGTTCGCGCAATACCTCCGGCACCGCTGCCACGCCCAGGCCCATCCCCAGTGAGATCGCAACGATCAGCATGTTGCGACGATGCAGGCCGGCTTCGGAAAGAATCTTGATCCCGGCCACGGCCACGGTGCCGAACATGATAAGGGTGGCACCGCCCAATACCGGTTTGGGCATCAGTTGCAGCACCGCGCCGATGATCGGGAACAGCCCCAGCAACACCAGGATCCCGCTGATGAAGAACGCCACATAGCGGCTGGCGACGCCGGTGAGCTGAATCACCCCGTTGTTCTGGGCGAAGGTCACCATCGGCAGGCTGTTGAAGGTCGCGGCCATCGCCGAGTTGAGACCGTCGGCCAGCAAGCCCGATTTGATCCGGCGGATATACACCGGGCCGCTCACGGGCTGTTGGGAGATCATCGAGTTGGCGGTCAGATCCCCGGCAGCCTCCAGAGGCGAAACCAGGAAAATCACCGCAATCGGAATGAAGGCCAGCAAGTCGAACGAGAAACCGTACTTGAACGGCACCGGAATGCTCATCACCGGCACATTCGGCATCTTGGCGAAATCCACGCGGCCCAGGTACCAGGCAACGAAGAAGCCTAGCGTCAGGCCGATGATGATCGCCGACAGGCGCAGCAACGGAATATTGAAACGATTGAGGATCACGATGGTGGCCAGCACGAGGCCCGCCAGCCCCAGGTTGGTGGCCGAGCCCAGGTCGGTGGCGCCAAATCCGCCAGCCATGTCGGTCATCGCCACCTTGAGCAGCGACAGGCCCATCAGGGTAATGATGGTGCCGGTCACCACCGGTGTAATCAGCTTGCGCAACTTGCCGATGAACTGGCTCAGGGCGACTTCGATGAACGCCGCGCAGAAACACACGCCGAAGATGGTCGAGAGGATTTCCTCGGTGCCGCCGCCGCGGCTCTTGACCAGGAAACCGGCGCTGAGGATCACGCTCAGAAACGAAAAACTGGTGCCTTGCAGACACAAGAGTCCCGAGCCGATGGGCCCGAAGCGCTTGGCCTGGACGAAAGTGCCCAGGCCTGAAACGAATAGCGCCATGCTGATGAGGTAGGGCACTTCACTGTCCAGCCCCAGAACGCTGCCGACGATCAGGGTAGGGGTGATAATGCCGACGAAGGACGCGAGGACATGTTGCAGGGCGGCAAAGATCGCCGCCGTGAAGTGCGGTCGGTCGTTGAGGCCGTAGATCAGGTCTGTCTTACGGGACGCAGGGCGCGTCGGGGGCGTGCTTGGAGCTGTGGTCATGGTTAGCCTGCCTGTTGTTTTTATTCGGTCGTGGGCTTTGCAGTTGACACTGGCCTGATCTGTATACAAAAGCTGTCTACTGGGTCAGGTTTTGTGACTCTACAACATGTCGACACATTGAAAAACAATTCATTTGCAGATTGTGTACAAAAAGATGCCATGAGCGAGACGCAGGGCCGTAGGAAAAGGCCGCGCAGAATGCCAGAAAATGCTTCGCGGGTCTGCGATACCCGCTTATTCTGTCGCACTGAACCTGAGCCGTACGCGGGCGTCCAACCTGAGGCGCGCTATTGGCCGGCGTCCGCATTCAGAGTCTACAAGGAGGTTTCAACCGGGGTGTATCGATCTTGATGAGCACTGCACAGCCATTTCCATTGACTGACCTGCAAATTGCGCTGATTTCCCGGGCGCTGGCAGACAGCAGGCGCTACCAGATCCTGCTGCAGATCAGCGCCTCTGCGGAGCCGGTGCCCTGCGCCGAGCTGCTCAAGGTCCATCCGGTCAGCGCCGCGACGGTGTCCCACCACACCAAGGAGCTGGAGCGCGCCGGGCTGATAAACACCCTGCGCGAGGGCAAGTACGCCCGGTTCGCCATGCAACGCGATGTGCTGCGCGCCTATGCGCAGCAATTGATGCAGTTCTGCTGAGGCTCTGCCGAGTCGAGCTAGTCAGTCATCATATAAAGGTCCTTGACCATTACCGGCATACGCCAGTAAATTGCCCGACCCACATTTTCTTCCTTCTCCTGCCTTCCACAGGCGCATTCGGAGCTTCTTTATGTACCCAGACGTTCAGCTGTACATCGACGGCCAATGGCGCGCCAGCGAAGATGGCCGCACCATCGCCGTGCTCAACCCGGCCACCGGCGAGACCCTGGGCACCGTTGCCCATGCCTCCGTTGCCGATCTGGACCAGGCGCTGGCCGCCGCCGAGCGCGGTTTTGAAACCTGGCGTAGCACCCCGGCCTACGATCGTTACAAGATCATGCAAAAAGCCGCCAACCTGCTGCGTGAACGCGCCGACCAGATCGCTCGCATCATGACTCAAGAGCAGGGCAAGCCACTGGCCGAAGCGCGCATGGAAACCCTGTCCGCGGCCGATATCGTCGACTGGCTGGCCGAAGAGGGCCGTCGTGCCTATGGCCGTCTGGTGCCGTCGCGCAACGTTTCGGTCGAGCAGAAAGTCATCAAGGAGCCGGTAGGCCCGGTGGCGGCGTTCACGCCGTGGAACTTCCCGATCAACCAGGTGGTACGCAAGCTGTCCTCGGCGCTGGCCGCCGGTTGCTCGATCATCGTCAAGGCCCCGGAAGAAACCCCGGCATCCCCTGCAGAGCTGATTCGCGCGTTTATCGACGCGGGCGTTCCGGCCGGTGTGATTGGTTTGGTGTTCGGCGACCCGGCGCAGATTTCCAGCTACCTGATCGCCCATCCGACCATCAAGAAAGTGACGTTCACCGGCTCCACGCCGGTGGGCAAGCAACTGGCCGCGCTGGCCGGTCAGCACATGAAGCGCGCCACCATGGAGCTGGGCGGTCACGCGCCGGCACTGGTGTTCGACGACGCCGACATCGACCTGGCCGCCCGCACCCTGGCAGCCTCCAAGTTCCGTAACGCGGGCCAGGTGTGTGTGTCGCCGACCCGCATCCTGGTTCAGCGTGGTGTGTATGAGCGGTTCGTCGAGCAGTTCGTCGGCCTGACCCGCGAAGTGAACGTGGGCAACGGTCTGGATCAGGGGGTGACCATGGGCCCGTTGGCCAACGAGCGTCGTGCTCCGGCACTGGCGGCGCTGGTCAAGGATGCCTGCGAGAAGGGCGCGAAGCTGGAAACCGGTGGCAAGGCTATCGATGGCCCAGGCTACTTCTTCGAACCGACCGTGCTCAGCGGCCTGACCACCGACATGCGCGCCATGAGTGAAGAGCCCTTTGGCCCGCTGGCGCTGATCGTGCCGTTCGACACGGTCGAAGACGCGGTCAAGGAATCCAACCGCGTGCCGTTCGGCTTGGCCTCTTATGCGTTCACCACCTCGATGAAAACCGCGCACATCCTCAGTACGCGCATCGAAGCGGGCATGCTGTCGATCAACCACCAGGGCATTGGCCTTGTGGAAGTGCCGTTCGGCGGGATCAAGGATTCCGGCTATGGCTCCGAAGGCGGCACAGAGGCCATCGAGGCGTACCTGAACACCAAGCTGGTGACGGTGTTCAACCTCTGATAGCCGGCTTTTACTCCCACCCGTAGCAGTCCGGCTTGCCGGCGTCAGCGATCTTGAGGACGCCGACGCCGGCAAGCCGGACTGCTACGGGGCGGGGTAAACCATCAGTTAGCTGATCAATTCTCCGATGACACGCCGCGCCTCTCGCGTTTCATCTGCATCACCAGGGTAAACCGGTCATCGGGGTACACCGTCTCCGACACGGCAATCAATCCGCCCAGCTCGTCGCGATACTGGCGGATGATGTTCAGCCCCAATGAGCCCGCCGCCGCATTCAGCCGGCTCGCCAGGTCGGCGTTCAACTGCACCGGCCGCACCTGCTGATCCACCGCATCGATCCGTCGCCCGAACTCTCGCTCGATCAACGCTGCGATCAACTCGCCGGGGCACTCCTTGGCCAGTGGAATCACGCTGGCATAGACCTCATCGGCATACACATCCGTCCAGCACAACGGCGCGTGGCGCTGGCCGACGTCGACCTTGATGCTCGACATGCAAAAGCAATGAGAGCCCGGCTCCAGCCCCAGACGCCGGGCCTGGGCGATGTCCACCACGAAGTGCTCGACCTGCTGCACATCGCGGATATGGGTCTCGGCCACATGCACCAGGTCCGCCACCGACGCCAGCGACTGCGAATAGCCACCGCTCGGCGTGGCCGCTTCGACACGGGTGCCGACCCGCTTGCGGCGCGACACCATGCCTTGGTTCTGCAACTGGGTAATGGCCGCGCGCACGGTGTGGCGGCTGACCTCATACAACTCGCACAGCTCGAATTCCGTCGGCAGCAGTGAACCCACCGGATAGCGGCCGTTACTGATGCCCTCCATCAGGTCTTTGGCAACCACGGCGTAACGCGTTTGATTGATGCCTTCCATCGAGCTCTCCCAACGACGAGTTGACAGTGTATCAGGGCAAGGGGTAATAATTATGTACGGACATATTAAATATGTACGGCCAATAACAACATTTGGGACCCTCTCCATGTCCACTACCGTTTTTGATTCCGCTCTGTTCCGCGACATGTTCGGCACCGCCGAGATGCGTGAAGTGTTCTCCGACAAGGCGCTGATCGAGCGCTATATCGAAGTCGAAGTCGCGCTGGCTCGCGCCGAAGCCCGCTGCGGCGTGATCCCTGCCGAGGCCGCTGAACAGATCGCTGCCAAGTCCACTTTCGAATCCCTGGACCTTGCGCTGATGCAGCACGAGACCGAGATCGTCGGTTACCCGATCCTGCCGCTGGTGGAGCAACTGTCGAAAACCTGCGGTGAAGCCGGGCGCTACGTGCACTGGGGCGCCACCACCCAAGACATCATGGACACCGCTGTGGTGCTGCAGGTGCGCGCCGCGCTGGCGCTGGTCGAGCGTGACATTCAGGCCGTGCGTGGCCTGCTGGCGGGTCTTGCGCAGAAGTACCGCGACACGCCGATGGCCGGCCGTACCCATCTGCAGCACGCCTTGCCGATCACCTTCGGCTACAAGTGCGCGGTATGGCTGAGCATGTTCGATCGTCATGCCGAGCGTCTGGTGGAGCTGCGTCCACGGGTGGAAGTGGGGCAGTTCGCCGGTGCTGCCGGGACCTTGGCATCGTTGGGCGACAAGGGCCTGGAAGTGCAGGAAGCGCTGATGGGCGAACTGGGCCTGGGCGTGCCGCAGGCGACCTGGCACGTGGCCCGCGACGGCCTGGCCGAAACCCTGAACTTCCTCGGCCTGGTCACCGCATCGCTGGGCAAGGTGGCGCTGGACGTCATGATGATGATGACCAGCGAGCTGGGCGAAGCCTACGAGCCGTTCGTCAAAGGCCGTGGCGCCAGCAGCACCATGCCGCAGAAGCGCAACCCGATTTCCTGCGAGCTGATGTACGCGGCGGCCAAGGGCGTGCGCCAGCAGGCGGGGCTGATGCTCGATGCGATGATTCAGGACTTCGAGCGCTCCACCGGCCCGTGGCAAGCTGAGTGGATCGCCATCCCTGAAGCCTTCGCCCTGAGCGCCGCCTCCCTGGGCCAGGCCAAGTTCATGCTGGCCGGCCTTGAAGTGCGCCCGGAGCGCATGCTCAAGAACCTCAACATGACCCAAGGCCTGATCGTCGCTGAAGCGGTGATGATGGGCCTGGCGCCTGCATTGGGTCGCCAGTTGGCCCACGACGTGGTGTACGCCGCCTGCCGCGTGGCCAATGACGAAAACATCAGCCTGCTCGATGCACTGGTGGCCCAGGGCGAGGTCACTGAGCGCCTGGACCTGGCCGAGCTGCAACGCCTGACCGATCCGTGCAACTACCTGGGTCTGGCGCCGCAGATGGTCGACCGTGCGTTGGCCCGTGAAGGTTCGGTCAAGCGCTGACCGGTTGAGCCGGGCGTGCGAGGTTGCAGGCCCGGTGTCTCGCTATCTCTGCCCCATAAAAACAATGAGAGCGCCAACATGTCTTCTACCGGTAAAAAACCGTTCTACCGCGACCTGACGTTCCAGGTCGTCGCGGCCATGGTCCTGGGGATCGCCTTTGGCTTTGTCGCCCCGGAAACGGCGGCCAGCTTCAAGATCCTCGGTGACGTTTTCCTCAAGCTGATCAAGACCGCCGTCGCGCCCCTGGTGTTTTTCACCGTGGTGCACGGCATCGCGTCGGCGGGGGATATCAAGCGCGTGGGCAAGGTCGGCCTGCGTGCGCTGATCTATTTCGAAGTGCTGTCCACGGTGGCGCTGGCCATCGGCCTGATCTGGGGCAACCTGCTGAACATAGGCTCGGGCATGCATGACGCCCATCCAAGCAGCGCGACCGCCGCCGCAGCCAGCGCTGCCGTCGCCAAGGGCCATGGCCCGGCATCGACCATGGACTTCATCTACGGCATCTTCCCGGATAACTTCGTCGGTGCATTCGCCGGTGGCCAGTTGTTGCAGGTGCTGGTGATCTCCGTGCTGTTCGGCTTCGCGCTGCTGGCGCTCAAGCCTGAACGTCGAGAAGTGATCGAGGACGGCCTGACCCGCATCTCCGAGTGCTTCTTTGAGTTCATCAACCTGATCATGAAGTTCGCCCCATTGGGCGCCTTCGGTTCGGTGGCTTACGCTGTAGGCAGTAATGGCACAGCGGTGCTGATGTCGCTGGCCAACCTGGTGCTGATGTTCTATGTGGCGATCTTTTTCTTCATCTTCGTGATCCTTGGCGCGGTGTGCCGGTTGTCCGGCTTCAGCCTGTGGCGCTTCCTGCACTACATCAAGGATGAAATCTTCATCGTGCTGGGCACGGCATCCTCGGAAAGTGCGTTGCCGCGCCTGCTGCAAAAACTGGAGAAGTTCGGCTGTTCCAAACAGAGCGTCGGCCTGGTGCTGCCCACCGGTTACGCGTTCAATCTGGACGGCACGTCGATCTACATGTCGTTGTGCGTGCTGTTCATCGCCAATGCCTACGGCGTGCCCCTGAGCTGGGAACATCAACTGGGGATCATCGCGATCATGCTGGTGACCTCCAAAGGTGCGGCAGCAGTGTCGGGCGGCAGTTTCGTGGTGTTCGCCGCCACCGTCACGGCGGTCGGCGTGTTGCCCGCAGAAGGGCTGGCGCTGCTGTTTGGTGTGTACCGCTTCATGTCCATGGCGATTGCCACCTGCAACACCATCGGTAACAGCGTGGCCACCGTGGTGGTCGCCAAGTGGGCCGGGGAGTTCTCCGAGCAGACCGCTCGCGAGGAATATCGCCGTGAACTGGGCCGTGCGCCGGGGGCTGCTCTATGACCGGTACGCGGATCGAGAACGATGCGTTTGGCCCGGTGGAGATCCCGGCCAACCGTTACTGGGGCGCGCAGACTCAGCGTGCCCTCGAAGTGTTCGGCCACCACGGCGAACGTTTCGCCCCGGCCTTGATTCATGCCTTCGGCTTGCAGAAGATCGCCTCCGCGCGGGCCAATCAGCGCCTCGGCGCGCTACCCCAGGACATGGCCCGCGCCATCGAACAGGCGGCGCAACGGGTGGCGGCGGGGGAGTTCGATGAGCATTTCCCGCTGACGGTCTGGCAGACCGGTTCCGGCACCCAGACCAACATGAACGTCAACGAAGTGATCGCCAATCTGGCCAATCTCGCTCTGGGCACCGAGCTGGGGAGTAAACACCCGGTGCACCCCAACGATCACGTCAACCGTTCGCAGTCGTCCAACGACAGTTTTCCTACGGTGATGCACGTGTCGGCGACCTTGCAGTTGCGCGACGCCTTGTTGCCCGCCCTGGGCGCAATGCGCGACGCGCTGGCGGACAAGGCCAACGCTTGGGCCCGCGTGCTGAAGATCGGGCGCACCCACATGATGGACGCCGTGCCGATGACCCAGGGCCAGGCCTTCGATGCTTTTGCCCGGCAGATCGGCCATGGCATCGAACGTATCCAGGGCTGCCTGCCGCGCCTGCGCGTACTGCCCCAGGGCGGCACGGCGGTAGGCAGCGGGCTGAATGCACCAGCGGGATTCGATCAGGCGTTTTGCGAAGAGTTGAGCCGAATAACCGGTGAGCCGTTCAGCCCCAACCCGAGCAAGTTCGAAGGCATGGGCACCCACGATGCGCTGGTGGAAGTCTCGGGCGCCCTCAACGTGCTGGCCGTGTCCCTTAGCAAGATCGGCAATGACATCCGCCTGCTGGGCTCGGGTCCGCGCTGTGGTCTGGGGGAGTTGCTGTTGCCGGACGACGGCCTGACCTCATCGATCATGCCCGGCAAACGCAACCCCACCATTGCCGAAGTGCTGGTGCAGGCGGCGATGCAGGTCATGGGCAACCACACCACCATCACCGTGGCGGGGGCGTCCAGCGCGTTCGAACTGAACGTGGCCAAGCCAGTCCTGATCCACAACCTGTTGCAGTCCATCGGAGTGCTAGCCCATTGCATCGGGATCTTTACCGACAAACTGGTCAAGGGGCTGGAGGTCAATCATCGGCAACTGGCGGCCAACCTGGAAAATGCGCTGTTGATGGCCACCGTGCTCAACCCGGTGCTGGGCTACGACCGCGTCGCGCAGATCACCCGCAAGGCCGCAGAAGAAGGCATCTCGCCCAAGGCCGCGGCGGTGGCGCTCGGGTTCATCAGCGCCGAGGAGTACGAGCGACAGGTGAGGCCGGAGTTGATGGTGTGAACTGAAGGATGGGGGTGTAATCACTGGCCTCTTCGTGGGCAAGCCCACTCCCACAGATTAGAAGTCGTGCCGCGACTGGGCGGATCCCCCAAAACCCTGTGGGAGCGGGCTCGCCCGCGAAGGCTGAGCCACTGCACAGCCTAACCGGTGGCTGGCCGGGCCCCTTCGTGGGCAAGCCCACTTCCACAGGATACAAGTCTTGCCGAGACTGGACAGATCACCCCAAAACCCCGTGGGAACGGGCTCGCCCGCGAAGGCTGAGCCACTGCCACAGCCTAACCGGTGGCTGGCCGGGCCCCTTCGTGGGCGAGCCCACTCCCACAGGATACAAGTCTTGCCGCGACTGGGCGGATCACCCCAAAAACCTGTGGGAGCGGGCTCGCCCGCGAAGACTGAGCCACTGCCACAGCCTAACCGGTGGCTGGCCGGGCCCCTTCGTGGGCAAGCCCACTCCCACAGGATACAAGTCTTGCCGCGACTGGGCGGATCCCCCAAAACCCTGTGGGAGCGGGCTCGCCCGCGAAGGCTGAGCCACTGCCACAGCCTAACCGGTGGCTGGCCGGGCCCCTTCGTGGGCAAGCCCACTCCCACAGGATACAAGTCTTGCCGCGACTGGGCGGATCACCCCAAAAACCTGTGGGAGCGGGCTCGCCCGCGAATACTGAGCCACTGCCACAGCCTAACCGGTGGCTGGCCGGGCCCCTTCGTGGGCAAGCCCACTCCCACAGAGTGTGCGTAGGTGTTGTGGACTGCGTTGTGTAACGCGCTCGGACCGACTGGGACAATAATCAGTCCCCCTCAGGCAACCAGACAGCATCCCACAATGGGTAGTCTCCTATGCGTCGCACCAATCCCGCCCTGAGCGGGTTGGCCACGATGTAACGGGCAAAATGGATCAGGTCGTCTTCATACCTCACAGCGATATCGTGATAACCCGGCTGCCAGATCCTGCCTTGGCGGCCGGTCGCCTTGTTGATGGCAATCGCTGTTCTTGATTTGACCCGCCTTACGATATCCGGCAGCGATCCTGTCGCCAGTTCGACCAGCCAGTGAAAGTGGTCAGGCATTACGACCCATGCCAGAGATTCGACGAGCCCCAGCGCCTTTGCTTCCCGCATTTCTTGCACCAACAGCCTGCCCAATCGCAAGTCTGAAAAGTCTTGGCGATGATGCTCCAAGCGAGAAGTGACCAAATAGATTCTTCCTTCTGCGGAAAAACGACCGGTCCGGAGACGATGTGACTTTGATTTCGCAGGCATTTGCAGTCCTCTATCCAATGATGCAAATGGGAATCTAGTTCGGTCGTGGAAAGTTGATGGAGAGCGTGTTTCACCTGATATTTCTAGGGGAGCAATACCCTGTGGGAGCGGGCTTGCTCGGGAAAGCGGAGTTACTGTCACAACATATGCAGCGCCTGGCAGTCCCCTTTCGTGGGCAAGCCCACTCCCACAGTTCTACGTTGGGCGCCGACGCTGGGACTGCCCAGAAATCCGTGGGCGCGTAGCGTCGGACCCTGTCGGTAACGACTGAACTCCTGCCAGGCACCCGAACTCTCAACCCAGAGACCACCGGGGCAGGGATCGGGCATGACTAACACCGGGACGCTGTTCGAAACCGACCTGCCTGCACGGCTGGACCGGCTGCCGTGGGGGCGGTTTCATACCTTGCTGGTGTTTGCGCTGGGCATCACCTGGCTGCTCGATGGCCTTGAGGTGACGCTGGCCGGGTCTGTGTCCGGGGCGTTGAAAGAGAGCCCGGTGCTGCACCTGAGCAATGCCGACATTGGCCTGGCCGGTGGCGCATACATCTGTGGCGCGGTGCTGGGGGCGTTGTTCTTCGGTTGGCTGACCGACCGGCTCGGTCGGCGCAAGCTGTTCTTCATCACCCTGGCGCTGTACATCAGCGCGACGGCGGCCACGGCGTTTTCCTTCAGTCTGTGGAGCTTCATGCTGTTTCGCTTCCTGACTGGCATGGGCATTGGCGGCGAATACACGGCGATCAATTCCACCATCCAGGAGTTCACCCCGGCGCGCTTTCGTGGCTGGGTCGACCTGACCATCAACGGCACATTCTGGATCGGCGCGGCGCTGGGCGCGGGTGGCTCGATTCTGTTGCTCGATGGCGATGTGGTGGGCGGCGATCTTGGGTGGCGTTTGTGTTTCGGCATCGGCGCGGTGCTCGGGCTGGTGATTCTGCTGATGCGTCTGTGGCTGCCGGAAAGCCCGCGCTGGTTGCTGATTCATGGGCAGGCTGAAGAGGCCAGGACGATTGTCGAGGGCATCGAGCAACGCTTGCGCGAACAGGGCCACGTGCTCAAGGCTCCCGAAGGGCCGCCCTTGCGCCTGCATGCACGGGATCACACGCCGCTACCGGAAATCTTCGACACGCTGTTCAATCTCTACCGGCAACGGGCGCTGGTGGGCCTGACGCTGCTCACCGCCCAGGCGTTTTTCTACAACGCGATCTTCTTCACTTACGCCTTGGTCTTGACCGAGTTCTATGGCGTGCCGTCGGCGTCCATTGGTTGGTACGTGCTGCCGCTGGCGCTGGGCAATTTCTGCGGACCATTGCTGCTGGGGCGGCTGTTCGATGTGGTGGGGCGGCGGGTGATGATCAGCCTGACCTACGCGGTGTCGGCGGTGCTGCTGAGTATTAGCGGTTACCTGTTCGAGCAGGGCCTGTTGACGGTCACGCAGCAGGCCATCGCCTGGATGATTATTTTCTTCTTCGCGTCGGCGGCGGCCAGTTCCGCCTACCTGACCGTTGCCGAGACTTTCCCGCTGGAAATCCGCGCCCTGGCCATCGCTGTGTTCTACGCCTTCGGCACGGCGCTGGGCGGGATAGTTGGTCCGATGCTGTTTGGCGAGTTGATCGACACCGACCAGCGCGGGCCGGTGTTCATCGGGTATCTGATCGGCGCGGCGTTGATGTTGCTGGCGGCGGCGGTGCAGGCAACGTGGGGCGTGGCGTCGGAGCGCAAATCCCTTGAGCAGGTGGCCCGACCGTTGTCGCAGGCCAGGGATTAAGTTCAGTCGTAGCCACCGCCCCGTAGCAGTCCGGCTTGCCGGCGACGGCATTTTCTGAATCGCTGTCGCCGGCAAGCCGGACTGCTACGGTGATCAGGTCAGTTTTCTTCAATACCCCCCACACGCCACACTTTAACCTCCAGCTCATTCAATGAACGGAGAACACTTTGAATGAACCTGATGATATCCATGGCCGCCTTTGCGCTGGCCGCGTCGATCTCCCCTGGCCCGGTGAATGTGGTAGCGCTCAGCAGCGGCGCGCAGTTCGGGCTGCTGGCCAGCCTGCGGCATGTCCTGGGGGCCACGGTCGGCTTTGTGCTGTTGCTGGTCTTCACCGGTTTCGGGCTGCACGAAGTGCTGCGTCAGTACCCGGTGCTGACCGACATCATTCGCTGGGCAGGAATGGCGTTTCTGGTGTACCTGGCCTGGAAGCTGGCCGTGGACGACGGTCGACTGGACGTTGACCAGCCCACCCAATCCCCCTCGTTCTGGCACGGCGCGCTGATGCAGTGGCTCAACCCCAAGGCATGGCTGGCGGCGGTGGCAGGCATGGGGGCGTTCGTCGCCGATGGCGAAGGGCGGCTGATCGGCTTGTTTGCCCTGATCTATTTCGTGATCTGCTACCTGTCGGTGGCCTGCTGGGCTTACGCCGGCGCCTTTCTCGGGCCCTGGCTGCGCAGCCCGCAGCGCATTCGCACCTTCAACCGCAGCATGGCTGCCATGCTGGCCGGGTGTGCGGTGTCGCTGTTGTACGTCTGATCACTGGCGGTACTGGCCGGGCGTCGCCGCCAGGTGTTTCTTGAACGCCCGCTGGAAATGCGCCTGGTCGGCAAAGCCGTTTTGCTGGGCGATAGCGGCGATTGCCTCGCCCTCGCGCAGTTGCCCTTGGGCATGCTGGATGCGGCGGTTGATCAGGTAGGCGTGGGGCGTCATGTGGTAATGCTGCTCGAAGGCACGAATCAGGTAGGCCTCGGACAGGTTTGCCACCTGGCAGATGTCCTCGAGCCTCAAGGCTTCAAGAAAATGTGCGTTGATGTAATCAGCCGCCCGCTCAAGCCTGGCGTTGACCTTCTTCAGCGGCGCGTCGCAATCGCCCAGGCGCTGCTGCATCAAGGTAAAGAAAGCAATGGCCGCTTCGTGTTTCTCCAGGGAGTCCAGCGCCGGATCGATCAACACCCGATGCAGCGCCAGCAACCCGGCAAACAGCTCGGGGTCGTCACTTGAGATCGGCGACAGCGGCCGGAATCCCTCCACGCCACAGGCCTGTTGCACCCGGCCCAGCCACTGCGCATCGACGTACAGCATGACGTAGGACCAAGGCTGGTCATCGATGGGGTTGCAGGCGTGGACATCACCCGGATTCATCAGCACCACGGTGCCGGTGCGGATGGTCTGGGTGGTTTTCTCATGCAGGTAGGTGCTTTGCCCGGCGGTGATGGCGCCGATGGAAAACACTTCGTGGGAATGGCGCGAATAACAGACCTTGCGTCCGTCGGCGATGGAGCGGGCTTCGATGAAGGGCAGGGCGGCATCCCTCCAGAACACCGGGGTTGCATCATGGCTTGCCGGGTTCTGGAGGGGCATGTCAGGTCATCCTTTGCTGCGTGTGCAGCTGCTGAAAAGGTCAAGCGCGGGCTGGTATTCGGTGGTCGAAACGCCAAGCAAGCCTAGCACCGAATGGAACAGGTAGTCATGGCTCAGGTCGGCCTGCTGCTGCTTGGCGGCCAGGCAGGTGCGGTCGACGCTGGCGTCTTCCAAGGTCTGCTTGCCGAACCACATGACCATCGGTACGTGGGTCTGGGCACTCGGGGCGATGGCGTAGGGCGCTGCGTGCAGGTAGATACCGTTCTCGCCCAGGGACTCGCCGTGGTCGGATACGTAGATCATCGAGGTGTCGACCTTGTCCTGGTTGCGCTTGAGCAATTCGATGGTCTGCGCCAGGAAGTGGTCGGTGTAGAGGATCGTGTTGTCGTAGACGTTCTTCAGCTCGTCAGAGGTGCAACTGCCCAGTTGGTTGGTGCGACACACCGGGGTGAAACGCTCCATGGTCTTGGGGTAGCGGTCGTAGTATTCCGGGCCGTGGCTGCCATCGGAATGCAGGACGATGATCGCGTTGTCCGACAGCGTATCGATGTACTCCTGCAGACCCACCAGCAGCGACTCATCCAGACAGTTCTGGCCGTCGCAGAAGGGGCTGTTCTGGGTTTTCGGAATGTCACTGTGGGGCACGCGCAGGCAGGTGCCCTTGCAGTCGCTGTTGTTGTCCAGCCACACGACCTTCAGGCCCGCACGCTGCAGCATGTCCAGCAGGCCTTCATAGGTCTTGCCTTTCTTGTCGCTGTAGTCGGTGCGCGGGAACTTGGAGAACATGCACGGCACCGACACGGCGGTCGAGGTGCCGCAGGAGGCCACCTGGGTGAAGTTGAGGATGTCCTGTTTCTTCAGTTCCGGGTTGGTCTCGCGCTCATAGCCGTTGAGCGAGAAGTGGTCGGCGCGGGCGGTTTCACCCACCACGAAGATCATCAGGCTCTTCTTCGGGCGCTGCCGGGCCTGGGCCGTGAGTGCCGAGTCGGCGCCTACGGTCTGGATCTTCACCGTTTCCTTGATCGCCACGGTCTGCTTGGTCAGCTTGCCGACGGCGTAGATGTAGTTGGTGGGGTTGATGAAGTGGGTCAGCTTGTCTTCATCGCGAAAGATCGGCGCGTAGGTCGAATAGAACGGGCCCACGGCGGCTGCGATCACCAGCACGCAGCCGACGCACACCAGTACCTTGTTGACCAGCCCCGGCAGCACGCGGCGGTAGGTCACCGGCCACAGCCAGATCAAGGCGATGGGCAGCGCACCAAGCACCAGCAGGTAGGCAAGCAGCCTGCCGCTGAGCAGGGCCTTGGCCTCGCCCGGGTTGGTTTCCAGCACGTTCTGCATCATCACCGTGTCGATGGTGATGCCATAGCTGTTCATGAAATATGCCGCCGCCGCCGAACACAGCGCCACCAGGCTCAACACTGGCTTGAGGGTTGGCCGGAAGGAGAATGGGGTCAACAGCAGGGTGATGGCGGCCCAGAGAAAGACCGCAAAGGAGGCGTAGAACGCCGCGACCTTGATGCCTTGCAACTGGGTCAGGCCGACCAGCGCATGCCAGGTGGCCAGGTTGTAGAACACCACCAGGCACAGGGAAAACAACATGACCAGGCGGGTAGAGGTGACGGGTTTGAGCTTTGAACGCATTTCCATATAAAGCACTACTCGAAGCACAGCCTGCACATACGTGGCGCGAACCTGTCCGTGGGATCGGCACGTCAGACAAACCTGTCATGGCAGGTGGGGTGGTTAGGGGGCGAGGATCGCGCGGAGTGTTTCAAAATATTTGTGAAGAATTTGTGAATCGAGGGTAGTCAAACGACCCAGTCCTGCACTGTTTTTAAAAGCTGGTTTGTGCGCGCAAGGCTTTTTGCTAGCCTGCGAGTGGAGCTATTAATCTGATATCACCGAAGCCTGGGAGGTTGTGGATGAAACTCATCGGTATGCTGGATTCCCCGTATGTTCGTCGGGTCGCGGTCAGCCTCGCGCGCATGGGGATCGCTTTCGAGCATGAGCCGGTCTCGGTGTTTCGCGGCATGGAGCGCTTTCGCCAGATCAACCCGCTGATCAAGGCGCCGACCTTCATCACCGATGACGGCACGGTGCTGATGGAGTCGAGCCTGATCCTCGATTATGTCGAATGCCTCAAGGGGCCGGAAAAGGGTTTGATGCCTGCGACACTGGCCGAGCGCACACGGGTTCTGCGCCTGTCGGGGCTGGCGCTGGTGGCCTATGAAAAAGCCGTGCAGATCTACTATGAACGCAATTTGCGGCCTGCCGAGATCCAGCATGGGCCGTGGGTCGAGCGGGTCAGCGAACAGTTGAAGACCGCCTGCGCCGAGCTTGAACGTGAGCTGCGCGAACAACCGCCCAGTGCCGGGCCGGACATCGGCCAGGACGGCATCAGCATTGCCGTGGGCTGGAGCTTCATTCAGCTGGTAGTGCCGGATCAGGCCAGTGCCGACGAATATCCGTTGCTGGCAGCGTTCAGTGCCGAGGCCGAGCAGCTGGAAATCTTCAGCCGTTTACCTATGGTCTAGCGATCCGCACCCATAAAAAAACCGCTGTCACCTCAAGGGCAACAGCGGTTTTTTAGTGTCGTGGCCGCTTACTTGCTGTCAGGCAGCGCGTAGGCGATCACGTAGTCCCCACGGTCAGCCGACTGGCGAGCGCCGCCGGCGGTGATGACGATGTACTGCTTGCCGGTTTTCGGCGAGACGAACGTCATCGGACCGCCCTGGCTGCCCACGGGCAAGCGGGCTTTCCAGGCTTCTTCGCCGTTGGCGCTGTTGAAGGCGCGCAGGTAGTAGTCCTGGGTGCCGGCGATAAAGATCAGGCCGCCTTGAGTGGACAGGGTGCCACCCAGCGTCGGCATGCCGATCGGCAGTTGCATGTGCATCTTGATGCCCATGGGACCTGTATCCTGCACGGTGCCGACCGGAACTTGCCAGGCGATCTTCTGGGTCTTCATGTCGATGGCGGTCAGGGTGCCGAAAGGAGGCGCCTGGCATGGAATGCCGGCCACCGACAGGAAGCGGTTCTTGTTCACGGCATACGGGGTGCCCTTGAGTGGCACCGCGCCCATGCCGGTGTTCAGCGCTTCACCGCCGCTGGAGGCCTTGGCGTCTTTCTGCTGCGGCACCATCTGGCTCCACAGGCCCAGACGCATGTCGTTGACGAAGATGAAACCGTGGACAGGGTCGGTCGACAGGCTGCCCCAGTTCATGCCACCGAGCGAGCCCGGGAAGCTCAAGGACACGTCAGTGCCTGGCGCGGTGTAGAGGCCGTCGTAGCGCATCTTCTTGAACGAGATACGGCACAGCAACTGGTCAAACGGCGTGGCACCCCACATGTCCGATTCGGTCAGGGTCTGCGCGCCGATTTCCGGCATGCCCACTGACTTGGGTTGAGTCGGCGAGTACGGCTCGTTCGGGATGTTCGATGGCTTGACCGGCACTTCCTTGACTTCAGTCAACGGCTGGCCGGTGTGGCGATCGAGCACGTAGATCTGACCGGCCTTGGTGCCGATCACGACGGCCGGAACCTTGCTGCCGTCCTTCTTGGTGAAGTCGATCAGGCTCGGCTGCATCGGCAGGTCGAAGTCCCACAGATCGTTGTGCACGGTCTGGTAGACCCACTTCTGTTCGCCGGTGGTGGCGTTCAGAGCCAGCACGGACGCGCCGTAGGTGTGGTCGAGCTTGGTGCGTTCAACGCCGTAGATGTCGGTGGACGAGCTGCCCATCGGCAGGAACACGGTATTCATCGCCGGATCGTAGGACATCGGCGCCCAGCTGTTCGGCGTGCTGCGCACGTAGGTGCTGCCGCCTTCCGGGGCTTGCTTGTCTTCAGGGTTACCCGGGTCGAAGGCCCAGCGCATTTCGCCGGTGACCACGTCGAAACCACGGATCACGCCGCCTGGCATGTCGGTCTGCACGTTGTCCGCCACGCGGCCGCCCACCACCACGGTGGTACCTGCCATCAGCGGCGCGGACGACAATTGGTAGTAGGAATCCGGGACGTTACCCAGGCCGGCTTTCAGATCGACCTGGCCGTTGTCGCCAAAGCCTTTGCACAGCTCGCCGGTGTCGGCATCGACCGCGATCAGGCGTGCGTCGATGGTGTTGGTCAGCAAGCGACGCTGGCAGTTGGCGCCTTCAGCCACGGCAACCGGAGCGGCGGGGGTGCTGCCATCGGTGGGTTGTGCGACGGCGGCGGTGGCGTCGAAGTACGCCAGGCCACGGCAACGCTGCCACACGGCGGACTTGGCGTTGGTTTCGTGCTTCCACAGCTCTTTGCCGGTGTCGGCGTCCAGCGCGATGATGTTGTTGTGCGGGGTGCAGATGAACACTTTCTCGCCGATTTGCAGCGGGGTCATCTGGTCTTCGGCACCGTTGCCGTCACTGATGGCGACGTCACCGGTGTGATAGGTCCAGACCGGCACCAGCTTGGAGACGTTGCTGCGGTTGATCTGGTCCAGCGCAGCGAACCGGCCGCCACCTTCGTCATTACCGTAGTGCGCCCAGTCTTTCTGCGCCTTGGCGGGATCGACCTTGGTCAGTTCCGGGCCGTTGCCGTTTGGCGACACCGAAGCGTGAGGCTGGAACATGCCCCAGAAACCGGCAGCCATGGCGATAGCGAGCACGCCGCCCAGCGCATAACCACCCACGCCACCAGGCAGGCCGTTGGCCTTGCGCAGCGTCGGGTAGACCAGCGCCACCAGCAGGCTCAGCACGCCCAAGGCGAACAGGCGCGACACCAGAGGCCAGAACACCAGGCCTGCATCGGATACGGCCCACAGCAGCGTCAGTATCATGACGGCTGCGAACAGCCAGGCACCGGCAATGCGGCCCTTGAACAGCAGGAACGCCGATCCGATCAGGCCAAGACCGGCAAGCAGGAAGTACCAGCTGCCACCTAAGGTGACGAGGTAGCCGCCACCTGCTGCGAAAAGTAATCCAAATACCAGCACGCCAAGTGCGACGACCCAGATGGGCCAGCGACTGACGGATGCCGAAGGGCGAGACGTAGTCATGTTGCGTGATCCTGCTGACGTGGAGCGTCATGCGAACGCTCCACGAGGGTGGGAAGAACGGTTTTGCAGTGCGAAGTCCGCGCGCGCCAGAACGCGAATGGGCCGTCACACAGATAATTAACCAGTTAGTTAATTGCTCAACTTTAGCAAAAAATCCGTGGCCTGCGGCAAATTGTCCTCTTAATCAGCGGATAAACACTGTTGCTCATGACGTAACAATAGGTCATGCAGGCGGCAGCGTTCAGGGATTGTCGTACTGTTTTACCTATTAATTGGATATTCAACGTGACGGCGCCGCGCCCTAAAGTGAAATTACCGATTCCCTGAGGCGAGCCGCCATGACTTGGCAACCGACATGATTCAGGCGTTGCGGCATGGTCATCCTGAGATCCAGGTCAACGAGCGCGATCTGGTGTCCGACCCACTGCTGCCCGTGGGGCCGGCCTACGCCCACGGGATCCTCGATGGGCACGCTGACGATGATCCTGCATTCGAACAATCGGAGAGGCTGATCGTCGAGCTTGAGCGCTGCGACCTTTTACTGATTGCCACACCCATCCACAACTTCACCTTGCCTGCGGCCTTGAAACTGTGGATCGACAACGTGGTGCGTATCCGCCGCACCTGCGATTCCGGCCCTCGGGGCAAGGTGGGACTTCTGGCCGACCGACCGGTCTATATTCTGGTCAGCTCCGGTGGCGGTCACCGTGGCCCCGCAGCGCGCCAGCCTGAATTCCTGACCTCCTACCTGCGCCATGTGCTGAACAGCGTTGGCCTTTGCGATGTGCATTTCGTCTATCTGCAGGGGACGATTCGCGGCCGCGATGCGGTCAGTGCGGAGCTCGAAGCGGCGCGGCGGCAGTTGGCGTTCGAGCCGTTGTTTGCGCAATTGCAGCACGCCGGACTGCCTGCAAGTGTCCCAAGGCATGCGCATTTCAGTCTGAACCAACCTTCGCCCCTGACACCCAATGCCTGAGATCACCGACGACAGGCCGTTACCTATGACCAAGCAGGAAATCAGCGAGCTGTATCGCGGCTACATCGATTGCCTCAACCGGCAGGCCTGGCCTGAGCTGGGCTGCTTCGTGCATCAGGATGCGCATTACAACGGGCAACGCATTGGCCTGTCAGGCTACCGGGAGATGCTGGAAAACGATTTTCGTGCCATCCCGGATCTGCGCTTCGTGATCGACCTTTTGATCGCGGACGCACCGCACGTCGCTGCCCGTCTCTGTTTCGATTGCACGCCGGCAGGGGAGTTGTTTGGCTTGCCGGTCAATGGCAAACGGGTGAGTTTTAGCGAAAACGTATTTTATGAAGTCCGCGACGGGCGCATTGCCCATGTGTTTTCGGTGATCGACAAGGAGGCGGTCAGGGCGCAGCTGGGCAATGACTCACCCTGACGAGGCGAGCAGGTATTGCTGCAAGCGTTGTTGCAGGTGGGGGATGGCATTGTCCATCGCCAGGTACTGCGCGACGGTTCTGCTTTCCCAGTACTGGCCCTCGTCACCGAACACCACGTTGTCGAATGTGCCAGGTGGCACTCGGGCGACGAAGAACCAGGTGTCCAGGCCGTGGGTTCCCTGACCTGGGTACAGCTGTCGCCAGATGATCCAGTCTGGGTCCAGGTGCAGGCCAAATTCTTCAAAGGTTTCGCGCAGGGCACATTGCTCGGGCGTTTCGTGCCCCTCGCGACCGCCGCCTGGCAAGTCCCACAAGCCGGGCCAGGGAATGCCCGGTTTGTCGTCGCGAAGGTAAGTCAATAGTTGGCCTTCGCACAATACAGCGATCTTGGCGCCGGAAAAGGCGGCAGTCTGTGACATCCGATTCACCTCGTGGGCGTCCGGCCGCTTCAATGCAGGCGAACGTCTTTGCTGGAATTCGGTAGCACTTTAACTTTTGCCCTCATTGTCGAACACCCGTATCGGGTGACGAGCGGCTGCCTGACGCGATAAGGTTCGTCCACGCAACGCAGCAGGGGACTGGTCGACACCCGCCCTGAACTGCTCACGCTTGTGCCCGGTCTCATTTTCTCTTCCTTTGTATTTTCACTGCGCGGCCTGACGCCGCCGTGAGTCACTCAAGAGGTTCGTTTCATGACCAAAGCTGCCTACGTTCCCCCCAAAGTCTGGACACACGAGGCACCGTCCGGTGGCCAGTTCGCGAGCATCAACCGCCCGGTTGCCGGCCCCACGCACGAGAAGACGCTCCCGGTCGGCAAGCAGCCGCTGCAGCTGTATTCGTTGGCGACGCCCAATGGGGTGAAGGTCACGATCCTGCTCGAAGAGCTGCTGGCGCTGGGGCATAAAGAGGCCGAGTACGATGCCTGGCTGATCAAGATTGGCGAAGGCGATCAGTTCTCCAGCGGCTTTGTCGAGATCAACCCCAACTCCAAGATTCCGGCATTGCTGGACCGCAGCGTCGAGCCGCCGGTTCGGGTGTTCGAGTCCGGCTCGATCCTGTTGTACCTGGCAGAAAAGTTCGGCGAGCTGTTGCCCAAGGCACCCGCTGCGCGCACTGAAACACTGAACTGGCTGTTCTGGCAGATGGGGGCGGCGCCTTATCTGGGGGGGGGGTTCGGTCACTTCTACCTGTATGCGCCGGAGAAGATCGAATACGCCATCAACCGCTTCACCATGGAAGCCAAGCGCCAACTGGACGTGCTCGACCGTCGCTTGGGCGAAAGCCGGTATCTGGCGGGCGACACCTACACCATCGCTGACATCGCCGTGTGGTCCTGGTACGGTCAGGTGGTGCTGGGCAACGTCTACTCGGCCGCCGAATTCCTCGCGGCGCACGAGTACACCCACGTACAGCGCTGGGCCAAGGAAATCGCCCAGCGCCCGGCGGTGATTCGCGGCTTGCGGGTCAATCGCACTTGGGGTGACGAAGGCAATCAAGTGCCTGAGCGGCACCAGGCCTCGGATCTGGACTGAGTAGCAGTCCGGCCGGGCGGCGTCCCGATGCCGGCGTCGGCGATCTCAAGGACGCCCCGCCGGCAAGCCGGACTGCTACGGGGATGACGCCCGCTCTTGCTTTTGATCTTGGTGCGCGATGGTTCAGGCGACACAGATCGCGACGTTAAGGCGCCAGGCCGAACGCAGGCGTCGCGTAGTGGGTTGAGCGGCAGGAGCCGCGAAAGCCGCGCAGGCCATGGATGGCCCATCGCGGCGGACCCACGGAGCGGGGCCTTCGTGAGGGAACCGAGACGAAGTCGCGGCCCAGCCTGTCGCAAATGGTTTGGCTACTTTGCCGAAACAAAGTAGCGCGCCGTAAGGGCGCAAAGGTGAGTTCGAGTCAGCATCGCGAACGGATCATTCCCGGAAATCCGGACCCCGGTCCGTGCCCCTGAAATCCGGTGCAGATCCGTTATCGAGTGCACTGAACGTTAGGGTTTCGCCCCCTCGGGCGACCTACTTTCTTTCGGGAAAGTAGGCAAACCATTTGCGACGGGCTGGGGTCCTTCGGACTTCCCTCGACTCCGGCGCCGTTTCGGGGGCACGCTGTCCCGTCCATCTGAGCGCCGTCCATGGCCAGCACGGCTAGCGGCTTCCCGCCGCTCATCACCCTCCACGACACCTGCGCTCGGCCTGGCGCCCCAATGTCGCGTTCGGCGGTTCCTGCACCATCGCGTATGAAGATCAAGATCATTCAAAAGCTAGAGTACAACGTTGACCGTAGCAGTCCGGCTTGCCGGCGGGGCGATTTAAAGAACGCCCCGCCGGTAACCCGTGCTGCTACGGAATTAGCTGCGCAGATCGGTGTGCTTGTCACCGCACGGTACTTTGTCGTGCTCCGGGGGGTGAAATTCTCCCTCCAGATTCTGCTCATCCAGGCGCAAGGTCAGCGCCTGTTCGATGCCGCTGACCGCCGCGGTATCGTGAAGATCGTCCACCAGCAACCAGAGCCTTGGCAGGTTCTGGAAGTAAACGTCGTCGATTTCAACGTCCTGGGTCAGCTCCCGGTCAACGCGCCACAGGCACATGCGCTGCGCGGTTTCGGGGTCCTGCGGCCAGCGTTCTGACGTGGTGATCCAGACCTCGTGATAATCGTGCAGATCGGTTTTACCCAACTTTTCCAGCGAGACAAATGTATTCACTGCGTCACCTGTATGCGAGTGGATGCCAACAGACAGTCTCAGCCGTCCGTGCGTGCCTCCCCGGTCAGGCCCGTTGCAGAGGCGTACAGGGTATATGGCCCGCGCTGCGCAGCTGAGTTCCATCAATTTGCTGCGCGGCGGGCCTGCATTGCGCAGTGCGGTTACAGCCAGGCCTTGATCTGCGCGCTCACCGCATTGGTTGAAATGCCGTAGCGATCATGCAGCGTCGGCAGGGCGCCGGCGTCAAGGAATGCATCGGGCAGGGCGATCTGGCGGAAGGTCGGGGTTACGCCATTGCGCAGCAGCAGGCCTGCCACGGCTTCGCCCAGCCCGCCGATGATCGAATGGTTTTCAGCCGTCACCACCAGCCGCCCTGACTTGCGTGCTTCGGCCAGAATGGTCTCTTCGTCCAGCGGCTTGATGGTCGGCACGTGCAGCACCGCCACATCAACACCATCCTTCTGCAATTGCGCGGCGGCCTCAAGCGAGCGCATGGTCATCAGGCCAGTGGAAATGATCAGCACGTCCTTACCGGTGCGCAGGGTCTTGGCCTTGCCGATCTCGAACTTATAGCCGTACTCATCGAGCACCAGCGGCACGTTGCCGCGCAGCAGGCGCATGTATACCGGCCCCTGGTGTGCGGCGATGGCAGGCACCGCCTGTTCGATTTCCAGCGCGTCGCACGGGTCGACGATCATCAGGTTGGGCATGGCGCGGAAGATCGCCAGATCATCCGTGGCCTGGTGGCTCGGGCCGTAACCGGTGGTCAAACCCGGCAGGCCGCAGACGATTTTGACGTTGAGGTTCTCTTCGGCAATGGCCATGCAGATGAAGTCATAGGCACGACGCGAGGCGAACACGGCGTAGGTCGTGGCGAACGGCACGCAGCCTTCGCGGGCCATGCCAGCGGCGGCGCTCATCAGCAGCTGCTCGGCCATGCCCATCTGATAGAAGCGATCCGGGTGGGCCTTGGCGAAGATGTGCAGGTCAGTGTATTTCGACAGGTCAGCGGACAACCCGACGATGTCCGAACGCTGATCGGCCAGCGCAGCTAACGCGTGGCCAAACGGTGCGGAACGGGTGGCCTGGCCTTCGGACGCGATGGAGGCAATCATCGCGGAAGTCGTCAGGCGTTTCTTGCCTGGCTCGGGGGTGTTCACAGTGCTCATACGGTTCTCCCGACTTTCAGATTTTTCAATGCCAGATCCCATTCGTTCTCATCGACGCGGATGAAGTGGGTCTTTTCGCGGGTTTCGAGGAAGCCCACGCCCTTGCCCATCTTGGTGTCGCAGATGATGACGCGTGGCTGGGCGCCTTGATGGTTGCGCGCGGCGTCAAAGGCGGTGACCAGCGCACCGATGTCGTTGCCGTCCACCCGCTGGGTAAACCAGCCAAACGCCTGCCAGCGATCGACGATGGGCTCGAATGCCAACACCTCGCTGGAATGGCCGTCAGCTTGCTGGTTGTTGACGTCGATGATTGCGATGAGGTTGTCCAGCTTCCAGTGCGAGGCCGACATCGCCGCTTCCCAGGTCGAACCTTCGTTCAGTTCGCCATCGGAGAGCAGGTTGTAGACGAACGAGCCGGACTGTTTGCGCTTGAGCCCCAGGCAGGCCCCGACGGCGATCCCCAGGCCGTGGCCAAGAGAGCCACCGGTGATTTCCATGCCCGGCGTGTAGGCCGCCATGCCCGACATCGGCAGGCGGCTGTCGTCCGAGCCGTAGGTTTCCAACTCGTCGAGGGGGATCACTTCGGCCTCGATCAGTGCTGCATACAGGGCGATGGCGTAGTGACCGATCGACAGGTAGAAGCGGTCACGCTCTTCCCACTCGGGGTTTTGCGGCTGATAGCGCAGCGCGTGAAAGTACGACACCGCCAGCAGGTCGGCCGCGCCCAGGGCCTGGCCGACATAGCCCTGGCCTTGCACTTGGCCCATGCGCAGGGCATGGCGGCGAATGTTATGGGCGCGCTCTGCCAGAACCGAGAGCGCGGTATCGGGTGTAGTAGCAGTCATGGTGAAAACTCCGAGAACTTAACGATTGACCGAAGCGGCGGGGATGCGCAGAACCAGCGAGGCCCCGATGAACAGCACACCGGTGATGAGGTACATGCCGATGGCGCTCGAACCGGTCGTGGTGGTGATCCAGCCGATCAGGTAGGGCGAGCAGAAGCCTGCAAGGTTGGCGAAGCTGTTGATGCCGGCGATGCCTGCGGCGGCAGAGACCCCGCCGAGCAGCGTGGTGGGCAGCATCCAGAACAGTGACGAGGCCGAAAGTACCCCGGCGGCGGCCAGGCACAGGCTGAGTACCGACAGCAGCAGGTTGCCGCCCAGCAGCGCCGCGAGGGTCAGGCCAATGGCGCCAGCGATCATCGGCGCCACCAGGTGCCAGCGACGTTCGCGGTGCTTGTCGCCGCTACGCCCCATCAACAGCATGGCGGCGATGGCGCACATGTACGGAAGGCTGGTCAGCAGGCCGATGTGCAGCGGGTCGGATACACCTGCGTTGCGGATCAAAGTTGGCAGCCAGAAGGTGATCGCGTACTGGCCCATGACCACGCAGAAGTAGATGCACGCCAGCAGCCAGAGACGACGGTCACGGATGAATTCGCGAGGCGAAGCGTGGGTGACCTTGCGGCTGTTATCTTCGGCCAGCTCCTTGTTGACCAGCGCCTTTTCATCGTCGCTGAGCCAGGTGGCCTGATGCACGCCGTCCTTCAGATACGTCAGCACCAGCAAGCCGACGATGACGGTGGGGATAGCCTCGATCACGAACATCCACTGCCAGCCCGCCCAGCCATGGAAGCCTGCGAAGCTGTTCATGATCCAGCCCGACAGCGGGCCGCCAATCATGCCCGACAGCGGGATGGCGACGAACCACAGAACGGTCATCTTGGCGCGGCGATAGGACGGGAACCAGTAGGTCAGGTACAGCAGCAAGCCGGGGGCCAGACCCGCTTCGGCGATCCCCAGCAGAAAGCGCAGGGCGTAGAACTGCCAGGCGGTTTCGACGAAGGCGAACAGGGCGGAAATGATGCCCCAGGAAATCATGATCCGGGCGATCCAGCGGCGTGCGCCGACCTTGTGCAGGATCAGGTTGCTGGGCACTTCGCAGAGAAAATAACCGATGAAGAACATGCCCGCGCCCAGGCCATAGACAGTCTCGCTCAGGGACAGGTCGTTCATCATTTGCAGCTTGGCGAAGCCGACATTCACGCGATCCAGATACGCGCACAGGTAGCACAGCATCAGGAAAGGCATCAGGCGCCAGGCGGTCTTGCGGTAAGCGTTGGAACGGACGGCCGAAACCGCGTCCAGGGTCAGGGTGGTTATCATGATGGTCTGATCTCTTGTTTTTATTGACGTCGATTCAGAACAGCGCCTGCGATGCAGGCGCGTGCGTGACCGTCAGTGGATGAGCATGCCGCCGTTGACGTCCAGCGTGATGCCGGTCAGGTAGGTCGACAGGTCACTGGCCAGGAACAGCGCGGCATTGGCCACGTCCTGCGCTTCGCCCAAGCGGCCCAAGGGGATGCCGTCGATAATCGCGTGGCGGCGCTCGTCCTGCATCAGGCCACCGGTGATGTCGGTATGGATCAGGCCTGGAGCGATGGAGTTCACCCGCACGTTGTCCGGCCCCAACTCACGGGCCATGGCTCTGGCCAGTCCCAGTACCCCGGCTTTCGCTGCGCTGTAGTGTGGGCCACCGAAGATGCCGCCGCCACGTTGCGCCGACACTGAAGACATGCAGACGATGCTGCCCGAGCGCTGCTCACGCATCAGCGGTATCACCGCCTGGGACATCAAGAGCGTGCCGCGCAGGCTGACGTCGAGCACCTTGTCGTAGTCGCTGTGCTGGATGTCCAGCGTCTTGAGGGGTTGGGTGATACCGGCATTGTTGACCAGCACGTCGATGCGGCCAAAGTGCTCGATGACCTGCGCCACCGCCTTGTTGACCTGCGCCTGGTTGGCAACGTTGGCGGCCAGGCCCAGATGGCCTTCGCCAAGGGAGGCGGCGGCGTCGCGGGCAGCGGCTTCGTCCAGATCCAGGATCACCACTCGAGCGCCCTGGGCAGCGAAGGTGGCAGCGGTGGCCCGGCCAATGCCGCGTGCCGATGCGGCGCCTGTGATGATTGCGACTTTGCCTTGAAGAAGCATGAGTGTGACCTCTGATTGTTTTTATAGGGTTATGCGGCTCGATTTCCGAAAGCCGATGGGGTCACTGTGTGCCCCGGGCAGGGGCTGAGCAATAACGTAGAAGTCAGTGGGTGCTGAAAAAAATTCAGCACTCGCACGAATGATCGGTAAGTGTTTGAATGCTTTATCCCACAAGAACAAGCCTTGAACGCGCAGAGACCCATCATGCCTACCGTCGACGATGCCGCCCCGATCCTGCCACCGCTGAGAGCAATTCAGGCCTTCGAGCAGACCGCACGCTTTCTCAATGTGGCCCGGGCCGCCGAAGTGCTGGACCTCACGCCTTCTGCCGTCAGCCATCAACTGGCCAAGCTGGAGGCGATGATCGGCCGGCAGTTGTTCGTTCGCGCCGCCCGTGGCGTGAGCTTGACCCCAGTGGGCGAGCAGTATCTGAAGGACATTTCGGGCCTGCTGCACAGCTTGGCGGTGGCCACCGAACGCGCGGGCAGCGATGTCAGCCTCGATTGCCTGCGGCTGCACTCGGCCCCAAGCTTCGGACTGCTGTGGCTGATGCCCCGGCTGGAAGCGTTTCGCCTGAGCCATCCGGACATCCAGATCAGTCTGTCCTGCTCCTACGAGTCGCTGCACTTCAGCCGCGACAAGATCGACGTGGACATCCGCCATGGCGTACCTAACTGGCCCAGCTATGAAGTGCGCACTGTGCGCAATGAAAGCTTTGCGGTGCTGGCTTCGCCCAACCTGCTGGCAAGACGTCCGGTCACTCAGGCTGCGGATCTGCTGGAACGTGAACTTATCCTGTCCGAAGCGACGCTGCTCAAGTGGCCGGCCTGGTTCGCCCAGCACGGGCTGGCCCGCCCGGAGCATCCCTATGCGCTGAGCTTTGACCGCTCCTACATGTCATTGGAGGCGGCCAGCCATGGGTTGGGTTTTGCGCTGGAGAGCACGTTATTGGCGCAGAAGTACCTGGCCAGCGGAGCGTTGGTGGAGGTCGCGCCACAGGCGTTGACCGCAGCGGTGGCGGCGCACCATCTGGTCTTTCCCAGGGCGCATTCGAGCTTTCCTCGGGTGCGGCGCTTCCTGGAATGGATGGAGGGCGAGCTGGGGCACGGTTTCGTCTACTGATGCCTGCGCTCAGTGACGATCGATCTGCCGCCGGTCCGGTCCGTCGCCAGGACTGTTGATCTTGATGTGTCGCGGGCGTATCTCGTCCGGCACCACGCGCAGCAAAAAGATGATGAGCAGGCCGTTTTCGAAGGTCGCACCCTGGACCTCAATATGGTCGGCCAGGTGAAACACCAGGCGAAAGGCGCCATGGGCGATGCCCTGATGCAGGTAGGTTGCGCCAGCGTCTGCCGGGCGCTCGCCGCCGCAGACGATCAGCACGCTTTTTTCGATCCGCAAGTCCAGGTCGTCCGCCGACAGCCCGGCGGCCGCGACCACGATGCGGTAGTGATCGTCGCCGTAGCGCTCGATGTTGTGGGGTGGGTAGCAGGTGCAGGGTTCGTTGTGCAGGGCCGACTCGAACAGGTCGCTCAGCCGGTCGAAACCTACGGATTGACGCAGCAGGGGCGCCAAGGTGATTGCAGTCGCCATGTCGAAATCTCCTGGCATTGCGCAAGTGATCAAGACGGAGTCGCTATCGGGCTCAGTACTGCAATCAGTTAGGCTCACCCGCTGGAAAACACAAGCATGGCGACACATTTTGCTGCAAAGGGCAGGGCGTTTTACGCCTGTGCTGCGCTTTCGAAAATATCGAGAAAATCCTGCAAGGTGCTTTCCAGATACTTGCCCGCCCGGTAGTCCGCCTTCACCGCATCGCCGCCTTCGATAACCGATCGTGGGCTTTCGACAAAACGTCCGACCGGCTGGTAATGCCCGTCGAGCACCAGCACCAGTGGGATCGAAATGCGCTCAAGGTCCAGGCGCTGCTTGAGTTCATTCTCGGCACGGCCCTTGGAAATGATCGCAAGATCGATATTCGGCTTGCCCCGCTGCAGGTAATCCATGACCGCAATATTGATCTGGCAATCCGGGCACCACATCTCGCCCACGACCAGAAGATGAAAGGGCGCCTGCACCGCGAGCAGGCGCTGCTGGGTCGCGAGGCTGATGGTCTGCTGTTCGGCCAGCTTGTGCTGCATGTCGCGGATCGCGGCGATTTCCGCCGGAAAACCCCGGGAGACGAACGATTCGAAATGCTCTGCGTACTCAAAGAGGTCTTTATAGGACGCCATGGTCAGTGCTCTGTTGGAATTGCGAATAGCGCATCCCAGCAGAATTGTCGGCACGCGGCAACCTTTGCAGGACAGCACCGTGCCTTTCCTCTGGGTCTTCGCTTGCCCGCGGAGGCGTTCTCAAGATCGCTCCCGCCGGCAAGCCGTGCTGCTACGGATCGGTGTGTAGACACAAATCCCTGGACCCTATGCCTCCCCTGTAGCAGTCCGGCTTGCCGGCGTCAGCGATCCCGCAGCCGCCGACGCCGGCAAGCCGGACTGCTACGGGTTCAATGTCAGATCCACGTCACCCCATGCAGCCGGCGTCAGCCCTCCAGGCGGGCCAGACGTTCTTCCAGGGCGGCGATGCGGGCTTCCAGTTCTTCGACCCGCTCGGCCAGCGCCGTGTTGCCGCTGCTGGAGCGTTCCACCGGGTTGTGCCGTGCCGCCAGAATCGCTTCCATGTCCGCCGGGTCGCCCAGGGTGTGCATGTATCGGTCTTCGCGCTGGCCGGCCTGTTTCGGGATCAACACCGCCAGCCCGCGGGCAATCAGGCGCTCCAACTGGTGAACCACCGCGTCGCTGTCGTCGAAGTCGTGCATGCGGTTGCTGCGGGTCAGCAGTTCGTTGACCGTCTGCGGGCCGCGCAGCAGCAACAACCCGGTGAGGATCACCTGGGCGGGCACCAGCTCCAGGGTCTTGTCGACGCGGTGCTCCCAGCGGTCGGCACGGCTGCCCATCACCAGGCGGGTCAACTGATGCCCCTCCAGCGCCCGCAGGCTTTGCCCGACTTGCCCCGGGGTGAGGTTCATCACCGGCTCGCGGCTGGTTTTCTGGTTGCACGCCAGCACCAGCGCGTTGAGTGTCAGCGGGTAGGTCTCGGGATTGGTGGCCTGTTTTTCGATCAGGCAGCCCAGGATGCGCACCTCAAAGCTGTTCAGTTGCAGGGCGGCTGCGTCATCGCCAGTGTTTTCAGAATCCGGTTCGGTGGACATGACCCTTTCCCTAAGCGTTGAAAAGGCTATGAGGGTAGGGGCTGGATGAGGTAAAAGACAAGCCGCGTCGGCATGCACTGCATGTCTTTTCATTGCGACTCAACCCATCAGGAACTGTCATGACCATTTCTCTCTACGCCGCTTCGATTCCTGTGTTCAAACAGATGCTCACCGCCCTGGGCGCGGTGCTGAAAAAAGGCGAAGAGCACGCCGCTGCCAAAAACATTCAGCCTGATGCCCTGCTGCAGGCACGTCTGTTCCCTGACATGTTCCCGCTGGTGCGCCAGGTGCAGATCGCGGTCGACTTCGCCAAGGGCGCCGGCGCGCGTCTGTCTGGCATCGAGCCGCCGAAATACGATGACACCGAAACCACCTTCGCCGAGCTGCAGGCTCTGCTGACCAAGGTCCTGGCGTTCCTGGACACCATCACCCCGGATCAGGTCGATGGCAACGAAGAACGTGAAATCGTCCTGCGCCCAGGCACCGACAAGGAGAAGCGCCTGAGCACCCAGAAATACCTGCTGCACTACTCCCTGCCGCAGTTCTTCTTCCACGTGACCACCACCTATGACCTGCTGCGCCACAACGGCGTGGAAGTCGGCAAGCGCGATTACATGGGTACGTTCTAAGCGCCCACCGCGACCGTTCAGTGTCACCCGACCGACCGCTCCGTGAGGACTGGTCGGTTCGTCTTTCTGGAGATTCGATGTTTTTCCCTATTTACCTGTTGTCGGCCGCTGGCTTCACGGTGCTGACCACAGAGTTCGTCATCGTTGGCCTGTTGCCGGCCATCGCCCGCGATCTGGCGGTCACCATCGCGCAAGCCGGTCTGCTGGTCACGCTGTTCGCTTTCACCGTCGCCTGCTTCGGGCCGTTCTTGACTGCATACTTCTCGCGCTTCGAACGCAAGCGCCTGTTTATCTCGGTGCTCATTTTGTTCGGGGTGTCCAACGCCGTTGCGGCCATGGCGCCCGACATCGGCGTCATGGCCATTGCGCGGCTGATTCCGGCACTGGGCTTGCCGGTGTTCTGGGCGCTGGCCAGCGAGACGGCGGTGGACATCGTCGGCCCTGACCACGCGGGCCGGGCCATTGCCAAGATTGGCTTCGGTATCGTCTGCGCCACGGTGTTCGGCATCCCGGTCGGCACCCTGATTTCCGACGCCTTCGGCTGGCGCAGCGCCTTTGCGATCCTGTCGGTGGTGGCCTTCGCCAAGGCCTTGTTGCTGTTCATCTACCTGCCCCGCAGCGTGCACAAGGACCAGGCATCGTTTCGCAGCCAGTTCGCCATCCTGCGCAGCAAGCTGATGCAGGGCCATGTGCTGCTGTCGGTGCTGGTATTCAGCGGCATGTTCACGGCTTACACCTACCTTGCCGACATGCTCGAACGCCTGGCCGGGTTCAACGGCACGGTGGTGGGCTGGTGTCTGATGGGCTTCGGCGCGGTGGGGCTGGTGGGCAATTCCCTGGGCGGGCGTCTGGTGGATCGCCATCCGCTGATCGCCAGCCTGACATTCTGCACCTTCATGATCGGCGGCATGGTGACAGTCGTGCCGAGCATGCATTCGGCGCCTGCGCTAGCCTTGGCGCTGGCAGTCTGGGGCGTGACCCAAGCGGCGCTGTTCCTGGTCAGCCACGTACGCCTGATGAAGGCCGCGCCTCAGGCTCCGGCCTTCGCCGCCTCGCTGAACATTGCCGGCGGCAATCTGGGGATCGGCTTGGGCGCGCTCATCGGCGGCCGGGTCATCGATCACCTGGGCCTGGACAACCTGGGTTTTGCCGCTGCGGGCATCATTTCGCTGGCGATTCTGCTGGCCTTGCTGCTCATGACCGCCAGGCCAAACGCCGAGCCCTGCAATACCTAGTCGGTGAACAGTTGCCGCCTGGCACCCTCGGTGATGGCCACGATGCCAGGGTGCTTGACCTTGCGCTCGACCGAGATCGCATAGAACGACTCGGTCACAGCGTCCGTCTGGCCGATCAGCTCGACGTCATACTGCTCCATCACCTCGTCGGCAATCACGCTCGGCGCGATAAAGATCCCGCTGCCGGACTTGCCGAAGGCCTTCATCAAGGCGCTGTCATCGAACTCGCCGACGATCCTGGGCTGTACATTCTGCTCGGCGAACCAGCGCATCAGGCGGCTGCGCACCACGGTGTGCTGGCCCGGAATCAGCAGCGGGGCGCCTTGCATGTCGTGGGGAAAGTTCTGGCCGTGAGCTTTGGCCAGCGTCGTGGTAGCGAAAAAGCTGATACCGCATTCCCCCAGTTTCTGGCTGTAGCCCTTGATGTCCAGATGGGAGGGCATGGGACTGTCGGAGATCACCAGATCCAGGCGCTGAATGGCCAGGTCCGCCAATAACCTTTCCAGCTGATCTTCCCGGCAGGTAATGCGCATCGGCTCGTTCAGCGTCATGGTTGGCGCGAGCAGGCGATAGACGATGGATTTGGGCACCACGTCTGCGACCCCGACACGAAACAGGACCTGCTGTTCGTCTGGCTGAGCACGCAGCAGGCTTTCCAGTTCGCCACCCAACTGGAACATCTGCTCGGCGTAGGGCAGGGCGGTGCGTCCGGTTTCGGTCAGCTCCAGCCGGCGTCCGACACGGTTGAACAGCGCCACGCCATAGGTCTGTTCCAGCAGGCTGATCTGCCCGCTGATGGTCTGCGGGGTGAGGTTCAGCTGCTCGCAAGCGCGCACGATGCTGCCGGTTTTGGCCACCACCCAGAAGTAATGCAATTGCCTATAATTGAGCATCAGCGGATTCAGCTTTCAATAGTTCGTAATAGCCGAAGTATACGCTTTAGAAATACGAATTTTCCTGAAGTGTTTGTCTCCCTAGAATGCCGACTATCTTTTCGAACCGTATCAGGATGTGTAGAGCATGGAATATCTTCTGGAACTGGCGGCAAGCCCCACGGCGTGGATCGCTCTGGCGACCCTGGTCGTCATGGAAATCGTGCTGGGTATCGACAACCTGATCTTCATCTCAATCCTGACCAACAAGCTGCCACTGCATCAGCGCACCAAGGCACGCCGCATTGGTATCAGCATGGCGCTGATCCTGCGCCTGGGTCTGTTGACCACCGTGGCCTGGATCGTCCAGCTGACGGAGCCTGTGATCGATATCCTGGGGCAGGTGTTTTCGTGGAAGGACATGATCCTGATCGCCGGTGGCCTGTTCCTGGTCTGGAAGGCGACCACCGAGATCCACCACAGCATGGACATCAAGACCGAAGAGGAAAAAACCCTCTCCAACACCGTGACGATGGGCATGGCGGCTGCGATCGGTCAGATTCTGATGCTGGACCTGGTGTTCTCCATTGACAGCATCGTGACCGCTGTCGGCATGACCGAGCACTTGCCGATCATGGTCATCGCGGTCATCGCGGCGGTCATTGTGATGCTGGTGGCTTCCGAGCCTCTGGCCAAGTTCATCAACGACAACCCGACGGTGGTCATGCTGGCGCTGGGCTTCCTCATCATGATCGGCATGACGTTGATCGCCGAAGGCTTCGGCGCCCACGTACCGAAAGGGTATGTCTACACCGCGATGGCGTTCTCGGCGCTGATCGAAAGCCTGAACATGCTGGTCCGTCGGGCGAAGCACAAGCGGGTGGAGGCGCAGACTCCGGCTCAGAAGGTCTGAGTGTCCGCCCCCGGTTAAACGCCGCGCAATAAAAAACGGTCGGGATGGGAACACCATCACCGACCGTTTTGTTATGTGCAGCTATGGATTCGAGTTGGACAGGGCTTCAGTGCGCGTGGGCGTGACGATGTTTGCGCGTCTGCACCTGCGCGGGTTTCTCATTGGCGTTGCTGCGGTAGTGCGGGTGATGGCGACGGGAAATCCGCATCACACCCCACAACATTGCGCCAGCAACGGCCAGCCACGCAGCGATCAACATCACAATGGTCATTCCGAGGCTCATGGATTCCTCCGGTCTTCACTTTTCGTCTCTTTGTAACCGACAGTCTAGTACGTCTGTTGTTGCTGAAAATTGACCGAAGGTCGCGAGGTCAGGACCGATTTGTTCTATCCCCGCCCATTGACTGCGTGTTGAGGCTATACCCGGACGCCCTGCGGTTCTATGATCGGCGCTCGGCCGGGTCGCGGGTTGCCCGGCGCCAGACTAGCGAGTGAAGAACGTGTCGGTACTGTCTCGAATGGATATCTCTGCAATCAAACGGACGTGGTGGGCGATGGGCCTTGCCCTGTTTCTGGCCGGTTGCGCGGATTCCCACAGCTACAAACCCGGATACCCGGCGATGTACAAGAACCTGCCGGACCGGGTGGAGATCAACTCGGTGCCGTTCTTTCGCGGCAAAGCCTTTCAGAGCGCCCCCAACGCACTGGCCAGCATGCTGACCGTGCATGGCGTTCAGATCACGCCGGGACTGTTGGAAAAACCGCTGAAGCTTCCGGGCGCTGAAGAAAAGCTCGACCAGACCATGAGCAACCTGGCCCGTGAGTATGGCTTTGTGGTGTACCCGGTCGACCATCAATTCACCGACCTGCTGGCCCAGGTGTCGGCGGGTTATCCCGTGCTGCTGCGGTTTTCGGAAGGTTCGATGTGGTGGAAGGACCAGCGCTATGGCGTGCTCGTAGGTTTCAACCAGAACAAACGCACGGTGTTGATCTATACCGGACTTGGCCGGCTGACTGTGAGCTTCGACGAGTTCACCTCTGACTGGAACAACGCAGGCAACTGGGCTGTGCTGGTACAGAGTCCACGGCAATTGCCAACGCCGGTGGACCGCGAGCGCTGGCTCAAGGCCGCCAACGACCTGGCGCAGGCCGGACAGGAGCAAGCGGCGGGCGAAGCGGTGAAGGCGATCAATAACGCCCGGTGATTTCACCTGGATCTGTAGCAGTCCGGCTTGCCGGCGTGGCGTCCTCAAGATCGCTGTCGCCGGCAAGCCGGACTGCTACGGGGTTGTGGTTGTTGCTGGGTTTGGGTTTACCACGGATACCGTAGCAGCCCGGCCGGGCGGCGCTCCGCTTGCCGGCGGGGCGATGTCGAGGGCGCCATTGCCGGCAAGTCAGGTTGCGGTCAAAACCCCAGTTTGTCGCGCAAGCTGTAGTACCAGGCGCCCATCGCGGTCAGGGGTGTACGCAGCAGCTGTCCGCCCGGGAACGGGTAGTGCGGCAGCCCGGCGAAGGCGTCGAAGCGCTCGGCCTGGCCGCGCAGGGCCTCGGCCAGCACCTTGCCCGCGAGATGGGTGTAGGTCACGCCGTGGCCGCTGCAGCCCTGGGAGTAATAAATGTTGTCGCCCAGACGCCCCACCTGCGGCAAGCGCGACAGGGTCAGCAGGAAGTTGCCGGTCCAGGCGTAGTCGATCTTCACGTTCTTGAGCTGCGGGAACGCCTTGAGCATCTTGGGCCTGATGATGGACTCGATATTCGCCGGGTCACGCGCGCCATACACCACGCCGCCACCAAAGATCAGACGCTTGTCGGCGGTCAGGCGGTAGTAGTCGAGCAGGTAATTGCAGTCCTCGACGCAGTAGTCCTGAGGCAACAAGCTACGCGCCAGTTCTTCGCCCAATGGCTCGGTGGCGATCACCTGCGTCCCGCAAGGCATCGATTTGGCCGCCAGTTCCGGCACCAGATTGCCCAGATAGGCGTTGCCCGCAACGATGATGAATTTGGCCCGGACCTTGCCCTGCGCGGTGTGCACGACAGGGCTCGCACCGCGATCGATGCGAACCGCTGCCGATTGCTCATAGATGACGCCACCCAGCGACTCCACCGCCGCCGCTTCACCGAGGGCCAGGTTCAGTGGATGGATGTGACCGCCGCTCATGTCGAGCATGCCGCCGATGTATTTATCGCAGGCTACGACTTCACGAATGCGGCGCTGATCCAGCAATTCCAGCTGGGTATGCCCGTAGCGCTCCCAGAGTTTTTTCTGCGACTCCAGATGGCCCATCTGCTTGGGCTTGAGCGCAGCAAACACGCCGCCGTCTTTCAGGTCGCACTGGATCTGATATTTGGCCACGCGTTCGCGTATGATTCGCCCACCCTCGAACGCCATCTGACCCATCAGTTGAGCCTGTTTGGGCCCGACCGTGCGCTCGATGACGTCGATGTCGCGGCTGTAGCTGTTGACGATCTGCCCGCCATTGCGACCCGACGCGCCGAAGCCGACCTTCGCGGCTTCCAGCACCGTGACCTTGAAGCCGTTTTCCAGCAGGAACAGGGCGCTCGACAATCCGGTGTAACCGGCACCGATGATGCACACGTCGGTTTCAACCTCGCCTTGCAGCATGGGCCGGGCAGGGGCGGAGTTGGCCGAGGCGGCGTAGTAAGACTGCGGGTAGGCGGTGTTCGTCATCCTGTAAGCCCCTGTTTTATATTTTAAACGGATGCGCCGATCCTACCTGAGATAACGGGGCGTCACCAGCGGGCTTTAGGGGAAAAGTGTCTTAAATATATGCCACCTGCCCTGTGATTCATTCAAAATCCCAAACTATTCAACAAGTTATGAAAATTACTGCTTGACACTTTGTCGAATATTCGTAGAATGCGAACCCACAGCAGGCACGTAGCTCAGTTGGTTAGAGCACCACCTTGACATGGTGGGGGTCGTTGGTTCGAGTCCAATCGTGCCTACCAAACAAAATCCGCTCTGCTGGGCGGTAACCGAAAGGGCGATCCGAATGGGTCGCCCTTTTTTGTGCCTGCAAACCTTATGGCGAAACCGAGCTGGCCAGAGGCTGAACCTAGTCAGCCTGTTTTCTGCGCACAGGAATACTCCCAAGCTGGTACTGCTGGTAGCCGGTGTATGGAATGAGCACGGTGTCGGCTACGCCGGACAGCACGAGATCAAAAACGACTCCCGATGCAGGAGACTGTCCACCAAACCGTTCAGGTCCGTTCAACGTACAGAACTGATAGGCCAGCCCACTGTAGGCGCGGGGTATCGTCTGACAATGCGAGTGCCAACTGGCAAGATCGTCGGCAGCACCTTTCTCATTGGTCAGCGTTAAGATGGTGCCGCAGCCGGAAAGTACGGCAGCGAGGCATGCAGTAATCCATAGCTTCATGGGGTCCTTCCCTTTTTTTGATAGGGCCATCATAACCTGTTGAGCAATTCGCACGACAGTCAACACTACGCCTTGGCGCGGCTGATGCGGCCCGACCGAATTTCATCGACGTAGGCGCGCAGGCGGTCAGCGTCCCTGTATTGCTGGTTCATCAGGTGCAGCACGGCGACTACGTCGACATCTTCAATGCTCTCGGCCAAGCGGCTGATTTCGCCGGCGGTGCGCTCAAGGTTGCCAGCGATCGCATTCAGGTCTCGCTTGAATTCCAGTGCTGACTTTTTCGTACCCACGGTGTTGATCTCCCAAAATGAAAGGACTGGGCCGGTTCGATTGACCTGTCCTTTCTTAGCAGCGCAGCATAACAATGACGTGATGCTAGCTGCTGGCAGGGGAGTTATCTGTCGGACGATTCCGGATTGGACATCGGGGCCTTCCGAATGTATCGGATCAGCCGCCAACACCTCCGGCGCTCGACGAGCTACCTGAGGCACCTTTTGAACCGCTCCCGGTGGAGCCGCTCCCTGTGGTATCGCCCCCCGGCAGGTCTGCATCGTTGTTACGGGTGTCAGTGCCGGTGCTCATTCCGCGACGAATGCCGGTAGCCGGGTCGCCTTTGTCCTGGTCGGTGCCTTGGCGCTGCATGTCGGCGCCCTGGGTTCTGGGGTCCACGCCCATTTGTGATGGCGTGGGGCCCATCTCCGGTGCCGCCGCCCCCGCCAGTGTGGTCAGCGAGGTGACCGTCAGTGCACAACCCAATGCCAATGCCGCAAATGATGTGTTCATCAGGAGATCTCCGTGTCTTAGTTCCTGTCCTGATGTTGGGCCGTCGAACCTTAAACATAGTGCCATCATGGCGACCAGCGGCTATTCCGTGCTGGTCGAGGGTAATGGCGGTGGCGGGGTATCCGGGGGCACCGGTTCCAGCGTCGAAGGTAGCAAAGGGGCATCGCCCAGGCTGCCTTCGATCTGCGCGGCCAGATAATAGACCCCGGACATGACACCAAAATCGGGATTGTCGATCAGACTGCGCTTCTTGTCGTTGAGTGCCGTGTACAGGCTGTTGCGCATCTGCTCTTCCATCGAGGCGCGTTCGTTCTGATGGGTGATGGCACCGAACCCGGCCATGCCCACCGAGATCGTCAGCCCTGCGACCCTTCCGACAGCTGCGGCAATGGCGCTGGCTGCACCTCGGGGCGCGAGGCTGGCTTCGAGTTTTTCGCTGGAGCGAATCGCCACGGATGAGATTCCGGCATCAGGCCTGCCTGCTTCGGGGCCGGTGGCGGCCTGGTGTATGCGGTCGATGAGTGCGACGTATGCAGGCAGTTTGATCAGCGGCTCGGCGTATACTAGCTGGTAAAGCGTTGCGTCACGGCTGGCGGGCGGTGCCAGGGAGATGGCCGGGATTTCTTTGAGGTGGGCGTTGAGCTGTTCGGTCGAAATAGCGTGACGTTCTGCTATCGACGGGAGTTGCTGGCCCAGTTGCTGGATGTAATACGCCGTCGCCTGGTTGGTGACCGCTTCGGGGTCGATCTGCTTCGACACCGGGTCGAGCACGCGTTCGCGATATTGCTCTTGCAGGTAACCATCCAGGCGCTGGGCGGCGGTCGGTTCACCCTTTTTAGCGCTGACTTTGTACCAGCTCACCTTCAGGGTCAGCCACTGCTGGGTCCAGTAACCCGCGAACCAGGGGATAAAGTGCGTCTCGGTGCGCTGGTAGACGCTGTCCATCCAGCTGTCCATCGTCTGGGTGGCGTACTGGCGGGCGGGGAGAGTTGCGCTCTTGGAAGCGGCAACGATCTCCTGATCCACTTGGTGCCAGGTCTCGGTCGGGATTTGCACTGTGGCGGGCGCAGGTTTGTGAGCAGACGTACAGCTGGCGAGTATCACTATCACGGGAAACAGCAGGGCGTGCACGTTCACGGTGGCAGTCCCCTGGGTGTCTGGGGCAATCGATCGCAGCGGGTCCGAGCGGGCAAGCCACTGGTTTTTTCAGTATAGGCAGTGAAAAAGCCGGGGCTTTGCGGCTGATAAATTCCCGAGCCTGCGGGGTGGGCGGCTGGCACCACAAAAAATTCGCATATTCATAGGGTTAGTGTGAAAAAAGACGTTGACACACCTTTGAAATTCCGTAGAATGCCGCCTCACAGCAGGCACGTAGCTCAGTTGGTTAGAGCACCACCTTGACATGGTGGGGGTCGTTGGTTCGAGTCCAATCGCGCCTACCAAACAAAATCCGCTCTGCTGGGCGGTCACGAAAAGGGCGAATCGAAAGATTCGCCCTTTTTTGTTGCCTGACATTTATTGCCCTGCAGCGCCCGCCGGGTGTGGGGTGCGCACTTATGTGCGATATCCGGCCGCCTCCTTCCCCGAAAAAAATCCTGATTTTTCAATCCATCGGCTGGACCTTTTGCCACGATGCGCGATCATCAGTGCATGGATATCGAAAGGAGGTGCGTATGTTAAGTCGGTCACTGACCCTCGCCATTCTGTTTGCCGTGTCCGGCCCGTTGATGGCGGCCGACGGTGATACCCCACTGGCCCAGGAGCGGGGCAGGACTCGTCCGTTGATCATCATCGCCTCAAGTTCGGTGGACCCGACGCTGGTGAGCCTCAAGAAGAGTCTTGATGAGCCTGCCAACAAGGAGGCCTTCACCAAGCGCAACATGGTGCTCTATACCATCGTCAACATGATGGGCAAGCGCGACGGCAGGGACATGGACGCTCAGTCGACCATGGCGTTGATCCGCGATCTCAAGCTGGGTGCGCGCGCAGGCTCCGAGGCTCAGATCATTCTGGTGGGCAAGGACGGCGAGACGAAGATGGACCACAAAGGCGCCATCGATCCCAAGGAGATATTCAGCACTATCGATCAGATGCCGATGGCCGAGAAAGAGGCCGCCGCCGCAGCGCCGGCTGCGCCTGCCGCGGAGCCCAAGGCGGCTGGAAGTGGCAAGGCCGGCAAACCCGGCAAGGCGGCTGCGGCCGCTCCACCGACGCCGCTGGATGACTGACTGGGCGTGACAAAAATAGGGGCGGCTTGGGCTTGCTGCTAATATCGCTCCTTTTTGGATCGAAAGGACTGTCATGAAACACTGGGCGGGAGCTGTAGCGCTGGCGATGCTGGCGGGGTGCATGAGCTTGAATTCGACACGTTCGGCGGGGCCTGTTCAGGTTTATGCCAGTCAGAAGCCGGCAGTTGCGGTGGCTGAGTGCATCAAGGTGACCTGGGCCAATGTGCAGATGTTCGGCGATGTGGCGGATGTGTTCCTGGATAAGGGCAAGCCGGGTGAGTTTACGGTCTATACCACTGAGGGTGAGTATTTTGCCGATGTGGCGGGCAAGGGTGGTTCGACGGCGATCAGTTTCTATGCCAAGGCGGGTGGCAAGGCTGTAGATCAGCGTGGGGCGGCGTTGGCTACTTGTCTTTGATTGGATGATCGTTCCCGCGCTCTGCTTGGGAATGCCTAGGGTGACGCTGGGATAGTGTGTATATCCGTTATCTGGGGTGGTGCTGAGTGCGCCTTCCGCCCTTACGGCGGGTCACTTTTTCCAAGAGCTGAAAAAGTAACCAAAAAAGCCCTGCTCCTGGCTGGGCCTCGACTTCGTCTCGGTTCCCTCCCTCCGGCGCCGCTCCGGGGGCACGCTGTTCCGTCCATATGAGCGCCGTCCATGGCCAGCACGGCTAGCGGCTTCCTGCCGCTCATCCCCCTCCACGACACCTGCGCTCGGCCTGGCGCCTTTACGTCGCGTTCGGCGGTGCCTGAGCCGTTGCGTAAGAAGATCAAAAGCACCCCCACCGTCCCGTAGCAGTCCGGCTTGCCGGCGTCGGCGTTCTTGAAATCGCCCCCGCCGGCAAGCCGTGCTGCTACGGGCGGTGTTTGTGTGTAGGTGTGCGCTTGCCCGCGAATCTTTTCTTACATCGGCGGCGTCACGCCGTTCTCACCGGCTGAAATGGACATCGCATTCAGCGCGCCATCTTCGGCTTTCTGGGCCTGAAGGACGATTTTCACACCGGGCTTGAGCAGGCTGCGATCAGCCGGTACCAGGTTGACGATGGGCACGTCGTCGGGGATGACGATTTTCTTCTGGCCGCCTTTGTAGTTCACCGTGATGGTGCGGCCATTGCTGTTGACCAGGTCGCCCACCGAGCCGTTGGTCATGGTGCTGTCCTTGCCCAGGTCGAAGGCCCGGTGCCCGTCGCCGGTGCCTGCCATCTCGGGCGGGAAGACGTGGACTTCCAGCGCCTTGAGCGTGCCATCGGCCTGCGGAACGGCGGCAGAGCCCACGTAGCTGCCGGGCTTGATGTCGGCGACCTGAGCGAGGGTCACGCCGCGTACCTGGGTGTCGTGGGTCAGATTGACCTGCAAGTCTTCACCGCGGTTGCTGTGTACCTTCATCACGTCGCCATCGACGGCGGTGATTGCACCGCGCACTCGCGTGGGTTTGGCGTCGTCGGCGTAGGAGGGGATGGTCATGAGCAGGGCTGACGCCAGCAGGCTGGAGGTCAGCAGGGTGTCGAGCAGTCGTTTGCCTGTTGCGAGTTTCATGGTGGTCACAGTCCCGTGATGTCGGAGCGAGTGACTGAGCATAGCGCCGCTCACAGGCGTCGTTGATGACGTCTGTGTCAGAAAACGCACGGTCGGCTGGCCGGGGGATGGGCGAAAAAAACCCATCCTGTGAAGGACCGGTCTTTTTCACGGCAGATGCATTACTGCTGTAGCGAAATCGTGGTGTTCGCCAGCTTCGGTTGACTGAACATGCTCACCAGCACTTCATCGAGAATCGAAGAGGCACCCCATGGGCGAGGATCGTTGAGGATGGCGACCACGGCCCAAGTGTTGCCATTGCTGTCACGGCTGAAGCCTGCAATGGCCCGCACGGTATTCAGGGTGCCGGTCTTGATGTGGGCTTCGCCACGCAGCGCGGTGCGTTTGAGGCGCTTGCGCATGGTGCCGTCCATCCCGGCCAGCGGCAGGGAGCTCATGAACTCGGCCTGATAGGGGCTGTTCCAGGCGGCTTGAAGCATCTGCGCCATTTCCCGGGCGCTGACGCGCTCGGCGCGGGAGAGGCCGGAGCCGTTCTCCATTACCAGGTGCGAGGCAATGATGCCTTTTTTCGCCAGCCACTGGCGCACGACCCGCTGCGCAGCCTTCGCATCATCGCCATCGGCTTCGTTGCGGAACTCCGAACCCAGGCTCAGGAACAACTGCTGGGCCATGGTGTTGTTACTGAACTTGTTGATGTCACGAATGATTTCAGCCAGATCCGGCGAGTAGGCCTTGGCCAGCAGTTTGGCGCTGCCAGGCACCACGTCCAGGCGGTCCTTGCCCAGAATGGTGCCGCCCAGTTCCTGCCAGATCGCGCGTACGGCACCTGCGGTATAGGTCGGATGGTCCAGCAGCGACAGGTAGGTCTGCGAGTTGCAGCCGTCGCCCAACTGGCCGGATACCGTCACGGTGATGCCGCCATCGGCTTCCGGCACCGGGTTGTAGAGGACATCGCCGGTGCACTTGTTCGAGGCCAGCGCCTTGACCTGATTGTTGATACGGATCGCGGCAATCGGCGGCTCGACCGACACCAGAATCTTGCCGCCATCGTTGCGAGTGACGAAGCGCAGCGCCTTGAGGTTGACCATCAACGAGTCGGGACGGACCAGGAACGGTTTGTTCTTGTCGTTGCCGTCATCGTCGAACACCGGCAGTTGCGGCTGGACGAAGTGGCTGCGATCGAGCACCAGATCACCGGTGACCTGTTGTACGCCGTTGGCGCGCAGGTCACGCATCAGCAGCCAGAGTTTTTCCATGTTCAGCTTCGGGTCGCCACCGCCCTTGAGGTACAGGTTGCCGCGCAGTACGCCATTGCTCAGGGTGCCGTCGGTGTAGAACTCGGTCTTCCACTGGTGGGTAGGGCCGAGCATTTCCAGGGCCGCATAGGTGGTGACCAGTTTCATGGTGGACGCCGGGTTGACGGACACGTCGGCGTTGAAGACAGTCGGGGTGCCGGGACCGGTCAGCGGCAGCAGCACCAGGGACAGTGCATTGCTGTCGAGTTTGCTGGCCTTGAGGGCCTGCTCGACCTTGGGCGGGAGCGCGGTATTGATGGGGGCAGCAGAAACGCAGAAAGAAATCGGCAGAAGCAGTGAGGCGAGAAACAGGGGACGCAAAGATTTGATCATTCAATAAAACCCTACTGCAAGACGAGGGAGAGAGGGGATGGATTCCCTCATGACTCAAAAAACCGGAACGGGTAAAAAAGTCCCGTCCCCCGGAAGGTCCAGAGGCCTTCCGATAAAGCGGCATTATGCCGCAAGCTTTCGTGTCTTGCGCCAGAGTATCGCCGTCAAAAGCGGCTATTTTTGCAAATGCCTGCAGATTGTCACGTTAAAATCTGACTTTCTGCACTGTGTCGTCGGGCAGCGGCGGGTTTTCCGTGCATGTGGGCGGTCAGGCGGGTTAGCGCACGCTTGGTCTCTATTCATTGCAATGAGTTTCAAGGCATCCGGCCACTGCCGTCTTCGTGGGGGAGCGGTATTGAAAAGGAACAAAAAAGGCCACCGATAATGGGTGGCCTTGTGCGAATCAAACCGATCGTTATACGACAGGGTTGATCGGCTTTTCTGGATACCAGGCATCGAGCAGTGGGCTGACTTCGACGGTTTCCAGTTCCGAGCGAGCCTTGAGCCAGGCTTCGACGGCGCTGCGTTGTTCTTCGGTGACCGAACCACGATCAGCCAGGCAGACCAGACCGTAGTCATCACCGCCGACGTAGTCCAGGCCGTTAGCGTCCATGGCCTCGGCCAGGAACGCGTCGAGGAATGCGTCAATTGCCTCGTCAGTCAGATCTTCTTTAAAGCCCAGGTTCAGCTCGAATCCCAGTTCCTGGAACTCGTCTACACACAGCTTTTTGCGAAGACGACGGGAGCGGTTAGTGGCCATGAAACATTCCTCTTGAGTAAATACGGGGCGCACTTTATCAGTTCCGGGGCCTTCCTGCCTGAAAGAGTGAAGGAGAATGGCGGCTTGCGAACCCGTCATGGTTGTCACTGATTTGACCGCGTGGGCGTTCAGACGCGTTGCTCGTGACAGCCATGCAGATTATCAGGATGGTTTTACTCAGATTACCCCGCAGGCCAAACGATCCCCACCGCCTCCGAGCGGCATCGGCATATCGGAATGGTTGTCACCCCCTGCATGGATCATCAGCGCGTGACCTTTGATTTCAGAAATCTTCTTTAGCCGCGGCGCAAGCACTGGGTCGCTGGCTGTCCCTTGGGCTGTTACATAGACTGCCGGCAAGTCTCCCAAGTGGCCTTCCGCATAGGGGCCAAGGTGCTTGCCGGTCTTTTGCGGATCGAAGTGCCCGCCCGCTGCCAGCGCTGCTACCTTCTTGCCGTCTTTGGTTCCCGCATCACAGCTGCCATTTTCATGGATGTGGAAGCCATGAACGCCAGCCGGCAATCCGCTCAGCTTAGGGGTAAACACAAGCCCATAAGCTGTCTCGCTGATCGTAATCAGTCCAATGGGCTGAGGTGCACCATCAGCACTGACCAGGTTGACTGGAACGTCCAGCGATGCCGCTTGAGCGCCCAGCGAAAGCGCGCCTAATAAAGAAAGCAACAGTTTGACTTTCATGTTCCTCACCAAGTAGTTATTGAGTGGTAGGGTAGTTGAGCAGCTAAAGTAGTAGTTGTTCTGAATCGCTGGGAAGGATAGAAGTCAGCGATGGTTTCGTCCAGCGGGAAGTTTGAAAAAATTAAGTTAGTGTGCAGGGAATAAATTAACGATGGTGAGTGTTTTAGAACTTTTTCTGTTGTTTTCTATAAAAAATTTAATTCGTTTTACGGCGACAAAGTCGCTACTATTCGGGCGCCAATCAGGTCTCATAAAGTCTGTATTGATCCCTTGCTGCCCAAGGCACGGTAGAACAGTGACCGGAGGACTCATGACATCTCATGCCGAGGCGATCGCCATGCTCAAGAAGGCGGTTTCAGGCATCGCCAGCCTATGTATGTACCAGCCCACGCGTTGGAGCAGAGGTCTGTGTCGAGTCACGGAACCGCATGCCAATCGTTTGCCTCGCGCGGGACAGACGACTCATGACGGTGCCGATAGGCACCTCCAGGATCTCGGCGGCTTCCTTGTAACTGAAGCGTTCGACTGCCACCAGCAGCATGACCTCGCGCTGGCCGTCCGGCAGTTCGTTGACCGCAGTAAGTATCTGCTGGTGCATAAGATCCGTTTCTGGGGTTTGCGCCGCTGGATCGGTGACGGTTTCGATGACGCTGTCGTTCCATTCCTGTCGCGAGCGACCCCGAACGTTGCGCGAGCGGACCTCGTTGATCCAGGTGGTGTGAACGATGGAGAACATCCAGCTGAGCGGGGAGGTATCCGGCTGCAGTTGATGAGCACGCTCAAGGGCGCGGACACAGGCAAGTTGAACAAGATCTTCAGCATCGTGCCGGTCGCCCGAGATCCGCAGCGCGAATGTCCACAACCGTGGGAGCATGTCAGGAAGCAACGCGGGTAAGTCTGCGCCGGTAATCGCCATATTTCCTCATTCTTGTACGGGAGTCTGAAATCGACGTGAAGTCAGTATTTATTGTCCGCCGCCGTTTATGGCTTGAAGATTCCCTCTAGCGCCTTTGGACTTCACTGTCACAGAACCGATACACTGGCTGGATTGTGCCATCCCGAACAGTAAAAACCTATCCGGATGCATAAAGTCACGAAACATTTATACTGTGACCCGATTGCATGTTTCATATTGATTTGATTTTACCTGGATGATGGCGTATATCGCTGAAAGTGCGTTGTGATGTTAATATGATGGCGACTTGATTACCCTTCACGTCGTTTCTCGGCTCATGAGGCCGAAACACATTTGCGGCAAAGCGTGATGACTGACGGAGATCGGCAATTGACCACAACTGTAGCGGATGATGCCCTGCTGATAGCCTATGTTGACGGCGAATTGTCGCCGCAGCAGTGCGAGGAAATCGAGCAGCTCATGAACGCTTCGCCTGAATTGGCCGAGCGTGTAGCGCTGTTGATGGCGTCCGCATTGCCTTATACCGATGCCTACGCTCGTCAGGCGGTTCCGCCTGTGCCCGAGAGTCTGGTAAATAAGGTCGATTCGTTGGTCGCTCATCACATTGCCGGCGCTGCGTCTGAGGTGCCGCCGCAGGCGTCGAGTCGTCCAGCATCTGTCAGCCAGGCCCGCAACTTGCCGGTGTCGGAAAGTCTGCTTGTGCGCCTGTTCGGGCGGCCGGGATTTGGATGGCTGGCAGTGGCGTTTGCCACGGGTGCCGTTTGCTGCGGCTTGGTTTTGCAGGCCGGGAATGTCGGCAATACGCTCAACACCGACACTGCTATAAAGGGCGCTTCCGTCGCTCAGGTCCAGCCTTCGGCCTGGGTGAAACAGGCGGCCAGCTATCAACAGCTATACAGTCGCGACACCCTGAATTACGTTACCCCGGATCTTGAAGGAATCGGTAAAACCATCGCTGACATCCGCCATGTGGATGGGTTGGCCTTGCGTGTGCCTGATCTCAGCTCCGCTGGCCTTGCCTTCAAGCGTGTGCAGCGCCTGCGCTTCAACAACAAGGCGCTGATCCAGCTGGTGTACCTGCCGCAGAATGGGGACCCCGTCGCGCTGTGCGTGATGAAGGAGCCCATGCCGGACCAATCCATTACGCAGTTGGATGTCGCAGGGATGAACGTCGTGATGTGGCGACAGTCTGAAATGGGCTATGCCTTGATCGGTTCCCCTGACGGCGTGGACCTTGGCGCTGTCGCCCGTTTGGTGGCGGATCGCAGTTCCGGCCAGCTGTTTACTGCAACCCTGCCGTCACCGCTGTGGATCGCCGATACTCGCCAATAGACCGCCAGGTTTCGGGCGGCGCACGGGCGCCCGATTGTGGATCGTTTGAATGCCTGAGAAGTACTCCCGCCGTTTTCTGTCAGGTGCATGCCTTGCGCTGTTGTTCGGCTTTGCTGGTTTGCTGTTGCTGGAGGCATCCGGCTGGGCATCGTCCCCATCGATGTATTCTCCAGCGAGTGCTTCACGCATGGTTGATGCGTTCGAGGCTGCCTCGGGTGTGCATCCGGGCTTTCGCCGAAATCACGCCAAAGGCATCTGCGTCATCGGGCGGTTCGAAAGTAGCGGTAATGCCTCGCAAATATCCAGTGCCGTGTTTTTCCGCCCGGGCAGCTATCCGGTGATTGGGCGCCTTTCGGTGGTCGGCGCTAATCCTTCGGTCAATGACACTCGCGGTCGTTTGCGCAGCCTTGCGCTGCAGATGACCGCGGGCGATGAGTCGTGGCGCATGGCGCTGAATTCGATCCCGGTGTTTTTCGTCAACACGCCTCAGGCATTGCTGGAACAGTTGCGCGCCTCCGTGCCAGATCCGGGAGCCAGCGGCCCCGATGTCGAGCGCATGAATGCCTTCCGCCAAGCCCATCCCGAGACCCGACCTTTCGAAGAGTGGATGGACAGCCACCGGCCTTCGTCTGGGTATGACAATGCGCCGTATTACAGCGTCAACGCTTTTCGTTTCCTCGATCCTCGGGGTAACGAGCGTTTGGTGCGCTGGCGCATGGAGCCCGAAACGCCCTTCGAACCGCTCAGCGATGAACAGATCGAACATGCCGATCCCGACTTGCTCAGCTACCGCCTGGTTTCGAAGCTTGCGCAGGCCTCGGTCCGCTGGCATCTGATCGTCACCCTGTCGCAGCCGGGGGATCCGGTCAATGACGCCACGCAGCTGTGGGCCCGGGAGGGTCATCAGGAGTTTGATGCCGGTGTATTGGTCATCGAACGTCAGCAGCCACAGATGGATGGCCCTTGCCGGGACATCGATTTCAACCCGCTCGTCCTGCCTTCCGGCATCAAACCCTCCGACGATCCGCTGCTGCTTGCACGCGGTGCGGCATATGCCGAATCCCATCGCCGTCGGGTACAGGAAGCTGCCGGGCGTTGACCGCCCTCTAGCCACGCTGCAGATTTTTTTCATTCTCGCGGAATAATCCCACAGCACCGATTGTTATCTCCTCAGCACCGCAATTATTCGAGACTGAAGAGGTACGCCGATGGGGCTGTTCAATAACCTGCTGCATGTGGCTGGAGCGAAGTCGGTACCTGCCGGGGGGCACGATGAGTGACGCTTGGTTGAACGAGCTCGCAGGCCTGGCAGCGCCCCTTGGCGATGAATCTCCCTGCGGCGACAGCGTCGAATACGAGCCCGAATATCTGCAGCTTGAAGAAGCGGCGCAGGGCAAACCGGAAGTCGAGTACGGCAGCACGCTGACCCCGGCGACCCCGCCGGACTGGAAACAGGTCCGGCGACTCGCCTTGCTACTGGCCACACGCAGTCGCGATCTGCGTCTGGCGCTGCACTTGACCCGCGCCGAGCTGAATCTGCACGGCATCCGCGGCTTCGCGGCAGGGCTGCAATTGATAGAACGCCTGCTGCGCGACCATTGGGATCACGTCCACCCTCAACTCGACCCCGAGGATGACCACGACCCTCAGTTGCGGGTCAATGTCATTGCCAGTCTCTGCGAGGCAAGTGGGATGCTTCAGGATTTGCGTCAAAGCCCTTTGGTTGAGGTGGCGACGCTGGGGCGGGTCAGCCTTCGCGATATCGATCTGGCCATTGGCGAGCTGGCGGTTGCTCCAGGTCAGGAAAAACCTTCGTTGGCGATGATCGAAGCCGCGTTCCAGGAGGCTGGGCATGACGCTCTTTCGGCCACGCTGGCTGCTCTAGATCAAGCTATTCAGAGCAGCGTGTGTATTGAAACCCTATTGACCGAGCGTGTTGGTTTGGGCAGTGCAATCGACCTCAGCGGTCTCACGGCCCTGTTGCGCCGTGCCGCCGATGCGCTGGGTCAGCGTTTGGGGCAACAGGTGATTGCCGAGTCTGGCGCTTCCATTGCGTCAGCCGCCGCAGCGAAGCCTGTTATCCAGGGAGACATCGGCAGTCGTGACGATGTCCGACAGACGCTGGATCGCCTGTGTGCCTACTTCGCTGTTCACGAACCCACCAGTCCTGTGCCGCTGTTGCTGCAACGCGCGCGCAAATTGCTCGACCTCAATTTCATGGAGTTGCTGCAGGACCTGGCGCCTGACGGTATGGCGCAGATGGCACTGGTCAGTGGCATTCGTAACGATGATCGACATGACGACTGAGTGCCCCACACCCAGCATGACCCTTTGATTACCCACTCACCGGAGAAGTCCCGTGGCAGAAAACAGTCAGAAATTCATTGCTCGCAACCGTGCTCCGCGCGTCCAGATCGAATACGACGTTGAAATCTACGGTGCCGAAAAAACCGTGCAATTGCCCTTTGTCATGGGGGTGTTTTCCGATCTCTCTGGCAAGCCCGCCGAGCCGCTGCCTGCCGTAGCCGAGCGCAAGTTTCTGGAGGTGGATGTCGACAACTTCGACGAACGTCTGAAATCGATGAAACCGCGTGTCGCCTTCCAGGTGCCCAACACGCTCACCGGGGAAGGCAATATGCCGGTGGAAATTACCTTCGAGAACATGGACGACTTCACCCCAGGCGCCGTGGCGCGCAAGGTGCCGTCGCTCAATGCGTTGCTGACCGCCCGCAATCAGCTGTCCAACCTGCTGACCTATATGGACGGCAAGACCGGAGCCGAGGAATTGCTCGCAAGGGTACTCGACGATCCCGCGCTGATGCAGGCGCTCAACGCCGCGCCAAAACAGACTGCCCTCGATACCGCCGATCCACGCACCGACTGACCACAAAACCCTGACTCACCTGTAACCCCCGCTGGGCCTTTGGCACCGGCAGGTAGACCCCTTTGCCCAAATTTCGAGGGATGCTGCAATGTCCACCACTCAAGCGCACGAAACGACAGCGCCGCCAGACACCCGCGAGGTTGACCTCGGTGACTTCGCCAGCCTGTTGCACAAAGAGTTCAAGCCCAAGACCGACAAGGCCCGCGATGCTGTGGAAACAGCCGTGCGCACGCTCGCCGAGCAGGCACTGCAAGGCACTCGGATGATTTCCGGCGATGTGCTTGGAACCATTGAAGGTCTCATCGCAGAGCTGGATCGCAAGCTGTCGGAGCAGGTCAACCACATCCTCCATCATGAAGAATTCCAGTCGGTCGAAAGCGCCTGGCGTGGGCTGCATTACCTGGTGACAAACACCGAGTCAGACGAGTCCTTGAAGATTCGAGTGATGAACATTTCCAAGACCGAGGTGCACAAGACGCTGCGCAAGTTCAAGGGAGTCGCCTGGGACCAGAGTCCGATTTTCAAGAAGTTGTATGAAGAGGAATACGGCCAGTTCGGTGGTGAGCCGTATGGCGCTTTCGTCGCCGATTACTACTTCAACAACAGTGCTGCGGATGTGGAACTGTTGACCCAGATGGCCAAGGTCAGTGCTGCCGCGCATTGCCCGCTGATCACCGCCGCCGACCCGAGCGTGATGCTGATGGAGTCCTGGCAGGAGCTGGCAAACCCTCGTGACCTGACCAAGATTTTTCAGACCCCTGAACACGCCGCATGGCGCGGTTTCCGCGCATCGGAGGATGCCCGTTACGTGGGCCTGGCCATGCCGCGTTTCCTTGCGCGGGCACCCTATGGCACCAAGTCCAATCCCGTGGAAGATTTCGACTTCGAGGAGTCCACCGACAGTGTGGGCAGCAAGGATTTCACCTGGGCCAATGCCGCCTATGCCATGGCAGTGAACATCAATCGTTCGTTCAAGCAGTACGGCTGGTGCTCGCAGATCCGGGGCATCGAGTCCGGTGGGGCAGTGGAGGGGCTGCCGGTGCATACCTTTCCGACCGATGACGGCGGCGTCGACATGACTTGCCCGACTGAAATCGCCATCAGCGACCGCCGCGAGGCCGAGTTGGCGAAGAACGGTTTCATGCCACTGGTGCACAAGAAAAACAGCAATCTGGCAGCGTTCATTGGTGCGCAGTCGATGCACAAGCCGGCGGAGTACGACGATCCGGACGCCACGGCCAATGCCAATCTTGCAGCACGGCTGCCGTACCTGTTCGCGACCTGCCGCTTCGCCCATTACCTCAAATGCATCGTGCGCGACAAGATCGGCTCGTTCAAGGAACGCGCCGACATGCAGGTCTGGCTCAACAACTGGATCGGTCGTTACGTCGAGCACAACCCGGCCACGGCCACCGAGTCGGACAAGGCGCGCAAGCCGCTCGCCGGTGCCGAAGTCGTGGTCGAGGAAGTGGAAGGCAATCCCGGTTACTACCACTCCAAGTTTTACCTGCGCCCGCACTATCAACTTGAAGGCCTCACGGTGTCTCTGCGTCTGGTCTCCAGGTTGCCGTCGGCCAAGACCTGATGACGTCAACCCAGGCCAGGCACTCTCGCTGCATTTCAATCATTGATCGATAGAAAGGTACTCAACATGATCCTGCTCAACTTCAACGGCAAAAAAATCAAAGGCACCTCGACCGTCTCGGCGCATACCGACTGGATCACCATCGATGCGATCCAGATGGGCGTCGGGCGGGCCATTTCCACCAGCGGTGGCGGTGCCGACCGCGATACCAGCAACCCGTCCTTCTCGGAAATCTCGCTGACAAAGGCCACCGATCTGGCGTCCGCCGATCTGTTCATGGAAGCCGTGTGCGGCAAGAGCCTGGGCAAGGCCGAGATCCACTTTATCCAGACCGGGGGTGCCGAGAAGAAGGAGCAGGTGTTCCTCAAACTGGAGCTGGAAGAGGCCATCATCAGTTCCTACTCGGCCAGCAGTAATGGTGAGCGTCCAAGCGAAACCTTCTCCATCAACTTCACCAGGATCAGCTATCAGTACGATTCTTTCAGTGGCGAGAAAATCACCACGGGCACGCCGAAGAAGTGGGACCTGGAAGCCAACGCCAAGATCTGACCCAGGTGCAGGACTGGCTGGCGCACAGGCGCCGGCCGGTCCTGCCGATGAGTAGAGTTTTCGATGAGCCCTTGCGAGTTTTTTCGATGAAACCGGAGTCGAGCCGTGGCTGAGCTGACCAGCAGAGAGCGCCTGCAACCTTCGTTGCTGGACCGCCTGACCGACGATGCGCGGGAGCAGATTCAAGAGCCCCGCGACCAGCGAGTGCTGTCCAGGCGCAGCTTGCGCAACGCGGTGCTGCGTGACCTCGGCTGGCTGCTCAATAGCACCAGCCTGGGTAGCGTGCAGGATCTGACGGCGTACCCGTTGACTGGCCGATCGGTGCTTAATTTCGGCTTGCCGGACCTCTGCGGCAAGACCGCGGCGGGCCTTGATCCCGTTGAATTGGCGCGCCGCATCCGCCGGGCCATCGAGGATTTCGAACCGCGGATCCTGCGCGACAGCGTGCGCGTAATACCGCTGCCACAGCGCGGCGACCACGCCACCCCCAATCAGGTCGCGTTTGAAATTCACGGCGAGCTTTGGGGGCAACCGTTGCCCGAGCGCCTGTATCTGAAAACCGAGCTGGACCTTGAAGCCGGTGACGTGAAGCTGTTCGACGTGGAATCGAGGAGTGTCCGGTGAACGATGAACTGCTGCGTTACTACGAGCGCGAGCTCCAGCACCTGCGGGAGATGGGCGGAGAATTCGCACGCGAGTTTCCCAAGGTGGCTGGCCGACTCGGGCTTGAAAGTCATGCCTGTGCCGACCCCTACGTGGAGCGCTTGCTGGAAAGCTTCAGTTTTCTCGCTGCCCGGGTGCAGCAGAAAATCGACGCCGAATTTCCCCGTTTCACCAATCATCTGCTGGAGTTGGTGTACCCGCATTACCTCGCACCGATGCCTGCAATGGCGGTCGTGCAACTCCAACCGGACATGAACGAGGGCAGCCTCGCGCAGGGTTTCAAAGTCCAGAGGGGTACGGCCTTGCACAGTCTGCTGGGCAAGGGGGATCAGACGACGTGTGAATTTCGTACCGCGCACGATGTGACATTGTGGCCGGTTGAGCTGATCGAAGCGCGCTATTTCGCCTGCTCAGGTCAGGTTGGCGGTGTGGAGCTGTCCCGACTGGGGCAGGTAAAGGCAGGTCTAAGGCTGCGTCTGCGCGCCGGCGCCGGCATGGTCTTCAACGAGCTGGACATGGACAGCCTGGCGTTGCATCTGCGTGGCGCCGATGCGTTGCCTGGGCGGATGCTCGAACAACTCCTGGCGCAGGCCGCCGGAGTTCTCGTGCAGCCTGTCCAGGATGACCATCGCTGGCATCAGATCATCGACCGTTCGGCTATTCGCGGCCAGGGTTACAGTGATGATGAGGCGTTGTTGCCAGTGGGCCCAAGATCGTTTCAAGGCTACCGCCTGCTGCAGGAATATTTCGCCTTGCCCCAGCGCTTCCATTTCGTCGAGCTGGGCGGCCTGAAGCCTGCGATCCAGCGTTGCGACGTACGCGAAATCGATGTGACCGTGCTGTTCAAAACCCTGGCTTCAGGCCTTGAGCAGTCGGTCAGCGCTGAACAGTTTGCGCTGCACTGTACCCCGGCAATCAACCTGTTTCCCAAACGTGCCGATCGCGTCCATCTGTCCGATCAGCAGGCCGATTACCATGTGGTCCCTGACCGTACCAGGCCCATGGATTACGAGATTTATCAGGTCAACGAGGTGACCGGCTACGGCAGCGGCGCTGAGGCCAGGCAGCGGTTCGAGTCGTTCTACCGCGCCAACGATCTGCACAATGGTACAGCGCAAGGTGCCTGGTATCAGGTACGTCGCGACAGGCGAGTGTTTTCCGAGCGTCAGCGTCGGGAGGGGCCACGTTCGAGCTACATCGGCAGCGAGGTATTCCTCACCCTGGTGGACGTTCATGAAGCGCCGTACCGCACTGACCTCCGTCAGCTAGGCGTCGACACCCTGTGCACCAACCGCGACCTGGTGCTGAGCATGCCGGTGGGGGCTGGCAAGACGGATTTCACGGTCGAGGCTGGCGCGCCGGTGCAATCGGTGCGTTGCGTGATGGGTCCGACCGCGCCGCAACGTTCATTTGCTCAAGGCGAGACAGCGTGGCGGCTGGTCAGTCATCTTTCTCTCAACTATCTGTCTTTGCTCGATGAGGATGATCAGCAAGGCGCCACCGCTCTGCGCGACCTGTTGAAGCTTTACTGCGCAGCCGAGGATTCCCCCGCACACAAACAGATCCAGGCACTGCGTTCGGTCACGGCGCAGCCCATTGTCAGACGCCTCCCGTTCTCCGGCCCCATTACCTATGGCCGCGGTCTGCAGGTCAGCGTGACGCTTGATGAAAGTGCTTTTGAAGGCGCCAGCGTGTTTGTCTTCGGGGCAGTGCTGGAGCAGTTCTTCGCCAAATACGTGGCACTCAACTCCTTTACCGAAACGCAGATATCCAGCACCACGCGCGGGCTGATCATGCGGTGGCCGACGAGGGTAGGGCGATGCGAGATCCTGTAGCCCTGTTGCAGCGCCTTGAGCAACGCCCGGCAGCCTTTGATTTCTACGCAGCGCTGCGGCAGATCGAGTGTGCCTACTCGGAAAGACCCAGGATTGGCCAGGCCGCACGACCGGCGGATGAAGCGCTGCGTTTCGGCCAGCAACCGTCACTGGCTTTCGAGCCCGCGATGCTGGCCAGGCTGCGCGCGGGCGACGCTCAGCGAGCGCCTCTGTTGCTGCTGAATTTCTTCGGGATGCTGGGCGCCAACGGACCGATGCCGGTGCATCTGACCGAGTACATCCGCGACCGTCAGCGCAACATGAACGACCCGACGCTGGCGCGCTTTTGCGACGTCTTTCATCATCGCCTGATCAGCCTGTTCTATCGTGCCTGGGCTTGCGCTCAGCCTGCCGTCAGCCTGGATCGTCCGGGGGCTGACCGGTTTTCCGTGTACGTTTCTTCGCTGATCGGCCTGGGCATGCCGTCCCTGCAGCGACGCGATGGCGCCCCGGACATCGCCAAGCAGCACTACGCGGGACGCCTGGCACCTCATGCGCGCAATGCCGACGGCCTGGCTGCACTGCTCAGTGATTTCTTCCAGATGCCGGTCAAGGTGCAGCAGTTCGTCGGTCACTGGATGTCGCTGCCTGCCGATGGCGTCTGTCGGTTGCGCAGTGGCCCCGATGCAGAGCGGCTGGGCACGAGCACGGTGCTTGGCAAGAAGGTCTGGAATGCCCAGCACAAGTTCCGCTTGTTGATCGGTCCGCTGGACATGGAGCAGGTCCGGCGCCTGCTGCCGGGGCAGGACAGCATGCAGCGACTGACAGCCTGGGTGCGGCAGTACGCCGGGCTGGCGCTGGACTGGGACGTCAATCTGATCGTCAGAAAAGAGCACCTGCCCGGCACCCGGCTTGGCCAGGATACAAGGCTTGGCTGGAGCAGCTGGCTGAGCAGCAAGACGCCGGACGAGGACGATCGGCAGTTGCTGATCAACCCCCAGGTCGGCCTTTTTGTAACTTCCCCATCGCAAGGATCAGTTCATGGCTGAGATCAGTCGCGTCGCTTTGTTCGGCAAACTCAACAGCCTGTGTTACCGGGCTATCGAAAGCAGCACAGTGTTCTGCAAGCTGCGGGGCAATCCGTACGTGGAATGGGTGCACTGGCTGCATCAACTGGTGCAACTGGCCGATTGCGATCTGGCGCGCATCCTGCGTCACTACGAGGTCGATCCGGCGCTGCTGGCGAGTGACCTGACCGCTGCGCTGGACCGCTTGCCCCGTGGTTCGACCTCGATCACTGACCTGTCATCGCAACTGGAAGACGGCGTCGAGCGTGCCTGGGTCTACGCCACGCTGCTGTTTGGCGAGTCGCAGGTGCGATCCGGACATCTGGTGGTTGCGCTGCTAAAAGACAAAGCCCTGCGTAACACGCTGGCGGGCATGTCCAGCCAGTTCGCGAAGATCAAGGTCGAGGATCTGACTGAGCATTTCTCCAGCCTGCTCAGGGACTCTCCTGAAGCGCAGCTGTGCGCCAGCGATGACTTTCAACTCGCACAATCCACCGTGCCCGGGGAGGCGTCGGCCGCACTGCCGCCAGCTGCGACGGGCCGTCAGGAGGCGTTGCAGCGCTTCACCGTCGACCTCACCGAGCAGGCCCGCAGCGGCAAGATAGACCCTATCGTGGGGCGCGACGACGAGATTCGTCAGGTCATCGACATCCTTATGCGTCGCCGGCAGAACAATCCGATTCTGGTGGGTGAAGCCGGGGTCGGAAAGACCGCCGTGGTCGAAGGTTTAGCCCAGCGTATTGTCCGCGGTGACGTTCCGCCGGCCCTGCGCGAAGTGCAGCTGCTGGCGCTTGATGTTGGCCTTCTCCAGGCCGGGGCGAGCATGAAAGGCGAGTTCGAACAGCGGCTGCGTTCAGTGATCGACGAGGTTCAGTCAAGCGCCAGACCGATCATTGTGTTCATCGACGAAACTCACACGCTGGTTGGCGCCGGCGGCGCGGCCGGTACCGGCGACGCCGCGAATCTGCTCAAGCCGGCATTGGCCCGAGGCACTTTGCGCACGGTGGGCGCGACTACCTTTGCCGAGTACAAAAAACACATCGAGAAGGATCCGGCCCTGACCCGTCGCTTCCAGACGGTACAGGTCGACGAGCCTGACGAATCCCGCGCGCTGTTGATGATGCGGGGCATTGCCAGTGCCATGGAGCAACATCACCAGGTGCAGATTCTCGACTGCGCGCTCGAAGCGGCCGTTCGCCTGTCTCACCGGTATATCCCCGCCCGTCAGTTGCCGGACAAGGCTATCAGTCTGCTGGACACGGCGTGCGCCAGGGTCGCTATCAGTCTTCATGCCACGCCCGCAGAAGTCGATGACAGCCGCCGACGCATCGAGGCGCTGGAGACCGAGCTTGCGATCATCGAGCGTGAGCGCAACCTGGGTGTCGACACGGGTGCGCGTCCTTCGGCGACCGTGCAGTTGCTGGAAAATGAACGGGCGCGGCTGGATCAGCTTGAGTCGCGCTGGAACGGGGAGCAGGTGCAGGTCGCATCGATTCTCGAGCTTCGTGCGCGATTGCGCGAGGCGGCTGCTGAAGATGCCGGGCAGACTCGTGAGCACAGCCTGCAGGCGTTACGCGACCAGCAACACGCACTGGCCCAAGCCCAGGGCGAAACGCCGCTGATCCTGCTGACCGTCGACGAGCAGGCAATCGCCGCCGTGGTGCAGGACTGGACAGGCATTCCAGTGGGCCGGATGGTGCGCAACGAGATTAATGATGTACTCAATCTTGCCCAAACCCTGGCGGGCCGCATCATCGGTCAGCACCATGCGCTGGAGATGATCGCCCGGCGCATCCAGACCTCCCGTGCCGGGCTGGACAATCCTGGCAAGCCGGTGGGGGTGTTCATGCTCGCCGGTACCTCGGGTGTGGGCAAGACCGAAACTGCACTGGCACTGGCCGAGTCGCTTTATGGCGGCGAGCAGAACCTGATTACCATCAACATGAGTGAGTACCAGGAGGCCCACAGCGTGTCCACGCTCAAAGGGGCGCCGCCGGGTTATGTCGGCTATGGCGAAGGTGGTGTGCTCACCGAAGCGGTGCGCCGCAAACCCTACAGCGTGGTGTTGCTCGATGAAGTGGAAAAAGCGCATCCGGACGTGCACGAGCTGTTCTTCCAGGTCTTCGACAAGGGCTGGATGGAAGATGGCCAGGGCAGGGTCATCGACTTCAAGAACACCCTGATCCTGCTGACCACCAACGCCGGAACCGAAACCATCGGCCACCTGTGTAGCAGCCCCGATGTATTGCCCGATCCTGAAAGCCTGGGTAAATCCCTGCGTCAGCCTCTACTGCAGGTCTTCCCGCCAGCGTTGCTGGGACGATTGGTGGTGATCCCGTACTACCCGCTGAGCGACGCCATGCTGGGCCGCATCATCCGCCTGCAACTGGCGCGCATTGAAAAACGCCTGCATGACCAGCACAAGGCGTCATTCACCTTTGACGATGAGGTGGTGGAGCTGATTGCCAGCCGCTGCACGGAGCTGGAAAGCGGTGGCCGGATGATCGACGCGATTCTGACCAATTCGGTATTGCCGACCATCAGCCGCGAGTTTCTCAAGCGGATGAGCCAGGCAAGGGTTGTCGCGCAGGTACACATTGCGGTGAGCAACGGCGAATTTGCGTATGCATTCGCTTGAACAGGTTCCGGTCGGTCAGCCGTCTGTTTCATTTTTCGATGATGGGAGCAGTCACTATGCCTTGCGCAAGACATTACACATTTACTGACGTCAATCGGATCCTCCAGGAAAGCGAGGGTCGCAGCGTGCAACCTGGTCGCCCGGCCGGGCATGCGCTGGGGCTGCATGTCGAGGCCGGAGGCCTGGATATCTCCGACCGGTTGTTACGTACCGGCGCGGCAGTGGGCACACCTACTCGCTGGCGTACCGGGCGTGATGCCAACGGCAATCGACCGCTCACCGGTTCACTGGAGCACCACAATCTGACCTCCCGGGTAAACAGATACATTCTCGGCGGGCCGACCGGCGCCATGAGCGAAACCATTGATGTGTGGGCGGCGGGTGCCACCTTGACCAACCGACAACGCAGGACTCACGAGGCCAATTTCAAGAGGATATTTGCCAACGAAAAGTCGTCCTCGGGCGCGTTTGTCGACCGACAACAGGCCATTCTCATCGCCAAATTCCTCCTCAATTCAACGGATGGCATGGCCCAACTGGATCTGCTGGATAACGGTTCGCAGCAGCGAGTCAAACTCGAGTCAGCGGTGCCCGCGACGCTCAAGGGAAACGCGGTGATGGTTTATTACGCCGGTACGCGAGCGGGTGATTCGGATATCACGACCCAGAGGCCTATTTCGTCAGCAGTGATGATTGTCGATCGGCTCACGGCCGACGAAATCCACATCCAGACCTTTTATCCGGTGGTGTGAAGCGCCTGCAGCATCACAAGCCACCAGCAGAACACCACGCAGTGCGAGGGCAATCCATGCAATTGAAAAGACCGAAGCATCCGGATATCTACGACACCATCAGCCAGTGGTTCGACAACCGTCATGGCGTTCCGTACATCGCTCACGCCATCACTCGAAATGGCAATGCCGTGGCCTTGGCCGGTGGTCCCGTTCTGGGTGAGGGCAACCAGAATTTTGCATCCAACCATCCCGACCAGCGTTTCTGGACCACCCAGGGCACGGCCATCTGGAACACGCTGCAGCCGATCATGAACAACATCGTCTGCATCGAAATCGATTGTGCGCTCATGCCATGCACCGGGCAGGGCGGGTGCGCTTTTCGGGTGCCTGGTCTGATCAGACGGATAAACCCGCTGCTGGCCAGTGTTCCTCTGCGCATTTACTCCCACCGGGACGAGCACATGAATCCGGCGGGCACTTCGACCAAACGTTATTACGATGCCAACACCGCCGACGGGGACGCTATCGCCCTGCAACGTTACAACGCGCACCAGGACTGGAGCTGGTCAGACTGGGTGGGCAAGCCGTCCTATGCCGCGCTCTACAGTTGATCTGAGCGCCTGCTTCAAGGTTGGCCGGGCTGCCGTCGGCTTGGTGCGGCGTTGCACGGCAGCTGTCGGTCTCACCGATCGCCCCGTCCTTCACTGATTTTTTTCTGCCCCCGGGAATAAACCCCCACCCCCACCCGTTGTATCAGCAAGCCAGTTCTCTTTGCAGAGCTTGCGGCGGGTGTCGATGGACCTTCGCCGTGTCGTTTCAGCGTGAAGGAGTCTTCGATGCCTGTATTGATCGCCAGCCAGTGGCTCACCCGGAGCCGGGCGTCATGAGTGTCACTCAAGCCAAGCGGGAAATTGCCGTCAGCAGCGTGCTCGGCGCGGACGTGCTGTTGTTCCGGCGCATGAGCGCCACCGAGGGACTGTCGACCCTGAGCGAGTACAGGGTCGATCTCTACAGCGAGCGCACGGATCTGCAGGTCGACGATCTGCTGGCGACACAAATGACCGTTGCGGTGGATCTGCCCAAAGGGGGCCAGCGTTACTTCAGTGGCATGGTCACGCGGTTCGTCTACACCGGTCGCCAGGGACGCTTCGCCACCTATCACGCGGTGCTGCGGCCATGGCTGTGGTTCCTTACGCGCAGCAGCGATTGCCGGATCTTCCAGGAGCAGAGCGTGCCGGACATCGTCAAGGCGGTGTTCGCGCCTTACACCATTGCCGATGTCGATGCTTCGGGGCTGAGCGGCAGCTATCCGGCGCTTGCGTACTGCGTGCAATACCGCGAAAGCGACTTCGATTTTGTCAGTCGTCTGCTCGAACAGGAAGGCATCTACTACTTCTTCAAGAGCACTGCGGGCCGTCAGACCATGGTTTTGGCCGACTCCTATGGTGCCCATTCGCCAGCGCCGGAGTACGCGCAGATCCGCTACATGCCCGGCGAAGACCAGACGATGCGCGACAGCGAGGTGATCTATGACTGGCGTATGGGGAGTGAGGTCGAGCCCGGTGCGTGGGCCCTGCAGGATTACGACTTCGAGAAGCCCTCGGCCAACCTGCTGGTGAAGTCGGCGCAGGTGCGCAAGTACGCTCAATCCCGTCACGAACGCTATGACTATCCCGGCAAATACCGCGAGCGCAAGCAGGGTGAAACCTATGCACGCAACCGCATCGAAGCGCACCACACCAGTTATCAACGCGTGCAGGGTGCAACCCGGGTCCGGGGGTTGTTTCCCGGCGCGTTGTTTTCTCTGACCGAACACCCTCGCAGCGACCAGAACATACAGGTGCTGGTGCTCGCCGCGAGCTATGAGCTTTCGTCGGACACCTATGAACCGACCCGTCCCGATGACCCCGCACCGGTGCTGACCTGCGCATTCACGGCCATGTCCCGCCAGCAGGATTTCCGCCCGCCGTGCCACACGCCAAAACCGCTGGTGCATGGTCCGCAGACCGCCAAGGTGGTAGGCAAGCGTGGCGAAGAAATCTGGACCGACCAATACGGCCGCATCAAGGTGCAGTTTCACTGGGATCGGCAGGGCAACGAGGATGAAAACAGCTCCTGCTGGATTCGTGTCGCTCAAGGCTGGGCGGGGAAACGCTGGGGGAGCCTGTTTTTACCGCGCATCGGGCAGGAGGTGATTGTCAGTTTTCTGGAAGGCGATCCGGATCGTCCGCTGGTGACGGGCAGCGTCTACAACGCCGAAGTCATGCCTCCTTATACGCTACCGGAGCAGGCCACGCGTTCCACGGTAAAAAGCAATTCCTCCAAGGGCGGCAGCGGCTACAACGAGCTCCGTTTTGAGGACAGGAAAGGCGCGGAACAGGTGTTCATCCACGCCGAGAAAAACATGGATCAGCGCATCAAGCAGGACGCGCTGGACTGGGTCGGTGGCGATCGCCATTCGCGGGTCAATAAGGATCTGCGCGAGCATGTCGGAGGTGATCGCCACCAGCAGGTGGTCGGCGACCGAAACGAGAGGGCCGGTGGCAGTGTGTCCCAGGTGGCCGGTCGTGACCTGCTGCTCGATGGCGGGATGAAGGCCAGCCTGTGCGGCGGCACCGATGTTCACATCAAGGGCGGCATGAACGTGGTCATCGAAGCCGGTGCGAGCATCACGCTCAAGGCGGGCAGCTCGTTCCTGACGATTGGTCCGCTGATCATTGCCTCGATGATGCCTTTGCCGATGCCCCAGGCGGCCGCAGCTGCCAATGCGCTGGTGCTCGCCTCGCGGCCGGGCCCCGCAGCTGTACCTCTGGAACCCCGGGAGGCTGACGATGGCAAGCATTGACCGCCTCATTCATCTCTTGTGCAGGAGCCTGGCATGCCTGTGAAACTGCTGGTCAACCGTTATCGCGAACAACCCCCTGTGGCCGAGTTGTCCTGCCTGATCGACCTGCAAGGCACACTGGGCCGGGGGCCAGGCAATGATCTGGTCCTGGAGGATCCGGGCAAATACATCTCCCGCAGTCATGCCAGGGTCGAGTGGCGTGATGGCGCTTACTACCTGAGCGATATCGGCAGCAATCCCAGTGTGCTCAACGAGCGTTTGCTGGGCAATGGCCGGGAAAGGGCCCTCCAGGATGGTGATCAGCTGGTGATCGGCGACTACCAGATCGATGTCCGGGTGCTGGAGCACAAGCCTGTCGATCCGGACCAGACGGGCACTGGCCAGGGCGGTACTCAGACGCTCGCGGTGTTCGTCCCGCCACCGGTCGTCCAGCCGCGACCGCTTGCACCGTTGCAAGCACCTTCGTTGCCGCACAGCGAGCCGGGTTTCAGCAAACCTGAGGTGCAGGCCGATGCATTGGCTGACGCAAGCATTCTGCGGGGCGAATCGGTGTTTGACCCTGCACCGGATCTGGCGGATCCGCTGGGGCTAGCCCTGTTCGCCACAGGGACAGGCGGCCGGCAGAGGCCGATTTTCGAATCCGCTGACACTGCGCCACTGCTGCCTGCTTTCAGAGGCGCGGAGAGCGATCATCTGTCGCCTGAACTGCAGGCATTGCCCGTGTCGGCCACACCTGCGCCTGGTGTATCGAACGTCTCGCTGATTCCCCACGACTATGACCCCTTGGCCGACTTGCTGACACCTGCGCGGCCTTCTGCGCAAGTGCCCGAGTCTGTGCAGACGCCCGCCCGCGATCAACTCTACGCCAGCCAGTCAGCGCATTGGGCATCCACCACCCACTGCGCGCCGATCGAGCACCGCGAGCCTTTATCCGAAGGCGACGACAAGCTGTTCAAGGCACTGCTGGCGGGGTTGGGACTGCCGGGTCTGAGCACTTCGCGCAGCCCTGAGGCGCTGGCGCAACTGGTGGGGGAAATGCTTCGCGAAGCCACCGCGGGGACCATGGGCGTGCTGATGGCGCGTGCGCTGACCAAACGCGAGAGCCACATTGACATGACCATGATCGGCGCACGCTCGAATAATCCGCTGAAGTTCTTTCCCGACCCGGCGAGCGCCCTGAGCCAGATGCTTGGCACCGACGCGCCGGCCTATCTGCCGGGGGTTCAGGCGCTGAATGCCGCCTTCGATGATCTCAAGGCCCATGAACTGGCGGTAATCGCCGGGATGCGTGAAGCGTTGAGTGAAGTGGTGCAGCGCTTCGAACCCGCGCGTATCGAAAGTCGCCTGACACCGCCTGGCGCCTGGGACCGATTGATGCCCTCCGGACGCAAGGCGCGCCTGTGGGAACGTCTCAGCGAGCTGTACAGCGAACTGGTACGCGACGGCGATGAAGACCTTCAGCGGATATTCGGCGAGAAGTTTTCCGCGGCCTATCAGCAGCAAGTCGTCCGGTTGCGCGAAGCCCCCTGACGCCGGGCCGCCGTCATCTTTTCATGTGCTCACGCGAGATCCTGTTTATGTCCTGGAACAGCAAAGTCATCTGGTCGGAAGGCATGCTTCTGCAGCCCCAGCACCTGCAACAACACGACCGTTTTCTCAACGCTCATCTGCAAGCGCGAGTCGATGCGTTACGCCCCTATGGCTGGGGTTTTTCCCGTTTCGAGGTCGATGAACAGCACCTGGCCTTCGGCAAGATTGCGCTCAAGTCCTACAGCGGTGTCATGCCCGATGGCACGCCGATCGGCCTGCCGTTCGATGAAATGCCGCTGCCGCTGGAGATTCCCGCCGATGCGCGGGACATTGCCGTGGTGCTGGCGTTGCCGACCGCGCGTCATGGCGTGGCCGAGGTCGATGATCGCAGCAGTGCGGAAAACTTCGCCCGCCATCGCAGCGTCGAGTACGAGGCATGGGACAGCAACGGGCTGGATAACAGCGCACTGATGAACGTGGGCAAGCTGCGCCTGCGTCTGGCCTTCGCCAGCGACGTCGCCGATGCCTACGCCACGCTGGGGGTGGCCCGGGTGATAGAGCGTCGCGCCGATCAGCGGGTCATCCTGGACAGCGATTACTGCCCGCCATGCCTGGATGTCCGGGCAGTACCGCATCTGGCCGATTTCGTCGAAGAACTGCTCGGGCTGTTGCAGCAGCGTGGTGAAACCATGGGCGCGCGCCTCACCCAGCCTGGTCATAGCGGTGCGGCGGAGATTGCCGACTTTCTGTTGCTGCAGTTGCTCAATCGCAGCGAGCCGCTGGTGCGCCACCTCGCCTGCATGGCCGGTCTGCACCCAGAAGCCTTGTACGCTCATCTGCTGCAACTGGCGGGCGAATTGGCGACGTTTACCCAGGCTGGCAAGCGTGCCAGTCGCTACCCGGTGTATCGCCATGACGCGTTGGCACAGACATTCGCGCCGCTGATGGTCGATCTGCGCCGGTCTCTGGCGACGGTGATCGACGCGCGTGCGATCCAGATTGCTCTGGAGGAGCGTCAGTTCGGTATCCGCGTTGCGGTGTTGCCGGATCGTACGCTGCTCAGTTCGGCCACTTTCGTCCTGGCGGTGCATGCGCAGATGCCTGCCGAGGCCTTGCGCAGTGGCTTCCCGCCGCAGGTGAAGATGGGCTCGGTGGAAAAGATCCGCGACATGGTCAACCTGCAACTGCCGGGTATTGGCCTGCGTGCGCTGCCGGTGGCGCCCAGGCAACTGCCGTATCACGCCGGTTTCAGCTACTTCGAACTGGACCGCAACAGCGAGTACTGGCAGCAGTTGACCCACTCGGCGGGCTTTGCAATGCACGTGGCCGGCAGCTTTCCCGGGCTTGAGATGCAGTTCTGGGCCATCCGCAATTCCTGATCGACTCCCCAGCAGGTAGACCCTCGTGAACGTGAACGACTCTCTGGCGTCCGGGCAGGACCCGGATCACACCTTGTTGCTGCCGACTCCCGGCGGGCGTCGCCCCACATCGCTAACTCCCGCAGCAATCGATAATACCCAGAGCGATGCCGTGGCAGGCGATTACGCCGCGCAACCTGCCCTCGGTGAAGGGCTGAACCCTTTGGTACGTGCCGCCAACCCGCTGCTGGACATAGTGGCGGCGTTGCGCTCCATGGCCCGCGCCCCGGATATGGAAAGGTTGCGTGAGCGCCTGATACAGGCCATTGGGCAATTCGAGGATCAAGCGCGCAACAGCCGGGTGGAGACGCAAACCGTGGCTGCTGCCCGCTACGCCCTGTGCACCCTGATCGATGAAACCATCTCCAGTACGCCTTGGGGCGCGGGTGTGTGGAACAGCCGCAGCCTGCTGGTGACCTTTCACAACGAGGCCTGGGGGGGTGAGAAATTCTTTTTGATCTTGCAGCGGTTGAGCCAGGACGCTCGCACCCACCTGGACGTGCTGGAGTTGATGTACCTGTGCCTGGCGTTAGGCCTTGAAGGCCGCTATCGGGTTCTGGAGCGCGGGCTCGATCAGCTGGCCACGCTTCGCGAGCGGTTATTGCAGTTGATCAAGCAGCAACGCGCGACGGTCGAACAGGATCTGTCGCCAAACTGGCGTGGCACCGCCGCGCCGCACCGCTCGATGCAGCGGGTGGTTGCGCTGTGGGTCATGGCGGCAGTGGCGGCGGCCCTGCTACTGGCTTTGCAGCTGACCTGTAACTGGCTGCTCAATCGGCAATCGGACCCGGTGTTCGCGCAGATGGGTGAAATTCGTCTGGCCTCGCCGCTTAAGGTGGCGGTCCCCGCTGGACCGGCGCCGGTACGGGTGTCCGGATTTCTTGCGCCGGAAATTGCCCAGGGTCTGGTCAGCGTCAAGGAAAGTGCCGACCGCTCGGTCATTACCTTGCGCGGTGACGGGGTGTTCGATTCGGGCAGCGCCGAGGTCTCGGGCAACTTCGAATCGCTGCTGGCGCGCATCGGCGACGCACTGAAAACCGTGCCCGGCCAGGTGGTGGTCGTTGGCCACACCGATAACCTTCGTCCCTCGGCCTCGTCCCGTCTGTCGTCCAACTTCGATCTGTCCAACGCCCGGGCGAAAACCGTGGCCCGACTGCTGGCCGAACGTGCAGGCCCACCTGAGCGTTATCGCAGCGAGGGCCGCGGCGAAACCGAACCCCTGGTGCCTAACGATTCAGCGGCCAATCGAGCGCGCAATCGGCGCGTGGATATCACCGTTCTTGTCCCTGCGCAGCCGCAGTGAGGGTCACCCCCATGTCTTATCTGCTTTATCTGTTCGATGTGTCCAGGCGCTGGGTGGCGTGGCTGGCCAGTTCCTGGCTGTTGTCGTTGCTGGGCCTGGGGCTCGCGTCGCTGCTGATCTGGTACGAAGGCCCGTTGTTTTCCTTTGACGGGCGTGAGCCATTGGCCGCGCAAACCTCGCGCTGGCGCGTGATCGCCTTGCTGGGCGTTGTCTGGCTGGCGTGGTTCGGATGGCGCGCTTACTCGGCATGGCGGGCAAACCGGATGTTGATGGCCGGGATGGAGGACGCCCAGGGCCCCGCCGAGAAGCCGGAATCGCGCGCCACCGAGGCTGAGTTGGCGCTGTTGAGCGAGCGCATGCGGGCTGCCATGGCGGTGTTGCGCAAGGCCAGTCCCGGCTGGAAACCCGGTGGCCAATATCTCTATCAACTGCCGTGGTACCTGTTCGTCGGCGCGCCCGGCAGCGGGAAAACCACGGCGCTCACCCATTCCGGCCTGCAGTTTCCCCTCAGCGATTCACTGGGTCCGGCTGCCATCGGCGGCATCGGTGGCACCCGCCATTGCGATTGGTGGTTCACCGACGACGCCGTCCTGCTGGACACCGCCGGGCGCTACACGACTCAAGACAGTGACACCCAGGTGGACAAGGCGGCGTGGGGCGGCTTTCTCGATCTGCTGAAAAAACACCGTCGTCGCAGCCCCGTCAATGGTGTGATCGTTGCGGTCAGCGTCAGCGATCTGCTGCAACAGAACGCAGCACAACGGCAGACTCAGGCCAAGGCGATCCGTGCCCGTATCGATGAACTGCACGAGCGGCTGGGTGTGCGTTTTCCGGTCTACGTGGTGATCACCAAGTGCGACCTGATTGCAGGCTTCGCCGAGTTCTTCGAGCATTTCGGTCGCGAAGAACGCGCCCAGGTCTGGGGGATGACGTTCCCTTTGGCACAGCCCGGCCGCAGTGAGCAACCGGGTGCTGCGCTGGCGACGTTTGCGAGTGAGTTCGATGCACTGGAGCGCCAGTTGCAGGTGCGCGTATTGGAGCGCATGCAGCAGGAGCGCGACCTGTCTCGTCGCGCGTTGCTTTACAGTTTCCCGCAACAGTTCGCGAGCATCGGCCAGGTGCTCGGCGCATTTCTCAACTCGGTGTTCGAACCCAACCGCTATCAGGAGCCGGCGCTGGTTCGTGGCGTGTATTTCACCAGCGGCACTCAGGAAGGGAGCCCGATCGACCGCGTTCTCGCCTCGCTGGCGGCCTCCTTCGGGCTGGGTCGCAAAGTGTTGCCTGCCGGTTATGCCGCAGGTCGCAGCTACTTCATTACCCGTCTGATGCGCGATGTGATCTTCAAGGAAGCGGGGCTGGCAGGGGTCAACCTCAGACAGGAGCAGCGTCGCAAGCGTTGGCTGCGGGCCGCAATGGCGCTGATGGGGCTGGTCTCGCTGCTGCTGGTGGCGGGTATCGCCGTCAGCTATCAGCGCAACAAGGCCTTTGTCGAAACGGCAGCGGTGCGCACTGCTCAAGTCGCGCAACTGGCCAAAGCCCTGCCGGCTGAGGGCGATGTGCGGGTGACGCTGGCGTTGCTCAACGCCGCGCGGGACCTACCGGCAGGCTATGCCCGTCGAGACGACAGTGTGCCGTTGCTCAATCGTATGGGGCTCTATCAGGGCGACAAGCTGGGTACAGGCGCGGTGAACCTGTACCGCCGACTGCTGCGCAGTACGTTGCTGCCGCACATCGTTGCCAATATGGAAAGTGCGTTGCGCCGTGGGGATGCCAGCAATCAGGACTTTCTCTACGAAACCCTGCGCGCTTACCTGATGTTGGGTCAACGGCAGTTCTTCGATGCTGCGTCAGTGCAGGCCTGGGTCGATGTCGACTGGCGCCGGGAACTGCCAAACGCCAGCGAAGAGCAGCGTCAGCAACTGGGCGCCCATGTGGCGGCGTTGTTCGATGCCGATGACGAAGACGCGCAAGCGATTCAACTGGACGCCGATCTCATCGCCAGAACCCGTCTGACCCTGGCGAGCATGCCGCTGTCGCAGCGCGTCTACAACCGGCTCAAGCGCCAGGTGGCGCAAGTCAATTTGCCGGAATTGAGCGTCAACGGTGCGGCAGGACGCGACGTTTCCTCGTTGCTGGTTCGCCGCAGCGGGGCGCCGTTGTCCCGGGGTGTGAGTGGCGTTTACAGCGTCGCCGGTTATCGCGCTCTGGTGGAAAAAAGCGAGCGGGCAGTGCTCGACATGGCTCGCGACAGTTGGGTGCTCGATCGCCAGGAAGCGGCTTTGAGCACCGCGACCACCGCAAGCATGAAAGACCAGGTGCTGGACCTGTACTACGCCGATTACATCCGTCAGTGGGACGGCTATCTGGCCGACGTGCAATTAACGCCATTGACCAGTCTCGACCAGGCGGCGCTGGTGACCCATGCGCTGGCGGGCAATGACTCCCCATTACGCGCTTTCCTGCAAGCCGCCGCGCGAGAAACCACACTCGATGGCGCGCTCAAGGAGAGGGCGGACGACCCGGTGGACCGGCTGGTGCATGACAGGATCGATGATGCCCGTAAGCGACTGGAATTCGCGCTGGACGGCAAATCGCCAGCACCTGCGAGCGACCCGGCGAGTAATCCGGTGGATCAGCATTTTGCGGCTCTGCACGCGCTGGCGCGCGGCAACACGTCAGGGCCGCTGGATGAAGTCGTCGCCATGCTCAAGGACACCGCGCAGTATTTCGACAGCGCCGAAACAGCTCGGCGCAGTGGCACACCCGCGCCCTCGGGCGAAGTGCTCAGCCGAATCAAACGGGCGGCCAGCGAGCAACCGGCGCCATTGTCATCGATACTGCGCGACGTCGACGGCAGTGGCGGGGCGCTGACCCTGGGCAACGAGCGGGAACGTTTGAACGCGCTCTGGGAGTCGACAGGCGCGCCGTTCTGTCGCGACGCGATTGCCGGGCGTTATCCGTTGGTGCGCGGTGCCAGTCGTGACGCCACGGCTGACGACTTTGGCAAGTTCTTCGGCCCGGGCGGCCTGATGGACGATTTCTTCAGCAAGAATCTGGCGCCGTATGTCGATATGAGCGGTACGCGGTGGCGCTGGCGAGCGACCGGGAGTGTGCCGATGAACATTTCTCAGGACGTGCTTGATCAGTTTCAGCGCGGGGCGCGCCTGCGAGACATGTTCTTCGTGGCGGGTGCACGGCAGCCCTCGTTGCGCTTCGATCTGAAGCCTGTGAGTGCCGATCCTTCGTTGGGCAAGGTGACGCTGGATATTGCCAGCCAGCCGGTTGTTTTCGACGGCACCAGCTCCGCCGGTTTCAGTCCGATCGTGCTGCCCAGCGGAAAAGGCAGCGACCTGGTCCAGTTGCAGACTGCGCTTGCGTCTGGCCATGGCTTGCGAAGCGACGGTCCGTGGGCCTGGCTGCGCCTTCTCGATCAGGGGCTGGTCAGCGGTGCAGCGGGTGAGCGTTATCAGCTGACCTTCACCGTCGATGGGCGCAAGGTCATCTACGAGCTCAGGGCCAGCAGCGTGATCAATCCGTATCGCCGCGATGCCCTTGACCCGTTTCGCTGCCCAACGCGACTCTAAGGTGGCCAGTGGATGAATCATGAAGACTCAGGCACTGGTTTTTTCGGCAAGCTGGCCAGCCACGGTGATTTTCTTAACCGCCGTTTGTCGCCGACATTTGTGAGGGCGTGGGACGACTGGCTACAGGCGGGCCTGCGACACAGTCGAGAACGTTTGGGCAAGAACTGGCAGAAACATTACCTGTGCAGCCCGATCTGGCACTTCGCGTTGGCGGGAGGCGTGTGCGGCGAGTCCGATTGGGCAGGGGTGCTGATGCCCAGTGTCGATCGGGTCGGCCGCTATTTTCCACTGACGCTGGCCTGCGCTGGACCGCATAGGCCGGTGATCGAGCGGTTGCGGCGCGATGCCGACTGGTACGCCGAGCTTGAACGGCTTGCGCTGTCTTCGCTGCAACAGGGCTTTTCCCTGAACGTGTTCGACCGCGCGCTCAGTCGCTTACCTGTGCCTTCGCGTTACAGGGCGTTGGCCCCGCAAGCTGTCGCTATGGAGGGGCCGTGCGCGCTGTGGTTCGAGACAGCGGGACAGGCTCCCATGAAGGATGTCGCCGTTCACTGGGCGAATCAGTTGGCCAGGTTAACCGAGGGCAGGTCGCTGGCAGGGCATTCGGTGTTCTGGAGCCAGGGTTCCTCGGACATGCCTGCGACCCTGTTGTTGTGTCAGGGCCTGCCGACGGCGCAGGCATTTGTCGAAATGTTGGCGGGCAGGTCTGGGAGTGTCGCCGGACCTGTGTAAGGCGCCGTTCGTTACGCGTACTTGATCAGCACCACCGTGGCATTGTCGCGACTGCCATATTCGGCGGCGAGCTGGATCAGTCGGTCGCTGACGGCCTCCAGATTGTCGCCACTGACGCATTGCAGCAGTTGCGCAATCTCATGGTGCGGCACGCTGCCGTGAAGGCCATCGCTACAGAGCATCAGCAGATCACCGGCCTGCACCGGGTGAACGCGGATTTCCGGGTCCACCTGCTGTGAAGGGCCGATGGCCTGTAACAGGACGTTGCGCGCGGGCAGTCGATCGAAATGCCCGGCGTCCAGCGCCTGCTGGTACCAGGTCTGGTCCCGGCTCAACTGCTCCAGATCACCTTCGCGATAACGATACAGCCGGCTGTCACCGACATGAAAGGCCAGCAACGGACCTCCCGTCTGGGGACGCCATACGCCGGTCAATGTGGTGCCCATGCCGCTGCCTTCGCTCATCCTGCGTGCGGCGTTCCTGGCGTAGAGACTGGCATTAACGTATTCCAGGGCGTCGTAAAGCACACCCACCTCCTGCATCGACGGGACCTGACAGGTTGCGTCCGGATCGCTGGAAATCCAGGCCGAATGATTCAGCTGTCGGGCGAGACATTCACGCAGGGTTTCAAGGGCCATGGCACTGGCCAGGGCGCCGGCTTCATGGCCGCCCATGCCGTCGGCCACGGCCAGCAACTCGAGCCCGGCATCCAGCAGGAAATGGTCTTCGTTGTGGCGTCGAACCGGCCCGGTGTCGCTGTGACCGAACGCGATTGCGCCCCGGAGCACGCAGGGGGATGTTGCTCGTTGATTTTCGGCTTTGTTCATGGCGAACCCTCTGGGGTGCCCAGATCACGCAGGAAAGCGCTGCGCTGCGTCGGGTCGCTGATGTGTTCAGCCAGACGTTGCAGCCATGCCTGGCGTGTCTTTGCCGTCTTCGCCGCGCGACTGGCCACTATTCGGGCAATCGGGCCGATGAGGTAAGTGAGGCGTTTTTCAGCCGTTTCACGCAAGTGATCGTCCAGACTCCCTGCCTCGTAAACGCTTGCCAGCGGGTCCGTCTGGCTGGCCATCACGCCTTCGTTGTGGGTTCCCGGCGCAGTCGGTATTTGTGCTGGCGTGAGTCGCTGGTACAGCGCATCGGTGGCCGTCACGAACTGTTCTCGACCACGATCGGACGGAATGTGCGGCAGCAGGGTGCTGCGCATCGTGGCGAAATCGGCGGCGCTCGCCAGGCTTTTCCTCACCAGCAACCTGGCGAGCGGGCCTATCTGGTGCGACAGCAGCGATTCAAGTTCGGGCCTGACCTGGTTCTTCCAGGGCGTGAGGGTATCGAGCGTTTCATTGCGGGTGCTCTGGGGCGCCGTTCCCATGCTGCCGCTGAGCGACGCAAGGGGCATCAACCGGGTCCGATCGTCGTCCAGTTCCACGGTGCCGAGCGACTGCTGGCCGGACAAAGACTCCAGGGCAATGAGGAAGTCCAGCGCCGAGTCGAAGCGGTCGTCCGGGCGTTTGGCCAGCGCGCGGCTGATGATCGAATCCAGCTGTGGATCCAGGGTCGGGTTCAGGCTCGACGGCGGCACGGGTGTCTGGTTGAGAATCTGCTGCATGACCATGGTCGCGGATCCGGAAAACGGCCGCTCGCCGGTGATCAACTGGTACAGCACGATGCCTGCGGAAAATACATCGCAGCGACCGTCCACCAGGTCGCCGCAGAACTGCTCCGGAGACATATAGCTGGGCGTTCCGATCATTGACCCGGTCTGGGTCAGCACCGAGGTGTCGATCCGGGCGATGCCGAAGTCGGTGACCTTGACCTGATTGTCGGCAGTGATGATCAGGTTGGCAGGCTTCACGTCGCGGTGAATCACGCCCTTGGCGTGAGCGTAATGCAAGGCGCCCAGCAGTTGGCGCATCCAGCCGATGACCTGGGGCATCTGCCGCGGCCCGGGGTTTTGCAGGCGTGAGTTGAGAGCGACCCCGTCGATGAATTCCATGGCAATGTACGCTGCGCCATCGTCCTCGCCGTAGTCGTAGACCGCCACGATATTGGGATGGCTCAAACGCCCGGCAGCCTGTGCCTCGTTCTGGAAGCGGCCGAGCAGTTGTTGCTGATGACCGTCGCCGAGCAGCTCCTTGCGAATGGTCTTGAGCGCCACGACTCGGGCGATGTGCGGGTCGAAGGCCTTGTACACCGTGCCCATGGCGCCTTTACCCAAAACGCTGTCGATGCGGTATTTGCCCAGTTGTTCAAGCATGACGGGCTCCTGTCTACTCTTCGAGCATGTTCATGGCGCTGACCAGGCTGGTGCGCATGCGCACGAACGATTGGGCCATGCGTGCCAGCTCGTCGCGGCCACTGACGTCGATCTCCGGCACGTGGTCTTCGCCGAGGCTGACTCGGTCGGCAAGGCTGGACATCTGCTTCAGACGACGCGTGACGAACAGGTGAACCATGATATTCAGCGCACAGAACAGGAACACGAAGATGCCCAGCATGGACAGCATGAAGGTGTGCAGCAGTTCATTCGCCCGCTGTAGCGCCACGCTGAGCGGGACCGAGACCAGCCTGGCGCCGATGATTTCGTTGAGCTTCCAGCCGTAGCCGTTAAGCGGGCCATAGCGATCGACGACCGTTTTCGGCGTGGTCTGCGGTGAGGTATGGCACGCCAGGCACGCGGGATCGGTGATCTGGATCGGTTGCGCGACGAACAGGGATGGACCGTTCTCATCGTCTCGCTCACCGATCAGCTCCCTGGTCTGCGGCGTGCCTCTTAACTGGTTGACGACGTTGGTCTCCCAACCGGTGGCTCGGTCGCGAGGATTGGTCGGATTGAGCGTCGCTTCCTTGTACTGAAAGTCCGGATAGGACTTGAGCAACTGCTGCAATTGCTCTGTGGCGGCGAAGGAGGGGATCGATTGCGGCAGGAACTCGAATTTCAGGCGGTTTTCCAGCAGAGGCACGATCTGATCGGAGGTATAGACGCTGGTGGCCGCCGCCGCGCCCATCAGCATCCGGGCCTTGTCCAGTGACTCGTCACGAGCGCTTTTGTGCAGCAGGTAATTGGCGAACAGGCTGCTGGCGATGAAGCCCACCACGAAGACGATCAGAAACACGACGTTGAATTTCACTGCCAATGACAGCTTCATGGGGATTTCCTCAAGCAGCGCAGTCCTGGTCGGATGCGTCGGGGATCAGTGTCGGCTGGATTTACGCTCGAAGCGGTACAGCTCGGTTTCCCATTCCAGGGTGCCCCCAAAGCGCTGCGTGATGGCCTGGCGAAAGCCCGGGTCCGAAAGACGAGGCGATAAACGAGTGGCCAGGGAACGCATGTCCAGCTTCAGCGGGCCCAGCAACAAGGGCGAGACGTCGTCGAAGTTGACTTCACGGACCTTGGCCAACGGCAATGCCGGCAGCTTCTTGCTGGAGATGACCGGCAATGGATCGAAGAACTCAGCCGGCATCGCGCCGATGAAATCGCTCCCCGGTCGACCCGCGGCGCCGAGCGGTTCGTCCCCCTTGCGCCGTGCATAGTCTTCCTGCTTCAGGGTGATCCTGCGGCCTTCGTGGCCACGGGCGTCGCGCTCCGTCAGTGTCTGAGTGCCATCTTCGACAAACACCTCGGTCCGGCTACCGTCGGCATGAATCACGCTGGCACTGCGGCTGACGTCCAGGCTCAGGGTCGCGGTATTCACCGTGAGGTGCTCGGTCTTCACGCCGGGCATGGGCTGCAGTTTCAGCCATCCCTCAAGCAGATTGATGCGAGTCGCTTTGCCGCTGCGCTCCAGGTAAATCCGCGTGTGGGGTCCCAGCGCGACACGCATGCCGGTCAGCTCGTCGATCTGCACGGTCGACTGGTCCGATTCGATGAAGTCGCTGGCTTGCACCCGCGTGCCCACTGGCGCTTGATAAAGCGTTGCACCGCGAATCAGTCTTAAGGGTTTTTCTGTCAAGGCCAGTAACCCGATATTGCCCGCTGCGGCGAGCACGTTCGGTAGGTAAAGCAAGCCTGCAAGCAAAATGGAAGTCGAAAATCTGTTCACGGTTCCGCCGTCAGATGGCAACGGTGCGAGCGATCCATGTCGCTCGGACGTCGTTTGAAGTCTGGGCAGACTACCGACACACAGGCTGTGAAGAACGACAATTTTCTCTATGTTTTTCAGGGAATTGGATTGAACAAAATCATGGAATAAATGCTTGGGCTCAAGCGTTCTCTACGTGTGCGTCGGAGTGCGCCCGCAAGCTTGCGACAGTCATCATGTGAAGACCCCATGCCCCGGCATTGCGAGTGCCCGCTTATTGCGGTTTGCTTTGTATCGGAATGTATACGGCTGACGGGCAGATACATCCGCTCAGGCTTCGAAGCGCTTTTGGACACAAACCAGATACAGGCACGCGATTAGATCTCATCACCCAAAGGTGCTTTAACCCCGACCACGATACCGAATCCGGTGGTGGCTGCGCCTTGAACTACGCGGAGAGTCAATCATTGAATACCGTCCAGCCTGAATCGATCATCGGGAAGAAACCTGTCGATCGCCTGACCGTCAACCGTTACACCAATGGCATCATCGGCCCCAGCCAGCCGATGCTGGGCCCGCTGTCCGACGGTGGCACCCTGATCGCCGGTACCCCGCCGGGATGCTGGGGGCCGATGATCACGCCTGCGTTTCAGGGTGGCCATGAGGTCACCGAACCCGTTGCCATCGTCGGCGCTGAGGTCGGTGATGCCGTGGCGCTGAAGATTACCCGCATGCGCGTGACCTCCATTGCCACTTCATCAGGGGTCATGAGCTTCGTCGAAGGGCGCTATCACGGGGATCCTTTTGTTTCGAAATTCTGTTCCGAATGCGGCACCGAACACCCGGCGAGTCATGTCGAAGGCATTGGTGAAGACGCCATTCGCTGCGACAACTGCGGCGCCGAGGTCAACGCCTTTCGCTTCAGCAATGGTTACGTGATCGTGCTGGACCCGGAAAACCAGGTCAGCCTGACGGTCAGTCAAGAGATCGCCAACCGCCTGGCGGGCGACGCTTCACAGATGTCGGCCTTGCCTGAACTGGCCGAGCAGCATTCGATTCTGTCACTGGCTCGCGCCGACATGCCGGGCGTTGCCTCGCACATGCGTCCTTTCCTGGGCAACATCGGCACGACGCCAGCGCGCGATTTGCCGGACTCCCACAACTGCGCCGATTTCGGTCAGTACCTGATCGACGCACCTCATCGTTTCGGCATGACCCGGGATGAACTGCATGCGGCCAAGACCGATGGCCACATGGACACCAACTCTGTGCGCGAAGGGTGCATCCTGATCTGTCCGGTGAAGGTGCCAGGCGCCGGGGTGTACATGGGCGACATGCATGCCCAGCAAGGCAATGGTGAAATCGCCGGGCACGCTACCGATGTGTCAGGCGAAACAGAACTGACCGTGGAGGTCATCAAGAACCTCACCATCGAAGGGCCGATTCTGCTGCAGAATTTCGATGACCTGCCACCCATGGCGCGACCGATGTCGGCTGAGCAGCGGCAGAAGGTACGTGAGTTGGGCGCGCGTTGGGGGCAGACCGAGATCGAAGAAAACGGCCCGATCACCTTTCTTGGCAGTGGTGAAAACCTCAACGTCGCTACCGAGAACGGTCTCGCGCGTGCAGCCGCCGTGACCGGCTTGCCTTATGACGAAGTGCGCAACCGGGCGACCATTGCCGGGTCCATCGAAATCAGTCGATTGCCAGGCACCGTGCGCGTCACTTTCCTTTGCCCGATGCCGATTCTGGATCGCATGGGCATCGGCCATCTGGTGCGCGAGAAGTATCAACTCTGACTGCCTGCGTGCAGTGTTAACCAACACGGGCGAAGAGTGGCATGCGCTCGGTGATCCACTTCAGGCATTCCTCGGCGGCAGCGGACAAAGGCCGCCGGGCTTTCACCAGCAGGCGTGCGTGCGCGGTCTGGAAAAAGTTGTGATTGATTGGCAGAGCCACCAGGTCGTCGCCAGTGATGCTCAGCGAGTCAGCAAACCCACCCAGCAAGGTGATCCCGCTTCCCCGACTCACAAAGCGGCGCAAGCCCTCTAGCGAGTTGGTGACCAGGGTGGGGTGCAGTTGCAGATTCTCCGAGAAGGCAACCCATCTGACCGCCTGGCCCAATCCATACTCCGGCGGCATCAGCGCCAGCGGGTAATCCAGCAATTCCTTCACCTCAACCGCAGTGCCACGCACTGCCAAGGGGTGACCGGCATGTACCAACAGTTCCACCGGCTGCAAAGCGCTGCAGCGGTACTCGATCTCGGGGTGTGCGGAGGGGTTGTAGGCCAGGCCGATGTGCGCCCGGTTCTGCGCAACTTCCGTGAGCACTTCGTCCACCGGGAGGATGTCCATCAGAATCCTGATTCCCGGGTAGGTCGTGCAGAAATCGGTGAGTACCGACTCCATCAAGCCGTCAACGTAGCCTTGACTCAGTACAATGCGAATCTCGCCCGTCTGCAGCCCCATCAGCGCATTCAACTGGTCTTCAAGGCGTTCCTGCTCCGACTGGCAGCCGCGCCAGAAATCCAGCAAACACTGCGCCGCCTCCGTCGGTTGGACGCCTCTGGCCTGACGTTCGAACAGCTGGGCGCCCACCTCGCTTTCCAGCAACTTGATCTGCCGGGTGATGACCGAGGGTGCGGTATTGAGGTTGTCAGCTGCCCCACGAATCGAGCCGCTTTTGAGCACCTCGTAGAAATAACGTATCCGCCGTTGGTTCAGTTCGCGCATGTTGAGCTCCGTTGCTTATCGGGCAACGATACTAGAAAAAAGTTGCTCTTGCTGCATCAGGCCACGCGATAGACGATGAAGTCATCCAGCAGGCGAACACCGTGCGCCTGGCTTACCCCCGAGAGGTCTGGTCATGTCAGTAGAATCCAACAACAAAAACAACCCAGATGCGCTGTCCCGCCTGTATCGCAAGATCAGTTGGAGGCTTCTGCCATTCCTGCTCCTGTGCTACGTCTTCGCCTACCTTGATCGAGTCAACATCGGCTTCGCCAAACTGCAGATGCAGGCGGATCTGGGCTTCAGCGACAAGGTCTACGGCATCGCCGCCGGCATGTTTTTCGTCGGGTATGTCCTGTTCGAGGTTCCCAGCAACCTGATGCTGCCCAAGGTCGGCGTGCGTCGCACGCTCGGGCGGATCATGGTGCTGTGGGGGCTCACATCAACAAGCATGCTGTTCGTTCAGAGCGAAACCACGTTCTACGTTCTGCGCTTTATCCTGGGTGTATTTGAAGCCGGATTTGCGCCCGCGATGATCTTCTACATGACCTACTGGTACGCGCAGAAGCGCATGGCCAGCGTGATGTCGATCATCTGGCTGGCGGCGCCATTGGCAGGCATCTTTGCCGCCCCGGCATCGACCTGGATCATGGATGCATTCGCAGGTCACAGCGGTCTTGCAGGATGGCAATGGATGTTCCTTCTGGAAGGGCTTCCCTGTGCGGTCCTGGGTATCGTCGCCTGGTTCTACCTGACGGATCGTCCGGAAGATGCCCATTGGCTCAGCGCTGATGAAAAGCGGCTATTGGCGTCTGAGGTCAAGGTTGAAAAAGCGCCACACCACTCGTTCAAGGCAGTGCTTCGTGATCCGAAAATCTACTTGCTTGCGGCGGCGTACTTCTGCCTGCTGAACGGGATTTACACCACCAGCTTCTGGCTGCCGACACTGCTTCGCGATGCCGGGATTACCGATATCAAGCAAATCGGACTGTACTCGGCGATTCCTTATGTCGCGGCTGTCATCGCAATGATTGTCTTCAGCCGAAGCTCTGACCGTCGCGGCGAGAGACGCCTTCACAGCGCTATCCCTGCTCTGATTGCTGCAGTGGCGCTGGCATGTAGCACGCAAATCAGCGGGCAACTTTTCTGGACGATGCTGACGTTGACCATTGCGACATCCATGAGCTGGGTGGCCTACACCGTGTTCTGGGCAATGCCCGGTCAGTATCTCAAGGGCGACACCGCTGCAGGTGGTATCGCGTTGATCAACAGCATCGGGCAGACCGGCGGCTTCTTCAGCCCAATCATCATCGGATGGGCGAAAACTGCCACGGGCACCACCAGCAGCGGGCTGCTGCTGATGTCAACGCTACTGGTTGTCGGGGCCCTGTTGTTACTCGCCAGTCGTGCACCGCAGCGTTCAATCGCCAGTGCATTGCCCGCTCAGTAACTCACCTTTGCATCTGGCCGTGACTCTGACGAATGCCGACTTCAGGAGTAAATGTCATGAACATTCGAGTGCTGATCGCAGGTTTTCAACACGAGACCAATACGTTCGCGCCCTCCAGGGCGACCTATGAGAATTTCGAGAAGGGTGAAGGTTTTCCGATGTTGGCCCGCGGAGCAGAGGTGCTGGAGCTGCGCGACGTGAATATTCCTGCCGGTGGCTTCATACAAGCGGCTGAACGTGCAGGTCATGAACTGCTTCCGGTCATTTGGGCTGGCGCAAGTCCAAGTGCGCATGTCGAGAAATCCGCTTATGAACGCATTGTCACCGAGATAACCGACGCTGCGCGTGAGTGGGACTTTGACGCGATCTATCTGGACTTGCACGGTGCAATGGTGGCCGAACACACAGACGACGGGGAGGGCACGTTGCTGGAACGTCTGAGGGAGATTGTCGGCCCTCAGTTGCCTATCGTCGTATCGCTCGATCTGCACACAAACTTCACGCAGAAAATGTTCGATAACGCTGACGCGCTTGTTGCTTATCGTACCTACCCGCATGTCGATCTGGCGGAGACGGGAGAGCGGGCCGCCGGGCTGCTGGAGCGTCTGCTCACGCGGGTGACGCCTTATGAATCCGTCATGAAGCGGATTCCGTTCCTGATTCCCATCAATGGCATGTGCACGCTGCTGGATCCGGCCAAGGCGTTCTATGAGCGCCTCGCTGAACTTGAAACGGGCGGGGTGCAATCGCTGTCTTTCACGCCAGGTTTTCCAGCGGCTGATTTCCCGGAGTGCGGCCCTGTGATATGGGGCCATGGCAGCGATGCGATTGCTGTCGATCGGGCGGTCTCTGAGCTTTACACCAGACTCATTGCCGAGGAGGCCAGGTGGACAGTTCCTCTGCTCGATCCCGACTTCGCCGTGCTGGAAGCCATGCGCCTGAGCGATGGGGCAAGCAAACCGGTGGTCATTGCCGACACCCAGGATAATCCTGGCGCGGGCGGCGACTCCAATACCACAGGCATGCTGCGCGCGTTGATCCGCAACGCAGCAGCGAAGGCTGCCATTGGCCTGATCTGCGATCCCCAGGCCGCGCGCGCGGCGCACGAGGCAGGGGTGGGCGCCTTCATCGAAGTGGGACTGGCGGGTTGCCCTGGGGTCGTGGGCGACGAGCCGCTTTATGCCCGTTATGAGGTGATGTTCATCTCGGATGGTCGTTGCCGGTTCGACGGCCCGATGATGCATGGAATGCTCGCTGAGCTTGGGCCTGTCGCTTGTCTTAGAGTGGATGACGTACTGATTGCTGTCAGTTCGAGCAAGGCCCAGATGTTTGATCGCAATCTGTTCCGCGTCGCCGGTATCGAACCTGAAGCGATGAAGATTCTGGTCAACAAAAGCTCGGTGCATTTTCGCGCTGACTTCCAACCCATTGCTGAAGCCGTGTTGGTCGCGAGATCTCCGGGCCCGGCAGTGGCCGATCCGTCTGAGCTCAACTGGACCCGGTTGGCAGAAGGTATCCGTACCCGCCCGATGGGCAAACCTTTCAGCCGGCCTGCAGCTGCAAGTATCGAGCGTTAGCCGAGGCGATAGTTGAAAGCCGAGCTGCTACTCAAGGATACAAAGCGCAGGTTCCTGGACACATTGCAGATACATGAGCGCGCCTTTAATACAGTTCCTCGGTATCCACCCCTCCTTCAACATTGCAGAGCCCTGCCCATGTTTAAAACAAAAGTACACAACGGCTTTAAATGGTTCCGACAGCTGTCACGCCTCATGATTGGCGTGCCGGATTATGAAAACTACGTCGCACTCAGGGCTGTCAGCCATCCAGACGAGCCGGTGATGACGTACGAGCAGTTCTTCCGTGAAAGGCAAGATGCGCGTTACAGCAAGCGTCAGTGCACGACGCGTTGCTGCTGATTCCAGGCGAGCTAATGATGCACGCGACAAACGCCTCCGAGCCGGTGGTGTTTGTAGCCTGTTGAGTGACAGCTGCATCTACGGCGACCATCTGGGCATCACCAAGGTCGTGTCGGTTAGGGAAGGTTCTTCAAATTGCGGTGTGGTAGAGTCCCGGCTGACCTGTCTCGACTCCGCCGGAGGAGTTCACCCGTAGATGAACCACGAGCTCGACAGCAAGATCAGGAGCTTTCTGTGCATCTCCATGCATGGCTCCATCTCCAGGGCTTGCGAGCAACTGCAAATATCCCAGCCCAGTCTGAGCCGCCAGTTGGCTGCGCTGGAGGCCTTCGTCGGTCAGCCGCTGTTCAAGCGCACCGGACGCGGCCTGGTATTGACGGATGCCGGCACGCATCTGGCAGCCAGTGCCGGCCCGGCCTTCATTGCCATCGATTCGGCGCTGACCCAGATCAAGGAGCAGTTTGGGGTCACCCAGGGCAATCTGCGTCTGGCTACCGTTCATACGCTGACGTACTACTTCCTTGGCGAGGTAGTGGCGCGATTCGTTCATGACAACGCGGACGTCAACGTGTCGTTCATGGCGCGCAGTTCCACCGAGGTGGTCAAGCTGGTCGAGTCGGGGCGGGCAGAACTAGGGTTTGCCTATGACAGTGCAGTCGCATCTTCCGAGCTGGTCACGCAGGCATTGTTCATGGAGTCGATGTGCATCGTCATTCGTAACGACGAGCTGGCGCCTGCAGGTTGCTTCAATCTGCATGAGGCCTGTCCCAAACTGGTGGTCTTCCCGCAGGGCTACGCGCTGCGACGGATGCTCGATACCAGCGGCATCCCTTACGTCGTAGCTGCCGAAGTCGAAACGGTGGATGCCATGCTAGGCCTGGTTTCCTCTGGGGTCGGCGCCTGTATTCTGCCCTCGTTCATTCCCTCGCGAGTGTTGGAGCAGTACCAGCTCAAGCGCGTGCTGGATATCTCTCCCGTGCTTGAGCGCAAGGTCGTGGCGATCTATAAATCGGATCAGGAGCCCAGTGCCGTGACCAAGGGATTTTTGCGCCTGGCGGCTCAAACCGCTCCGTTCGTGAACTGAAAACCTGATATAGCCGTAGCCCCATCGCTCTGCATGGCACAAGTTTCTATCCTCGATTTCAGTGATTGAACGGCTGAATCCGAGGATAAGAACATGAATCAGCAATTGCGCAGCAAAGAGTATTTTGACCGTCGAGCCACCGAAGAGATGGCTCAGCATCTCAAGACCAAAAAGATGACCCTCAAGGAGCGTCTTGCCTACGCGGCGCGCATTCTTGCGATGACCGGCCAGGAGGCAGGGCTGGCAGGGCAGCTGACTGCTCGTTCAGAACGGGACGACACCTATTGGACTTTGCGCTTCGGACTTGGCTTTGAAGAGGCGACGGCGGATGACTTCATTGAGGTCGACAAGGACCTCAATACGGTGACGGGTGAAGGAATGGCCAACCCCGCCACTCGCTTTCATTTGTGGGTTTACCGCAATCGTCCCGACGTGATGTCGATCATTCATACGCACTCGCCGTGGGCGTCCGCCTTGGCTGCGGCACGCCAGCCATTGGTGATCTCGCAAATGGACATGACGCCGTTGTTCAACGACTGCGCATTTCTGGGCGAATGGCCCGGCGTACCCATTGCTGACCACGAAGGCACGCTGATCTCCGAAGCCTTGGGCGGCATGAAGTCCATCATCCTGGCTCACCATGGCTATCTCACCGCGGGCGTTTCAGTAGAAGAAGCGACCTACCTGTCGGTGTACCTGGAGCGGGCCGCCCGCTTGCAGATTCGAGCGCAAGCCTTTGGAAGCCTGACGCCTGTAGATCCGGTGTTGGCCCAGGAAGCACACGACTATCTGCTCAAGCCCTCCATCGTCAACGCAACCTTCGAGTACTGGTGCCGGCAGACCCACCGTGTTCCTGGCATGCCGCAGATGTAGCCGAGGCTGTTCCTCAGTATTGGACGTCATGTCATCAGTGGCATGGCGTCGTGTGGGTCAATAACAAGAACCTATCCCCTGAGTATTGATTACTGCCAATAAAGGTGACGTCACATGTCAAAGCAAACAAGAACGGCAGGTTCCAGTGGTCAGTCGGTCAAGCGCCAAACCGTAACAGCGGCGTTGGCTAGCATGATGGGCACGACGATCGAGTGGTACGACTATTTTCTATACGGCACCGCCGCCGCACTGATCTTCAACAAAATCTTCTTTCCGGACTTTGATCCGGTTACCGGCACCCTGGCAGCCTTCGCGACATATGCAGTAGGGTTCTTCGCCCGGCCTTTTGGTGGCATCGTTTTCGGTCACTTCGGTGACCGCCTTGGTCGCAAGTCAATGCTGCTGATCACGCTGTTCATGATGGGCGTACCTACCATCGTGATTGGCCTGATTCCTTCATATGACGCCATCGGGTATTGGGCTGCCGTGCTGCTGGTAGTGATGCGTCTGCTGCAAGGTATCGCCGTCGGGGGCGAGTGGGGCGGGGCGATCCTGCTGGCGGTCGAGCACGCACCTGAGGGCAAGAAAGGCTTCTTCGGCAGCCTCCCGCAGACCGGCGTTGCGCCAGGGCTGATCCTGTCGTCTCTGGCAATGGGTGCGGTCTCGCAGTTGCCCGAGCACGCCATGCTGAGCTGGGGATGGCGTATTCCCTTTCTTGCGAGCGCGGTGCTGTTGCTGGTGGGTTGGTACATCCGCGAGAAAGTGTCCGAGTCGCCGGATTTCATCGCTGCTCGACGTGACGCGCCAAAAGAAATGCCTCTGCGAGCGGTGTTCCGGGATCACACCCGAGCGCTATTGGCGGTGGCGGGTGCGCGCCTGGCTGAGGTCACCTGGTTCTACACGGTGGCGACGTTTTCATTGGCCTACGCCACGAAAACGTTGGGCATTGGGCGTGACACCGTACTCGGCGCCATTGTCTGGGGTGCAGCTGTGGCAATGTTTACCATGCCCCTATGCGGATGGTTGGGCGACAAGATCGGGAATCGAAAGGTCTTTGCGCTTGGCACCGTAGGCGTCATTCTTTTCTCCCCGGTCTTCTTTACCATGCTGCAGACTCAGGATCCGTTCTGGGTCGTATGCGCTGCGGTGGTGGCGATCGGTATCGTCTACGCGCTCTTGTACGGGCCGGAAGGCGCGTTGTTCTCAGCGCAGTTTTCGGCCGACGTCAGATACACCGGCATCTCGGTGGCCGTGCAGATCTCTGGAGCGATCGGCGGAGGTTTGGCGCCGATCATCGCCACGTCCTTGCTGGCCTATGGCGGTGGAGATCCGTTCTACATCAACTGTTACCTCATGGGCCTGGGAGGCATCGCACTGCTGGCTATGTGTTTCATGAAAGGTGCAGTGAATGTGGGAGGTGTTGCTGACCGAAACGCGGTGGAGGACCTTTCATACCCAAGAGCGTCCTGAGCCCCCGCCTTCGGCTTGATGGGCTGTGCCGGCTGCTGCGCCTCTATGACCCTTGATTGAGAACACCTGACGAGAGCAAGCATGAGGCGCTGTGCTGGATCATCCTCTTACGAGTGTGACCCAGCACAGCGGCGTACCCGGGCCAGACGTTTCAACTTCCAGCACAGATGCCTCGATGGTTACTTCAACCCGACGCCGTAAAACGAACTGTATCCTGACGGGCTGATCCGGTAGCCATCGACGTTGTTGCGCACCGGCTGAAATACGGTGGAATGAGCGATGGGTGTGATGGGGACGGCATCCTTGATCAACCGCTGCGCTTGCTGGTAGAGCTCAACACGTTTGTCATGGTCGGCGGTAGACTTGGCCTGTTTGATGACGCCGTCGTAGGTCTTGTCGCACCATTTTGCGTAGTTGTTGCCACTCAGTGCATCACAACCAAAAAGCGTGCCGAGCCAGTTATCCGGATCGCCGTTGTCGCCGCTCCAGCCGATCAGGATCGCGCCGTTTTCACCATCCTTCGCGCGGCGGTTGTATTCACCCCATTCGTAGCTGACGATCTTCGCCTTGATACCGATCCTTGCCCAATCCGCCTGGATCATTTCCGCCATCAGCCTGGCGTTCGGGTTGTAAGGACGCTGTACCGGCATCGCCCATAGACTGATTTCAGTGTCCTCTTTTACCCCGGCTTCCTGCAAGAGGCGCTTGGCTTTTTCGATGTCGTAGGGGGCATCCTTGATGCTGGTGTCATACGACCATTGCGTCGGCGGCATGGGGTTTACCGCGGCCTGGCCAGCACCTTGGTAAACCGCTTCGATGATGCTTTGTTTCTGGATAGCCATATCCAGCGCCTGACGGACTTTCACCTGTGACATGGGGTTGGGCTGGTCGCTGCCTTTTATCTTGTCCGAGACGTTATAGGCGAGATAACCAACATTGAAGCCCGGTTGGCTCAGCAGCGTCACTTCCTTATCAGTACGCAGTGCTGCAAGGTCGGCAGGGCGAGGGTAGTAGGTCACCTGGCACTCGTTCTTCACAAGCTTCTGCAGCCGTACAGAAGGGTTGGGTGTGATCGCGAAGATCAGGTTGTCGAGCCTTACATCCTCCGGCTTCCAGTAGCGCTTGTTTCCGGTGAATCGGATATTCGAGTCCTTCTGATAGCTTGCGAACACGAAAGGGCCGGTACCGATGGGCTTCTGATTGATGTCGGAAGGCTTGCCTTGAGCGAGCAACTGCTGCGCGTATTGGGCGGACTGGATAGAGGCGAAGCTCATTGCCATGTCCTGTGCAAACGCTGCATCCACGCTTTTCAGATGGAACTGGACGGTATGGTCATCCAGCTTTTCGATCCCGGTGATGTTCTCGTTCAGACCCATGTCGGTGAAATAGGGGAACTCGGTGGGGTACGCTTTGCGGAACGCATTGCTTTTATCCATCATGCGATTGAACGTAAACAAGACGTCGTCAGCGTTGAAGTCACGGGTAGGCTTGAAGTACGCGGTAGTGTGAAACTTCACCCCTTGGCGCAAGTGAAATGTGTAGGTGCGCACGTCATCAGAAGTCTCCCAACTCGTCGCCAGCCCTGGGATGAGTGTTGTCCCACCCCGTTCAAACTGGGTCAGCCGATTAAAGATCGTTTCTGCAGATGCATCAAAATCAGTGCCAGTCGTGTATTGGCCAGGATCGAATCCGGCCGGACTGCCTTCCGAGCAGTATACTAATGTAGACGTGGCGGCATAGCCGACGGGCGCACACGCCAGAATTCCCGCACTTATAAGAACTGCAATGGTATTTGATTTGAACATTGATATTATTTCCAACAGAGCGCAGGTGCGCAGATGAGTTGCGCATCGGGCATTATCAAATGGATTATTTGATCGAACAGGTACCGCCGTTCTTTTCGAGGTAGCGCTGCTGATCCTCGCTCGCGAGGTAAAACTCCCCAAACTCCAGTATGGCGGTCACCACAGGGGCTTTCAGCGTTCCAGAGAGGTCAAGCAACTGATGGGATGCATTGGCTTGATGCTGCTGCTCTTCGTTATGAAAGAATACGGCCGATCTATATTTAACCCCTACGTCTGCACCTTGACGATCAATAGAAGTAGGATCATGTATCTGCCAGAAATGCTCAAGCAGCTCTGTAAATGACACATGCGTCGGCTCGAAATCAATTTGGACGACTTCAATAAGCAACTGATCGTCGTCTACTGGTCGAGCGAAACCTACGCGGGAGTCAATGACACCGTCTATTGTACGAAGGTATTGCTCGGCGCCCCAAAAGCAACCTGCACCAAACGTCGCGCGTTGAACGGAGTTCATCGTGTGTTTCTCACTATGCAGTTAATAAGTAGTAATCGGAAGCGGCGGTGATAATACCAACTGCTTTACAAAGAGCTAAGAACGAATCGGTATCGGGTTATAACTGAATATGGATGCCTTTTTCGCCAAAGCAGGGTGTCACTTAGTTTGGACACTCCCATCTGCGGGGGCACCCAGTGTGGCCCGTTACTAACCCCATGTGTGGCTCGCCGAGCATCTGGTCTGCGCGAAGATTTACCGGCCCGCACCTTCCTTGATCCAATGGTGCCGAGCCGATAGCCAGTCCTGTGCTAAAAGGGCGTCACGGTATAAGCAGCAACTTTCCGGTGGTGGCCCGGCTTTCCAGGGCAGCCAGTGCCTTGTCGGCCTCAGCCAGGGGATAGACGCCGCCGATTTTGATCGTGATGACTCCGCGACGCAGCCAGTCGAACAGTTCCTGCGTCTTCTGCCTCAGTAGCTGCGGGGTATAAATACTGTCGAAGAACGTCGCGTATCCGAGCTTTATGCTTTTAGGCAGGCTCATGATATCGATCGGCCCGGGGCCGCCAAGCACGGGGCCATACCAGCAAAAGGTGCCTGATCGACGAAGCACGTCCAGCGAGCCCTGATAGGTTGCAGGGCCTGATCCATCGAATACAACATGCACGCCCTCACCACCGGACAGACGAATGGCCTCCTGCGCGAATCCACCGTCGTCGCTAACGATCACATGATCTGCGCCTGCCGCTTTGGCAATCTCAATCTTCGCTTCACTGGAAACACGGCTGATGACAGTGCCGCCTCTGAGCTTGATGATCTGAGTCAACAGGCGACCCAATCCTCCAGCACCGGCATGCACCAGTGCGATATCACCTTTCTGGACTGGATAGAAGCTGGTTGCAAAGTGGCTTGCTGTCAGGCCCTGCATCATCAAGGCAGCCGCGGATCGGTCATCGATGTCGTCGGGAATTTTTACCAGTGAACCTGCATCCGCAACGATTCGTTCGGCGTAACTGTGTGGCACAAACACCCACGCGACCCGGTCCCCTATGCTGAAGCCCTGCACGTCGGCGCCTAGCTGAACGATACGCCCGGCCCCCTCAACCCCGAGAATCGAAGGCTTGTAGCTGCCGCCGACCGCTCCGGTCTTTACGCCCAGATCCATGAAGTTCACGCCTGCCGCTGATACCTCGACAACCACTTGGTTCTTGCCCGGCGCTGGCTGTCTGACGTCTTCATAGACCAGGGCAGGCTTGCCATCTTCGCTGCTGATTCTGACTGCTTTCATGGGGTTCTCCATTATTGACTGTTCGTTCCACAACTAAGCAAAAAAAAGCGCGCCTACCGCAACGCGCGCAACGCCATTATCTTCAGCGACTCCAGGTGAGCGAGGTCTGCTCCGCCGCGTGCGGCTATTCGTATCCCGGTGACGCTGGCCAGCAAAAAATCCACGACAGCATCGTCCGCCAGTTCCGCTGAGATCTCGCCATTGGTTTGGGCCTCTTTGACTCGCTCTGCGATGCCTTCCCGTAAAACGCTTCTCAATGATTGGCGGATCAGATTGATTTCCGCTTGCGTATCCCCGAACTCGCAAATTGAGCCGATACCGAGGCACCCGCGATGGGCCTCTTGCACAATCCGTTGCAGGAACGCTGAGATACCGGCGTAGCCGCCTGGTGGCTCTCGCAATGTAGCCAAGTGAGCACGGGTTTCGCTTGAGCAGTACTGGCGCAATGCGGCGAGGTAGAGATTCCACTTGTCACCGAAAGTCGCGTACAGGCTCTGTCGTCCTATGCCCATCGACTGGGTGAGCATGACTGCCGAACTCCCTTCGAACCCATGCTCGCGAAACACTTCTACCGCCGCGTCCAACGCCTGCTCTTCATCGAACTCTCTGGGCCTTGCCATATGCTCATCTGTAGTTTCGGAATGATTGGTCAAAAATGGTAGCAGAGGCGCGTTGCCTATGCCAAGAGCGGAAATCGCCCTTGATCTCAACGCTCTTGCGGTGTTGCCTAATAGGCAACGTATGTTGATTTTTGTTGCTCTTGCTCCGTCGTCGTTGGCGATGCAACATCTTTCTCAACGACGCCCCCCTGATGCGTTGAAGCCGTGAGTCGTATTCCGCAAGGAAACCCTAAAGGAGAGCATCCAAATGCTTCTGTATTTATCGACATGGTCTGAAATTGGTCAGTACCTTGAACGCAGCCGCACGATCGTGATTCCGATCGGCTCCAACGAGCAGCATGGCCCTACAGGTCTTCTGGGAACTGACTGGATGTGCCCGGAGATCATCGCCCGTGAAGCTCAAAAAGACGCGGACATCCTGGTGGCTCCGAGCTTCAACATCGGCATGGCTCAACACCATCTGGGTTTCCCGGGAACGATCTCACTGCGCCCTTCAACCTTCATCGCCGCGATCAGTGACTGGGTGCGCTCATTGGCAGCGCACGGGTTCGAGAAAATCCTTTTTCTCAACGGCCATGGCGGCAACGTTGCCTCGATCGAAGCTGCGTTTTCGGAACTCTACGCCGAGGCAAGCTTTGCCCGGCGCCCTGCGGGTTTCGCCTTGAAGCTCTGCAACTGGTGGGATCTTCCAGGGGTTACCGAACTTGCGAAAGAGCAATTTCCTACCGGTCACGGTGCCCATGCGACGCCTTCGGAGATCGCTGTCACGCAGTGGGCGTATCCAGATTCGATCAAAATGGCCGACTACTCGCCCCGGATCGGTCACTCGGGCCCCATCCGTGAAGCCCATGACTTTCGGGCTCGCTACCCTGACGGGCGCATGGGATCGGATCCTGCTCAGGCAAGTCCCGAAAAAGGCGAAGCCCTGGTGCGACTGGCAGCCCAAAGCCTGATCAAGGAAGTGGCCGAGTTCAGCCAGGAGCCTCACCCGGCTTCTTGACCTTTCCCGATGTCTTCAGGCTATCCGTGACGGTGCGGGTAGCCCCTAACGCAAGGATCTATCCATGAATGGAAACGATGTCTATGCCAGACTCAAAGCGCTCGGAATTGAACTGCCGAATGCTGGCGCCCCGGCTGCCGCCTATGTCATGAGCGCTCAGAGCGGGAACGTCGTCTATTTGTCCGGCCACATTGCCAAGCGAGAGGGTGGGGTCTGGGTCGGCAAGCTTGGCGACACCCTCACCACCGAGCAGGGTCGTGCAGCCGCGCGCTCGGTGGCTGTCGATCTGCTTGCAACCCTGCATGGCCATCTCGGGGATCTCAACCGGGTCACCCGCATCGTCAAGTTGATGAGCCTGGTCAACTCCACCCCGACCTTCACTGAACAGCATCTGGTGACCAATGGTGCCTCTGAGCTGATCGCAGATGTGTTCGGCGAGCGCGGAAAGCACGCGCGCTCGGCGTTCGGTGTCGCGCAGATTCCACTGGGAGCCTGTGTGGAAATCGAGCTGATTGTGGAGGTCCATTAACCTCGGAGCAGGGCGACAACGCTCTTCGCTCATTACCGGTATTGCGTTCGAAGAGGGAAGCCGGTGATGAGCCTGCTTCCCTTGTTGCGTTCTGCCGCGAGGTTATCCTTGCTGGTGCCGCAGCAGCGCCTCTTGCAGCGCCGCCACGGCTTCTTCGAGGCTGCGGCTTAGGTGCCTGACCACCCCGTCATCGGCGTCGTCGTCGCAGGCCCGCTCAAGTTGTCCGCACAGATCGATCACCTCGCTTGCGCGGATGATCTTCGCTGCGCCCTTGATCTTGTGCGCCATGTCGTGAATTTCCCCTCTGTCGCCCCGAGCGCTCACCTGCGCCAGTTCCGCGGCATCGTCGCGGCAACTGATGATCAACTGGTCGATCAGGTGCTGGATCATTTCCGGGCGATCTCCCGTCAGCGCCAGGATGCTGTCCATTTCGAACAGGGCCTTGTCAGGCTGCTGGCCCGGGCGACGCTCTCGTACGCCAACCCGTGAGAGGCGATCATTGAGTGCGCTCAGGCTGATGGGTTTGAAGAGGCAGTCGTCCATGCCCGCCTCGCGGCAGCGCTGTTTTTCTTCCGGTTGGGCGTTGGCGGTGAAGCCCAGCACGATACAGGGCTCAAGACCCAGCTCCTGCTCGTGCGCACGGATGGCGCGTGTCAGGTCGTAGCCATTCATCACCGGCATGTTGCAGTCGAGGATATGCCGATTGGGTAAGTGACTGATCTATAAGGGCAATAATTCCTCCCCAATATCGCCCCAATATATCCCAAAAACTACTTACGCCACATCAATCCACTCCGAGCCGCGCCCGTCTTTGTAAACCTCCGTCATTGCCGCGCTCCGGTGGCCCAGCAATTTCTGAGCGTCTCTGCCTTCAGCAGCATGAAGGCGCGCCGCCAGGGAGCGCATTTCGTGAAAGCTGGGTGGATGAGGTCCCAAATCGATGCCGAGACTTGCTGCTGCCTGGTCGCGGGTTTCGGCAAATACCAGCGTAAGTGTGTTCAGCTTGATCGAGCTGCCTGCCTTCGCTCCGCCAGAGGTTTTGGAATGGTGCACCAAGTGCTTGGAAACTACTCGGTCTCTACACAACTTGATCACGCTGGACAAATCCATGCCTATGGCTTCCAGCCGCAAGTCGGTGCTCAGCCTGAGACGCGCCCCTGTTTTTGACTGAATCACGTGCAGGAAGCCATCGTGATCGTCCTTGAACAGCATTGACCCTATATCATCCCGGCGCTGGCCAGTCAGTAGAGCCAGCTCCATGGCGCGTTTCAGCCAAGGGCGATCAGTTGCAGCATGCATGGCCTTCCAGAGTTCCAAGCTCAGGCGTGAGCGCTTGACCTTCGACCTTGCTGGTCTCGTGGCATCAACCGGGTTCAAGTCACACCATCCCGCCGCAATAGCTTCTGTGAAGACATCACGCAGAAGCGAACGCATTGCTTTAGACATCGGGGCTTTGTCGGCTTTGGTAAAAGTTGCCAGGAAGCTGGCGATGTCCATTGTCCGGATGCTGCGTATGTACTTCTCGCCAAATGCATCCTTGATCGCCCTGAGCCTGCTTCTGGTAGTCCGCACCGTATGGATGCTCAGGCCCTTCTCGGGATAGATAGCGTCGTACTCGATCAGCCAGTCTGCAAACTTACGGTCTGCTTCTGCAACAGGCTCTGCAATGCGCGCACGCAGTGTCGGTCTCAAAACTTCGGCGTGGTTAGCGGCCACAGCCTCAATCACGGCCGCTTCCTTGTCCTTGCCCAGGCCAAACATCCTCCCGCTTACGGGGTCGCGATAGGTGTAATAGGTCTGGCCGTTTCTGCCATCGGTCTTCCGGTAAAGGTTGGGCGGTAGATCCTTTGATCCTTGGTTACGCGGCCTTGGTGCCATAGCGTGCGCTCTCTATCCTGCTGATAAGGCTGCCGCCAACGACGCGCGCGGGTGGCTTTTCTGGTTCGCTGTACTGGGCTTCGGCTTCAACATAGTAGCTGCGTCCGTGTTTGACTGGCGCGGGCGCGATCCGGCCTTCCCGAGCCCACTTGCGCAGTGTGTTCTGGCTTGGGGGCGTCCGGAACTGATCGGCCGCCCACTCTTCAAGCGTCATCTTTGCCATGTTGGCTACCTCCGGGTCTATGCGGGGTGGAGTGGTTGCTTCACCTTGGCGATGGTCGCCTCGAAGCGGGAGGCTAGTGCGGCATTGACTTCCGCCTTGACGGTGCTCTCGTCGGTGCCCTTAGCACGATGCAGCGCTTCGTAACGGCGCAGAGTGGCGGCAGCCTCCGTCAGGTCAGCCAGCAGAGCTGCGTTTGCTTCCATGGTGCCTCGCTGTCTGCCGACGGCGTACGAGGCGTCCTGAAACTGGATTGCTTCGTCGCCCAAGGCGCTGATTCGCTCAACGTGCTGCGCGTGGATGCGCTCAATGAGGGCCTGGTCTTGCTGGTGGATTCTGGACATAGCGATACCTCGCCCGCCGTACACCGGCAGGCATGTGGATGATGGGGAAGGGGTTAGGCTTTGTTGCCGCGACCGGTGAACCACTCGCAGGCATGGACCATGCGGGGATCTTCGTACCAGTTCTCGATGATTCGGGTGCAGTCTCGGTCGCGGAAAAAGGTGGGGCCCAGGTACCTGTGCCACTCCATAAATACGTGGGTGCCGTCTCGCAGCGGCAAACGATAGAAGGGGGACATGCAAACGATGGCGCCGCCGATGCGATGACAAGTCATGCCGCCTCCTGCCCGATAGCAATGGCGCGGGCCTGCTGCTCGGTGCTGCGCATCAGGTGCTGGCGCTTACCGTGGCAGTCGGCGATGACCCACCAGAAGCCGCCGAAGCGGTGCGGGCCTTTGATGATGCGGGTGATGGTCATGGCGTCACCACCCGGCGAGCCCAGCTCACATACGGCCCGTCCTCGGTGTCGAAAATTCCCATCAGGAACCACTCAGGTCCTGGTGATTCAGGATTCCAAGCCGTGCACGCGGCATCCTCATCGGGGAGATCATAGGTTTCGTCTCCCCAATGCCAGCCCTTGAGCTCCAGCTTTTGCTCATCAACCCAGGCAAGGTACGCCGCAGGGGCTTCGCCGCCTCCAAAGTCTGGGACATCTGGATGCCACCACCAGCCATCCTTGTCGCGTTTAACCTCGACCGGTCCGAACACTTTTATGCCGGAGTGCTTCGAGCAGAGGGTGATGCTGTGCACTTCCGAGAACTGCCCGCCGCCCGAGTCGTAGTCGAGCAAGCATTCACAGCTTTTCGGCTTTCCGTTTACGAAAATTAACTTTTCTTCAGACATGACTTCTCCGTGGCCGCGCTCAGGCGCAGCAGGCAATGGGCAGGGTGGCGAGGGGTTGTTGCGCGTACAGCAATCGAGCTATACGCTCGTCGGCAAACTAAGGGAGTAGTGAGATGAAGGTCGAAGTGAAGGTAAAAGTTATTTTGCCTCTGATAGGCATATTCGGTCTGGTTGCGTTGTACCTGACTTGGGAGTGGGACCTCCACCAAATCATGCTTCTCGTCGTTAGCGTGTTTTTCGTGGTCACCCCATTGATGAAGTGGGAGACGATGAATCGGATTGGCGAACGTTTGTCGAGGGCTTTTTTTTAGGGTGGCTATAACTCATAACCCCTCCTGCGGATACGTGCCCACTTCGCCCTGGTCGGCGGCGTTGGCGGCTTGGATGATTTGGCGCGCGATGTCGCGGGCCTGCTTTGGTGTGATCGGTCCGAATGGGAGAAGCCTCAAGGCAATCACCGGCCCGTCGTCATCGAGGTTGAAAATCGTCGCCTCGACCTTGTGCTGAAAACTTGTCGCGAACGGCATGGCGATATCCCTGTAACCCAAACAGGTTACTTTCGTGAAAGTAACCGATTCAGGTTACTCGGTAGGTGGAAGAGGGCAGTGGCGCGCTTGGAAATGCCACTTTAGCTGGGCGATGTCGCATTCAGGCCGGTCGGACGCGCTTGAGTAACCTGTATCGGTTGCATCGTGGGTCAGGCTGCGACGGCCTGGCGTTGAGCGGCGCGCCATGGGTCGTTAGCGCGGGCGAGGGCGGCCATCGGCGGCGGGCTGACGCTGTTGCCGCACATGTGGACCTGCTCGGTCTTCGTGAACGGCTTGCCGTCGGCGCCATGCGTGATGATGTAGTCCGGCGGGAAGCCCTGCGCCCGGTACAGCTCGGCCGGTTGCAACATCCGCAGCCGGATATCAACGATCACATAGGGCGTACCTTTGACCATGACGGTGACCAGGCCCAGGCGATCCTTTGTAGTGATCGTCGGCGCCGGCTGTCCGCAGCTGCTCATGTTCTCCGTGCCGTAGTAGCTGATCAGGAACGCGGCGACCCGCAGCGCGCCTTCTTCATGCTCTGGCGACAGTTCAAGGCTGACCAGCGAGCTTTTCCCGCCGCCGCCCGCCGTGATGGTCGGGGCCGGGCCGGTCAGTGCCTGACCAACGCTGGCGCCAAACTGGCGCTCCATGAAAGCGGTCATCAGGCCATGGTGCGTGCCGCCAGCGCTGACGGTTTGAAGGGGCTCATCCGCCGCCCGGGCGTCACAGTTACCGCGCAGGTGCAGAAGGCTCGCGGTCACCAGCTGCTGCTGACTGCCGGTGTTGGTCACCGTGGTCATCGGATCGTTGAGGCTCTTGGCGTCGGTGGCATTGAACCCGCCATTCATCTGGGCCATGAATGCAGTTGCGATGCCCATGGCGTGCGCGGCGCCGGCGGGCCGCTGGTAGTTGCCGCCGCTGGTGATTGTCGGAAGCGGCTCGTCCAGAGCTTTGCCCTCATCGTTGAACCGGAACTTGACTAGGTGCGCGGCGGCCAGAGCGTGTTTAACTCCGCCGGCCACCACTGTCCCCAGCGGCTGATCCAGGCCGGGCACGCGTGGCTGCTGGCCTTCACGCTCACCATATCCGGTTTGAACGAGGATGGGGCTTATCAGCGTGAGTTCGCCGCGGTTGGCGCACGTGACCGTCGGCAATGGCTCGAGCGGGTCGTTCACCCGGTCGCTTCCCTGGTGCGTGGCGGGGGCGATGACCGGGCTTACTACCGAAAACGACCCGCCTGTCGGGTAGGAAGTCACGGTGCGCAACGGCTCATCCATGGATTGAACAGTTTCGGTCGACCAGTTCGCGATTGGCACTATGAACGGCGCCGGGTTGTCGATGACGAATTTCTTCATGCCCTTGGCGATTCGGCGCTTGGTGGCGTCGGCCAGTTCGTCTTTGCGCCCGAAGATGCTTTTGCCCAGGTCGATGAAATCGATGCACTCGGCTGCGGTCCGATACTTCTGCTGGCCCCTGCCGGGGTTTTTGGCGTGAGTCGGATCGGGCCACACGATCGGCTGGCCATCGCAGCGGGCAATCATGAACAGTCGCTCGCGACTGGTCGGCGCGCCGAAGTCGCATGCCTTGATAACTCGCCACTCGACCGCATAGCCCATGCATTCCAGCAGATGCACAAAGCGCTTCCAGGTGGTGCCACGACGCTTGGGATCTGGCACGAGAAATTGCTGGCCGACTGGCACGACCTCACCAGGTGCAGCGACAACCCTCTCGATGACTTCCTTGCCTTTGGTATTCAGCACGGTCACCAGCTTGATGGCGCGCCCGGTCTCCTTGTCGCGCTTGGCGATCAGCGGGCCCCACTGCAGGATCTGCTTCACGTTTTCGAGGCTGATGACGCGCGGCTTCTTCTTGCCGCCCCACTTGAGCCCGATCCATGACAGGTTGCGGATCTCGCGCTTGCGCGGCTGGCCGCCGGCCGCCTGGCTGTGGTGTGTACAGTCTGGCGACATGTGGAACCAGCCGACCGCCTTGCCACCGCACTCGGTGTCAGGATCACCCTCGAAGACATCAGTGGTGAAGTGCTTCGCACCCGGGTGGTTGACGGTGTGCATGCTGATCGCCTTTGCGCTGTGGTTCTTCGCCACGTTGACCTTGCGACCCAGCCCCATCTCCAGGCCGGTACCGGCGCCGCCACCACCGCAGAAGAAGTCCACGACGATCTCATCGTCTTGCGGATCGAAGCCAAGGCCGTACTGCGTTTTGAAATCAAAAGGGTGTTTATTCTGATGTGCTGCCATGTGTAATTCTCATGTTGTCCATCTGGAATTTTCTTCACGGATGAGGTTTGATGGCGGTCCCAAATCAAGCGACGGACGCTAGGATGACAAGTCAGGAACGGACCAGAGATTACGAACCTTTATTAGAGCGCCTGAGTAAAGTAATTGGCGTGTTCGGTGTGTTTCTTGCTGCGTCATTTTTATATGGTTATTTTTATCAGCTAGTATTTTTTGTTAAATTTGACGCGGGCTGGCTTATAAGTCTTTATTCCATTGAAAGCATTATAGGGGTGGGGATCCCCTGGGTTCTTGGCATTGCATTAGTCTCGGTCATACTTTTTTTATGTTTTCCTGCTGTGGAATCATTTAGGAAGGGCATGCGTTTTTTACTTCTTTTCGTTGCGGTTGTAGCTTTCCTGTTAATGACCTTGTTGCAGTATTTTGGTTTTGAGTTCGGTAAAAGTCCTGCTTACGCGTTGCTTGAGTTTTCAACTTATGTATTATGCGTTGCTGGGACTCTCCCTTCTGCGCTGCGTAAGTATCTGGAAGGGCATTCAGCGGGTGATGTTATGGGGGACCTCATTTTTGGTCTAATGTTCTGCTGCCTATTTATTCCTTCCATGATGGCGATGTCGAAAGCGACTGATATTAAATTGATGTTTAAGGGCAGTCCGTTAATTGAACTGGAGGGTAAAGTTGTGGGTGTGCTTCTAGGTAGCACTGCGGATAAATATATTGTATTGTCCTGCGACGATTACAGATCCGTGAAACTCTTCAATCAGTCAAGTGACGTGTCTGTTATGCCTAGATCGGATTTCAGCCAATGCTCGCCGCTTGCGGATGAATAACCAACTGAACGTGAATACCCAGTAATACGGTCTACGCTTACCTCTCCACAGGAAGGGGAAGGTCATGAGCGAAGGGGCAAAGAAGTTGTGCCCGGGCTGCGAAGCTTCATTGCGTCCAGGCAGATGGGAGCAGCACGTCTTGAAGTGCAAAAAGGTCATGGCCTCCATGCTCCCCGCCCGCGTCCGGGAGACGCGCATTCGCCTGCTTGAGGGAAGCGTTCCGGAGTACAGCAGAGGGGACTTCAAAGCGCCGACGGAAACTCAGAACATCGGCGCATTCGGGCTCGGGAAAAACCGTAGGCATTGAGGTGGCGGATGATGCGGTGGTGTGATCAGCCCCCGCAATATCCTGAGTCGCATCTATTTCCGGGGAATAATTGCATTTGATCTCGTGCCCTGGGTGCTTCGGCCCACTTCAAAACGGCTCGGATGCCGACAGCGTTCTTTCGCCTGCTGGGCCGGAACATCACACGCGCTTTACCCTTTTTAGTAAAACCAAGTTCTTGTTCGGTGATGTCGATGAGCTGAATACGATCCTCATCCAAAACCCTCAGCTCATCAATATTTGCATTGATGCACGGATAGCACTCGTTAGACCGGTGCGGCAGGGCCTCGAATCCGGCCCGGGACAGCAATTCGTTGCGCATAGCGTCATCGTGTCGAACCAACGGTTGCCATAGCTCTCGGCCGCCATGCCGCTCGGACTCTATTACATGCTCGGGAGCATCAGCACGATGCGCGCTTTCAGATCTGCGAACGCCTGTTATTGCTGTTGCCAGTTTGTCCGGATCATGTTCATCCAGCCATGCCAATGCAGGCTGTACCTTGAGCTCGGCCGTGCAGAACTGGCCCTGGCCGCCGGCGCCAGGCCAGCCGCGTTTTCGCTTGACTAGGGCAACCATTCCCTCTGACTTGGTCTGCACCGTCTGGAAGCCGTAACTCCTCGCCAGTGCCTCACCGCGCGCCACGCGCTCGGGCCATTCCTTAGCGGCCCATCCGGTGTTGGAGTAAAGGCAGGTTACGTCGACCAGCCTGTTTTCATGCGCCCACTGGATCAGCGCGATTGAGTCGTTCCCATAACTGCAGAACAGAACGTGCATGGTTGCTCCGTGTCGCCAGTGGCGTGATTCGTGGAAGTGGGGTAGAAAGAGAAACTAGGCGCTTGGTAGTCACCCTGCGCACGGAAAAAACTACACAGGAGTGGTCCGGAAGATGATCGTAATCAGTGGTGAAAGGGCGAAAGAAATCAGTGATTCCCTCGAAAAAATGGAAGAGGAAATCGAACAGTCTGAACCCATCCAGCGATTCACCCGCATGTCTGAAGCTGTCAAGGCATACACCGACAGACTGAACAAGGAGCTATCGAGTCGGGGATATGCAAGCGTTAAGGATGTGAAGGAGGATGAAGTACTTGCAGAGATTCTTGCCGCTGCGGGACCCGGTCCGGATTTGGAAAATATTTGAAGTCTGCTTGGTTTTTCCCTCTCAAGAAGCGGAGATCCCATCGTGAGCGAAGACAGAGAGAAAGCGCTTGAGATAGCGCTGCGCTACGTCCTGGAGGAAGTGCGCGGCCAGGGGATCGACATCGATGAGCTGACCGAGGCGGTGTCGGCGAGGCTCTCGGTTGATCGAGTGCCTGCCGAGCTTGGGGCCGTGGCCGTCAATGCGATTGAAACGGCTGCTGATGGGCTGCATTACCCGGCGTGATTAGGCCCGGCGAACAAGAAAACCGAACATGCACTCGATGTCATGCATCTCGCACTGGTTGTATGCCCTGTATTTCGCTTGGCTGGCGGTGGCGGCGTAGACGCTGATAGTGCATTTATCCGGGTCCCACCATCCCCAGCCGCGAACCAGCACCCGCCAGCTCTTCAGGGGCAGCTTGTCGGCCATCTCGCCGTAATGCATCTCCCAAGTGGGGTGGTAGTTGCGAATACGTTTCTTCGGGTCGCTGTCCAGCACTACGCCGATGTACTGGCCGCGGTCGGCGAGGATTACCCCAGGCTCACCGTTGGCGATCACGCGGCGCCCGACCTCTGCTGGGACCTCGTAGTGCTGGCGCACGTAGGCGCAGTTGTGTCCGGTCATGGTCTGTTCTCCGTGCCGCAGTTTGGGCAGCCGTCAAATCGTTGATATTCCGTGATGAAGCGCCCGCAGCCTTCGCAGTTCATCGCTTGTCGCGATGGCTTCCACGGCTTCGGCAGGACGATGCCGGTGCCGCGCAATGCTTCCTCGATAATCAGCCTTTCACGGCAAACGACCCGCCTCGTCTTTTGCTCGACGTAGGCCGCAGGCCATAGGGTTATGTCGCTCGGGTCGTTGCCAATTGCCTCCGCCTGCTCCTTGGAAACCTGGCCAGCCTGGCTGAAGTCGGCGGTATGGCCGATCACCCTTCGGGCGAACACCATGTCGTTTCCATTCCATTCACCAACGACTTGGAGCACGCAGAGACAGCCGCTCACCATCTGGCCAGCAGCATCTTCCAGCCGCAGGTATTGGTGGTCCACGCCGAGGTGGGAGCGCGCATCGACGTACGCCTTTGGCCAAGGGATATCGGTATCACGTTGGCTGGTAGCCTGGTCGGCGGTGAACAGCTCTGCCTTGTCCAGGTCCGTGACGTAGCCCTGTCCGTCCTTGGCCCAGAACATCAGGTTTGCACCGACGTAGCTGCGGCTGTCCTGCAGATAAAATTGATCGGCCATGGCAATGCTCCATGCATGCGCCGCCCTCCATGAGGATGGTGGCATTTTGGGTTAAAGTGCGGTTGAATTATCGCCCCGTGAACAACCAGGATGGAACCGATGGATCTTAACCAGGCTAACGCTGACTCTCGAGTGCAGGTAGCTGTTAATGACCTAGAAGCATGGACGTCGATCTACAAGCTGTGTATCGATCTTAGAAACTTTGAGATTTCTCAGCTGGTACAACGTAATAATTTTTTTATGATTTTTCAGGGTGTTTTACTTGCTGGGGTCTGTCAGTCTGCGGGTCAGATACCTATCGTGAGTTTTTTAGTGTGTCTTGCGGGAATTGGGGTGTCTTGGATGCAGGCTGCGACCGCAGCAGGCGCTAAATATTGGCAGGTGCATTGGGAGCTTAATACTAAAAAAGCGGAGCGCAGATTGCTAAGGATAATTCACCAGCACAAACTTCTGAGAATGAAGCTCGATGAAGACGGAATTTCTGTAAATCGTGATCTGATGGCTAAACTGCAAAATCGAAAGTGGCTTACCAGTTTGTTCGGAGACGAGCGTGAGCAAGGAGAAGTGTTTCAGGACTTAAAAAACAGCCGAAAACATGCGTGGTTCATGAACAGGTTCATAAATGTGGGGTTTTCTTCAAGTCGTTTACCAATTTACGTTGGTCTATTGCTTTTCCTGATCTGGTCCATTTTGCTCGCGAATACGATTGATGTACCTTTTGGCTTCTCTTCGCCAAAATGGATAACCGGCTTCGGGAAAACAGCTTAACTTTCTATGGTAATCACTCCTCGTCAGCATCTGGATCTACCTCCGCCGTTCCGAGCTCGCGCAACTGACGCGCCATTCGTGGAGTAACTACGAAATCTGACGCGTCAGGCTTTCTCAGTCGTCGGGCCTGCTCTTCAAGCGGGGACGCCAAGAACGACAGCGCCAAGTCTTGCCACAGCTCCTGAATCTGCTTGTAGCCGTGATCCTTCATCGCAGTGGTCATGCCGCACCGCGTGCCCGCTGCCGCTTCGATCTTCAGCGTTTCGATTCCCATCTTCGCTTTGATCGCGTTTTGCCGTTCCCGGTAGTCCGCCGAGTGCTTGGCAGCTGCTGACTTTTCCATCTGGTGCCTCTTTGATCTGGTGCGTTGGCAGGTCCAGCCAGGTTTGTCGCCGCCGGTGGTTCGCCAGGGCTTTGAGACGCCGCATCAGTTGGCCGTCTTGAACGTGATGCCGTGCTCTTTGGCGGTGAGGGCGACTGTTCGTGTGTCGAGGCCGAGTTTCTTGCCGATGTCGCGGGCACTCATGCCAGCGACGGCCAGCTTGCGGACATCGGGAGCCCGTTTGGCCCGCCGGTCTTTCAGCCTCGTCGAATGATTCGTTGTGCCGTGGAAAGGTGAGTCCTTGCTGACTCCGGCCGGGACGTCCTGGATGCGGTTGCCGGTGGCCAGGTAGTGATCGATCTGCGCGCTGAGTTGCGCGATTGCCTGCTTGTGCGTGTCCGGCACGCTCTCGCCGATCATGGGTGCACACCGAAGAAGGCGAACGCAGCAATCATCAGGCAGAACACGGCAGTCCAGCGGAACATCCAGCGCGCCATGTTGGACGCAGTCAGATGAGCGGCCTGGGTGAAGGCGGCTTGATCCTCGAGCTTTTGAGCGGCTCTGCAGGCCTCCATGTGGCCCGCGACTTCGACGCGTTCAACGCCCGTCTTGCGGTCAACCACGCCGAACTTATTGCATTTGTGCGGAACGACAACGAAGCGTGGCGTGCTAAGGCGCGACTTACTCTCGTATTCGGCAGTCGCTGCTTGGGTGCGCTGGCGCAACCCTTCGTGGACGGCGCGCATCTGGCTGATTGTCTGATTCATGTCCTTTCCTCAATGGGTTGCGTGTATTCGTCAGCACTCTGGCCGCCGGCCGTTTGCCGTTGGGCGCCGGGGAGAGTGCTTGCGGGTAAACGCCAGGTGAAAAAGCCCAGTCGAAACCGGGCTTTGTTTTGTTGCTGGCTCAACTACGCCTCCGTACGTTGGCCGTTATCCCGGAGCCGCGTGGGGCAGTAGTCCGGGGTCGCTGGTGTGCTACATGGCTGCAAATCCTCCTTGTGATAGTGAACCGTCCGGAAATCCCGGATGGTTGGGCGCAGGGGGCCGCCGGGGCTGGCGTGTGCTCATCCGCGCGGTTCTGCGAGCTGCAAGTTACTGACTTACAACTGATCGCATTAGCCAGATGCCAGGCGCGGGGGGACCAACCCCAGCCAACGACGACTGGCCTGGCACCTGCTGATGCGGTCAGGGAGGGGGTTATTCAATTGGTGGGACAGGAAGGGGAGCGGTGAAGCGGAGAGTGGGGCCGGCGGTGGAGTCTTAGTCCGAGCCGCCGGCAGAGAGCGGTTTCACTCTACGATGCAGATCCAGCGATGATTCCGCCGGTACGGCGCGCGAGTGAAGTGAACATCTGCAACCAGGTTCATTCCTCTTTCTTTGAGCGCTTCTGTAAGTTGTACGAGTGTCTCTGCCTGGATAGTCATTACGTCACCTCGTCAGATTTACTGCGTTCATAATTCTTGACCCAGAGGGCAAGTCACAAATTCATTTTTTCTACTTGGGCAATTACTGAAACTATGTAGCCCGGGGCCGTAGTGTCGTCCGCATTGGGGTGTGATCTGGCCGGCGCTGATCTCGGCATTGAGAAATTCACTACTGAGGCAAGCGTCGAGCCGCTTCGCTTATCCGCGCATCAGCCTGCGCATTCAGATCACACTCCAATGCGGCCTGGTGCTGGGGAGTACCAGGGCATCGGGCCGTCTCTCCGGCTGTAACGGCGATTCACCCCGTTGATGCTCAGTTGATGTGGCCCAGTGGCGCGGCCTCTCGTTTGCGGTAGAAGTCACCGTCTGCGTGATTCCGTGCGTATGGGTTCGATCACATTGAAACCTCCCATGCCTTCCCACGGTGGCGCTCGCAGAATCGCGTTGCTCTTGATGCAGAAGGCCGGGCGCTACCCCGGCTATCCCCAGGCCAACGACACCCGCAATGGGCGCCGATACAGCCTTGCTCTCTGCGGTCGGTCACGGTCCCGATTAAGCCCGCCAATTCGTTTTAAACCAGCCCGATGCTGGTCCGTGCCTCCGGTCTTCTGAGTGCGCTCGGAGCTACATTGCGCTGCGTGTCTGCTTTCCACGCCGCTTCTGCATCCCGCTGCCCACTCGGTGAATGGGCAGAAGTGATGCCTACCGGCTGAACCGGAACCACATCACCATGCCCAGCAGCAGGCCTGACAGAACGCCGATCAGGTATGCGATGGAGACGATGTGGATTGCGCTGGCTGCTATGAGCAGGGCGCCGCCGACCAACACAGCGCCGAAGAAGCGGCTTATCACCGCACCACCTTCACAACGCTGTTGATGCCCTTGTCCACAGCTCGGCGCACCTTCTTGGCTTCGTCCGGCTGCATGCTCTTCAGATAATCGTTGTTGAACACGATCTGAGCGCGCAGGCAGTAGGTGTCAGGCTTGCCCATGGTCGAGGTCTCGAGGCCGCTCTGGCCTTCCTTGTCGACGACGCAGTGCGTGTACAGCGGGTTGTTGTTCGCGTCCTTGGCGTCTTCGAACGAGTTGTCGTTCACCTCACCGATCAGGATCTGTTTGCTGAAGTCGGCGGTAATGTCGCTGGGGATCTTCCCGGACCGGCCGATGTACAGCATGCCCGCGATCTCGATGCGAACCCCGGCCTTCGTCACGTAGCCCTGGGCGACCGCTTCAGCAGCGCTGTACCAGTCGTCAAACTCGACGATCCGCGCGCCTTCGTAGTCTTTGTCGGTCTTGATCCAGTTGCGAACCGTGACCAGGGCGCCGGAGCCGGACACCGCGGCGAATGCGTACTTGGCTGCCACGCTGTCCTTTTCCATCTTGCCGAAGTCGTCGACACCGGCCTTGCCGTGCAGCCAGTAGATGACCTCGGTGTGCGCATCGCTGACCTTGAGGTCCGCCGGCATCGGCAGGCTGATAACGGCATCGTTCTGGATGACGGCGATATCGCAGGCCCCGTCCTTCAGCTTCTCGGCGTTCTCGACGCTGCCGCCCGTGTTGATGACCTTCAGCTCACCGCCGTCCTGTTTGGCGATGGTGTTGCCGACGCTGGTGCCCAGGCTTTCGTAGAAGCCACCTTCGCCGCCGGTGCAGAAACGCAGGGTAGGCGGTGCCGCGCTGGCGACGGCTGAGACACTCAGCAGCACGGCCAGCAGTAACGCTTTCGATTTCATGGGTGTTCCTCAGGGTGGGTGATTTCCCGTCTGGCCCTCGTTGGAAGGCCAGCCAGCGAAATCAAATCCCAGCGGCACCATTCGACTTTCCAGCAGCGTGGGCGAGTGCATCCAGCAGCAGATCCTGTCGAGCCTGCTTGTCCAGGTACTCGCGAATCGCTCGGACGAAGATGGTGTTCATGGAGGTGTCTGCGGCGTCCGCCGCTTGTTCGACTTCGCCGCGCAGGCCGTCAGGAAGGCGAACTACAAATTTTGGAAGGGATGCTTCTCGGGATCTCGACATGTTCATTCCTCAGGGCGGGGCATTTCCCAATGCAGCCTGGGGCCAAGCTGCATCAGTGAAATTGTGCTCTGGCGATCACGCGGCGCGTTCCATCTCTTGCTGGGCCAGCATCTCTGTCACGGCCTCTTCCGGCGTGCAGCTTTCCCGATAAAGGTCGTGCAGCCACTCCTCAGCTTCATTCGACCCGTCACCGACATAGCGGCCGAGGATCTTTCCAGCCTGCTCTGTCCAGCGGCGCCAGGCGCGGTCTGCAGGATCTTCGCGGCATTCATCAGCCGCCATGGTTGCCATGTTGAACATCGTGCTGCCCTCCAGGGCGGTTGATTTCCCGTCTGGCCCTCAGTCTCGAAGGCCAGCCAGTGAAATCTGATCGCGCTCTGCCGCCGATGGCTTTGCGCGCTTGGCTGTTCGGCCTTGAGCTTCCCTGTTCACGCCGCCTATCTCGACTTCGGTGGCGTGGTCATGGGGATCGTTGTTCACTACACGACAGCCAACTGCAGCTCGGTGGCCCGGTGGGTGTGGGCAGTCCGTCGTGGGTTGCCGGTCCGTGTTCCGGCTGGTCTGACTACTTCATTGCCTGGTTCCTCCTGTGGTGTTTGTTCCTCTCCATGCTCGGCGCCGGGTATCCCCACCACTGCCTGTTGCAGCTACTGGCTACGCATCAGGTGGCTTGCATGGTTTGTCGTCCCTCCATGAGTGAGGTCCGGCAGCTATCCAGAGGCTGCGTGGGCGACGATTTAGCTTCTTCCGACCCATTGGGTACGTCGCGGTGGTCACGTCTGGTTTTTAAAGAGCGGCGGGGCCGATACGCTCCCCGGTTGCCTCCAGTCCCTGGTGAGGGACTAAGCGGCGATGAGACAAACAATACCGCCGGTATTGTTTGCGGGTCAATACCTTTGGTCATGTATTTTTCTAGGCGAAAAAAAGCCCGCTGAAGAGCGGGCGATTGAGGATCTGGTTTTCAGTCCTCTTTAGGGACGGTCCAGAAAAGTTGAATCAAGCCGTCATCACGATGGGCGATGGTGACGTTATCGTTTTCAGCGATCTGATCCAGGATGCGGTCCCAGTCGGCGGGATCATCGTTTGCAGATCGCTCAAGCAGCACCGACTTTGAGGTCTGGGCCTTGGGCGTATTGATCGCGCGCTGTACGCGCATGCCGAGCAATTCATAAGAAGTGGGTTCTGCGGGTGCCTGAGGTTTCTGCTTTGCCATGTGGTCCTCCTTGGGTTGCTGTATGGATATACAGTAAAAAGGATCCAAACGGATGGCAAGCCTAAAATCTACATATTCGCGTTAGCGCTCAGACGGGCACAAAAAAGCCCGCTAAATAGCGGGCTTGGAGGGATTCAGATTACAGCTGGAAGCCCCTCTTTGATCTGCTGGAGCAGACTCGTACGACCTTCTGCAGTGCTGGTTACCCTTACTCCTGGGAAGCGTTTTAGCTCTTCACAAATTTCCCTGTAGGCCTTCAAGAGCTTGACCTTGCCTTCCTCGGGAGGGCCCGTGACAAACAACGTATCGTTTGCTAGCTGATCAGAAGCGCTGAGGCGTCGGACCTTCGAGATCCATGCATCTCCGTGCTCGAAGATCTTCGAAGGCTCGTTGTGCCCGAGATGAATCGGCTTGAGGGCTTGGACGGGCTGAGCACCACTCATCATCACAAACGGGAATTTTACTGTGTAGTCGGCAGTTCCAAGCTTCTGTTCGCTGTACCGCTGCTTGAGGTTGCTGGCCGTTAAAAGCTTCCCGAGCTGACGCTCCAGAACGGTCTCTTGGTATTCTTTGGTAGCGAAACTGTGGTTCACATAGTGTTCAAACAGCTCGCTCAGAGCCTGATTTGAATTATCGGTAGCAATCGTTCCAGGATCGCTGAACCTCATCATGGTTTCACGAGGGTGGATGAGATGCTTGAACGTTCCCAAAAGGACGCTGATATCAGCTCGATTGGCGGTGAAGAAGCCGCTGAGTCGAGTCAATTCAGTTTCTATCTCGCGGCGAGCGCGCAGCAAAATTTTCGCATCTAGGCTGGGGAAAAAATTGGTGATCCGTTGCCGTTTTTTCTCGATTTTGAAGCGAAAGTCGCCATTATTGGCGATGAGAACGATGCCAATATTCACGAATTCGCCCGTTTCTGGGTAGGGCAGGAACCGCAGGATGGAGTAGTTGCAGATGTATTTCATAGTGCTCCCCAGAACCGCTCGTCCTTGAACACTTCTAGCATCGCCAGTCGTTCGGCAACCGTCGGCTCCGTAAGATCAATGTTGTCGCGGTCCCGATATAGCCAATCGTCTGGCAAAAGGGCGGTGATCGTACCCCAGTTATCCAAAGCTTCGCCAAGGGTTTGCATCCAATCCTGACGAACGACCAGGTCTCTAAAGAAGGACCTGCACTCGCGGAAAACGTGCCCTTCCATAAACTCTCCGCTGTCGAACGTTCTGTCAAATGCAAGATTGTGATCGATCACGCTCAGGTCGCCAGCTCCGTCCAGGATAAGGTTGACGTTCCCCCCACGCTCACCCAGGCAGCGGTCACCATTCCTAACCCACAGATCAAAAAGCAGGATCCGTCTCCGCATATCGATGGGCGTACGGTTAATGTTGCTTAGATTGAAATCCGAGGCGTTCTCAACGGCTCGGGATGCAAACGCCAATCCTCCGCCTAGATCGTTCACGTTCGGTATGGCACTGAACGCTATCAGGTCGTCAGGCACCTGCATCAACTTCCAGGGAGGGATCGGTATACCAAGGCTGGCGCCGAGCTCAGCTCCCAAGACCTCACTGATGAGGGCAGGGCCGCCAGCCTTGCTGAGGCCTTTTACAAAGTACGAACAACCATCATCTGCTCGGACGATAAAAGGTTTGATGGAGTACCCTTGATGGCTTTGCCTTACGATCTCTACAGCTGTAATGCTCTCAGGCATTATTGGTCATCCATGCTCATAAATAGTGCCTAAATCACCGGGCGGCTTACAAATCGCCACCACGCCAGATGACCCGACCAATAATGCGGTGCTCGTTTACGTCGCTACGGGACAGCAGCAGATCGCCGTACTCGGCTTTGTCCTCGTTATCGCTACGGATGATCCATCCGCCTAATGGAGACTGCACCAGGCGCTTCACGATTGCGCCCTTATCGGTGCTGGACAGAACGAAAACATGACCGTCGGCAGGCTCGATCTTCGACTTGTCCACCAGCAGCACGTCGTGGTCGTTGATTGTTGGCCACATGCTTTCCCCCTCGGCGTAAATCACCAGAAGGTTCTCGGCCTTTGCGCCCTTGGCGCGAAGCCAGTCGCGCTTGAAGGCCAGAGTCGTGTTGGATTCGACGTGCGGATTTTCCGCTCCAACCCCTGCAGCGGCCTTGGCCGTAAGTTGCGGAATATGTGCGTACTTGTCCTCAGCCGCTTCTGTATCGCCTCCGGCCGGGAATGGGCTATTAGCTGCTGGCAGTCCATGATCCATTGAGGATGCGATAGGTTCGTTGGACTGGATGGAGATCCCCATGCTCTCCATTTCTTTTGCAAGAGTAGGGCTTATCTCAACAACGGGCACGTCAAGCATTTTCGCAAAAACAACCGCAGCCTTAAGGCTCAGCGCTGTGCGCCGATTCATAAAGTGGCTCACTGCACCTTGTGTGACTCCGTCACCAAGACCCTCGGCAAGCTTCTCTTGCGTGAGCTTGAGCTGTCCGCGCTTGCGCATGAACACCGCTTTAAGACGATCGCTGTCTTCGAGCTGCCATGCTGCGAGAGGGAGTTTTCTAGGGTCTTTAGTCATCCACAAATGATATTACCTGCGGTATTCAGCTCACCAATATCGCCGGTATTGACGCTGAACAATACCGGCGGTCATACTGATGCAAAGTTAATACGTTGAGGACGTCGCTATGCGCCGTATCCCGCTTTCAGAGTTCGCAAAAGAGCACGGCCATACGAAGGCTGCGCAGATGCTGGGCTGCACGCAAGGCGCCCTGAGCAAAGCAATCCGAGTCGGCCGTGATGTAGTTGTTACTTGCAACGAGGACGGAAGCCTTTCTGCTCAAGAACTGCGCCCATTCCCGTCTCAGAAATCCGCAGCCTAGCCACCCCGCGCAAATCGGACGAACACCATGGCCTACGACGAGAAATCCCACCGCCACGAACACCAGGTCAAGGTCCGGCTCGATGACGAGGACTTCGCTCGCCTCCGGGCGATTGCCCAGCGGTTCAAGCTGCAGCACAGCGTGCTCAGTCGCGAAATCCTGAAAGCGGTGATTGAGGTAGTCGAGGAAACGGGTGAGCTGCCTGCATGGCTCGAAAAGAAGCAGGCCTGACGGCAGACGCGAGGAAGCCAAGTGAAAGTAGAACTGGAAGTCGTTTTGAGCAGTAAAGAAATGGATGTCTTGGAGCGAGTTGCCCAGAACGCCGGAACGAGCGGAGAAAGCCTCCTCAAGCAGATTCTGAGCCGAGTGCTCGACTCGCTTGAGAACGCGCAGATGGCAACTGACCCGGTCCATGGATCGCCAGCTTCGAACGTTTTTCCGATCCGCCCGAATGTGAAGCGAGTCCCTGATTAGGGACCGCTCGGGTCGGGGGAGAGAGGTCCCTGAATAGGGACCAGGGTCGCTGGTCATTGATACGTCCTTGATCGGTAGTACGCAAATCATCGCGGTGTTGGCACTGAGCCACCACTGAAACTGTAACGAGGTTTTACGAATGGACGAATTTTTGCGGGCTTGCCAAAGCGCGGTCCTGGACAACGAGGCGAAGACGCTGGCCGGCCAAATGGGCGTCCCTCATGTGAGCCTGCTTCAGCGCGCAAACCCCGACAACGATGCTCATCACCTGACCATCGAGCACTTGTTCGGGATTTTGCTGCACACCGGTGACATGCGCCCGCTCGAAGCTCTGGCCGGCAAGTTCGGATACACGATCGTGAAAACTGTTGCTCCAGCAGCTATCGACGTTCACCAAGCGCTGGGTCGTGTTGCGCTGGAATTCGCCGAGCTGACCGTGGAGACGCACAACGCGATGAGTGATGGCCGTGTGGACCAGGTTGAGCGCGCCCGAATCATGAAAGAGATCGGGCATGTAAAGGCTGCTGTCGCGCAGTACGAAGCATCGATCAAGGTCGCCTCCTAGATCGCAGGCACAAAAAAGCCGGGCTGCAACCCGGCTCTTTCAACAACACTTGTGAGGTCAATTATGCATACCGCGACCACCCAGAGCAATAGCCCCCCTGATTCGTCAGTTTCCACTGTGCAGCACAGCCTAGCGCGTCAGGTTATGTCGTCTCGCGAGATCGCCGAGCTGACCGGCAAGCGTCATCCAGACGTGAAGCGCGACATCCAGAACATGGCCCGCGACCTGAAAGAAGATGTGAGCAGTTTTGCTCACATCTACCTGGACGGCATGAAGCGCAGCCAGACCGAGTACTTGCTCGACCGCGAGCATACCGACTGCCTGCTGACCGGTTACAGCGCGCCTCTGCGCATGGCCGTTGTACGCCGCTGGCGCGAGCTGGAAGAGCAGGCTGCCCCACGCATCCCTGCGAATTATGCCGAGGCCTTGCAGCTCGCCGCCGACCAAGCGCGGGAGAACAGCCGCCTACTGGGCGTGATTGAGCTGCAGGCGCCGAAGGTGGCCGCAATCAAGCGCCTGGCCGCCGCCGAAGGCGCTATCTGCATCACTGATGCCGCCAAGCAGCTCGGCATGCCTCCGCACAAGCTCTTTGACTGGATGGAACAGAACCGCTGGATCTTCCGTCGCGGCGGGTCGAAGCGCTGGATCGCTACGCAACCTCGCATTCAGTCCGGCTACCTCAAGCACAAGGTGACGGCGCTCAAGCCCGACATCGAAACCGGTATCGAGCGCGCTGCCATGCAGCCGCTGGTGACCCCTAAGGGCCTTACCCGCCTGGCTGAAATCTTCCAGAGCGAGAAGGTTTGATATGCAGTTCACAGTGACCGTCAACCAGGTGAAGGCCCTGGAATGGGGCCTCAACTCCCAGCAGGCCCTTCTGTTCGCGTTCGTCTATGGCTGCCCGAGCTGGGCCAAGCCAGTGAAGACTGACGCTGGCATCTTCTTCGCCCTCAGCAAGGCCAAGATCGTCGAGGAGCTGCCATTGCTCACCGACAAGCCAGACACCGCATATCGCATGCTCAAGGCCTTGGACGAGGCTGGGCTCATTGAGCTTTCCAGCACCTCCAATATCACGCTGTTCCGCCTGACTGAAAAAGCCACCGAGTGGAATCGCAAGATTGATGGGTCGGAAAAATATCCGACCCAAGAACAAGGTAAGGGTCGGAAAAATCTCCGACCTACATCGGAGAAAAATCCGAGCAAGCACGGAAAAAAATCCGAGGCAGGGTCGGAAAAATCTCCGACAAATCAGGATACCAATCATCAGGTTACCAATCAGGATACCAGTCAGGGCTTGCAGCTCGCCCCGGCTGCGCCGTCGCAACCCGCCACGCTGACGCTGATTTCCAACGAGGCACCTCGCTGCGCAATTCCCGATGACATGCCGGGCCCGAAAGACCAGGCCTGCAAAACCTTCAAGGCCTGGGCGAACTACGCCATGGCCTACCGCAAGCGCCACAACGCTTGGCCGGTGTGGAACGCCAAAGTTGCCAAGCAGGTGTCGCTGCTGGTCGACCGCTTGGGTATCGAAGTTGCTCACCACGTATCCGCGTTCTTCCTGACCATCAACGATGCCCGCGTCGTGGGGAATATGCACAGCATCGGCGACCTGCTGGCCAAGGCCGAGTCGTACCACACACAGTGGACAACCAATCGCCAAATGAACTCGACGACGGCCCGCCAGATCGAGCAGACCCAGGCGAACATCAACGCGGCTCAGCAGGCAGCGGAGAACATTCGCCAGGGAGGTCGACGCAATGCTTTCCTTTGAAGAGATCGCCGAGCTTTCTGGGGCGGTCTGCGCTACCGCTGAGGCAATGGGCCAGACGATCAGTGCCGCTGGCGCCCAACTGATCGCCGAGGACCTGGCCGGGTACGAGGGCGCCGTGATTATCGCCGCGCTGCGAGCCTGCCGCCGCGAGCCCAGCGGGAAACTCTGCCTGGGCATGGTGCTGAAGAACATCCACGCTGCCGATGGCCGTCCGGGAAAGGATGAGGCTTGGTCGATTGCCCTTTCAGCCAGTGATGAGTACGAAACCGTCGTGCTGACCGCTGAGATCCGCCAAGCCATGTCTGCTTCAACGCCGATCCTGGAAGCAGGCGATAAGGTTGGTGCGCGCATGGCCTTTATGAGTGCGTACGAGCGCCTTGTCTCGTTCGCCCGCGCCGAGGATCGCCCGGCGAAATGGGAAGTGTCGCTGGGTTACGACTCCGCCCGGCGCGTGGTTGCCATCGAGTCTGCGGTGCGCTCACAGCTCATCAGCCATGACACCGGCAACCAGTATCTGGCTGATCTGCGTATCGCGCCTGTCACCGAGGAAGGGCAGGCCATTGCCGGTCTGCTCACCGGTACCCAGCGGGCGCATATCTCCCCTCATATCCGCGCGAAGCTCGACGAGGTCCGGCAGTTGCTGAAGGAAAGCAAGCGGATCAGGGAGATCGAGCGTGTGAAGCAGGCGCAACGCCGTCGGGTAGACAGCTACCTGCGCAAACGCCGCGCGCGGGCCGCACTGGCTGAACTCAAGATGGCCGCCGGCCAGGAGCGTCACTGATGGCATTTACCGAGTCTCGTATCCAGCAGTTGCTGGCGGGGCAGTCATCCACTGCTCAGAAGATTTACCCCCTTGTACCCATCCAAGAGCCGTGGAGTGCCCACGATATCCACTGTGCGGCTTTGGCGAAGAACGCTACCTCCGTGTCAGTGCACTCCGTGCGCCGTGCGCTCGGCGAGCTCAAAGACGCCGGAATCATCCGGGAGCCGGTAGGCAGCAAATTTCAGCGCGACGCCGTCACCATCAAACTCAGGATCGATAAGCCCATGCAAAAAGCAGTCGGCGATACCGTGGTTTCAATCAAAAAACCGGAAGTCCAAGCGCTCGACGCTCTCGATGGTCTGTCATCCGAAGTTGTCGCCCTGGGTGTCGAGTTTGGCTCCCGAATGAAGGCCTTGGCCGGGCGCATCGAGGAAGTGGCCTTGGCCGTCGAGGCTGAACGCGAAGCGAACGCCCAGGCATCGGCAAAGTTGAAGCAGTTGCAGAGCCTGCTGAAGGCTATCGGAGGTGCCGCCTGATGAGCGCGCTCGAAAAGCAGGTGTCTGGCGACCATTACAAGGGGCTGACGATCCAGCCCATTGAGTTCATTCACGCCAACGGCATTCCTTTCGCTGAGGGCAGCGTCATCAAGTATGTGACGCGCTGGCGCGACAAGGGCGGTATTGCAGATCTGGAGAAGGCCAAGCACTTCCTCGAACTGCTGATCGAACTCGAGACGAAAAAGGTAGATCGCCTGTGAAGCAGTCGAAGCTGACCAAGGCCGCGCGCGGCCGCGACTGCCAGGTTCGTGTGCCCGGCGTGTGCAACGGCAACCCGGAAACGACTGTGCTTGCGCACTACCGCCTGGCCGGCACCCGCAGCGGAATGGGTATCAAGCCGCACGATCTGCAGGCAGCCTGGGCGTGCTCGTCCTGCCACGACGCCGTGGATTCGCGCAGCAAGACCGAATTCAACCGCGACGAACTGCGCCACATGCATCTCGAAGGCATCGTTCGCACGCTCGACATTCTGGTTGCCGAAGGGAAGGTGGCTGCGTGATCCCGGCCAAGCTGAAGATGTACAAGCCCCGCGTCGCCAGGGCCAAGCCGGTGGACCGTGAAGGCCAGGAACAGGCTGCACTGATGCGGGAGATCGCGCTTTGCATGCCAGAGGTGGCCGAGCTGATCTATCACATCCCTAACGGCGGGCATCGTCACAAGGCCGTCGCTGCCAAGCTGAAAGAGCAGGGCGCCAAGGCAGGCATCCCAGACTTGAAGCTGCCGATGGCCCGCGGCGGGTATTTCGGCCTCTACATCGAGTTCAAGGCCACGCCGCCGAACGATGCGGCGGTCTCTCCCAGCCAGTACGCCTGCATCCGCCGTCTGAGCGAACAGGGATATCTCGCCATCGTCTGCCGTGGGCACTTCGACGCCATGGAGCAGCTCCGGGCATACCTCCTACTTCCGAAAACTGTGGTGGCCGCATGAGCAAGACCCGCGCCGTGAAACTCTCCGATGCTGAGATCCGCCGGCAAGCCGCCGACCCAGCCGTGCACGACCTGCGCGACCCGCGTCACCCCGGCCTGTACCTACGTTTCGGCCAGGACCGGCAGCGCGGCTCGTGGTATCTGGTCAAGGGCAAGGCGTGGAACCACATTGCGCGCTGGCCGGAGCTGGGCGCCAGTGCTGTCATGGCCGAGCTGCCCGCCCTGCGTCAGCGCTTGCTGCACGACCCAGAGGCAGCGGTGGCCGTGGGCATGCTGGCAACCTGCGGTCAATTGCTGGACTGGTACGGCGACCGCATGAGCCGCGACCGTTCCCTGTCGGACAAGCGCAAGACTGGCTCGCTATCGGGCATCAAGTGCCACCTGAAACCACGGCTGGAGTATGTGCCGGTGCGCGGATTGACTGCCGCCGTGCTCGACAAGGAGCTGATGTGGCCGGCGCAGCAGATGCTGTCCCTGTCCTACGTGCGGCAGTTGTTCGGCCTGCTGGTGGTCGCGTTCCGCCAGGCGCACAAGCTGGGTCTGGTCGAAGCCAATCCCATGGCCGGGGTCAAGTTCGTGGACTTCACCAAGGCCCGCATCGTGCCGAAGGCTGCCCGACTGCGCGGCGTGCACCTGGTGGACGTGGTGCCGATGCTGGCCGACCACTTCGAGCATCACCCGGGCGAGGCCATGCTGGCGCTGATGATGCTCTGCCACGGCACGCGGGTGGGCGAGACGCGGCAGGCGCGCTGGGCCGACATTTCGATTCCGGATGGTGAGTGGTTTCTCGCCGCCGAGAACACGAAGACGCGCACCGAGCACCGGCTGCCGCTGACCAATCAGGCCAAGGCCATGCTCACCCGTTATCGGGCCGTGCAGATCGCCCAGGGCTACGAAGGCATCTACCTGTTCCCGTCGCGTCGTGGCCGTGCATTGAGCGAAGGGCAGGCCAGTGCCGTGTTCACCCGAATCGGTCAGGGCGAGTGGACCAGCCATGACCTGCGCAAGGTGGCCCGCACCGCGTGGACTGACCTGGGCATCGACGGGCATATCGGCGAGATGCTGCTGAACCACTCGCTGGGCAAGATCGCCAGCACCTACATCAACACCCAGGCCCGCGAGCAGCGTCTGGCTGCCTTGGTGAAGTGGCACAACTGGTTAGATGAGCGCGGCTTCAAGGCGATTCACAACCTGACAGACGCCCAATATGAAGATTCGCAAAACCCTGCGCAGACCACGAACGGCGCGGGCTGCGAGGCTGATTCAAACATTATGAATGGCGAGGTTTTGAAATGATCGATTTGAATGCGCTTTCCCCGGCAGCGCGGTCTGCTGCAATGCGTGGCGGTGTTGCCGGATGGGGCCGCGTCGGTGGCCAGGCAGGTCAAATCCGCTATGTGGAACCGCGCAAGAAGCGCCCGGGCCGTCAGCCGAAATGCGCATGCGGCTGCGAGACGAACAAAACGCACTTGGGTTTCGCAAATGGCGTGTGCCTGATCTCGGGCTGCGAAATGAGGGTTAGACGCTGGGTGAAGGCAGGGAAGGTATGAGGAAGAGCCACGGCCCGTCATTTCGACGCGAGCTCAAGCCTCTGATGGTCTGCGGCATCTGTCGCGGCGCCACTGTCACCAGCGGGACGTTCTATCAACTGGACTGCCTGGCCTGTAATGCCTCTGGCTGGGTGTGCGCCGAGACGGGCGAGGCGCTGCCGGTCGAGGTGATGGTTCAGCAGCTGAGCATGAGGCTCCGCAACGCTACTGCCGAGCTTGCCCGGGCCCGCCACAAGATTGGCGGCGCCCACGAACAATATGAACAGAACAACCGTCGCGGTGCCGGCGGCACGAATCACACAGGGGACTGAGCTATGAACATGAACGACCGCACTGTTGAAGACTTGCTCATGCATTGGGGCCGATGGGTAGTCTTGGGTTCAGGGGTATCCTGCTGCGCATCTCGCGAGAATGAGATCGCGACGCCAATGATCACCGACGATGAGGCGCTGTTGATGGATCGTCTGGTGGGCCGGCTGCGTCATCGTTATGCAGAGTCTGGCAACGTCATCATTAAGTACTACACCTCTTTCGACACTTCTCTGATGGTTGTTGGAAAGAAGCTCGGGTTCGGTGAGGAAAAAACAAGGCAGCTCTGGAAGGCAGGCATCGCGTGGATTGACGGGGCATTGGAGATTCGTCGCGAGGCGGCATAATCGCCTGCTGTAACCAGACTCACGGCGATATCCAGAGCGTCGGCTACCATTGGCAAACTGCCAGGGAATGTTGGCTGTACTCCAGAGGTCGGTAGCCAATTTCTAGTCTGGAGACTCGCTATGGATACGTCTGTTCGTCGAATGAAATCCTATCGACTGATTTGCATATTGATATTTCTCGGATCGATCCTGTTGATGTTGGCGCTCCCCGACCTCGATCCTGGGGACGGCCCATTGGTCTCGGCGCCTCCTGATTTTCAGTTAGGCCTTGAAGATCAAGGGCCGTTTCCATGGTTATCGATCGTCTCCGTGGCGACATCGGTTATCTCACTACTTGGCGTGATACTCACCACTTGGGCAGCGTGGAGGAAGGAGCGACGTGAAAGCAGAGATGCCGACTTGGAATATGAAAAAAAGAAGCTCGAGCTTGAGCTGATGAGGGAAGACTTCAACAAAAAAGCGAATGGCTCGAAGTCTTCTAAGCATTGAACTTTGAATCCTGAAGATGTTGACCGCCCCGGTCCTTATGTATATATTTCGCATTACTTTGCGGTTTTTCCGCGAGCAAAGCCCGTCTTATTGATGGGCTTTTTGCTTTCTACCATTCCTTAAGAGCCTCGCCATCGTGCGGGGTTTTTTATTCCTGTGTGAGACCACAGCCAGGGTGGGCCTTTGGGCTGGCCTGGACACGGTATAGCCGGTCGTCACGTGTTACGAAAGAACACCGGCAGTCGATGAGTTCGTGCTCCATATCCTCGGGACGGCATCGGCGGGCAGCGTGGGAAGACACGCAAAACTATTTCGAGCCTCGGCATTTGCCGGGGCTTTTTCGTTTTCAGCCCTGCCACACCCATCGCTCCGAGCTGGGAGTGCTGCGGGGCTGATCCAATTTCGCATTAGATGTCGAGCAAATCGGGCACAATGCCCAGAGCCGCCGCGATCTTTTCGCGAGTCGCCTGACTAGGGTTGGTTGCTTTTTCGTGCTTGGCATAGGCCAGCTGAGAGATGCCGATGCGCTCTGCAACTTGTACCTCGGACAAGCCCAGGTGCTTACGCCAGGCAGCAGCAGGTGAGAGGGCTTCTTTCACCATGTACCCGACCACTTCGTTGGGGACCAGTTGACGCCGGGAATGGTCGACCTTCATGCGGCTTCGACCGAGACTACCAAGCGTTTGCCCAGGGCCGCCAATGCAGCTTCGATCTGTTCCATCTTCGACGTGTGCAGGAAGTCGACCAGTCGATCCCCTTGCACCTGGTGAACACCCAGCAGGCGCCGCAAATCTGCTTTGCGCATGTCCCGTTCGATCATGGTGTTCCACAGCACGATCTTCGCGACGGTCACCGCTGGCAAATAAATGACCTGCTCGTCAGGTTGTGCCGGAGTTGCTTCTGGAATCGCCCGGCGCTCATCCACGTAGATCGACAGGGTTGTCTCGATAGCGTCTACCGCTTCGCTGATGGCGTGCTGCTCGTCATCGCCGTAGCTGTTCAGTTGAGGCAAGTCGCGGCAGAACACTGCCAGACCTGGCGCTTCGTCTCGCTCGAAGCGGATTGCGTAGTTGTACATGTGATTCCCCTTATGTAGGTGGAATGGTGAGGTGATCGCTCACGTTCAGATAGGCGAAGGGGGCTCTCAGAGCCCCAGTTGTTTAATGATCGCCTTGCGGGTCCCTTCGGGCATTTCCTTTGCCCCGTGATCCGCGAAGGTTGATCTTTTGCCGTTTGGGGCGGTGACTTTGAAGTGGCTTCCGTTGCCTGCTTCGAAGGTCACCCCTTGGGCCCTCAACCATCGTCTGAACTCGCTGAACTTCATCACCTCACCTCGTTGTTTGGATGAGTCCAGTATACAACACTTATGTTTTAATACAACACATTTGTTTTATTTTTGGTATCGGCATTTCGCCGGGCATTTCGTACTGGAGTAGTGATGGACCCAACGGACCTCGGACCGGGTACGGCCACATGGCTTGGCGGAACTGGCACCGTCTTGCTAGCTGGATTCCTGTGGCTGAGGAAGTTCCTGTCACGCGATGCAGCTGATCGCGCCATGGACAACGCCGACATCGGCACCGTCCGCCGCCTGAATGAGCTGCTCGATTCTGAGCGCACCGCGCGCAAAGAAGCGGAAGCGCGAGCCGATCAATTCGCGAAAGAACGCAACGAACTCGCCGCCGCAGTTGGCCGCATGGAAGGGAAGATTGAAGCCCTGACCAGCCAGGTCGCGCAACTCACAGACAAGGTGACCAGCCAAAGCGCAGAAATTGCTCGGCTTCGGTCGCAGCTCGGAGGCGCCAATTGATGGACAGATGCGCAATCAACTTCATTGCTCGACGCTGGTGGCGTCGTGTGGAAATCTGGGTCATTGCTGCGCTGCTCGTTCTGGGCGGCGCGGTGCTGGGTTTCCAGATTGGACATTGGGCGCTTGGGAGTTGGTACAGCCAGCAGGTCTCCGAGGTCCGTCGTGGATATGACGAGGCCATCAAGCAGCGCGATTTAAGGTTGACCACGCTTGCCGCCAAGACGCAGGAGGCGGCCGGCAAGGTAGAGGCAGCCGCCAGCACCGCAACCCAGGCAGCTGACACGGCCAGCAAGGCGGCAGACAAAGTTAACGAGGCAGTCGAGCGAGCGAATCCCTGATGGCTGCGCTGAAGCTGATTCCGGTATGGGCGTGGGCTCTGGTAGGCCTTCTGGCGTTCAGTTGCAGTCTGTACCTGCGCCTCGATCATACGAAGACCGATCTGGCAGCCGTGACAGGTGAGCGTGACGTGGCATTGGCCCGCGCTGCCTCCATCGGCAAGACCCTGGCCCTACAGCGCCAGCTCACAGTCGATTCCAACAAGGCGACCGACCATGCGACCGAACAGGCCAATCACGTTGCAGCTGCTGCTGTTGTGTCTGATGGCGTCGCTCGCAGCCTGCAGCAACAAGTCACCGACCTGCTTGCCAGACGACATCGTTGTGCTGCCAACCTTGCCAGCGCAGGCAAGACAAGAGACGACCTTGCCACTGTGCTCGCCGACCTGCGTCGAGAAGCTGACGACGAAGCGGGAAGCCTGGCAGCAGCGCTTGATCGAAGTCGAATAGCTGGCCAGCTCTGCGAATCCATGTACTCGGCGGCAAGGACGGCGATAGGGTCTGTTCCGTAGGTCGGTGTCACATGATTATGTCTGAGCGATCACAAATAAGTTGTTGCGATCCGTACCTTAAAGGTACATAATGCATTCCATGGGTAGCACAGAGGGTGCAGCCCGAAGCCCGGAAGGAAGACGAATGCAAAAAGAGAAGGAGGAACTGGAGCTTGAGAAACTGCAAGCCGAAGTTCACAAGTTGGCAGCCGAAACGCGAAAGCTGATCGCAGAGACCAACAAGATGAAACGGGAAACGATGTTCTACCCGTTCGTAGCGGCAGGAGGGATAGTCACAGTGATCGTTACCGCCGCCGCCTTCATCCACAAGTTCTGAACAAAGGCCCCGAGCGATCGGGGCCACCGCTCGACGGGTCTTGAGATTTACACAGATTCGGGCGAAAGTGACGACATAGGGTCTTGCAAAGGCGTGACCCTTCATCCCAAGCGAGGACGACCATGAGTCATGATCAAGTCATAAAGCAGATGCGGGAAGATCTGGAACAACTGGGTAATGAGGTCCGCAACGGGCCCAACCACGAAACCCGGAACATGCTGGTCTCAGCTGGTTCAGGTGCGGCCTTCGCGTTGGCTGTGTTCTGGCTCGCCTTTCACTTCCTTGCCTGATTGATCATCTGCCCCGGTGCTGCCGGGGCTTTCGGACTACCCATGAAGCGTATTCAGCACTACGACCCGCCCTCTGCGGGCGAATTGGCATCCCTGAAAGATAAGCTTGGCTTTACCAGCAGCCAGATGGCCGACCTGGCCGGACTCGCCCAAGGCGCCCAATGGCGCAAATACACAGGCGGGGCTCAGCCACGTGATCTAAGCCAGCACATGCATTTCTACATGGCGGCCCTTCTGACCCTGAGTGATTCAGAACTGGCCCGCGTTGTGGAGTGTATGCGTGACCAAGGGGCGCAAGTCGACCTTGGCCCCCTGCCTGCAGGCCCGAGCAATACAGATAGCCGATAATCCCCGGCACTCATTCAGAAGCGCCCCTTTTCGTGGCGCGAATATCCCAAACCCAGCATTCGCTGGGTTTTTTGCGTTAGGAGCCCCTCATGAACGACACGGCCTATGAGCTGGGATAGCGCCTGCTGACCGTGCAGTGAAGAAGTCTTGGTACGTCACCGTGCCGGGATATCCACCATTCCCCATGATCCTGCAGGAAGACGCCGACCACGCGAGAGCGTTGGCGTTGGCCCGGCTCACCTGGCCGACCTGCACCGTAGAGTGACGTCAATGGCAACCATCAGCGTGAAAGTCTCCATCAAACGCGCTTGGTGGGTAATGCCGTATGTGCATGCTGCGATCTGGGTTTGGCGTATCACAGGCCATGGGCCTTCGGCTGAGGCTGTGACGAAAACCATCCGTCGCGGCTATCGAGTGGATGTGGACTGATGCCGCTGCGACCTCAGAAGCCGTGCAACGCCCAGGGCTGCAACACGCTGACCCGCAATGCGCGGTACTGCGATGAGCACGCGCACCTCGCCAAGCCCTGGTCTACCCGCAAAGGTTCCGGCCGTGGCGGCCGGCCATGGCGAAGGCTGCGCGACCAGGTGCTGAAGCGCGACCACTACATCTGCCAATGCGAAGAGTGCAAAGCGCTTGACCGAATTCGGCCAGCCCATGAGGTGGACCACATCATTCCACTTGCCAAGGGCGGGACCGACTTCCCGTCGAACCTGCGTGCGATTAACCACGAATGCCACGAAGCGAAGACGAAACGGGAGGCGCGCTTCGGCGCTGTCGGGAAACCGTCATGAGCCCGTCCGCAGGCGGCCTAGGTCTGCGACCTGCCGGAAATCTGGCGTCGCGCGCACCAAAATGGTGCGATAGGGGGTGCCTATGGTAGGGGGTGGGTCAAAAGTTTGGGACTATTCATGCGGACACCGTCCCCCGAACCGGATTTTCACACCCGCGAAATTAAAAGTTCAGGAGTTGCGCGATGGGAGGCACCGCCACGGTCGCCGGCCGTGGTCGCAAACCCAAGCCGACGGCCAAAAAAATGTTGGCCGGGAACCCAGGCAAGCGGGCGCTCAATACGGCCGAACCGAAGTTCTCCGAGGTAACCAAAGACATCGATCCACCGGAATGGCTGAGCCCGCGCGCCGCCACAATGTGGAAGATGCTGGTGCCCGAGCTGTTGCGGGAGCACGTCATCGCGCTCACCGACCTGCACAACGTCGAGGCCTTCTGTACGGCCTATGACAAATGGCGGATGGCTGAAGAGTCGGTCCAGCAGTTCGGCATCGTGGTTACCTCTTCCCAAGGCAGCCCGATGAAAAACCCCGCGCTGACTGCTGCGAATGAATCGATGCGCCAGATGGTGACGTTCGGCTCCATGCTCGGGCTGGATCCGGCAAGCCGATCACGTCTCATCGGCGGGAACAAGGAGAAAGCCACCAACGAATTTGCCCAACTGCTGAGTTCATAGATGCCCAAGACCCAGACCGCCAACGTCGATAAGGCGATGGTGTGGGCGAGGTCCGTCTTGCGTGGGAAGGTGCCGGCCTGCCGGTACATTCACCAGGCGATTCAGCGGCACTTCGATGACTTGGCGGCGAGCCGCAAGCGCGGTTTTAAGTACAAGTTCGACGCCGGGAAAGCCGAAAAGAAGCTCAAGCTGATCCAGTTGTTGCCGCACACAAAGGGCGAGTGGGCGTTCAAGCGACAGCTCATCACCTTGGAGCCATGGCAACTGTTCGGCATGGCGGTCACCTTCGGCTGGGTTCGGAAGAAGGGGGGCCATCGTCGCTTCCGTGAAAGCTACTGGGAGGTGCCGCGCAAGAACGGCAAGTCAGTAATTGCTGCTGGCGTTGGGATAAGCATGTTCGTCGCTGATGCTGAGTTCGGTGCCGAGGTATATGCCGGCGCGACAACGGAGAAACAGGCTTGGGAGGTGTTCCGCCCGGCGAAGCTGATGGTGAGCAAGTCACCAATGCTGATCCAGGCTGCAGGGATCGAGGTGAACGCCTCGAACATGAACATCCCTTCGGACTTCAGCCGCTTCGAGCCATTGATCGGCGACCCTGGCGATGGTGCGTCGCCCAGCTGCGCGATCGTCGACGAATATCACGAACACCGCACCTCGGCTCAATACGACACGATGCTGACCGGCATGGGCGCCCGGCGTCAGCCGCTGATGTTCATCATCACCACTGCCGGCGCCGACATCGAAGGGCCCTGCTACGACAAGCGCCGCCAGGTCATCGAGATGCTGGAGGGCACTGTCCCGGATGAGGAGCTGTTCGGCTATATCTGGACGCTTGATGAGGGTGATGACTGGACCGACCCGAAGATGCTGGCCAAGGCCAATCCGAACCACGGCATCTCGGTCTTTCAGGAGTATCTCGAAAGCCAGCAGGCCCGGGCGATCCGGTCAGCACGGTTCACAAACACATTCAAGACGAAGCACCTCAACCTGTGGGTGAGCGCGAAGGCCGGCTTCTACAACATGGAAAGCTGGAAGGCGTGCGAGGACGCGTCGCTGACTCTGGAAGAGTTCGCAGGGCAGGAGTGGATGGCCGGGTTCGACTTGGCTCGCAAGCTGGACATGAACTCACGAGCCAGGGTGTTCTGGCGAATAATCGACGGCAAGACGCACTACTACTGCATCGCTCCGAAGTTCTGGGTTCCTGAGGACACGGCGTTCAACAGCGACAACAAGCGCATGGCTGAGCGCTTTCAGGCCTGGGTCAACTCCGGGCACCTGGAGGTCACCGAAGGCGCGGAGGTCGACTACCGCGAGATCCTTGAGGACACCAAGGACGCCAACCACGTGGCGCCGTTGAGGCAAAGCGCAATCGACCCATTCGGCGCTACGGGCTTGAGTCATGAGATGGATGACGAGGGGTTCAACCCCATCACGATCACCCAGAACTACACGAACATGTCCGACCCCATGAAAGAGCTTGAGGCGGCGATTGAGTCCGGGCGATTCCATCATGACGGCAACCCGATCATGACCTGGTGTATTTCGAACGTCATCGGCAAAAACATGCCGGGCAACAACGACATTGTCAGGCCGATCAAGCAGGGCGATGACAACAAGATAGACGGCGCGGTAGCGCTGATTATGGCGATCGGCCGAGTGCTCATAGATGCGGCGCAAAACACGACCGACTCATTCATGGACTCAATCCGGAACCCAATCATCGCATGAGCTTGCCATTGACCTTCTTCATCCTCACAGCGCTGGGCGGGTTTGGCCTGTTGGTCGGTGGGGTATTCACGCTGTTCGGAATCGGTTGGGCGCTTATTGCTGCCTCCGTATCGATGTTCATGATTTCAGGCTTCATCAAGAAAGGATTAGCAGGTGAATAAATCTCTCTCGCTGGTTCTTGGCAGGGCTGCGGCCAAGCCTATGAAGTCGCTCGGCGACTGGACCGGGAAGGCCATACGCCTGAGCGACGGGGGTTTCTGGGGCGCATGGCTCGGTGGGCAGTCCAGCTCCGGGAAGTCTGTGAACGTCAATAATGTGATGCGATTGTCCACCGTTTGGGCATGTGTACGGATCATCTCGACATCGGTTGCCGGGCTCCCCCTGGGAATTTATCGGCGCAAGGCTGATGGCGACCGTGAAGATGCGCGGGACTTTTCCCTGTACGACGTCATCCACAATAGCCCGAACGAGGACATGACCGCGTTCCAGTTCTGGCAAGCGGTGGTCGCGTCGATGCTGCTGTGGGGCAATGCTTACTGCGAGATCCACCGATCGGGAAGCCGGGTCATTGCTCTGGACTTTCTGATGCCGTCGCGCGTTGACCTTGAGGTTGATGATGACGGACGCCTGGAGTACTGGTACCGCCCGAAGAAGGGGCCTCGGCGTCAGATTGCCCGAGCGGACATGCTTCATATCCCGGCGTTCAGTATCGACGGCAGGGTAGGCATGTCGGCAATCAGGTTTGGCGCCGATGTGTTCGGCTCGGCGATGTCTGCCGACGACGCAGCGAATGGCACATTCAAGAACGGTCTGCTTCCCACAGTCGCTTTCAGCGTTGATCGCATCCTCAAGCCCGAGCAGCGAGAGGAATTTCGTGAATATGTGAAGACCGTCTCGGGCGCCATGAATGCGGGCAAGTCGCCGGTGTTAGAGCAGGGCGTCAAGGCAGAAACCATCGGTATTAACCCTGTCGATGCGCAGTTGCTGGAGTCCAGGGGGCACAGCATCGAGGAAATCTGCCGATGGTTCGGCGTGCCCCCCTGGATGGTCGGCAAGACTGACTCCGGTAGTAATTGGGGCACAGGGCTCGAACAGCAGATGATCGCCTTTCTGACGTTCTGCATTAGCTCTATCACCAGCCAGATCCAGCAATGCGTCAACAAGCGCCTACTGAGCCCGGTCGACCGCCGGACCTACTATTCCGAATTCTCGCTGGAAGCCTTCTTGAAGGCAGACAGCACAGGGCGGGCCGCCTGGTATAGCCAGATGACCCAGAACGGGATCATGACCCGCGACGAATGCAGGGTGAAAGAGAACCTGCCACGGCACGGCGGTAATGCCGCAGTGCTAACTGTCCAGACCAACCTGGCGCCAATCGATCAACTCGGCCAGTCAACCGACGGGCAGGCCGCACAAGCAGCCCTTAAAAACTGGCTTGGCCAGAAGCAGGAGTAACCATGCCTCTGAACATCAAAGCCCGCAGCTTCAACTGCGAGCTGAGCCCGCGTGCGCTCGACCTGTGGAACCCTGATCTGCGCGCGGCGCTTGAGTCGGGGACCGACACCATCACCATGTACGGCATCATCGGCGAAGACTGGTTCGGCGAGGGCGTCACCCTCAAGCGTGTCGACGCCGCATTGCGCTCCATTGGCGACAAGCCCGTGACCGTCTACATCAACTCCCCGGGCGGCGACATGTTCGAAGGCATCGCGATCTATAACCGACTGCTCGAGCACTCGCAGGAAGTGACCATCAAAGTCCTCGGTTTGGCGGCATCAGCGGCCTCCGTTATCGCGATGGCGGGTGCCAAGCGTGAAGTCGCGAAGACTGCGTTTCTGATGATTCACAACTGCTGGACGTATTTTGCTGGAAACCGGCATGACATCCGCGAGCTGGCGGACACCATGGAAGAGTTCGACCGCGCGATGATCAGCCTTTACGCAGATACCAGCGGCCAAGATGAGGCGGCCGTGGAGAAGATGCTCGATGCCGAGACCTACATGAACGGGGCGAACGCGGTCGATAAAGGGTTCGCTACCGGCCTGATCTCTGCAACCGAGGTTGAACAGGCACCCAGTGAAGATGGCGCCCAGGCGCATTCGGCTCGGAAGCTGGACACGGCACTGGCCAAATCCGGAATGCCGCGCAGCGAGCGCCGCAAACTGATTTCCCAAATCAAGACCAGCACGTCCAGTACTGCTGGCGGCGACACGCCTCGCGCTGTCGTGCCGGGCATGCCTCGCGCTGCCCTTGATGTATCCGCGTTTGAAGAAACCGCAAACCAGGCGTCAGCGCTTCGGAGTCTGATTCCCGGCTTCTGATCGACTGAAATCTAAACCGACTACCAACCGCCCGAGAGGCGGTTTTTTCATTTCTGAAGGACAAAATCATGCCGCAAGATCTTTCCGCAATCGAGGCTTCCCAGAAGCAAACCCAGGCCGATCTGAAAGCCGTTGGCGACCAGATCAAAACCTACGCCGAACGCACCGAAAAGGAAATCAAAGCCTCCGGTGAAATGCAGGCTGAAACCCGCGCCAAGGTCGACGAGCTCTTGACCAAGCAAGGCGAGCTTCAGGCCCGGATGCAGGACGCGGAGCAAAAGCTCGTGAATGCCAACTCCAGTGGTGGGCGTGCAGACCGCCAGCAATCTGCGGGTGAGCTGGTTGCGGCAAGCGAGCAAATGCAGGACTTCAACTCCTCCGTCCGTGGCTCGCGGCGCGTGTCAGTCCCGCGCGCAGCTATTACCTCCGTTCCTAGTTCCGGTGGCTCTCTGGTGGCTCCGGAACGCCGCCAAGAAATCATCATGCCGCCTGAGCGTAGGTTGACGATTCGCGACCTCATCGCCCCGGGCACAACCACCAGCAACTCGTATGAGTACGTGCGGGAAACTGGTTTCACCAACAATGCCAAGCCGGTCGCCGAGAACACCGCCAAGCCATACTCGGACATCACGTTCGAGCTGGTGAACGCGCCTGTTCGAACCATTGCTCATCTGTTCAAAGGCAGCCGTCAGATCCTGGATGATTCCGCTGCGCTGCAGAGCTACATCGATGCCCGTGCACGCTATGGCCTGCTGACGGTCGAAGAGGTCCAGCTGCTTTACGGAAACGGCACCGGCGCGAACCTGCAAGGGCTGATGACCCTGGCTGAAACCTACGCAGCGCCCGGCGGTATCGTCGTTACTGGTGAGCAGCGCCTTGACCGACTTCGCCTGGCGCTGCTGCAAGCCGAGCTCTCTGAGTTCCCAGCAGATGGCATCGTTTTGAACCCTATCGACTGGGCGGCCATTGAGCTGACCAAGGACGGTGAAGGGCGATACATCGTTGGCCAGCCGCAAGAGGGTACCGCCGCCCGCCTGTGGAAGCGCCCCGTTGTTTCGACCCAGGCCATGCAGCAAAACGACTTCCTCACCGGCGCATTCCGTCTTGGTGCACAGATTCTCGATCGCATGGAAATCGAGATCCTGGTATCGACCGAGAACGCCGATGACTTCGAGAAAAACATGGTCACCTTCCGCGCCGAAGAGCGTCTGGCATTCGCCGTCTACCGCCCTGAAGCATTCGTTACCGGCCCGCTGACCGAAGCTTCTGGCGGTTAATCCAACCATTCAAGGCGTCTAAATGGCGCCTTACGGAGATTTTGTTATGGCAACGAATACCGAAGACAAGCAGAAGGCGCCGCGTCAGTCGGCAGCGAAGCCCGAAACCGAGGTTCAGGCTGATCCTTCCTCAAAGGATGGGGCCAATACCGTGGAGATCTTTCCCCTTCGTTCGTATCAGGACCAAGATGAGATCAAGCGCCGCGGTGGTCCCGGATACAGCGTTTCCAAGCGTCATGCCGATCAGCTGATCCAAGCCGGTCTGGCTACGGACAAAAATCCTAAGGCCTGACATGAACGCCATTTCGACAGATGTCGCAATGCAACACCTGCGGGCCGACGATGAGGACCGTGAGTATGTCGATCTGTTGCTGGCAGCCGCAGAGGACACGGCTGCGCAATTCATGAATCGGCGGTTTTACGGTGATGCGGATGCACTGGCCAGCGCCGTCCTGGATGGCACTGCCGGCGCTGACCCTATCTTGTTGAATCCCTCGGTCCGGGCCGCCTGCTTGCTCATCCTCGGCCACCTCTATGCCAACCGGGAAGACGCGGTCACCGGGACAATCGCCACCGAATTGCCGATGGGGTCCCGGTCATTGCTGATGCCGTACCGCATCGGGATGGGTGTGTGATGAGGGCTGGAGAACTGAAGCACTGCTGCATGCTGCAGCGGACGCAGGAGACAAAGGGCCGAGGCGGCAGCATCACGATCGCGTGGGTTGACCTCGGCAAGCTTTGGGCAGAAATCACCATTCCCACCGGCCGGGTTGAAGTAGCTGCTGACCAACTCACGGCGGTTATCTCCGCTGAGATTCGAGTCCGATACCGCACGGATATCGTAGCGGGAATGCGGATCGTAAAAGGGCCGATGACCTACTTGGTAGAGGCCGCACTTCCAGACAACGACCAAACGATGCTTCGGCTGCTCTGTTCGAACGTCGTCAATCCGTAACCGAGGGTTCCATCATGAAAGTACGTGCCTTGGCCAGTATCTCTGGCCCCATGGGACGCAAGGCCGTGGGCGATGAGTTCCCGCTCAACGCGGCTGACGCGAAAGACCTGGTTGATCGCAAGCTGGTTGAGGTCGTCGAGGAAGCGCCTGCAAAATCCAAGAAAGAATCAAAGGGTGAGGCCTAAGCGTGGCTGCCCGTCGCTCGCGCCTGGCCGGCAACTTCCAGCTGCGCCGCACGCTTCGCAACATCCACGGCCAGCTTGATAACGAGCTGAAGCCCGCGATGCGTGAAGCTGCTGACCGGATCCTTGCAACGATGCTGCAACAGGTCCCGCGCTCTGGTCGCAGCGATGCTGATGGACATGCCGCTGACGCGCTGGAGGCATTCGTGAGCAAGTCCGGGCTTGATGCCCAGATCGGTCTGCGCGGGCTGAAGGACAACCGCCGCTACTTCTACCTGAAGTTTCTGGAGTACGGCACCAAGGGGTACACGGGCGGGAAGCGGTCCGGCAACCGAAACCAGCGTGACGTCAACAAATCGGACGGCACCCACTTCTACGGCAAGCACCCGAACATTCCCGCGCGCCCGGCGCACCCCTGGCTTCGTCCGGCATACGACGTAAACAAGGAGTTCGTTCTGGCGAATATCCGGGCTGCGGTGGCCAACACGCTACGGCGAGCAAGCGAGGAGCTGGGCAATGGCTGATCCATCGTTCGCGCTGCAAATTGCGATCTTTGATCGCCTGGCAGCCGAGGTTTCCTGCCCGATCTACGACAGCGTGCCGATGAATGCGGATATGCCGTATGTCTCGCTGGATTCAGAGATTTCGTCGAACGACGACCCGCTGGCAAGCCGCCGCGATGTGCGCTTGTTTTACCTGTCGGTCTGGAGTGACTTCCACGGGCAGGAAGAGGTTAAGCGGCTGATGGGTGAGATTGACGCCGCTTTACATGAGCGGCCCATGCCCATCGAAACCGGCCGTGTGGTCTCGATCCGCATCGAGCGCAAGCAGAGCAGTCGCGATGCCGACGGCGTCACCTACCAGGGCAGCGTGACCCTCCGCGTCATCACCGAACACTGATTTTTAACTGACCCAACGCCGCGTTGCGGCTTTTTCACCTGTCCCAGGAGGACTACCCATGCCTGTAAATACTGGCGCTGGAACGCGGATCTCGATTGGTCCTCGTCTCACGGCAAAGCTGACCACCGACGCTGCGGCCGCTCTGACGCTGCTCAAAGCGATTACCTACGTCGAGGTTGGCGAGGTGGAAAGCATCGGCGACTACGGCGACACCACTAACGACGTCTCGTTTGGGGCGTTGGCCGCGGCCCGAGCAGAGCACCTCAAAGGCCTGAAAGACGGCGGTACCACTGACCTGACCATTGGCTTCGATGCAGGCGATGCGGGCCAGCTCGCGCTGGTCGCTGCATACAACGACCGTAGCCGCTTCGATTACCCGGTGAAGATCGAGTATGTAGACGGCAACGTCGATTACATCGCGGTCAAGGTCATGGGAAACAAGAAGACCGGCATCACCAACAGCGATGTCGTGAAGCGTGTCGTCACGCTGGGCATCAACTCCGACATCATCGAAGACCCAGGCGTCTAAGCGCGGGCTCTCGCGGCGCCGCTCCCGGGCGGCGCTGAATTCCTTCCCCTTCCAGTGAGACCTTTTCATGTCCAAGTTGAATCACGGCACCATCGTTGTCGAGGCCGGCAGCAACACTTACACCCTGAAGCCAACCCTGCGCGCCGCCCGCGCCATTGAATCCAAGTTCGGTGGTGTGCTGCCTGCGCTCAGCGCGCTGGGCCAGGGTGGGGTTTCTACCATCGCGCTGATCGTCGCGGCTGGTTCCGGCATGGATACCAACAAGCGCAAAGACCTCGAGCAGATCGAAGAAGACATCTTTGAAGGCGGCGTCTCCCTCGTTGGTAGCCAGGTTCTGCCATTCATCAAGGCCCTGCTCAACCCGGGCGGCAAGACCGACGCTGAGCTGGCCGAGGCCTCCGAGCAGGGAAACGGAAGCCCGGAAGCTACATTGACGAACTCTTCGGAATAGCCACCGGCTACCTGGGCTGGCCGCCGCGCGATGCGTGGGATACACCAATCATCGAGATTCTGACGGCCTGGGAGGCCAAGCTCGACTTCCTGAAAAAGACGAACCCTTGGGGTAAGGCTGAGGAAACCGTCGACAAGAAGGCCGTGGCCAGGGACGTCCGTATGGGCTTCCGCGTCGCTGCGATGACCAGAAAGCGGGAGTAGCCGTAGCGGCCCAAGCGGTCATTCCCGTGCGACACGTCGATCCGCCATAATGAATGGCAAATGGCTATTTCACTATGATGGAGCATGAAATGAAAAAGGGGATGTCGGTTATCTTCGGGTTCGCACTATTGATGTCTGGCTGTGCTGCGGTGCAGTTCAATCCGAAGCCGCAAGGTCAACAGTTGGTCGTAACAAAGGTCACAGATACGCCTGCGCAACTGATCGTTGCGCGTGATTTCCAACAAAAGTCCGTCCACGTCGATCCTGTAGGAAAAAAGTGGCAATCAGTCAATCTTGATGTCTTCGCTGGAAAGGCGGTCACGAAGTCCATGTCCTCGTACTTGTCTGCTTCGCTGCCGGATATCCGAATCGGAGATGTTGACGATGGGCGGTTTTCTGTCGTTAAGCTCGAGCCAACTATTGCTGCATTGGAAGTAGGCACGGATGACACCGCTACTTACCACACAAGCATGTTCATTCCTCTCGCGCAATTTGCGATGACTGCCGATGTGGTTTCGAGCATCACCTTGGCGGCGCGCGCCCATTTTTGCGATGGCTCAGAGCAGACGTTTACGGCCACGGGGAAGGCCCTGCGCAACCAGAACTATGCAGGAATCGGTTTCCCGGACATGGAGGAAATTTCCGGTTTAGCTATCGACGATGCGTCCGGTCAAATCGTGCAACAGGTTGTCAGTCGAGTTCGCCAAATAGATCGAACATCCAGTTCGTGTCGATAAATTAGATATTCAAATCAACCCGCTTCGGCGGGTTTTTTAATGCCTGGAGAAAGTGAATGGCTGACGGTGATGTACAAGGCCTTCTGGTCCGCATCGAAGCAACTACGGCCCAACTCCGTCAGGAAATGGCCCGAGGCGAATCTTCTGTCGCCCAGACCGCCGGCCGCATGGACGCCAGCCTTGGCCGCATCGACAGCGCCTTCGACCGCACCGGGTCAAATGCCACGGCACTGCAGCGCGCTGTCAGCAGCGCTTTCAACGGGATCGGCATTGCTTCGGCTGCCGCCGTCGCCGGCCTGGTCGCTATCACCGCTCACACGACAGAATACGCGCGGGAGGTGAAAAACCTGTCGTCGCTATCGAACTCGTCGGTCACTGACTTCCAGCGGCTGGCAGCGGGCGCAAAGACCGTCGGCATCGAGCAGGAAAAGCTGGGCGATATCTTCAAGGATATCAACGACCGTGTTGGTGAGTTCATCCAGCGCGGCGGCGGCGAGATGGCAGATTTCTTCAAGGAAATCGGGCCCAAGGTGGGTGTCACCGCCAAAGACTTCGCAAACCTGTCTGGCCCGCAGGCGTTGCAGCTCTACTACAACTCGCTTGAAAAGGCCGGGCTGAACCAGCAGCAGCTGACCACCTACATGGAACAGATGGCTGACGAGTCCACGGCTCTCATCCCTCTGCTGAAGAACAACGGCGCCGGCTTCAAGCAACTCGGCGACCAGGCGGAGCGTACCGGCAAAGTCCTTAGTGCCTTTGACGTTGATCGGCTGAATCAGGCCGACTTGGCTATCAAAGCGCTGCGGGATTCGTTCGACGGTGCGACCAACCGCCTGGTGCTGGGCCTGCTGCCGGGCATCGAAAGCGTAACCGCGCGCCTCACCGACATGGTGAACAATGGTGCGCTCGACACCCTTGCGTCGGGTGTCGCCTTCCTCGCCGAGCACCTCAACGTCCTCGCGGCAGTCTTCGGCGGTAAGCTGGCGGCGTCTTTCGCCGGTTACCTGCTCGACCTGGGCAAGAGTGCGACAGCAACCATCCAGTCCACGGCTGCCAACGTAGCGAACGCGACCAGCTCCATGGAGCTGGCCAAGGCCAACCTCCAGCGTGCACAGACCGCCGTGTTCATGGCGGAAAAAGAGGCTGTAGCTGCCAAGGGCACAGCCGTCCAAACCCAAATGTCCCTGCAATTGGCGGAGGCCCGGGCGGCGGAGCGCGCTGCGACTGCCCAACTGGCGACCGCGCAGACCGGGCTGCGTGCTGCTGGCACCGGTGTACTGGGCCTGCTTGGCGGCCCGGCCGGTTTGGCCGCGCTGGCGGTCGGCGCGGGCATCGCCTTTCTCACTATGCGCGACAGCACGTCAACGCTTGAGAAAAAGCTGGGCGACCTTGCCGATCCTGTCGACAAGCTGACCGAACGCTTCAACAAGCTGAACAAGGCCACCCAGGCTGTAACGCTGCGTGAGCTTCAATCCCAGATCGACGAAGTCCAGCGGAAGCTGCAAGAGACGTCCGGCGGGGTCGCCGATCAGTTTGAAAGTGACCTGCGAAACCTCGGCGCCGCCGGCGCTGATGGACTTATGGCTGGCCTCGTTTCTCTGCCTGACGATGTTCAGGGCGCACTGGACCTGGTCCGCAAGGCAGCCCGTGATTCCGCCTCAGGTCTGGTCGTTGACTGGAAGTCCGTGGCTGATGAAGTCCGGAAAGTGCCGGGCGTTACGGAATCGATGGCACAGGCCATTGAGAAGGGGCAGATCAAGTCCTCAGACCTGAGTGCAACGCTGCAGGATCTCCAGGCGAAAATGGCGGCGTTGTCTGCCGAGACCCGCGACAACACCAGCGCCCAGAATGAGAACAACGCATCCCGCACCGAAGCGGACCTCGCTGCGCAAAATGCTGGGAACAAGTATCTCGCCGATCTGGGTACCCAACTCTCCAAGCTGAAAGACAAGACCGCGGCGGAGCAGGCGGCAACCTTCCTCACGGAAAACCGGATTACTGCCGAGAGCGAGCTCGGCAAGAAGATCACCGAAGCCGCTGCGGCTGTCGACACGAAGAAAGCGGCGGACGAGGCGGCCAAGAAAGCGACCGACGACGCGGCTGCGGCCACCAAGAAAGCGGCCTCCGAGGAACAGACTCGGGTCAAGGCGTTGACCGACCTGAAGGCTCAGGCCGATATCGCCATTCGCTCGGCTGGCGGCCTGGCCGATGCCTATCTAGCCGGGATCGACAAAAGCCGTGAGTTCACCCTCCAGCAGAAGGTCGAGCAGGAGCTGCTGAAGACCGGGGCCGCAGCGCGCGCGGAAGTCGAAAAGGCAATCAGGGCGCAGGCCGATTCCGAAGATAGGCTCGCCATAAGTAAGCAGGCCTATGACCTGGGCAAGGACGCTGCCGATCAGCTGGCGCTGGCCACGGCCACATTGCAGGGAGCAGATGCTCTCCAGGCGTACAACGTTCAGAAGGCGATGCAAGTCGCGCTCGCCGGGAAAAACATTGAAGTAGGCAGCAAAGAATATCAGCAGTTGCTGGACGCCACGAAGGCCCAGCAGGCCGCTATCCAGATCGCGCAGAAAGCCGGTTCCGCCAGCGGGATCATGGACCGACTGTATCCAGAGTCGAAGCTGCTCAAGGACTATACCGAGGACCAGAAAGCGCTCAACGCCGCGATGAAGCTGTACCCAGAGCGTGCTGACGAATATCGATCAGCATTGCAGCGCCTGGGGGTTGAGTATGAAGCGAACAGGAATGCATCCACGGCGTGGGGGAAATTCACGGAAGGTGCGGTTGATCGCGTCGACGGCGCTTTTGCTGACATGTGGAAATCTATCCTCGGCAAATCCGGCGACTTCTTCAGCTCGTTCAAGGACAGCTTCAATCAGTTTTTGGCCGAGATTCTGCACATGGCGATCACTCGGCCGATTATTCTCCAGATAGGGGCATCGCTCGGCGTGGGCGGCCTCGCAGCTCAGGCGGCTTCATCCGGAGGCGGAAGTGGCGGGGTGGGTTTTGGCTCTATCTTGAATGGTGCTTCGTCGCTCTACAGTGCGGCCACCGGCTGGGGTAAGGCCCTATACACCGGCTATCAAAGCGGTGGATTAGCTGGAGCATGGAGCGGCCTGGGCAGCTATTCCTCGGGCGTCCTCGCTGGCTGGGACCAAGCTGCAGGTCAGCTGTTTGGGACTATCAGCAATGGCAGCAGCGCGCTGACATATGCCCCTATCAGCTACCAGGCGAGTTCGGGGACATTGGGGCAAAGCGTTGGGGCTGGTGCAGCCACCTACGCGCCTTATTTCAGTGCCGCCGCCGGCGCCTTCATGGGTTATCAAAACTCTGGTGTGAAGGGCGCAGCAGCTGGCGCAGCCGGTGGCTACCTCGGTGCCAAGGGTGGGGCAGCTATTGGCTCATACTTCGGACCAATTGGCACGGCGGCAGGCGCAGTTATTGGGGGGCTGCTTGGGTCGATAGGTGGCTCCAAACTGTTCGCAGGCGATTGGGTCACCAAGAACTCCGGCATTCAGCTGGGCGTTCAAAATGGCGATCTCGATGCGTACGCTTTCAAGTACCAGAAGAAAAAAGGTGGCCTATTCGGCAGCAACAAGAAGCGCACCCAGCTGACGGCGCTGGACGACGAGCTGCAAGGCCAGCTGCAAGATGCGTTCGACGACCGATTGGACACGGTATTTGATCTGTTCGATAAGCTGCACGTCGACGTCAAGGACGGGGTGCTCGATGGGCTGAACATCGCCGCGCAGCAGATCAGTACTCAAGACCTGACCTCAGAGCAGGTCACCCAGATGATTTCCGACTGGTTTGAGGTGCTGGGAAATGAGGCGGTAGGCGCTATCTCCAAGTCGATGAAGCTGGATCTGGATGGCTACAACGTCAATCAGCTGGCCGAGTTCGTCAACAACCTCTACAGCATCAACGACACCTTTAAGCTGCTGAACGTCAATGCTTTACCCGTCTCGGTGTGGGGCGGCAAACTGGCCGAACAGTACGTGGCGCTGGCCGGCGGCTTGGAGAACTTCAGCACTGCGACCCAAACCTACTACGGGGCATTCTTTTCAGACGCTGAGAGGTCGGCAGACACTCTGGAGGCAGTGAAGAAGCAGTTTGCCGACCTGAACATCACGTTCCCTACCAGCAAGCAAGGCTTCAGGGCGATGGTGGAGGGGATCGACAGCACCACCGACGCTGGTCGCACGCTGTTTATCCAGCTGATGGGCTTGGCTGGTAGCGCATCAACAGCCTACGACATCCTGGCTCAGCAACAGCAGGCACTCGTTGATAGCGCCGGCACATCGTTCTCAACGCTACAGCGGTCGATTCAGGCCCAGCAGAAAGCGCTGACGGAAGCCTACAACGCCCAAGTGTCGTCGCTGAACGACATGATGACGACGGCGACGACCAAGGTCAGCGACTTGACCGGCGTCAGCAACAACCTGACTTCGGCGCTTAAGCAACTGAGCGGCACGTCGGACGAGTCGGTGAAGGTGCTCCGCAAACAGGCGCAGGCCACGTTGCAAAGTGCACTGGCAACCGCCCGCGCCGGCGGCTCCCTGGCCGACTTCTCAGGTTTGAGCGATGCGCTTGAGGCGATTGGCACCAACAGCACGGACCTGTACGCCTCGCTTGAGGACTTCAACCGTGACCAGGGCGAGACAGCGAACGTTGTCGCCGAGCTGAACCAACTGAACGGGCGTCAGCTCACCTCTGCTCAGCAGACTGTGAAGACGCTGCAGGACCAGTTGGACCAGGCGAAGAAAGCGTACGACGCCCAAACGGCCGTGTTTGACGCCCAGCTCGATTTTGCTCAATCGCAACTCGACGCATTGAACGGTGTGGACAACTCCGTGAAGAGCGTTGCCGATGCGGTGAAGGCAATGAACGCTGCGGTGGTAGCTGCGCTGGCGGGGCTGGGCGGCACGCACTCGACCGCGCCGGACGTCTCCGCTCCGCTGATTGAGTCGGCCTACTGGAAGGTGCTGGGGCGCGATGCTGATTCCGCTGGCCTGGCTTACTGGCAGCAGCAGTTGTCGTCCGGCTCGATCAGCTATGCCCAGCTCGAACAGGCAATCCGCAATGCGGCCAAAGCCAACGGCACGCTCCCTGCGTTCGCCAGCGGTGGGCTCATCTCGGGGCCAGGTACCGGCACAAGCGACAGCATCCTGGCCCGCGTCTCCAACGGCGAGTACATGATGAGCGCCGCTGCCGTCGGCGCTTACGGCACCGATCTGCTCGACCAGATGAACAGCCTGAGTCTCCCTGCTTTTGCGGCGGGAGGCCCGGTCGTGTCGATTCCGAAGCTTGGCCAGGTGTCGTCCTCGTCCGGATCGGCCGGGAACGACGCTGTCGGTCAGAAGCTGGACCGTCTCGCAGGGCTGCTTGAGAGGTTGGTGGGGCCGGTCGATGACATCCGCGACAACTCGAACAAGGGAAAACAGATGCTCGATAAATGGGATCGGGTCGGTCTGCCAGCTGAAGCGGGGGTTTGATATGCGGTTCATCAAGCCGATCAACGTCACGTCTGCAATGGTGACCAGCTCGAACATACCGGCGGCCGACTATGCGCTTTGGGTCAACACCGCCACGTATGTGAAAGACGATAAGCGCACCTGGAAAGACCACAACTGGCAGGCGCTGGCGGCGGTGCCCGCCGGCGTCGAGCCAGGCAATGAGGTTGTGACCACCGAGAGCCCGGCCAAGTGGCTGGACCTCGGCGCGACCACCCGCATGGCCATGTTCGACGAGGTGGTGGGTACCCGGTCCACGCACGCTGACACCGTCACGGTGACGGTGGTGCCTGGCTCCGTGGTCGACTCGATCGCGCTGCTCAACCTTGCCGGCCAGTCGGCCACGGTGACCATGACCGATCCGGTCGACGGCGTGGTTTATCAGCGCACCGTCACCCTGGTCGATGCCGACGTGGACAACTGGTACGACTGGTTCTTCGAGGACTTCGAGGTTCGCACATCGACGGTCCTTCTGGACCTGCCGAAGTACGGTACCGCGAGCATCACTGTCACGGTGGCTGCCAGCGGTACCGCCGGTATTGGTGCGTTGGTCATGGGGAAACTGACCGAGCTGGGCATCACGCTCTATACCGCGCGCGTGGGCATCGACGACTACTCGGTGAAGAAGAAGGACGACTTCGGCAACTACACCGTGGTCGAGCGGGCCTTTGCCGACAACGGCGAATTCCCGGTGATAGTCGAAACCGACAACGTCACGAAGATCAAGCGCCTGCTCACCGACATCCGCGCCAAGCCTGTCGTCTGGATCGCCGAGGCCACGTACGAAGCCACGATCATCTACGGCTTCTACCAAGCCTTCGATATCACCTACGGCGACAAATACAACTCGAACATGCAAATCACCATTGAGGGCATGACCTGATGGCTGCGACAACTCCGATTCCAGAGCTACCAGAACCGCCTGTCCGGGCGGATGGCCGGGCCGATTTCACGGCCAAAGCCGACGCGCTGATGGCGGCTCTTCCACCGATGGTGGTGAACATCAACACCCGGCTGACGTGGATCTGGGAGCAAGTCGGCGTGATCGACGGCTATCGCCAGGCTGCTGCTCAAAGCGCTGCTGACGCCCTGGGCTACGCCGGCGCGGCGAACTCTTCTAAAAACGCCGCAGCGCAGTCTGCTACTGACGCGACGAACAACGGAAAGGCTCAGGTCGATCTCGCGAAAGACCAGGTGGCGCTGGCGAATCAGGCCCGGGCTGCGGCTCAGGCAGCTTCTGCGGCTGCGGGGGCAGCAGCAGGGCTGCCCGCCCTCAATGGCGCTGGCAACGTGCTGGCAATTAACTCCACGAACAACGGCGTTGAGTTCACTTCGCTGATTCCACTTCTTCACGCTACCGCTCTTCTTTTCTGAGGGATCTCCTGTGCCGATGACATTCACTGCGCCTTTCGCGCAAAACCCAAAAAGCCTCAGTGTTGCGGTTACTGCTGCCCTTGGCGGGCTGGGCACCGACGCCATTACCGGCGCGCAGCTGCTCGTCACTGCCGGCGCCAACGGCGCGATCGTCAGCAGCATCAGCGCCATGCCGCGCGGCACAGTCACGGCGTCATCGCTGGTGCTGTTCCTGGTCAAGAGCGCAACGTCAGCGATCTATCGACCTATCGACTCCGTGCTGATGCCCGCTTACACCCTCGCCACCACCACCGCGATCCCGGTGACCGCGTTCGCGCTTATCAGTGATGCGACCCCATTGCGCTTGGAGGCTGGCGACAAGCTCTACGTCGGCTCTCAAGTCGCCCTGGCTGCCGGCATTGTCTTCACCGGCCGCTGGATGGATTACTGATGGCCTCGGCTCTGGACCTTGGGAATCCTCTCGCCATTCCCAAGGTCGTCGCGGATAACCGGCCTTCGAAGCCTCTGCGGGTTTATTTCATCGATTCAGGCTCGGGTACCTTCACGGTGCCAACCGCAGGCTATCGGAAGATGCGGGTGAGCGGGGTTGGTGGTGGCGGTGGCTCCAGTGGCGCCACCTCGAACCTGGGTGGCGGTGGTGGCGGATCAGACAGAACGCCGGTCCTGGCGATTTCCGCAAACACCGTCGAAGTCGCGTACAGCGTTGGCGCCGGCGGCGCTGTCGGTGCTGCGGGCGGCGACACTACCGCTACGGTTCTCGGGGTGTCGATTGTTGCCGGAGGGGGCGGGAAAACTGCAACCACAGCGGGTGGGGCTGGCGGCGCTCTTGGATTCAATGGGGGTAATGGCGGAACAAAATTCAACAACAGTGGAGGGGGCGGTGGTGGGGCTGCAGGTTTCGAGGGGCCAGGAGGAGATGGCGGATCTGGCGCCGGAGTAGCGGGCTCAGCTTCCCCAGCAGATGGCGGCGGCGGCGGCGGATCGGGGAACGACTCCACCACAGCTGCTTTTAAGAATGGCGGTGGAGGCGGAGGGCTCGGCGCCTCCGGCGGAAGGGCG